>ERZ826242.4-NODE-4-length-421461-cov-99.770559_pt1 | contig 421461 bp, 373 predicted proteins | sample MGYA00519871_ERZ826242 | MGnify/ENA primary metagenome ERZ826242 (study PRJEB31778, sample SAMEA3449226) | human gut metagenome | biome: human gut; feature: human-associated habitat; material: faeces | place: United Kingdom | collected 2010/2012 ... | reverse complement strand
CTTGCTCCCTACGTATTACCGCGGCTGCTGGCACGTAGTTAGCCGGAGCTTATTCTACAAGTACTGTCTTGTTTCTTCCTTGTCTAAAATGGTTTACAATCCGAAAACCTTCTTCCCATACGCGGCGTCACTGCGTCAGAGTTTCCTCCATTGCGCAATATTCCCGACTGCTGCCTCCCGTAGGAGTCTGGGCCGTATCTCAGTCCCAATGTGGCCGTTCAACCTCTCAGTCCGGCTACTGATCGTTGCCTTGGTATGCCATTACCACACCAACTAGCTAATCAGACGCAAGCCCATCTATTAGCAGATTGCTCTTTTCCCGTTTTCATCATGCGATGTTCACGGCATATGCGGTTTTAGCAGTGATTTCTCACTGTTATTCCCCTCTAATAGGCAGGTTGCTTACGTGTTACTCACCAGTCCGCCACTAACCGCTTCGAATCTAAAAGAATCGATTAAGTCCGTTCGACTTGCATGTCTTATGTGCGCCGCCAGCGTTTATCCTGAGCCAGGATCAAACTCTCTTATTTTGGTATCTATATTTACTCTTTCGAGTTATATAAATCAAGTTTGCTTTTCTAGCTTTGAATTTTTTTATTGTTTGGTAGTATATTACTACCGCTGGTTGTTTTCTCATTTAGAATCTATTATTTACTTTTCAATGTACTTTTTCGTTCCGGTTGGAACGTTTTGTATTATATTACCTTTCGCATTCTTTGTCAACACTTTTTTTAAATTTTTTCAAAATATTTTTTTAAGTGTTTTTTGAGCAAAAATAAAATTAGTAATTTACTTCTTTATCTCTTTTCTTGGTGCCTTTTAATTACTAATTCTTTACATATTTCTATGTGTTTTTTTCTCTTGTTACTCGGTCTTTAATTATATTACCATATCACCTTTTTATTGTCAACATATTTTTTCATTTTTTTTAACTTTTTTATTGTTTATTTTTTATGTTGAATTTTTAATCCTATAACTAGATAATCTAATAGGTAGAATAAAGATTCTACCTATTAGATTTCTACTAATATAATATCTTCTCCTATGCATTTTACATTTTCCCATGGAATTGTAATCTCATTACCTGTGGAAAATATGTTAAGCATTTTATTACTTCCCGGAACAATTATAGAAGTAATATTTCCCGTACCTAAATCTGCGCAGACATCTTGTACAAAGCCTAATCTTTTTCCGTCCTTTATGTTTATCACTTCTTTATGTTTAAAGTCTAAGCCTTTTTTCTTCATTTTATCACCTCTTATCATATTTATATGAGGTGATAATTTATATAATAACCTTCCTTCTTGTGACTTTAGTTATATAATCTTTTTATATGACTTATCGCACTTTTTTCTAATCTTGAAACTTGTGCCTGTGATATTCCGATTTCTTCTGCTACTTCCATTTGTGTTCTTCCATCAAAAAATCTTTTATTAATTATCATTTTTTCTTTATCATTTAATTTTTTCATTAACTCTGCTATTGTTATACTTTCAGTCCACCTTTCATCAGTATTCTTACTATCACTTACTTGATCTATTATAAATATATTTTCTGTTCCATCATTAAATACTGGTTCCTGTAAAGAAACTGGATCTTGTATAGCTCCTAAACTTAATGATACCTCTTCTGGTTCCACTCCTAATTCTTTTGCTATTTCTTCTATTGTTGGTTCTCTATTTTTTTCCTTTAAGAACTTATTTTTAAAAGCAATGCTTTTATAGGCCAAATCTTTTATTGATCTGCTCACTCTTATAGAGTTATTATCTCTTAAATATCTTCTAATCTCTCCTATTATCATTGGTACCGCATAAGTACTAAATTGAACATTTAAATTTATATCAAAATTATCAATCGCCTTTATTAATCCAATACATCCAATTTGGAATAAATCATCAGCACTTTCTGCTCTTCCAGAAAATCTCTGTACTACACTTAATACTAATCTTAAATTACCATTAATAAATTTTTCTCTTGCATCTTTATCTCCATTTTTTATCTTTAATAATAATTCTTTCTTTTCTTCATTTGACAATATAGGTAATTTTGTAGTATTTACACCGCATATTTCAACCTTATTTATCAAATAAAAAACCTCCTTTGAAATTACTTATTTTAAGTATTTCCAAATTCGGTTTTTTTATTCCATATTAATTTCAACCTATTTTACTCGAAATTTCTTTTTTCATTTTCCCAATAATCTTTTTTTCTAATCTCGATATATAGCTTTGTGATATTCCAAGCATATCGGCAACTTCCTTTTGTGTTTTTTCATCCCCTGTTGTGAATCCAAATCTAAGTTCCATAATGCACTTTTCCCTTTTATTCAATTTAGCTATTGATTCTCTTAAAAGTTTTTTATCTATTTCTTCCTCTATTCTTCTTGAAGTGACATCACTATCTGTTCCTAAGACATCCGAAAGTAATAATTCATTTCCATCACAGTCTTGGTTTAGCGGTTCATCAATTGATACTTCGCTTTTTAGCTTATTACTTCTCCTAAGATGCATTAAAATTTCATTTTCAATACACCTAGAAGCATATGTTGCTAATTTTATTTTTTTATCTACTTTAAAAGTATTAACACCCTTCATTAACCCTATTGTTCCTATCGAAATTAAATCTTCTAAGCCCACACCCGTATTTTCAAATTTTTTAGCTATATATACAACTAACCTTAAATTTCTTTCTACTAAGACTTTACGAGCTTCCTTTTCTCCCTTTTCTATCCTATCTAATATCTCTTGTTCCTCTTCTGGAGTTAATGGTGGTGGTAATGTTTGGCTTCCTCCTATATAAAATATAGGTAAAGCTTCAATCTCTTCATTTTGGTTTATGTATTTAGCATAGATTGTACTTATACTATTTTTTAATTTTTCGATTAAATTCATAATTGCACTCCTCCTCATATAGTAGATCTATTCCGATTAGTGCATCATATCTTTTTCTTCTTGAAAATTCCTTTTCATATATTCCTATAATTACATCTTTAATTTCATTATTATCTACAATAATTTTATTTGATTTTATTCCTATTAACATTCCATGTTCATTCCCTAATGACTTAAAAGGGATTACTTTTATCCTATTTTCAAATGGCTTTATATCTCCAAGTCTATCACCTCCTAAAATGTTTTTAATATCTTCTAAAATTTCCTGTGGTATTACGTTTTTTAGGCTTCTTTTAGTCGCAACAATAACTGGCTTTTGACTTATCGGATCTTTTAACATGTTTCCTGTATCTAATAAAGCTTTTATTTTAGTTCTTTTGTTTCCAATAAACACTTCAATATCATAAAAAATATTCTTTTGGGTAATTTTCGATTTTACATTATTGATAGTAATTTTTATTAGAATTATTCCTAGTATGAGTCCAATTGAAGAAAATAAGATTGGGAAATCTACAATTGTAGCTCCATTTACTGTATTTATTTTATAGCCATTCACTAAATATGATATAGCTATAGACGCTCCTCCTGTGGTAATTGAAACCAAATAAAAAATCGCTAATGTTTCTAAAAACTTTCTAATGTCCTTTGTTGGATAAATTATCAAAATCATTACTATAGATAATATTATCTTACTAATAATATTGTCTGACACAATTATTGACACAATAGCATACACACTTCCACATATTGCCGAAAGTAATATTCTAAAATATGATACCTTTATTTTCTTTAATAAAGTGGTTACATATAAAATTACATAATTTATAATTAAATTTTCTATAAACACTATATCTGCATATACAATCAATATGTCCACCTCGTAAGACATATTTTATTACTTTTATTCTTAAAAGTGTGTCATTTCTTAGGGGCGAAAAAAAGAAATAATCTACTACTTTCGATTATTTCTTTTAATTAATTATATTTCTATATTCCATTTTGACTATTTTTGTTTCTTTCTTAAGAAAGATGGTATATCTAAGTCATTTGAATTTGAGCTGTTGTCAGAACTTGTTGGAATTGAGCTTACCTTTTTGTCCCAAGCTTTAGAAACTAAACTATCAACGTTCATATTAGGCATATTTTTCTCTTTTTCAAATTCTGTAGCTATTACTGTAATTACGATTTCATCTTTCATATCTGGATCTATTACTGCACCAAATATAATATTAGCTTCTGGATCAACACTTCTTTGTACTAATTCTGCTGCAGTATTAACTTCATGCAATCCTAAATCTGGTCCACCTGTAATGTTTATAATAACTCCTCTTGCACCTTCTATTGATGTTTCTAATAATGGACTTTCTGTTGCTTGTTTTGCAGCATCTTCTGCTCTATTTTCTCCTGATGCTCTACCAATACCCATATGTGCCATACCAGTATTTAACATTATTGTTTTTACGTCAGCAAAGTCTAGGTTTACAAGACCAGGAACAGCAATTAAGTCTGAAATACCTTGAACACCTTGTCTTAATATTTCATCTGCCATTCTGAATGCTTCTACTATAGATGTTTTTCTATCTATAATTTGTAATAATTTATCGTTTGGTATTACAACTAATGTATCTACTTTAGTCTTTAAACTTTCAATTCCTCTATCAGCTTGTGATAATCTCTTTTTACCTTCAAATGTAAATGGTTTTGTAACAACACCAATTGTTAATATTCCCATTTCTTTTGCTATTCCTGCAACTATAGGTGCTGCACCAGTTCCTGTTCCACCACCCATTCCGGCAGTAACAAATACCATATCTGCTCCTCTTAAAGCTTCTGATATTTCAGATTTGCTTTCTTCTGCAGATTGAGCACCAATATCTGGATTAGCTCCTGCGCCTAATCCTCTTGTTATCTTTTCTCCTATTTGAATTTTAGTTCCTGCTTTAGACATTTGAAGAGCTTGTCTATCTGTGTTAACTGCTATAAACTCAACTCCTCTAATTCCACAATCAACCATTCTGTTTACTGCATTATTTCCAGCTCCACCTACACCAATTACTTTAATAGTAGCTGTTCCATCTAACATTTTTTCGTTTTCGTCAAAGTCCATCATACAGTTTTTCCTCCCAATCTATTTTTATTTTTTATTTATTAACATTTTTATTAAGAATAGAAAAATTCTTTGATTCTTTCTAATAAAGTTTTAAAGAATCCTTCTTCTGATTTTGTATCTATACTACTTGATACTGTTTTAGTAAATGGTCTTGATGCTATATATCTAACCAATGCATATGCCACTCTAAATGTTGGCTTTACTGTGCTTATTAATCTTCCTGTAGCTATTTTAACTGGTATATTTAAATTGATTTTTCCCGCTACATCACATTTATTTATATTAGTAATTCCTTGACCAGTTAAAATCACATTGTTTATTCTTGTTTTTATACCTTGATTAGTTATATCTTTGTTTACTAAAGAAAAAATTTCTTCGATTCTTGCTTCTATTATTTCGATTAGTTCAGAGCTTTTAATTGTTTTATTTCTATTTTCCCCTTTAAAAGTATTTAATAAAATATCATTGTCATTATCTATAAAAGATTTTAAAGCTAATCCATACTGTTTCTTTAGTTTATCCGCTTCTTCTTCTGAAATATTTAATACCAATGCAATATCGTTTGTAATACTATTTCCACCAAGTGGAATTGTATTAGTATATAAATATGAGGAACCTTCGAATACACCTATATCTGTATTACCAGCACCCATATCTAGTATCATAACATTATCATGTAATTCATTGTTATCTAAAATTAGATTTCTTTGTGCTAATGTTGTTGGTACTAAACCATCTACATCTATTCCAGCTTTTTTAAATATAGATGATATTTGTCTTACATATTCTTTATCTGCTAATATAATTTGAGCTTTTAAAGTAAAGCTTGAGCTCAAACTTCCTACTGGATCTTCTGTAGTCTTTCCAGTATCTAAAATAAATTTATCTGGGACTATATCTATTGAGACTTTTCCTTCTGGAATATCTATATCTTTAACTTGCATAATTGCTGTTTGTACATCTCTTAATGATATTCCTGAATATTTATCTCTTGCTTCTTTTGTTATACTATTTTGTACTATTGTTGTATATTTACCAGGAATAGTAACATATGCAGAGTTTACTCTTAATCCTGATTCATCTTCTATTTTGTCTAATACTTTTACTAAACTATTTGAAACTTCTTCTTCATTAATAATTTTTGTTTTCTTAATACCTGTGCATTTATAGGAACTGCTGCAAATAATTTCTATTTGATTAAAATTATTTACTTCTCCTACAACTGCTGCAATTCTTGAAGTTCCAATATCTATTCCAACGATTATATCTCCTATTGCCAAGTTAGGTCTCCTCCAATTTACTTATCTCTTAACTAGTGATAGAATATTATATTTTAAATAAAATGTCAATAGTTGTTGTTATATTTTTGTAACCTTTTTGTAATAATGATGTAATAAAATATTCGTTATAAATTTTGACATTTTTCGCCATAAAATGATAATTAATAAAAGGACTAATGTCCTTTTATTAATATTCTATTTATTTTTCAGTTCTCCTTCTTATATTTGTGCGTTTTTTCATATTTTATGCTTTTTTAATTGATTTCTCTTTTTGTTTTTTCTCCATCCAATTAGTCCATTTTTCAATATAGTATCTACGTATTATAGCTAAATCTATAAATATTCTACCTACAAATACTATAATGGCTGCAAGAGAAATATCGACATTTAATTTATTTCCTAAATATGTTAATAAAACAGCTGTTATACTATTTATAAAAAATCCTGAAACAAAAACTTTCATATCGAAATTCTTTTGTACTACAGATTTTATACCTCCAAAAACTGAGTCTAGTGCTGCCATTATTCCAATAGCTAAATATCCAGAAACAGAATATGGTATTAATGGTGAATTAAGTCCTAAAATTGCACCTATTATACATCCAACTAAGATCGCTATTAAAACCAATTTAATTCCTCCTCTTTTAATCTATAGTAATTCCCTCATCTATCTCGAAATCACCATTATATTTTAAAATCTTAATATTGTTATCTTCTGTAATTGATATATTTTTCCCATTTGATGTCATATCATCAGAAAAACCACCTTTAGCAGTAATACCACTTTCTAAGTATTTCTGATTTCCAATTACTTGTATGGTATAAGGTGAAGATAATCTTGTACCATTAACCACTATGTAAGAATCTACATCAGCAAACTCTGTTAAATTAGTTACCCTTTGTCCATTAACAGATATTGCTTCTGCCTCTGCAGTTTTTAGTTCATTCATTAAATTTATTAAATCTTCTGCAATTATGTTAGAGGTACCATCTGATAAATTTATAATAATTCCTGCTCCCTCTACATCAGTCTTTCCTAAATACAAATCTGCTTGTTGCAATTCCTTATCTAATAACTCAGATGCGGCCTGAGTATCATCAATCTTATTTTTATATTCTTCTAAATTTGTTTTAGCTTGTTCTAACTGATTTGCAGTGTCTTCATATTTACTTTGCCAAGAATCTAATTCTTCTCTTAACTCACTTTCTCTTTTCGTAGTTAAAGAAGTGATATCTGTTTGATTTACAACTTTAAATTGCATAAACATTATATATACTAGAATAAAACACATTATTCCTATAATTACTGTCATTGTAATTTTGCCCTTTTTAATTTCTTTCAAGATTATTTTCACCTCCTATTCTGCTTCTTTTGCATATTTATAATTAATAACACCATTATATTTTTCTACTGTAACATTGCTTTGTTTTTTTACGGTAATATCTATACCATAATCTTCTCTTAACCAATCTATGTATCCTCCAGGTCTTTCTAATGTATCAAAACTACCTCCAACTGCTTTTATAACAAAAGGCGTCCCTACAATTTCACCATTTACCCTTGTAATGTTACCTGCACAATTAATTGAAGTAGTAGGAATTATTCGTTGATCATTTATTGATATTGCAATCGCACCCGCATTTTTTAATTCATTTACAATTTTTAATAAATCAATTTCATGGACTAAATAATTACTTATATCATCTCCGGCAGTTACAGAAGAAACACTTGCGTTTTTATTATCATCTAAAGTTACAATTATGCCTTCACCTGTAACATCGTTTAAGCCCAATATCGCATTATCTTTTTTTAGTTCTTCTTGCTTTTCGGAAGCACTACTATCATTATCTGTTACTTTTGTTCTATATTTCTCTAATTCCTTATTCACTTTTTCTAGTTCAGCAAATGCATTATCATATTTTTCTTTGCTTTTTAGAACTTGATCTCTTAAGTCATTATTTGCATAGTCTGGATTTGAAATACTAATATTGCTTTGTACAGTTCTAATTTGAACTACTATTCCAGACGTTAATAAAATACATAATATTCCTATTACTATACTTATACTTAAATTCTTTTTGTTATATTTGATTTTCAAAATAACCCTCCTTTACACATTTTCTCTAAAGTATGGCATCTTATTTGAATCGTTAATAAATATTTGTCCGTTTTTACCCTCTTCTCTAGTTAATATTTCTTTTAATGTTAGAATCTTATCATTTATATTTGTCTCATCACCCAAATAAGCTACTTTACCTTTAGAAGGTAATTCAACTTTGTAATCGCTATCATTTGAAATATCTATGTATGTAATTATATCATAAATTTCATTACTTTTTGCTGCCCTTAAAAATTTTTCTACAGTTAATAACTTATTGCAATCTTCATCTACTAATTTGTTTCCTACTTGTATATTCTCCTGGACTGTTGAATAGCCTCGAATTATAGGTAGATTTGCATTTTCGTTTGATATTTCTAATATATTTCCGTTCCCATCTATATAAACAAAAGCATTTCCATATTCTAATTGATATTTCGTCTCTCTTTCTGTTACAATAATTTCTACAGTATTAGGAATTTTTCTTTTCACTTCTACTGTATCTATATACGCATTTTCTTTTACATTTTCTTCAATTTGTCTAGAGGAAAATCTAAATATATTTTCGTTCATATTTATTTTTGATAAACTTTCTATTTCTTCTGTATTGATTTTACTGTTTCCTTGTACATTTATCTTTTTAATATTAAATACTGGTGAAATAAACAAAAATAGTAATATTCCTATAATTATTGCAAAAAGAAGTAATATTTTCAATATAATTTTTAATATTCTAAATCTTTTTTCTCTTTTTTGTCTTCTTTTTCTTTCTTCTTCATATGGAATACGTTTTACAGGCCTATTTTTCTTAGCTTGTCCCTTTTGTACTGGTCGAACTTTGCTAGGCTCTTTATCGGTTACATCAAACTTATTTTGTGGTCTAACATCTTGTTTCTTAACTTTCTTTTTTGACTGATTTTTTCTACTACTCTTTCCATTTTTAGGTGGTAATACAGTAACTCCTATAACTATCTCGTTATCTATATTGAACATATCATCATTCATAGGTTCAGGATTTACCTTTTTTAGTTTCTTTTTAGGGTGCTTCTTTTTATTTTGCACCCTTTTATTTTTATTGTCTTTACTTAAATAATAAAAATCTAATTCATTATTTTTTTTCTTTTTCAATTATTTCACCTTCTCCTACGTATATATTTGCCCCTAGCCTTCGTAACTTTTCATCTATATTTTCATATCCACGCAAAATATATCCTATATTAGATATAACAGTCTTTCCTTTCGCATTTAATGCCGCTAATACTAATGATGCTCCTCCTCTTAAATCTGTTGCTTCTACTTTTGCAGCATTATACCTTTTTATTCCTTTTATTATAGCTGTTCTTCCTTCTATTGTTACTCTAGTTCCCATTCTTTTTAATTCAGACAAATACTTGTATCTATTTTCGAATATATTTTCTACTATAATGGACGTTCCTTTAGCTACTCCTAAACAACTTGCTATTATTGGCTGCATATCTGTTGGGAATCCAGGATATGGCATTGTTTTTAAATTGCATGATTTTAATCTATTATTTGCTATTAAATTAATTTCTTTTTCTTTTAAATTAATTTCACATCCCATTTCCTCTAACTTATATACAATTGGGATAATATGTTCTATTCTAACGTTTTTAATAGTTATATTCCCATTTGTAATGGCGGCTGCACATAATAAAGTTCCTATCTCTATTCTATCTGGCATTATTTCATACTCTATATTTGCTTCTAGCTTTTCTACGCCAACAATCTTTATATCCTTTGTTCCTGCTCCAGAAACAGAGCCACCTAGTTTATTTATATAATTTTGTAAGTCCACTATCTCTGGTTCCATAGCTGCATTTTTTATATATATTACCTTATTTGAAAGTGCTGCTGCCAATATTATATTTTCTGTTGCTCCTACACTTGGGAAATCTAACGTAATTGTACCTGCCACCATGTTGCTAGAATCGCAAAATATTTCTCCATTTTCTTCTTTTATAGTTATTCCTAAATCTTTAAAAGCCTTTAAATGTAAATCAATTGGTCTCGCACCTATATCACACCCACCTGGATATGAAAATGTTGCTTTCTTTACCCTACTTAATATTGCCCCCGCCAAAATTACAGATGATCTCATTTGTCTCATTAATTCATCAGGAATTTCATAATTATCTATACTGCTAGAATCTATTATAATTTTATTTTTTTCTTGGTTTATTTTACATCCTAATAATCTCATAATATCAAACATAATCTTGGTATCATGAATATCTGGTACATTTTTTAAGACTGTCTTGCCTTTATTTAAAATAGTTGCAGCCAATATTGGAAGTGAAGAATTTTTAGATCCTGAGGATTCTATTTCTCCTTCTATTTTTTCCCCACCATTTACTATGTAACTTTGCATAATCATATACCACCTTTCATAACGCTTTTGCTATATATTATGTTTTCCAGTTATAAAAGGTGTATATTGTAGCTTTTTCTTGTAATATATCAAAAAATAATTTATTCGCAAGCTTTAGCTATTTCTTTACCAAAATCTAGGCATTCTTTAATGTTTTCTTCTGTTGGTGTCCACATACATCTTAATCCATCATTGATAAGTGTAAAACCAGCTTTTTTTAATTCTTCATTTAACAATTTTACTGCTTCACCACTCCAACCATAGCTTCCAAATGCTGCAGCTTTTTTTGTTTTTAATTTTAGTCCCTTAATCATTTCCATTATTCCTGCTATAGAATATAAATATCCATTGTTTACAGTTGGTGACCCAACGACTATTTCTTTAGCTTTAAATACTTCTGCTACAATTTCAGTTTTATCTGATTTTGCAGTATTTATTACTTTTACTTCTATTTCTTTATTAGCTTCCCTTATTCCTTTAGCAATTACTTCTGCCATTTTTCTAGTATCATTCCACATAGTATCATATAATATTGTAATTTGATTTTCTGAATAGTTATCTGCCCATTTATAATATCTATTTATTATATCTGATGAATTTTCTCTCCAAATAAGTCCATGGCTTGGGCATATCATATTAATTGGTATATTCATTCTTAAAATTTCATTTATTTTATTTTTTACCATCATACTAAATGGTGCAACAATATTCGCATAATATTTTATTGCCTCACTATATAAAACACATGGATTTATTTCATCTGCATATAAATGTTCTGATGCAATATGTTGGCCAAAAGCATCATTACTAAATAATATATTCTCTTTATCCATATAAGTAAACATTGTATCTGGCCAGTGAAGCATTGGAGCTTCTATAAATGTTAGTGTATGTTTTCCTATATTTAATGTATCTCCTGTTTTTACAGTTACAAAATTCCAATCTTCATGGTATTGTCCTTTTATTGATTTAATGCCATTTGCTGTACAATAAATTGGAGTATTTGGTATTTCTTTCATAAGTTTTGGCAAACTTCCACTATGATCTACCTCTCCATGATTTGCAATTATATAATCTATTTTATTTAAATCGATTTCTTTTTTTAAATTTTCTACAAATTCTTCGTCGAATGGTTTCCAAGCTGTATCTATTAAAACAACTTTTTCATCCTCTATTAAATAACTATTATATGATGAACCATTTATTGTGTTATATTCATCTCCATGAAATTTTTTTAGTTCCCAATCTGTCTTTCCAACCCATTTTACATATTCGTTAATTACTTTTGACATATTAATCCTCCTTATATATCATTTTTTTAATATTATCTATTTCCTTTTTTGCTTGTAAATATCCGTATTTATAGCATTTATTAGATTGCTTAAAATCAAATGGATTTACATCTTTTGTATCAATTTCTATAACATAATCTGCTTTTTTTACTTCTTCCCCTTCGATCTTTGAAAACATTATATCTATTGATTTATTTAAGGTTGATCTTAATCCAATTGTTCTTGATGTCTTATTTAATTTAAATCTTACAGCAATAACTTTATTTGCTCCTATTTTTTTAACTTCTTCAACTGGTATATTGTCAAGTATTCCACCATCTACAAATTTATGTTTATTATAAATGCATGGTGCAAAAATAGCTGGATATGACGAACTTGCTCTTACTGCCACTGATATATCTGCTTTATTCAAATATTTGTCATTTATTTTTTCCATGTTAGTAAACACATATTTCTCGGAATCTCTTAAATCAACCGCTGGAATTACAATAGGAATTTTTAAATCTTTCATTTTTTTTATTTTTTTATATTTTCCAGCCTCTTCTATTGCAAATGCAATATTTTCTCCAGAATACAGCCCTCCTGCTTGTATACTTAGCAATTTCTTCCCTCTAGGATCTGTATACATTGCACTATTTTTAAATATTAACTTTGAAAAGTAATTAAATAATTTTAGCATTTCGTTTGGAGTATATTCCATTGCATAAAGAGCTGCTACGATGCTTCCTATACTTGTACCACCTACAATATCTACTTTTATGTTTTCTTCTTGCAAAGCCTGTATTACACCTATATGTGCAGCTCCCTTTATTCCTCCACCAGACATAGCTAATCCTAATTTCATTTAATCACCGCCATTTATATCTTAGAATTTATAAATTCATTTCCAATTTTCTTCATATCTAAAATACTTTCTTTAGTTTGATTTTCTTTAAAATCAAATCTATCAATTATTTTATTAAAATAATCTTTTTCTTTTAATATTTCAAAACTTATTTTATATTGTAAATCATATATAAATGCAATCATTTTTACTAATTTATCTAATTGTGTGTTTTCGGTTATCTTTGATGTATCAATAGTATGATGATTACAAAATTCTGTTAGCATTTCTTTATTTATTATCGCTTTCTCTACTTTTTCAGTTTCGTTTTTCCAATATGTTGTTGCTGACAATCTTAAAATATCTATTTTGTCTGCATCTCTTAGAATTTTACAATATAATATTTTTTCTTCTGTTAAAGCATCTTCTATCATATTTTTGTTATGATTTCTAATTGCTGCATATATTATATCATCATATTTATTTTCTTGTATAAACTTTCTTATAAAATTGTTTTCTTTTAAGATTTCCACACCTCTACTTGCATGATCATATGTTTCAAAATTTACAAATGTAGTTTCCTTTTTTACTGCTTTATATTCTTCAAATCTTGCAATATCATGTAAAAGTGCAATAAGTTTTGTAAGTTTTATTTCTTCTTCATTTAAATTTAAACTTTCAGCTATTGTTTCACTTAAATTCATTACATTTATTGTATGAATATATTTGCGTTCTATATTTGCATTGTCTTTATCAAATAAATTTCTATATCTAATAAATTCTTCTTTCGCATTATCGATATTTATCATTTTGTTCTTCCTTTACATTTTAATAACTAATTTATCAAATTTAGCTTTTATATATTTTTCTAATTTCATTGTAAATTCGTCAGATTTTATTTCTTTTTTTGCAACCATATCTAAGCCTTTTTCCCAACTTGCTGTTAATTTTGGATTTAGCATATCTGGCATAGAATAATTTACTATATCATAAATTGCTTCGCCCTTATTTGTAGGCGTTATTATTTGAGTTTTTGCATTTATTGCAATATATTTTATTTTTTCCAATTTTTTTATAATTTCTGCTCTTGTTGCACTTGTCCCTATTCCTGAACCTTTAATTTGTTCTCTTAATTCTTCATCTTCAATTAGCTTGCCTGCATTTTCCATAGCAAGTATTATTGATCCAGAATTATATCTTGAAGGTGGTGAAGTTTCTGCATCTTTTGTTTCAAAATTTTGCACATTTATTTTTGAATTTTTCTTTAAGGTTGTCAAAATTGAGATATCATTATCTTCTGAATTTTTGGCTTTAGTTGGTTTTAATATTTCTAGATACCCTTCTTCTGTACAAACTTTACCGTTTGCAAAAAAAGATTCTTTGTCTATATCTATAGTTACTGAAACTTTGCTATACTCTGCAGCAGGATAAAATATTGCTAAAAATCTTTTTACGATTAATTCATAAATGTCTTTTTGTAATTTTGGCAATTTATCATAATTATCATATCCTTGTCCTGTAGGAATTATTGCATAATGGTCTGTTATTTTGCTATCATTAACATATTTTGTTTTTATTAAATTAGTAGAATATTTCTCGTCAATCATCTTTTTTAAATAACCTTGAATTTCTTCATTTTTAAAACCTTTAGTAATTCCATTTAAATTTTTAGTAATTTCTTTTGCTACTGCAGTTGAAAGAACTCTCGCATCTGTTCTTGGATATGTTACTAATTTATTTTCGTATAAGTTTTGTATAATCTCTAGTGTTTCGTCAGGCTTTATTTTGAATCTTTTTGTACATTCATTTTGAATTTCTGCTAGATTAAATAATAGTGGAGGATTCTCTTTTTGTTTGCTTTTCTTTACTTCTCTTACTATTGCTTCTTTATCTTTTAATGATAAAATAAAAGCTTTTGCATCATCTAATCTCTTGAATCCATTATCATTATATAGTTTATTAGAATTATATAATTTTGAAGCTTCTGTTACTTTCCATTCTGCTTCAAAACTAGATTTTTCATCTCCGAATTTTCCTATTATTTTATAAAATTTGGTTTTAACAAAGTCTCGTATTTCTCTTTCCCTTGAAACCACCATTCCAAGTACACATGTCATAACTCTTCCTACTGAAATAGATGCTTTATCTTCATTTATTTCTTTTGCTAATTTTCTACCATAGATGATTGAAAGTAATCTTGAAAAGTTAATTCCTATTAAATAATCTTCTTTTGCTCTTAAATATGCTGCATCTGATAAACTATCATATTCTGATAAATCTTTTGCATTTTTTATTCCTTTTATTACTTCTTCCTCTGTTTGTGAATCTATCCAAACTCTTTTTTTAGTTTTGCCTTCTGGATGTATCATTTGATCTACTAAACGATATATGTATTCTCCTTCACGCCCGGAGTCAGTGCTTACATATATAGTTTTAACATCTTCTCTATTTAATAATTCTTTTATTGTATTAAATTGTTTTTGTACATTTGGAATAATTTCATATTTCCATTCTTTTGGTATAAATGGTAGTGTGTCCAATCTCCAGAATTTTAATTTTTCATCATATTTTTCTGGATAACTCATTGTTACTAGATGTCCTACACACCATGTTACTAGCCATTCATCACTTTCTAAGTATCCATCTTTTCTTGTAGTATTTATTTTTAATGCTTTTGCCATTTGCATAGCTACAGATGGCTTTTCTGTTATTAGTATATTTTTATCCATTGAACTCTCCTTACTGCTGTTTAATTATATAGTATTTGGTAGTAAATTACAATGTCTAAAATGTGATTTATTAGTACTGTTTTTTCATTCTAATAAGAAAACCCACCAATCAATAATCAAATTATTGATTGGTGGGTTCGTAGCTAGTTAGAAATCAGAAAAGGAATCCTACATCATTCTTATTAACGATGTTATAGCCAGTCCGTCCATCTTTAGTAGTAATAATCTGTACTCCTTTTTGAAGTCTCGTGCCTTTTACCTGAAATGATATTGGCTCGGTACAGAGCCTACTGGATTTTGCAATTAAAGCTTCAGGGATATTCACTTTCCTTCCACCTTTGGCTTTGCTAAAAATTGTTTTCACCCTCTCTAAGACCCCAGGGTTACTGTAACAATAATCACCAGTTCTCAAGCGGCGTCCTGCCTGAAAAATAAAATCTTTTTCGTTAAGTTCCAGTTCATCCATACAGGATGCTTTCATCGGATTATTACCAATAATTTCAGGTCCTTTTATTTCGTCCCACTCCGGATTATATATAATACAATACCCTACATGTCCTTCTGTGGTTACGACATAGTTAAATGTTCCCTCGTATCCAGCTCCATCACCTGTACGCATAAATTCAATATTCGGTTGTCCCTGTAAAAGAGCATATCTCTCTTCATTTTTTTTCTGAAATACCATTATTGGTATTTTCCTGTACAACTTTTTTATACCAAAAATTGAACTGCTAGTAACGATTAGGAAATCAGTGTTTTCAACCTCAACATTTTCACTCTTAAATGCCTTAAATCTGGCCAACTGACTAAATGATACTCTTTCTGTTGAAATTAAATCGAGTTCCTTTCCTTCAGGTTTGGTATCCCGCCGCCCCTTAATTAATTGTTGATTCATAGTAATTCTCCCTTCTTTTATGAATCTTTAACATTTTTGCTACATTTTTATTTTAGCACACTTTACATAATTATGGCAACCCTTGTTAGCTAAAACAGCCAATTCGTTTAGTATTCTTCGCTATTAATATTCTTCAAAAAAGCAAAAAGGCGCCTCACATCAGCGCCCTTTGCTTATATTACACATTGTACCCCCAATCTCCATCCACATCGTAGATAATCTGATAGAGTCCATGCAAGCCATCAATTACCCTTTCAACATTTATGGGCATTTCTATGATTTGCCCGTCTACCAGGACTTTCTCGAAGAAGAAGTCTCCTGGATTCATTTTCTTTCCTGTAAGCGCAAGAAATATTCCTTCTTCTAGATGAATGGTTGCTTTAATACCTGTAGGTTCACGAAGTTTCTTCTTTACATTAAGTCCCTGCAGATTTCCTCCAACTTCGGAGTCTGAATGTGCCTCTTCAATTAAAATATCATAAGTACCTTTTTTTCCAAATATCTTGGCACTCATGCTTATAAATTGTATATCTTTACCGCTTATCTTCTCTAGATAGTCATTTAATCCTTTCCTATCTAGTTGAATATGCCGCAAAGACATCTCAGGTTTGGAAATTATTTCTGGTTCCAATTCTTCTTTATAGAAAACTTTACCGTTTCTTACTACAATCTCTCTCATAGTATGTCCTCCCCTTATCAACTGTTTTGCATAGCTAACTATTATTATACTAGTTTTACATAATTTATTCAACTCTAATTTACTTATATCATTGGATTTTTTTGATTTTCTTTTAAAAAACCTTGACTTTTTAGGGTTCTTGTAATAAAATTATTATGCTAATTTTATGAATTAGCCTTAAAATAGTCAATAAGTAATAATTATATAATCCTCTCCCCGGTAGTTTATATATTTAAAGCTTATTATATAAATTAAAAATTTGAATGGAGGGTAATTTTACCATGAATAATACTACATATAGTGTAAAAGGAAATGAAATCGAAAGTAAATGGTATATTTTAGATGCAGCAAATAAACCAGTTGGTAGAGTTGCAACAGAGGCTGCAAGATTATTAAGAGGAAAACACAAACCAACTTATACACCAAACTTAGATGTTGGTGATCACGTAATTATAATAAACTGTTCAGAAGCAACATTTACAGGAAAAAAATTAGATCAAAAATTCTATAGACGTCATTCTGGATATCCAGGAGGATTAAAAGAAACTTCTGCAAGAGTTATGATGGCAGAAAAACCAGAAAGAGCAATGATGATTGCTGTTAAAGGAATGCTTCCACACAATTCTTTAGGAAGAAAAATGTTAAAGAAATTAAGAGTATATGCTGGTAGCGAACATGAAAACATGGCTCAAAAACCAGAAATATGGAATTTCTAATATAGAATTATAGGGTATATCCCTTAAAAAATTAAGGAGGAATTTTTAAATGGCAAAGGCAGGAGAAAAAATAATGTTCTATGGAACAGGTAGAAGAAAAAATGCAATAGCTAGAGTTAGATTAGTTGAAGGAAAAGGAAATATAACAGTAAACGGAAAAAATTTAGATGAATATTTTGGTTTAGAAACATTAAAATATATTGTAAAACAACCTTTAAACGTAACAAACACAGCAGATAAATTTGATGTTATTTGTAAAGTTCAAGGTGGTGGATTTACAGGTCAAGCAGGGGCTATAAGACATGGTATAGCTAGAGCTTTAAATGAAGCTAATTTAGAATACAGACCAGCATTAAAATCAAACGGTTTCTTAACAAGAGATCCTCGTATGAAGGAAAGAAAGAAATATGGTCTTAAAAAAGCTAGAAAAGCTCCACAATTCTCAAAAAGATAATATTTATCAAATATATACTTCGGAAGTTTTATACCTCCGAAGTTTTCTTATTTTAATCAAACTAAAAACAACCTCTAATAATATAATTAAAGGTTGTTTTATATTTTACATTATCTAGATATTGAAGTAGCTGATGCAGTTGTTAAGTTTCTTACAGGTGCCATTAATACTTTACCTGTACCTCTATATACATTTACAAGTCCTTCCCCTGAGACAGCTGAGCCTATTAAACTCTTCGTAGATTTTTCTACTGTAAAATCAAGTCCTTTAGACCATGCAACTGCAAAGTTTCCATCTATTCTTAATACATCATTTTGTAATTCTACTTCTACTAATTCTTCTCTTGGTACAGGTAATTCTAATGCCACAAATCCATTTCCTGAAAGACTTAAATTGAATAATCCTTCATTTCCTAGTACTGCTGAAGATAAATTACTGCGCATAACAACATTTTGTCGTATTTTAGATTCACAAGCTAAAAATAACCCGTCATCTAATACTATTCCTCCATCCCAAGTAGATAAATCTTCTAATAGAATATGTTTGTATGTAGGTTCTAAGACTAACATTCCTGTTCCTCTATATTTTGGTTTTACTGCACTTTCTTTAGTAACACTACCTTTTATTGCTTTACCAAAAAAATCTCCGACCCCTTTAACATCGGCTACTGCTTCAACATTACCAACAGACCATTGCATTGCACCTGAGCTTATTGTATATTCATTATCTTCTAAATTTATAAGTAATTGTCTTTTTCTTACATTCATTCTTGAGCAATAATAAGCAGTTATAGCAGTTGATGGCATTACACTTAAATCACTCATATATTCTATAACCTTCATTCCTGCTTTTACATCTGCTACACGAATATCATCATTATCTTGTAAATTATTAATTTTATACATAATAAATTCCCCCTCCTTATTTCATATTTAAGATGATTATATAAATTATATATTTTATTGTCAATTTTAAATTTATTTAAAAAAAGAAAACAGTTGCAGAGTTTTGACAACTCTGCAACTGTTCTTGGTGTGAAAGAAGATTAGTAAATTAATATTGCAACTGCCCCTTTAGGACAAATTACATTTTTAGTACTGTTATAATTATATGATACAATTATTCTGCCTTTCTTTTTTTCGTATTCTAAAGGTAAATCTGCATAACCATTATTGACTACTACAATAATTTTATTGTAATTTTCTAGGTCTTTCTTTTTATTAGTATTTACCCTCTCGAACACAAACTTATCTTTGGTTAGTTCCAAGACATTTGTACCTGCTGTTCGCAAAAATTTATATTTTTTACGAATCTTTAATAGTTTTCTTTTATATGACAAGATATCTTTGTCAATTCGATTCCATGGGAAAGATTTCCTATTGGCAAGATTTCCGTATCCCTGAATGCCAACTTCATCCCCGTAGAAAATTGAAAATATCCCCGGCCAAAATGTTAAAATAAAATCTTCTAATTTTAACATTTTCTTGGCTCGCTTATATGTCTCTTTTGGTAAGGCATATGTTGATTGCCATTGCCTGTCATATTCATCTTTAATATTCCAAGGCCATTCTCTTTTCTCGTCTCCTTTTTCTCGGAAATATCCTTCATTAGCAAATAGATTTACCTGTCTACTCATGTCATGAGTAGATGTAAAGTTCATTTCGGTAAAAAGTGTATCATCCGGATACTCGCTAAACTCCTCATTAATTTTTTCTTGCAAATAAACTTCATCTTGCAAATTCAGATAATCCATTACAGGAGCCATCAGATAGTAATTCATAGTTGAATGAGCACTCTTCCCATCGGAAATATAATTTCTATTCATCCTGAATGGGTTTTTCCAGACTTCTAGTATCATAAGGAAATCTGGTTTATTTCTTCTGCAAGCTTCTGCCATGAGATTGATAAAGTAGTCTGTTAAATCATCTGCAACATCAACTCTTATTCCATCGATTCCAAGTGAAAACAAACGGTCAATTATCCCATTTACTCCACATATATAATCTTGAAACTCTTTTGAGTCTTTATCAAACACTACTTCATCTGGTATGCCCCACCAGTAATCAAAAATTATTTTTCCATTCTCAATTCTAGTTTTGAAAAATGGAAAGTATCTTGAATTTTGCCCTTGGTAGGCGCCTGGTTCCTTATACCTCCCGGACTTATTGTAATATTTGCTATCCTTTCCGGCATGATTAAAAGCCACATCAACTATGCCTTTCATGTGCTTACGGTGAAGAGCTTCGAATAGACGCTTAAGATCTTCTTCATCACCAAAATATGGATCTAGTCTTTCAAAATCGTCAGCATCATATTTGTGGTTGGAGGAAGCTGTAAATATCGGACCAAAATATATAATATCTATTCCCAAATTCTTAAGGTAATCCAATTTACTTTCGATTCCTTTACAGTTTCCTCCATATGAATCTCTAGCCCATTCACCATTTTCATCAGGACCTACAAGTGGTGGTTCGTCCCAAGATTTATGGATTCTTCTCTTTCCAAATTCTTCAATCGGAACACTATAATCTCTGCAAAACCTATCAGGCATAATATGGTACATCGTTGCACCTTTCGCCCAATCGGGTGCTGCAAAATTGACAGATAGCTTTGAAAAGCTAGTTTCATAATACTTTGTCCATTCAGACCTAAAAGAAAATTTGTACCGATAAATTGCCCTTGTGTTTAGAAATATTTCTTTTCCAAAATAAGCATATTCATCATCATCTTGTTTCATATATTCCAAATGTACTTCTTGTATTTTATCACCAATAATAAGTACTTTTACTTCATCGAGCCAGCCATACATACGTATATTAATCCGTACATTAAATTTGACTTTTGCTCCTTCCTTCTTCTTCTCACGTAACTGTGCACTATGGTAAAATCCTTCCATAGTAACCTCTCCTTTCTTAGTCAAAGAAATAAATATCTATATCAACTCCTTTACACCGATTATAACTTTATTATCTTTTTTTTAGTTTGTCAAATCTCTTAAAAAGCGCTTTTTATATGGTTTACTACATAATGCTCTTTTATTTGATAAATCTCTATCACATCAAACCTAATTTCAGAAAATTGTATTTTTTCTTTATATAAATAGTATTTCGTACATTCTTTTATTTTATTTATCTTAATTTCATCTATAGCATCTATTGGGTGTCCAAATCTATTATTACTTCTGGCTTTAACTTCTACTATAACAAGAGTTCTATCATAAAAAGCAATTATATCTATCTCTCCTCTTCTGTTTCTATAATTTCTTTTTAAAATCTTATATTTCATTTTTTCTAAATAACGTGTAGCTGTGTCTTCACCTTTTTTTCCTAGATTATTCATACCTTTACAAACATATCTCCTGGTAATGCTCTAATGTATTCATTTAACTCTAACATAGTTAATTGTTCACTAACATCTTGTATTGGTAATTCTGCTCTTCTACATATAGTATTAATATCTATTGGCATATTACCAATAATTTCATAAACGTTTTTATATTTAATAGGAACATTCTTACTTTCATATTTCCATTCCTGTTCAATATCTTTACATTTATTCATATTTATTTCTCTTAATATGTCTTTTACATTGGTTACCAGTTTTGCTCCTTTCTGTATTAATGAATTAGTTCCTATTCCTAATTTACTATCTATATTACTAGGAATAGAGAACACCTTTTTCCCTTGCTTAAAAGCTAAATTAGCAGTAATTGTACTTCCACTTCTGTATCCCGCTTCTATAACTAATACACCAAAAGCTAGTGCACTAATTATTTCGTTTCTTCTTTGGAAATTTTTTGTATTAACCTTTTCTTCTGGTGGATACTCTGATATAACACACCCGTTATTTTCTAATATTTTATTAAATAATTCCTTATTTTCCTTTGGATATATATTATTAAATCCAGCACCTAAAACAGCTATAGTTCTTCCAACATTATTCATAGCAGATATGTGTGAAATTGAATCAATTCCTATTGCTAATCCACTTATAATACATATTCCATTTTGAGATAAAGCTGTTGAAAACTTTTTTGCTTGTTTCCAACCATATTCACTACAATTTCTTGATCCGACAATTGCAATAATCTCTTTATTTAGCAACTCAAAATTTCCTTCCACATATAAGTTTAATGGTGGTGATTTCAATTTTAATAATTCTTTTGGATATGTATTCTCTTTATAATTTATAGTTATTATTTCTTTACACTTCCTTTTTGTAAAATTTATTATCAATCTTATATTGAATTGCCTCTGCTATACAAGATACGTCTATCTTCTCGTTATTACTTAAGTCTGCAATAGTTCGTGCTATTTTTAAAATATTATTATATGTTCTTATATTAAGTTTATATTTTGCATATACTCTTTCTAAAAAGCTTTTACTATCTTTATCTAAGATACAATACTTTTTTATTTGTGAAGTGTTCATTTCAGAATTCGTATCTATATTTTCTTTGGCAAATCTTGTCTTTTGAACATTTCTTGCCACTTCTACTCTTTTCCTGATATCTTCACTTCTTTCTATTTTTTTATTAGTATATATCTCTGAATATTCAACATTTGATATATTTAATTGTATATCAATCCTATCCAGCATTGGACCGCTTAACTTTGATAAATACTTTTTTATTTTAGTTTCTGAACAAGTACATTTTTTATCATAACTTCCAAAGTAACCACATGGACAAGGATTCATAGCAGCCATCAAAACAAACTTACACGGATATTGTACAGATGCATGTACCCTATCTAATTTTATAGTATGTAAATCTAGTATAGTTCTTAACATCTCTAATTTTTTACTATCAAATTCTGCAAATTCATCCATAAATAATATTCCTAAATTAGCTAATGTAATTGCACCCGGCATTGGATTTCTCCCACCGCCAATAAATGATGCTAAAGTTATATTTGGATTTACCTCTATAAAAGGTCTTTTATGTATGATTTCATTTTCTTTAGTTAGGCCAAGTATACTATTAGTTTTCGTTATTTCTATAATTTCATCATAAGTAAGTTTAGGAAATATCGTTATTAACCTTTTGGCAAGCATTGTTTTACCAACACCTGGTGGACCAATTAATAGACAATTATGATTTCCTGCCGCCACAATCTCGAGTGCTCTTTTAACCTTTTCTTGGCCATAAATCTCCGCAAAATCTATGTCATACTCTACTTTAGCATAATGTTCTATTTGACTTATATTTTTTTCTATGGGTATTTTCGAATTAATTTTTTGAATTAAATCTTTTAAAGAATTAACACTTACGATTTCTAAATTATTTACTAACCTAGCTTCATTAATATTAGAATTTGGTATATATACCCTTTTAAATCCATTTTTTTGTGCTGATAAACACCTGGGTAATACACCTTTTACAGAATTAATATTTCCATTATATGATATTTCACCTATAAAAATTGATGAATCAATATTTTCTTTTTGAATTATACCTAAATTACTTAATATTCCCACCGCTATTGCTAAATCAAAAGAGGATCCTTCTTTTCTTATCTCTGCTGGTGCTAAATTTACACTTATCTTTTTTCCCACTAGTTTTATTCCACTATTTTTTATAGCAACAGTTATCCTTTCTTTTGATTCTTTTATGCTTGTTCCTAACATACCTACCATATCCCAATGTGGTATTCCTGCTGCTAAATCTACTTGTGCTTCTACTACAGTACCTTCTGTACCATTTAATGCAATTGTATTTACTATTGATAACAAATTTATTCTCCTAAAAATATAATTATAGATTTATTCTAAACCGTAAATAGACATGTATAATAAATTGGAGTTTATTTAATTATAGGAAAAGCACCACCTCCTACTATTATTAACTTTTTTATTAAGGGTTTTATTTAGATTATAAATTATTTGAAATTAGTTTTGATATAAAAAACGATTTAGAATAAATCTGTCTTTTATATATCACATTATTTTGTGTTTGTAAATAGTTATTTATTATTTTTCTTTATTATTTTTGATTATCTCTTTTTTTCTCCTTTTTTCGACATTTTTCTCACTTTTAAATATTAAGTTTCTCTGTGTTTTTGGTAATTTCTACATAAAAATAATAGAGAAAAGAACTTATCCTAGTTCTCTTCTCCAATAAAATAGATACTGCTGAGCTATTCCTTCTAAATTTCCAAATTTATCATTTGCTAATTTTAATATCTCTTTTTTGCTTACATTTTTCTCATCTTCTTTATGAATATATAAATCATTCATAACTCTTCTTACCCATACATCAATAGGAAATACATCAAATCTTTTTAATGTAGAAAATAGCAAAATACAATCCGCAACTTTCGGACCAACTCCAGAAAGTTTTAATAGCTCATCTCTTACTTGGTTTGTATCCTTTATTTCATTTAATTTAGAAATATCTACATCCTTATTTAAAATCATTTTAGTAGTCTCATATAGTCTAATATCTCTAAAACCTAAACCCAATTCTCTATATTCTTGAACAGAAACATTGCTTAATTCTTCTGGTGTTGGGAAAGTATAATATTCTTTATTATTATATTTTATTTTTCTGCCATATTTCTTAGACAATCTCTCTATAATCCCTTTAATTCTTGGAATATTGTTATTAGCTGATATTATAAATGAAATTATAGTTTCCCATAAATCTTGGTTCAAAATTCTAATACCTTCTCCATACTTTATGCTTTCTTTCATATTATTATCTACTTTCGCCAATATTCGTTTTATCTTATTATAATCTCTATCTAAGTCAAAATAATCTATTACAGTATTAACAATATCTTTTTCGCAAACACCCTTAAAATATATTCCTTTAGTCGTTTTTTTAACATTTATTACATTATTACAAAAAACTCCTGTATAGCTTCCATCATCTTCCTCATTCCATCTAAAGCATTGTCCACATTCAAATATATCTTTTAAATTAAATGAACTATAATTTTCTAGTAAAAATTCTTGCTGTTTCATATATTCCTCCTACTTAAATCCTTTTCCTAAAACTTCTCTGGCATTTGTTATAATTATAAAAGCATCTTTATCGTTTTCTTGTACGATGTGTTTTATTTTTAGTACATCTCCTCTTCCTGCTGCACACATTAATACTAATCTATCTTTATCCTCGAACATTCCCTTACCATATATCCCAGTTGTTCCTCGTTTTATATATTCACCTATCTCTTTAGATATTTTATCATTTTTTTTAGATATAATAAATATTAGTTTTGAAAAATCTGTACCTTCTACTATAATATCTAGAACCTTTCCCATTAAAATAATTGCTATTGCTGAATATAAACCAATTTCTATTTCTTTAAAAACAACTACATTTAATAGTACAATAGAAGAATCTATAATCATTATAAGGCTACTAGTTTTTATATTTAGATTATATGTTTTTATTAAGCTACTAACTAATTCAGTTCCACCGGTTGTGGCATTTGCATTTAATACAATTCCTGTACCTATCCCTAAAAATACTCCTCCATATACACTCGCCAAAAATACGTCATTTGTAAAAGCCGGAAATTTATCTAAGATATCTATAAATAATGAATATACTATCGAACCTATAATTGAATTTATAACTACTGTTTTTCCTAATCTATAAAATGTAAAAATAAGAATTGGAATATTTATTATGATATTAACAGTTCCTAATGGAATCTTAAACAAATAATATACTATCGTCGCAATTCCTGTTACTCCTCCTGTTGAAAACTTATTAGGTAACAAAAACATTGCTGTTCCAATAGCCATAATTATACATCCTAATATCATAAAACTTAAATTTTTTAAATAGTTTTTTACCATAAAAATCACCTATACTACAATTATTTGTAATATAGGCTGTTTTTATGCTAGTTCTCATTGTCTTCCAAGAAATCTGTATATGTTTTTAATATTTTCATCTTATAATTACCACTTTCTAACTTATCATTTTCAGAAACATGTAATTCTACATCATATACATCTTTTAACTGCACTAAATTCTTATTTTCTAGTCCTTTGATATTATCTATGTCTGAACTATTTACTTCTATCTCAACTTCTTTTACTTTTACATTATATGATTTAATCATTTCTATTATTTTTTCATACCAAATTTCGCTAGCCACTAAATTTCTAAATTGTACCATCGGCATTTCTTCTACACTCTGACTATCTTCTCCTATTTTTATATTTCTTATTTTAGTATGAGTTATTAATTTAATACTTTCTTTTAATCTTTCTATTAACTGAATCTTTGATAATGGAGTAAATTCGTTTTGTTCATATAATCTTTCTACATTTTTATTATAATCAACATTACATGGAATTAATGTTACTTGTTCTGGTTTTAATTTTATAACTTGTCTTACAGTGTTAAAATCGTCAGCTACTGTACTTTCTGGAAGTCCTAATGCTACTTTAATATCTAGTCTAAATCTATATGCCTTTATTTTTTTAGCTATTTTTTTAGCAGTGTCAAATTTATAATCTACTCCTATATTTTTTAAAATATAGTCATTTGACGACTCTATAACTAATACTATTTCTTTTACATTATATTTTTTTAACAATTTTAAGTTGTTTTTGTCAATACTATCTGGAGTTGATGTTATTTTTATTCCCCAAATCTTATACTTTTTTAACAACTTATTAATTTGAATTAATACTTCTTCTTGTTTTTCTATATTAATACTTGTAAAATCTACACCAACTATTTCTAGTAAAGCTTTTTTGTCTTTACTATTTTCGATTTCTTTTGTAATTTCATTACTTACTACTATTTCATCTATTTTTATAGGAATATATATTTTTTCTTTCATGTCTTTTCCTCCTACATTATAGCTGTTCTATTGCTTTTTTTGCTGCTTCCATTTCTGCCGCTTTTTTTGATGTTCCTTTCCCTGTTGCTAGTTGCTTTCCATTACATTTTACTTCTGCTTCAAATACCTTACTATGATCAGGACCACTCTCGTTTAAAATATTATATTCTATATTAACAGTTCCTTTATGTTGTAATTTTTCTTGTAATACAGTCTTATAATCTTTTAGTCCCACATTTTGGCTTGCTATCTTTATTTCATCTGCTAGATTTTCAATTATAAATTTTTGTACAGGTTCTAAGCCTCCATCTAAAAAAATAGCTGCAATAACAGCCTCTACGCTATCAGCTAATATTGCTTCATTTTTATTTCCGTTATTTGATAATTCACTTTTTCCTAAATATAAGAAATCACCAAAATTATGCTTTATTGCTATTTTATATAAACTCTTTTCGCAAACAACGCTTGCTCTAACTTTAGTCATTTCTCCTTCATTTAAATTTATATAATTCTTATATAAATAATTACTAGAAATAAATTCTAATATACTATCACCTAAAAATTCTAATTTTTCGTTACTTTGAACTTTCTTTTCGTAAGCATAAGATGTGTGTGTTAAAGCTGTTTTTAATAAATTCTTATCTTTAAATATATATCCTATATTTTTTTCAAAATTTTCTAACATATTTCCCTCCTAGATGTTATTATTATATAACATTTTTTTGTTTTTGCAAGTAAAGAAAAAAGAAATTCAAAATTGAATTTCTTTTTATCTTGCATCATTTAGATCTTCTAAAGTTTGTGAACTTTTTTCTACTGCCGTTCTTAAACCTTCTTTTACTTTGTCCTTTGTTTCTACTGCTTTTGCTCCTATACCTTTAATAGCTTTTATTGTAGTTTTCTTAGCTTCTCTTCCAAATTCTATTACAGATTTTATTCCCTTTTTAGTAGCACTAATTGTAACGTCTTTTGCATCAACTAATTTATCTCCAACCTTTTCTTTGAATTCAGCCATCTTTACAATTCTTTCTTCTCTCTTTGCTTTTCTTTCTTCTATAATTTGTGGTATTTTCTCATCTTTTATTTCTGTTGCTTTCTCTGCAATTTTATCAACTACATTTGTTTTAAATTTCTTTGCTTTTGGTGTTAATGCACCAACAACTCTTTGCCAAAAGCTTTGTTTTTCAACCTTAGCTAATGCAGTTTCTTTACTTTCTAATAATTCACTTAGTTTGTCATCTCTATCTTTTTTTATCTCGACTAATCTTTCATCATTATCTTTTATGATTTCACTTATTGCGATTCTATCATTTTTTACTGATTCTAATTTTTGTTGCTCTGGCAATGTTGGATCTTTGGCTTGTAATTGTTTTAATTCCTCGGCTAATTTTACTAGCTTTTCTGGATCGTTTGCAGCTGCTTTAATTTCTCTATTCATATTTTTAACTTCTTGTTTCCACTCTTTGTACTCTGGAGTTTTTCTTTTTTCTTTAATTGCAGAAGAAAGCTCTTTTTGCTCTCCCATTTTATCAATCTCCATGTTTTGCCAGTCATCTTGCTCAGCCATTATGTCAAGATAATCATCTTCGTATTGCTGCATAGCTTCTTCTACAGCACTTTTGTATGTTTCCATTGCCTCATTTGCTTCTTCCATATTTTGAGAATATTTTTCAGCTTGTCCTTCCGCATATGCCTTAAAGTCTTTCATTTTAGTTGAAATTGCTGCTTTTTGTTTATTCATAAATATTGCAGCTTTTACTAGCTTTATCTGCGCTTGTACTGTTGTTAACTCAACCATTAATTGAGCTATATTCTTACCTTTTTTCTCTATATCTTGTCTTTCGTCCATTATGCTTCCCCCCTATTCTCTTTCTTGTAAATCTTCCTCTATACTTGCATCTATTTGACTTTTGATATCTACTTCTTTTTTCTCTAGCCTTTTTAGTAATGCTTCTAATTTATCTATATTCTCAATATCATCTAAATCATATATTCTTCCATCAGCTACGATTTTTCCTAATTTTTCTTCCATACAATCACCCTTTTGACATAATATTTTATATAAATTATATATTTTTTATTATATATAGTAAATAACATTAATATTACATTTGTATTTACTTTTTATTACAGACCAAAAAAAAGATACCATAATCTCTCATATGATACCTCTTTTGCTTAATATTAACTATGCATTATCTTTAATATAGTCTACTACGTCACTTACAGAAACGATTTTTTCTGCATCTTCGTCAGGAATTTCCATGTCGAATTCTTCCTCCAATGCCATAATTAATTCTACTATATCTAAAGAATCAGCTCCTAAATCATCTATAAAAGATGCTTCCATTGTTACAGATGTTTCTGCAACTCCTAATTGTTCAACTATAATTTTCTTTACTTTTTCAAATATTTCTTCTTGGTTCATTTAACTATGTACACCTCCTCTCGCATGTTTTTTTCTACTGACTAAACAATAATATATTGTATTCAAAAAGTCAAGCATTATTTTCCTTTTGCTTTAAAAATTCTTCTGTCATTTTCTCTACTGCTTTGTTCTCAACAAACTTTTCAGCTTGAATTATTGTATATTCAAATAATTTGTCGTCACTACTTCCATGTGCTTTAACAACTGGTTTCTTAACTCCTAAAAATAGAGCGCCACCATATATTTTATAATCCATTGTTTTAGCAAATCTATTTATGGCTGGTAAACATGGAATACTTCCTAATATAGATAGAAAGTTACGTTTCAAACTATCTGTTAATGATGTTTTTACAAATTTCCCCAAGCCTTCTGTTGTTTTTAAGAATATATTACCTGTAAAACCATCAGTTACAACTGCATCAACTTTACCAGAAAAAGCATCTCTTCCTTCTATATTACCAATAAAGTTTATTCCTAATTCTTCGGACTTTTCCTTTAATAACTCATATGATAACTTAGTTAACTCGTTGCCTTTTGTTTCTTCTGTACCTATATTTAATAAGCCTATGGCTGGTTTTTCAATTCCAAAAGTATTTCTTAAATATATAGAAGACATCTGAGCAAATTGCAATAAATTTATTGGCTTACAATTTGTATTAGATCCACAGTCCATTAATAATAATTGGCTTTTATATGCTGGAAGGATTCCTGCTAATGCTGGTCTATCTATTCCTTTTATTCTTCCAACAAGTAAAGTTGCTCCTGTTAATAATGCTCCTGAATTACCTGCTGAAATGAATACATCACCTTTGCCTTCTTTTAACAAATTAAATCCAACAACCATGGATGAATCTTTTTTATGTTTTATTGCTATCGTTGGAGTGTCTTCCATTTCTATCGTTTCTGTTGCATTATATACCTTTAATCTTGGAGAAATATCTGATATTTTCTCTTTATTATATAATTCTTTAACTCTATTATTAATAACTTCTTCTTTTCCTATTAATAATATTTCTGTTGACTGACTTACTTCATTAACTGCTTTTACAGCTCCTTTTATGTTTGCATCTGGGGCATTGTCACCACCCATTGCATCTAGCAGTATAATCATATTTGTTTCCTCCAATTATTTAATTTTGACCTATTTATTTTATTATTTCTTTATTAAAAAAGCAATAGTTTCTGACCAAATAGTTTAGTTTTATCAACTTTTACAAAAAAAAGGTACATCGCAAGGATGCACCTTAAATACTTTATATAATATTATTCAAATATTTTAGCAACAACACCTGAACCAACTGTTCTACCACCTTCACGGATAGCGAATCTTAATCCTTCTTCCATAGCGATAGGTGTGATTAGTTCGATTGTCATGTCTACGTTATCTCCTGGCATAACCATTTCTGTTCCAGCAGGTAATTCGATAACACCTGTAACGTCTGTTGTTCTGAAATAGAATTGTGGTCTATATCCATTGAAGAATGGTGTATGTCTTCCACCTTCTTCTTTTGTTAATACGTAAACTTGTGCTGAGAATTTTGTATGTGGATGTATTGATCCTGGTTTAGATAATACTTGTCCTCTTTCGATATCTGTTCTTTGGATACCTCTTAAAAGAACACCAATGTTGTCTCCAGCTTCTGCTTGGTCTAATAATTTTCTGAACATTTCTACACCAGTAACAACTGATTTTTTCTTTTCTGTTGATAAACCAACGATTTCAACTTCGTCAGAAACTTTAACTTCTCCTCTTTCTACTCTACCTGTAGCAACTGTTCCTCTACCAGTAATAGAGAAGATATCTTCTATTGGCATTAAGAATGGTTGGTCTACTGGTCTTTCTGGTGTTGGGATATAGCTGTCAACTGCATCCATTAATTCTTTAATTGGTTGATATACTTCTTCGTTAGGATCTTTAGATGTACTTTCTAGTACTTTTAAAGATGAACCTTTTATAACTGGGATATCGTCTCCTGGGAAACCATATTCTGTTAATAAGTCTCTAACTTCCATTTCAACTAAGTCTAATAATTCTGGATCGTCAACCATATCACATTTATTTAAGTATACAACGATGTATTTAACACCAACTTGTCTTGCAAGTAAGATGTGTTCTCTTGTTTGTGGCATTGGTCCATCAGCTGCTGAAACAACTAAGATAGCACCATCCATTTGAGCAGCACCTGTAATCATGTTCTTTACGTAGTCTGCGTGTCCTGGGCAGTCAACGTGTGCATAGTGTCTAGTTTCTGTTTCATATTCAACGTGAGCTGTGTTAATTGTGATTCCTCTTGCTTTTTCTTCTGGAGCACTATCGATTGCATCATATGCTTCGAAGTTTGCTCTTCCCATTAATGATAAATATTTTGTAATAGCTGCTGTTGTTGTTGTTTTACCATGGTCAACGTGTCCGATTGTACCAATGTTAACGTGTGGCTTTGATCTAACAAATTTTTCTTTAGCCATTTTTATTCCTCCTTTAATTTTTGAGATTCTAATCTCTATATTTATTTTTATTTTTGACGCATTTATTTTTCGAACTTCATTTTATACTATAATCTTTAAAAAATCAAGTATATTACTAAATATTATTCGCTTTTCTTTCCTCTTGAAGCTACGATTTGTTCTAATACAGATTTTGGAACTTCTTCATAGTGTGATGGTTCCATAGAATATGTTCCTCTTCCTTGTGTTTTTGAACGTAAGTCTGTAGCATATCCAAACATTTCTGATAATGGAATAAATGCATGAATTTCTTGCATTCCATCGTTTCCATCCATTCCTTCCATTCTTCCACGTCTAGAATTTACATCTCCAATAACATCTCCCATGTATTCTTCTGGAACTGTTATTTCTACTTTCATAATAGGCTCTAAGATGGCTACACCTGATTGTTTACATCCTTCTTTGAATGCTAAAGATGCAGCAACTTTGAATGCCATTTCTGAAGAGTCAACTTCATGGTAAGAACCATCTACTAATGTAGCTTTAAAGTCTATAACTGGATATCCAGCTAAATATCCTCCTTCAGCTGCTTCTCTTAAACCTTGTTCAATTGGTTTAATATATTCTTTTGGAACAGCTCCTCCGACAATCTTGCTTTCGAATTCTATTCCTTTACCAGCTTCTATTGGTTCCATTTCGAACCAAACATCACCATATTGTCCTTTACCACCTGATTGACGGATGTATTTACCTTGAACTTTAACAGCTTTTTTGATTGTTTCTTTGTAAGCAACTTGTGGTTTACCTACATTACATTCTACTTTAAACTCTCTCTTTAATCTGTCTACGATAATGTCTAAGTGTAATTCACCCATACCAGCGATAATTGTTTGTCCTGTTTCATGGTTTGTATATGTTTTGAATGTTGGATCTTCTTCAGCTAGTTTTGCTAATGCTATACCCATTTTTTCTTGTGCTACTTTGTCTTTTGGTTCGATAGCAATATCTATAACTGGCTCTGGGAATTCCATTGATTCTAATATAACTGGATGATCCATATCACATAAAGTATCTCCTGTTGTAACTTCTTTTAGTCCAACTGCAGCTGCTATATCTCCAGCATATACTTTTGTAATATCTTCTCTATGATTAGAATGCATTTGTAAAATTCTTCCGATTCTTTCTTTTTTATCTTTATTTGAATTTAGAACAGTTGAACCAGATTCTAATGTTCCTGAATATACTCTGAAGAAACATAATTTACCAACAAATGGGTCTGTAGCAATTTTAAATGCTAAAGCTGAGAATGGTTCTGAATCTGATGTTTTTCTTTCAACTTCATTACCATCTTCGTCAACACCTTTAATATGTGGAATATCTAATGGTGATGGCATATAGTCAACTATTGCATTTAATAATTCTTGAACACCTTTGTTTTTATATGAAGAACCACATGTTACTGGAACTATTGTGTTTGCAATTGTTCCCGCACGTAAACCTTTTTTGATTTCCTCAACTGTTAATTCTTCACCTTCTAAGTATTTCATCATTAATTCTTCGTCTTGTTCTGCAACTGCTTCTATCATTTTATCATGATATTCTTGAGCTAAATCTTTCATATCATCAGGAATATCTGTTTCTTCTATTTCTTTTCCTAAATCATCTTTATGAATGAATGCTCTCATTTTAATTAAATCTACTATACCTTTGAATTGATCTTCTGCTCCAATTGGTAATTGGATTGGTACAGCATTTGCTTTTAATCTATTTTTTAATTGGTCAACACATAACATAAAGTTTGCACCTGTGATGTCCATTTTATTTACATATACCATTCTTGGTACTTGATATTTGTCAGCTTGTCTCCAAACTGTTTCTGTTTGTGGTTGAACTCCACCTTTTGCAGCAAGTACTGTAACTGCACCATCAAGAACTCTTAAAGATCTTTGAACTTCTACTGTAAAGTCAACGTGTCCTGGTGTATCGATAATATTTATTCTATTATTATTCCAGAAACAAGTTGTAGCAGCAGATGTTATTGTTATACCTCTTTCTTGTTCTTGTTCCATCCAGTCCATTGTAGCTGCACCTTCGTGAACTTCTCCTATTTTATGAGTTTTTCCTGTATAGAAAAGTATTCTCTCTGTTGTTGTTGTTTTACCAGCATCAATATGAGCCATAATTCCTATATTTCTTGTTCTCTCTAATGGATATGCTCTTCCTGCCAACTTTATTTCCTCCTCTCATTGCTACTATAAAGTCTTATATCTCTTAATATGCTCTTTTTTAGCATTATTATTACCATTTATAATGTGCAAATGCTTTATTAGCTTCTGCCATTCTATGTGTATCTTCTTTCTTCTTGAATGCTCCACCGTTTCCGTTTATAGCATCTATAATTTCTCCGGCTAATTTTTCTGCCATTGTTTTTTCATGTCTTGTTCTTGCATATCTAACTAACCATCTTAAACCTAAAGTTTGTCTTCTTTCTGGTCTAATTTCTAATGGAACTTGGTATGTAGCTCCACCAACTCTTCTAGCTTTAACTTCAAGAACTGGCATAATGTTGTTTAATGCTTCTTCAAAAACTTCTAGTGGATCTCTTTGCTCTTTTTCTTTTATAATGTCAAATGCACCATAAACTATTTTTTGAGCAACTGATTTTTTACCATCTAACATAATGTTGTTTACTAATTTTGTAACAACTTTACTATTATATATTGGATCTGGTAAAACTTCTCTTTTTGCTATATATCCTTTTCTTGGCACTATTCTTCCCTCCTTAATTTTTATTTTGATACTAATTTAGTATCTAGGTACTCTGAAAAGTTTATCTTTTCCGTATAGTGCTATATATTCTAAATTTAAGTACCTTAAATTAGTAATTATTAGCACTAGTTAATTTTCCTAATTTTATTTTTTAGGTCTTTTTGCTCCGTATTTTGATCTACCTTGCATTCTGTCTTTAACACCTGCTGTATCTAATGTTCCTCTAATAATATGATATCTAACACCTGGAAGGTCTTTAACTCTTCCTCCTCTTATTAGAACAACACTATGTTCTTGTAAGTTATGTCCTATTCCTGGGATATAAGATGTTACTTCATAACCATTAGAAAGTCTAACTCTGGCAACTTTTCTTAAAGCTGAATTAGGTTTCTTTGGTGTTACAGTTTTTACAACTGTACAAACTCCTCTTTTTTGTGGTGCTCTATGGTTAGTTGTTCTATGTTTTTTAGAATTGTAACCATGTTGCAATGCTGGAGCTGTTGATTTTGTCATTGATGTTTTTCTTCCTTTTCTTACTAATTGATTAATTGTTGGCACTTAAATTTCACCTCCTAAATATTTTATATGCCTATTTGTGCATAATACACTAGCGTGAATTATTTTATCATCAAAATGTAATACTGTCAAGATTTTGTGACTATATTTATACTTCATTTTATAAATATTTTCTTGTTATATCATATTAAATTAATTCTTTCTTAAAAAGCAACAAAAAAAGGAGTGTATAAGGTTACCCTTGGTACACTCCCCCCTCGAGTTATTCTTCCGTCTTTTGGACTTCGGAATTTTTGTTCTTGTCGTGTACATATACCTTCTTTGGCTTCTTCATCCAATATCCAGTAATCATACTGAGCACGACAATTACAACATACCGTACAACATCTTGCACGGTTATTCCCCCGAACAAAGCCTCAAAGATGTTTTGCCATCCCTCGGCTTGTACTTGTGTAAATACAATCACCAAAGTGATTATAATCACACCAAGTACTAGTCTGGTGAAATAGACGCCTGAACATTTGCCCTTCTTTTGCGCCTTTGGAGTTTTCTGCATTTCAGCAGAAGTTACGTTCTTTCGTTCTGTCACAATAATTGCCTCCTTATTTTTTTACTGTCATTTGACTACTTATAATTATACCACTATTTCTAAAATTTGTAAATATTTATGTTTACTTTTATATTTCAAAAAAAAAAGCGATGCAGTCTGCATCGCCAATTTGGTTAACTCGCACTTTGGTGCGAGTGTTTTTTGCGCTTCCGGATGGCAGTCACAATGATTGTGACTACAACTCCAGCAAAGAAACATAACAGCTCTTTCACTGGAATTATAGGAGCCAGTCTAGCCCAGATACCTTGTCCGAGTTCTTTGAACCAGTTGACAAGATTGAGCACGTTAATCTGAATTGTTCCTGACACCACTAAAATGATTCCTAACATAAGAATCAAAATTACAAACGCAACCTTTTTCTTGTTCATAATGTTTACCTCCAACTGTTTTATTATACTTATTATAACTCATTATGTTAAACTAGTCAAATTTTGTTCATTTTGTACTTTTTATAATTTTTATATTTTAATAATTATTATCATTTTGCTTTACATAAAAAGTTGTTGACATTATTTACCTTTTTTAGTATAATTAATGTAGTGTGTAATCACTAAAGAGAGGAGGATATCTTGGTATTGCACTAAGATAAACATAACTATGGAAGAAAAAAAATTTTTAACTAAAGAAGAATTAAAAAAGTTATCTCCTAAAGAATTAGCGGAATATAAAATTTCATTAACTAATCTTTCTTTAGAAGTAGACGAATTAATAAAAAAATGTGACGAAATATTATCTAAATAAAATATTTATGAGAGGATGGTGAAGCCTCATATTATTGGGGCAAATATTTATGGCAAGAGAATTTTCCGAATTTAGTAATGAATATTCAATTAAAAAAGCAAATTTTACAGATATTGCTGATCACTTAGATGAAATAATGCAAATTAGAGAAGATATTGAATTTGCAGAACAACAACTTAATGCTTTAAAAGCAAAAAAATCTAATTTATCTCTTTTTAGTGCATTTATGACAGAAGATGAAAAAAATTCTGAACAAGCTGATATTGATGTACAAATAGCAGCAATCAAAGAGAATATCCGTACATTAAAAAGTAATACTTTATATAAAACAAAAGAGGAAATTGAAGCAACATCAACAACTTTAGATTCTTATATTAATGATCTTAACACAAATTTCGAGTTTAAAGCTGCTTTAAGAGAAGAAATTAAAAGACAATCAAAAGAATCAATGCTTTCTCTTGAACAAGCAAAAACATCTCCTTCTATGGCACTTGCTTTATTCAATAAATTAGAAACACTTTCTGAACAGGATCCATTATTAAAGTCTTATTTAACAATAGACAAAGATAAGATTAATCTTTCTCTTATGGAAGACTTAATATCTCAATATTCTAATATTACACCTGGTAATAGAGGAAGTGAAGCACCTGCTGCAAAAAAAGAAAGAGAAACAAAGTTAAAAGTATTTAAAGATGAGGCAGAAAGCTTCAGAAGAAAGATTCAATCAAAAGGTTCTTCATTACAACAATATATTTTGAAACATAAATCAGAATTGGGTATTCCTGACGATATGACTATCGACTTTAATGATCGTACATCTCCATTTTATGCTATAGCTACATATACAAATCCTAATTCTAATACTAGTTTTAAAGATATTGAAAAAATAGCAATTAGTTCTATTCAATCAATTGATGGAAAAATAAAAACACTACAAGATTATGTAAGGCATGCAGATAAGGATCTACATCAAATTGAATTAGATAAAGAAGAAGAACTTGAAGATTTAAAATTATACAAGAAATTTGGATTTGTTTCTAAAATAAAAAGAACTTTTGCGGGAATTGGTAAAGGATTATCTAATTGGCTTAAAGATAAACCACATCCATTTAAAGGCGTATTTAAAAGACCCGATTCTTCTGTAACTCCGACAGCAGCAAAAGTTGTAGACACTGATAAAAGTTTCGTAGACGCATATAAAACAGAAATCGGACAAGATGCATACAAAAAAGTTATTGAAGAATATAATAAAAGAATAGAAGAAGAACGCACAAATCCACATGGAAATAATGAACATGGAAGAGATTAAAAAGAAACGACTTAAAAGTCGTTTCTTTTTTGCATTATTTTATTTAATGTATTTAATGCTCTGTCAGCAAGAACTTTATATTTTTCTTTTTTATCTTTTATTCTTTTTTCTAATCCTGGAACTATTCCAAAATTAGCATTCATTGGTTGAAATTTTTCATTTGGAGTAGAAATATAATTTGCTAAAGCTCCAGTCATAGTTTCTATAGGTAAACTAAATTCCTCTTTGCCATAAAATTCATTTGCAGCATTTATACCTGCCATAAGACCAGAAGAAATTGATTCTACATATCCCTCAACACCTGTAATTTGTCCTGCAAAATATAAGTTTTTAATGCTTTTCATTTTATACGTATTTGTTAACAAATGACTTGAATCTATGAAAGTATTTCTGTGCATTACACCATATTTTACGAACTCTGCATTTTCTAAGCCAGGTATCATAGAAAACACACTTTTTTGTTCACTATATTTTAAATTAGTTTGAAATCCTACTAAATTAAATATATTTCCTTCTGTATCATCTTGCCTTAATTGGACCAATGCATATGGTCTTTTTCCAGTTCTTGGATCAGTAAAACCAACGGGCTTTAAAGGGCCAAATCTTAATGTGTCTTCTCCCCTTTTAGCCATAATTTCTATTGGCATACACCCCTCAAATATTTCTCTTTTTTCAAAATGATGTAATTCTACTACTTCTGCATTTATTAAATTACTATAAAAGTTTTCATATTCTTCTTTATTCATAGGTAGATTTATATAGTTTTGTTTATCTTTTGTATTCTTTAATCGATCCTTCCAATCTTCTATCTCTTCATTTTTTCCTCTTTCTTGTTCGTATCTATCTCCCCAGAAAGCAATATCAAAATTAATACTATCTTTTGTAACTATTGGAGCAGCTGCATCATAAAAATACAACTTATCTTGTGCAGTTATCTTAGAAATATTCTTAGCTAATTCATCAGCTGTTAATGGTCCTGTTGCAACAATCGTAATTGCCTCTTCCATTAATTCTTCTAAGTCTACTACTTCCTCATTTATTACTTCTATGTTTTGATTGCTTTTAATAGCTTCTGTAACTTTCTTAGCAAATATTTCTCTATCAACTGCTAATGCCTGGCCTGCTGGAACAGCAGTATTATCTGCTATTCTTATAAGCAATGAATCCATAGCTCTTAATTCTTCTTTTAGCACTCCACAAGCATTTGTATGTAGATTTGATTTAAAAGAATTACTACATACAATCTCAGCTAAGTTTTGGTTTGAATGCGCCGGTGAATATTTATTTGGCTTCATTTCATATAACTTGACTTTAATTCCTCTTTTAGCAATTTGATACGCAGCCTCTGTTCCTGCTAGTCCTCCGCCTACTACATTTATATAATCCTTCATCATTTTCCTTTCCAAACACAATATGTGTAAGTCATAAGCTTACACATATTAGTTTTATTCTTACTTCTAAACTAATTAAATAATTCCATAATATCATCTTTATTAAGCTTATTAATAAAGGTAGTTTGCGTACTAAGCATATTATCTATAAGTTTAGATTTTTTTTCTTGTAGTTCATAAATTTTTTCTTCTATAGAATTTTTAGTTATAAGTTTATACACTTGAACATTATTCTTTTGACCAATTCTATAAGCTCTATCTGTTGCTTGGTTTTCTGCAGACATATTCCACCATGGATCATAATGAATAACCATATCTGCACCAATTAAATTTAATCCTGTTCCTCCTGCTTTTAGAGATATTAAAAACACTTTTACATCTGGATTATTATTAAAATCATTTACTAATTTCACTCTTTCGTCAACCTTTGTTTGACCTGTTAATTTATAATAACTAATTCCTTCCTTTGCCAAATTTCCTTCTATTATATTAAGCATAGATGTATAACCAGAAAAAATTAGAATTTTATGTTTTCCTGCAATAGCATCTTTAACAATCTCTATGCATTGTGTTAATTTGCTACTCTCTCCCATATAATTTTCTAGAAATAATGATGGATGACAACATATTTGTCTTAATCTAGTTAATAATGCCAAAATTTTAATTTGAGATTTCTCGAATCCGTTTCCTTCGATTTCAGTCATTGCTTCTTTTTTAGCCTGAGCTAGATATGACAAATAAATCTCTAGTTGTTCACCTTGCATTTCATTATTTAATACAGTTATGCTCTTTTCTGGTAATTCTTTTAATACATCTTTCTTTACTCTACGAAGCACAAAAGGTTCTATCATCATTTTTAATTTTTCCATAGCCTCTTGGTCATTATCCCTCATTATTGGAATTTCGTATAATTGTTTGAACTTTTTATATGTAAATAGATAACCTGGCATTATGTAGTCAAATATTGACCATAACTCTGCTAAAGAATTCTCTATTGGAGTTCCCGTTAGTGCATATTTTGTTTGTGCATTTATTGTTTTTAAAGATTTTGCATTTTGAGTATTACTATTTTTTATGTATTGTGCCTCATCTGCAATTTGGAATTTAAATAAAATATCTTCCCTTTTATATACTTCCATATCTCTTTTTAATAAATCATAAGATGTTATAACTAAATCAAATTCTGGAATTTGTTTTATTTGTTTTTCTCTTTCTTCTGAAGTTCCTGTAATAACTAAAACTTTTATATCTTTTGCAAATTTTTCTATTTCACTTTTCCAATTTAATGCCAACGAACTTGGTGTTATTACAATTGATGGTAATTTTACTTTTGCATTTTCTTTATAGTCTAATAATAGCGAAATTAACTGAACTGTTTTTCCAAGACCCATATCATCTGCCAAAATACCACCTAGTCTGTAATCATCTAATATTTTTAACCATTTATATCCTACCTTTTGGTAATATCTTAATGTACAATTTAATCCTTCTGGTGGAGTTATTTCGTCATCATATTCACGTTCATCAATATTATTTACAATCTCTTTATATTCTTTATCTTTTTGGATTTCTACATTTTTAACATTTTCTAATAATTTGTTCAAATATAAAGATCTATATACAGGAACTCTAATTTTCCCTTTTTCTAAATCTTTATAATCAACTTCCATTCCATATTCTAAACTATTTAAGAATTTTATATCATCATTTTGCTCTAAATCTAAAAAACTACCATCTTTTAGTCTATGATATTTTTTCTTTAAATTGTATTTTGCTAAAATTTCTTTTAACTCGCTTCTATCAAAATCTAAACCAGTTAAATCTATATTAAGTAAGTTATTTTCGATTTTAACACCTACTGTTCCTAGTTTTGGCTGTCTTATCTCTTTAGTTTTAAAATTATCAGTTACTAAAACTTCATACTTTTCTGTATAGTTATTTATATCTTGTGATAAAAATTTATATATTGCATCATCTGTGACTAATACAAATCTCTTATTGGCTGAATCCAATAAAAATCCAGTTTTTCTGCACATATTTAAACAATTAGATTCTTGAATCACATTTCTTGCGACCTTTGGTATATTATCTAAATCTAATGGATTAAATCCAATATCGCCATATATAAATTTTAGCTCTGCAATAATGTAATTATTTTTATCAAAATCTAAAAACATCTTTACATCTAAATCTTTTGGTATATAATCTTTTAATTTTTCTGTATCTATATTTGAAGTATCAATATATTCTCTCATTTTTGGTAAAACTAATGAGAAGAAATCTGGCAATTCTTTTTTATTAAATCTTATTTCTCTAATAAAATTCTTTTTATAAATCTCAAGTAATTTTATAACAGTGTTTTTATAATTCTTATCACATCTATAAATGTATTCATCTAAAATAACATAAATATATTCTTTTCCCTCTAGTACGTGATATTCAAAAACATCTTCTCTTTGTGTTAAAGCAAATTCACCATCTGATACCTCTGTTAGTTTAAATTTTATATTTGGAGTTCCTGGGATAAATGCTATTTTACCTTTTTCCCCGTCTTGAACTATATCCAAATTTTTACCTTTTACAATCTCGAAAAATTCATCTATTCCAGTATTACTTAAAATAATACAATTATCACTTAGTACCTTGCCATAATATCTATATCCTGCATTTCCACTACTATTAACATATTTTATAACTTCCGCATGTTTCAAAATAAAGTCCAGTATAGGTAAACTTTCCTTTGCAAAATTCTCCCTTGTATGGATAAACTCTAATTTATTTCCATATTTTAAATTTTCTTTATTTAGCATACTTGTATAAAAGTCTGATAAACTTTTTATTTTGTAAAATTTATCTATACCTAATTTAAATTCTACCTTCATTTCTTTATAATAACTATCAAAAATTATACTAGGAACTATTTTTATATTTTTTCTTTCTTTTATTACTTCTTCTTCCTCATCAATAGTTTCTACTTCTGTATTATAAAAAGCAGTAATCATTTGCTTAAAACCACGATGATCCATCTTTGTGTTTGTTTCGTGCTTTTTTACCGGCTGATTTGCATATAATTCTTCGTATATAGAATTGTCAATAAACTCTATAAACATCGCTAGAATATGCTTACAAGTACAATAATTTTGAGTGTTATCTGGACATGAGCATTTTATATCTTTAATCTCCCCTTCTTCTATTTTTGCATATACGTTATATGTTCCATTGCTTCCTTTTACAGTTGCAGCTAGCTCAAAATTATTTTTATTCTCATAATTTACATTAGTTATAGTTACTCTCTTGTCTTTTACATATTCTAATGCCTTTTGATATCTCGTATCTCCTGCATTTTCATATAATTCAGTTATTATCTCATTATTTACTAACATTTTTTGCTCCTACCACACATTTATTTTCAGTTTATTATTATATAATATTTTACGCATTTTCACAAGTGCTACAAATACTTTTATATAATTTTTTTATGCAAAAAAAGAACTATACCATAACTGATATAGTTCTTAAATTTATAGCTATTTTTCTGCTTTTTTCGGTTTTGTCCAAGATATATAATCACATTTATCTGGATTGTTCTCACATATATAAAATGTTCTTCTATTTTTAGTCTTCCTTATTTGTACTTTTCCACCACACTTTGGGCATGGTTCTTCTATAGTTTCTATATATGGTTTTACATTTTTACATTCTGGATATCCAGGACATGCCAAGAACTTTCCATATCTACCATATTTTACAACCATCATCCTACCACATTTTTCACAAGGTACATCAGATACCTCTTCTTCTAATTCTACATGTTCTAATTCTTTTTCTACTTTTTCTAGTTCTTTTTCGAAAGGTCCATAGAACTCAGAAATCATCTGTTTCCAGTTTTCTTTTCCATCTGCAATTTCGTCAAATTCATTTTCTATCTCTGCTGTAAATTCTACATTTATAATGTCTGGAAAATTCTCTGTTAATAATTTATTTACTACTTTACCAAGTTCTGTTGGTACCAATTGTTTTGCCTCTTTTTCTATATAATGTCTTGCTAATATAGTTGTTATTGTTGGTGAATATGTACTTGGTCTACCAATATCTTTTTCCTCTAAGGCTTTTACTAGACTTGCTTCTGTATACCTTGGTGGTGGTTCTGTGAAGCTTTGTTTTGATTCTATTTTTTCTTTTTTTACTTCTTGAGCAACTTCTAATAGTGGAATTTGTCCAATTTCATCTTCTTTCTCATCTGTTCCTTCTACATATAAAGTCATAAAACCTTTAAATTTAATTGATTGCCCATTAGCTTTAAAATTATATTCGTTTGCATCTATCGTTACTGCTAACGTATCAAATATTGCAGATTTCATTTGGCTTGCTAAAAATCTATTATAAATTAATCTGTAAAGTTTATACTGATCATTCGTTAAAGAATCTTTAATTTGTTCTGGTTTAATATCTATATATGTTGGTCTAATAGCTTCGTGTGCATCTTGTGCATCTGCTTTTGTTTTGTAATACCTATTCTCGTAATATTCGCTTCCATATGTTGCCTCTACGACCTCTTTTGCAACTTTCCTTGCTTCTTCAGAAATTCTTGTAGAATCTGTTCTCATGTAAGTAATTAAACCAACTGTTCCTTTTTCTGGTATTTTTACTCCCTCATAAAGAGTTTGTGCAACAGACATAGTCTTTTTTAAACTAAAATTAAGTTTTCTAGATGCCTCTTGTTGCATTGTACTTGTTGTAAAAGGAGGTGCTGGATTTCTTTTTCTTTCACCTTTTTTTACATCTTTTACAATAAACTTTGCATCCTTAATGTTAGCTAGAATTTCATCTACTTCTTCTTTACTATGTATTTCTAATTTTTTATTATTTTTACCAACTAATTTGGCTTCAAATTCTTTTTTAGACTTTTCGTCTAATAATTTTGCAATTATATTCCAATACTCTTCTGGTATAAAATCTTCTATTTCTTTTTCTCTATCTACAATTAGCTTAACAGCAACAGATTGAACTCTTCCTGCTGATAATCCTTTTCTTACCTTTTTCCATAATACTGGACTTATCTTATATCCTACAATTCTATCTAATACACGCCTAGCTTGTTGTGCATTAACTAAATTTATATCTATTTGCCTTGGCTCTTTTATAGCTTTTTGCACAGCTGTTTTAGTTATTTCGTTAAAAGTTACTCTTGATTTGCTATCCTCTGGAATATCTAAAATATGTGCTAAATGCCAGGCAATTGCTTCCCCCTCACGGTCGGGGTCAGTTGCCAAATATACTTTTTTAGCTGATTTTGCATCTTTTTTTAATGATTTTATTAAATCTCCTTTTCCTCTTATGTTTATGTATTCTGGTTCAAAGTTATTCTCTATATTAACTCCTAACTTTGATTTAGGTAAATCTCTAATATGTCCCATTGATGCAACAACTTTAGTTTTTCCTCCTAAAAACTTTTTTATTGTATTTGCTTTTGCTGGTGATTCTACTATTATTAATTTATCTGCCATTTTCTTCTCCTTTTTAGTTACAGAATATGTGTTCTGTAATCTTTAATACTATAGTATTTTAGTTCATATATTTGTTTTTTTCAAGTACTTTTTAGCATTTAACTAAATCTTCTATTACATCTTCTAATATAACAGGGGTTACTTCATTTCTTTTTAGTATATCTAATATTGAATTTTCTATCTTTTCATCATTTGTTAATTTATCTATAGAGGCTTTTTCTACCTTTATTTCTTCATTTATATATGCTGTTTTTACTACCTCTATTCCAAATATATCATTCTTACTTTTTAAATCTTTTATCTTATAATATTCTAATTTTATTGGATATAATATTCCTTCCTTTCTTAAATTTTCTTTGTTCATAAACATTCCGCCAAAAAAAGTTTTCATTTGATTCCTCCTATATTTTTTATGTATTTACTACTATATACTCTTGTAATAGAGTCTGCAATATAAATCGAATGCCTATTTTTGAGGAATTTCGACAGCTATTTTATTATTATAATATATTTTGTCGAATTACTTTTTATTATATATTTTTATGTTTTTTTCATTTATCAACTTATGTCGAAAAAAATCTTTTTAGGTAGATTTTCCTAAAAAGATTTTTAATTTATTTTTATATTTTTCATAAAAAATATTATCATTAGCTTCCTTTTTCAAAATCCCAATACAGATTTTTTGGCAGGGAAAAAAAGAACGTCCCCAAATCCCTGTGCAAATTTCTATCCTTGCATCATGGCATTAAATGCCATATTAATTTTATCTTTATTATCTTTCATTTGTACTGCAAATTCAAAAATTTGATTATATAAGTTTCCTATTGATTTGTCTACTTCATCTGTTAAGCATTCTATATAGTTTTCTGATGGCTTTAGTACATAGTTTTGGAAGTTTTTCTTTCTATTTAAATTCTTTATTAATTTATTAAAGAATTCTAAAATCCTATTCTTCTCTTTTTTGGCCACATTTACATTCTCATATATTTTTATTTTCTCTGCAAAATCATTAATTTGATCTATACAAGCTTCTAATCTACTATTACATTCATTTACAATAGTCTCATAATTTAATTTTTTTTGAATAGAAGCATTTATTTTATTTGTATAGTAATGTATTTTTTTAGCATCATTTTCTCCTATAGCTTTTTCTAAGTTTTGTTTGTTAATACTAATATTAGTTACAACAATTATTTCTGACTGTATTGCAGCGGCTAACTCTCTTTGAATATTTATATATCTTGTACGACAAACATCAAATAACTTGTCCAATTGTTTTTTATATTGTGTTACTAAATCATCAATTTCTATTTGATATTTTTCTAATGTATTATAATAATTTGCTTGAATATAAAGTCTATCTTTAAATTCTGTTAACCTTATTTCTTTACTATTAGCTAATGAATTTTCGAATAATACTGCTAAATTCATTTGCTTTTGGTTTTCTATATCTACAAGTTCTTGTAAATCTTGTTTGAAGTCCTCTTTTGTAATATTAGGCATTATCTTTCACCACCCTTATCAAAAATTTTATCTCCTGTATTTCTCACTGTATTTCCTAAAGTATCTAATACAGGATCTGCAATCGTTTTTTGCATTGTATCTTTAGTCATTTCAATTGATGATTTAACCGAATCCATAACAGATTTGTTGTTATTAAAAATACAATTATCAATAACTAAATCTTTAAACAATTTTGCGGTGATTATAGCTGGTCCAAAAAGATACATTGCCCCAACAGTCATCCCTATACCTGCTACTTGTTTTACAGGCTTACTCTTTATAGCATTTTCTAATAATGCTAAAGAATTTCTTCCTATAAAGTTTCCTCCCTTTTCAAATCCTTTTAATGAATATTTACCTACTGTTTTAGCTCCTTTTATTGCAACACTACTAACTCCCATTATATTTTCCTCCTAATACAATCTAAATATTCCTCTATATGCTCGTCTATTCTATTTTGTATTTCGGTTTCTTGCGATGTTAAAGAATTAACTTCTTGTTTTATAAAGTTTGTGTCCACCGAAGAAATTTCTTGTAATTTTCCTCCTAAAAATACTCCGTTCATGTTGCAACCCTCCTCTTATCTTTTGTTTATTAATTTTTCTACTTCCTTATATATTTTATCTTCTACATCTTTCATAACTATTTTTTTAGCATTATTGCCCATTTCTTTTAGCTTTTCTTTATCACTTATAGTTTCTTCTATCATTTTATTAAGTGATTCTCCATTTATTTCATTATCATGGATTATTTTAGCAGCTCCTTCATTTACTAAAACCTTCGCATTATATTCTTGGTGATTTTCTGCTGCAAATGATAATGGTACAAATATGGCTGGTCTCCCTGAAATTGATACTTCTGTTATAGTCATTGCACCACTTCTGCAAACTATTAAGTCTGCGACTGCCATCGCTTTTTGCATATCATATATATATGGTACAACATTTACATTTTCTATTTGTGTTATATCTATATTTTTCTTAGCTAAATTTTCTTTTATTATATCATATTGACTTTGTCCTACTGACCATAAAATTTGATAGTCTTTATTCAAATTTTTTTCTATTATTTCTTCTAATGCATTATTTATAGGTCTTGCTCCCTGGCTTCCACCAAACACTAAAATTAAAGTTTTATCTTTTTGTAAATTGTTTTCTTTCAAGAATTCCTCTTTATCTTTATCGCTATATTGTATTTCCTTAAATTTTGTAGGAGTTCCTGTTAAAACCACATTTTTTGCATCATGAATTTTAGCCTTTGCATCTTCAAATCCAATCAAAATTGTATCAACTTTTTTAGCTAACAATTTTACTGTAACACCTGGAAAAGCATTACTTTCATGCAACATTGTAGGAATCTTTTGTTTTGCTGCAGCCAAAAGTACTGGTCCACAAATAAATCCTCCTGTTCCTATTACAATATCTGGCTTTTCCTCTTTTAATATTTTTTTAGCTTCTCCGTAACCTTTTAAAGTTTTTAGCATTTTCTTAAAATTATCTATAGAAATCTTTCTTACTATTCCATAAGCTTCAATTGTTCTTAATTTATAACCTGCTCTTGGAACTAAGTCGTTTTCTAATCCTCTTTTTGTTCCAATAAAAATTATTTCTGCATCTTTATTCTCTTCTTTTATTTTATTTGCTATTGCAATACCTGGATTTATATGTCCACCTGTTTGTGATGCTGCTATTATTACTTTCATATTATTACCCTTTCTATTATCTCATATTAAATCTTTGAGCCTGCTCGTGATATATTAAGCAATATACCTACTGAACACAATAATATTAATAATGAAGTTACACCATAACTAAAAAATGGTAATGGCATACCTGTTACCGGCATAGATGATGTTACAACCGCTATGTTTATTATTGCTTGTAATCCTATTAAAGATGTAATTCCTACTGCTACTAAGCTACCAAACATATCTGGAGCTTTCATTGCGGCAAGAACACCTCTCCATATAAATATTCCAAATAAAGCAATAACTATTGCACAACCGACAAATCCTAACTCTTCTGCCAAAACTGCAAATATAAAATCTGTATGTGGTTCTGATATATATAAGTATTTTTGTTTACTTTGGCCTAATCCAACTCCAAATAAGCCCCCCGAACCTATAGCATATAAACTTTGTATTACTTGCCATCCATCACCTTGTTTATCTGCCCAAGGATTTAAAAATGATGTTATTCTTGCAATTCTAAATGCTCCTTTACTAGTAAACTTTGCCATAGCATACAACCCTGCAGCTCCTGCTACTGCTACAGAGCTACCTACAGTTGCAAAATACATTGGTCTTACACCTGCCATAAGCATCATTATTCCAACAACTAATACTATTATAATTGTAGCACTTAAGTGATCTTGTATAAGAATTAATATTAATACTACAGGTATTAAATACAACAATGGCTTTATAAAACCTTTTTTAAAGTCCCTTAATTCATCTTTATGATCTGTCAAATAGCTCGCATAAAATATAATTAACCCTATTTTTGCAAGTTCTGATGGTTGGAATCGCACTCCTAAATTTATCCATCTTCTTGCACCACCTGCTGATACACCTATTCCAGGTATTAATACCATTAATAGTAATATTATTGAACCTATATATGCAATCTTATAAAATTTTTTCCAAAACCTATAATCAATTTTAGAAATAAACAACATTGCAATAACACCAACTATGGCAAAACCTGCTTGTTTTCTAAAGTATGAATAACTATCATCTCCTGTTTCTGCAAGAGATGTAGGTGAACTTGCTGAAAGTACCATTATTAAACCTAGAGATAACAATAATATAACAGTTATTAATAAGATAAAATCCAGTTGATTATTTGCAAATTTTGAAAATTTTCTTACTTTTTTATTTTTAGCCATCCTTATCTCCTTTATTAGATAATATTCAATCCAACTACACAAAGGATTAATGTAATTAAACTAAATACTGTTACAATTTTATTCTCACTCCATCCAGATAATTCAAAATGATGATGAATTGGTGTCATCTTGAAAATTCTTTTTCCTGTTTTTTTATAATATGTAACTTGAATCATTACAGAAAGTGTCTCTAACACTGGAATTAATGCAATAACAATTAATAATAATGGCATTTTAAGAACAAGTGCCATAGCAGCAATTACACCACCTAGCATTAAAGAACCTGTATCCCCCATAAACATTTTTGCAGGATGTAAATTAAATATTAAAAAAGCTAAATTACATCCACAAACTATAGTTCCAAATATAATAATTTCTTTTACATCAAAGATAACTCCTATTACCGTTAAACATGCAACTATGATTGTTGTTACACTTGTAGCTAGCCCATCTATACCATCTGTTAAGTTAACAGCATTTGTAGTAGCAAGCATTACTATAATTGCAAAAGGTATATAAATCCAAACTGGAATATTTACAAAAGTTTTTATTATTGGAATATAAATATCTGTTCCTATATTTAAAACATTTAATAAATATAATACAAAACATACAGAAATTACTAACAATCCTAACATTTTATATGTTGGTTTTAATCCATCTGTATTTTTTAATACCATTTTTTTAAAATCATCTATAAATCCAACTATTCCAAATCCCAATGTTGCAAACAATAATGGAATTATCCTCTTTACAATATCTGCTTGGTCATCCATATAATAAATTAGCATAACACCTATACTTAATAATGTAATTGCTATTATAGATATAATTCCTCCCATTGTTGGAGTTCCTTTTTTGGACAAATGTGACTTTGGACCTTCTGTTCTTTCTTGTTGGCTTACTTTTAATCTTCTTAATATTGGTAAAATAATTATTCCTAGTATTAGGGCTACGCCAAAGGCTACCAATAATATTTTTATCTGTAAATTCATTTAATCTCTCACCCTTACTTTTTCTTTTTTGTGCTCTTTTCTTCTTGTTTTTTCTTTAGCTCATCAGTAATTCCTATTACTATTTTTTTCTCATTAAATTCATTTTTCTTTCCTTTTACTTCTTGGTACATTTCATGACCTTTTCCTGCTATTACTACAATATCTAATTTATTTGCCATTTCTATTGCAGCTTTTATAGCTTCTTTTCTATCTTCTATAACTTTGTAATTTGCTTTAGTTTTCTTAATACCTTCTTCTATTTCTTTAATAATCTCTGAAGGTTCTTCATCTCTTGGATTGTCTGATGTAATAATAGTATAATCACTTATTCTTCCTGCAATCTCTCCCATTAAAGGTCTTTTATTTTTATCGCGATTACCACCACAACCAAATACGCAAATTACTCTTCCTCTTGTATATGATTTTACAGCATTTAAAATACTTTCTAAGCTTTCTGGAGAATGAGCATAATCTATCATTATAGGAATTTCTAGTTTATTGTCTATCATTTCTGATCTTCCTGGTACTCTAACTTCTACTAATCCTTCTTTTATCATATCTGCATCACAGCCAAATTGTAATGCAACAGCAATAGCTGCTAAAGAATTATATACACTAAATCTTCCTGGAATGCATGCTTTTACTCTTTCATTTCTCTCTCCTATTTTTACTCTAAAATCTACATATGAATTTGTTATTGTAATGTCTTTAGCTAATATTTTAGAATAGTTATCTATACCATAAGTAATATATTCTGGTCCTGGTACTAAGTTAGGAAGTTTTATAGAATATAAGTCATCAGCATTTATATATGCTCTTTTACACATGGTAAATAATTTGCATTTTGTTTCGAAATATTCTTTCATGTCTGCATGCTCTTTTTCACTTATATGTTCTTCTGATAAATTTGTAAAAATCCCTATATTAAAATCTGAACCATATACTCTATTTAATTTTAAACTTTGTGATGATACTTCCATAACAACAACATCACATTTTGCATCTGCCATTTTAGCAAATAACTCTTGTAATTCTAAACTTTCTGGTGTTGTTCTTTCACTATCTCCTAAATCTTCTGCACCAATATGATTGTGGATTGTTCCAATTAATCCAACTTTTAATCCCTTTTTTTCTAACATAGATTTTATCATGTATGTAGTTGTTGTTTTACCTTTTGTTCCTGTTACACCTATTAATTGAAATTTTCTAGATGGATTGTCATAATAATTGCAAGCAATTTTAGCCATTGCAATTCTTGCATCTGGAACAACCAATAAAGTTGTATCATCTTTTATTTTTAATTCTTTTAAATTAGTTCCTTCTTCTACTAATACTGCTTTTGCTCCCTTTTCAATAGCTTCGCCTACATAATCTGCTCCGTCTGTTTCATAACCTTTTATGGAAATAAATAAATCCCCATTTTCTACTTTTCTTGAGTCATTTTTTACAGAAGTTATTTCTATATCAATGTCTCCTTTAGCTTTTATACCTTCAATACCTGCTAATATATTTTTAAGGTTCATAAAATATACCTCCATTTTATACATTTTTACGAATACATTATATAGCAACTAATTTTATATATCAATATAAACTTTTGTTTCTTTTGTTATTTTTATCCCTGGTTTTGGAATTTGTTCTTTTACATAAGTTTCATTTTCATTCATTTCTTCGGTTAAATTATTTATCTCCAACTCTAGACCTAATTCTTTTAAAATTTCTTTTGCTTCTTTAACTGTTTTATTTCTTATTTCTGGCATTTCTACTTCTTCTTTTTCTCCTTCTTCTGTTACTTTATCTTGCTTAAGTTCTAGATATGGCAATACTTCTCCTAATATTTGCCCTCCTACAGGTGCTGCTACACCACCTCCTTGGTGTCCCCCCTCTCCTGTCGGATTATATAAAGTAACTAAAATTACAACTTGTGGATTAGAAATTGGTGCTACTCCCATAAATGAAGTTACATATTTATTTGTATTAACCCCATCTTCTGATGTTCCTGTTTTTCCACCAACTAAATAGCCCTGTACCTGTGCATTTCTTCCCGTTCCATCTTCTACTACAGATTGCATCATACTTAACACACTATCTGCTGTTTCTTCCGATATTACCCTATCTCCTTTTTTTACTTCTACTTCTTGTTTCTCCCCTGTCTCTGAATCAATTATTTCTTTAACTACCCTAGGTTCTATATATTCTCCACCATTTGCTATACTAGAAACTGCAGTTACCATCTGCAGCGGTGTTACCTCAAATCTTTGGCCAAAACTTATTGTAGCTAATTCTACTGGTCCAACTTTATCTTTATCTAAAAATATTCCTTTAGCTTCTCCTGGTAAATCAATTCCTGTTTTCTTAAAAAATCCAAATTTTTCTAAGTAATCATAATATTTATCTTTACCTATTCTTTGGCCTAATGCAATAAAGACTGGATTGCATGAATTCATAAGAGCTTGCCTTAAACTCTGGGTTCCATGTGGTCTATAATATCTCCAACATTTTATTCTAACTCCTGCAATCTCTATTCCACCACCACAATTAAATTCTCCTTCTTTATCTGTAGTCGTTATTCCCTCTTCTAATGCAGCAGAAGAAGTTATTAATTTAAAAGTAGAACCTGGTTCATATGTATCTGCAATTGCTTTATTTCTCCATTTAGCTTGTAACTGTTTATTCTTTTCGCTACTTTCCATATTTTCGCTATTTTCTAGTTCGTATGGATTATTCAAATCATAGTTTGGATATGTAGCCATTGCTAAAATATCCCCATTGTTTGGATTCATGATAATTACATTTCCACCATCTGTACATTCATTATCTATACAGGCATTTTCAAGATATTTCTCTGCAATTGATTGAATAGTTAAATCTATAGTTAAAACTAAATTTTTTCCTTTCTCTGCTGCTACATATGTTTCTTCTAATTGCTGCATATCTCCACCTTTTGCATCTGTTAGTTTTTCTATCTGTCCACTTTTTCCTTTTAAAATATCATCATATTTAGCTTCTATTCCATCTAGCCCTTGATTGTCACTTCCACAAAACCCGATTACTTGTGATGCCAATGTGCTATATGGATAATACCTTTTTGTATCTTCATCTATATTTATTCCAGATTCTATATTATTATCTTTCATCCATTGCCTTAGTTCATTTGTTTTATCTTTCTCTACTTTTTTAGCAATAGTTTCGATAGAACTTCTTTTTTTTACTTTTTTTAATGTTTCTTCATAATCCAACTCTAATATATCTGACAAAGCTTTACTTACAAGTTCTTTTTTATCTTCTGGAATATTTATAGAATTAACTGTAACAGTTTCTACAGTACTACTTTGAGCAAGTATATTTTTTCCTGTAGCATCATATATAGTCCCTCTTTTTGAGGTTATCTTTCTATTTAATGTTTGTTGTTCATAAGCCATTTGCTTTAATTTATTTCCATCAACAAATTGAATAACAGCAAGTCTTATTATTAATAATATAAGTAATATTGCAGAAACAATTATAATCCATAACATCATCTTTTTATTTTTTATGCTAGATACAGTTTGCATTTTACACCTCTTACTAGTAAATTTCTTTTTACTATTCTATGTGCAAAAGGCTTGTTTTAATTACACAAATTAGGGATTTGGGGACGTTCTTTTTTTCCCTGATACATAAAAATACCCCCCTGCTATGCAATGCACAACAAGGGGATAGAATTAATATTTTATGCCATAACTTCCAATCGGTTTCTTTTTTGGACCGCAGGGTATACAAGTTTCTTTTAAAAACTCATATAGCCTTACATAAATTTTGTCACTTTTTAATGAGTGCTCAAGACCAAACATTTTTACTCTTTTTAATGCCTGGCTTAAAGTACTCTTGTCTAAAAGAATAAGTCCATTTAAGCTTAAGCACATTCGTGCAAGCTTTTCGGAATTAAATCCGATTTTCTCATACACAGTTTCAGCACTAATCTTTCCATCATACCAATCCTTAAAAATGGAAAGATTCTCTTTTGGGTTTAAAATAGTTTTTGCCAAGTTCCAGTTAATATCCTCTTCAGAACTTGCAAAACCTTGTTCCAAAATCCAAGTAGCTATTATGTCTTTTTCGTCAAGTAGTAATTCTGAAAGACCATATTCCTCCAGAGTTTTGTCTTCTTTACCGAACTTAAAATCCGGATGCTCTACAAGCCACTTGTAGAGATTAACGTACAGCATAAGCTCTTGCTCGCCAGTTACTCCAAGTTCAATAGTGGTACCGTTCACTTTGGTTTCCCCATATTTATAAACAGTAACCTTGCGTTTTTTGTACCCATTAAATACATCTGGAATTTCGACCTTGATCACTGGCATATTCGAAATACCACCATTCTTATATGCAAGTAGAGCCATTTCTAAATGTTTGGGAATCATATATTTTATCCCTGTCTTGCACATAAAAAATGAAGTTGATGATCTCCACGAATTAGGAAATAGCTTTTTCTTTACATCTTCTCTAATTCTCCCCAGTTTGCAGGAATCCGGTCGGTTAACTCCATCCAATTCTGCAAATCTGTACACAGCTCGTTGAACATCTTTAGGATATGAATCAACAAACGCTTTGATCATATCGTAAAGAATTTCTCCATCGTCCAATTTGGACAGAAATGACTCGTTAAGCAAAATCATAGACTCGGGGAAAATATACATATCATTTACTTCCCGAGTAACATTAATTCCTCGATTTCTTCCATTTCCGTCTATTTCATTGTAGAAAAACTCTTGATTTCTAATCACAATAAACCAGAGTCTTATCCACTTAATCCGTTCTACTACGGACATCTCTTCAGGAGCATCAATTTTGGCTGCCATCTTAGTTGCTGCCTCTGCAAACGATATGGAATAACTCATTGCATTCTCAACAGAACGTATACCATCCATATAGTTCTGTATTAAATTATTTATCTTCGAACGCTTTTTTTCGTTATACTTCTCTTCTGAGAGTCCATAAAATATATACATCTTTTTGTAGATGCTAGGATTGTCTTTTTGAATGAAGTCCTCCATAAATTTTTTAACTCTCATTGCAGAAATCTTCCCTGTAACATCACCTGGTGCTAAGTTCTGATAAATAATCGCATAAGCTTTAGCTTCGTTGTAAGAGAATTTGTCACGGTCTATAACTCTTTTAAGCAACCGCTCTACTTCGTTTTCTCCCTCACTTGCTAATGGAAATAACTTTTCTTTTAACATAACTTTTGACATAATTTTGTCCTCCTAAATTTTTTCTTTTGTTATGGCATAAAAATTTTTGACTATTAAATCTGCCATACTTTTTTATTTTACCACATTATGTTAATTTTTTCAATATATCAAATGTACGCTGTACAAAAAACAAAAAAATTAATCCGTACTCAATTTTTTATTTTGAAATACAGATTAATTTCCTTTTATTTTATCTATAATTTTTTCGAACCAACTCTTTTCTGTAGTTGTTTCTGTACTATTATTTGAAGACTGTACATAGTCTTTTTTTGGTAAGCTTATATATATCTTTTGATCATTTGTAAGCTTTTGCATTCCTAATTTACATTTTGCTTCTTCTTCTATTTTATTTAAATTAAGATTACTCTCTATTGAAACTTGAGTTTGTTGGTTCTCTTTTTGTAATGTTGCAAGTTCTGCTTTTAATGATTTTACCTTATTAAAATCTTCTGTTATTAAGGAGTTTCTATAGCTAACGACTAATAGCATAGCAAAAATTAAAGCAATATATACAACAACTTTTTTCTTTAATACAACTGTAGCTCTTTTTTGTTTTGCTCTTTCTTTTGCTTCTTGTTTTATTTTTTCTTTTAATTCTCTCTCTCTTTGCAAGTCCTGACTTTTTTTAGATATTCGATTTGGTATAAAATCTGGTTCTAATTTTCTTGGACTTGTTTCATATTGGTATCTAGCCATTAGCCTTCACCTCCTCTTTCGTTATTTTCTTTCGAAAATTCTTAATTTAGCACTCTTGCTTCTTGAATTTTCCTCTTGTTCCTCCTTAGTAGCAATTATTGGTTTTTTATTTATAATTTTCCCATAAGATACTGCTCCACATACACAATATGGCAAATCTTTTGGACATGTACATCTTCCTTCCGCCTCTATAAATGCTTTTTTAACCGCTCTATCTTCCAAAGAATGGAATGTTATAATACATAATCTTCCATTTTTGTTTAAACATTTTATACATTTTAAAGCAGTATCATATAAAGGTTCTATTTCGTTATTTACCTCTATTCTAATTGCTTGAAATGTTCTTTTGGCAGGATGACCATTATTTTGCTTTGATTTAGGAATAGAATTTTCTATTATTTTTACTAATTCTGCAGTCGTTTCTATTGGTGCCTTTTTTCGCTCTATACAAATATTTTTAGCTATATTTCTAGAGAATCTCTCTTCTCCATATTCATATATAATATTTGCTAATTTTTCTTCCGGATAATTATTAACCACATCTCTTGCAGTTAACTCTTGTGTTTTATCCATTCTCATATCTAATTTATTCTCTCCTAAATAGCTAAATCCTCTATTTCGTTCATCTAATTGATATGAGGAAACACCTAAATCTAGTAATATTCCATCTACAGCTTCTATTCCGCAAATCTTGCAATATTATATCTATATCATCATGATTTCCATGTATATATTTAACATTTTTAAATTCTTTTAAATTTTCCTTTGCTGCTGATAAAGCTTCTAAGTCTCTATCTATTCCAATTAATAGCCCTTTACTTGATAATCTTTTAGCAATCTCTTTGCTGTGTCCAGCACCTCCTAAGGTGCCATCTATATAAATTCCATCTTGTTTTATATTTAATCCATTTATACATTCATCAAGTAAAACAGGTTTATGCTTAAATTCCAATACATACCCTCCATTTATCATTTTTTTGAATAGCACAAACAGTTGGAAGTTTTTGATTTCCAACTGTTTAGTAGCTATTCTTCTTTTGTTTCTAGCGGTTTCGTCATTTGTATTTCATTCCCTTTTTCGTGGTATATATTAGCTATTTACATTTGTAATTTAAATATTTTTTCTTAAGTACATAGATAAATATAATTAGTTTCTTAAGATTTTATCTTTTGTATATTAAAATTTTTCTTTAGTATAGCCCTCTTCTTATCAAGTTTTTCTTGATTTTTCTTTAGTAAATGTTTACAAAATTTCTTTTGTAACTTTTTCTTCATTAGTAAATTTTAAATTTTTCTTTTGTATAAAATTTATATAAACTTTTTCAAGTTATATACCTAACATTGTCATATTTTCTGCGATATCATCTGCTGATATATTTTCTTCACTGTTGTATTCTTTCCATTTGTCTTTATTCCATATTTCTATTCTTGTCCCAACACCAATTATAACTACTTCTTTTTCTAGTGTTGCAACATTTCTTAGATTGCTAGATATTAAAAATCTTCCTTGTTTATCTATTTCGCATTCCATTGCTCCAGATAAGAAAAATCTTACGAAGTCTCTAGCATTTTTATTGGTAAGTGGAAGAGTTTTTAATTTGGTTTCGAAGTTTTCCCATTCGTTTTGTGAAAATCCAAATAAACACCCGTCTAAGCCTTTAGTAATTATGAACTTCTCGCCCATATCTTCTCTTAGCTTTGCTGGCATTATTAATCTGCCTTTGGCATCTAAAGAATGTTCATACTGGCCGAATTAGCACTTCGTTTCACCTCAATTCATTTTTTACCACTTTGTACCACTTCTCTCCACCTGAATAAATTTTAATACAACATTTATTAAATTGCAAGTACTTTTTAGACTTTTTTTAATTTTTTTATTTCTTAATATTATATTAATTTTTTGATTATTGTTTTACAATAATTGTTTTTTACTGTATAATATATTTGGTGATACGTATGAAAAAGTTTTTATTAATTTTGCTTTTAATTTTAATACTAACTGCCGCTTCGCTTGGAATATATGGGTATTCCTTATATAGCCAAGCAATAAAAAAAGAGCCTTTAATTAGTAAAATAGAGCAAATTCAAAGTGATGAAAATTATGTGAAATATGAAAACTTACCACAGGATTATTTAGACGCTGTAGTCTCTGTAGAAGATAGACGTTTTTATGACCATGGAGCAATAGATTTACGTTCAATAGCTAGAGCTATATATGTTAATGTTACAAATTTTGATTTACGTGAAGGTGGTAGTACTATTACACAGCAACTTGCTAAAAACATTTATTTTATAGATATGAACCCATTTTCTAGAAAACTTGCAGAAATATTTATGGCATTTGCTATTGAAGATAATTATTCTAAAGAAGAAATTTTAGAATTATATGTAAATACATCTTATTTCGGTGATGGATATTATGGAATTAAAGAAGCTTGTAATGGTTATTTAGATAAAGAACCTAGTGAAATGAACTTAAATGAATGTACTATGATGGCTGGAATTCCTAATGCTCCTAGCGTATACGCTCCAACAAAAAATCCAGATTTAACTAAAAGTAGACAAGAACATGTATTAGAAACAATGGTTGAAAATGGATATATATCACAAGAAAAAGCAGAAGAAATTATTAATGCTAATACATAAAACTAAACGCATCATAAGTTAGCTAAAAGCTTTTATGATGCGTTATTTTATTTTTATTTAAATTCTATAAATTTATATACAGCTTCTGCAAAGCCTCCATTTTGTGCAGTAGTTGTTGTTGTATAATTAGCAACTTCTTTTACTTCATCATATGCATTTGCAACAGCGATACCAACTCCAGAATCTTTTATCATTTCTAAATCATTTAAATTATCACCTATCGCCAGTACTTCACTTTTATCTATTTTTAAATAATTTTCTAATACTTCAAGTGCTTGCTCCTTATTAATGCCTGCTGGCATAACATCCAAATATTCATATTCTTTTCCTATAATTTCATCTCTATATTTATCAATTTTTCTAATTAAATTAACTTGTAAATTTTTATTTTTAGCAAACTCTTTTTTTAAACTTGCTAAATCTTTTTCTGCTGAAATTACTAGTTTTAATATTTCTGGATTTTCTCTTTCTATATATTCTTGTATATCTGTTACAATTTTAAATTCTAAATCTATATTTTTATCATTTTTAGTTAATTCAAAATTTCTTAAATCCATATATAGTAGTTTTTCTGTTATTACTTCTTTACTAGTATATAAGTGTACATGTAACTTTAACTTTTTTGCTGTATTTATGCAAAAAAGCACATCTTCATTTTTTAATAATTTTCTATAAATTTCTTCGCCAGTTTTTAAGTTAATTATCTGATTTCCATTTCCAAATATTCCATATCCAGTTCCTATATCTTCACATATATTTTTAAATAAGGAATATGTTTTTCCTGTACATATTGTAAAATTTATATTTGAATTATTAATATCATTTATTGCTTTTAAGTTAGTTTCTGGTATTACATTTCCTTTTTCGAACATTGTTCCATCTAAATCACTTGCTATAAGTTTAATCATTGCTATATCATCCCCATGTACTAAACTTTTTACATTATATCTAAAGGCAAAAGTTTAGTAAAGCATATTCTTATTTTAAAAATATATATTATTTAACATATTATTTTTTAATATCCATAATTTTTTAGATAAATCTACGTAATATTTATGTGGATTTTCTATACGTTTAACTTCCTCCCACATACTATCTAATTCTTTTTTAGAATATTTAGCAATTTCTTTTAGTTCTGGATTTTTATAGATTAATTTTCCGTTCTTCAAATATTTTTTCTTGAAGTAGTCTTATAGAGTAATCTTTTAATATTTTCTTTTTCCATGGATTTTGAGGATCAAAAATCATATACTCTCTTTCGTCTAAAATTTCATCTGCCAATGTAATTACATCTGCTATTGCTTTTTTAGTTTCATTATCATAAAAACGATATACTTTTTTAAAACTTGGGTTTGTAACCTTTGCTGTATTTTCACTTACTTTAATCTTTGGTACTATTTTTTTATCTTTTTCTAATGCAACTAGTTTATATACTCCGCCAAAAACTGGTTCACTTTTTGCAGTAATTAAATTTTCTCCTACTCCAAATAAATCAATTTTAGCATCTTGTTCTATTAATGATTTTATTAAATATTCATCAAGTGAATTTGTAGCACATATTTTGCAATCTTCATATCCCGCTTCATCTAATATTTTTCTAACTTTTTTAGACAAATATGCCAAATCGCCACTATCTAGCCTAACTGCTTTTGGTCTATATCCTTTAGGTTTTAAAACTTCATTAAATACTTTAATTGCATTTGGAAGTCCAGATTCGATTGTATTGTATGTGTCTATTAAAAATGTACAATCATCTGGATATAGCTCTGCATATGCTTTAAAAGCTTCGTATTCCGAATCAAAACTTTGAATCCAACTATGTGCCATTGTTCCACTTGCTGGTATATTAAATTCTTTTGCAGATAATGTACATGATGTTCCTACTGCTCCTCCTATAATTGCTGCTCTTGCACCTTCTACTGCTGCATTAATACCATGTGCTCTTCTTGCACCAAATTCCATAACAGGTCTTCCCTGGGCTTCTTTTACTATTCTACTTGTTTTTGTTGCAATCAAAGATTGATGATTAGTTGTAAGTAATAACATTGTTTCTAATAATTGTGCTTGTATTATTGGTGCTTTTACTGTTATTAGTGGTTCATTTGGAAATACTACTGTTCCTTCTGGTATTGCCCATATATCTCCTGTAAACCTGAAATTCTCTAAGTAATTTAGAAATTCTTCTGAAAATTTATTTTGTTTTCTTAAGTAACTTATATCTTCTTCATCAAAAGATAAATTTCTTATGTAATTAATTATTTGCTCTAATCCTGCTACTATTGCATATCCACCTTCATCTGGTACTTTTCTGAAAAACACATCAAAATACGCAATTCTGTCTTCCATGTTTTTGTTAAAATATCCATTTGCCATTGTGTACTCATAAAAATCTGCTACTAATTCTAATCTTTGATTATTCATACCAATTCCTCCTATTTTTGGTACTTATTAACTTTTTGATACTAACATTATATGTATATCATTTCTTTTTGTCAATAGATTTAGAAAATAAATATTATCTTTTTGATAATAAGTAGTTTGATGGCTTTCTCCTTCTTTAATTTTTTCCATTTTTTAGCTGATTTAAACTAATAAATTACTGGCTGTTCCTAGTTATATTTTGGTATTTTTAAACCAAGTAAAGAGGGAGTCAGCAATGCTAACTCCCTCTTCCCGTCTAAAACGGATTATGTCAAAAAATCAAGTCCTCTTTCTGCCAACCATTATACAGTTTGCAGTCCGGTCTCAAAACAAAATATTTTGAAACCTGTTTCTGAGTTCTCTCCTCGTTCATGCAGTCCTTATCCACCACAGCAGACATTCCATCCACACTGTACTGTTCATATCCATATGGAAGAATATCTATAAGATGTCCATTCTTTTTAATATATGCATCAATTTTCTCGAACACCTCTGGCGCCACAGCATTTTTCTCTATCCATTTGCTCTGCTGGTTGTCTCCTTCCACATATAACTTTCGGAATGTTATCTGGTCTGCCCCGAGCTTTTTCGCTTTTTTGAAAAGCCCTTCGACAGTTCCTCCTACGCTCTGAAGCATTGCCCTGTTCATATTAAGACTTAGCCTTAAGGTGAAGTCATAGTCTTTGGCAATTTTGCATACTTCTTCTATGCAGATTTTGTTTTTCTCTGCAATACCGGAAATCTCGCAATTGTCGTCATCATTAAATGATGAGAGTGACAGTGACATTACACTAACACCCACTGTATTGCGCAAAAACCTGGCGTATGGTCTATCAAACAAGACCCCGGAGGTTTGTAATTCAATCCAGTTAAATGCTGTACATCCTTTTTGTGGAAGCACATACCTATTAAGAATTGCCAATGTCTGCAGGAAGTGCCGGTTTTGCAATGGCTCTATATCACCAGTAATCATCATGATATTAGCGTCATTCTCCTTTGCATATACCATTCTGCGAATATAATCTTCCAAATATAAATCATAAAACGGAAGGTTTTCATTCATCTGATTTTTGTACACGTCTGTGTGCATACATGCTACACAGTACTTGCACCGATTAACACATGCCTTTCCAGGCACGCAGATACTAAGTGATTGCGCATCTCTTTTTGACATAATAAATTCCTCCTTATGTATTTTTTTGTCAAAACTTGTTGTATACCGGAGATTTTGTATTAGTATACATAATTATTATATCGTAAATTCACTAGTTTTTCAATGTTTTTAACAAGTATTATCCATATTTAAAATATATGTGGTTGCCAATTCTTATTAAAACAATATAATTTAGAAGGTCTATGTCCTGCATTTTCTTCATATTCATCTGTTTCTATAACCATATCTGCAATCTTCCTTCTAAAATTAGCTTTTAATAATGGCTTGTCTAATAATATTTCATATACCTGTTGTAACTTAGTTAATGTGAATTTTTCTGGCATTAAGTTAAATGCAATTGTTGTATACTCAACTTTATTCTTTAATCTTTCAATTGCATAAATAAGCATTTTTGCATGGTCAAAAGCAAGCTCAGATTCTAATATTTGTGTATATATAATTTGGTTTCCATCAACTAATTCTTTAACTACTTTTACTTTATTTTCTATAGTTTCTGTTTTACTTTCTAATAAGATTTCTATCTCTTCTTCTTTTTTATAACCATGTTTATTTTCTGTCATTTTCTCTTTAAGAGAATTTAATGTAATAGTAAACCAATTTGCATCTTGTGTACTTCCTCCAGATTTAATGCAAACTTTTTCACTATCTACAAGACCCATATATGATGTACTAATTATTCTAGTTCTTGGATCACGATTTGGATCTCCCCATGAATATAATTGTTCTAAATATATATCTTGCATATTAGTTTTAGCTTTTAAACTTCTTTGTACAGCTTCCTCAAATCTTTCTTCTTTTCTTACAAATGTTCCAGGCAATGACCATTTACCCATATATGGATGTTCTGCCCTTTTAACTAGTAAGACTTGTAATTTCTTTTCTGGCAATTTTCTATAATTATCTGTTTCTACATCACGTATTGTAAATATTATAGAATCAACCGTTACAGATGGCTTAAAAAATTGATTGGAATCATAATTTTTTAAAAATTCTTCCTCTGTCATTTATATCTCTCCTTACCTCTTAATATCATTATAATACTATGATGGATTGTTTTTGTCAATCGGGATTTGGGGACGGTCTTTAAATCCCTACAAAAAGAAAGCGGAGCACGCTTTAATTAGCATGCTCCTTAAAAAATAACGGACCTATAATGATTATCATTAGCTCCATCCCAATTACCGACCATTTATCGACATTCTCTGTAAGAATATTCAGTATAAAAAAACCTGTATTCAATATCAGGAGTATTGTCAAAATCCGATCGATTTTATCCTTCAATATAAATAATCCGAGGATTATTGAACCTGGAACTATCCAAAAGTATGTGTTGTCAACTTCAATACCAAAAGCAATTCCTATGACCATAATTGCGGTCCAGATATATGCCAAGGCATACCTAACACCAAAAGCTAATCTTGAATACAAAATCCGTAATTTTCTCATTTTTTCTACCTCTCTTTTCTTTTTTGTCTAAATTAGATTATACACCATTTTACGCTTCAAGTCAATTTAGGTACTACTTTCAAGCTTCATATCTCCGTCTTTTATTAGACCTTTTTTTCTCATTAAATAACTTGTAATCCAAGCTATCACTCCAGGTAATATAAAGTGTAATAGTATAATTTTTATTATTAATTCCACTCCATTTTCAGTTCCACTCATATCTTGCCATGTCATTAGTTGCCCTACCAAACCTGCTGTTCCCATTCCTGCTCCAGATGCATTATTGGTCATATGTAATACCGCAGTCGAAATTGGTCCTAAAATTGCACTAGCAATAATTGCAGGAATCCAAATAATTGGCTTTTTCATAATATTTGGAACTTGAAGCATTGATGTTCCCAATCCTTGCGAAATAAGTCCAGAAATTCCATTTTCTTTAAAGCTTGCAACTGCAAATCCAACCATATTAGCACAGCAACCAACTGTAGCAGCTCCACCTGCTAATCCACTTAAGTTTAATATGATAGCCAGTGCTGCAGAACTTATTGGTAGAGTTAATATCATTCCCATCAAAACAGAAACTAATATTCCCATTATAACCGGTTGTTTATCCACTGCCCAATTAATAAGTTCTCCTAATGCTAGCATAAAATTCGAGATTGGTGGACCTACTAATAGTCCAACAGCTCCACCTATCATTATTGTAAAAATAGGAACTAAAATAATATCCAATTTAGTTTTACCTTGTATCCATCTACCACAAATAATTCCTATAAAACTTGCTATAAATGCTCCAAGTGGCTCCCCAGGTCCATTTAAAATAATAGTTCCATCTACTAAGACAGAACCTTGTAATATTTTACTTGCAAAAGCACCTATTAGTCCTGCAATTGCTGCAGAAATCGTAACAAAAGGGGTTTCCTTATATTTTACTGCTACTCCAACTCCAATACCTGCACCAGTTAAGCTTGCAGCTATTTTTCCAATTACTACAATCAAATTTCCTATATTTCCACCAATTAATTTTCCTATCTGCTCTATTATCAATCCAATAATTAATGTAGAAAATAAGCCCCAAGCCATTCCCGTTAAGCCATCTATAAACACATATGAAAACCCCTTTTTTATTTTGGTTTTAATATCATCCTTCATAAAAATCTCCCCTTATTATTTCAATTCATTTAAATAATTTTTTCTACCAAAACTATATGTTGGGATTTTTTCTCTTTTATGTTTAGAATTCATATATCGTTTTTCTATTTTTTTCATCTTCTCTTCTTTCGTTTTTCCTGTTTCTATATATTCTGCAACTTCCTTATATGTTATTCCCATTTTTTCTTCATCACTTTTATCACTTAATCCATCACTTGGTGCCTTTTTTATAATTTTCTCAGGTACTCCTAATATTTCTCCTATCTTTAATACCTCATCAACTGTAAAATCCGCAATTGGATTAAAATCACTTGCACTGTCTCCCCATTTTGTTGTATATCCAACCATTGCTTCACACAAATTTCCAGTTCCCATAACTAGATAATTATAATTTTGTGCAATCGCATATAGTGTAGTCATTCTAAGTCTTGGTTTAATATTAATTTGTGCTTCTTCTGCCAATTCTTTACCTATTTTTGTATTAAGCTCTTTTTCTAATTTTTCATATGTATCTGTTAAATTAATTTCTAAAATTTTTACACCAAAAGTTTGTGCCACTAGTTTTGCATCTTCTAAATCCTTTTCTTTTGACTGACATGGCATTCCAACAGTTAAAACTTTTTCTTTTCCTAATGCAAGGCTTGCAAGTGCTATAACTGTAGCACTATCTTTACCTCCACTATTTCCAATTACTACTCCTTTTGCCCCTACTTTATTTACATAGTCCTGTATCCACAAAACTATTTTATCTATATGTTTTCTTAATTCTATTTCACTTAACATATATTTTCCTCCTTTATTTTAAACTTTTAAGCACATTCTTAAAGTTCACGGTTTATTTAAATAAATTATTTGCTTTTATATATGAATATACTTCATCTGGTGTAAAGTAACGTATACTTTTTCCTTCTTTAATCTTTTCCCTTACAAATGATGAACTTAAGCCACTTCTAACATTATTTTTTACTTTTATAAATGATTTTTCATTTTCTTTTAAAAATCTATTATTATTTATTATATCTTCTAAGCAATCTTCATCTCTTTCTAAAACTAATACTTTAAATCTTTTAACTAATTCGTCCGCTTTTTCCCATGTATTTAATTCTCTTAAATTATCACTTCCTGTTGTAAACCAAATCGTTTTGTTAGGATACATCTTTCGAATTTCTTCTAAAGTTTCTATAGTATATAATTGTCTTTTGTTTCTTAATTCTATATCTGATACTTCGAATTTATCGTTTTTATCACAAACACACTTTAGCATTTCATACCTATATTTATTTTCTAGTAAACCTTTCTTTTGATATTTTTGATTTACCGGAACAAAAATTATTTTTTCTACGTTTTCGTATTCGGATACAATTTGTTCTGCTAATGAAAAATGTGAATTTAGTGGTGGATTAAAAGATCCTCCAAATACTACTATTATCTTATCATTTTCCATAGGCATCTCTCCTTTATTTGATATTATCAAAAAGTTAATAAGTTATATTTGTTATTATTATATTGATACTATGTCTTTTTGTCAACCTTTTATTATTATTTTTAAATAATATTTTTTTATTCATTAAATAATTCAACAAAAATCTGTAGAAGCTTCTTTTCTCCTCTACAGATTAACTTTGCATCAAAAAAGGATTTCGGGACAAGCCCAAAACCCTTTTTAATTTATTTTCTTAACTTCATCTTTTACTTTATTACCATCTTTTACTAATACTGTACTTGTTGGATATGCTAAATCCACACCTTCTTTTTCTAGTATTTCTAATATATTTTTATTAATGTGCTCTTTAGCATTTAAGTAACTGCCATAATCAACAGAATTTGTAAAAACATATATCATTATAGAAACACCATCTGGATCAATTTCATCAAATTTTACATATGTATCATCATTTATTACATTTGGATGATTTATAAGCATAAAATATATTTTACTAGTAATTCTTTGTATTACATCTACCGGTGTATCTAACGGAAGTTTTAAGTCCAATTTATATTTTCTTTTTTCCATCTTACTCCAGTTTATAACAGCCTCATTTGATAATACTCCATTTGGTATATTTACTAATGAATTATCAAATGTTCTTATCCCTGTACTTCTAAAAGATATGTCTTCTACTATACCTTCGTAATTTGGCGTTTGTACCCAATCACCTATAACAAATGGTTTATCTATTAATATCATAACTCCACCAAATAGGTTTTTAGCTGTATCTTGTGCTGCTAATGTAAGCACAACACTTCCAACTCCTAAACCTGCAAGTATTGTATTTAAATTAATTCCTAATAATGCAATAAGTATTAAACCTGCAATTATGTATATAGTACATCTTACTATCTTATATATAAAATTTATTCTATTGTCATCTGCATCGGTCATAAATTTTCTTTGCAATTTTCGCATTGTCTTTGAATCTGCTGTAAAGCAACCTGCTAATGCTTTTGCAAATAAAATTACACAAATTATCTTGAATACTAGTTTAATTATATCCATTGCCTTTCCTTGTATTTGCAAAACTCTTGTTGCTAAAAATATACCTAAAACTATAAAAAATATTTTTAGTGGCTTATAAAAAGGCATTTTCTTTATTCGTTCTTTATCTGTTTTATTTCTTTTAAAAATTCTTATTAAAATGTAAGATAAACCTGAACTAAATATATAGAAAAATATTATAATTGCAATGGCTATTAAAATATCTATTACTTGTTTTAAATCAATTGTTTTAAAATAATTAATTACATCAATTAGTTTATCCATAGGCTCTTCTCCCTTGTTTTATTACAATTCTTTTTTCGCATGTTCAAATCTTTCTTGTATTCTATCTTTCCCCATTATTTCCATTATTTCATACATATCTGGAGTATTTGACCTTCCTGTTAAAGCAATTCTTAATACTGTACTTACATCTCCAACATGTGCTTCATATTTATCTGGATTTACTTTAAATTCTTTTACTTCACTTGCATATCCTAATTTTCCTGCTAATGCTTTTATTTTGTTAAACCATTCTTGCTTATCATCATTTTCGTCAAAATAATTATTTATATATTCATCTAATATTATTTTTATTTTATCACTATCTGATATTTTTTGGTATTCATAATTTACATTTTGTACATAAAATTTTTCATCATACATATATGAAATTTCATTTTTTACATCTGACCATTTAGCAATATCTTTACGAGGTTTCTTATTTCTTCTTTCTATACCAAATATTTTTAAAGCATATTCTTTATCTGCTTTTAGCATTTCTGCTAATTCTTCATCATATTTTTCTGCCCATTTTAATGATTCACTATATACTTTTTCTGCATCAAATCTAGAAATAACTGATTTTGAAACATCAAGTAATTTAACCATATCAAATAGAGCTCCACTTACACTCATTTTATTTAATTGTAATTCGAAATGTTCCATATCTTCTGCCTGATTTTGTCTTCTCCAATTTTCGAAATTTGAATTTGCAATATTTAATAAATATTCTTTTACAGCTTCTGCTGGTATTCCTTGTTCTGCATAATAGCTTACTGCTGCTTCTGGGTCTTTTCTTTTACTTAGTTTTCTCTTATTTCCATTATCATTTTTCATAATTGGTGAAATGTGAACATATTTTGGTGCTTTAAATCCAATTTCTTGGAATAATTGTAAATGTAATGGAACAGATGAAAGCCATTCATCACTTCTTATTACATGTGTTGTTCCCATTAAGTGGTCATCTACAATATGTGCAAAATGATATGTAGGAAGACCATCAGCTTTAATAATTACTATATCTTGGTCATTTTCTGGGAAAGTAACATTTCCTTTTATTACATCATGATGTTTTATCTTTCTATCTTCTCTTCCTGGTGATTTAAATCTAATAATATATTTTTCTCCTGCTTTTATTTTTTCTGCCATTTCTTCTACTGTCAAATTCCTACATTTAGCCCAAACTCCATAATATCCAGGTCTTACTTTTGCGGCTTCTTGTTTTTTTCTTATTTCGTCAACTTCTTCAGCAGAACAGAAACATGGGTATGCTTTTCCCATTTCTATCATGTATTTAGCATATGATCTATAAATATCTCCTCTTAAAGATTGCTTATATGGACCATAATTACCTTTTTCTTCTGTTTCATTTATCATTCCTTCGTCTTCTTCAATTCCAAAATCTTTTAAAGAATTAACGATGTCTGTAATACCATTTTCTATCTCTCTTTTTTGATCTGTATCTTCTATTCTTAAGAAAAATACTCCTTCTGTTTGTGTTGCAACTTTTCTTGCAACCAAAGCTTGGTATAATCCCCCAATATGTACAAATCCTGTTGGACTTGGTGCAAATCTTGTTACTATCGCTCCTTCTTTTAGGTTTCTTTTTGGATATTTTTCTTCATAATATTCTATTGGTTTAACATCTGGAAATATTAAATTTGCTAAATCTTTATAGTCCATTAATTATCTCTCCTTTATTGGGTAGGAACGTTCCTTCGGGATTTGGGGACGTTCCTATAATCCCTTTCTATTTTTAATATTTAAATTATCTTTGAACTTTTAGCTCCGTCCCTAAAGTTCACACTTCCATAATAATTGGTAAAATCATTGGGTTTCTCTTTGTTTTTTGTGCGATATAATCTTTTAAATTATCTCTTAAATTAGATTTAATTGTAGACCAATCTGTAATATGATTTCTTTCACATTTTTCTATTTCATTTCTGATAACAGCTTTAACATTTTCCATTAAGTTTTCTGACTCTCTTACATACACAAATCCTCTGGAAATTACATCTGGTCCTGCAACAATTTCTCCTGTAGCAGAATCCATTGTCATAACAATTATAATTAAACCATCTTGAGATAAATGTTGTCTGTCGCGAAGTACAATGTTTCCAACGTCTCCTACTCCTAAACCGTCAACTAATACTCTACCAGATTGTACACTTGTTGTAAATTTAGCTTCTTCTTGGTTCATTTCTAATACTCTACCATTTGTAAGCATAAATATATTATCTTTATCTATCCCCATTTCTTCTGCTGTTTCTGCATGGGCTTTTAATTGTCTATATTCTCCATGTACTGGTAAGAAATATTTTGGTTTAACTAATGCTAGCATCAATCTTTGTTCCTCTTGACAAGCGTGTCCAGAAACATGTACATCTGCTAAAGAACTATATACAACTTCTGCACCTATTTGCATTAAATCATCTATTACCTTAGAAACTAATTTCTCATTTCCTGGTATTGGGTTTGCAGATATAATTATTAAATCATCAGGTGTTATCTGAACTTTTCTGTGTTCCCCTGAAGCCATTCTTGTAAGTGCAGACATCGGCTCTCCTTGACTTCCTGTTGTTATTATTACTAGTTGATCATCTGTATAATTTTTTATCATATCTATATCTATAAACACATTGTCTGGAACCTTAATATAATCTAATTCCCTTGCTGTATTTATCATGTTTATCATACTTCTACCACAAACAGCAATTTTTCTGTTATATCTTACAGCACAATTTACAATTTGTTGAACTCTGTGAACGTTTGAGGCGAATGTAGCAACAACTATTCTTTTTCTGCATCCTTGGAATAATCTTTCGAATACATCACCTACAGTTTTCTCAGACATTGTATATCCTTTTCTTTCTGAGTTTGTACTGTCTGACATAAGTGCTAAAACACCTTCGTTACCAAGTTCTGCTAAACGCCCAAAATCCATTATTTGTCCATCTATTGGGGTATAGTCAATTTTAAAGTCCCCTGTATGAATTACTGTTCCTGCTGGTGATTTAATAGCTAATGCAACAGAATCTGGAATACTGTGTGAGCTTCTAATAAATTCAACACTAAATTTTCCAGCCTTTACAACTTCTCCTTGTTTAACCTCTACTAATTTTGTAGATTTTACTAACTTATGTTCTTCTAATTTATTTCTTATAAGTCCACAAGTTAATCTTGTTGCATAAATTGGTACATTTATCTTTTTTAGTAAATATGGTATAGCACCAATATGGTCTTCGTGACCGTGTGTAATAATTAGTGCTCTTATTTTATCTTTATTTTTCTCTAAGTATGAAATATCTGGTATAACTAAATCTATTCCAAGCATATCATCTTCTGGGAAAGCTAAACCACAGTCTACTATAATAATATCATTTTCGTATTCGAACACTGTTATATTTTTTCCAATTTCGTGTAAACCACCTAATGGAATAATTTTTAAACTACTTGGTTTAAATCTAAAATCTTCTTGCTTTGCTGTTCCTTTCTTTGTTTTTCTTGTATTTGCTTTTGTTCTAGTTTGTTTCACTTTTTCTGTACCAGTTTGCTTTACAGCCTCTTGTTTTGTTTTAGTAGTGTAATTCTTCCTTCTTCTTTGCGAATTAGTACCTACCTTTCTCTCATTATCTAAGTTTTTCTTCTCTTCTGTCATTATTTTATCTACTCCTTCTTCTTAAATTTAATTTAAACTTATTATGATTAGAAGAAATATTATTTTGCCCCCAACTATTTATTTGTCCAATTTTAAGAAAATCTCGCTTTTCTTTATTATTAATGTTTTAATTACATAAAAAATCCTTTTATTACCAATAAAGTAATAAATTTATCTTTTTATAATATTATTCCGCTCATAAGGTTGTATTATCTTTACCTAACATATTCTCTCTTTAATATACACAAAATTATAACATCATATACAATAATTATTAAAACACTTTTAATTCTTTTATAACTATTTTATACTATACATTATATTTCCGGACATATATAGTTAATAGCTATTCTTCTTTATCATATAAAACTTAAATCTCTTTATTGTATCCATTTATTGGATAACCACTGTGTGCTATTATACTATATGTTTCCTGTATTTGTCAAATACATTATGTAAATTATTTTTGTTGTATTTTTCTTATACATAAAAAACAACGGATACGAAATCATAAATTTCGTACCCGCCGTCTTTGCTTATGCGTTTACTCGCCATCTAAGCTTAAAGATATTCTCCTCGTTCAAGAATCCTTGTTTGATGTCGCCATAATAATTAAACGGGTCCAACTCTGAGCAGATCTCAATCAGCTCAAGACATTTTTCTCGACCGCACGCTTTTACATTTTCATGTTCATCAAAAACTTCAGAATACACAATCGGAAGCATCTCCTCTAATACTTCTTTTCTTAAACTAAATACTTCTCTTGTGTATATTTCCCCGGTTTTGATATTACCGAAAGATGCATTCGGTTTTATTTTGTTGCACAGTTCTAAAAAATTTTTCCGTTCCTCTGCATCGCAACGAGGATTCAAATTTCCATTTGTATCAAAAAAGTAATGATACCTGTTCAAAAATGTTTTTTTCATAGCTATAACCATAATTATATCCTCCTTCTAACTATGAATAAGACTTCAACCAATAGTTATCAAAATATTATCACAATTATTTTTTACAGTCAATTATAAAAAACTCCTTGTCAAAAAAAATCAAATTTGATATATTTTTAAAAGTAAATACATTAATTTTTTATGCAATCTTTAATTAATGTAGTAAAATTTATAAGGTTGTAAATAAATTATTAGGAGATGTAACATGAGAATAGTAGAACCTTGGATAAAAGTAGAAAAAATTGATGGTAAAAAAATAATGAAAAGATTAGAAAGAGCTTGCAGGACTTGCTATCGTTCAGAAGGTAAAATTACAGATGATAGTTATAAGAAATTGTTAACAAATTGTATAACTAGAGGACATGAATCTGTTTTAGAACATGAAAAAGTTACAGTTAGAATTTATGATGATGTTGGTTCTTATAAAGATTTAACAAGACATAGATTTGCTAGTTTTTCTGTTGAATCCACTAGATATTGTAGCTATGATAAAGATAAATATGGAAATGAAATTGCATTTATAAATCCTTCTTATATAGAAGATAAAGAAACTTACGATGTCTGGAAAAAAACAATGCAAGAAATAGAAAATAGCTATATTAAGATGAAAGAATTAGGTGCTTCAACAGATATGGTAAGAGAAATTCTTCCTCATTCAACAGCTGCCGAATATACTATGACTGCTAATATTCGTGAATGGAAACATATTTTAGAGTTAAGAACAACTAATCATGTACATCCAGCTATAAGACAAGTTTTAATTCCTTTATTATTATATTTTAAAGAAGAAATGCCAGAAATATTTGATGATGTAGCATATGATAAAGATTTTAATCCTAATTATTATGCAAACTTGTCTATTGAAAAAGATTTGGTATAGTATATTAAAAAAATAAGACTTCTGTATGAAGTCTTATTTTTTATACATCTGTATTATTTTGTCCATAATAATCGTTATATTGGGATTCTAATAAAGATCCTAAACCATTCTCAAATCCTGGTAATAAAATACTTTCTAAATCTGTATTGGTTAATTTCCATTCTTCATCAAATTTTAGTAAATGAATTTCTGTTGTATTTGTTATTGTATTGTCTATTTCATTAATTTTCTCTTTCAATAAATTAGTTAAGTTTTCTTGATCTGCTTCTTCATTCGAGTATCCTAAAGCTATTGCCTCTGGAACATATTCACTTACTAAATTAGCGAAATCTTTACTAGTAATTTCTATCGTAACAACAGCTGTTTCTTTCTTTTCATCTACATTAGTCACTTTCCATTGAAGTTCAGAAAAACATGCCTTTAATAAATCTTTATAGACATCTTTAGATATAGTATCTTCGTCTATGTTTAATTTTTCTTCTATATTTCTTGTTATATTACTAACATTATATCTATTAAATGTATCTATATCTACTTCTTTCAGTGCATTAAAAGATTTACTAATTATTTTTTCTGGGGTAATTTTTGTTTCATTAATTACTAATATTGATGTTATAATTACTAGAATAAGAAATACGGTTAACACAAATAAGGTTGATTTCTTGTTATTTTTTTTGCTTTTTGTACTCTGCATCTTTTGGCCTCCCTTTTTTTATATTACTATAATTTATATAAAAAGTAAATAACCAAAATATTACATTATTATTTCAATATTATATATTTCTCCATCATCTGTTAATTTAATTTTTTGCTCATATACCTCATTGCCATTACAATACATTTTTGTAACTCCTACATTCTTCTCTTCTGGATTTCGTACGATAATATGATATATTGTACTTTCATATTTAAAACTTATCTTATATTCTTTCCAATTTTTAGAAATGCATGGATCCATTTTTAAATATCCGTTACATATTTTTAAGCCCAAAATATATTCAATTCCGGCAGTATATAGCCATCCACTAGAACCTGTATACCAAGTCCAACCTCCTCTTCCTGCTAAATTTCTGCTACTATATACATCTGCAGCAACCACATATGGCTCTACTTTATATTTATTAGTACTCTGCTTTGTTCTAGTATGTTCTATTGGATTTATCAATTTAAACATATTTACTGCTTTATCACCAAATCCTAATAAACTTTCTGCAATTATTGCCCATATAGCCCCATGTGTATATTGGCCTCCATTTTCTCTAACTCCGGGTAAATAGGATTTTATATATCCTGGCTCTAATTTTCCATTTTCGAAAGGTGGATCTAGTAATTTTATTACCCCATTTTCTCTATCTACTAAATGTGTTTCTAAACTATCCATACTTATAAATTTCTTTTCATTATCTGCTGCACCAGAAATTACTCCCCAGCTTTGCGAAATTCCATCTATTCTACATTCTTCATTTTCCATACTTCCAAGAGGTGTCCCATCATCCATAAATGCACGTTTAAACCATTTGCCATCCCATGCATTCTTATTAACATTTCTTTGTAAGTTTGTCATGACCTCTTTATATTTTTCATCATCATCTATTTTTATAATATTAATCCATTTGTTTAGAATATCATACAAGAAAAATGCAAGCCATACACTTTCTCCTTTTCCTTGTATACCAACATTTGAAAGCCCATCATTCCAATCTCCAGAACCAATTTTAGGTAATCCATTTTCTCCGAAGTCAAAAGACCTTTCTATCGCTTTTTTACAATGCTCATATATTGTTCCTTTAGTTTCTGAAACATTATACAAACTATATCTTTCTACTTCTCCTTCTTTTATCTCTTCTCCTTCCAGATAATTTGTTTCTATATCTAATATTGTTCTATCTCCTGTAATTTTTATATATTCTAACACAGCATATGGAAGCCATAATAGATCATCAGAAAACCTAGTTCGTATCCCCATTTTACTTGCATCATGCCACCAATGTTCTACATCTCCTTGTATAAATTGGTGCTTACTATTTTTTATAATTTGATTTTTTAGTATATTTATATCTATATATTTCATATTAAGCGCATCCTGAAGTTGGTCTCTAAAACCTACTGCTCCTCCTGATTGATAATATCCTGTTTTTCCTAACAACCTAGATGCTATTGTTTGATAAACTAGCCAGCCATTTAGCAATATATTCATAGATTCTAATGGTGTTTCCACCTGTATCGTATTTATAATATTTTTCCAATACTCTTTTGTATCTTCTAAAGCTGTTTTACAATTTTCTATATTCTTATATTTTTTGACTAGCTCAGGAATATTATCTTTAGTATCTTCTCCAAATATTAATGATATATCTTTACTCTCATATGGTTTTAATTCTATATTTACCTTAATTGCAACACATGATTCTTCTCCTAATCCATTACCATTATCTAAACTATTAATAAATAATGCAGCAGGCTTTTTAATAGTATCATTTCCTATAAAAGATTTTTTGCTACCGGTAAATGAATCAATGTCCAAATTACTAGAAACAAAAGTGGTCTCGTCTATTAATTCATCATATCTATTAATTGCATAAACAATATTGTCTTCAGTTTTTACCTCTATTTTTCCATTTGTTTGTAATTCATCTTCACCTAAAACTGGTTTAAAATAATAAAATATACTAATCTTTTTTATTTTATCTGTAGTATTTTTTAAATTAATTAAGTTTATTTTTAACTTATCTTCTTTTGGTACAAATACTTCATTTTCTTGTATTATCCCATCTGCTGTATGTGTAAACTTGGCATATCCAAATCCATATGTTGTGTAATAATCATTATCATCTTCTACAACTCTATTTCCTATTGTCCAAAATCTTTTATTTTCATTATCTATAAAATATAAAAGCTCTGAAGGAATATCTTTACTCACATAATTGGTAAATGCAGTTAATCTGTTTAATCTACTATTTTTATTCCAAGTATATCCTCCACCACCATCTGTAACTAGTGTTCCAAATTCTTTATTTGCAATCACATGGCTCCAAATTGTAGGAAGTACAATGTCTTTATTGGTCTTTATATAATATTCTTTTCCATTTTTAGAAAATGCACCATACTCATTATAATATTTCAAATTTTCTACAGAATCAATTTTATCTAATGCTGGGGTTCGTATTTGTTCTGTATTTTTAACTTCTATTTCTTCTAATGGATTTGTTATCGCTTTTCGTTGTTTATTATAAATTTTCTTAATTTTATTTAATTGATAATTTATATTACCTAAATTTGCATCTATTATTAGATCTGACACAAATATAATCATGTCATTTTCTGTTTTTGTAAGTTTATTTGAAACTAATATAAATATTCCGGTTCGTATATTCTTCATATAGTCTAAGTGAGCATTTAAAATACAATTATTTATATATTCAATTAAATATTCTTCTTCTACTAATACAATAAACTCAATTTGAATATTTTTTATTCGCAAAATTTCGTATAATTTTAAAAGTTGATTTAATAAATACATATCATTTATATTTTTTAGTTTTAAAGTTAATATTGGGAAATCACCAGAAATACCAAACTTCCATAAATCTACCCTTTTAAATTTTTCGTTTTTTATCTTGTTTCTATAATACCACCTAACATAATTAGGTTTTATTAATAAAGATATTAATTTTTGATATTCGGCAAGTTCATTTCCTTTTAATTGTAAATATCTTGCCTCTTCTATTGCTTTAGCTTTAGAGATTTCGAATATATTTCTTATCGCCTCTTGATTTTTTATTTTTTCTATATTTGCTACTGCATCTTCCTTTGTTTCTGCAACTGAAATTATAAAATATAGCTCTACAGTTTCATGTGCTGGAATCTTTAACGTTCTTTTTATAGCTACAATTGGCTCTGTAACAAGCCCTATAGAATTAGAAAAACGTTTTCCTTCTTTTATTTGTTTTGGCATATTCATATCATTAAAATCATTAAATTTTTGTGCATCTATCTCGTATTCTAGTTCTCCCATTGTCTCATTTTCTGTATAAAAATTAACCCCTAAAAATATATCCTTGCCTTTCCCATCTCTTTTTCTTCTTTCTATAATTAACGTTTGTTTTTCGCTATTAAAATCATATCTTAAAAATAGATTATTAAATGCTTTATGAGCTATATCAGCATTAATATCAGATATAATTGGCTCAAAACTTCCTGTAACCTCAATTACTTCATCTTCATTTCCTATATTGGTAAATTCTATTTTTCTTACTTCTGTTGGTTCATTTTGACTAACAGTTACATCTACTTTTGTTTCTATATTTCCATCTATTCTTTCTATAGAATTACTATCAGGCTTAAAAATAACTTTATATTTACTTGGTTTTACTATGTCTTTGCAATAGTTTGAAGTCCAAATTTTATTTCCATTTATATTTCTCATAAAGAAATTAATTCCCTGTGAGTTATCATCTGTATATTTATATCTATTTATATATATGCCATTAAATTTACTATATCCATTTCCCTTTTCGTCCATTAAAACAGTATACTCTTGGTTAGAAATTGCATTGCATCTATTTGCTTTTTCTATATCATCTAGTTCAATTCTATAATATGATTCATAATCTTTGTATTTTAATTTTTCTGGCACTTCCTTTTTCTCCTTCGTAATAATAATATCTTCTGGCATTCTTTCTTGTAATAAAATTTCAGTAGCTTCTATTTCTGGGTTTTTAGAAAATCTTTGCTGGATAATATTTTTATGAAAAAAGTTATTTATAGAAATTAAAATTAATGCTTGATGATGTGCCATAAATGTTTTTACGACTTCTTTTTTCTCGTTTTCTTTTAGTCTACTTTTGGTATAATCTATTGCTTCATACATTCCATATTTTCCAAAAACGCCTTCTTTTTCCATTCGCTCTATATTTTCTAATGTCTCTCTTGGATAATCGCAAATGGCTAAAACTGTACCATATGATGAAACTACCATCTCATCTCCTAATCCTCTTTTTAAACCAAGCCACGGTATTCCAAAAGCTTTGTATTGATAATTTGACTTTAAATCTTTTAAGTTAAATGCTGATTCAGATATTCCCCATGGTATATTTAATTTTTCACTATATTTTATCTGGCTCATAATCATAAATTTACATGATTCATCTAATAAACTACCATGATAGCTTTTCATATTTATATTTGGCATTAGGTATTCAAAGGCAGTACCAGACCACGAAATTAACCCTTTATATCCATTCATTGCAGTTAAAGTTCGATTTAAACTGCTCCAATGTTTTACAGGTACATCTTTTTTAGAAATTGCAATAAAACTAGCTTGTCTTGCTTCTGAAGCTAGCAAATCATAATATGAATCTGTAAGTTTATTTTCGTTTACATCAAATCCGATAGAAAACAATCTAGATGAATTGTCATACAATAATGAAAAATCAGTTTGCTCAATAAGTTTATTTATAATCGCTATATAGTCTTCTACATTTTCGTATAGTCTGTTATGCTCTGTTAAGAACTGTTTTACAACATAAAGATATCCTACAAAATTACCACTATCTACTGTTGATACATATCTAGGTTCTAATGGTGCTAATGTCTTTATGTCATACCAGTTATACAAATGACCATTCCACTTTTCTAATTTCGTTACTGTATCTATCATATTTTGTAGTAATTTAACACTAGCATATATATTCTCGAACCCCATATCATATGCAGAAATTACAGCTACCATTGCTAAACCTATATTTGTAGATGATGTTCTATTTACCACCTTATTCTTCCTGTTTTCTTGATAATTATCTGGTGGCAAATAATTATTTTCTTTTATCAAATAGTCTTTAAAATAGTTCCAAGTATTATGAGCAATATCTACTATATAGTTTTGATGCTTTTTGTCTATCTTTTTTAATGGATCTTTTGCTGGAAGCTCTTTACTAAGTTCAAATGCTGCAATAGGTGATAATAGCCATAATATCCCTAGAATTATTGCAAATAAATTAATATTAACTGCATTAATTACAACGGCTAAAATTAAATTTACAAACATATACCCAACATATGAATCTAAATCATTATCTTTAGTTGCCTCTGCCTCTTCTGCTGTTGTCCATTCGAGTAATTTTTTCTTGCTTATATATTTCCTATAAATAGCTTGTATTATCGCTTTTATTTCTACATATGTTTTAGTTGGCAAAAATCCTATATTTAGCACAAATTTAATAAGTGCACCCTTTCCTCCTGTTACTATTGGTGTAAATGTCTTTTTAAATTTTTCGCCATCCTTTCTAGCTATAATTTTATTTACTACTTCTAAAATTATAGTTATACATATAGCTAATATTGCAATTAACACTATACTAATTTTATGCGTATAAATTCCTATTGCTAATAAAATTAGTTCAAATAAACTTATCAGACTTCTTCTTAAATTATCAAATATTTTGTATTTTGAAAGTTTATTTATCGGGTTTCTTATTCTTTCATTTTTTTCATTTCGAATATTTTTGCAAAGCCAATTACATATTTGCCAATCTCCGCGAATCCATCTGTTTTGTCTTGTTGTAAATGACATAAACTTGCTTGGGTATCCATCCATTAATAATACATCTGTAGCTAAGCCGCATCTTAAATATGAACCTTCTAATAAGTCATGACTTAAAACTGTATATTCTGGTATTGCGTTTTTCATTACATTATAAAAAGTATTAAGTTCATATATTCCCTTTCCTGTAAATATTCCCTCTCCAAAATTATCTTGGTAAAAGTCTGAAATAGCATTTGTATATAAATCTGTTCCTGCAGAACCTGCAAAAATCCTACTAAACCATGATTTCTCTGCTTCTTTTAAATCTATTCCTACTTTTGGTTGGATTATTCCATGTCCTTCTATTACTACTCCACCTTTTAAAATAGGTTTATTTAATATATGTTCCATCGTACCAATTAGTTCAAATGCAGAATTTAAAATAAGGTTTGTATCAGAATCCAATGTTATAATATATTTTATCTTTGGTATTTCTTTCATATTGTTTATAGTGTTCGCTACAAAATCTTCTTCAGTTCTATTTATTAGGAAAGAATTAAATTGCATAAGTAATCCTCTTTTTCTTTCCCAGCCTAAATATTCATTTTCTCCTTCGTACCATCTTCTTTTTCTATATAAAAAATTGAAAATTTCTTTATTATATTTTTTATTTAATTCATTTGCACAGTGTATTCCAGCAAGTACAATTTCTTTATCACCTTTTCTTTTCTCTATTTTAGATGGCTTGCAATCTCCAAGTAAAGTAAAATATAAATTATCGCTTTTATTTGCTAAATAATATACTTCTAGCTTTTTAAACATCTCTTCTACTTTTTTGTTAGAGTCTATAATAGTTGGTATTACTACCATTGTAGCTTGCTCTTTTGTAATTTTATTTTGCAAATCTATTTTAGGAAGTAATTTAGGTTTTACTATTTTACTTAGTACGTACTGTATTACTTGATTTATTATTTCTTGTATTGGTAGTAAGAAAATCAAACTTAATAAATAATTCTTGTATACTTTTCCTAAAGATATTGAAACTGCTATAGCAAGTCCCCATACAATTCCTACTATTAAATTTAATTTTGTATCATTTTTTAAGTTAAGTGGTTTATACTCTAGCTCTCTATATAGTTCTACTTTTCCTTCGTCAATTAAATAATAACCAATATGACTTTTTTTGCCTTGTTTTCCTGTTCCTAACTCTACAATTTTCTTTGCAATATACACTTCTGATATTTTTGTTTTCTTTGATAATTCTTTTATTTTGCCTCTATAATACGCTTTTGTTTTATAATCCATTTTGTCATAAACTTCTGCAGGATCAAGTTTTAATATTTCTTCTACTCCATTTATTTTTTCAAAAATTTCTTGAAAGTCTATTCTAGATATATTTTTTAAAGTTGTTATACAATTCCCCATAAGTACTTTTTTTATTGCTATATCAAAATGTTCTTTTTTTATAACATCATTAATATTTGTTCCCATCTTTTCTACAGACTCTTCTAGTGCCTCTATATAGTCATAACTGTCTTTATCTGTTTTCTTTAACTTATATGACATATATTCTATAAATGGATATTTCATTTCTCCATACCCAAATTTATAGCTTTTATATGGCTTTTTATTAAATACTTGATTTTCCTTTGTTTTTAGCTCTACCAATCTTTCTATTATATTTTCTGCTCTATACTTTTGCATTTGACTAGCATAAATTTTCTCACAAATGTCTTTTATATTTTCTATAATAGCAATTTTTATAAATAGCTCTATATTCCATATTTCGTCCATGTTTAGCGTTTTTCTTTTTTGGTATGAAGTTAGCATAAATTCCAAATTCTCTTTATTTATATTACTATCTGTATATGCACACATTTCTTTGGCTAAAATATATATTCTCGCGAAACCGGCATAGGGGCCATTATCTAGTCCTAAAAATTTTTTATATTTATTTAAATCCAACTCATCTTTTATCTGCTTTACTCTTTCTTCTATAATATAGTAATTATCTAATAACCATTCCCCTGCCGGATGAATATCTATTCCCAATTTTATATGTTCATTTAGTAAATTATATACCATAGTAATATATTCAAAATCTTTTGTTAAATTTGGTATCGGATATGTTCTTTCATCAGCTTCCGATTTTAGATTATGGTCAGATGCTAATTTTTCCATATATTTTTCAAGTTGTTTTTTATCTAATAAAACACCAAACATGTTATTATCACTCCTAAAACAGTATTAGGCTTATTTTTTCCATGTTTGGTAATTTTATTCATCAGGAATGAACTTTAGGGACGGAGCTTAAAGTTCAAATTTTATGTTAAGCAAATGAACTTTTAACCCCGTCCCTAAAGTTCACTAAAGTTCATAAAAATAATCGTTTATTCCATTATATATTCCCCATGCCAATCTATTTTGATATTCGTCTTCTTGTAGTTTCTTTTCTTCTTCCTCGTTTGATAAAAATCCACATTCTACTATTGTTAGTGGTATTTCTACGTTCTTTACTATATATACATTATCTAGTTTCATTGGTAGTCTGTTGTTTTCTTTTCCCACAGCCTCTTTTAAACTTTCTTGTATTGCTGTCGCCAACTTTTCTCCTTGCTCATTATCTTTTTTAAAGAATGTCTGCCATCCAGAATATTGTTCTTGTGGTATTTTATTTAAATGTATTGATACAAATATGTCTGCTGATGATGAGTTTCCTATTTTTACTCTATTTCTTATATCAGATACTTTTTTCTGTTTTAATGTGGTTTTATCTACATCATAGATTCCATTTTCATCTGATCTTGTTAATATTACTGTTGCTCCACTTTGTTCTAATAAATTCTGCAATTTTAACGCTATTTTTAAATTGATTTCAGCTTCTGATATTCCATCTTTGCTAACAGCCCCGTCCATCTGGCTCCCCATGTCCTGCGTCTATTACTATTACTTTATTACTAACAGGTAAAGCTACTGTTTCTACTGTTTCTGGCTCTATAAATATCTGCGATATTCCTATTGCTAGCACTGCCAACAAAAAAATTCCAAGCACCATTATTCTTTTTTTACTTAAGAAAAACATTTTACACCTCAAAAAATCTCATATAGTTTTATTATAACTATATGAGATTTTTAATTTTTTATGTATTTATTTTTCTAAATCTAACTTTATATGAACATCCTTTAATTGTTCTTCAGAAACTACAGATGGTGCTCTCATCAATAAATCTCTTGCTTTTTTATTTTTAGGGAATGCTATTACTTCTCTAATATTTTGAGAATCTGCAATTAACATTACCATTCTATCAATTCCTGGTGCAGCACCTGCATGTGGTGGTGTACCATATTGGAATGCATTATATAATGCTCCAAATCTATTTTTTACATCCTCTTCTGTATATCCTGCAATTTCGAATGCTTTAACCATAATTTCCGGATCATGGTTTCTAACAGCTCCTGATGCCATTTCATAACCATTACATACTAAATCATATTGATATGCATATACATCTAGTGGATCTTTTGTATTTAATGCTTCTAGTCCACCTTGTGGCATAGAAAATGGGTTATGACTAAAATCTATTGTTCCTTCATCAGATAATTCGTACATTGGAAAATCTACTATGAAGCAAAAACGATATACATCTTTTTCTAATAAATCTAATCTTTTTCCTAATTCTATTCTAACTAAACCTGCTATTTTTTGTGCTTTTTCAAATTCATCTGCTATAAAGAACATTGCAGCATTTTTTGTTGCACCATATTTTCCTTGTAAAGTTTCTTTTATTTCTGGTGTTATAAATTTAGCAATTCCACCTGTAACCTCGCCATTTTCATCTATTTTTGTCCAAGCTAATCCTTTTGCACCAACATCATTTGATGTTGCAAATTCTCCCATTTTGTCAAAGAATTTTCTACCTTGATTATTGCCATCTGGAACTACTATTACTTTGACTGTTTTACCTTTGAATGCATTAAAGTCTGAATCTTTAAAACATTCTGTAACATCTTGTATAATTAAAGGATTTCTTAAATCCGGCTTATCTATACCGTATTTTTCCATTGCTTCTTTATATGGAATACGTACAAATGGACCTTTGTCTACTTTCCAATTTGTGAATTTTTCGAAAGTATATGGTACAACCTCTTCTATTACTTTAAATACATCTTCTTGTGTTGCAAAACTCATCTCGAAATCTAGTTGATAAAACTCTCCTGGTGCTCTATCTGCTCTAGGATCTTCATCTCTAAAACATGGAGCTATTTGATAATATTTATTAAATCCCGATACCATTAGTAATTGTTTAAATTGTTGTGGTGCTTGTGGCAATGCATAAAATTCCCCTGGGTTTAATCTACTTGGTACTAGATAATCCCTTGCACCTTCTGGAGAAGAATTTGCTAAAATTGGAGTTTGAATTTCTGTAAAGTCTAATTCATCCATCTTATCTCTTATTGTTTTTAAGATTTTAGAACGAAGTAATATATTATTATGTAATTTTTCATTTCTTAAATCTAAAAATCTATATTCTAGTCTTAAATCTTCTCTTACTTCTTGATCTGTATTTACTTCAAATGGTAATACATTCTTGCATTTACCTAAAACTTCTATTTTGCTTGCTTTAACTTCTATTTCTCCTGTTGACATATTAGGATTTTTGCTTGCCCTTTCCACAACTTGTCCTTCTATATGTATACAACTTTCTGTAGTTAAAGCTTTTGCTTTTTCTTCTAATTCTTTATTGTCGTTACTTATTAAAATCTGTGTTATTCCAAATTCATCTCTTAAATCTATAAATATCATTCCACCTAGGTCTCTTATTTTTTGAACCCAGCCTGATAATTTTACATCTTTACCTACATTATTTATATTTAGCTCTCCACATGTGTGTGTTCTGTATATATTTTTTACAACTTCCATATTCATCCTCTTCCTTTTTCTCCTGATAGTCTTTGTCTATTATACTCTAAATTCCAGTAAATAACAAGATTTTATGAGCTTTTTATATTGTAAGTACAATTATTATTATATAATCAAAAATTTGGAAATATTGCAACAGCCCCTTGACGAACTAAATAGAATTTGATAAAATATATATGCTTTTAAAAAAGCATATGCGAAAGTAGCTCAGTTGGTAGAGTGCAACCTTGCCAAGGTTGATGTCGCGAGTTCGAGCCTCGTCTTTCGCTCCAACTATAAGTCATTCGTTAATAACGATTTACGAATGACTTATATAATTATAAAAAATTAGTAATATTTTTAATATGTTTTCATATTATATAATAATTACTACCAATTATATTAGTATACCAAAATTGCTGAAGTGGTGTGAAACACAGTAAACTACAGATTCAGTATACGGTAACATTTCAAATATTTTAAGTGGCGATATAGCCAAGTGGTAAGGCACGAGTCTGCAAAACTCTGATCCCCGGTTCGAATCCGGGTGTCGCCTCCAAAATCAGCAATTCTATAAGAATTGCTGATTTTTTTATTATACTTATATTAACAATATACGCAATAAACTAGTCAAATTTTATAGAAATGAATTGGGGAATAAAATGAAGAAATTATATAAATTACTATACATATTTGTAATATCAAGTGTTTGTGGTTACTTTATCGAATTAATTTGGACACTTGCCAGAAAGGGAGTATTTATAAATCATTCAGCAGTAGTAATCGGACCATTTAATTTTGCATATGGAATTTGTGCTGTTGTACTTACATTGCTATTGGATAAATATAAAAACGAATCTTACTTAAAAATATTTTTATTAAGTTTTATTGGTGGTTCCATTTTAGAATATATTATGAGCTTAGGAATGGAATTAGTATTAGGCTTTACTGCATGGGATTATTCCAATATGTTTTTAAATATTAATGGTCGTATTTGCCTATTATTTTCTATCTTTTGGGGTATTCTAGGTATTTTATGGATAAAGCTTTTATATCCTAAAATAGAAAATCTACTTAATAAAATTAAGCCCAAAATATATAAAATTGTAATAATTAGCTTGACCATCTTTTTATTATTTGATATTCTTCTAACAATTAGTGCTGTTAATAGAGCTCATGATGCAGATAGTGGAATTCCAGCAAATAACAGTTATGAGCGCTTTTTAGATAATACGTTTAATAGCAAATATTTAAAAAATATGTTTAATAATAATTGGGAGTAATATATGAAGATATTAATTTTATCCTGTAGTACAGGAGGAGGTCACAATGCCTGTGGTCATTATATAGAAAAAGAATTTTCAGAATATAATATTAAATGCGACTTTGTTGATTATTTTGATATTTTAGGACCTAATGCCAAAAGACATTCGGAGAAAATATATTTAAACACCACAAAAGGAAATGGTAGTCTATTCAAAATAGCATATAAATTAGGTGAAGCCTATTCAAAAACAGGAATTACAAGCCCTGTTTTCGGCTTAAATAAATTAGCTAAGAATAAACTTTACTCTTACATACAAAAATATAATTATGACTTAATTATCGCACCTCATCTATTTCCTGCCATGGCAGTAACTACATTAAAAAATGATGGTAAAGATATAAAACTTATTAATGTAGCAACAGATTATCATGTCATTCCATTTTGGGAAGAAACAAGACCTGATTATTTTGTTATCCCACATAGTTCTCTAAAACAAGAATTTATCGAAAAAGGTTTTAAAGAAGAAATATTGTTAGATTTTGGAATACCTGTTTCTAGCTCATTTTCTAAAGTAAAAAATAATCTTAACTTACCAACAAATAAAGATATTGTTTTAATTACATCTGGTAGTATGGGATTTGGCAAGATGAAAGATATGGTTAAATCTTTATTAAATAATATTCCAAATATTTATGTGGTCGCAATTTGTGGAAATAATCAAACACTATATTCTGCCCTAAAAGAACTAAATAATGAAAACCTTATGGTTAAAGGATATGTAGATAATATAAAAGAATATATTGCAACAAGTACTATTGTTTTAACAAAACCAGGAGGCCTTACAAGCACAGAAGTTGCAACATTGCGAAAGCCAATGATTCATATAATGCCAATACCTGGTGTTGAAAACTACAATGCAAGATTTTTTGAAGAAAATGGTCTTAGCCTTGTATCTAATAGTGTTGAAGAAGTATTAACAAATACTAATAAACTTTTAAAAGATACAAACTTACAAAATACTATTATAGAAAATCAAGCTAAAATTATAAATAAAAATTCAGCAAATGATTTAGTTAAATTCGTATTAAATAAATTTTAATATCTAGCACCAGTTCAGCTAGTTAAATATTCAAAAGGGGATTATAAGAATAACCTTATATCCCTTTTTTAAATTGCATTTTCCATATTTTTAATATTATTTATAATAAAATTCTTTAAGTAATCTATAAACTTAAGTTTTTCTATACTTTTTTTAGTACTTATTGTTAATTCTAATATTTTTTCTTTATCATTATACACACATAATTTACCGATATATGAATCCTTTTGTACCGGAGCATTTATCTCGCTTAAATTAAAAATCTTTACATTAATTTTTTCTCTATCTAATTTCTTTATTGGATAATAATAATTATCTAATTCTTCCAACCTAGTGCTAACATTTTCCTTCTTTCCTTTAATAACTTCTATTCTATTCTCGTTTATTTGTTTCCATTCGTTATATTTTTCATTAATTATATCTTCTAAATTATATATTTCGTAATTTGAGTATGCATATTCAATTAATTTTATGCTATCATTTGTTCTATCTTTTTTGGTATCTGCACCTAAAACTACAGTAATTATACTCATTCCATCTCGATTAACAGATGTTACTAAACATCTATTAGCTCCATTTGTAAAACCAGTTTTTACACCATTTACACCATATAGGTTTCCTAATAATTCGTTTGTATTAGTCAAAGTTTTACTTCTATCATTAATCGAAATAGTTATACTTTTAGTATTAACAATATTAGCAAACTTCTCTATGTTTAAAGCATAATCTGCCATTTTAGCTAACTCAAACGCAGTAGTATAATGTTCTGGCATGTCAAGTCCATGAGGAGTAATAAAATGTGTACTATTTAAACCTAATTCTTGTGCTTTCGCATTCATCATTTCTGCAAAACCTTCTATGTTTCCACCAATACATTCTGCCAAAGCTACTGCTGCATCATTTCCGTGACACCATTAATAAGCCATATAATAAATTATTAATAGAAATTTTATCACCACTTTTAAGCCCAAGCCTAGATCCTCCTGTTCCTGCTGCCTTTTTAGATACAGTAACTATATCATTTAAATTTGCATTTTCCAATACTACTATTGCTGTCATAATCTTTGTAGTAGATGCCATTGGACGTTTTTCATTTTCTGCTTTTCCCCATATAACTCTTTTAGATTTTCTATCATATATTATTGCTGCACGGGAATTAATTTTTGGCTCTTCGTTATTATTAGTTGTTTGGACTACATCTTCTGACCAATTGATAATTTCAATATCATCTATATCATCAGCATATACTACACTCGTAAAACTCAAAACTATAATAATCAATATACTTAACGTTCTCTTAATACACACGAAAAATCACCTATTCAAATATATTTAGAATAAGTGATTTTTATGCTTTTTTATTACATTTCGCCTGGAGCTTTTCTTTCTTCTGGCCATCCGTGTCCATCGTCTTCTTCTTTTTCTTGTTTTTCTTTCTTTCGTTGTTCTTCTCTTTTTCTTTCTTCTTCCATTTTTCTTTCTAGGCTTTCTTTATTACCCTTTTCTTCTTCTAACTTATATTTTTCTGACTCTGCATCAGAAGGTCTATAATTTGATGTCTGAATTGGCTCATTTGTATTTCTATTTGTTAAAGAAATTTGACCATAGTTTATATCAATTCCTAAACTTGATGTAGTACCATCTTTTCTTGGAACTACCATATCAACACTACTCTTACCACATTCTCCTGGTTGCTCATCTGTCCTTGCAGTTCTTGCTCCAACAAAATCCGGGTTAAGCTCAAATTTATTATCTGGTCTTAGACCTAATAGGCAAATTGTACCCTCTTTTGTAATTCCCATATATTGTTCTGCATATCCGGTTTCTCTACCTACTACATCTCTAGAGAAATTTTCATCTTCTATTCTTACTAAAGAAACTAATTCCAAGCCAGTATCTTCTTGCATTTTATTTACTGTTTCTTTTTGTTCTTCCTTTTCTTCCTCTTTCTTTAAATCTGTTTTATCTTCTTCTTTAGATCTTTCCTCTAACTCTTCTGGTTCTATTTCTTTTAATTCTAGATATTGCGCTGGAATTAGCCCTTCTAATTCCTCCCTATACTCATCAGTAACCTCTAATAGTCCTTGCTCATTCGTAGTAGCTACTAACTCATAGTCCTTATATAAATCATATTCACCAGATCTATATGCAATTAAAGCTAATTGCTTTGCTTTTGCCTTAATTTCTGCTATTTCTATAGCTGATAAAGAATATATATTTTCGATATCTCCTTTTGCTTTTTCCTCAGTTACTAATTTTTCTTTAAGAGATACTAAGTATTTTCCATCTTGTTCTTTATCTTCTAATTTCTTTATTTTGTTTTCTATCTCTTGAATTCTTTCATTTTGTAATTGTAGTCTTTCGGGTAAATCTTTTTCTGCCATTTACATTCCCTCCAATTTAATTTTTTACATCAAATGATAATTGAAAATCATTAAATCCATTTTCTATCAAAATAAATTTTTGGTCCATAGAATAACTTGAATCTAATGGAGTTTTTATTGTAGTAAATAATATATAATATTGTCCTTGTCTTTCTATATTGTTATATTCTACTGCTATTAATGTTGATGGAAATTTTTCCTCTGCATATTTTTGAAAATTCTCTACAGTTTTGAAATAATTATTTTTAAAGTCAGGATATAATAAGGCATAAGCCCTATCATAATCCTTACTTTCTATATATCTTATAAACTTTCCACAATATTGTTGTATTCTAGTTCTTTCATCTTTGCCTTTTAAATCTTCTATTTCTAGCTGATTTGTATTTTCCTCTATCTCTTCTGCAGTTAATATATTTTCTTGAGCAACTCCATTTGCTAAAGTATTCTCTGATTTATTAGATTTTGTCATAAAAACTGTATTTACGACTACAATTATTACAATAACTATTATTAGCAAAAAGAATAATATTTTAAATCCTTTACTATCTAAAAAATTTTCTTTCATATCTTCCTCCCATTATTCTGCTGAAGCATATATAATTTCCGGATTTGTAGAAGTCATATTTGCAAAATATACTCTTAACTGCAATTGATTTTCTTGGTTTTCATATTTTAAATTTATTATAAAACTCAAATATCTATTTCCACCCGCAGTTCTATATGAATTAGAGTCTATTTCGCAAAATTCAAATTTATTACTACCATAATTATTATTCTGTAAATATGTTGCTAATTTTTTAAAGTCATCTTCTTGAGTTATTCCTAAGTTTTCAGTTATTTCAGTTTTCTTTTCGTTAAATAAATTTGTTAATTGACTATCACTTAATCCAGTTATTTCTTCAAATAATGTTGGTAAGTATTCATTTACTAGATTATCTAAACTTTCATATAAATCATTTTTGCTATTTTGGCCCTCATATTTTTCCATTAATTCAGATATCCCTCTTGGAAATACTTTCCCTTTAGAATAGCTTTCTACGCTTTCTTGTACTAATTGCTCATCTGTTTTAGCAACTTCATTTACAACTTTTTTATTAATAGATTTTCTAACAAAAACAACTATAATAATTATAACAACAATAACAATTAATGTTATTAACACTTTCTTTCCTAATTTCATATAAGCCCTCCAAATTAACCTAAAGTAGCAATTTCAGATGAAGGTGTTCCATTTATAAAGTCTGTCCACGGAGTTTCTGTATTAAATGTATATTTAGGGAATGATTGATCATATGGATTCCTATATTCTTCATCTACCGCTAATACACCACGTACATGTCCTCTTCCTCTTAGTTGGGTTTCATAATTTGTATTTGTACCCCAATGGTCTTCGAAATCTTGTACTGTTAAAGTATTCTTTTGATTAAATACCTCTATAATCTGGTAACATTCAGACGGACTTGCATGGTGTAAATCTACCAGAGCATCTAACATACTTTCCGACAATGCACTTTGATTTGTTATTTTTTCCAAAATTGTTTCTCTGGCAGCTTCTAATACTAATACAAATACATCTTGTGCTTCTTTCTTTGGAACTCTTCCTGCTGCTAAATGTTCTGCAAATTGTGGATACATATTTGGAACTTCTCCTGTTTGTGCAACTGCTTTTGTTAAACCAAATGCTGTTGTATTACCTGCACCATCTGCTAAAACTTCTACTCCATAACTATCTCCCAAGTCATATTTTCCTTCACAGGCACCTTCTAGTTCAACACCTAGCCAGAATATAAATTCTTCTGGGAATTCTGTGTCTATTCCTTTCTTTACTAATCTAACATAAGATTCTACATCTTCAACCATAGAGTTCTCTCTATTCATTAGATATAAGCCTAAGTCTGAACCAGTTGTTGTTCCTAATACTGTTCCTTCCTTAATATATCTCTTTCCATCTTTTTCTAAGTATGCTGGAGCATCTATTCTTTTTTGTTCTGCTTCCTCAAAGGCTGTTGCATATGGCTCTACTTCTCTATAATCATCTGCGAATCCCATTTCTATAAAGTATCTATCTGTATGTGTTACTTTTTGATATTCTGATACAGAATTTGCATCTATAGCTCCTTTTTGGAATCCTCTAATATACATAATATATCCTGTACAAATTCCTTTATATTCATTATAGAACTCTTCATATTCAGAAACAGCAGATGTATCTAATACTTTTATCTTTATGTAATCATCACCCTCTTCTAAGATTTCTCCAGTTACAGGTGATACTACATTTAGTCCAGATTCAAAACCATCTATAAGTGTATCTGTTGGATTTGAAACTTCATCTGTTTCTTCATCGTTTTCTTCTGTATCTTCATCATCTAAATCTGGAACTCCTTCATCTGATGGTGCTCCTGTTGTGTCTGCATTAAAGTTAGCTTCATAAATATATGCTTGTGTTTGTTCTTCTGTTCTTTCACTACCATCTGCATTTAGACCTGCTCTTATATTATCTGTTGAAGCTTTACTTCTTATTAATGTTCCATAATCAGCTTGTTGTTTTTCGAATCTTCTTTGTGGCCAATATGTATTAATATATCCACTAATAGGCCATTGGAAAACATGTGTATCGTCTTCTCTTAAGTCATCCTTTGTAAAGTATCCTAAGTCTACAAATAACTTTTTCAAATCTCTTAAGATATATTCTGAATCTTCTGTTTTAGAATTTTCTAGTATAGAAAATGCTGAAAGGGCATTTTGTCTAACATTAACTTCCTTATAGAAGTCTGTTCCGTCTTGTACTTCTTTAGCTTCTACTGCATCTTCTGCTGCTTGTCTTGCTGTTTTATCATCTTGTATTATGTCCCATGAAGCAGAATATGCCTCATCATATACCTTTCTTAATTCATCTATTTTTTCTGCTGTTTTTGTGCTTCCATCATATATAAAGTACTTAGCAGGTCTGTCTGCTGTACCAACAAATAATTCTTTTGTGTGTTCATTAACAGCACCTCTTATGGCATCTCTTGCTTGTACTAATTCACTACCAGCACCAACAGTCTCTATTGTATAAAATGCACCTTTATCGTTTGGTGCCAAAGAACTATCATCTGATTGTTGTACAGGATTAAATATGTTTTCATATGTTGCTTGACTTTCGCTAACATCATATGCATCATAATAATCATATTCTCCTGTATTGTCTTTAAATATTACATCTCTATACCAATGTTTAATTACTTTTGTAATGTATGGTTGAACTCTGTTAATCTCTGTTCCTTCTCCTTGTCCGCCATCATTATTATAGTCAATTGCATTGTTTATAGATGTAGTTGTTAATCCTATTTTTTCTAGTTCTTCATTAAATGCTTTTAGTTTATCCTCTGTTTCAGCATCATATTCTTTAATCTTTTGAATATCTGTTTCTACATGTGGCAATAATTCCTCTAATTTATCTTGTAAAAATTCATATACTTCATTTTGTTCATCTTCTGTAAAATCTTCATCACTCTTAGCTTCACTATATTTTATATAGAATTCATTCATAATACCCGTTGTTGCACCATCTTCATATGTTCCTGTAGAATCTTCTACAGAATGAACTGTTTTTCCAACAATTTCAGAATATGATTTGCCAACTTCGTCTGTATAGAATTCAGCATTTGGATATTGTTCTTTTATTTTCTCGATAGATGAATCCATAATTGATTTCTCATTATTAAATAATCCTCCACCATTATTAAACATATATTCTATAGATTCTGAATCATTCCACCAAGCAACTTGATCTGGCGCATCGTAAGATTGAAGTATTGTCTCATTAATCTCTAAATAATGTCTATTGTTTCCTGTATCTATAGAAGAGTTAATAAAGGCTTTTAAATTTTCATAACCTGCATTTATTCTTTCAACCATATCCGAATTATTATGATCATCTATGTAGTCTTTTAGAGTTTGTATATCTTCTACAGTTAGAGTATGATCATCTCCTTGTATATGATTATCTATATCAGCTAATGATTCATCTACTCCGGCAAAATTTGTTCCTTCTTCTGGCAAATTATTAACATGGTATTCAAATTTAATTGTAGCTTTACTTTTTATTGTTGCAATGTGTATTTCTGTACTTTCTTCTGAGTCCATGTCAAATCTATAAACTAAGTCTGGTGCCATTGTTGCTAAATGCAACGTTAATGATAATTCTAGCGGTTTACCATATCTCGCTGTCCAGCCTTCCATATTATATGTATAGTATGAACGTGTAAATAATGATTCCCAAACGGTGAATGTCAATGTTTTAGATTCAACATTTGCATCAACACTATCTAAAAAGTTCATCTTTCTCGCATTTAAGTCATCACCATCTGCATTCTCATACATTCCTGAGTCAAAATGTAGCATACCAAATTGTGGATCTCCGGTGTCTTTTTCTGTTTCCATTCCTAGTACATATCCAACAGCATCTCCTATAACATTAAGTACTTTTGAAACTCCTGATTTAAATTTTTCGTATGGCACATAAGTATTGTAATCTGCTGTTAAATATGCATTTAAATATTTACTATTCATCGATTCATCATCAGATTCTCCATCTTCTATGTAATTTCCATCTTCATCAGTATATCTACCAAATCCAAATTCATAAGGTGAATATCCCATATTAGTTAGATATTCTGCAAGTTCTTTTTGTGGTTCACTACCAAACCTGGCAGAGTTACCTTCATAATATGTTTTTAGTTCTGTGCAAAAAGCTGTTGCAATTTCTGAAACTTTATTATTTATAAGACCTGGCATCTCTAAGAAGAAACCTACAATTCCTACTATTACAATTAGAGCTATAATAACCACTATAATTACAATACCTGCTACTCCTAGCGCTCCTAATCCTTTTAAACTTTTTATAACCTTTGCCAAAAATTTTCCTTTTTTTACAGCACCTGCTGTAGCATTTCCAGCTTTTTCTATTTTCTCACCACTTGAAGATTGATTAGTTTGTGTTGTATCATTTAAGTTTTGATTATCGTCTCCCAAAATCTCACCACCTCTACTCTGCAGTATGGAAATTAATTCTTAAACTATATATTCTAATCGCATTATCTAATTCAGCTTGTTTCGTATTTTCATTTCCAGAATATGATTGCAATACTCTAATATTATTAAGCATCATATATTGTGGAGCATTTCCATCATCACAATATTTTGTAAATACAAATGTATAACTTTTATTTTCTCCTGGTTGTAAAACTATTCCATAAGTTCCGACATTTCTTTCGTTTCTATCATCTTCTCCTGTATTTAAAACAACTTCATTGTTAGAACTTCCATCTGCTATTACAATTGGATGCTCAGACCTATTAGTTAAAGTAACTTTATATGTTTCATGATCATAAAATACATTTTTGCTATCTATATTTATTTTTAAATTCTCATCTTCTGCAAATACATTTAAGTCTGTCTTTCTAACAAAACCATCTATTGCAAGTTTTAAAGAATCATCATCTTCTGTAAATACAAATTTTTCTTCATCAAAATAATATTCTGTTCCTGTAAGCCCTGTTGCCATTAAATCTTCCATAAGATTTACATCATATATATATTGTTTACCTACATTTGAAAAATTCTGAATACTATATGCCCTTTTCTCTTTAAATTTCGCATCTACAAATTCTTGGAAAGAGCTTAAGGTTGGATATACCTCTGCTTTACAGTCGTCTGAAAGCATGTTATATGCTGCTTCATACTCTTTATTATTACATCTTTGTACAAATGTTTCTATAGTACTTTCTATTGTTTCGTGCCATTTATCTGGCACTTCATCTTCTGTCATAACAGATACATTAGGTTCATAGGTTGTTTCTGGAATATCTTCTTTTGGCATATTTTTCAATATATAATTTACTACAAAAATTATTGCCCAAATGATAATAATAAATATGATTATTTTTTTATATTTCTTAAAAAAACGTCTTATTTTTAATCTAGTATCTATAAAGCTCATCTTCGCTCCTTCCTATCTTTTAAATTAAGGATTATTAGTATTTTGTCTTGCTTGTAAATCTTGCATTTTCATTAAAGTTTTTTCCATATCTTTTGCAATATTCTTTTGAGATGTTCCCATTTGTTCAAATGTATTCTTAAATTGTGATAAGCTTTGTGCTAATTGTTGATCTTCTGCAGCAAAAGAGTTTACATCTCTTCCATTTAAAACATCTCTTGCAATTCTATTATATTCAAATTTAGCTGTAGTTGGATCATTTTCTAATCCTTGTGCATGTACATAATTATTATATGCTTGACCAACTTGTGTTCTTGCAGCTGTTTTTGCATCCATTTTTTGTTGTATTCCTTGTCTCATGGATTTTCCAGCAGTATATACACCTTGTCCCATTTGATATCCAATAATAGAGCCTTGCATTCCAGCTGCACCAGCTCCCATTGCAGTAAACGCAATTGGCGCTGCATATCTTGCTGCTGCCTTTATTGAAGCTTTTGGTAAAGCTGTTATTATTCTTCCTGCTTTTGTATTTGCAAGTTTCGCTGCTCCTTCTTTTGCTCTACTTAACTTAGAAGGTGGCTTGTCACCCTTTTTAAATCCTTTTGAAATCTGTTTATTAGATTTGTTAATATTTCTAGCCTGATTATTTTGTCTAGGTGCTTGTGTTCCAGCAGCTGCTGGCGCTGCTCCTGCTGCTCTTCCTGCTGCTGCTCCACCAGCTGCTTTTCCAACTTTACTTAAGCTACTTCCTAATGACTTAACAAGAGCTAATGTCATAAATGTATCTCCTAAGTTATGAGCATGTTCGAAACTGAATATTCCTCTTACTATATGTTCTGCTTGATGTATAAATAATAGCATTATACAGCCTAATATAGCTGCACCTAATGTTTTATCTTGCATTAGTGTTAATGCTGTAGTTGCAAACACTATATATATTAAACACTGGAATGGTTGTATTAAAACTGTGTATACAAACTCTTTAACCCACTCATTTAATGCTTGGGATTGATTATCTCCCATTTTATCTATAGAGTAAGTTATTGTTACAATTGGAGAAATTATAACTAAAAATGCTAATGTAAGCATACGTTTTATATAGAATACTAAGAAAGAAAATGTAATACCTACTAATATACAAAATGCTATTGCAGAACCAAATCCCATTGTAAATGATAATGGATCTGCCCCTTGTAATGCAAAAGTATTCATTACATCTGCGAAAATCGAGTTGTCACTTGCATTCGTCATTGCTTTTTCCATAAGGCTAACTAATGCATTATTTGCATTTAAGGTAAAAGCAATTATATACTGCATTAAAAATACTAATACAAAACTTACTACCCAATCTCTTAACATTACTTTATATTTTGCCTCTTCTGAAGCAACTGTAGAAATTGCCATTCTTATTCCTACATATATTAATATTGCAAGTAGAATTCCTATTGCTAGGTTTCTTAATGCATAATACCAAATTGCAATATTTTTTCTAATTGTTAATACTCCATCACTTAAACTATTATCAAAATTAAAGAAGTTTACGTCTGTAATTTCCAGCTTGTCAAATAGAATATCATTTGGACTAATATTAAGATTAAATTCTCCTCCTGCTATTGATGCAATTCCTCCAATTACCAGTCTTATCGCATATCCAAATGCTAGAATTAACATTCTTAATGGCCAAGTAAGTAACCCTGCAATACCATCCATTATTTGTCCAAAACCACTTTCATATCCTTCTGTGGCCCTAGTTTCTTCCTTTTGAGCTTCTGTTGTATTTGTATCATCTGCATATACAACATAACTAACACTTGGTAGCACGATGTTTAACATTGTAACTATACATATTGCAATCGTTAATATTTTGAATAAACTCCTTTTCATGTTATCTCCTTCCCCCATTTATATCTATATTTCTAAAAGTTAAACTTGATAATACATTTTTAAGATTTGTTCTACTTTCATCTGCTTGACGGATGTCTGTTCCTGCTCTATACAAATATGTTTTATCTTTGTTTGCATCAGAGTATGCATACTCTCTATCTATTCTTTGTAATCTTTGCATTTGATCTCTTAATTCTTCCATTCCGTCATCTACTTTTTTATCTGCATCGTGCTTTTTCATCATGTCTTCAATAGTTGATTTTAATGTATCTGCATTTATTGTCTCTGAATAATCAAATCTATCACCTTTAATAACTGTTGGATCATTAGCTAAACTTTCATCTTTAACTGTATTGTCATCTATCTCTTTTTCCAAATCCTGCATAAATTTTGCAACTCTCTCTTCTGTTTCTTGTTTTATCTTCTCTTCAGTTGCTTCATCTAAATGATAATTATTTTCTTTTTGATATTTTTCTCTTAATTTTTCTGAAATATTATGCTGAGCTTTGTTTTTTACATTTACTTTTACAGCTTCAATGCTATTTTTTCCAATACTCTTTTCGTCAACACCGAGAATATCTTTATATGATTGTAAATGTTTCTCTCTATCTACTTTGTCATCTACCATATCTGATATTTCAAAAACATTATCTACTGTTCTTTGGTATGATCCGTCAAAAGATGTCTTGGCTAGTGCTTTTACTACCTTATCATCTTTTCCAGTTCTAGACTTAAGTTCTGATTCCTTAGACTTTCTACCACTTGTATATAAATCAATAATCTTAGATTCAGCTTCTTTTGCTTGCCCAATTTGTGACATTCTGCTTTCGTATGAATCTTGAATTTTTCCACCAGTTTTGACTCCGTCTTTTACAGAATCTTTTATACCTTTTGCTCCTGCTAATACTGGTCCTCCTGCTATTGTTCCTGCCATTCGAATTGGAGCTGTAAATTTATACTTCTTAGCATTTTGTTTGTTTTTTAAGCTTCTTCTCTTTACAGAATTTGCTATGCTATCAGCTGTTGCAGTGGTAAGATTAGCAGCACCGATACCTGCATATCCAGATACTCCCATTAAAGGAAATGCTGTCGCTAATTTTAATGCATTTGTCATTCTATTGTTATGCGTAGACTGTAAATCTGATAAAAATTTCTTTCTTTCTTTTTTCTTCTTATCTTTAGATTGTTTTTCGGCATTAATTAAATCTGTAGAAAGCATAGCAAGTTTTTCTGCTTTTCCTTTAGGAACATATTGTCCTGTTGCAGCATCTATATTCTTAATTCCTGACCAACTTTGTCCTAAAGCTTTTTTACCTAAATTTCCAATTCCTAAAGCTTGTGCTTGTACTTGTTTTTTCCTGTCGGTTCCTGTTGCTAATGAAGATTTTAAATCTTTTCCAAATTCTACTGCTCCTGCAGCAAATCCTTTTGCCGTATTACCTATTGCTTTAGCTACAAATAATTTTTCATATATTTCAGATTTAGGATCAGAGTTTAAAATAGTTCCTAATGATCTAGAACCGCCTGTTTTGTTTCCAACCATACTAAATATTCCTGTAAATATGTCTGATGCTTTTAGCATAAAGTTCATAACAATTAATGCTAATACAATTCCAGCTATAGATTCATTTGTAAGCTGTAGTACTACAGTTACAAAACATGTATAAATAAGTGCATGTACACTTTGTATTAAAACCAGTAATGTATAATCTTTCATCCAGCGAGTAAATGCTTTTGCTTTTCCTGTTCTAACTTTAGATATTGCATAACTTGCTCCCATCATTGGTGCCATAACTATAAGTATACAAACTGCTAAAAATCTCTTTAAATAAATATATAAAAATTTTAACATTAAGATAATTAAAACAATATATAAAATAGTTCCAACCATACCAGATGAGAATTTAATTTCATATGCTTTTGTTCTTACTGTTTCATAAATACTATCTTCATATCCCAAATTATCTTGAGCTCCTGTTATCCATCCCAAGATTGTGGAATTTATATTCAATACTAATAATAAAAAATAATGTATTACAAAAATTATTAGAAATCCTACTAACCAACTTACTAGCATTCTTTGGTATTGCGCTTTTTCTGAAGCTATTGTAGAGATTGCCATTCTTATTCCTACATATATTAATATTACTAACATTACTGCTATTGTAACATTACGTATTATATAGTACCATGTTGCAACACTATCTCTTATAATTAATAAAGATGAATCTTCTTTTAATGTATAGCCTGCTGCTGTATCTGTAAATACATTAACATCTAATAAAGGTACTTGGTTAAAAATAATCTTATCAACAGTTAATTTGTCATCTCCTTCTGGTTGTAGCTCTGTTGATGTTGGTGTATATAAATTATCATTATCTAAGATTGATTGTGCTTCATGTGTATCTGTTGTATCTCCCCCAGTTGTTGTATTTACAGTATTACTATCTGCTTGACTATCATCTTGTACTGGAGCTTCTACTGCTTCACCTGTAATTGCATCTAATGCATCTGTAACTATATTAACAAAAATATTTGCCCAACCTATAATAACAACTTTTATTATCATAGTCATAAATCCTACTATATAATCTACAAGTTGAGAAATCAAATTAAATAGCCATGCTAGTATATTACCAACACTACTTGTACCAGAAAACGAACCTTGGGCTAAACCTTGATAGTAAAATTCATCTGCTGGGTCTTCTGTAGCATTGTCTTCTTCCTCCAAACTATTTGGAGTATTTGGTACTGTTCCAGAAGGTGTAACTTGTACATTTTCGTTAAGGCTAAATACTTTGGTAAATGAATCAGAGCCTGGGTGAATATTCATGTTTGCATTTGTTCTACCACTACCAAAGTTAAAGTGTGTTGCCCCTCCGTCTGTTGCAACCATTTCGGCATGTCCATCTCTTACTAGGATATCTCCTGGTCTAGATTGTGACAAAGGTACTTCTGTCCAGTTAGAGTTTTGCAAAGATGTTAAGTTGGTAACCGCCAAGTCACTAAATCCAATATTATATATATTTAAACCTAAAAAAGCATTATATACATATGCAATACCAGATGTACAACATGAATGGAATGTAGTACCAACGAAATTAGCAGGCAATACTGTTAAACTATATACAGAATCTCCGGTGTATGTATTAATAAAGTTCTCTGTTTGCTCTGCAAGAAATGCCCTAGCAGCATCATCAAAATTTCTTGCATAAGAAGATGATGTATTAGCTATTATTATATAAAATATTAAAAATGAAACTATTATATTTTTAAAGAATTTCTTTATTTTGTTCATCATCTTCTCCTTTCTTTATATTTCTATTTTTACATCTTTTCCATCATATGTTAGTATTTTATTTGTATAATCAAAATTTGTTATATCATAGTTATCTGTTCCCTCTGTTATTGTTTTTGTTTCTCTAGTTGTTGCATTATACATATATATTCCTTGGTGAGCTATGCTATATATTAAATTGTCATCATCATACCAATATGTTTTACTTGCATATATGTTTTTACTTAACTCACTATCAGGATTACTTTTATCTATAGAGAAAAATGCAATATTATATGCTTTATTAGCTTCGTTAAAATCTGCTTTCATTACATACTTTGTGCTCTTATAACTTCCATCTGTTACATCTGCCCTATCTGTTTCTAAAAGTATTCTGTTTTTCTCTTGTTCTATAATCAAGCTTTCATTTGTTTTATAATATAATTGATAGTAATCCTTATGTTCATCTTTAAATGAACCACTATATTCTTGATATACTTGTATACCTTCCATACTGGTTCTACTGTTGTCTATCTTTATACCTTTTAATGGATACCATATTTCACAATAACTAGTATCGTATCTGTACAAAGAATAATCTGGCCATAAGCTTGTTAGGCTGTTCATAAATGAGTTAAAATCTTTATCTTCGTTATATCTTTCTACTAATTTTTCGAATTGAGTATAATTATATGTAATTCTTGGATATATTGAAATTTCGTTAGAAGAAAAACATACATATAAATCTTTACCCATGTATTCTAATATTCCATTTTTCTCTATATAATTATTACCTAATGATTGTTTTATTTTATCGAAGCTATCTCCTACTTTAATGTCGTCTATAACTCCCTTTTGAAATTTATTTGTAAATACTATATTAAAAACTTTTCCATTAATATTTCTTATTCTATATCCATTATCAAAATAGATATCATAGTTTCTAAATGTACTAGTTTTTTGCCCAAAATTTATATTTTCTGTTTTCCATTCATTATTTATAAGTGTTTGTAATTCGCTTGCTACATCAAATTCTGTTTCTTTGAATGTACTCTCATTTTCTAGATTAATTTGTGATAATAGCTTACTAAAATATTCAGACTCTTCTACATCATTAAAATACTTTTTAGTAATTGAAGTAGAATTCGTATCTACTCTAATAGTAAGCCCTCTAGATTCATCAATTAATCTTATACTATTATATTTTAAGAATTCACAAATTCCTTCTATGGTTACATCATAATATGGTTGTTTAGATTCCCCATCTTGATATGTATCATATTTAAATTCCAAATAAATATCTAATGAATATCCATCTACTTCTGATTCCCTGCTAGATATAAATTTACATTCGCAAAATTCTACTATACTTTGTAAAGAATTAGCCTCATCTTTAGAGTTAATTGGCTTATTCTCGCTAATTTTTAGCAAAACTATTAGTATTACAAAAAATAGTACAACTAAGGTAGTAATTATTATAATTTTCTTTTTCTTCTTATTCATTTTCTTTTTAACATTTTTCTTCATACTAACACCTTCTATGCTCTATGCATTAAATGAATTCCACCTAATGAACTAATTGATTGTGCACCTCTAATTCCAAAGATATTCTTTACAATTTTCTCTCCTCTAGATAGACCTACAAGGAATATTGCTGCAAGTAATGGTGCTACTGTTGCTATTGCACCTGCTGAAGTTATAAATAAAGAATAAAGTACTAGATGCAATGGCTGAATAAATATATTTATAAGTATTTCTTTTAACCATCTTTGGTAACCTTGTGCTTTTTCATCACCAATACTATCTATAGGATATGTTATTGAGATTAATGGTGATATAATTATTAAAAAGCCAACCGATAAAACCCTTTTAAAATATAATATAAAAAATTTTAGTTGGTAATATACTATTATCCAATATAAAACACAAATTGCTACATAATTCCATCCCTTTAAAGTAGCCATCTTTTCTGCTATTGAATCTTTCTGTGGATTCTGTATTGTACCATTACCATACATTAGTGTTTTTTCTAGATTTTCTGTGCTTTTTGGTACTAACTCTACAATTCCATTAGATATATTTATAGCTATCATAATAATATATATAAGTACAAATATCATGCAAAAGCCCTTTACCCAAGCTATTAACATTTTTTGATACTTGGCTTTTTCATCTGCAACTGTAGAAATTGCCATTCTTATTCCTACATATACTAATACTAAAAGAGTTATTCCAATTGTTAAGTTTCGCATTGCACTATACCAAATTACAATATTCTGAGTTAGCATTCCTGTTACTTTTTTTGTTTCGTTAACATTTCCGAAAAAGTCAATGCTAAACATATCATATTTTCCTTCTAGCAAATCTTGTATAGTAAATTCCAATGTTCCTGAGCCATTAATTTGTTGTGAATTTACAACTGAATTTAGTAAACTACTAACTAAAGTAGGTATAATATTAATTAGCTTTGCAACTGCACTTGCTGTAGCACCACCCATACTAGGTTCTGGTGATACTTTGTGTTTAGATGAACCACCTTCTGGGTTTGCTGTTGTTTTACCATCGTTCATAAGACTATCCGCAGATTCGTTAGAGATACCTCCCATAACTTCATTAACATTTTCTTTTTTTGTTTCTGCTGCATAGGCTGTTTGTAATGGTAATATTAAATTAAATATTGTTACAATAGCTATAATTATTAAACCTACTTTTTTAATCATTATTCTCCCTCTTATTTATGATTGTGAGTTATTTCTTTGTGCTTCTTTTTGTTTTTGTTCTTGTATTAATTTAATTTTGTTAACATTTGTTTCTACGAATTCAAATTCTTTCTTAGTTGGTCTTATAGAAATTATTGCTGTATCTGAACCAACTTTTAGTAACCCTTCACCTCTGTTACAAGTTGTTAAGAATGCAGCTTCACCTTCACTTAACTTGAATACTTCTTTTATGTAAGGAATTTCCGATTTATCTTGTGCTAAAAATAATTTTGTATCTGATGATGTTAAAACTGCTTGTGCTTCTGGTTTCTCGTAAAAATCTTGGAACTTTTGTGACATAACAGCTAGTGAGACATTTCTCTTTCTAGCACGTCTTGCCATTGTATTTAAGAAATCTACAGCTTCTGGATATGGTAATAACATCCAAGCTTCATCAATAAGAACTCTTTTCTTTGCTGCTTTTTCTTTATCTTCACTATTTTTCTTAACATATTTTTCCCAAATCCAAGAAAGTAAGATTTGTTGTGCAAGTGGTCTTGCAAATCTTTCCTCTAGTTGTGATATGTCAAGATTTATAAATGGTGTTCCGTCTAATAATTCGAATGTTGATTGTCCATCAAAATATGCCATTTGACCATTGTATTCTCTTACATATTGTTTCATAACTTTTGATAAGTAGCTGTAATGGAATCTATAATCTGGGTTTTCATTTTCTTGACCTTTTCTTAGAATTCTCTTAAACCAAGAACCTATTGTTGGCATTTCTTTCTTAACTCTTCCTATATAGTTTTTAGAGAATCTCTTTGTTTGATCATTTTCTTCATACAAACTATTTATATCATCTGTAATTCCTCTAGATTCATATTCTTCTGCAACAGATTCTGCAATAATTTGTTTTGTAAGTTCGTTTACTTCTTCACTTCTTGTACTACCTCTTGCCATTGTAAGTAAAGCTTGTGTAACGTCCTCTACTTTATTTTCTATATTTAAAACTACTCTTTCTCTTCCTGTTATTTCATCTTTTACTGTTTCTGGTTCTATATCGAATAAGTTAATTATTGTATTAGAGTTTGGGCTTATAGTTACATTAACTCCTCCTAAAGCATCTGCAACAACACCATACTCACCTTCAGCATCTAGTGCTAAACTTTCTATTCCCATTAAAACAGATGATCTTGCTGTAATTGTTTTTATAGTAACACCTTTACCAGCACCGGACTTACCAAATATAACTAAGTTATAGTTTGTAAGTGTAGAACTAAAGTTATCAAACAATATTGGTAATCCTGTTTGCTTATCAAATCCAATTGGAATACCATTTTCGTGTCCAACCTCTGATGAGAAAAATGGAAAAACAGTTGCCATTGAATTTCTATCAAAATTATGAGCCTTTTTTATTGTATTTTCATTAAATGGTAAATTACTTCTAAAAGCTTCTTCTTGAATTGCCCATGCTGGTTTTACATCTATTAATGTTTTTGACATTTCAGAAGCTAACAATTCTGTTTCTTTGTCTAAATCTTCTAAGCTATATGCAAATAGTGTACAAACTATTGTAGATTCATATAACTTGTTGAATCCACTTGCTATCTGATCTCTTAAATCTTCAGCCTCTATTCTTTTTTGTGCCAAGATTCTTTCACGGTTAATATCTCCTCTATCTATAGCAACAAGTCTTTCTGCTTCTAGCTCATTAATTGTTCTATTTAGGTCTGTTTGTGATGAACTTTCACTTACTGGTGAAATAAATACAGATGTATTTACATCTCCAAATGTATACATACTTCTTAAAAATTCTGGGAATGTACACATTCTAGGAATATTAGCAACTATCATACTTCTTGCATATCTTGTTTTTGTAGAAACGATTTCTACATGATTTATATTTGAAAAGTCTATTCCAGCAGGAGCAATTAAATCTTTTATTCCTTTAGCATTTTTACTAAGTACTCCCTTTGGTACTTCTACAACATTCTCTTTTTCTTCTACATTCTTATTTTTCATTTAAAACTTTCCTCCAATCCTTTTTATTTATCCGCTTTTTTAGGTCTGCCTCTTGTTGCTTTCTTTTTCGCTTCTGTTGGATTTGTTTTATCTTCAGTTTTTTCAGTCTTACTTTCTTCTTTTTTGTTTTCTTTTTCTTTTTCTTCTTGCTCAGTTTTCTCTTCTATTATCTTCTTTGTTTCGTTATATAAATCTGGGCTTAATTGATTTTTGTATTCTTCAATTATTTCGATTGTTCTTTCTCTTAATTCGTTATTTAATTTTTCTCTGTCTTTTAATATGTTATCTGCCTCTAGTAAGCTGTCAGAAGCTAAGTCAACAGCCATATCATCTATTTGTTTGTCTATTCTGTCTCTTTGTTTTTGTAATACATCTTTTGATGTAGAATATAGTGCATCATATTGTGCATCTAAAGCTCTATCTAATTGATAAATTTGTTCTTCATCTCTGTTGTATGCTATATATAATAATTCTGTTAATTCTTCTGAATCTAATATTCTACCAGAAACTTGGGCACTTCCTAAACTTCTTATTAATGTTTCTGCTCTTGTATATAGTTCTGTAAATACCATATTTATAATTTCATCTTTAGAGTAATTCGCAATATTTCCCAACTCGCTCTTAAAGTAAGAAACTACAACATATGTTTTTTGTTGTAATACGTTTTGGTTAAAACTCATTCTTCCAATATAGTTTGAAATGTCTTGACCATATTCTAAAACATTTTCTTTTCTTCTTATTTCGAAGTCCGTCATTTGTACTTGTTTTTGATTTCCTGTTCTTAAATATTCTGCTCTTTGTTTTTGTAAGCTCTTTATTTCATCTGCAATTACATTAACTTTCTCTTTATATGCATCTATTGTTTTTCTTAAATTTAAGCTTCTTGTTTGTACATATAATTGGATTGGAAATCTGATAGTATTTAAGAATTCAACGAAACCTCTTTCTACAGATTCTTTTTCTTCTTCAGATAGTAAATCGTAATTTATACCTTTACATTGAATTACCATGATATATTGTTGTCCATTTTTTCTTATGAGCATATCATCTTTAATTTCGTCAAAATCTAATATCTTGTCTGTTGTTTCTCTAGGTATTCCGTTAAATTCTTTATTAGCTGTTTTTATTTCCTTTGCCTTATCTCTTTCTTCTGTATTTACTTTGCTTTTGTATACTAAAAAATAATACGCTACTATTAGTCCAATTATTATTACAACTAATACTATAAGCATTATGTTTAACCCCATTATAATACTATCCATATTATCGTTCCTCCTTTGTATCTTCTTCTTCATCAGCAATCTTTGTATCTGCATATGAATAGATACGTCTCTTTGCTTTAAATTTTATATATCTATTTATAATTTCATCTAGTGATTCGCCACCAACTTTTTTTGTTACTGCAATTCCTGCTATTGTAGGTATCTTTACAGCCCCATATATCCATCCTAAAACTCCGAATAGTCCCATTATTATAAAACCTACCATTTTATAATTTAGTATCATTCCAAATATAACAAAAAATACTGAACCTATAAGAGCTCCTACACCAGTAGTAATTAAAGATTTGGCAGTAAAAATATATAATATTCTTGACTCACCCTTATAATTTCTTGGAACATAATAAGTACCCATTTTTTAATTCCTCCTTTGTTCTATATAATCAAGTTATACAGCCTTTTATATACTCAGTTTTTAGAAATCCTTCATAAAATTGTATACGATTGTCCAAATAGCATGTGCTCCAAATACTACTACAATTGATACAACCAAACCTATTAATTGTTTCTTTAATTTTGCTTGAGTTTCTGGGCTAGTTGCTGTTGCGTATTTAACACCCATTATACATGTTACAACTACTAAAACACCTGCTGCAACAGCTACTAATGCTTGTGCAATTGGCATAATTGTTGTTGCTACATCACTACTGTTAATAATATCTTTTTCTTTTCCTTTGTTTATAAACGTATCTGCTTCTTGGACAAGATCATCCCAAGTTTTTACTTCATCTGCAGCAAACGTTGTAACGGGAATAAATATTATTGCTAATGCAATTAATAAATTCATAACAAAAAACGTTGATTTTCTCACTATTAACACTCCTTCTCCCCCAACTTATACTTATATTTAATTATACTTTATCTACCTATATTTTGCAATAAATTCCGACTAAATGTCTTATTTTTGTAAATTTTTTTGCATTCTTTTTTTATCGTATATTTTGGTTTAATTTCTTATATCCCTAAGCCAAATTTATTTAAGTTAAAATAATTTTTTATTTCTTGTAATAAAACTGATTTTTGCAGATAAAACATGCTTATTTTTATTCTTATAATTTAAAAACAAAAATCCTAAATGCTAAACAAGAAAATCTTATTTAACATTTAGGATTTTTTTAAGCTATAATCTTTTAACTGCTAGGTAGTTGCTCGGCAAATCTTATAACTATTGCTACAAGGTTTGATGCCGCAAAGAAAATTATTGTACCTATAACATAAGGTATTAATTTTTCTTTTATGGTAGCCTTTTCATTTGGACTAGACAACATATATCTCATTCCTAATACTAATAATGCAACTAAAGAAACTGAAGTTCCTACAATTTGCACAACATTAAGAATCTTTCCAGTTTTGTCATCCAAGTCTGATACACCAGTCTTTGTATATATACCGGAAAAATCACCAGGATTTATCTCGTCTGCATATACAAAACCAGTTATATTAGCTAGCATAAACAACATTAATATAATAGTTAAAATTTTTATTATATTTTTTTTCATTTTTCATCACCACTACTAGGTTGAAGATATTCCAGTTGCGAAATTCTTTACTATTCCTAACAATGCTGAAGCAGCAAATAATACGATAGCTCCTACAATATATACAACAGCATGTTTTTTAATTTCTGCTTTATCATTTGGTGCAGCTGAAATATATTTAATAGCTAATACTATAAGCATAATAACAGCAACTGCTGTACCAATTATTTGTGCTACTGAAAGCACCATACCACCAATGTTTCCTAATGCATTATCTGCACCTGAAGCTTTAGCAGAAGGTATATCATAACCTGCAGCAAAAACCATTGATGTTGCAAATAAAATTCCTAATACTACAGTTAATACTGTCATTACTTGTGCCATTTTCTTTGAAATCTTCATTGCACTTTTCCTCCTCTTATTTTTATTATTTAATACTAATACATAAATTTATTATACAACATTTATTTTTTCTTTGCAATATGTTTTATTTTTTTAAAGAAAATGTAAATTCGCTGTAATATTTTAGGCTTTTTTGGCTTCTATAAATTCTTCGTTATAATATTTTGCTATTAATATATCTAATTCTACACTTATTTTATAAATAATCGCATAATCTACGTTTTTTTCTATACTTTTATTTAATTTGTCCCTCACTTTGCAAATTTCCTCATTTAACATCTAAACCACTCCTTTTTTTATTTTTTTCTTTTGTATATTTTTATGCTACCATATTTTTACAATACTTTCAATCAAATATTCCTATTTTTCCGTATATTTTAAGACTTTCGTCTGACTCTTTTTTTAGTTTTTTTGCAAAATAAAAAAAGAAGATACAAATTTCTTCTTTTTCTATTATTATATACGATTTTATTTTTTTGGTTTTATAACAGATAAAACCATTTTTTCTTCTTTAAATTTATTTTTTAGCATTTCATTAACATCATTTAACGTTATTTCTTTCCACTTTTCTACATAATCAAAAGTAATAATATTATTTAGATAATCTCTCATAAAAATTCTAGCTATTTGAGCGGGACTATTATATGAAGTTATTAATCTACCATATATTTTATTTTTAGTTCTATTAAAGTCTTTTTCACTTATTCCACTTGATATTGCCTCTTTTACTGCTTGTTTAAATTTATTATAAACAGTTTCTGGATCTTTTGAAGAAGCAAATATACTCATATGCGAATATATATTAGAATATTCATATTCTAAATCTGGCTCACTTATTATTAATCCTTCTTCATACAACTCTTTAAATAATTTTGAATTTTCGTCAAATATACAGTTTAAAATTATGTTTAATATTAATTCTTTTTTTATAATATCAGTATTCTCTACCTCATCTTTTATACCAATTACAAAAGCAGGAATACTAACTTCCATTTCTTCTATTCTTTCTTTTTGGAAAATTTCACTTTTTTCAGTTGGATAAATACATTGTATTTTTCCTTGTTTATCGAAATGTTCCATATTTTCTTTTATTAAATTTAATATATATTCTGGTTTGAAATTTCCACATACTGCTAGAATCATATTGGATGGATGATAAAAAGTATTATAACAGCTATATAAAGTATCTTTAGTAATTTTGTTAATAGATTCCACAGTTCCTGCAACATCTATACGTACTGGGCAACTATTGTACATACATTGTAGTGAGTTTAAAAACACCTTAGATATAGGATCATCATCATACATCTTTATTTCTTGTGCTATTATTCCCTTTTCCTTTTCTACATTTTCATCTGTATAATAAGGGTGAAATACATAGTCCAACAGTTCTTTAAATGCTGCCTCAAAATTATCAATTGTTTCAAAATAATATGCAGTATGATCATTTGTTGTATATGCATTCGCTTCTGCGCCAATTGCTGTTAATGTGTCTAAGCTGTTAGTTCCGTTCGCTTGTTCAAACATTTTATGCTCTAAAAAATGTGCAACTCCATCGGGTATTACTTCTTCCTCGTTTGTTTTAGGATTTATAAAGTGATTATCTATTGAGCCAAATTTTGTACCTATTATTGCCATCTTTTTATTTGTATTTTCCTTAGGGATAATAATAACTTTAAGACCATTTTCAAGTTCTTCAAAATATGCTTTTTCCTTTACTGTTTTGTTTTCTAATATTCTCATTATACCCTCCTAGTTTCTTAAAAAATAGATTGTATTTATATTAAGGCTATTTGCTACAGTATTAATATCTTCCCTTGATATTTGCTCTATATTATTTTTATACTCTTCTATTGTCATTGTTCTGTCAGATAGCTCTTGTCCGTAGTAATATGAAAGTTCTATATCTTGTTCTTCTTGTATATTATTTATTGTAGTAATTATTGTTCTTTTAGCTAAAGCTATATCTTCGTCTGAAAAGTCTCCATTTTTCATATCTTCTAATTGTTTCTTTATTATTTCTAAAGCCTTTCCATAATTCTCTATTTCGATTCCTGCTCTAATAAAAATATTAGATTTTAGTTTCATGTAATTTGAAGACACAGTATATGCCAAACTTGCTTTTTCCCTTACATTTTGGAATAATTTTGAACTTGCACTTCCACCTAATATAGTATTATATACTTGTGCAGCATATTTGCTTTTGTCATTTTCCGATTTTAAATTCATTCCAATCACAAGTTTCCCTTGGGCTACATCCATTTTTTCTTCTACAATTTTTTCTTTGTTTTCATTACTAAATGATCCATATTTTACATGATTTGGATTTCTTTCTTTTAATGCTTTAATGATATTATTATTTTCTAAAATTTTTGCTATATCACTATTTGCTCCAGAAACAAAAATATCAATCTTACATGTATCTATTAACTCTTTATAGTATTCATATAAGTTTTTAGCTGTTATTTCTTTTAATTTTTCTACATATCCATATTTATAAATACCATATGGTTTACCTTCATACATTTCTTCTATGCATCTGTTTAATGCATACATTGTTTTATTGTCTATTTTTGAATTTATTATTTGTTCTAGGTTGTTTTTTTCTTGTTCTAAAAACTCTTTATTAAATTCTTCATTTTCAATGTTTGGATTAAACACAAGATCTAATAATGTTTCTATACTTTCTTGAAGCAAATCTTCTTTTTGTGGTAAATACTCTTCATTTAAGCTTTCTAGATAGAATTTTAATACATGGTTATCTCCTGATTTGTCTACTCCAGAGTCAAATTCTGCACCATATAATTCTGCAAGTTTGCTAGTTATATCTTGTCTTGTCTTTAAGTTTTTACTTCCGCGTTTTAGCATTAGTGCAATTAACGTATCTTTAGTTGCATTTTCATATGTTATAGGAAATGTTAAAAATATAGCACAAAGATTTGTTTTAAATTTAGCTGTATTAATATTATGAAGTGTAATTCCTTGCTTTAAAGTTAACTTATTATATGACATGTTATTTCTCCTTTTTTTATTTTATTTTTTACCATTTTTATTTTTTTATTCTATATAGTAAATTTCAAATCCTTGAATTTCTCCTGTTCTATTATAATTATTTTTTATATATTGTTTAATTTTCTCAGATTCTTGGTTTGTTCTACTTGTATCTTTTATTAATATAAACGAATCTTTTAAGTTCATTATTTTGTTAAGTACTCTTTCTTCTCCATTATATCCCCAATTTCCTAACAACGGTAAATCTAAATCTTGATAGTTCTTTCCTAATACAATCTGGTAAATATTTGCTTCTTCCGAAAAAATTATAACTTTTTGATTCTTTTCTTCTTTTAACTCTACAAAATTTACTATTTCGTTAATCTTATTTTTCATTTCTTCGGTAGCAAGCATTCCAAAATATGGATTATTATAATCTGTTTTATAAGCCCCTTTTATTATTGTAGAACCTATATAAAAAGCATTTATTAGTAGCACAAAAACTATATAACCTATTATTACAATTTTTACCGGTTTAACTAAAAATATTTCTTTAGTATATATAATAACTTGCTCTGCCATATACATACAGTAAACCATCGAAACAACCATAGCCAGCTCTATATGATATGCATTAAATATTGGATATCCAATTAATAAACTTGGAAACATAAAACATAAAAAGAATATTGTTGCTTTCATAGGCTTATTTTCTAGTGATATTCCGTATTTTTTATTTGCAATAATAAGTCCTACTAATGCAAACACTGGTATAGCATATAGAATTATTCGCCAATCTTGGAAATCGAAATGATTTTGAGCAAATTCACCTATTCCTAGTACACAATAATTAATGAAATCTATAAATTGACCTTGTAATATAAGTATTATGCACCAAATTGCTGTAATTAAAACAAAGATTATATATGTACTTACTAATTTTTTTAATATTGTTTTTATCTCTTTCCTGTAATTATAGATTGTAAACAAAGTTATTGCTATTAAGTAATAGACTCCTATATTTTGTTTAGTTGCAAAAACTAATGCAGAAATGATACCTTGCTGAATTGGCTTAACCTCAAACTTATCTTTCTTTATAACCAAATTCATTCCAAGTAGCCAAAATAAAAGTGCTAATGTACTGTAATTTGCACCATTTACAAAAAGTGTTTTAGTAAATGGAAGTAAAATTAGAAGTATATATACAACAGCTCTTCCTGTTGGCACTTTTAATTTTCTTAGAATATTTAATGAAATTAAGAAAATAACCTCAAAAATAAATATTCCATATATTTTATATGCAAAAAAATTTGCACCTAAAACACTTAAAAATATATTTCCAATGTAAAAGAACAATGGTGTATCGATGACATTATTTTCTGAGTATAAACTTATTCCGTTATGTAATTTATATGTATTAGCAAATGTAAACAATTCATCTGTTAATTCTATTTTATTAAAAGAAAGTATTAAACCAGAAAAACAAAACAATATTAATAATGCACTATATATAATTTTATGTTTTTTTATATGGTTCTTTATTTTTTCTTTCATTATTTCTCCTCGTTACCATAGATATAGGAAAATATAGGAACATTCCTTTTTTCCCTATTCGGGATTTTAGGAACGTCCCCATATCCCTATTTTATTTATTTAATAATTCTTTTACACATTCGCTTATTGTTTTACCATCTGTACTTACACCTAATTTTGCTTTTGCTTGTCCCATAACTTTTCCCATGTCTTTTATAGATGTTGCCCCTGTTTCATTTATTATCTCTTGCACTATTGGAACTATTTCTTCTTTGCTTAATTGTTTTGGTAAATATTCTTCTATAATAGCAATTTCTTCTTTTACTTCATTTATTAGGTCTTCCCTACCACTTTTCTCGTAATCTGGTAAAGAATCTTTTCTAGTTTTGGCTTCCTTCGCAATTATTTGCATAATTTCTTCATCTTTTAGTTCTACTCCACCATCTTTTTCTTTTTGTAAGATTGCTGCTCTAATCATTTGAATAACGTTTTTTCTTACAATGTTCTTGTCTTTCATACTATTTTTTAAATCTTCTAATAATTTTTCTTTTAACATATTTCTTCCTCCTATATAAAAAAATTAGCAACAATTAATTGCTTTGCTTAGGCTATTTTCTATAAAAATTTGGAAATTAGCTTAATTTTAGATATTCAAAAAGGTTGGAATCAGATTTATTCTAATTTCCAACCTTATTAACTAATTTTATATTAAAATTTTCTTTTTCTAGCTGCCTCTGATTTTTTCTTTCTTCTAACACTAGGTTTTTCATAATGCTCTCTTTTACGAACTTCTTGGATTACACCATTTCTGGCACATTGTCTTTTAAATCTTTTTAAAGCATCTTCTATATTTCCATCTTTTACCTTAACTTCTGATGACATTATTTTCCCCTCCTTCCGGCTTCTTACAACTGTGGGATAAATTTTAACTTTTGTATAAAGTTCTGTTCTCAGACAAAAGTTATAATTTTTTTGCTAATAAGTTTTGTGTAATATTAGTGTATAATATCACCGTAACTTTTATAGCTACTCTATTATATATAATTAATATTAGCTTGTCAATATGCTAATCGGTAAATTTTACCATTTTTATCGCATTATCGTGTAATGTTTCTTTTACATCTATTATTCTTTGATTTGATGATCCTCTAAATTTTAATTTTCTATCCATCTTGCTTTCGTCAAACTTTCCATCTACTATAACATCTATATTTGATATAAGCTGTTTTGTTACAGCTGATGTTTTACATTCTGGCATAATATCTTTTTCGAAGTCGAAACCTGTATAACACCAGATATTTTTATTTGGATATTTTTCTTTTACTTTTGTAACTAATTTAGCTAATGCTTCTTGGTTCTCTGGCTCTAGTGGTTCCCCGCCAAGTAAACTTAGTCCTTCTACATAGTCATGGTCTAAATCTTTTATTATTTCGTCTACTGTATCTTGAGTAAATTCTTTACCATATTTAAAATTCCAAGCTATTTCGTTAAAACATCCTTTGCAGTGGTGTCTACACCCACTTACAAATAAAGAAACTCTTACTCCTTCGCCATTTGCTATATCAATCTTTTTTATGTCCGCATAGTGCATAATCCCACGTCCTTCTTTTGTTTTATGTATCGTTATTTTGTTTAAAGATATCTTATATTTGAAAATTCGTAATGTCAAACTTATACTTCTTATGTTACTATAAATTTTTGTTGTTTATTTTTATAGTATTTGCTAATTTTTTTACATATTTTAGAAATGCACTAATTCTTAGTTTTTATTGATTTTTAGGTGTTTTTATATTTTTTAGGTAAACTATAATTTTTTTGAATCAATAGAAGAAAAAGAACATCACTCTTTTCTGAATGATGTTCCCTTTTACTTACTTGTTTTTCTTGCTTTCTTTTGTTTATTTGTTAAGACTCTTGCATAACTTAATGTTACTCCTTCTAAGCCTACTAATGCTATTAAAGCAATTACCAATGGCCATGGTACACTACCTGTTGATACATTTATAAGTACTCTTGCTGTTGAACTATTGTCATCCACATTTTGCTCTTTAAATCCTGGTATATTTCCTGTTTTTATTATTTCTACTGTATTATCTTTTTCCCCTAGATTGTTATTTCCCTTGTTCCAACTTAAAGTTATTTTATATTCTTTTGTCTCTCCTGCTTTTATGTCTGTTATTACTTTTTCTATGTATCCATCTTGTTCTTCCCATGTTCCATCATTATTTACAAGGCTCATTCCTTCTGGAATATTTTCTCGTATTGTTGCTATTCCATCTACTTTTCCAGTGTTTTTAACTTTTATTGTGTATTCTACTTTTACATCTGTGTCATCAACATTTTTTCTGTAGATTTCTACTCTTGTCAATTTATCATTGCCTATATTTTGTTCTTCTCCATTTACTATTATTTTACTAATTAGTTTATCTACAGCTATGTTAAATGGCTTTGGTTCATAATAATAGCATACATCTATTGTATTTACAACAATATCATTTCCATTTTCATCTTTTGTTATTTCCACCTTCATTTTTCCTTGTTCTTCTAAAGGTCTTTCTACTAATGTGTAATATGTGAAGTCTTTTGCTTTTGTATTGTATTCATCATATTTTTGTCCTTCAATTACAATTTGACTAGATTGTAATTTACCTTCTTCATTTGTTTCTTCTAATTCTTTTCCTGACTCTCTATCTACATAGTGTACAATTACCTTTGCTGGTTGATTATAGTAATATTTTACAACTATTTTTTCTTCTGTCATTGTTCCTGTGTTATTTTCTGGTAACATATTATTCCCTTCTTCATCTACTATTACCAATGCATAACTTAAGAATTCTTTAGAAGATATATTATATTCATCTCCAACATGTCCATCATGTATTGTTGGATTTTCTATTTCATCATTTGTTAATATATCTATATGATGTTCTTCTACTTGAGCCTTTTGCGCATAATAGTATGTGACAACAGTTTTATTATTTACTATATTTCCATCAGCATCAGTTCGAACCTCCATTGTTCCTTTGCTATTTGCTGGAACTTCTACTAAATCATATCCTATAAATTCTTTTTCTTCTGTTGTGTATAAATCACCTTCATGTTTTGTGTTATCCACAGTTTTTTCTGTTAGTGGTTCTTTTGTTAAAACATTTACATAGTTTACTTCTAATACTGCTTTTTTAATATAGTAGTAATTTACTGTTACCAATTCTTCTTCCATTATTCCTGTACTGTTTTCTGGAAGTTTAGTTTCTACTAAGTCATATCCTTCAAATTCTTTGCTTGATATTTCATAGTTTTGTCCTACTTGTATTTGATGAACTTCTGTATATAATACTTTTCCAGTCCTATCATCTATATGATTTTCTACTAAACCTGCATATACAGGTTCATAGTAATAAATTAAAATTTGCTCTTCTTTTGTCATTTTTATTGTTGCTTTTTCTGGGCTCTTTATTAATCTATATCCTATAAATGCTTTTTCATTTGTTACAAATTCATCGCCTACCAATCCCTCTTCTGTTCTTGATGCTTCTAAGTCTTTTACTATTTCACCTGTTTCAGGATTTCCTTCAACATATCTTACTGTTGCTTTTGTATGTTGTAGGTAATAATATGTTACAACTATATCTGATACAGTCATTTGACCTTCAGTATTCCCACTATCTTGTACTAATGTATATGTTTTTCCGTCTTTTGAGATAGTTTCCCTTCTATAATCTGTATTTGTATTATATATATCATCTACATGTCCTTCTATTACTTCTTGAGTTGCTAAACTCATAGCATCTTCATCTTGTTCTATGTAATTTATTATTACTTTAGCTGGTTTTAATCTGTAATAATATATTACTTCTTGAGGCTCTTCCTCATTATATTTTTGTATAATTCCTTCACTTGGAGGTAACTTTTCTTCTACTAATTCATATTTATCATTTACATTTTGTGCTTCAGATACTGTATATGAATCCCCTTCTTTTCCTTCTATTATTACATCTGCTATTTCTGTTCCATTTATATTTGGAACTCTATTTGTTGTAGTTGTTCCATCTACATTTTGAATGTAATAATGTACTGTTACTTTTCCATATTTATCAGTATTTGTTACTTCTTTTGTATCTTGATTTATAGATGTATCATAATATTTTAGGTCCCCTTCTGTTTTTTCTTCTTCTGATAAAGTGTATACTATTTCATTTCTATTGCTATCATATTTTGGAAGATTTTCAAAAATATCATTCCATTTGTTTTCGTCATATTGCATTGTAGTACTTCCTGCTGTTCCTGGTTTTATTAGCTCTTTTGAATATTCACTTCCATCACTACCAGTTATTTTAAAGATTACACTATTTGAACGATTTCCTAATTTATTACCTTCATCATCCCAGATTTTGCTTACAGGTATATTAACTGTAAATCCAGTTGTAGTTATACTTGTTGCTTCTTTTTCCACAAACTCTTTTTCTGGAGTTTGTGTTTTAATCTTAGCAGTTACTCTGTTTTCTATGCTTGTAGTTTCTTGTTCTAATCCTAAATATACTACAGTTATAGTTTTATTTATTTCTATCTCATTATTTCTGTTTTCATAAGAATATATATCACCTATTGTTTCTACCCATGTTATTGTATTATTCTCTGGATTATATTCCCCAGAATCTAATGATGATTTTGATGTATCTATTGCATATGGAAGAGTATCGACCATTTTAATTTGAGCTTGTCCCATATAATCTTGTAAATTTACTTTATATGAAATATTATATGTTATTTCACTATCTAAATTTTCTATCATTACAGTTCCATTTTTGCTTATTTCTTCATCTGTTAAATATGGTGTTTTAAGCACATAATAGTATATTACCACTATTGGTTCTTCTGTCATTGTCCCTGTAGTATTGTCTGTAGCTTCTACAAAATTATATTCTGTAAATTCTTTTTGTTCTGTTTCGTATTCATCAAATACTTTTCCTGGTATTTCGTAGTTTGCACTTTCATCTAATACCTTATTTGTATCTTTTTCTAAGTATTTTACTATTACTTTTGTATCTTTTCTTTCATAGTATACTCTAATTACATTATTATCTGAATTTTCTGTTATTGTTAGAGGCATTCCTTCCACTTTTTTAAGTCTATAACCATCTTTTACTTTATCTATATAACTTTCTATTACATCCTGATATGTTGCTGTATAATTTTCGGTTAATGCTTCATCTTTTACATTATCATAGTAATATTCTACTGTATAGCTAAATTGATCTTTTACATAGTATACCTTTATTATATTATTTTCTGCATTTTCTGTAACTGTTAGTGGTAAGTTCTCTGTCTTATCTAATTTATATCCAGTGATGTTTTTATCTTCATACTCTGTTATTTTATCTTGGAATGTTGCCGTATATTCTTCTGTATTTTCTTCATTTAAAATACCATCATAGTAATATTGTACAGTATATTTAAATATATCTTTTGCATAGTATACTTTTATTATATTATCTTTTTCATTTGCAGATATTGTTAATGGTAAGTTTTCTGTCTTTTCTAGTTTATATCCTATAATATTCTTATCTTCATATTTTTCTATTACATCTTTAAATGTTGCTTGTAAATTTTCTGTTTTGGAATCATTTATTTTACCATCATAATAGTATTCTACTGTGTAGTTAAATGTATCTTTTATATAATATACCTTTATTACATTATTATCTGGATTTTCTGTTATCGTTAGTGGTAAATTTTCTGTTTTTTCTAACTTATATCCTGTGATGTTTTTATCTTCATATTCTGTTATTTCATCTTGGAATGTTGCTGTATATTCTTCTGTTTCGCCTTCATTTATTTCACCATCATAATAATATTCTACATTGTATTTAAATGTGTCTTTTACATAGTATACTTTTATTACATTATCTTTTTCGTCTGCAACTATTGTTAATGGTAAGTTTTCTGTTTTTTCAAATTTATATCCTGTAATATTCTTATCTTCATATTCTTCTATTACGTCTTTAAATGTTGCTGTATAAATTTCTGTCTTGTCATTATCCAATTTATTATCATAATAGTATTCTACAGTATATTCAATGTCTGTTCTTTTTTGATAGTAGAAATTAATTATATTATTTTCTACTTCAATTGTTATTGTTTGTTCTGTTGGCTCTACAGCATAATATCCAGATATTTCAATAGTCTCTTCTGTTACAGAATCTTTAAATGTTTGATTGTCTACTTGTTTACTATCAGCTATTTTTTCATTAGTTCCTTGTTCTATATAGTTTACTGTATAACTTAAATCTGTTCTCTTTGTATAATAGAAATTAATTACATTTTCTTCTTCATTTACACCTATAACTATTGATTGTGCTCTGTCAGAAACTTTATTATATCCTTTAATATCTATAGGCTCTTCTGTAATTACAGCATTATATGTATTTCCTCCAACCTCTTTACTTGTACTAAGTTTATTTTCTGTTCCTTGCTCATAGTAATTTACAGTATAGTAAAGGTCTTTTCTAATTGTATAATATACTTTAATTACATTTGCTTCATTATCTGTACTAACAGTTAATGGATAATTTTCTGTTTTTTCAAATTGATATCCTTCTATAGCCTTATTTGTAAATTCCGAAATTACTGTTCCAAATCTTACATTTTCTACAATTATCGTTTTTTCGTCATCAATAATTCCATCATAGTAATATTCTATTTTATATGACAAATCTTCTCTTGCTTTATAATATACTTTAATTATATTTTCTTCTTCATTTGTACTTATTGTTAACGGATAATTTTCTGTTTTTTCAAAAACATATCCATCTTTTACTTTATCTGTATATGAATCTATTACTTTGTCTTCAATTGCTTCTCCGGTTTCAGTTAAAGAATCATCTATCTGCCCGTCAAAATAATATTCTATCTTATATTGATATGTAGGTTTTAATCTATAGTAGTATGTTACTACTATTTCTGATTCATCAATAATACCTGTAGCATTACTTGGAATTTTAACAAGTTCGTATTCTTCTGGTATGTCAGTTGCTACATCTGTTGTATATGTTTGACCTTTTTTGTATTCTGTCACAATAGTTTGACTTAATGGTGTTGTTGTTCCTTCTATAAAGTGGTTTACTGTTACTTTAACATCTTGTTCTACATAATAGTAATTTATTTCTTGATCATATTCACCATAAGTTCCAGAAGGATTACCTGTAATTACATATTCTCCTTTTTCGTTTGTTGCAAGTTTATATCCTACTAAACCTATTTTAGGTCCTGTAGTGTATTCGGTTCCTACAATACCAACTAACACATCATCTTCTGCTATTTTTGTATTTTCTGTTTCTAATAAGTAATGATGTACTATTATTTTTGAAGTATTATTACTAAATTCAGCAATAATATTTATATCTTCAGTAACATTAGTAAATTTTTCTAATGTTACTGCTCCATTTTCGTCTGGTGTAAAACTAATTTTTTCGCCATTTACAATTATAGATAATATTTCGTAACCTTTATTTGGAATAACCACTATTTCTTTAGTACTATCTTCTCCGTATTTAACAGTTTCAACTAATTCATCATTTTGTCCTGTTATAGTTCCACCTACACCATTTACTGATGTAGTAATATTATATCTTTCCATTAATGATGGAATTTCTATTCCTTCTACCTCAGAAATTTCTGATTTTTTGACTGCTTCATCTACTCTAATAAATACCGGTGTACTAATACCAAGAGTCTCAAAGCCACACAAAGCATAACTATTTTCTGTAAATCCAGAAACGGCATAACAACCTTCATCAGTACTATATCCAAATTCATTTGCCCATACAACTCTTCCATCGTCATCAACTTTTATAGCAATTCCTCTCCAAGTACCGGCATTATCAGATATAGGCTCTGTTGAAATATCCATTCCACTAGAAGTTTTATCGCCTGAAACAGTTATTCTTCCATTCTCAGAATCTCCACCTAATAAAATTCCACCATCTGTAGTAATTTCTGCTGAATATAAATGATCTGTACCTATTCCTCCAACATTTATTGCCCATACTACTTTACCAGCAGTATTATATTTTACTATATATGCATCTGAAGATCCTGTACTTCTTACTGTAATAGACTTTCCTGAAACAGTTTCACTTGCACTAAATGTAATACTTCCTGTTAATTGACCTGTATAATATATTGCTCCATCTTTTCCTTCAAGAGCTCTATGTAAGTTACCTCCTGTTGCTACATCATTTCCTCTGTTTGTCTTTACAGAAGTAATTTGTGAAACTTTCATAGTATCACTATTCATTATAAAGAAACTATCTGTAAATGTTCCAGATAAAGAACTTCCAGTATCACTCATACTTGCTTCTATGGAACTTGATGTCATATGTGAAGATACTACATAATCTCCATCATCCATTACTTTTATGTATGTAGGTATATCTTCTCCTGTTCCACCTATATTTACTAACGATTCTACCTTTCCTGACGAATTTACTTTCATTACAAATATATCTACTGTATTCTTTTCCCAGAACCAGCTTCCTGTTTTAATAGAATTTATACTAATACTGCTTCCAGAAGTTGTACTAGCTCCAGAAATAGTCTTATTTCCTTCAAAACTTCCTGTTACAACATAACTTCCGTCCTCGTCTCTATCAAAATATCTCATGCCACTAATTAAGTTATATGTATTTATAACGTCTAGATTATCATTATATCTAATTATTGAAGAATCTGTTAATACATCAAATCCGTTTTCCCTTGTTAATATTTGATATACATGGTCTGATGATATAGTTTTTTCAATTTGATTTTCGTCATTAATTATAGATATTTCTCCATTATGGTAATACATCGCTTTACCATCTTCTCTACCAGCAACAAAATATTGATCTGGTTCACGACTAAATTCATTAGCCATTAGTAATGGATCTCTAAAAGAAGTTTCAACTTCTACTCCTCTTGTTTCTCCAATACCAACAAAATATGTTCTGTCTTCTTCATTTTCTTCTAATTCATATCCTTCTGGTACTTCTATTTTTACTAATTTATAAATACCATCCTTTAGAGGTTCTTCTATTTCACCATTTTCGTTTGTTGTAAATACTCTACAAGATTCTCCATTAATTATTTGCTCTTCTCCTAAGACATTCCCATATTCATCTGTTGGATCTTGATATACCTCTTTATTATCTATAATTACAGATTCTTTTATAACCACTTTTACTCCTGGTAATAATTCTGTGTTTTCTCCATCTATAGTTGTTATTTTAAATAACTTTCTTGAATCTAATGAAATTGTAACTGTGTTATTTTCTATTGTATAATCTTCTCTGATTGTTCCTTCTGTTACACTTAATGTTAATTCTTGTGTAGCTGGGTTTTTAGTAACTTTAAATTTAACCTCTTCTTCGCTTAAAGCATATCCAGTTGGTGGGTTGGTTTGCTTTAATGTATATTCTGCACTTTCATTTTTTTCTTCTACATATGCATATAAATCCTTTACTGTAAATGAACCTTTTGCATCTGTTGTATAGCTTTCTCCATCTTCTTTTCCTCCACCTGTAATTGTATAATTAGAATTTTCTAGAGGAATTATTGATTCATTTTCATATAAAACAACTTTTAAATTATATGTTGGTATCTTTTCACTATTTATTGTAAGTTTTACTGTTGGCTTTATTTTTCCACTTTCTGTTTGTATTGACAATAATCCAGAAGTATCTTCTATTACTTCAAGTCCATTTTCTCCTCTTGAAATTTTAAATCTAATTTCTTTTCCTTGTTCTATATAATATCCTTTCGAATATGTTTGTTTTAAAATATATTCTTGGTCTGGATATAGTCCTTCAAAAACTAATTTTCCATTTTTATCTGTTCTTGCTTCTTGTGTTTCTCCTCTTCCTTCTAATGAAAATGTGGAAACTACTCCTTTAGAATCATCATTTAAATTAGTAATATCTAAGTCATATTTAACTTCATTATATAATGTTGCTGACACAAGTGCATTATCTTGATCTATTTCTGGCTCTTCCTCAAACTGACCAAATATATTTAGTTTTAGTTCTCCATTTTCTTCATATGCTCTAAACTCTATTACATTACTATCTAGAATATATTCATCTGGAACACCTATTTCTTGAATTGTATAATTTTTTTCTAACAACAAATCTGGAATAGTTATCTTTCCTTCTGCATTTGTCTCTACAATCATACTATTTAGTCTATTTCCTATTTCAGTAATTCTAAATGAAGCTCCTTGTATAGGACTATTATCTTGTCTACTATATATTGTTAATTCAAAATTAAATCTTCTAGCTATATTAAATCCTAATTTATTTATGTCTGCTGTTTTTCTTTCTATTTCACTTTCATTATGTTCTGAATAATATATTGTATGTGTAGAATATGCCACTTCATTATATGCAGCATCATCTGGTATTTTTATATCATAAGATATTTTTAATTCTTCTGCAGGTTCCATTTGATAACTATTAAATAATATTAAAAAGTTTTTAACATTACTATAATCATCTGTATTTTGTACCCATCCACTTGCCTCATCTGTTGGATCATCTGTTACATTTTCTTGTTCTGAATAATATATGGTTGCACGTTTTGCAAGTTCTTCTGGTAAATTTATGCCATCAGAAATTAATTGTGCAGTATATGTAGAAGCCAAGTTTTCTCCTGTTTGTTGGTATGTATTACCTTCATATGGGATTTTTCCTAATAATTTTATATCTGAAATAGCATCTTTATGATTGTTTTGTAATTCTATATCAATTTTTGCTGTTCTATCGCTATTCTCTACCATTGCAATTAATGGATTATATATTGTTTCTCCCTCAATCGTTGTAGATTCATTTGAAAGTAATGTTTCTGGTCTTAATATATTTATATTTTTTGTTTTCTTTCCAATTTTTTCTTCAGTATTTGTATTATTATTTATATCGTATATGTCTTTTGAAATTTCTGTTTCATAGAATAAATTATTTTCTTCATTATATGTATATAATTCTATATCTGCTTTTTTACTTTCTATTTTTGGATTTGTTTCCACAGCACAATCTAATAATAATTGATAATTAGCATTTGCATTACCAGACATTTCTATTTTTATAAATATGCTACCATCTTCAGTATATTTATAATAATCACTTATACTAACACCATCTGCATTATTTATTGTTACATCATTTATTGTCACATTTATTATGTCCGAAGGGAATTTTATTAAATATTGTTCGTCACTCCATGTACATGTATTATATTGTGTCATATTAGGTGATATTTCTAATTGTATATTATTACTTTTTTGTGTATCTATATCTCCTTCTGATATATCAAAGTTAACTACTGAAATTTCTTCTTCAAAATTTGCTCTAGCATCTGTTTCAAGAGATTTTACTTTTCCATCAACTAGTATTTGTCCATTAAAGCTAGTTTGAACATATTTCATATCTTCTACTTCGTTTTTAGAAAAAGCATCTACCATTTTTCCAGTGTTAATTTGTTTTATGTTATATATAATTACAAAGCTGTTTTCACTTACTTCACTTGTTTCTATTCTTATATATTTTACATCTTTTCCGTATTCATATGGATTTAGCATATCGTACGCTGACCAATCATCTGCTGTAAAAGTATGTAATAATTCATCAGTTTCATCATCATACACTTTAATCCATCCATCTAGTCCAAGCGCTGAAACCGGATTTGTAAATGCAATACCTTTATTTGTTATATATCCATTATTTTCTATCTCTGTTCCATCACTCTTTATAAATTTATCCTCTACTGCATTATCTGTTAATACTACATTATTTGCTGTTTCTTCTTGATTTGTTACTATGTTCCATTTTGTATAATATGTTTGCCATAAATTTGTATTACTATTGTTATATCCATATCCTAATAAAACATTATGTTTTGAAACAACTTGTCTTTCTTCTGGATATAATACATTTCTTCCTACAGATACATCAAATCCAGTTTCTTCATTAGTTAAATTAGAATAAGTAACATTTATAGTTTTTGTAATATCATTACTTTTTTCTCCATTAACACCTTCATAATGTGCTGTTACTGGTATATCTATATTTATATATTCATCCTCATCTAATTGATATGCATCAATTGGATATGTAGCTTTTACTCTATATTCATTATATCTATAGTTTATTTCACTTTGTGCATATATTCCACTATATGCTTGCTCTGTTACAATATTCCCATCTATATTTGCAGTACGGCTTGCTGTAAATTTTCTGGAATCTTGATCATATGTATATTCTATATTTTCCCCTTCTATAATAACATTTGTTGGTGCTATATCATTTATTAAAGGTATTGTTCCTTCAATATATGATTTATTAAGAATTACCTCATTTTCTGTTTCTTGAGTGGCTACATTAAATTCAATCGTCATTTCATTATTTTCAACATCTAAAGAATCTGACAATCTATATTTTTGTATTAAATTATCGCTTCCATATACTTTTTCTGGTATATCGCAGTTTACTTCTCCATACCAACAAATCGTTAGTGGTACTTCTTTTGAAATTTGTGTCTTCTGTCCGGCTGTATCTGTATAATCAGCTGTAAATGTTATTGTGGTTTCTTTGTTATAATTTGATATGTCTTTTCCAATCGCATCTGCTATACTTGTTGTAAATTCATAATCTCCGCTTTTTACAGATGCTTCAAAAGTTTTATCTATATTTCCAGATAAATTATTAAGATCAATCTCTTTTGTATTCTTAGAAACATAATTTTGGCTAATTACAGAGTCACTCATTAAATTAGTTTCTAAATAATAATTATGTGAGGCAATCTGAATTTTAGCATTTTCCAATGTTCCTTCTGTCATCTTTAAATCAAAATACATTGTATCTGAATAGCCTATTCTGTTTGCTGTTCCATTTACCTTTTTATTGTCGTGCAAAAAGTAAACCATAAATTTTACATTATCGCTTTCGGTCTTATAGTCATCTTCAGTTATCTCACCAAATTGCATTCTAGCATCATTACTAGATATTCCTTTCTTGCTCACTATATTTCCTATGCCAGCTACTATGGTAGTAATTACGAGAACTAGTAATGCAATAATAAATAAAATTTTCTTATTAAATTTTACTGTTTTGTTAAGATTTTTCATTACGTACCCTCTCCAACATATTTTGCTTATAATTTTATATTATAATAAGTAATTTTTTAATGTAAATATATGGTATGGCGAGGCGTATCAAACCTTACTACGGAAATATATTCAGCCTGTTTTTTTAAATTTTTATTACATTTTTCTTACATTTCTTTCATTTTACGTCCTTTTTTGAATTTTCATAGGGAATTCTATATTAGTAAAACTACTATATTCATATTTTTTAAATATATCTAAGTCATTATCCCCCAGCACAGCCGGAAGCTTACAAACAGTAAAAGAGCACCCTGCTATTTCGGGTGCTCTTTTTAATATATTTCTATTCTGCAAAGATCTTATCAAATTCATCTCCGTCGATTTTTTCTTTTTCTAATAATACTTTAGCAACTGCATGTAATTTATCTACATGTTCACTTAAAATGTTAATAGCTTTTTCATATCCTGCATCAACAATCTTTTTAACTTCTTCATCTATAATTGCAGCTGTTTCTTCAGAATATTCTTTAGCATGTGCTAAGTCTCTTCCTAGGAATACTTCCTCTTGGTCTGCCCCAAAAGTAATTGTTCCTAATCTCTCGCTCATACCGTATTTTGTTACCATTGCTCTAGAAATTGCTGTTGCTCTTTCTATATCATTGCTTGCACCTGTAGAGATATCATCTAAAATCAATTTTTCAGCAACTCTTCCACCTAATAGTGAAACAATGCTCTCTTCCATTTCTGTTTTTGATCTAAATGATTTATCTTCTGCCGGTCTATACATTGTATAACCACCAGCCATTCCTCTTGGTACTATAGATATTTGATGAACTTTATCTTGTGTTGGTAAATATCTACTTACTACTGCATGACCAGCTTCATGGTATGCAACTAATTTATTTTCTTTTTCACTTCTTACTCTTGTTTTCTTTTCTGGTCCCATTGTAACTTTTACCATTGCATCTTCAATTTCTTTCATTCCAACGCAATCTAGGTTTCTTCTAGCTGCAAGTAATGCTGCTTCATTTAAGATATTCTCTAAGTCAGCACCTGCAAAACCTGAAGTATTTTTAGCTACTGTTTTTAAATCTACATCTTCTGCTAATTTTTTCTTTCTAGCATGAACTTCTAATATTTGCTCTCTTGCTTTTACATCTGGAGCAGATACAACAATTTGTCTATCAAATCTTCCTGGTCTTAATAAAGCTTTATCTAGTACATCTGGTCTATTTGTTGCAGCAAGTACTATAACACCCTCATTTGTTCCAAAACCGTCCATTTCAACTAAAAGTTGATTTAATGTTTGTTCTCTTTCATCATGTCCTCCACCAAGGCCTGCACCTCTTTGACGACCTACTGCATCAATTTCATCTATAAATATAATAGATGGAGCATTTTTCTTAGCTTGATCAAATAAATCTCTAACTCTTGATGCACCAACACCAACAAACATTTCTACGAATTCAGAACCACTTATACTAAAGAATGGTACACCTGCTTCGCCAGCAACTGCTTTTGCAAGTAATGTTTTACCAGTACCTGGTTGACCAACTAATAAAACACCTTTTGGTATTCTTGCTCCCATGTCTGTAAATTTCTTTGGAGTTTTTAAGAATTCTACTATTTCTTCTAATTCCTCTTTTTCTTCATCAACACCAGCTACATCATTAAATGTAACTTTTGTTTTTTCTGCACCATTTGTCATTCTAGCTTTACTCTTACCAAATGACATTGTTTTGTTTCCACCTTGGTTTCCTGGATTAATTAATAATAAACCAAATAATAAAACAATTACTATTATTCCAAATGGTATTATTAAGTAAAGACCTTTCATAAATACAGATTCTGGTCTTTCTGTTAAAGTATAGCTATTGGTCTTTAATATTTCTTGTGCATATGTCATAAAACTATTAATATCTGGAATATTTACTTCTTTTGGTACAGAATCACCTTCTAGTTCTACTAAAGCTTTTTCTCCACCATCTTGAATTTCTATACTTGTAACTGTTCCTTTTTCCATATCAGCTAATAGCTCTGAATATGCAAGTTTGTTACTTGAATTGTCCATTATTGACGAAATTAATACTATAAATATAATTAAAAATATTAACCATACCGCCAATGATTTAATCCCGTTCTTCACTTTATTTTCCTCCTATCTGCTTTTTCTTCATCTTTAATTGTTTTCTTTAATCTAAGTTTAAACAAAGTTTAATCGCTATAAGCATATATACCATATAAATCAATTGATTTCAACCTATTTTTTGTGTCTTTTGTGTGTCAGCCTATTATACCTTACGGATATTAATATGTATGTGATATAATAATTTTTCCTTTATTTACAAAAACTTTTACATTCTTATTTGGCGTTAAATATTTATTACCTATATTGCGCTCACATAGTTTTATAATATCTTCTATATGAATTTTCTCGATATTTTTGCTTGTTCCAAATATCCTACTAATTGAAATCAATAATATTCTTTTCTTAATTATAGTATCTTGCTTATTAAACTCTCTTAAATCTAAAATTACTTTTTCCTTAGTTTCTTCTATTTTTATTTGACTATATATATTATTTACAATTTTTTCTAAATAATTCTGTTCTTCTGTTACTATTTCTGATAAATTATTAATTCCTTTTATTATGTTAGGATTAAATTCCTTTTTTATAAATGGTATTAATATATTTCTTACTTTATTTCTTGTATAGGTATTGTCATTATTACTTTCGTCAAATTTTGGTTCTAGTTTATTTATATTGCAGTATTCCTCTATATCTTTTCTTTCTGTCTCTATTAAAGGTCTTATATATTTATTGTCTCTTTTAGGATCTATTCCTTTTAGCCCTAAACTTCCAGCTCCTCTAATTATATTCATTAAAACTGTTTCTACTTTATCATTCATATTATGTGCTATTGCTATTTTGTTAAAACCTGTTTCTTTTAAAACCTCATCAAAAAAGCCATACCTTACTTTTCTACCTTCTTCTTCAAGACCTATTTTATCTTGTTTTGCAAGCTTAGTTACATCTTCGTACTTTATATATATCTTTATATTATATTTCTCACAGTATTTTTTTATGTATTCGGTTTCTTCGCCGGCTTCTTTACGTATTCCATGGTTTACATGTATAGCAGCAATTTCTATTTTTAGTTTTTCTTTTAATTTATTTAAAATATCTAATAAACACATAGAATCTGGACCTCCGGATACCGCAATAAGTACCTTATCCCCAGATTCTATTAATTTATATTTTTTTATGGTTTTTAAAATTTTATCTTCCATTTTACCGTCCTTTTTATAACTTATCTCTTATTCTCTATATCTTTCCATATTAGCAAATTTTGTGTAATTTCCAAGCCATACTAGTTTTACTGTTCCTGTTGAACCAGCTCTGTGTTTTGCTACGATAACTTCGGCTAATCCTTTATCTTCGCTATCTTCATTATAGTAATCATCTCTGTATAAGAACATTACTATGTCGGCATCTTGCTCTATTGCTCCAGATTCACGAAGGTCAGAAAGCATAGGTCTATGGTCTGGTCTTTGTTCCGGTGCTCTTGATAATTGTGATAGTGCTATTACTGGTACATTTATTTCTTTTGCTAATATTTTTAAAGATCTACTTATTTCTGAGATTTCTTGTTCCCTGCTTCCTTGTGCTCTTTTTGAAGAACCTTGTACAAGTTGCAAATAGTCTATTACTACTAGTCCAATATTTTTTTCTAATTTAAGTTTTCTACATTTTGCCCTTATTTCATTTATAGAAATACCCGGCGTATCATCTATATAAATAGGTGCTTCTGATAAATCTCCCATAGTATCTGCAAGTTTTATCCAATCATCATCATCTATTTTTCCTGTTCTTACTTTATTACTATCTACCATTGCTTCACTACACAAAATTCTGTTAACCATTTGCTCTTTCGACATTTCGAGACTAAATAATACTGCTGGAACTTTTGCTTTCAGTGCTGCATTTGTAGCAATATTTAAAGCAAATGCAGATTTACCCATTGCTGGTCTTGCAGCAATAAGTATTAAATCTGAATTATGAAGACCTGCTGTTTTATAGTCTAAATCTATAAAGCCTGTAGGTACACCAGTTATATGTTGTTTTTGATTATATAATTGTTCTAATTCTGTAAATGCATCTATTAATACATCCTTTATTGGACTATAACTTTTTTGGTCTTTATCTTGCATAATGTTGAAAATTTTCTTCTCTGCACTATTCATAATGTCATCTATATTTTCGGTTGGATCATACCCTTGCTCTATAATTTCGTTTGCTGCTTTTATTAATCTTCTTAGTTCTGATTTTTCTTTTACAATACTTATATATTTCTCTACATTGGCTGTTGTAGGTACTTTCTCGGGTAATCCTACAATATATTCCAAACCACCTATTTTATCGAACATTCCCATAGATGTTAATTCTGCTTTTAGTGTTATTATATCTATCGGTTCTGATCTATTATATAAATTTAGTATTGCTTCATATATAGTTTTATTATCTTCCCTATAGAAATCTTCTTCTTTAAGAACTTCTATAGCTGATATTACAGCATCCCTATCTGTTAACATACTACCTATAACAGCTTGTTCTGCTTCTACATCATTTGGTGGAATTTTTCCTAGCTCCATTTTATGCCTCCTAGTTAATTCTGCTGATTTATATTACTATTCTGGAATTACGTCTATTTTTATTTCGCCCATAACACCTTCATATAATTTTACATTAACTTTTGTAACACCAAGAGTTTTTATACTTTCTTTTAAGTCGATTTTCTTTTTATCTATATTTATTTTGTATTCTTTATTTAGTACATCTGCTATATCCTTAGCTGTTACGCCGCCAAATACTTTGCCATTTTCTCCAGTTTTAATTTTTAGTTTTGGACAAATTGTTTTTAATTTTTCTGCAATTTGCTTTGCCTCGTCTTTTTCTACTGCTTTTTTATGGCTTGCAGAATCTTGTTTTCCTTTTAATTTTGCCATATTTTCTGCATTTGCTTCTAACGCTAATTTTTTAGGAAATAGAAAATTTCTTGCATATCCATCACTTGCATTTATTACCTCATCCTTTTTTCCTACACCTTTTATATTGTCTAATAAAATTACTTTCATTTTCTATTCCTCCTCTATTAATTTTTCCATCGCATTCTTAATTGCTTTTGGCTTTTTACATTTTACACTATTTGCCAGTTTTTTTCAAGGTTAAAAATGAACCTATTTAGGCAAAATAGGTTCATTTTCTACTTAATTATTTTATTTTTATATTGCATATTTCTTTATAATGAATATTCCTGCTGTTAATACTGCTACTGCAAGTGTTGCTACACCAATATAAAGTACTGTATCTCCTAATGCTACTGTAAGTATTACTGGTGCATCATCTATATCATCTTCTCCATCTTTAAAATTATCTGGCACAGAATCTATATCTGGTAAATCGAATTCATTATCATCTTGGCTTATTTCTGCAATATTTGTTTTTAAGCCCATATTATCTTGTCCATTTATCCATGTTAAGATAAGTGATACTGTTGCACTTTCTCCTGGTTGTAATAATTTATTTTCTAATAATTTTGTTGCAACTCTTTCTCTTCCATCTAATGGTTCTCTTGTATACCAATCTGGATTATCTTCTTGTACGAATCTTAAACCTTCTGGTATATAATCTGTTATTTCTGTTGCATATCCTGCAACTTCACCTTCGTTTGTTATTTTTATTTGGAATTCAAATTTTACTGTTACATTGTTTATATTTTGTCTTCCTAAATCTACTTTTGCTGGTGGTTCTGGGTCTTCGTCACCAGTATGTCCTGTTTCTATTATATTTTGTGAACCATCTTCGTTTGTAACTATCGCTTTACTTACCCATTTCTTTAATGCTAAATCAAATATTTTTGGCTCGTTTGCTACTGTTATTGTAACAACACCATCTTGTATTTGAACTGCATTTTCATCATATCCTACTAATTCTGCATCTGTTGCAGTATAGCTACCGTTTGATAAATCTTTTGTTACATTTAATACTAATGGTTCTTCTAATAGCATTTTATATGGTTCTGGAGCTTTTATTTCTTTAATTGTAATTGTGTCTACTCCAGGATTAGTTATTTCGATATCTGCTATATTAATTTCTCCGTTTTCATCTGTTGTGTAGTTCTGTGTTCCTGTAGGAGTTGTAATTTCGAATTCTACACCTTGTAATTTTTTAGTTATATCATTTGAATCTACTTTTACTAATTTAAAACTATATTTTCCACTTACTGTAAAGAATACTTCGTTATTGTCTGTGAACTCTTGTGGTGTTCTTTCTATTACTACTATTGGTTGTACAGTATTATTTGTAGAGTTTGTCCAATATGTAGCAGTTGTTGTTGTATAAGTTCCGTTCATACTAAATTTAATTCCATCAATACTATCTGCAACTACTGTATCTGCTGAAATTTTTAAGTAGAATGTTTGTCCTACTAAATCTGTAATAGTTTTATCTGTTATATCTGTTTTATTTGAATCTAATAATGTATATTTTCCAGTTAAATCGTTTCCGTTTCTATCTGTTACTGTAACATTTAATGTATATGGAGTGTCATTATTCTTGTTTATTTTATATGGTCCTATTATATAATTATCACCTTCTGCTGTAACAGCTGGTGTTGTCCTATCTAAACTTAATGGTGCTTCGTTTACATTTGAAGATTCTGTTGCTGATTTTGCATTTGTCACTAGGTATTTAAATAGTTTTTCCATTTGGTCCCATCTATCTCTATTTTTATCTTCTACTGCCTTATAATCTTCTGTTCCACCATCACTTGCTTTTTTTGCTTCTAATACAACTTGTAAAGAAGGTTCTCCAGCAAAATCTGTATGATATACAGGATCCTCTTTATTTGTAAAATACCATATTGCTAATTGTTGTATTACATCTAAATCATCGTCTGTTAATTCTATATTTCCTGTTAAACCTGCATTAGCTAATAATGTTGCTTTATCTTGTGTTGCAGTTTCTGCAGATTGAATATATGCATGATTTAATAACCATACAATTGAATTATAATCTTCTTCTGCAACTGGTAATGTTGGCATAGATGATTTATTTTTAAAATCGTATGATGTATCATACTCTTGTCTAAATACACCTGGACTTGATGTATAAAATCCTTGTTCTGCTTTTAAGCAGTATATTGCTTTATCATAATCTATAGATTGTCCATTATATGTAACAATTTTCCATACATATTTATCTGAAACTTTATATGCATATTGTGCTCCATCTTCTCTTGCTTTCCTATATTCTTGCAATCCAAATTCCATTGTTGTCGCTTTAACACTTGTTGCGAAAAGACTTAAAGCCATAGCACATATTAAACAAAAAACAGCTAATATTGTTAATCTACTTTTTTTCATACTCCATATCCTTTCTATCTTTAGTTTCCCTAGTTTTTATTATACTAATTATAACTTTTATAGTCAACAAAATTCACATAATTATTTCGTTTTTTGTCTTTTTTTTACTCAGTTCCGTTAGTTTTTCTTACTCCTTCTCTTTTATTTGATAATTCTGCCATTTTTTCTTTTAATTCTTGTTGCTTTTCTAACGCTTCTCTTAACTCGCGTCTTTCTTTAGCAGCTTTAATTAATACATCCTTCCTAAAGTTTTCATATTCTATACTCTTATCTACTTCTCTTTTATATATTCTTAATTGGATAATTATAGCTATAAACTCAACGGCTACTATTCCTCCTAGAATTCCCAATATTAATCTTATGTTCATTTAGTACCTCTCTTTTTTTCATTTGATACTATTATAATTATTTTTTTAAAATGTATCAATATATTTATATATTTTTATTTAGGTATTTTATATTTAATAGATTTCCGTTAGGTTTTTAGCATAGTTAAATTGTAGTTTACCTTTTAATTTTCGTTTTCATAATTGCAATTGAATAAAAAAATAAGTTTGGCTTTTTTAATCCAAACTAATTTCTTTCAACTTACTTACCTTACTTTTAAACTATATATTCTATTGTATTTCCTGGAAAATATTTGTTTAATTTTTCTATAAAAAATTTTCTTCCTTCTTCTCGCAAATAATCTTTATACATATATTTGCCTCTTCCTCTTCCTTTCATTAATTCTTTATTATATAGATTAATTGCATTAGGAAAAGCTTCTTCATTAATTTTAGTATGAACATAACTGTAAGTCATAAATATAATTTCAAAAAATACATCTTTTTTAACTTTTTCTGATAATTCTTTGGCTAATCTTTGTATAAGTTCTAAATAAAGTTCTTTCCAGTTTTGAATAAAAATTACAGGTGCAATTAATATTCCAATTTTATAGTCTGCATCTTTTAATTTGTTAATTGCTTGTATCCTTTCTGCTAACCTTGATGTTCCTAATTCCACCTTATTTATTATTTCTTCCGGATTAACACTCATTCTTATTATAATCTTGCCTTTATGGTTTAGATCTAAAATATCATCAATCATGTCAAATTTTGTTGGAAATGTTAAGCTCCCTTTTGATGTATCTTTAAAGTTTTCTATAGTCCAAACTAGATTGTTTGTAATCGAATTTTCTAGCACTAAGTCACTATTACTACCTATTTCAAAATTCAAATTATATTCTGTTTTTTCGGCTGTTCTTATTATTTTATCCAACATTTGCTCTCTATTTACGAATAAACGTAAATATGCACATTTATTATAATTACATACTAAATAACAATACAAACATGAGGCTATGCAACCAGATGAAGTATATGGTACTAAATAATCTGATGTTTTATGATTTTCTACAAACTTATGCGTTTTTCTAATTCCTATAATTAAATTTTTCTTCATATTTGCAAATTCCTTGTTTGCTTTATTTCTCATTTCTTCTATATTGTTGTGATTCGCTATTTCGAATTTAGGAACTTCTTTATATTTCTTTAATAATTCTTTTCCTAGTTCATAGTTTTTTATATCAGGCTCATAATAAATTGATTTCGGCTTAAACATTTTTTCCCCCATTTTTTTAGTTAACTATATTTTTTTCTTTAATTAATTATTTATTCATATAATTTAAAGTTTTTTATTATAAAAATCAATTTTATAATATTAATCTTTCATATTTTTTTAACTGCTGTTTTAATACTTTATTTACATTTTTTTAACATTTTTTATATTCATGTTGTATTGTATCAATTTTTATAATACAATAGCTATACGGAGGGATTTTTTATGAAACTAAAAAAAGTATTTATCATTATAGTAATAATATTAATTTTAATACTACTAGGATTTGGAATATATTCAGTATATAAATATTTAACTCCTGTAACTGTTACATCAAGTAATAATGAATTTAGCGTACAAATACCTGGTAAAGTAGATTTTAAAGAAGCAGCATCAGGTTCTTCAGAATATGTACTAGACCTTTACTCTTTAAAAGACCAGATGATGTTATACAGCACAATTATTGATAATGTTGATAATAATATAAGTTTAGAAGAAGCTATTACTTCTGAAAAAGATAATGTTTCAAACGCAAGAGAAAATGCAAGAGATATATCAGATGTTATCAAAATAGACGTACCTAATTGTGAAGCATATAAATATACTTTCACATACTACGATTCAAGTTTAGAAACAGATCTTCATTCTAATGTAGTATGGATAAAAACAGATAAGCATATTTATATTTTAGATTTCGAAGTTGTTTTAGAAAATAAAGACAAATATGAACCTATTTTTGATCAAATAACAACTTCTTTTAAAGAAAACAATTAATTATTAAAAATAACGGATAACGAATTGTATCCGTTTATTTTTTGCTTTCTAAATCCTTAAATTTCTTGGTCATGCTTCTCTTATTCTAATTAAGTACCTAATTATATACTTATAGCAATTATTCCCAAAATAAATCCTAAAATATTGCCTATAGCATTCATTCTTCCTTTATACATATTATTCGCTTCTGGTGTTAATTCGCCAGAAACTATATATAGCATTGCTCCTGCTGCAAAGCTTAGTGATGTTGCTATTATACTTTCTGATATTCCACCAACTAAATGACCTACTAAAGCTCCTATCCCTGTGCTTATTCCAGACATAATTACATAGAATATTACTTTTTCTTTGCTCATTCCTCCTTTTTTCATTGGTACTGCCATACTAATTCCTTCTGGCACATCATGTATTGCAATTACTATAGCTAATGATAATCCTAAATTTATAGAAGCTTGAAATCCTGTTCCTATCGCTAGTCCTTCTGGTATATTGTGAAGGGCTAAACCAATACTTATTATTATTCCTGTTCTTAATAAACTGTTCATTTCTTTTTTATTACTAAATTTTTCTTTTACAAGGGTATCGCAAATTATCATTGTAAGTATTCCTAATAATATACCTAATAAAATTACTGCCAAACTTGCTATTTCCATTGCTTCTGGTAGTAAGTCAAAACAAATAATTGCCATCATTAGGCCTGAAGCAAAGGACAATATAAATCCTAGAAATTTATTTGAATTGCTTTTTAAATTAACTCCAATTAACCCTCCAATTGTCGTTCCAAATGTTCCAAAAAATATTCCTATCAAAAACGTTTTTATTAGCTCAGTAATATGTATCACTCCCATACATTTTTTGTTTTATATATATTCCAAATTTGATATTATATTACAAAATAAAAAAGAGCAGTTTTTTTCTGCTCTTTATTCTTCTTCATTTCCTTTTAATTTTTCTGCCATATGTGCAGCTGTTAAACTATCTATCATATTATCTAAGTTTCCATTTAAGAAATCTTCCATTTGGAATATACTTAGTCCTATTCTATGATCTGTTATTCTTCCTTGTGGGTAGTTATATGTCCTTATTTTTTCGCTTCTATCTCCACTTCCAATTTGTGATTTTCTTTCATTTGCAAGTGCATTATCTTGTTTTGTTTTTTCTATTTCATAAAGTCTAGAACGTAATAATTTCATTGCATATTCCCTGTTTTGTAATTGTGACCTTTCTGTTTGGCATTCTGCCACAATTCCTGTTGGCACGTGGATAAGTCTTACTGCTGAAGATGTTTTATTAACATGTTGTCCACCTGCTCCTGAAGCTCTAAACACTTCCATCTTTATGTCTGCAGGATTTATATCTATTTCTACATCTTCTACTACTGGAAGCACTGCAACTGTTGCTGTTGATGTATGAATTCTTCCACTACTTTCTGTATCTGGAACTCTTTGTACTCTGTGTACTCCACTTTCGTATTTTAATCTACTATATGCTCCTTTTCCAGTAATCATAAAAGATATTTCTTTGTATCCTCCAAGTTCTGTTGCATTTTCGTTTAATATTTCTAATTTCCAATGTTTTCTTTCTGCATACATATTATACATTCTGAATAATGTACCAGCAAATAAGGCAGCTTCATCTCCACCTGCTCCTGCTCTTATTTCGCAGATTATGTTTTTATCATCATCTTTATCTTTTGGAATTAATAACATTTTTAATTCCTCTTCTAATTTTGGTAATTGCTCTTTTGCTGAATAATAATCTGCCTCTGCTAATTCTTTTAATTCTTTATCTGCCATCATTTCTTTTGCATCTTCCATCTGTTTTTCTACTTTTTTGTATTCTCTATATTTTTCTACAACATCTGTAATCTCGGCATGTTCTTTTACGTATTTTTGCCATTCGTTATGATTGCTAATTACTTCTGGATCACTTATTAATCTTGTTAATTCTTCATATCTTTTTTCTACTGCATCTAATTTTTGAAACATAATTCTCTCCTCTTTTTATAAACTCTGTATACTATTATACACAATTTTTCCAGTTTTTGCAATATATGGATTTTGGAACGTTCCTTCGGGATTTGGGGACGTTCTTTTTTTCCCTTTTCTAAGTCTCCTTCTTGTATCGATATAGGCAACTCTATATTACTTTTCCAAAAAACTCTAGCTCTTTTACTACAAAAAAGGACATTCTATAAATCCCGGTTAAACCGGGATTTTAGGAACGTCCCTTAATCACTATGCATTCCAAAATGCTTTATATGATTGGTATGCAGAATACACATCATATTTACTTGCTATTTCATATGGTGAATGCATACATAAAATTGGTATACCACAGTCTATAACATCTATTCCTTTGTTAGCTAGAATATATGCTATAGTTCCTCCACCACCTACATCTACTTTTCCTAATTCTGTTATTTGATATTTTATATTGTTATCATCAAATATTTTTCTTACTTCTGCTAGATATTCTGCATTTGCATCAGATGCTTCGTATTTTCCACCAGAACCTGTGTATTTATTTATTCCTACACCATAGCCCATATATGCAGCATTAAGTCTGTCTGAAACATTTGCATAAATAGGATCTAAGCAGGCATCTACGTCTGCTGAAAGCATTTTTGAATTGCAAAATACTTTTTCTAATAAATTAACTCTATTTTCTCCAGTTTTATTTAATAGGTATGTTATGAATGTATCAAATGCATGTGATTCCATTCCTGTATTTCCAACACTTCCTATTTCCTCTTTGTCTGCTATAATGCATACTGCTGTTCTTTTAATATTATTTAATTCCATCATTGCTGTTAATGATGTATATACACTTACTTTATCATCTTGTCCATAAGCTGCTACCATGCTTTCGTCAAAACCTTGTGTTCTTGCTTTATATGCAGGTACTAATTCTAATTCTGCACTTGATAAATCCTCTTCTACTATTCCATATTTTTTGTTTAATATAGCTAAAATGTTTAGTTTTACCCTTTCTGGAATTTCTTCGTCGAAAGGCATACTTCCAATTAAAAGATTTAAATCTTCTCCTTTTATTGCCTCTTTTAATTTTAAGTTTTCTTGTTCTTTTGCTAAATGTGGCAATAAATCTGTTACTGTAAAGATTGGATCTTTATCATCTTCACCAATTCTTACTTCTATTTTTTCACCATTTCCTTTTACTATTACACCATGAATACTAAGTGGAATAGTTGTCCATTGGTATTTCTTTATTCCGCCATAATAGTGAGTTTTGAAATATACTAGTTCTTGATCTTCATATAATGGATTTGGTTTTAAGTCTAATCTTGGAGAATCTGCATGTGAACCAATTATATTTAGTCCATTTTCTAGTTTGTCCTCTCCAATTACTGCAAGATACATACTTTTCTCTTTATTAATGTAGTAGACTTTATCTCCTACAGATAAATTTTCTACCTCGTTTATATCTTTATATCCATTTGCTTTTGCTATTTCTACAGAACTTTGAACTATTTCTCTTTCTGTTTTTGAGTTGTTTAAAAATTCCATATATCTTTCGCTATATTCAAAGATTTCTTTTTTTAATTCATCAGAAATTTTAAACCAACCATTTACTCTCTTTTTGAATAGTTTGTCCTTTAGTTCTTCACCATATGTCATATATATCTACTCCCTTTCTTTTTTTGTATATTCTATCATTAAATATTATAAATGTCCAAATTTTCCGTACGACATTTTTCGAGTTCGGGATTTTATAGAATGTCCCCTTATCCTCTCTCCTGTCAATCTACATAACTTTTGAACTTTTAACCCTGTACCTAAAGTTCAAAGTGCACAAAAATAGGGATTCGAGGAACGTCCCCCGAATCCCTGTTAGGTTGTTAATCTATTTTGTTAGAACTTTTCTCTTTATTAAGAAAATTCCTACTCCTAATACTCCGATAATTGCTATTCCTATTAGTATATATTTTACTGCGTCTGCTGCACCAAATGGTGGAACTATAGCAATTCTTTCTGATTGCGCTGTGTCTGGTTCTCCTAAATTATAGTTTCCTGGTATTGAAACTACATCTGCGTTATATGTTCTTCTACCATTTGTTGTAATAGATTCGATAACCTCTGCTGTGTTTTCGTATTCTGTATCATCAGTTGTACTTCCATCTGAAGCAATTACTTTAGTTAAGAATACAGTCGCTGATTGTGTTTCAGATTGTTTTCCAGCTTTGTCCTTAGCCTTTTCTGGTACTAATGGATCTGATTGTACTATAGGATTATCAGATGTTGAAACAATTACTTTTTGTAAACCATTAAATGCATTTTCATCTACTGCTTTAATATATGGGTCATCTCCAGATGTTAATACAGTTTTATCTGTTATTTCTTGCCATCCTGAATTTTTACTTATATCAAATGATAAGTTATTAGATACATAGTCAGCTACAACTGCTGGGTCTAATGTTACTATTTTGTTTACATCTGTTATAACACCTGTGTTGTAATATGTTTCATCATCGTAATCTGTCTCACCTGTATTTACTACTTTTATACTAAATGTTAATTCTAATGTTGCACCATGTAGTAAATTTTCATCAACAGTTGCTTGGATTAATCCTCTATTCTCTCTTGTATTTGGCTTCCATGTTAAGTTTGATACTGATTGATTAGAGTTAAATATTGTTTGACCATCTCCTGCTGTTGATAATTTTAAGTTAGAAACTGTTTTTTCTACATATATATCTGAACGAGGTCTTTCTATAATACCAAAGTCTATATTTCTTACTGAATATTCTGTATTTTCTTGACCTACATATTCAATTTCCATACTCATTTGAGCTGTATTAGCATTCATATTTGTTTTGTCTGCTAAAGTTCTTAATGTAGCTTCATCTGTTTGGGCTGTAGAATTTAATACTGTTGCATTTGTATATTTTAAGTCTTCACTGTATTTATTAACTTCTTCCCTTCTTGTTTGATCATCTTTAGCATCGTTTATTTTTGTATCTATATTATTGTTATACCAATATGTGTCAGAATAGTTAGATTCTTGATATATTGTAGATTTATAATCTTGACCTGTGTACATTTCACTATTTGGTTGTACTGCTATTAAAGATTCATAATCACCATATGTAAATTTAACAGTATAATCACCAGGAATATAATCTGTAAATTCGTATGCACCTTGGTCATTTGTTCTTGCTTCTTTTACTTCTACATCTCCGTTTGTACAAATTAATTGTACTTTAACTTGATTTACTAAATTATCTCCATCTTCGTATGCACCATCACCAATTCTTTCATTATCATTTTTTAGTTTTTCTGCTAATGCTGCATCTTCAAATACTGTACCTGTTAATCTTCTCTTATTTGCGTCATCAACTATTAGTTTTAATCCAGGTGCTGCATCTGCATCATCTTCGAAGATTGCCATACTTTGTTTTGTTTTTTCTTCTCCGCCCAAAGCTTGATATTCCTCTGTCTTAGAGTATGCTACAAATTCTTGTACTCTTGAATCTGTTGGATTTAAGTTAGCTGGTGTAGAGTCTACATCAATTAATCCGGCATTTTCTCCTGCATTTGTTATTACTTGTCCATTTAGGTCTTTTCTTTCTTCTCTATAAGTATTTCTATATCCAGATATTTGTGCAAAGTTCTCTTTAGTAGATGAACCTTCTTCTAATAATGCTCTTAATGCATCATTAGTTACTTTATATTCTACAAATATCCATTTCTTATCATCAATTCCTTGATCAGCTAAAGCTGTTGTATGCATTGTATGATATGTTTTACCTGATCCTGATATATCTGATTGTTGTTCCCAAGTAATATCTTTTTCATTTTCATCATATGATCTTATATATTCATAAGAAGTATCATAGTAATCTGCTAAGTCTGTTACATATCCTGTAATCTTACCAACCGATTGATTTCTTAATTGAATTTTATAAGTTACAATTACTTGTAATTTATCTGGGTCTTGATCATATTGTGCCGCTGCTTTATATTGTAAATCTGAGCTTCTAATTGCTCTATTATAGTCTGGTATATCTGTACCTCTTATATCAACCTCTAGGTCTTGTTCTCCTCCTGGATAGTTATAAGTATGTGACTTACCATTAATATGTAAATCAACTTTTACTAAATCTTTTCTTAAGTTCATATCGAATTGTTCTCTATCTTTAATACCAAAGTTGATATTTAATAATTCTTCCTTAGAGTTTGATACTCCATAATATTTTAGTTCTTCCATTCCATTAGGTCCAGTATATGCATAGATATCAAATGCTGCATTTGTAGTATCATCTCTGTCTGGTACTGTATGTGTGCTGTCTACTGGTGTAAATTTATTATTGAAGTTTTGCCTGTTTTGTTTACCATCTGTTGCATATGATCTTTCTGCTATTGTTGTTGGTCCTAATGTTCCGGCATTATCAATTATTTTACTTACTCTTTGATATGTCGTTGGTTCATATAATTGTCCATTATATTTAAATCTTACATAATATTGTTTAGATGCTGGTTGATCTTTAAATTCGTAGTAACCATCCTTATCTGTTGTTGTCTTAGCAATTTCTGCTCCTGTACTATCAAATAATGTTACTTCGATTCCTTCTAGCATTTCGTCTCCAGTACTTATAATACCATCTTCAGTACCATCTTTATTTGCTAAATTATCTTTAAATACTTTACCGGCTAAGTCAATTGTTAATTCTATTTCTGGACTATCAGCATCATCTTTTTGTGGTCCTCCTGTATAATCTATTGTTACTAAACGTTGTACTGTACGACCATCCATTGTTTGATGTGATTTGTCTGGTTTGTAATATGTATATGTACCACTTGCTTCTTCATATTTATATTCTGCTACTAATGAAACTTTAGAAGCTTGTCCTGCATCTGCTTGAGATAGTAATACATAGAATTCTTCACCTGAATCTATATCTGATACACTACCTGTATATCCTCCAAAGTTTACTCTATTAACTTCTATTTCAGTTCCTACATCTGTTTTTAAATATAATTTTGAAATTCCAGAATAAGCACTTTTATAGAAAGATACTTTGAATGGTCCTAATTTAAACACTCCATTTTCTGAATCTTGTAATGTTGCATTGGTGTCTTCAAATTTTACTTCTTTTCCTGCTTCTTGTAATTTACTATAATATTCGTTAAATCCTGCAATTTTGTTATATTGTATTAGCGCATCATCATAATCTGGTTTCCAACTTGGAGTTGTGATATTATCTGATATCTCTGACATCCAAACTAAATTTTGTCTAGAATTTATACTACAGCATTGTCTTAATGCATATGCTAAACCTGGTGACATTGAATGTGTATCTTGGCTATAGAATGTTAATCTCCAAGAGCTCCATAGCGATCCACCTGATTGTGAACAGTATACTTCAGTATCTTTACCATCTATATTTGTAACAAAAGGAGGCGCTCCATTTGTTACATTATATTGGTAAACAAATGAACTAGCTTGTGAAATTGGTGAAAGATATGCTAATACTGCTATCATTGGTATAAGTATTGCTGTTATTATTAAGGCTAATAATTTAAATCTTTTCATATTTCTCATCCTCCTTTCTTACACTTTTAATACTTTCTTATTTATTATATAAGCTCCACATGCTGCTATTGCTAATATTGTTAATGTTAATACTATATATGTTACTGGTCCACCAGTTTTTATACCTATAATTACGTTTGCTGAAGAATTTGTATCATCTTCTGTTGATTTTTCATCTAATAAACCTTGATCGTTATATGTTTCGGTAATTTCTGCTTTATTTGTTACTGTTCCTGTTCCGTTTTCATTCATCTTTTTAGTTAATAATAATTTAACTTCTTTAGATTCACCTGGATTTATTATTTCGTTTTCTAATGCTGTACAAACTACTGTATCTCCTGAAGCATACCAATCTTCATTTAGGTTAGAAGTAAACTCTAATTCACTTGGTATATAGTCTACTATCTTTTTAGCATATCCAGCTACATTACCATTGTTTGTAATTGTCATTGTGTATTCTATTACTAGGTTTGTACTGTTTATACGTTTTCCATCAACTTCAATTTTTCCTAATTTCTTGTTGTCAAAAGCTACAGATTTTGTTGTTTTTCCATCTGCCATTTGAATTTGTGTTAAAGTCTTATTTAATGATAAATCGAATATTCCTTTTGTTGTTAAACCTAAGTCTATATTGCTCATACTTGTGTCTGTAATTGTTAAACTATCTGTAATTGCTACACCATTATTTTCCGTTGTATTAATTGCATCTGAGTTTATTGTTTCATCTATTCCTTGTTTTCTATATTCTGTAATTGCATATTGAGAATTGTCATAATTAAATTTAACAATATATTGACCTTGGATTAAATCGCTTAATATATACTCACCTTTATCATCTGTTATAGCACTTATTTCATTACCGTTTGAATTTTTTACTGCTTTACCTGTTTCCGCGTCTACAATTGTTACTGGTATTCCAGAAAGTAATTGTTCTCCAGAATCTCTTGTACCATTTCTGTTTTCATCAAACCATACTACACCAGATATTCTATAAGTATTAGAATTTTGTACATTGTCATTTTCTATTGTATTTTCTATATCATCATGATAATCTTCTGTTCCATCTCCAGATACATCTATTCCTACATCTGCATCCTCTTCTTCTTTTGATGGATCTGTCATTTTATTTACTGCTGCTCTTACTACAAATGTAAATGTTTGTCCTGCATCTAGATCTAATGTTGCTTCTGAAACTTTATTTTCTAATAAATATCCATTAAACATTTCTTTATCATCTATGTAATACGTTGTATTTAAGTATTTTAAATTGTCTGGAATTGTTGCAGCAATTCTTACATTCTTAATAACTCCTGAGCTTACATTTTTAGCTTTTACTGTATATGTTACAACATCTCCAATTTGTAAATATTCTTCTGTTATATCTGTTCCTGTTGTTATTTCTAGTTTATTGTCTCCTGTTGAATGAATTATAATTGAACTTCTTTGTTCACTTGTATCTTTACCTTTTACTACAACTTGCATATTTACGTCTTCTTGTTTTGTTGTTTTTACTCTTAATATGAAGTTATATTCTGCTGCTGCATTTGCTTCTATATCACCAACATTAAATGTAACTTTTCTATTCTTTTCGTCATATTTTACATCTTCTGTTGATTGATTATCTCCACCATATTCTTGTCTGAAAGCTTCTACATATTCAACATTGTCTGGTAAGTTAATTGCTGCTACTACATCATCTATCTTCTTGTCTGTTACATTTGATATGTTAACATAGTATTCAATTTGACTTCCTAGACCAACATTATCTTGAGTTGGTGTTGTAAATTCAATATAGAAACTTGCTTGTGATACTTGTACCTCTGCTGTTGACACTTGTTCTGATTTTTCTAAGTTGTCTGCAGAAAGTATAAAGTCTAATTTAAATGTTCCTTCTTTATTTGCCATTATTGTAAATGATACTTCTTTACTTTCGCCTACTCCAAGATTTCCTACTGAAAGTTCTAATGTTCTTTTGTCAGGTCTTGCTTCATATCTATTTCCCATTGGTTCTTCTATATATTCTGCATAGTCTACCATGTCTGGTAAGTTTACAGTTACTTTTGCGTTTTCTGCTGCTACCTCACCATCATTTCTTACTGTTATTTTATATTCCATAACATCTTCTGTTGATGCTGTACTATCTACATTTGTATATATTTCAGCTTTTAATTCTGGTCCTTTTCCTGTAGATACACCAACTGTTGGAGCTATTGTTTCTTTTGCTATTGTTTGTGAATTTTCATCTTCTTCATAATAAACTGTATATGTACCAAAAGCATTTTCGTTATGTGATAAATTTTCTGGTACTTGTACATTGTATGCCATATCAAAAGATGTTGCTTGTGGCATTACATAGTCATTAAATACTACTAAATATGATTTTATTTTTGACGCATCAGTTATATTTTGTGTCCAACCATTTGCTGCATTATTTAAATCTGCTGCTGCATCACCATTTTCACTGTAATATACCGTATATGGATTATTAGCTACTCCTGAAACGGTAAGTCCTGATGTTAATATAGTATCTACTGTTGATCCTAATTCTGTTCCATCAGTCTTTTTATTTCCTTGGAATGGTAATCTTCCTAGTATTTTTGGATTTTTAATATCTTTACCATAGTTGTTTACTACTGTTGCTTTCATTGTTATATTTTTTGCATTTGATTTAATATCTATTTTTCCAGCTTGTTCTTTATTTGGTAAAGAAACTATTTCTGCATTGTCATTACTAAAGTTAGCTACACTACTTAGTAATACAACACCTTGTGGTGCGTATATATTCATTGGAACTGTAGCAATTCCATCGTTTTCATATTGGATTGCTTTATCATTTGTTACTTTTAAAGTAGCATTTTTTGTTGTACTTGCTGCTGTTTTTCTTAATGTAATGTCTGTGTTTATTACAACATTGATACCTTTACTTATATCTGTAACAAATTCTGTTTGTTCTCCTTGCATATATATTCTAATTACTTTATTTCCATTATTATCTGTTACTACATCATATGAAGATATTTGAATATTTTCATTGTATAGTAAATTAATTGTTTTTATTTCTAATGTTTCTATTTCACTTGGTAAAGTAATTAAAACTGTTGGATTACTGTATAAATCACATGTATAATCATTTGACTTTAATATTGCTTTAATTTCTACATTTTCATTTTTTGCTGTTGTTGTTAAGTTTGTATTGTTTATATATAACTCTGCTTTTGTTGCTGTTTCTTTTAAGTTTGTTGTCTCTGTTTTTGTAGCCATTTCTGTTACCATATCTGCACTTACTATATTTCCAGAAACTGCTGTATCAATTCTTTGGATATTTGTTATTGTAGCTCTAGATAAGTTTGTTGTAGCTTTTATAGCTTTACTAATATTAAATGTTATGATTCCTTCTGTTTCTGGTTTTGTTGTTTCTATTCTTAAAGCTGTAACATTTTGATTTATTGTAATTACCATATTACCATTTGCATCTACTGGTGTGTTTTTATCTATTCCAGCTACTCTATTTCCGTTTTGGTCATATATTTGTATATTACCATTTTGTCCTAAAATTTTATCAAATAAAACTTTGTTAATAGCTATAGATTTATAGTACATGTTGTTTCCTGCTTGCATTGTTGCCCCATTTGCTGTAACAAATGTTGCATTATTTTCATTTATAACTAATTTATCTACAGCATCTGTATATGCAATATTTGCAGATATCGTTGATGCATATTCTGTTTCATATTTGTTATTTGCATACATATATCCTTTATAAATTTCTGATGTTGCAGATACTTCTGTATCTACTACTGTACTAACATTGCCTTTTAATTCTACATTTTTTTGAACATTTGCTGTAACATCTTGTTCTGTTACATATGTTTTAATATTTGAATTTGCATTCAAAGTAACTACAGTTGCTTCAGCTGTTACATCTGTATAAATATATGTTATGTAGAATTTATCTTCTCCTTGTCTCCAATTAATTTGATTATTATTTTCTTTATTTTCTAAATTAATTTCTAAAATTCCGGTGTCTTTATTATAAGACCACATATCTTTTGTGAATTCTACACCATTTGTTGCTGGTGTATTTGCAAATATTCTTACTTCTGTTGGATTTTTATTTGCAATTTTTGGCGCTGTAACTTCTAGCTTTGTACTTTCTACTGGAAGTGAATTACCTTCTAATGTACTTGTTAGTAATGTTTGCATATACACATTACTATTATAAGCACCATATTTTATAACATCTTCGTTTAATATTGCTTTTGGTGTTGCAGTCCAATTTAACCTGATATTAATATCAGATTTTATGTTTCTTTCTTTTTCATTCTCATCATAGTATGTTCCTGTTAAGTTTAGTTTTGTTTCTCTAGAAAAATATGTTAAATCCATATTATCATTTCTTACAAAGTTAACAGGTATTTCTATTTCCACTTCTTTTCCGCTTTCTATTTGGTTTAATGTTAGTTGATTATTGTCATAGTCAACTGATTTTACATTTTCTGATTGAGCAAAAGCTTTTGAAATCGAAAAGTTTGGATTTTCGAATGAAATTGTTGCATTCTCTAGGTAACCTGCATTTTTTACATTTACCTTTACATATAATTTTTGTTCTGCAGATATCTCTGCCTCCATACTGTGTTTATTTGTTCCATCTAGCTTAAAGTATGCATCAAATTCTATATTTTTGTTATTTGATACAATACCTTGTTTTTCTAACTCTTCATAGGCAGCATAAACTGAATTTGTTAACGTAGACACATAGGTCATAAGTAAACAAACTGTAGCAATTGCTGCTATTAACTTATTAACAACCTCTCTTTTCATATTCTCCTCCTAAAAAAAATAATAATCCCATATAATAATATTATATACTTTTTTTCCTTATTTTTCAATGGTTTTCTCAGATTTGTAATATTTTTATGTAAATTTCTCCATTTTTTATCTTTTTCCTTAGCGGAAACTTATCTTTAGAAAAAATATATCTTTTTAATGTCACCATTTTTTCTCATTTTTAATATAATAATATAACGAAATTCATATATATATTTAGAGGTGATTTGTATGGATAATTTAGATATGGCAAAACTGATGAACATGTTATCTAAAGTAGATAAAAAAGATTTAGAAAAAAGCATGGAAATTGCAAATAAAATTATGAAATCCGAGAATAAAGATGAAATCATAAAAAAGTTGAAAAATAATTTAAATTAAGCCTAGCCCAACTCTGTGGTGTCCGTAGGTTATATACGAAGCTAAGTATAGGAGGTTATTATGAGTGATGATTTATCAGATTTAATTAAGAATTTTTCTAATAGCAATATAGATATGAATAAAGTTAATGATCTTTTAAGCAGTCTAAAGTCTACTGACAAGTCATCATCTTCTAATGACTCGTCTTCTTCTGAAAGCACTTCAGATAACAATATAGATATAAATACCATGTTAAAAATTAAAGAAATGATGGATAAAATAAATTCTTCTCATAATGATAAGCGTTCTAATTTGTTATTAGCATTAAAGCCTTATCTTAGGGAAAGTAGACAAACTAAATTAGACCAATATATGAAATTGTTAAATATGGCTCCATTATTAGAAATGTTTAAAAATGATGGTGATAAAAATGTATAATTTTCCTCCTCCATATTCCAGCTATTATAAAAATTCTATTCGTAAACCTAAAAATATAAATACTAATAAGGCAGAGCACAAAAAAGATTCCGACAATTCTACAAAGTCTTCTAACGATACAGATTCATCTGCTTGTATTAATATTTTAGGTATAAAATTATATGTGGATGATTTAATAATATTATTTATTATATTCATTTTGTATAAAGAAAAAATTAAAGATAACGAGTTAATAATCTGTTTATTGTTGTTACTTTTAAATTGAGTTATCCACAATTTATCAAAAAAAGAATGTACTATATAATTTCTTATTTTAGTACATTCTTTACTATATTTATTATTCTAAAACTATCTCTCTTCCATTTTCATGAACATAAGCATATGTGTATGCAACATTGTACGCATCATCGTCTTTTACTAGTTCCTTTATAATATTTGCAATTCTAAGTTGATGTGTATCTATTCTATGTGCTGCAACTATAGCTTGTTTATTTCCTTTGGCACCAGCATGAGCTAATCCTCTTAAGTTACCTACAACTACAACATTATCTCCTGCAATTACTTCTGCTCCGTCATTTACATCGCCTAATACTATTAAAGTTCCTTCATATTCTAAACGTTGTCCAGATCTTAATGACCCTCTATGAATTTTAGACTCTGAAATTTCTACATCTCTATTATATGTTCTTCGTATTTCGTTTAGCCCTAAGGCTTTAGGTGTATCGAATTCAACTTCTACATTAATACTCTTTTTAATTAAATCTTGAATTTCTTTTAATTCTTTATTTTTTAGAATTCTTCCTGTTACAAATATTGGCGTTTTTTCTTGTTGATATAATTTTTTAAGTTCTGGTAATTTCTTTTTTAAACTTTTAATAGTATCTGCTTGAGTAGCCTTTTCACTTAATTTCATGACGATTACATCTTTTTTTAAATTTATTGTTATATACTGTGCCATATTAAACTTCCTTTCCTTATTATCTATATGTTTCTACATAAGGTGCTTGTGTCATATCTTCTTGAACTTGTGTAGTATTCATTCCAAAATATTGTTCCATTATTTCTCTAACAGTTTCTCCTGTATACCAACCATGTCCACCATTTTCTACAAATACTACTACTGCAATTTCTGGATCATCATATGGTGCAAACCCAGCAAACCAAGCATTAGTTTTTCCATTATTAGCTCCACTTTCAGTTTCTGCAGAACCTGTTTTTCCTCCAACTTCTATTGGGAAATTCTTAAATACACTATAAGCTGTACCTGATTCATCTGAAGTAACTGAGCGCATTCCTTCTTTAACAACATCTACACTTGTTTGAGAAATTGTTAAATCTTCTACCCCATCATCTGTTATTCCTAATTTTGCTTTTATGGTCTGTTCTACTTCTTCTTTTGGCACTTCTGTTCCATCAGCTCTTATAACAGATTCAACTATTGTTGGTGTTATTTTGTTTCCTCCATTTGCTACCATACTTATATATTTTGCCATTTGTAATGGTGTAAACGCATTATAACTTTGTCCAATAACAGCAGACATCATATCACCTGGGTACCAACCTCTTTTTCCTGCTGCTTCCTTAGAAGCTACTGTTCCGGATACTTCGCCAGGCAATTCCACGCCTGTTTTTACGCCTAACCCAAAGTATCTAGCATATTTTGCTAATGTATCTATATCCATTCTTGTTCCAATCGTGTAGAAGAAATAGTTACATGATTTTTCTATTGCACCTGTAATGTTAAGCCATCCATGTCCACCTCTTTGCCAGCAATGCCAACTACTATTATATTTATAAAATGTTCCAGTATCATTTACTCTTTCTGTAGTAGTAACAACGCCTGACTCTAAACCAGCAATTGCTGTTACCATTTTAAATATTGAGCCCGGTGCATATGCTGATTGAATAGTTTTATTCATTAGCGGCAAATCTGGATTATTATTATATTCATTCCACTTTTCTGTAGATATTGTACCAACAAAATCTTGTGGGTTATATGTTGGATAGCTAGCCATTGCCAATATTCTTCCTGTTTTAACTTCCATTACTACTGCTGCTCCAGAATTTGTATCATATTGTTGTGAATATCCACCACTATTTATTTTGTTTATAGTATTTGCCAAAGCTTGTTCTGTTACTTTCTGTAAATTTAAATCTATAGTTAACACAACATCTGACCCTTTAACAGCTTCTTTCGTTGTATATTCTTCTTGTACTGTTCCATCAACGCTCATATCCAATTGTTTTATACCATCTTCACCTTTTAAGTATTCTTCAAAAGCAGATTCTATTCCGTTTTTTCCGACTATATCATCTTGGTCATAAGTATCTTTTCTAGTTTCTAGCTCTTTAGATGTAATTTTACCTGTATATCCCACTATATGTGAGGCGGTTGTTCCTTGTTCATAATTTCTTACTGGTTCTACCACAACATTTATTCCAGGAAATTCTGAAGATTTCTCGTTAAATATTAATGCTGATTCTCTTTTTATATTACTTGATATTTGCAAAGGTTTTGTAGTACTATATCCCTTTTCTTGTATAGCATATCTTATTGCCATCATTTTTCTTGCTTCTGATACATCTGAATTTTCAATTTCGTATTCTTCTTTCATAGCATTAAAACATTCTTCTGCTGAAGCATTTTCATCTATCTCATGATCTTTTTTAAATTTAGCTACTTTTTCATCAGAAACATTAAATGCATATGGATTTATATCTATTATAAAATCATCCACATATGAATCACCATTTTGTTCTAATACATTTATTACATTTAAAATTGTTTGATTTAATGTCTTATCGTCTATTTTAGTTTTATATAAATCTACACTAAATCCCATTGTATTACCTACAATAGTATTTCCGGATCTATCTAATATCGAACCCCTATCTGCCTCTATTGTGCTTTCACGAGTTAATCTTGTATTAGATTGCTCTCTATATTCACTACCATGAACTATCTGTAGATTGAAAAGTTGTAACAATAAAATAATTCCTACTACATATATAATAGTTGTTATAAAATTAAATCTAAGTTTTATATTTGGTTTTTTACTCAATTAATCACTTCCAATCTTACATTGTTTTTAAAAGTATCTTGTTAGTATTTTTGTTTCTTTAAATTTTTCTTCTAATGCATATCCACATTTTTGAATAAGTGGATATATTATTATAGTTATTAATATATTAAATAATGTTTCTATTGCTAATTTTATAAAAAAGTCCACAAGTTCCAATGAATATGAAAATATTATTGCATTTATAGCATAATTTAATATCTCATAAAGTACAGTTAAAATTGTAACCATCAAAACAAGTGTTATTCTACTATCTTTAGAAAAATTCTTGTCTAACAAAGCTCCTATAAAGCCTACTAGCCCTAAAGTTATTGCAGTTACACCTATTTTTTTGCTTATAAATATATCTAAAAACAATCCTGCAACAACCCCTGTAGATATCCCTGCATACTTGCCTGCAAATAGGCCTATTACCAAAATTAATACTACAAATAAATTTGGCATTACTCCTGCAATATTAAACCATGTAAAAAAATTGACTTGTAAAAAATATATTATAAGGAAAGCTATGAACATTAATAAAATTGATATTGCTTTTTTCATAATTGCTCTCCTTTCATTAATTTAATATAACAAGTACTGTATCCAATTTTGAGAAATCTACTGCTGTTTCTATCGTAGCATATTTATCTGTTGGATTTTTAGTATTAACAACTTCTTTTATTGTACCAACATGTATTCCCTTAGGATATATTCCTCCTAAGCCAGAGGTTTCTATACTTGTATCTTGAACTAATACTGCATCTGTTGGTATATATGTTGCTCTTATTTCTCTACCACTATTATTTATGCTTCCTTTTGTTATAAATGCATCTTTAGATGTACTAATAATACAACTTACAGAGCTCGCTGGATCTACAATAGTTTGTACTTTTGCAGTATTTGATGTAACAGATACAACATTTCCAACTAAACCTTTATCTGCAATAACTGTCATATTAGGCTGTACCCCATCATCTGAACCAACATTTATAACTATCATACCAGTATAATTGCTAATATCTCTATTTATTACATAACCGGATACAGTGTTATATTCCCCATATTTCTCTTTAAGGTTCATTTGTTCTTTTAGGGTAGTATTTTCCGCCTTAATTATTTCTAGTTCTCTTAGTGATTGCTCTAGCTCACTATTTTTTTGTTTTAGTTCCTCATTTTCATTTTTTAAATTATCTAAATCAGTAAAAAATGTATTATTGCCAGAAATCTTATTTTTTAGCATTGTAAACCCATTTTGAAATGGCATAACTATTGTACTAAAAACATTTTCTACAACCGTTAAATTTTCTATTTTTATATTTGAAAGTATTACCAATAATATTAAAATAATTACTGTAACAACTATTCCAATAACTCCACTCTTTTTCTTTTTATACATTCTTACTTCCTTCCTATATACTTAAAGTTATACTCTTTTTCTTGCGTTAATTAATACTGTTCTTAGCTTTTCTATATTTTCTAGTGTTTTACCAGTTCCTTTTACTACACAGTCTAATGGATCTTCTGCAACATATACTGGCATTCCTGTTCTTTCGCTTAAAAGTTTATCTAGATTCTTTATTAAAGCTCCACCGCCTGCAAGTACAATTCCTTTTTCCATAATATCTGAAGCTAATTCTGGTGGTGTTTTTTCTAAAGTAGCTTTAACTGTTTCTACAATTTCATTAATAGAAACTTCAATTGCTTCTTGTACATTGCTAGAACTAATAACTATGTTTCTTGGAAGACCTGTATTTAAGTCTCTTCCTGTAACATCCATTGTCATTTCTGTCATTAGTGGAAGTGCACAACCGATTTGTTTCTTTATTTCTTCTGCAGTTGTGTCTCCAATTGCTAAATTATATTCTCTCTTTATATAATTTGTTATATCTTCATCTAGCTCGTCCCCAGCGATTCTTAAAGAATGGCTTATAACGATACCACCTAAAGAAACTACTGCAACTTCTGTTGTTCCACCACCAATATCTACAATTATATTCCCGCTAGGTTCTGAAACATCTAAATTTGCTCCAATTGCTGCGGCCATTGGTTCTTCTATTAAATATACTTCTTTAGCGCCAGCTTGCATAACAGCTTCTTCTACTGCTCTTTCCTCTACCTCTGTTATTCCAGATGGAACTCCAACTAAAATTCTTGGTTTTCCTACATTGTTTTGTCTACAAACTTTTTTAATTATATTTTTTAGCATTAATTCTGTAGCTGTAAAATCTGCAATAACACCATCTCTTAAAGGTCTTACTGCTTTTATAGTTTCTGGGGTTCTTCCTAACATTTCTTTTGCTTCGTAACCTGTTGCTAAAATCTCCCCTGTGTTTTTATCTATTGCTACTACAGAAGGTTCATTAAGTACGATTCCTTTTCCTTTTAATGTGACTAATAAATTTGCTGTTCCTAAGTCTATACCAATATCTTTTGAATTAAGTCCTAAAAATTTAAACATATTAAAACAATCCTTTCTTTCTCATTATTGCAAAAACACTTTCGTAATTGTTATTTCCTATTATTACATGGTCCAAAAAGGAAATACCTAATAACATTGATGCTTCTCTTACTCTGTTTGTAAGTAATATATCTTCCTTACTTGGTTTCGGGTCCCCACTTGGATGATTATGTATAAGTATTATTCTTTGTGCTTGCATTTTTATTGCTTCTGTAAAAATGTCCTTTGGATCAATCATTACAAAGTTTTGACCACCAAATGATATATCTTTAATTTTTATAACTATATTTTTATTATTTAATATTATTAATTTTGCTATTTCTCTTTTTGAGTTTTTAAGTTCTTTCATAAATAGGGCTGCAACATCTTCTGACCCTTTTATTATAATTTTATCTGAATAAATAGGTTTTCCTATTCGCTTTGCGAGTTCACATACTGCCTTCATTTGTATTGCTTTTACTCGACCTATTCCTTTAATTTTTGTTAATTCTTGAATTGTAAGTTCATCTAAGAAAGTAATATCTTTAGAATTACATTTATTTCCCATATCTAAAACTCTTTGCGCTAATGTTAATGCGGATTCTTCTTTTGTTCCACTTTTTATTACAATCGCTAATAATTCTGAATTAGATAAACTTTCTTCGCCATATATTTCTAATTTTTCGTATGGCCTTTCATAATTTGGGAGCTTTTTCATTATCATATAAAATCCTTTCTGCCCCCAATCTTAATTACACTTTTCTATATATAAGTATAGCTAATAAAACTCCTATTATACTTGCTATATTTACTTTTATTACTAATGCAAATGTAATTTTTATAATACTTAAATCTAGTACTAGTGGTTCTGATAACCCAAAACTATTTCCATAGCCAAGCCACCATAAAAAGTCAACTCTAGAAGCTAGTTCTCCTAATAGTCCACCTACTACTACTCCTGCTAAAATAAATATTAGTAAAACCCATATATTTTTGTCTTTGGTTGCCATTGTTGCTCCTCCTTTTCCTTACGGAAATTAACAATTAAATTCCATAATATTATATATATATTACACAGATTTTTCAAGTCATATTTACAATTTTTGGGCAATAAAAATTCTTTATTTTTTTCCATTTTTTTCTTTTAATTTATTTTCTTTTATGCTATATTAAAGGTACCTATTTTTTTAGTATAGAATATATTATATTACCAAATATTACTCATTTAAATTATGCTATATATATAGTATAATTAATATATATTTCGGGAGGGATATTCTAATGAGATTTGAAAAATTAAGTAATGATAAAATTCGAATTATTCTTGACCTTCAGGATTTAGAAGATAACGATATAGATTACCAATCTTTTATGTCTAATTCTTCCGATTCGCAAAAGCTTTTTATGGAAATATTAGATGAAGCAGAAGAACAAATTGGTTTTATAACCAAAGATTATAAACTTATGATAGAGGCCTTAGCTACTATAGATGGCGATTTTATTATAACTGTAACTAGATCTTTACCTGATTTTGATATAGCTTCTGTATATAAAAAGAGAACAATCAAAGCAAAACGAAAATCTAACAAATTAACTACAGATACTATAATTTACGAGTTTAATAATTTTGATGATATTTTTGATTTTGTTTTACTTTTAAAAAATCTTAATATTTCCGGTTTAAACGCTTTTACAAAGGATTTTGCTTTATATACATATAAAAACAATTATTATTTAGTTATGGATAATATCGATAAAAATTTTGATGCTATTAAAACATTTTTATGTGCCTTAACAGAATTCGGAAAAAGTATAAACAACTCTAATTTATTTAAGAGCAGATTAAATGAATATGGTACTTTACTAGTTAAAAATAATTTTTACAAAGCTTTATCTAAGAATTTAAAATGATATTTACGCAAAAAAGAAGACTAATATTAGTCTTCTTTTTTTATATTTTTTAATATACATATTTCTGTGGGTTATAACTTTGTCCATTTACTCTTACTTCTAAATGTAGATGGTTACCTGTAGAGTTACCGGTACTTCCAACTTTTGCAATAACTTGTCCTTGCGATACAGTTTGTCCAACAGAAGCTACTATACTACTACAATGCGCATAATATGTTTGTACTCCATTGCCATGTGAAACAACTATCATTTTACCATATGAACCTTTTCTACCAGCAAATACTACTGTTCCTGAAGCAGCTGCTTTAATAGGTGTTCCTGCTGGTGCTGCAATATCTAGCCCAGTATGAGCACTAGAACGAACACTACTTCTTTCACCATATCTTGCAGTAATTATTCCACTTATTGGCTCTATTAATGTTATTCCTAAATTTGCTTTTGCACTTGAAACACTAGTAGAAGTGCTTACTCTGTTGCTTGTTTTTCTGTTAGTCGCTGTGCTTGCTACCATAACTTTGCTTTCTACTTGTTTTTCTTCGTATAGTTGGTTAACAGCATCTTCTTTAGCAACTAGGGTTGCAAGTTCTGTATTATATTTTTCTTCAATAGTTATATTATCTTTATTGGCACTATCCTTGTCTCTTAATTCTTGTAAGACAGCTTCTGCTTCTTCAAGATTTTTTACATATAACTTTTCTTCGCCATTTACTACCATTGCATAATATGTATAATAATTTTTGCCCTTTTCTATTACCTTTTGAAAAATTTCATCATCATCCGTTGTTATTCCCTTTTTTAAAAGGCACATTTTATATTCCGGTAAATCATTAATTTCCACAAATGCAACATTTTCTCCTGAGCCATTATCCATATACTCATTTATTCTGTTTTGCATTTCTGCTTTATCTTCACAGTATCCTAAAAATTCCCCATTTAATGTAACACTATATATTGGTTTATATATAAAAATTATTGCCGCCCAAATTAGTGCTCCCGCTATGGCTATTAATGCTAATAATTTTATTAAAGCTCTAAAATTCATTAATACTTTTCTTACCTTAATAATTTTTAACACTCCTTTGTATACACATTGGCTATATCATATAATAAAAAATTTCTTTCTTCAAATTTTAAAATTGAGCAATTTTTCAGTTTTTTGTATCAAAAGGTCTTTATTTTTCTTTTTTTCTCCATTTATCTATACAACTTAATCTTTCTGTAACATTTTATATTAGTTTATGTATACAAAAACACAAGCTTATATTTTTATTTATATAAGCTTGTGTTTACAATAATATTTTATTGTAAATTATTTTTTACTTCATCTATCTCAGTTACACTAGCTTTAGCTGCTGGTTTATAATATCCTTTAGCTTGTGCAACTTTAAATAATTCATACTGAAAACTCTCATCATTGTTTCTTATTTGTTGTAGAGTTTGTCTAAGCTCCATATTTTCAGTTTCTGAAATTGCATTTTGATATGTCGTTAAATTAGATTTAACACCTGATAAAATATCATTTACCATTATTTTCTCGTTCATTACAACCTCCTAATTATTTAAAAAACTCATTAATTTTTGTTTTGTATTTAAAGCATCTTGTGCAGATTTAGCAAAGATTTGCTTAATTTGTGGGTCGACAGCTTCTGAAGAATACGCATTTAACTTTTGATAAGATGTTTCATGTGCTCCTATAAGATGTCTTAAATTTTGTAACTCAACTTGACTTAAATTTGGCATATTATCACTCCTTTTTTGGTTTTTTAATATTATTATCCAATTTTTATTTTTTATACATTTACTTTTTAATCTTTAGGGATTTTGGGGACGTTCTTTAAATCCCTATAAACAAATTAATTTTGCAATTTTCTTATGCCAAGCTTACTTCTTATAAAGTAAAAAACTGCCAAATGGCAGTTTTTATTTTATAGTAATATTTTTTCTATTTCTTTCCAACTATTTACTCTAGTTAGTTTTTTTTCTTTCAATTCATCAGCTGTAATGTTCTTATTGTGATATGCTGTAAATAATAATTTTATTTCAGCTTTTCCTTTTAATTTATCAACACTATCATCAATCCTTATATCTGCATCTACTAATTCTTTATCAGATAAAAATATAAACCTTTTAGGATCAATAAAAGGCAATTTTTTAGTTAAATAATCAAATTTATTTTTTAATTGACTTCCAGAAATTTCTGGTTTATCTCTAAAAATATATGCTGTAATTATATATATATCATAAAATTCATTAAGCTTTTCTATAACTTCTGGTGCATCTTTAACAATATTTACATAATCATATACATTTTTTTCTTCGAAAAATTTTACCCATTCTTCGAATTTATCTTTAGGTATTAAATCATTTACAAAATATGAATTTGCGTCTTCTGATTTATAATTTGTTCCTAAAAATTCATTTATCATACGAATAAAACCATTTTCGCAAATTACATCATCCATATCTATTAATAACCTTTTCATTTAAACCCTCCTATATAATTCAACTAAATTCCATCTAAAAAATATCTAAAATTACAAAACGGGATTTAAGGAACGTCCCCCAATCCCCCGAGGAACGTTCCTAAATCCCTATGTGATTAGTCTATAATTTCTAGATTTGCAAATTTTGCCATCAAACGTTTATGACCTACTTTGTCAAATTGAATGTCCAATTTTAAGTCGTCTCCTTCTGGTTCTATTTTACTTATATTTCCTTCACCAAAACGTTTATGATATATTCTTTGTCCTTCTTTATATTTTGATAAATCTGTATTATTTCCTTGTGTTTTGCTATTTAATTTAGCTAAAAAACTTTCTGCAGATTTAAATGCAAAGCTTGGCTCTGGTTTAGAACTTGGTATATCTACTTTATAACTTACAACTTTTCCATTATTTCCAGATTTTCCATAGCTCCATTCGTAATTACTATCTTTAAATTTGTTTTCTGGTTCGCTGTCTATTTCGTTTGCACCTTCTAGCATATTTTCTGGTATTTCTTTTACGAATCTTGATACAGGGTTACAGCTGGTTGAACCAAACATTGTTCTTTGTCTACTACATGTTAAATATAAATTATTTTTTGCCCTAGTTATACCTACGTAACATAAACGTCTTTCTTCTTCTAATTCTTTTGGCTCTCCTATAGATTTATATCCTGGGAAAATTCCTTCTTCCATACCTACTAAAAATACTACTGGGAATTCCAATCCTTTAGCTGAGTGCAATGTCATTAATGTAACAGATTCTTCTTCTTCATCCATTCCATCTATATCACTAGAAAGAGTTATTCCTTCTAGGAAAGTGCTTAAATCATTATCTGCCTCTTCTTCTTCAAACTGTACTGCAACAGTTAAAAATTCCTCCAAGTTCTCTATTCTATTTTCTGCTTCTATACTGTTTTCGTCTTCTAGAGCTTTTGTATATCCTGTTTCTTTTAATGTATGTTTTATTAATTCTGTTATCGTATACTCATCTTTTTTACTAATTAAATCTTCTATAACTTCTATAAATCCTTGGGCATTTGAATATACTCTGCTAAGACCATATTGGTCTGCTTCTTTTATTATCTGATACATTGGTATTCCAGTTTGTTCTGATATTGCTTGTATCTTATCTAAACTTGTTTTACCAATTCCTCTTTTAGGTTCATTTATAATTCTTTTTAATGCTAAATTGTCTGATGGATTATTAATTAATCTTAAATATGCGATTATATCTTTTATTTCTTTTCTTTCGTAGAATTTTAAGCCTCCAACAATTTTATATGGAATGTCTTCTCTTCTTAAGATTTCCTCTATTGCTCTTGATTGTGAATTCATTCTATAAAGTATTGCAAAATCTGAATATTTATAATAGTCTTCTCTTCTTAAATGATTTATCTCTTCTACAATATATCTTCCTTCATCATATTCATCATCTGAAACATGAAATGTTGGCAATGCTCCTTCTTCGTTTTCTGTCCATAATTTTTTCTTGTATTTTACTTCATTATTTTTTATAACAGAATTTGCTGCATTTAATATGTTTTGTGTACATCTATAATTTTGCTCTAATTTTATTATTTTTGTTCCTTTAAAATCTTTTTCAAAATTTAAAATATTAGAAATATCTGCACCTCTAAAACTGTAAATTCCTTGGTCATTATCCCCAACTACAGTTATATTTCCGTGTGCTTTTGCAAGTAATCTTATTAATGTAAATTGTGATTTGTTTGTATCTTGATATTCATCTACTAATATGTAATTAAATTTATTTGTATAATAATCTAATACATCGTCATTTTCTCTAAATATTTTTATTGCATAATTTATAATATCGTCAAAATCTATAGCGTTATTTTCCTTTAATCTTCTTTGATACAAATTATATACAGAAGCTATTTTTTCTCTTCTATAATCACCTTTTACCATAGCTTCATATTCTTCTGGCTCTTTCATATCATTTTTTGCATTACTTATTTCGAATTGCACGATTCTGTCTGTAAACATTTTATCGTCTATTTTTAAATCTTTTAAGCATTCTTTAATTAATGATCTTTGGTCTGATGTATCAAAAATTACAAAAGAATGATCAAACCCAATTCTATCTATAAATCTTCTTAAAATCTTAACACAAATAGAATGGAATGTTCCAATCCACATGTCTTTTGCATCATCACCTACTAATGCCTCTACTCTTTCTTTCATTTCATTTGCGGCTTTATTAGTAAATGTTATTGCTAATATATTCCATGGTTTTATATCTTTTTCTTGCATTAAATATGCTATTTTATGTGTTAATACTTTTGTTTTTCCACTTCCCGCACCAGCTATTACTAAACATGGCCCATCTGTATTTATAACGGCTTCATATTGTTTGTCATTTAAACCTTCTAATAAATTTTGCATCTTTATTCTCCTTTAGCGATATTTTGTTCTCCTGCAAATTATATCATAATTCTGTATTTTAACAATCTTTTTTTTATTATTTATTCTCTTTCTAATAATTTGCTTAAAAAAATACAGTACAGCTTATTTTTAGCTATACTGTGTTTTTTTATACTCTTTTAAATTTAATAGCTACTTTAAACAAATCTCCATCTAAATATATATTAAAAGTTCCATCTTGTAGCTCTGTTAAACTTTTAGCAATAGAAAGTCCTAATCCGCTTCCTTCTGTATTTCTAGATTTATCTCCTCTTACAAATCTTTGCATCAATTCATCTGCAGAAATATTTAATTCATCTTTAGAAATATTTTTTACATATATTGCAACAGTATTTTTCTCTTCTAATATACAGTCTATATAAACTCTAGTATTTTCTTCTGCATATTTTGCGACATTACTATATGTGTTTTCTAATACTCTATATAAATACCTACTATCTGCTTTGATATACACAGTTTCTTCTGGTAATTTACTTATTATATTTAAGCAACGACTATTAAATTTGTCTTCAAATTCTCCTGTTACTTGATTTAGTAATTCCTTAACATTTAACACTTCTTTATTTATTTTTATATTTCCTGAAGATGCTTTTGATGCTTCTACTAAATCTTCTATTAATTTCTTTAATCTTTGTGATTTATTGTCTAAAACTTCTATATATTCTTTTGCTTTTTCGTTTTGTATATTTTCTTGTTTTAATAAATCCACATAATTAATAATTGATGTTAATGGAGTTTTTATATCATGTGAAACATTTGTTATAAGTTCTGTTTTTAATCTTTCACTTTTTAAACTTTCTTTTATTGCATTAGAAAATCCTCCAGCTATGTCATTAATATATATTGCAAGCTCTTTTAAAACTCCTGTATATAAAGATTCGTCTAACTTAATATCTGTATCTCCTTTATATATCTTTTCTGTAGCATCATGTATTTGTTTAAATTTATCTACTTCTTTCATAATTTTATAATAGCACCAAATCCAGAAAACTATATCTAATAAAATTCCAAATTCTTTAAATATTAAACCTATAAGTATGGATACAGTTACAATTCCAATAAAATATAATGCTATTTTTCCGCCTAAATTTTTATTTGATGAAATTGTATTTTTTACATTTTTATATTTTTGTACTAACCATTTTAGAATTCTATATGTAACTGAGTTCTTAAAAAATGTATGTACTTTAATTCTTTTTAATAATGTTCCTGCACCATATAATGCACTTAGTACTGAAAAATATCCAACTAGCATAATAAGCATTACACATAAATTAACATCCACAGAAATTACACTTAAGCAAATTGCTAACAGCGCTGCCTCTACAAAGAATAATAAAAAGTATCCAAAAAATAATATTTCTAATGGAATTTTATCTAACCAAGACAAGTAAATTTCTTCTTTGTTTTTTACATATCCCAGGCTATAAATTAAATATATAAGTTCTATTGAACCTATTATTATACTAATAATTAATGTTGAATATGAATATTTATATAAACTCTTCGTTTGATTATATAGTGCTCTATTAAGTGTTATGTCACTTGTAGAATCTAAGTTCTGTACTGTTTCATCAAATGCTGTATAATATTGTTTATTCATAGAAAATTCGCTTATTTTCTGCAAATCTTCATTTCGTACTATATTTTCTTCTGATAATCTTTCTACATTTGTTTGAATTTGGTTATTTGAAATAGACCAATATTTATTGTTAGATATTATAACTTGTTTTAATTTTTCTATCGTATTCGTTTTAGATGTTTGTTGAATATTTGTATACGCAATTTTGGTTTCTTCATTTACTAATAAATATATAAATTTTTTCTTTGTATGATTTGTTTGATAATATATTTTATATTCTCCATCTTGTACATAAATTGGCGTTCTATCAGAATCCTCTAGAGGATCTATCCAATATCCATATTCATCTATAAAATATCCTCCTTCAACTTCATCTTTTAAACTTAAACCTTTTCGTTCTACTTCTCCCATATATGAATCTATAAACATATCGGTATCATAAAAATCTTTGTTTTCTTTTATTTCTGGGCATGCAACAGCGTAATAAATTATTATGCAATCAACTATTATTATCATTGCAAATATTGGTAATGTTAGAAAAGCAATAGTTTTTAAAACTTGATTTTTTAACATACTTCTTTCTTCCATCTCTCCACATCCTTTAAATATTTTCTATTTTATATCCAATTCCCCAAATTACTTTTAGATATTTTGGCTCACGTGGATTTATTTCTATTTTTTCTCTTATGTGTCTTATATGTACTGCAATTATATTTTCTGCTCCATAAGATTCTTCTTCCCAAACATTTTCATATATTTTGGAAATAGAAAATACCTTTCCTTTATTTTTAATTAAGAATTTTAAAATATTGTATTCCGTAGGAGTTAGCTTTATATTTTTTCCATCAACAGTAACTTCTTTTTTACTATCATCTATTACTAATTCTCCAGATTTATATATATCTTCGTTTTCTTCTTTTTTGTTAATACTTCCCAATTTAGTATATCTTCTTATTTGTGAATTTACTCTTGCTACTAGTTCCATTGGATTAAAAGGTTTTGTTATATAATCATCTGCTCCTACATTTAATCCCTTTATTTTGTCGTAATCTTCAGATTTTGCAGAAAGCATAATAATTGGAATAGCTTTATCTTTTCTTACTTTTTCTGCTACACTTATTCCATCTAGTTCTGGCATCATTATATCTAATATAACTAAATGTAGCTCCGTATTATCAATTATTTTTAAAGCTTCTTTCCCATTGTATGCTTTATATATTTGATACCCTTCTTTTTCCAAATATATTTCTATCGCATTTACAATTTCTTTATCATCATCACAAACTAAAATATTATACATAAAAAATCTTTCCCCTTTGCTTAAATCTATAGGTATTATACCATTTTATTTATTAAGAAAAAAGAATATAAACTATTAATATTTTATTAATAATTTATATTCTTCATATGGTGATTTTTAGACATTTCCTCGGGATTTGGGGACGTTCCTTTTTTCCCTATTTATTCTCTAATCTATAATTTACAAAATCTGTTACTAATAATTTAATTACCGCCGCAACTGGTGCACCTAAAAACATTCCTAATATGCCAAAATATGCTCCACCCACTGCAACTGCAAATATAACAAGTAATGGGCTTAGTTTTAAAGAGCCTCCTACTATTTTTGGATTTATGATATTTGCATCTATTTGTTGTAAAATAATTACTATTACAAGCATCCAAATTGCTTGTGCTAATCCACCTGTAACCAGAGTTATAATTGCAGAAATTGCTACAGCGAATATTGCACCAAAATATGGTATAAGGTTAAACAATCCTATAAAGAATCCTAATAATACAGAATATTTTACTCCTAATAAAGACATAGCTATTGATGTTAATATTCCTATAACTATTCCATCCAATACTTGACTTGATAAAAATTTAAAGAAATATTCATTTGAATTATTAAAATATTTAATTATTAATTCTGCTGTTTTAGGTTTAAATACTGCTATAATAAATTTCTTTAATGCCCTTACTAATTTTCCTCTTGCTGCTAATACATATATAGAAACAACAATTGCAACAAATATATTTAATAAACTTGTAGCGAAACTAAATATTCCAGAAATATAATTTAATATTTGCATAATATCTATTTCTTTTAATTTTTCTATTGCTTGCTCTAAGAAATCTTTCTTTAAGAAAGAGTCCTCTGGAAGAGCAGAAAATTTATTAATAATATCAGTTATATATCCTTGTGAATTATTTATTAATTCTATTATACTATCATATACTTTTGGTATAAGAAATTTCATTGCAACTATTAAAATAACTAAAATTAACAAATAAATTATTATTACACTAATTGGTCTTGCTTTGGTTTTAATAAATTTAACTTTACTTTTTCCAAGCGTTTTTTCTATTTTTCTACTAGGTAAATATAATATATATGCAATTAAAATACCTGCTAAAAAAGGACTAAGTATTTGAAAAAAGTTACCTATTATTTGCTTTAAATTATCAAAATTATTGAATATATTAAATACAATTATAATTGCCACTCCAAAGCTAAACCAATATAGCCATTTTTTCCAACTATTTTCTTTCATTATGTTCTTCCCTTCGTTTAATTAAATACTTAAGTCCAATTCTACTGGACAATGGTCACTTCCATAAATATCATCTAAAATTTTGGCATCTTCAATTTTATCTTTTAAGTTTTCTGAAACTATAAAATAGTCTATTCTCCAGCCTGCATTTTTTTCTCTGGCATGAAACATATATGACCACCAACTATATTTTCCTTCTACTTCTGGATATTTATATCTAAATGTATCTACAAAACCTGAATTTAAAAGTTCTGTCATTTTTGCTCTTTCTTCATCTGTAAATCCAGCATTCTTTCTATTTGTTTTTGGATTTTTTAAGTCTATTTCATTATGGGCAACATTTAAATCCCCACACATTACCACAGGTTTATTAGCTCTTAAATTTAACAAATATGCTCTTATTTCATCTTCCCATATTTGCCTATAATCTAATCTTTCTAATTCTCTTTTTGAATTTGGAGTATAGATATTTACAATATAAAATTTCTCGAATTCTAATGTTATTACTCTTCCTTCTTTATCGTGCTCTTCTTTGCCAATCCCATAAGTTACATTTAAAGGTTTTTGTTTAGTAAAGATTGCTGTACCAGAATAACCTTTTTTCTCTGCACTGTTCCAATAAGCATTGTAACCTTCAAATATTTGTAGAATATTCTCATCTAATTGTGCTTCTTGCATTTTAGTTTCTTGAATAGAGAATATATCTGCATCTATTTCTTTAAAAAAATCTTTAAACCCTTTATTTATAACTGCTCTTAATCCATTTACGTTCCATGATATTAATTTCATACTATTTCCCTTTCTATATAAAAACTTTTAATAATAAATATGACTCTTCCACATATGCACAATTACTTTGTAATTATAACATTGTTATATACAAAATTATTTATCTCCCTATAAAAAATACCAATGAATTAGTTATTACACATTGTAATTACCAATCCATTGGCTTAATTTTAGTACCAACCTGTAGATTTTGAGTGGCTCCAAGCTGCTGATGGTGAACCATATCTTGAACTTATATAGCTTAATCCCCAATTTATTTGAGTCTTATAATTTGTTCTGTAATCTGTTCCTGCTGTAGCCATTTTACTTGCTGGTAATGCTTGTGGTATTCCATATGCTCCTGAACCTGAGTTGTATGCGTTAGGGTTCCATTTACTTTCTTTGTTCCAAAGAGCAACTAAACAGTTAAAGTCTGCAGTTGACCAACCATATGCACTACATCTTGCTCTTGCATAAGCTTGATATTCTGCTACACTTCCAGATATATAAGTTCTACCACTTGAACTTCTTGATGTTGTTTGTTTAGCTCTTACTTGAACTATTTTATTTACTGGTTCTTCAAGTACTACAGAACTTACTTCTGTTCTTTCTATTTCTACATCATTTTGATATTTTACTCTATATGTTACTTCTTTCTTTCCTTCTCTACCTTCTTGTAAAACTTGGTCTTTAGTTTCACTAGCACCATTTGCTACATTTTTTGTTACTGTTTCGAATGGTATAGATTGAACTTCCACGATTGTTTTTTCTGTTATTGGATTGTATGCTTGTGAAATCATTTCCATACTTAGTTCATTTGCATTTTCTTCAGTAGTTGTAGCTTCTGTTTCGTTTGATACTAGCTCTGCAACTTCTTCTTGAGCTGTTTTTTCTGTTATTACAATTTCACCATTTGCTCCAATTGTTGTATTTTCATCTGGAGTTACTTTCTCTTCTGGTAATAATATAATATGTTTTTCATCTAATATATCAGCAACTTTTGTTTTTGATGTTACTACATTCATTTCGCAACCATTAGATAATGTAATTTTCACATTTTTTACTTGTTTATTGGCTGCAAATACACAAATTCCTGATATGAATAAGAATATTAAACAAATTCCAAGTATTCTCTTAAGCGATATTGATGCTTTTTCATCATCATTAACTTTTAACATAAATTCCTCCTTCGTGCTTTTGCACGATTATAAAGTCACTAATTAAGCTTATTTCCCATAAGCAGATTTTATTATACTATATATTTTTTCATATGTCAAATTTTCCAAAATTGCTAATATTTACTATATTATATTCATTTCGGTCAAGTTTTATTCATATATTTTATTTATGTTACATTTATATAAGATGTTGTATATTATCATATAATATGCTAAAATAACGAAAAGGAGGAATGTATATATGGTTATTCCAATAATAGTTATTGTTATTGTTGTAATTTGTATCGTAGTCGTAGCAATGTACAATAATTTAGTAAGTTTAAGACAAAGAGTTCAAAACGCTTGGAGTCAAATAGATGTACAATTAAAAAGAAGATTCGATTTAATTCCTAATTTACAAGAAACTGTAAAAGGTTATATGGCTCACGAAAGTGAAACGTTTTCTAAAATAGCTGAACTTAGAACTGCTTGGGCTTCTTCTACTACAGTTGCAGAAAAAGCTGATATTTCTAATCAGTTAACAGAAGCTTTAAAAACAATAATGGCTGTTTCAGAAAGCTACCCAGATTTAAAAGCTAGCGAATCATTTGCACAACTACAAGAAGAATTAAGAAATACAGAAAATAAAATTGCATATTCAAGACAATTCTATAATGATACAGTTACTATGTATAATACAAAATTAGAAATGTTTCCTTCAAATCTTATCGCTAAAGCATTTAACTTTAAACCTAGTGAATTATTTGAAGTAGAAGATGAAAAAGAAAAGCAAAATGTTAAAATTGATTTTTCAAAATAATTTAATTTTTTTATAATGTCCAAAGATTTCTTTTAGTATAAAGAAATCTTTTTAAATATATACTATTAATGCGAGGTTTTATTATGTATCAAGATATAAAAAGAAATAAAATAAAAACAGGATTTATAATATCTATTTATATAGTAGTAATAACATTAATTATCTATTATATATGTTATGCTTTAGACTTTGGAATATTTTCTATAATAATAGCACTAATTGTATCTATTGCATCTGCATGGGGCTCATATTATTATAGCGACAAAATTGTTTTATCCATAAATAGAGCTCGACCTGCTACCGAAGAGGAAAATAAAAAATTAATAAATATATTAGACGCTTTAATGGTCTCTTCTGGATTACAATACAAACCACAATTATATATAATGGATTCTAACCAGCCAAACGCTTTTGCAACAGGTAGAGATCCCGAACATTCTGTAATTTGCGTAACAACTGCTTTACTAGACAAATTAGATTATTACGAATTAGAGGGTGTAGTTGCTCACGAAATGGGACATATAAAAAATTACGATATTAGATTATCTGCTGTTTTAACAGTTATGGTAGGTTTAGTTATTATATTATCTGATTTCTTTTCCAGAGCATTTTTATGGGGTAGATTTGATGATAATAATAGAGGCTCAAATGGAATTATGGTTCTCGTTAGTATAATTTTACTTGTATTAGCAGGATTTTTTGGAAAACTAATGAAACTTGCTATTTCTAGAAAACGTGAATTTATGGCTGATGCAACAGCAGTAGAATTTACTAGAAATCCTGATGCTCTAATTTCTGCTTTAACAAAATTGGATTCGGATACTTCTAAATTAGAACAGGCAAATAATTCTACAGAAAATATGTATATAGTAACACCTTTTAAAGGCAAACAAAAGAAAGCTAATAATTGGTTTTCTACTCACCCATCTATAGAGGATAGAATTGAAGCAATTAAAAATTTAAAATAGCTTAGTTTATAAAAACTAAGCTATCTTTTTGTTCCTATGCTGTTGTCATTACATATACGGAATTAAAGCGTTCTAAGTATTTAATTAATTCTAAATATTCTTTTTGCATTTTCATATGCCATATTCTGAACTTCTTCAAAAGTCTTTCCTTTTTCTTCTGCAATCTTTTTAATAATGAATTGCACATTCCTTGGGTCATTTCTTGTCCCTCTATGTGGTTCTGGAGCTAGATATGGACTATCTGTTTCTACTAAAAATTTATCATTAGGTACCATATTTATTATTTCTGCTGCATTTTTTGAATTTTTAAATGTAGTTGGACCAGCAAAAGATATATAAAATCCTAATTTAAGACCTTCTTTAACTAGTTCTCTATTAAATGGGCAGCAATGAAATATTCCCCCATTTTTTACAGAATTGGCTTTTAAAATTTCTAATGTATCCATTACTGCATCTCTAGTATGAATTTGGATTGGTAAATCTAATTCATTTGCTAATTTTATTTGTTCTATAAAAGCATACTTTTGTAACTCTTTATTCTCTGTATTCCAATGATAATCTAATCCAATCTCGCCTACGGCAACAATCTTTTTAGACATTTTATACACTTCTTTTAATTGTTCTATTTCTTGACCTAATTTTTCATTATTATCTGGTACATCATTTGGTGAAATACCTATTGTTGCATAAATAAAATCATATTTATTTGCTAATTTTATAGCTTCTTTACTGCTTTCTAGGCTGTATCCGGCAGTAACTAATTTTTCTACACCTTCATTTTTTAATGCTATTATTAAACTTTCTCTATCTTCATTAAATCTCTCGTCATTTAAGTGACAATGTGAATCAAATAATTTCATACTATTTCTCTTCCTTTTAATTATTAATTTCTATAATACATACAGCTGTAGCATATTCTTTGCAATGTGAGATACTTATATCAATATTATTAACAAGTGATTTATCTATAATATCAGTATTTATTTGTACATTTGGCTTTCCTTCTTTATCATTAATTATCTCAAAATCTGTCCACTTTATTTTATACTTATCTTTTATAAGAGTAGAAAGAGCCTTAAAGATTGCTTCTTTGGCTGCAAATCTACCACTATAGCTTTGGTATTTTTGTACATTTTTACTTTCGCAATATTCTATTTCTTTTTCTGTATAAACTCTTTCCTTAAATCTTTCTTTTTCTATCGCATCTTTAATTCTAGCTATTTCTATTATATCTGTACCACATTTTATCATTGATTATTCCCCCATTAATTATAATAAAAGGGATTTAAGGAACGTCCCCAAATCCCGATGCTCCCAAATCCCAATCAATTTAATAATACTACAAAATTTATTATATTTAATATTAATGATGTTATTAGTATTACCATTATAACTTTATTACTTTTAGCTGTTTTCTCTATGTTTGATTCTTTATATAAGATATCATATTCATTTTTTAATTTCCAATATAGCTTTTCTAATTCCAAATTTTCTGACCAACTATTTACCAATAATTGTCCTATATCATCGGTTGTAATGTCTTGTAACCAAATATTATGTGTAAAATTCAAAAATTCTTTTCTTAATTTACTAGCTTTTGTAGCACTTTTATATTTCTCTATTAGCTTTTGAATATATATCTTTTTATATAGTTGTAAAATATACATATAAATATATACTTTTTCATAAAGAAACGGTAATTTTGTATAATTAAAAGTATCTACTCCTGATGTAAATAAAGTTGTTGCTTGGCTTGAGAATCCATATTTTATATATTCCCATTTGTCTATTATATCCACTTTTTTATCGTTTTCACTAAATTCTACATTTAAATTATAATTACTTGGCAATACATTTGTATATTTATAAAATTGATGTCTTATATTTTCAAAACTTTTATTCTTATTCCAATGTTCTTGATCTATACAAGAATATGAATATGTTAAAAATTTGTTGGTATCTATATTTATATTTTTAGTATAATTTCCTACTATTTCATCTATTACTTCGGTTATTTTGCGCACGTCATCAAATTCGCTCGTTTGAATTTTTATATTATCAAACTGTTTCATAGAGATGAATTCTGATTTTATATCTTTAAATTTATAATTAAAATTTAATACATCATCAAATTGTTCTAAATCTTCTACTGATGTTTTTAATGTAATAAAACATTCGCCTGTATAAAAGCATATTATCTCTATTTTATCAATCTTAAAGAAAATTCCTGTATTTCTTCCTGCTTTTCCTTGTGCATTTTTACCTAAATTATATTCAAATATAGTGCATGGATATTTCTGAAGAATTGTTGATTGTAGTCCAACATCTAATTCCTTAAATTTTTTTCTTTTATTTTCTGAAAAATCAAATGTTGGAAACATAAATCTTCTTACTTTAGGTAAAAATTTATTATATATATCCAAGTCTTTTTGCTTTTCAAACATTCGCAAAGTACATTTTTTATTTCTTAGTAAATTTTGCAAGTACTTTGAATATTTACTTTGTTCAATTACATATGGATATATAAAATAAGTATATTGGTACCTTGTCTTTAGTTCCATTTCTTCTCCCTCTTTTGTTAAATTATTTTGTATAGTATGTAGCATTTGAATCTATACTTCCTAAATGCCATTCTCCTATAAAGTCTATACCTAAATTATTAGAAAAATCATATTGTGGTGCAACTATTTCTTCGCCTTTTTCGTTTATTGCTCCCCATTTTCCATCTTTTTGAACAGCAGCATAACCATATTCATTTTGCTCTGTTGCATCATCATATTGATAATCTACTACTACTTTTCCGTTTTTATCTACATAACCATATTTATCATTTTGTTTATCTAAAAATAGTGTATTTGAACTATTTATATCTTGCTTAGTTCTTTCTTCAAATCTAAAGTTATAATATTTCTCTTCATTATCTTGTCTTATCTTTATATAACCTTTATTTGTATTAATTTCCGTAACTATTCCTGTTAATTTTATTTCAAAATTACTGTTTAACAAATTTGAAGTAATTCCATCTTCGCTTGCTTCTATTATATCTGCTGTGCTTATGTAATTCATTGTTGTATAAGTTGGGTTTACTACTATTTCATCTTTACTTTTAGCAATACCATACTTTCCTTTTTGTTCAATTATATATGAACCTGTAAAAGCAAATTTAACATTATCATATACAGTATTTAATATTGTCTCACCTTCTGAGCTAATTACGCCTACTTTGTTGCTTGTATTTTTTATTATTATATTTCCGTTTTTTATTCCTAAAATATCTTGAACATTTTGTAGTCCTTCAGAAAGTTTTAATTCTCCATTTCTTTGTACTAATTCCCAATTATTATTTTCTTTTACAACATATATTCCATTTTCGGTTAAGCTCTTTATATCTTGATATTTGTTTTCTAATACCTTTTGATTATTACAGTCCACAACTCCATATTTGTCATCTTCTGTTATTGTTATATACCCTAATTTATAATCTGTTCCTAATCCTCTTATTTCTTTATACTGAGGTTCTATTATTACTTTTCCTGTACTATCTACTAAGCCTATTTTTCCATCTTTTTCTATTAAGATGCTATTGTCTGTATTTTTTAAAGAATATAAGTCATCATATTCGCATGGTAATATTTCTTTGCCTTCTATATTAATCATTCCATATTTTCCATCTTTTTGTACTTTAATAGCATTTTGTTCATATGAAATTGTATTGTTAGCATCATAATTTGCTATTGGTTCAATGTTTTCATATTCTGTAAATATTTCTTTATTCTTTGAGTTTAAAGCTTTCGTTTTATATGTATTATTTGTATAATCTACATCATATGTACATAAAAATATATCTGTTTTATTATTTGGAATTACAATATATTCTTGGTAAGATGGCGCTATAACCTCTTCACCTTTATTATTTATTACTCCATATTTATTGTCTTGAAAGGATGTAAAATAATAATTATTTGTCATCCTTTCACCTTTTCCATTTGTTACTAATTTATATATAACAAAAACAAACATTACTATTACTAGCAGTGCAACTAATACTGCTAAGACTTTTTTCATGTTAAGTTTTGCTTCCCCATTATATCTTTTTCCTCTACTCATCTTATTTCCTCCGTAAGAAATTTTTTGTTTTTTACATATACACTATACCACATTTTTATGACAAATTACAACTAAATATACAAATTTTATCCCTCAAAAAAAGCTCTCTTTTTAGAGAACTTTTTTCTTTAATTCTTTTCTATTTTACATACGATAACTGTCATGTCATCTTTAGGAATTCCGTAGTTATTGTCTATTGCTTCTGCCAAAATTATATCTGCCATCTTTTGAACATTTTCAGTTTCCATTTGTTCTAGCAAATATTTAAGCCATAATTCTTTATTTTCATACTCTGCATTTGATTCGGCAATACCATCACTACACATTACTAAAATTTCGTTTTCTTCTATATCTCTATCCGAAATTTTTAATTCGATATTATTTAGAATTCCTGCTGGTAATGTAATATTTTTTATTACATCCACATGTCGTCTATTTTTTATATACGTAGGAGATGCTCCATTTTTTATAAACTCTACATTTCCTTCGTATAAATCAAATATTGCAATATCTAGTGTTGCATATGAATCATCTTCTGAATTTAAACACATACTAGAATTTATCATATCTAATGATGTTTCTTTATTAAATCCTGATATAAGTAATCTCTTTAGCATTTGTACAGCTATTTTACTGCTTTTTCTTGCATTTGGACCAGAACCCATTCCATCACTTATTGCAATTAATTGTTTACCATCTTGTAATTTCATTTTTAATGTAGTATCCCCAGAAACTGGACTACCATCTTTTTTAGCCTTAGCAAGTCCTATCTGTAACTTATATTTATTTTTACTTATATATTTAAAATAGCAAATGTCTGTTGCTTTTTGAATTGAGCAATCAACTAATTGTACTTCAAATTCTTGCTTATAAAATTTAGTGATAATTTGCTTAATTTTATCTGATTTACATTCTTCTATTTCTAGATTTGTACTATTATAATCTTCACACGGATTAATATAAATACCTATCTCTATCTTACCATTTTTCTCTTTATTAATATTTAATTCCTTAACTTGTATTTTCTTTTGTTCAAGTAATTTTAACAATTCTTCTTTTTCATTTATTTCTTTACCATCAATTTTTTTAGTTGTAATATCATCAGCTAAATTTGATATTGTTTTTGATATTCCGTCTAGTTGACTTACCATGGCTTCTTTGTTTTCTACAATCTTTTTCTTCCAAATAAAATTTATTCTACTAACCCTATAAGAAGCATTTATTGCTTTAACCATTTTATCTATTTCATCCATTAATTTATTACTTACTGCTGAATCATCAAATCCTAAAATATAATTATTATGATTTTCGAATATATTTAATAATTCTTTTCTTGTAATTTCTGCTTTTTCTGTTAATAGTTTAAATATATCATCAACTATTGGTGACTCATCATCTATTAAATCATCGTATAAAACATTATCTTTTAAATCATTGATATTATTTTCTAATTCTGTTACAAATATCTCTTTATTCTTTGTATATTCTACTTCATTTTCTTCTAGGACTGTTGCTGCAGCTTCTTTATATGTATTAGCCATTTCTGATATTGCATCAGATACATTATTTAATTTATATACCATATCTTCTTTTTGCTCTAATCTATTATCTGGTGCTTTAGGCAAATATTTTATATCTTTCACAAAGTCTTCTATATTAATCTTCATATTTTTTGGCATTGCAAGTAATCCAATTGATGCGATTAAAATTTCTTGAACCATTATTACTGAATGTGTATTTCCATTTGCAGCATAACTTAAAATTATATTTCCTAATAAAAATCCTATTATTACACCTATTTTTCCAATTTTATTTAATAACCCTGCTATCATTCCAGAAATTGCAAACGCTGCTATTTGCACTGGATCCCCATTTTGAATTATTGCTATTACAACACCTATTGTTACTCCAGATGTTGCACCAACCAAAATACCATTTTGCCAACCTAATATTAATACTACTAATACACTTAAAATATTTCTTATAGAAAATCCAAATATGCTTATTTCCCTAAAAGCTGATATTGCTATTGCTATTAATAAACTTGTCCCTAATAATTCTTCTATAGCGAATGCTTTTTTTGTTTTTGAATCTTTTATTACTGAAATTGAGCTATTGAAAATTTTATAGAATATACATGTTATTATAGTAAATAATATTGCAGATAAAATGTCATAAATTAATATTGGTCCGAATAATATTTTTACAACTTGAACTAGAAATGTAGCTACTATTAAATGTGGCATCAATCTTTTTTGCTCTGTTACTTCATTTATTTTTGGTATTACAAAAATAGAAAGAGCCATAAAGATTAAGCTTGTTAATATATATGTAAGTAATCCTGAGCCACCAAATCCTATAAAGGTTCCTATACATGTTATTACATATGGAATTAATATTGGTATATTATTGGCTGTTATTGCTGCAATTATCGCTATTGCAAATGGCGCCATATCATTTCCAAATTGAACTGTTGACACCATAAAGGCTAATATATATATTATTATCGACTGCTTCGAGAAGTTTTGTTTTATAAAATTTTCCTTTAAGTCTCCTCTGTTTTTTTGTTTTTCTTCTACATAATCTGTATTAGCACTTATATTTTGAAACATCCTTTACCACCTCATAACTTCTTTAATATAGTTGCTATTCTAATATATTGTATTAACTTTTTTTGTCATTTTAGGTAATGTATATTAAAAAAGTTTTTTACAATTTGTGATATATTTATTATCTATTTTGTCTTTTGTAATTATTATCTCTATTTTACGATTCCTATTTTATTATATATCCGTAGAAATTACAATATTTTGTCTTAATTTAAAAATAAATTCCTATAATATTTTATAGGAATTTATTTTTTATTGTCTGTTTAGTTTATAATTTTAATAACAAAATACTGCTTTTAATTTACAAGGTTATCAAATTATATTTAATATTCAAATAATCTAGGATATCTTTTTCTCTTTCTGTACATGAAAATATTATTATTTGATTATCATGATTACTATTTAAATAATTTATTGTATTTATTAATCTATTCTTATCAAAAAATACAAAAGATTCATCTAGAAAAATTGGTAAAGTTTCATTTGAGATTTCCTTTAGTATTGCCATTCTTAAAGAGAAATATAATTGCTCTATAGTTCCTTCACTTAATTGGCTCGCAGAAACATAATTACCATTCTCTACTTCTACCATAATATCATTATCTGTAATTTTCATATTTTTATATTTTCCATCAGAAATATTAGATATTGTTTGTGATAGTTCCTTAGAAAATTTTGGAGTTACATTTTCTTTCATATTTTTATATGCTTTTTCTAAATATTCTTTTGCTATATCTATTATTTCACTATTATTTTTTAATTCATTATATTCTTCTAAAGAATATTCTAATTCTTCTTGAATATTTGCTAATCTATCTATTTTAGGAAATATATTTTGTTTATCTAATTCTAATTTATGTTCTTCTAATTCTTTTTCGTTTATTTCTTTATTAATTAAATTTATTTTTTCTTCAATTTCTTCATTATAAATTATTTGATTATAATTATCTGTATTTAAATTAATAATTATTAATTCTTTTTTTATTTTATTTTCTATTTCTTTTTCTAAATAATTTAATTCATTTATTTTTTCATTTTTATTTTCATTTAATAAATTAATTTCATTATTCATTTTTTCTAAATTTAAATTTATTTCTTGCTTTTCTTTTTTATAATTATTTTTTAATTTATTCTTTTTATATAAATAAATTAATATTGGAATTATTAAAAAAATATAAATTAAATTAAATAAATTATTTTTTAATAATAAATTAGTTAAAATAAAAATAATTAATAAAAATAATTCCATAAAAATATATTTATTTATTTTTATTTTTTTATAATTAATTTTATTTTTTGAATTATTTATTTTTTCTTTTTCAATTTCTAAATTATTTATTTTTTTATTATATTCTTCTATTATTTCTTTATTTATATTTATTTTATTTTTTTCTTCTAAATAAATATTTTTTACTTTTTTTAATTTATTTAAAAATTCTAAATTATTTTTTAATTCATTTATTTTATTTTTTATTAAATTATTTTCTTTTTCTATTTCATATTTTTCATCTTCATATTTTTCTAATTCTTTTTTTTCATTTTTTAAATTATCTATTTTATTTATTATTTTATTTATTGGTCTGTCTTGACTTCTTTCTGTTCCTATTTCTTCTAATTGTTTTTTATTTAATTTATCTATACTTTTTTTATAAGAAATATTATCATTTCCTGTTGTAGCTAAATTAGATAATTTTTGAATTATTAAATTTTGATTTACTTTATCTATTTTTATTTCATTTTGAATAATTTCTGTACTATTTACAAATAAGTCTTCGTCTACTTTTGTTTGTTCATAAAAAAATGGGATTTCTTTATTCTTTTCTACATTAAATAATGGAGTAATATCGTCACCAAAATTATTATATATTTTTAATTCTTTATTTTTAAAATTACGATATATTTCGAATTCATTATTATCATCTAATTTATATTTTATTTTTCCAGAATATTTTTCTGCATTCCATGGTTTATATTTTTCTAAATCAGATATATTTTTTCCTCTTTTATTTTTAGATATTCCATATAGCATACTATTTATAAATTTTAATAATGTAGATTTTCCACTTTCATTTTTTCCTACAATTATATTTATGCCATCATTTAATTCTATATTTTTATTTTCAAATTTTCCAAAACCATTTATTTGTATTTTTTCTATTTTCAATTTTTTCCTCCTATGTATTTTCTAATGAGTCTAATCCAATTTCTATTGCTTTTAAATATTTATTTATTTCTTCTTCATTATTTAATTCTTTTATTTTTTCTAAAATTAAATCTACATATATTCCTCTTAAACTATTTTCATTTTTTATTTTATCTAACTCATAATTTATTTTTGTTTTATCTTTTAATTTTAAAATATTATTATTTTGAATTAATTTATTTATTTCTAAAATATTTATTTCAAAATTTCTTTTTCCATTTAAAATTATTTTATAAAAATCATTTTTGTTTAATTTTAATTCTTGTAATTTTTCTATTAATTCTTCTTTTGAATTAATAGCTGATATATCATAATTTATTTCTTTAAATTCTCTTTCATCAATTGGAATAAATTCAATATTTATTTCTCTATTTTTTATTTCGCCTGAAATAAAACCATGTGCTCCTAACTCGTCAAACCCAAATGAAATTGGTGAACCTGGATATACAATTCTATTATCATATTTTGGTTTATGAATATGTCCCAATGCAACATAATCGAACTTTAATAAATCTCTTGTTGCCACTGGATTATATAATTCTTTTGCTTCTTTCGAAGCATCTAAATCTGCATGCATTATTAATATATTATTTTTCTGATTATCTATTTTTATCTCGTTTATATTTATTCCTTCAGAATAAAAACTACTAAAACCATAACCATATATATTAACATCATCTAATTCTATTTTTTCTATATCATATTTAAATATGTATACATTATTATTCCAATTAAATTTCATATAATATGAATTTATTAAATATGGATCATGATTTCCTGGTGCAATAAATATTTTTGTATTTGGAATTGTTTTAAACAAATTATTTATATATTCTATTGTGCTTTGTTTTACATAGTCATTTTCGTATAAATCTCCTGATATAAATAAGCACTCTATATTATTTTCTTGTATATATTCTATTATTTTTTTAAATATTTTTCTTTGTTCTAGTCTTCTTATATCTGATAATCCTTCTATTCTTCCCAAACTTGTAAATGGACTATCGAAATGCATATCTGCTATATGTACAAATTTCATTGCTTCCTCCTTTGTAAACATTTGTTTTTGATAATATATCACAAATACTTGTTTGTGTAAATTAAATTTTAAATTTTTATTGCTTACTTTTTACTACTTATACTAAAATATATTTGGTGATTTAAATGAGTTCAATTCTTGATGAAGATTTACTTTATTTGATTTATTCTATAGTAGAAGAAATTCCTGAGGGTAAAGTTGCAACATATGGGCAAATTGCAAGATTAGCTGGTATCCCTAAAAATTCCAGACTAGTTGGAAAAGCATTAAAATACTCAAAACTCTATGGTGACTTTCCTTGCCATAGAATTGTAAATTATAATGGTAGATTAGTTCCTGGATGGAATGAACAAATTGTCTTATTACAAAGTGAAGGGATTACTTTTAAAGATAATCTACATGTTGACTTAAAGAAGCATTTATGGGATATGTAATTTTGTATATTATTAAAAAAAACACTTCCATATAAATGGAAGTGTTGGTGCACCAGGAGGAATTCGAATCCCCGACCTTTCGGTTCGTAGCCGAATGCTCTATCCAGCTAAGCTACTGGTGCATATCCGTTTAATATTATAACAGTTCTCTTTTAATTATTCAAGTTTTTTTAAAATTTTCTGCAAAAAGGCTTGAAATTTCATTTTTATTATGTTATATTATATTGGTACTTTGTAATCGAGGTGTAGCGCAGTTGGTAGCGCGCGTGGTTTGGGACCATGAGGTCGCAGGTTCGATCCCTGTCACCTCGACCATTTTTTACCCTTTTTCAAGGGAATTTAAGAGAATTTATAAAAATTCAAAAGTTATGAATTATGCTATTTTTCAAAGAAATTTGAGAATAGCATAATTTTTTTGAGTTCAGAAAAATTCTATAAAATTCGGTTATTTTCTTCAAGAAAAAGTTTCAAGAAAATTCTTATAATGTTTCAAGAAAGTTTCAAGGAAAAATATCAAGTAATTTTAAAGTTCTTCAAATAAACAGAAAGGAGAACTTTTTTATGGAATTTAAACCTTATAAAGATAATGAATATTTAGAAAATTCGTATTATAAAATACCACAAGAACTATTTGTAAGTTCTTTATATAAAGATAAACTAAATTCTGATAGTAAAATATTATATGCTTTTTTACTAGATAGATTATCTCTATCTCAAAAAAATCATTGGATAGATGATGAAAGAAATATATATTTAATCTTTACAAGAGAAGAAGTACAAGAAAAATTAAATTTGTCTGATAAAACTGCTACAAAAGCATTTAAACAATTAAATAATGTAGGACTTGTTCAAGAGAAAAGACAAGGATTAGGAAAGCCTAATTTAATATATGTTGGAAAAATACAACATGAAGAAACGGAAAATCTACGTTTCTTGATTCGTAAAAATTACGATTCTGTAAACGAAAATATTACGAATTTAGAATCGGAGAATTTACGAGGAATCAATACTAATAATATCAAAACTAATATAATTAATACTGATTCTATCAATCCTAATAGTGATGATGAGTTTTATTTAAAAGAAATAAAAGATAAATGCAAACTAGAGGACTTTTCACAAGAAGAAAAAACTATTTTAGAAGATGTTATTAATAGCTTATATTATAAAGATACCTTAAAAGTAGGAAGTGTAACAGTTAATCACTATAAAATATTAGACAAATTAAAACTTATAGTAAAAGAAAATTTAATTCAATTATTAGATATATTGAAGAATATACCTAATATACAAAATGCTAAAAATTATTTGATGATTTGCTTATATAATAATTTAGGGAATACAAATATTTCTATTTCAAAGAAAAAAGAAAATAAAGTTTCTTATAAAGGAAGGGACTATGAAAATGGCTCACCTGATTTTCTCTATACTTACTTTGCTTATGATAACAAAGTTATAACTTCGTAAGCAATGGCTCTAATATAAAATTGCCATCTATACTTTATATGGGCAATTTCACTATAAATTATAATGACTAGTTCATTATAATTTATAGTCTAAAAATGCTAGGTCATTTTTAGGAGAGCCTCGCAGAGCACACGATAAGTTTGGAAAGCTTGTCTAGTGTGTTAGACAAATAAATTTGTTTCGAGCAAGAAAGGACTTCGGAGCAATGAGTTATGCTATAGTAAGAAATGAAAAATTAACAATGAGCCAAGCTAATCGGAATATGTGTTCATAATGATAGAAAAGCAAAAAATCATTCGAATAAGGAAATAGATATTAGTAAATTGCATTTGAATTATTACTTTAAGAAAAATGAATTAAGTTACATAAAGGAATTTGATAAACTAAGGAAAAAATACGATTTACAAGGTCAAATTAGAAGTAACAGCATTATAATGTGTGAAATGATATTTACATCAGATAAAGAATTCTTTGATACAATTGGAATGGAAGAGACTAAAAGATATTTTGAAGAAAGCTACAAGTTTATATGCAATTACAAAAATCTTGGAGAGAAAAATATAATTTCAGCAGTAGTTCATTTTGATGAAACCACTCCACACATGCATTTGATTTACATTCCAGTAATTCATGCAAAAGATAAAGACGGACATGAAATTGATAAAGTATGTTGTAGAGACTTTTGGAAAGGTAGAGACAGTTATAGAAATTTGCAAAATGCTTTTCACGAATATATAACAAGCAAAGGCTTTGACTTGCAAAGAGGATTACCAGTAGAAGAAACAAAAAGAAAAAACGAAACGATTCAAAATTACAAACAAATAACTAATTTTGAAAATGCTAAAAAGGTATTAGAAAATATAACTTTAGAATTACCACAAACACCAAATATTAAAGAGTTTAAAAGAGCAATATTTAACCGTGATGAAAAAATAGAAAATGCAATAATAAAGCCCAAAGATGAACTAATCCAAAAGCTTTATCAAGAAAACAAGGCATTGCATAAAGAATTATCAAAACAAGTAAATACAGTTGATTTTGCCGAAGATTTCAAAGAAGACTATATAAAAATGACAGAAAAGAACGTAAATTTAAGATTTTCAAATAGTTTACTTAAAGAAGAATTGGAAAATAAAGAAAAGGAACTAGAACTAAAATTTGAAAGTAAAGCTTATAATATGGAACATGAATATAAAAAAGAAATTCATAAATTAAAGCAAGAAAATAAACAATTAAATAAGATGATAGATAAATTTAAAGTAACCTTAAAAAGATTTATCAAATGGCTTTGCCATAAATTTTCATATCCGTCTGAAGATGAGCTTGTACGTGATTTCGAGAAAGAAACATATACTAACTTTAATTTTGAAAACGAGCTCGATATAAACCAATTTAAGAAGAAAGATGATGATTTTGATATTGAATATTAGTATTAAATTTAAAAACTTTAAAGGGAGCTGTATGCTCCCCTTGTAAGAAATTCTATTTAGATTTCTTAAAAATACTTTTAAAGAAATCTAGAATTTTTTTATACCACGTTTGATTTTTTATTTCAACTAAAGCTAATTCTTCTTTTGAATCCTTTAATTCATCTGTATAATCTCTCTTATTAAATATATTATTAGGATTATATTTTTCATATTTTTCAATTTCTATTTTTTCTTGATTTTGCTGTAATAAGTTCCTTAATACTTCTTTTTGCTTATCAGTAGCAAAACAATCTCTAAATAGTGAAACCAATATGGCATTTGCATTTTGTGAAATATTTTGTTCAGCTAAATTAACATTTGGATCAATTTTAAAATTATAATCTTTATCTTTGTTTTCTTCAAAAAAATCTATTTTCTCTTTTGGTATTTTTTTATATTCTTCTTCAGAAAAATGATTGATAATCTCTAATACTTCTGTATATGCTTTTGAATATGTATTATTCATCTTTTGTTACTCCCTCTCTATATTTCTTTCATTAGATAGAGTATTTTGTGCTCTATCCATTTGTGCTACTTGTTCTGTAGCAATACCATTACTTATTGCATTTTTCACAACATCTTTTATAGAAATACATTTACTACGTTTAGTTTCTTGTTTTTTTATATCTTCATCAATTTCTTTTTTGTAAACCTGGCAAAAATCATCTAGTGTCATAAATTCTATACTATATTCTGAATTTTTAAATCTATTCATTTCATCAGAATGATTTTCTTTATAATATTCTATATCACTAATTAATCCATCAGGCATTTTAGAATAGTCATCTTGAGTTAAATTCATCATTAAATATTGAGCAAAATCAAATTTTGAATATGATAATTCTCCTGTTTGTTCATTTCTCAACATACATACTTTTAATTTATCAGGTTCAATACTTTCTTTTGTCCCAGCATCAAAAGGATTTATATGTCCTTTATTTCCACCTGTATTTTCTATATCAGTGCCATCAAAAATAAAATACATACCTTCACCTAAAAAATCTTCAAAACTTTCTGATTCTATAACTCTCTTTTCCAAATCGGGATCAGTTTTATCTTTGTCTCTTTTTCCCGTTTTTATATCTGTATATACTCTATAAAAATTTGCCATCAATGCAGCAACTGCATATCTCCCATCAGAAAAAGAAACTTTATCAGATGAATCTTTTACAGCTTTTGAATTATCTTCAATTCTTGGCGTAAGTCCCTTTTCTCTTATACTAAAAGCTCTATTTAAATATGTAAAATGAAAACATTCTTTTGAACTCATATTATCCTCCTTGTAACTTCCTCTGTCTTGTACAATATATTTTCTTTCTTCTTGACTTCTTCCTTCATATCCTTGATTTAATATTTCTGCAAAATCACTATTTGAAATTTCACCTGCTGGAAATTGAATATCTGAACTTTCATCTCCACCTCTTACTAAATATTTCTTACCATCAATTTCATATATACATGCAAAACCACATTCACTTTCATTTTCTCTTACAAGATTTATTATTTTTGGCTTCGTTCTTATAAAATTTTTACCAGCAAGAAAAACAAAATCTTTTGCTTCTTCAAATCCAAACTCTGTTTCTGTATCTCTAAAATATTGATTCAATTTTTCAAAAATAAGATCAAAACGCTGTCCGTCATTTAAATCAATCATATTCTCTCCGAATATTCTATCTAAATATTCATGAGATAAGTCTGTTTGCATTAAGCTTCTCGGTCCACGCTCCTTATATTCTTCAATAGGGGAAATTCCTGGCATATTTTCAGCTATTTCTGCTTCTCCTATTTTAATTCTCATCAAAGCTGATTCCATCAAATAATCTTGTACATATTTTTGCTCTCCAATTTTAAATATTGCACAATAATGCTTTGCCTCATCTTGACTTAATTCTTGTGTTTCTCCCTTTTTTTCTATTCCAATTGCTCTAGCTTCAATTCCTACTTCGTTTAATATTTCAGCATAAATTTCTGCCATCCCTTTACATATTTGTGCTTTTTTTGATTTATCCGTATCTGCTCTTAACATATTGCTTTTTCTAGTACTAGACAACTCTGTTTCACCTTTTCCATTTTCAAGTTTAGCACTATAATTATTATCATAATACATAACCTTACCGAGCTCAATATGAACAAATTGTGCTATATCATAATCCGTTATTTCTGGATTAGTTCTCATCGATTTTGCTCTATCAATTATATTTTTTATTAAATCTTCCATAAATTCAATTCCTTATATATTTTTATAGCATAATAATGTAATTCAAAATTCATCATAACTTCGCCACAACTTTGCCATAACTTTGCCATTATTCTTTCAATTTAAATTTCTTATTTGGCGACTTCTCGCTAGTTCCAATTGGTTCAATAGTATTGTTATCAATCAATTTTTTTAGAATTCTTCTAACAGTTCTATCAGCAATACCAGTTTCTTCTATTATTTCTTTTGCACTAATTAAAACATTTCTTTTAATGCACTCAATCACTTTTAATTCATTTTCAGTAAGTAATAATTGAGATTTATCTTGCATTTCTTTTGAATTCATCATTTCATCAATTGTATCATTTATCATTTTTAGCATAAATTCTATAAATTCAGTAGAATTTCCAGCATTATTACAATTATATATTGCTTTATAATACTCATTTTGATTTTTCTTTATCATACTTTCTATTGGCATATATTTAAAAAATTCTTCCCAATTTGCAAGTAATGCGGTTTGCCATAATCTTGCCATTCTTCCATTTCCATCTCCAAAAGGATGTATAAACACAAATTCATAATGAAAAACAGAAGAAAGTATTAATGGATTTACTGTTTCTTTTGCTTCGTTCATCCAGTTAAATAATTGATCCATAAGATTCGGAACCATTTTTTCTGATGGTGCTATAAAAATTGTTATATTTCCATCTTTAACTTGTTCTCCATGATTTCTAAATCTACCTGCATCTTCTTCAATTAAATAGGTCATAATTCCATGTAATTTTTTTAAATCTTCTATAGAATATGGATTCACCTTATCTAACTCATCATAAGCTTTATAAGCGTTCTTTACTTCTTGAATATCTTTTTGCTCTCCAATTACCATTTTGCCATTAATTACATCTTCAACTTGAAATAATGATAATTGATTATTTTCGATTGCTAATGAAGAATGTATAGACCTTATTCTTGTTTTTCTTCTTAATTCAGGATATCTATTTAAACTTTCAAAATAGTTTGCTTCTCCTATTTTTTTCATAATATCTGATACATAATTTAACATTTTATCAGTTATTGTATATGGTGGATAATTTTCCATTTAGCACCTCCTCATAAATATATTTTTAGTTAATCAAGTTTTATATTTAATATAGAACTTCCAACTTTTTCCACTAGTTTTGTAAACTCTTTTGCATCTTTTTCATTAATAACTAATCTTTCCCCAACTTTATAATTTGTATCATTTGTTTTTGTTATATATTCTTCATCTACTATCCCATTATTATGTGAAAATAAATGTCTTTTTTGATAATATATTTTGAATGTAGTAAATTCATCTGGAGTTAACCAATTTTCAAAAGATTGATTAACTGCTTCTCGCCATAATTTATCACTGTCGTATATTCTCTGAAATACATTTTTCTTTAGTTCTTTTTTATTAGGTAATTCATTATAAATCGATTCACTTAAACATTGTATAGACTCTACCAAATCATTTGGAACACTTTCTAACAATGCTCTTATAATTCTTTCAGCATCATCTTTATTTTCAATAGCATTTCTTATATTTTCAATATTATTAAGCTTTGAATATGTTGTATTTATAAATTCGTTGAATGTTTGAGAAGCTGAATTTGTTCCACATGCAGGACAATAAAATGCTGAACCAACAACAGCATACCTAGTTCCACAGTGTTCGCATACAATTTTTTGTTCAATAATGTCTTTACAGCTTATTGGCAAAAATGTTTCATATCTTTTAAAACCTGAAACTTTCATATTTAATTTTATAAAACCTTTACTTTGTCTTCTGTTAAATTGTGTTGCATCTTGATTTAAAGCTCTACCAATTCTTGCATTAATATTGTTTATTGCTTGTCTTTTTCCTTCTTCAACTTGCTCTGTTGTAAACCATTTATCAGAAGTTTCTGATTTTCCACATTTAGGACAATATATAGCTTCATCTTTACAAATATTTTTCCAATCTTCATTATGTATTTTAAATTGAAATAAGCATTCTTCATTAGGACATTCTTTATCGATATATCCATCTTCATCTACTTCAATTGGAAATTTATATTGAATTGGTTGTCTACCTAAATTTTCTAGTTCTCTTAATATATTCTCAAACATATCCCCTCCAATAATTATTAATTTTCTTCCTCTTGAGCCCTTTTTCTAAAGCTATATACATTAGCTTTATTCTTACATTGTGGTGTATCATATTCTGCCTTTGAGTTTTTAGGTATAAAAGCTTTATGGCAGAATTTACAAATCTTAAGCATTATAGTATCTTGTGATAAATTTACTAAAAAATTCAAATCTATTGCCTGTTTTAAATAACCATATACTAAACCTATTTCATTATTGTGTAAACTATCTATATTAGTATAAAGATTATTTATTGCTATAAGCGGAGAATAATTCATTAAGTGACGTTCCTCTACAAAGTGAACTAGATGTTCATATAGAATTTTGGCATATTGTAAAATCATATCAACAGGTTCTCCATAGTTTTTAGAAAAAATCAAGAATTCATTTAGTTCTGGTGTTAGGTATTTTTCCATTATTCTAGGAGAAATATCTTTTCTGCATTTTTCAATAAGTTCTTTAATTTGATTATTATTTAGTTTTGGCATAAAGAAATTTAAGTATTCTTCCAATTTCATATTCGTTATATGATCTTCATAATCAATCAAATTATAATCTCTTAAAGCAACATTATCATCTAACACATAATATCTATTAACTGGAAAATCAGCCATAAATCCAAATAGTCCATAATTTCGTACATAATCTAAAACTTCTATATCCTCAACTTCCTCTTTATAATATACTTTTTTTCCAATATTTAAAATATCTATTAAATATCTATCAATCCAATCAGAAAATGTTGAAGCATGACTTTTAGCTTCTTTTTCTGGTAAAACATATCTTTTTCCATTTATTTCTTCGATTACGTATCTGTCAAAAGCAAGGCAGAAACGTTGATTTTCTATATAAAAATTAGCTTTCATTTTCCACTCCTAAAAATTATTTAAAAACTTTATTGTAATCGCTTGACAAATTATAAAGCTTACGTTATAATTTGATAAAGTTGAGTAATTACTTGTTGATATGTATAGCTTACAATAATTACTTTAAAAAGTCAATAGAATTTCCAAAAATTCTTTAAATTGCACATTGAAAATTGAATATTTCAGTTGTTAGATACAACATAATGAGACACTTGCATAGCCTTAACTCATCGTATAGGGTGCAACTCGGACATAGTCGGAGTGGTGAAAGTCCAGTGGTGTAATGTAAATTACCATCTAATAATTCCCAGATGATGAGGGGTAAGGAAAATATCATCATAAAACTAAAATACGAAAGGAGATAAAACTTATGGAAAACGAAATTAAATTTTATACAACAGCAGATGTAAGAAGAATATTAGGAATAGGAAATAAAACTTGTTTAGACTTATTCCATCATTCTGATTTTCCTTGTATTAAAGTTGGAAAATCATTTAAAGTTGCTGTAAGTTCATTTAATGAATACGTAAGTACACGTAGAGTTTTAAGCGAAGTAAATGAGTAAGATTACAAATGATAAAAAAAGAAGATTTAAATATGCGACATTTAAACCTTCAAACTACTATTTTAAATCGAATATAAGAAAACTCTTGCTATAGTATTGATATTATTATACACAAAAAATCAAAATATATCAAGAGTTTTCCTTAAGTTTAACAAGAAAGGAAAATAAAAAATGAATAAAGTAAAAGGAATTACAGTAGGAACTTATTTAACAAAAACAATTAAAAATCCAAAAGATAAAGGTTTATCTAGCAAAGAGATTTGCAATCATTGTAAAATGAAAGATAACTGTAAATATAGACAAATAACAAAATTTGAAAATGGAAAAGTTATTGATAACAATGTAGAATGTGACTCTTTCTATTTTTCTATAACACCTAAAGCAATAGTAACAACAGGTAGAGATACAATTACAGGAAAAAGAACTACAAAAACATTTGTAGGAAAGAACGAAAAAGAGGCATTTAATAAAGCATTATCATTTCAAATTGAAATGGAAGAAAATCAAGAATTTAAAATAATTACAAAAAGTAATAAAACAATAATTGATCTTGTAAAAAATAAAATTGAAGAAGATTATAAACTAGGCAAGATAATTAAAGCAACACACAAAAGAAAGTCTGATACAATAAAGAAATTATCAAAAGAAAATTTTACTAATAAGCCTATTTCAAAAGTTACAAGAGATGAAGTAGTTAAATATTTAGAAAGCTTGAAAAACTATTCTAAAAGTACAATAAAACAAAATTATGAACTATTATGTATGGCTTTTGGACAAGCGAAATATGAAAATATTATAACAGATAACTTTATGGAAGGCTATAATAGAGTTGAAAAGCCTAAAAGCGAATATAAAAGTCATCATAGAATTTCACTATCAGTTGATGAACAAAAGAAACTGGTTGATTATTTAAATAATGCAAATTACAAAGATTGTAGACACAAATATATTTTATTACTGTTATTAAGTACAGGAATGAGAATAGGAGAGGCTTTAGTTTTAGATTATGACAAAGATATAGATTTAGAAAATATGAAAATCTATATTAGAAGAACTCAAACAAAAGATAATAGCGGAAAAGCAATTATAGGAAATACAACAAAAACAAATACAGGTCAGAGAACCTTAAATATGAATAATATAATTTATCAAATTATTCAAGGGGCTTTAGAACATAAGATTGACAATAAAGAACATTTATTATTTTGTAAAGAAGATAAAACAATGTATGTAGAAAATTCTATAAATAGCAGTCTAAAAAGAATTGCACTAGATTTGAATATTGGAATTTATGAAGAAAAAAATACAAAAGGAAAATTAGTTAAGAAAACTGATATTCATACACACATGTTAAGAGGAACATTTGCAACTAGATGTGCAGAGGCAAAAATAGCTCCAGCAGTTCTTAAGAAAATATTAGGTCATACTGATATTACTGTCACAATGAAATACTATGTTGATGTAGATGTCGAGTTTGAAAAGGCAGAAAATAAGAATGTTGAAGATTATTTAATAGATAAAGAAATATTTAATGTAGATTCAGATTATGATTATGACTATGCTTAAAAACACAAAAGAAAAACCTTGAAACTTTATTAGAATTTATGAAAATTATTTTTAATAAAGTTTCAAGGAAATGTTTCAAGGTAAAAATACAAGACTTTAAAATGCTTGATAAATAATGAAAAATAGCAATTGGTTAGAGTGCCTCACCTCGACCATACGATAGCAATTTTGAGGGAACTCAAGAAAATTGCAAAAGTCTGAAAGAGTATTAATCAATGGATTTTGATTAATACTCTTTTTCTATTCAGTTCTCAAAAATTCTATAAAAAGTTTTAAAATAGTTCTAAAATTTATGTTTTAAAAAATTTTTAGGTTAATGAAAAATGTTTTAAAAAGTTCTAAAAAACTATATAGGACTTTAAAATGCTCTTTCATCTTGGAAAGGAACAAAGATGAAAGAAATAGATTATTATAAAAATAATGAAATATTAGAAAATAGTTATTATCAAATACCACAAGAATTATTTGTTAATAGCTTATATAAAGAAAAATTAAATTCAGATAGTAAAATATTATATGCTTTCTTGCTTGATAGATTATCACTATCACAAAAAAATCATTGGTTTGATGAATATGGCAGAGTATATTTAATATTCACAAGAGAAGAAGTACAAAATAAACTTTGCTTATCTGAAAAGACAGTTACAAAAGCATTTAAACAATTATTAGAAGTAAATTTAATAGCAGAAAAAAGACAAGGTTTAGGAAAACCTAATTTAATTTATGTTGGTAAAATACAACACGAAGAAATAATTAGTGATATTGAACAGGACAATATACAAATCTTGAACAGTAAAAATTACGGTTCTGGAAAAGTAAAAAATACAACTCTTGATACGGAAATTTTACCTACAATCAATCCTCATAATATCAAAACTAATATAATCAATACTGATTCTATCAATCTTCAAAGTAATGAAGAATATATTTCATTAAATGAAGTAAAAGAAAAATGCAAATTAAAGGAATTTACAAAAAAGGAACAAACTATATTAGAAGATGTAATTGAAAGATTGTATTATGCTAATGATTTAAAGGTGGGTAGTGTAGTAATTACTAATTCAAAAATATTATCAAAAATTTCTTTAATAAATAAAGATAACTTAATTCAATTATTAGATATTGCTAAAAATAGTAGTAACATTAAGAATATAACTAATTACTTAATGATTTGTTTATATAATAATTTAGGACATAGCAATATGAGAAACAATAACAAAACTGCTATTTCTACTCGTGAATATGAAAGAAAATATCCAGATGGATTTTTAGATAGCTTATACGCTAACTTCTCATATGAAAATGCAGTAGCATCTTCGTAGAAATTTGCTCTGATATGAAGTTGCGAGGGTGTGCTTTATAGTGCAACTTCACTTGACTCAAAATAACTTGTTTATTTTGAGTCAAGCCTAAAAAATACTTTAGTTATTTTTTAGGAAAGGGTGCAGGATCTCCTGCCACACAGATAAGTTTTGAAAAAAACTTGTCTAGTGTGTTAGACAAGAAAATCTTATCTCGTAAATTTAAGAAGGAGCAAGAAAGAATATATGAGCTATGCCATAATTAGAAATGAGAAATTGACAAGGGCACAAGCTATGGGAGCATATAAGCATAATGAAAGAAAAACAAAAAATCATTCAAATAAAAATATAGATAGCAGTAGAACAGAACTAAATTATTATTTAAAGAAAAATGAATTAAGTTATATAAAAGAGTTTGATAGAATAAAGAAAAAATACAATTTAAAAGGTCAAATAAGAAGTAATAGCAATATAATATGCGAAATGGTATTTACTTCTGACCAAAAATTCTTTGATGAAATAGGATATGAAGAAAGTAAAAGATATTTTACCGAAAGTTATAACTTTATATGCAATTACAAAAATTTAGGTAAGCAAAATATAATATCAGCAGTAGTACATATGGATGAAGATACACCTCATATGCACTTGTTATTTATTCCAGTAGTTCATACAACAGATAAACAAGGAAATAAGATTGATAAAGTATGTTGTAGAGATTTTTGGAGAGGAAAAAATAGTTATAGAGATTTACAAAATGCTTATTTCAAGCATATTTCTGAAAAAGGTTTTAAATTAGAAAGAGGAGAATTAGTTGAAGTAACTAACAGAGAACATTATTCAATACAAGAGTATAAGAAAATTACAAATTATGAAAATACAAAAGAATTATTAAAAAATATCAAATTAGAATTACCTGAAACACCAGATATAAAAGATTTCAAAAAGCTTATGCTAAATAGAGATGAAAAAATAGAAAATGAAGTTATAAAACCTAAAGATGATTTAATAAATAAACTTTATAATGAAAATATATCACTTCATAAAGAGTTATCAAAACAAGCTAATACAATAAACATAGCAACAGAATATGAAAAGAAACATACTCAAATTCTTGAAGATAATGTAAATCTACAATTCAAATGCAAAAAGTTAGAAAAAACATTAGAAAATAAGGAAAAGGAATTAAAGCAACAATTTGAAGATGAAACTTACAAAATAGATTATCAATACCAAAAGATTATAAACAAATTAGAAAAAGAAAATACTTATTTAAAGAAAGTTATTGATAGATTTAAATTTACGGTTCAAAAGTTTATTACTTGGATTTGTCATAAGTTTTCTGCCCCATCTGAAGAAGCATTAATAAGAGATTTTGAAAGAGAAACATATATGGACTTTGATGTTGAAAAACAGCTTAATATAAACAGATTTGATAAAGAACAGCAGGAAGAAGAATTAGAGTATTAAATATAAAGTTATCTGTCACAGCATTGCTGCTGTGACAGATATGGTCCGAATTTTCGGTCTCCTGTTATTAGGAGCGGTTAGTCATTGACTACCAGAGAGCCGTGTGTTACGGTAAATCCCCAATCGCGTAAAAGCCCTTCAAGGTCATCATATGAGTAATCAATATGACCTTTAATTGCCATAAGGATCATCATTGCGCCACTGTTGTTTACCAACTCGTGTTCCTCACCTTTGAGACACACATGAGCTGTCTTGTGAGAGAGCCGTGCCCACACTTCCCATTGATTGTCATGTCCATGCATCTTGATGGAGGTCCAAGGTGATACATACAGGTATTGTATTTCATCAATACCTTCAAGTGTACGTTTTTCTACCTTAGGTCCAAACGGATACCGTGTTTCTCCAATTCCAGCAATAAATTCTTCTGGAAGTCTAGTTGTTTCAATCATATTGCTACCTCCTAATGTTTGCAAAATGTTTTGGCTTACAAAATATTTATATCATATTTAAATAATTTTAGCAATTTTTTTGAAAAAACTATGTACTTTTTTCAAAATTTAGTGTATAATTTTATTATAACAATGAATAATATATATTATAAATAATATTATTTACTTTGGTCTCACAAGGACCAAACCCGTGTAGACGCTGAGCGTCGCAAAAAGCCATTCAAACGAATGGCTTTTTATTATAGTCTTTTACCTTTTAATTGTCTTATAATTCCTAGAATATCTTTTACACTAAAGAAATATTTTTCTGCTTTTGTTAATGGCATATTATGATTATGTTTATATACGATTTTATCTACAAATGTTAGCATATCGGATACTTGGAATAATCTTTTCTCTTTGTGATCAAATTCAATTCTATGTTCTACATTATTTTTTGTAATTAGCAATGTATCAATAATAGCACCTAATGCTTCTTGTCCATTATCATAATAGACAACTACTTTTTCAAACTCATTCATGTAATCATTTATAGAGTCAAAAAAATTACTTATTTCAAGTGCTAATTCTCTATTTAATTGAGCTTTATTATTTTTAAATCTCTTATCAATTATAACTGTATGTATTTTTACTTTTACTCTTTTTGAAAAGTAGAATATAGACCAAAAAATATCTTTTCTTTGTTCTAAATCAAAATGTGAATAATCCCCTCTTTTAGCAACCAAATCTGCCAAATGTATCATTCCATCATATTGGGCTTTTTTTAGTCTATTATTTAAATATTCTAAGTCATTAGAAATAGAATCATCACTTTCGTGTATTGTAAATGAAACTCCATATAATTCAGAACTTCCATCTACAAATCCAAAATCTCCACTTTCATCAATGAATATATTAAGTCTTCGTTTTATTTTAATCACCTACTTTTTCGCTATTTTTAAAAAGGTAAATCATCTGCTTCAATTTTGAAAGGCATTTCTTCTATATCAACATTAAAAGCAGTATGCAATCGCATATACCATTTACTATCTTTTGTAAGATTTTGAATTATTTTTCTAATTCTGTCATACCAATATGGCTTGTTTCTATATTTTAATCTTTCAATAATATAGTCAACAAAACTTTCTTTAATATCAACATTGTCATTAATCATAATATTAATATAATTATCTGTAATAAAAATTTGAGTAGGCTCATTACAATCAATATATTTTTCAAATAAGATATCAATTATATCCATTTTATTTGAAAATAAATTTAATATATGCAAACAATTAACAAGAATAGTACCATTTTCATAATGAATATATCCTTCATTAAAATCCTCGTAGTCAACAATTTCTAATGTTTTAGTATTTTCTAAAATAAGATCTTCCAATTTTGTTTTAGTTAATTCCGAAAAATTTGTCCATATTGCTTCTGTAATAAATTTCAATAAAGAAATTATTTGATTTTCATCTATTTTTCCAAATAAATCTTTTTCAATCACTTCACAATATTCTTTAAATTCTTCAGGCTTTAAATTTTTTAGCAATTCATTAATTACTTTATCTTTAGACTTTGTTAATTTATCTCTATTTTGATACAGCAATACTGATAAATCTAATCTTTTATTTTCTGGTATAGTTGTTACTAGATTAGTTGCATATCTTTCTGTATTTGGAAATAGGTCATTGGAAATTTCTAAAAACCAATCTTCTATACTATTTATACTTCTGCTATCCATTATTTCATCTAAAATGACATCATCTAACAAAACTAAAATGGCATCTGCTATTCTTTTGGAATATGTTTGCTTTGAATGACTCATGGGATTTCTAAAATATTCTATTAATCCTTTTGATAAATCTCTAATACCTGCTTGTTTATTTTTTTCAGTTGTAGTAGATAGTTTATTGATTTTTATCAATGGATTTTTCTCTGAAAATGCTTTATTTATTAAGTCAACACCATCATCATCAGCTAAATCTGATTTTTTTCGTATTTCAGTAGCCATACATAATAATGCATCTCTTACTACTTCAGTATAATCTTTATTATTATAATGTGATTTTATTGCATCAGCTAATACATCTTTCATATCTTACTTCCTTTTTTAGTTATTTATTTTCCATCATCCACTTATACAACTCATCTTCTGTAACTTTCCCTTGTTTAAATTCTTTTATCTTACCTTGTGCAATTTTTTTCCAACTATCAAAATCATTTTTCAATTTTTTATTGTTACCACTTCTAGCAACTTCCATAAATTTCTTTTGATAAGCTTTTCTATATTCTAGTAAAGCAGGAATTTTTTCTAAATTTTGTTTATAAGTTTGTTTTGCACCTTTTTCTCTACAACTCTTTCCATCTTCATTTGGCAAATCACAATATAATTCATCTTGTCTAACTGCTGGAATAAAATACCTATCACAATATTGACATTTTTTTATTGGTAAATTAGAATTTTTTACAATTTGTTCTAACACTACAAAAACAATATTACTTAACTTTTCACTCGTATATACATTAGTCATTGGTATAAAAGAATCGTCTTGATCCAGTTCTTCAGTTAGTTTATTTAATGGTTGATTACCATATTTTAAATATTTATCTGAATATGTATCTAAAATAACTTCTATATCACTTGAATATGAATATACATCATTATGATGTGTTACTAAAGATGCAATAAATTTTGAACTTGGTTTGCTATTTTTTAGTTCTTCATTTCCATTTAAATTATATACAAAATCTACACACTTTCTAAAATTATATTGCATATCTGATACATATCCATAACTATCTTCATATACTCTTTTCATTATTTTTGTTAATTCTTCTTCAGACTTATATGTATATATTAATTCCTTATCTGGTACATATTCTCTTAATAATTCAAATCCATACAAATAGAAAAATGTATTATATGCTTTATCAAAGTTTGAAAAGTCTGCATTTAATAAATTTATCAAAAGTCTTCCAAATTGCTCAGCAAAAGGATAAAGAATAGTTGCAGGATGTTTTGGAGCAGAATTTTTTTTGCTTGGCTTTTTTTTATAAAAGTCTTTTTCTTGTATAATTACCCTTTTATAATTAGATAAATCATCATTAAAATCAGTTTTATACATATATAATGGTGTTGAATAATACTCCTCCTTAGAGTTTATATCAAACCATATATAAAATCCTTCATTAAAAGAATATTGAGGTAATTTTCGCATCTTTTTAATCCCCCTAAAAATAAAATGTGAAACATTTCAAAATATTTTTATAAATATGTTGACAAATATAAAATATGATTATATAATCAATTTACAATTTTAAATAGTTTTGACAAATCTCTCACAATATAGTTATACTATATTAAGTAAGTATTGTCAAGGAAAGGAGGTAAAAATATGCAGAATTTAAAAGAAATTGACATTAAACTATACTCAACAGATGATGTATGCAAATTATTGCATATTGGAAAACAAAAGTGTTTGCAATTATTTCATCAAGAAGATTTTCCAAGTATAAAAATAGGCAGAAAGTTTTGGATAAAAGCGGATTGTTTAAATGAATTTTTAAGCCATAAAAGAATTATGGTAGAATAAAAAAGAAAGAAGACTTAATCTAGCACATTAAATCTTCTAGTAAACAGGAAATACCCTGTTCGATATATTTGTAAAATAATTATACTACCAATTTAAAAATTGAGCAAGGTATTTCCTCAAAAAATTTAAGAAATGGAGGAAATATTATGAGTAATAAAGGTTATACAGTCGGAACATATATAATAAAAACAGAAAAAAAGAACTCTGAATTATCTATGTGTCCTATATGTAAGAAATGCAAAGATAGATCTGTTTGTCAAAATAGAAAAAACAAAAAATCAATGAATAATTGCGATAAATGTAGAAAATGTAAAAATGCGGATAAATGCGATAAGTTCTATATTAATGAACAACATAAAGCAACTTTAACAATAGGAAAAGATATAGAAACAGGAGAAGTAATTAGAAAGACATTTACTGCTAAAACACAAGAAGAAGCATTAGATAAAATGTATAAATACAAATTAGAAATAAAAAGGTCTGGTTGTTCTATTGAATTGAAAAGAACAGAAAAAACAATAGCAATTTTAGCAAAAGAAATTGAAGATTCAAAATATAGAATGGGAAAAACGAAAGCAAATGCTTACAATACTAATATGTCAACATTAGAAAGAATTAAAAAGCATAAATTTGCTAATATTCCAATAGAAAAAGTAACTAAAAAACAAATTGAAGACTTTTTACATGAAGAAAGAGTAAAGTCAAATTCCACTATAAAAAAAGATTATAGAATGCTTAAATATGTTTATGAATATGCAAATTATAAATTATATTTAGTAAAAAATTTATTTGAAGGCATTGATCGTATTGAAAAACCAAAAAGTTTAAAAGAAGATAAAGATGTAGTTGCTTTAACAATAATAGAACAAAACCAATTAGAAGACTATTTAGAAAGTCATTCATCAAGTTATAAAAACATTATTCTTTTGTGTTTATATACAGGGATGAGAATCGGCGAAGTACTAGCATTGAATTACAATGAAGATATTGATTTAGATAATAAAATGATTAAAGTCACAAAAACTTTAACAAAAGATAGAAATAAAAAAACTATTATTGGTCCAACCAAAACTAAAAGTGGAAAAAGAAATATAGAAATAAATGAACTTACAGAAGATATTATAATAGATTCATTAAATAACAAAATAGAAAACAAAAATAAAGTTCTATTTTGTCAAGCAAATAAAAAATTATATGTAGATAATACAATAAATTCGGCATTTAAGCGAATATGCAAAAATGCAGGAATAACAAAACCAGTAAATACCCATATGTTAAGACATACTTTTGCAACTAGATGTATTGAGGCAGGAGTAGACTTGCCAGTGTTGCAAAAATTAATGGGACATGCCAATATTGAAACTACAATAAATACTTATGGCGATATTTACAATTATTATAAACAAAAAGAAACTCAAAAAGTAATAGATTATTTAAAGAGAGAAAGAGCATAAAAGAACATTTAAAATTAAACATTTGAATTTTAGATTAATACTAAAATAAGAATTTTAAAAAAATGTTTTAAAATACCAAAAGTATTATAAAACATTGATAAATAAAAGGTTTGTGGTAGTTTGAAAAAGCTACCACCTCGACCAATTTAAAGGATTTTTTAAGAAATTCTAGAAAATTTCAAAAAAGTCTAAAATGAGAAAAAGCAGATGTCTGTAAGATTACAGCACCTGCTTTTAATTTTGTCAAATTCTCTAAAATTCTTGAAAATGCTGAAAAAATTTCAAGAACAAATTTCAAAAATTATTTTTTTATCTAAAAAAATTTCCAAAAAATTTCAAGAATAGCAATCTCTTATCCTGTCTGGGTTAGGAGGACTACTTATGCTAACTTTTGTACCTCATAAAATAAGTGAAGAATACAAAAAAGTAGAGTTTTATCGTGTTAATAAAGATCTTTGTGATAACGAATTATACAAAGATTTAAAGCCTACATCAATTTTATTATATGCACTTTTATGTGATAGATTATCTGTTTCCTATGCTAATGAAAGCAAAGACAAGAATTTCAAAAATAAATTGCATTACTATGATGAAAATGACGATGTATATGTGATTTATACGAGAATCGATTTAGAAAAGAAATTACATATTGGTAAACAATCTTTATGTTCTGCATTCAAAGAACTTGTTAAAGCTAATTTAATTAGAGAATTAAGGCAAGGAAAAAATAAACCTAATAAAATTTATGTAGGAAAGACTATATCAGAAATAAAAGAAGAATTTGTAAAGTGGAAGGATGAAAATCAGACTTCAGGAAATCCGTTTTTAAGCTCTCAGGAGGTCTTAAAATCAGATGCAAATAAAAATAATATATTAAATAAAAAGAATTATTATTCAAATTGTAATGGTAGAGATTATTCTAATATGGATTGGAGCAAATTATATGCAAATTCTAATTTTTGAAAAGGATAGTTTTAATTTTATAGGAGGCTTGTATGAAAAATTTAAGAGAGAAATTAGAATATCATCAAGAAAAAGATTATTTAGTACCTAATATAGCAATAAAAAATAATTTAGGTAATTATCAAATTGGAAAATATGGATATTTACGACTAGACTATCTAAAAAGTAATAAAAAAGGTTATTATACAGAGTTTATGTTAGAAGGAACATTACTAGAACATATTGTAGCTATTGATAAAGAAGCAAATAAACAAGTAAGAAATATAATTAAAAACTTAGCTAAAGCTAATAATGTTGATGAAATGTTAAAAGAGCGTAGCCCATTTGAATGGGTAAGATTAATGAATAATTTTAAAAATACTGCAGAAGAAATTGTTTTAAAAGAATTAATTTATAACTAAATTTTAGGAGGAATAAAAAATGGGTAATTTTAGAGAAGTAAATGATGATATATTAAGAGATTGGCTTAGTATTAGAGAACAAGAAGTATTTTGTACTTTAACAGGTGAAGATAAAAAACATCATATTTATTTTGATGAGTTATCTGAAAATATTCTAAAGAATGTTCCTAAACAAAATCAAAAGTATGTTAAAAAGCAATTAGAAATATTGGATAAGAATTTTATGGATTATTTAAGTTATTGGAATGAGAAGTATTATAGAAATGGTTTTGTTGATGGAGTGCAGATAATTAGTGGGTGTACTGATAAATGAATTATTTTTACAAATATGATACAAGTTCTGCTTTCTTTGTAATAAAAATGTGAAAGAAAATTTATATTTCTTTCACATTTTTACTTAGAGTTCAAAATAATCTTCTATGTCACAATTAGACCAGCCGCCATATCCTGGTCGTCCTGGAATTCCTCCAAATCCCGGTCTACCAGGAGTACCTGGAATGCCAGGTGTCCCTGGTACTCCACCAAGTCCTGGATAGTATGGTAAATATCCTTTACAATCTTCTGTAAAAGCAATTACATTATTGTTTCTATCATACAAAACGCCTTTTTCATACCATCCTATATGTTTACCTGTTCTTATGTTATAAACATTTTCACTATATATCCAAGCTAAATTTTTACCTTTGCAGCTAATAAATCTATCTCCATACTTAAATAATTTGGCTTGACCTTTTTTATTATATAACCATTCCATAAATAATTCTCCTTTCTAGTTTTTATACGGATATTTATCGCTTTTTGAACGATTTTCTTCCCATTGAACTGCCTGCAAATTTCTAGAAGAATCTGTTCCACCTTTAGATTTTGGATGTTTATGATCTATTTCCCATCCCATTTCGCTTTGCTTTCCATATGACGATTTGTATATTATATTTCCATAATCGTCCTTTCTATACACATCAGGATTTCTACCTCTTATTTTATGTGCATTTTCCCATGCTTTTTCAATTTTGTTGTTCATTTTAAATTCCTCCTATATAATTATTTATATATAAGGATTTTCGTTACTAAAAACCTTATGTTTATGTATTTTATTTATTATTTGCTAATCCATAGTCTAAAAGCTTTTTTTCCATAATCGGATGCTATCATAAGTTTCCCCGTTTTTGGATGTTTATAGCTTTTGACAAATATATAGTAACCTTTTGTCATATAAAAACCTCCTAAATTTTCAGATAACCATTGCAAAAGAAATTTTCATATGATATAATTTTAATACGATTAATTAAGACTATATGTAACGCATATGGTTTTTCTTTTTAGCTAAATTGGCGTTTAGCTATGCAGTAGTTACCAAACTTTTAAGCCGTTTGGTGGCTTTTTTATTGTTTGAATTCTAATTTCTTCTTAATAATTCTAATAATTCAAGGAAATAATATTTTCGACCTCTTACTCTATCATCACCAGATAATATGTGTGCTTTTTCAAGAGCAACTAAATATTTTCTTGCTTGAGAAAGGCTAACATTTATCTTTTCAGCTAAATACGAAGAATTAATAATTGGCTGTGTAAATATGCAAGATATTATTTCTTCATATTTTTGAGAATTAATAATTTTTCGAGACTTTTCACAAGAGTTATAATATATTTTATTTAGGGAGTCAATGTATTGAATATGCTTATCAGCTTGTACAATACACATTTTTAAAAAAAATTTAATCCACTCTGTATAATCGTTTTTCCTTGTATCCGTTAGTTTATTGTAATATATGCTTTTATCTTGACTAATAGCCTCACTTATATAGAAAAATGGAAATCTAATAACACCAAATTTATATAAACATAGACTTATTAATAGTCTTCCAACACGTCCATTTCCATCTTCAAACGGGTGTATTGATTCAAATTGGGAATGAATTATGGCTGTCTTTATTAAGGGATTAATATCTATTGTGCTATCATTCATAAAATCTAATAATTCATCCATATATTTTTTGGTTTCGTTGAAAGATGGTGGATTAAATACAATTGTTCCTACACTATTTACAATATAATTATCTTTTTCCTTATATTTACCTAGAGTTTTTTCTTTATTTTTTTCAACTATATTATTAAGCATTATTTTATGAAGCTCTTTAATTAGTGTATGGTTAAAATTGTTTTGATTTAATTGTATGGCTCCATAGTGAAGTGCTTTGGTATGATTGCTTGCCTCAATATAATTTTTCTCATTTCTTCTTTCTCTATCTTCATTGATCTCATCTTCAAGAACATCTGATATTGTAGTCTGAGTTCCTTCTATATTCATTGAAGAAATGGCTTCTTTTTTATTTAAAAGTGGTATTAATATATTGTCAAACTTATAAGAATTTATTTTTTCCTCTAAAATTCCTAACTTTTTTGAAGCTGCAAATAATTCATTTATAAACAGATTTGAATTATAATCATTAATTCTGTCTTTTAAGAACTTCAAATTACTCATATATTTTACCTCCATCTTTTATTATATGAATATTATATAGGATAAAAAAACAAATGTCAATACTTAACGCTCGACTTTTTAAAATAGTCGAGCGTTAAGTATTAGCTATTTAAATATTTTCTCCATAACTCCATTTTTCATATCAGCAATATTATAAATATTGTTCATTCTATCAAAAGTTTCTCTTAAGTTATTTCTTGCAGAAATCCAGCCCATTCCATCAGTAAACCAAACAAAAGCAAATCCCATAACTTTTTCTGCTTCTTCTGCAATCATTTTATAACTTCTAGCTGTTTCATTTAATTTAGATCCTCCTGAAGCATAAAAATTTGTTTCAATACCATATATACAATTATCAGTTTTTACCACAAAATCAAATCTTTTAGTCGCTTGATTTTTATTACTTATAAAGGACATATCTAATTTCCATTTATTTTCTATATCTTGTAAATACATTTCTTTAAAGTAAGTTTCGTTCTTTTTAAAACCTGCTTTTTGAATAAATCTTTCTACAATGTCTTCCATTAAATGTCCGCCACGATTTTTTCTTGCATTTGAATTTAAACCAGATTCAACACCTAAAACATAATCATATAAATTATTTACAATATGATTTTGAATTAAATCAAATAACCCTGTTTCTCTCATAAATATTTTATATTGCTCTACACTATAATTCATTTTTTGAAAATTATACTCAAACTTGTTACCTTCACTGTCTAAAACTAATATTTCATACTGCCTTACAGCTAGTAAAGTAGGAATACATTTTATTATTTCAGGATATTTAACTGATAAATTTTCAAAATCTTTTTCTATATTTTTGCTACCAATTAATGAGTTCATTATATTTAACTCAATCTTATGTTTTTCAGCATTTTTGTAAATTGTTTCAAAGTCTATGTAATATTTATAATCTGCAATACTATCTGTGAAAGTTAGTAACCATTCTGCAAAATCTCTTTTCATAGTATCTCCTCCTCTAATTCTTCATATCTTCTTATTGATAAGTCTAAATATTCTTTCTCATTATCTATTCCTATGTATTTTCTACCTAATTTTACTGCTGAGATTCCTGTTGTACTACTTCCACAAAAAGGATCTAAAATTAAATCATTTTCTTTAGTAGATGCCAATATGATTTTGTCCAGTATTTCTAAAGGTTTTTGAGTAGGATGTTTTCCTTGCTTTTTTTCCGATGGTTTTGTTAAGGAAGTCGTCCAAACATCTTTCATTTGCTTATTAGCATTCATTTGTTTCATTGCATCATAATTAAATGTATATTTTACATTTTTTAAATCTTTTCTTGCCCATAAAATTGTTTCTGTTGAGTGTGTAAAAGTTTTACAAGCCAGATTGGGTGGTGGATTAGTCTTTTGCCAAGTTATATTGTTTAGAATTTTAAAGCCACTTTCTTCAAGTGCCATTCCTATTGAATAAATATTGTGTAATGTTCCACTAATCCATATTGTTCCAGTATCTTTTAGTATTCTATAGCACTCTTTAATCCATCTTTTATTAAATGAATGCTTTTCTTTTAATGTTAAAGATTTATCCCAATCTCCTTTATTAACACTTATCATCTTTCCACCACTACAAGTTATACCATTATTGGATAAGAAATATGGTGGATCTGCAAAAATTATATCAAATGTTTTATCTTCAATCTTTTTTAATACTTTAAATGTATCACCGTTTATTAAGCTAAAGCTTCCGTTTTCGCTTTTAAAGTAAAATTTATTTGAGAATTCCATTTTATTTGCTCCTCGTAGTTTGTTATTAATAATTCTGAAATTTCTCCGCGTCCTTTAGCATTTGCATTTATCATTCTTTTTGCTGAGACTTCATTTATATTAAATCCCTTATATATTTTTTCAAAAAAATTATCGTTTTCATTAGTATTTTTAGGATTAGAATTACTTAGCATTAATTTTGCATTTTTTAAATTTAATTTATTATAATACTCTGCTAATTCTTTCTGATTTTCATCATTAAAATCTTCTTTTGTATAAGAAGTAAATCCTGAAGTAACTGAGAGTGGTCTGTATGGTGGATCAAAATATACAAAAGTATTTTCATCTACTAATTTTTCACTCTCTTTATAATCTCCATATGCAAATACTACATTTTTCAATAATTTTGATAAATTTCTTAAGTTATTTGAATCACAGATCGTTGGATTCTTATATTTTCCACATGGTACATTGAATTTTCCATTCTTATTTACTCTATAAAGTCCATTAAAGCATGTCCTATTTAAAAATATAAATTCTGAAGCTCGTTTCACATCTATTTCATTATCTAATAAATAAGAATTATATTCTGTTCTTATGTTATAAAAATATTTTTGTCTTTCATCTTTATCTAATGCTAAAAACTCTTTTTCTTTTTTATCTAATTTTTGAATTAAATCTTCAACTTTATATTTGATTACATTATAGCAATTTATTAAATCTTTATTTATATCAAAAGCATAAGCTTGTTTTACATCATATTTTTGTAAAATGTCTATTAAAACAGCTCCACCTCCAACAAAAGGCTCTACATATTTTTCTATTTGACCATTCTTTAATTCAAATGGAAAATATTTAGTTATTTGCGGAATTAAGCTACTTTTTCCTCCAGCCCATTTTACAAATGGTTTTACAATTTCCATTTTTACCTCCAAAATTTCTATTTTAATATATCATAAATTTCAAAAATATAAAAGATATAAAAAAACTTTTTATTTAAATTTTACATATTTTTCTGAATAGTATATTAATTTAAATTCTTTATAAAAAATTACATTTTTGCGTATACTTTATTTATTGTATGCAAAACTGTAAATATTTTTTAATTTAATGTCAGTTTTTTTATTTCGAATTTCGTGTGAACAAATTCATTGCTTGCTGGGACTAAAAATTAATTTTTCTATATAATAAAAAGTAAAAAAGTTTTCCACTCAGGGTTTGGGATTTTATCCTATTGAACAGAATTTGTGTGCACACATTCAGTGCTTGCTAGGACAAAAAAATGATTTTTATAAAAATTTAATGTCCTATAAAAAGTACCATTTTATGTACTTTAAAAATTATTTTTATCCCTATTAATGTACAAATTATGTTACAATAATCTTTTTATAAAGAAATTTTTTGCACCTATTTTTGTTACTTATAATTTATTTTATTAGTCTGTAAAAGTACCAATTTATTTTCTTAAATTGTCTCTAAAAATTAACTTTTCTTACTTTTATTTTAGTATTTTTAATTCCATTTAGCTTGTATATTTAAAAATTTTAAAAATAATTTAAAATACTTGTCCCGGTTTTAGAATTTTAAAGTGCTGTTTATTTATAGAAGAGGAAAAAATTTAAAAATAAATGTATCCTTTTTCAAATTTTAAGTGCTGTTATATGTAGAAGGAAATTTCAAAATATCCATTGACAACATTAAAATGTTATGTTAAATTCTGACTCACAGGGTGCATCTATCACATAGAATTTAACTTAAACATTTCAAAAAAGTACTTATCAAAGTAAAAAGTTAGAGGAGGTGTGATTATGGAAAAACTTAACAATATAGTTATGTATTCTCCTGAAGATGTTAGGAAACTTCTTCATTTAGGTAATTCAAAATGTTTAGAATTATTCAATTCAGAAGATTTTCCTAGCATAAAAATTGGTAGAGCCTTTTGGGTAAAAGCTGATTGTTTAGAAAAATTTTTAAGTGAAAAACATACTTTAAATAGCCAAAGTGAAGAAATGTTTTAATAAAAACTTTTTAAGAACTAACTATTTACAGGAACACCCTTACATATCACGATAAAATAATATAATTTTATTAGGTACAAAGAGTTTTTTGCAAGGGAGTTCCTTCTAAAGTAAGGAGGAAAAATGCAACACTCAAAAGGAATTACAGTTGGAACTTATCCAGTAAAAACAAAGAAAAAAGTAAATTTATTACCTATCTGTCCAACTTGTAAAAAATGCAAAGATAGGTCAATTTGTAGCAACAGAAAAAAACTTACTAAATGCTCTATATGTAAAAATTGTACTGATAGTGAACATTGTGATATTTATTATATTTCTTATTGTAGTAAAGCAATATTAAATTTAGGAAGAAGTCCTCAAACAGGAAAAGAAATTAAAAAGACTTTTTCTGGTAAAACAGAAGATGAGGCTTTATATAAACTTTATCAATTTAAAGATGAAGTAAAAAGAAATGGTCTTCCTAGAAATATTATAGAAAAATCAATGGTTACAATTTATAGTTTAGGTTATCAAATGGAAGAAATAAAAAAATCAAGAGGCAAAATTGGTACAAATGCATACAGAACTAATATGAGCACTTTAAAAAGGTTAAAATCTTATGAGTTTTCTAATATTCCTATTGAAAAAGTTAAAAGAGAGCATATTGAAGACTTTTTGGAAGATGAGCGAGATAAATCTAATTCTATAATAAAAAAAGATTATGGAATGCTTGCAAGGATTTATGATTATGCTGAAGAAAATGATTATATCAAAAAGAATTTTTTTAGAGGATTTAATAAAATTGAAAAAACGCAAAGTAAGATTGCTACAAAACAAGTAAATCCAATGACATTTGATGAAGAAAAAAGATTTAAACAATATTTAATGAATCACTCTCATCCATATAGAAATCTTGTCTTAATTGAATTGTACACTGGAATGAGATTAGGAGAAACTATTGCTCTAAACATCTCTGATGTTGATTTACATAGCAATATAATTCATGTTAGCAAAATATTAACACATGATGAAAATCATAAACCTTACATACATGATTCTTCTTTGTCTCAAACAAAAGATGGTGCAAGGCTTGTACAGATTAATGATGTTTTTAAAAATAATGTTGTTGAAGCTCTAGAAATAGCTAAAGCAAATGATGATAACAAAGAAAAACTATTATTCTGTCAAGATAATGGCTCACTTATTTTAGAAAGTAGTGTAAATAGTTATTTAAAAAGAGTTGCAAAAGAAATAGGTTTAAGCTATTGGAAACAATTTAGTTCTCATAGATTAAGACATACCTTTGCAACAAGATGTATTGAAGCAGGTATTTCTCTTCCTGCACTTCAAACTTTAATGGGACATCATGATATTCAAACTACTATTAATGAATATGGTAAAGTATTCAACTTTTATCAAAGAAAAGAGAAAGAAAAATATATTAATTATGTAACAGATGGAATAAGTGAGATTTAAAGAGAAATTTAAAATTTATAAAGATAAAAAAATAAGAAAAAATTTCAAAGTCGAATTTCAAGAATAAGTTTAAAGCTTGAAATGCAGTAATTGTAATGGATATATGCTTTTTAGAGGTAGTCACCTCGACCATATAAAAAGCTTGAAATCGTTTGATTTCAAGCTTTTATTTTAATGTTTCAAAAAAATTCTTTTAAAGAAATTTAAAATCTTTCTATACCATACTTCATTTTTTATCTCAACTAATGCAACTTTGTCTTTTGAATCATTTATATTACTATTAGATTTATTAAATATATTATCAGGATTATATTTTAGATATTTTTCTTTTTCAAGCTTTTCTTGATTCTGCTGTAACAAGTTCTTTAATATTTCTTTTTGCTTAGCTGTAGCAAAATAGTCTCTAAATAGTGAAACCAATATAGCATTTGCCTTTCTGGAAATATTCTGTTCAGCCAAATCAATATTTGGATTTATTTTAAAATCGTACTTTCTGTCTTTATGTTTTTCGTAAAAATCAATTTTTTCTTTCGGGATTTTTTTATATTCATCTTCAGAAAAATGATTGATAATTTCTAATACTTCTGTGTATGCTTTTGCATATAAATTATTCATCTTTTGTTACTCCTTCTTCATTTCTTTCATTAGATAAAACATTTTCAACTCTATCCATTTGCTCTACTTGTTCTAAGTCAAGCCCATTACTTATTGCATTTTTTACAATATCCTTCATGGAAATATGTTTAGCTTCTTGCTTTTTTATATATTCATCAATTCCAATTTCCTCTGTTTTAAATTTTGAAAAATCTAATTGTGATGGAATTGCATCAAAAAAACTTTTTTCTTCTGCTAATGCTCCTGTATATCTACCAACAAAATCATCTACAATTTCTTTAGATTCAGCATCGGTCTTTCCATTTAATAACATCGTTCTCAAATTTTCTGTTTCATCTTCAGTTAATTCTGTTTTTCCTAATATTCTTGAATTTTCTATTTCTTCTTGTTTTTCTGGAGGATAATCTAATTTTTTTCCTAAATATCCAAATCCCCTAATAATCTTTGATTTTGTTGTTTTTCCCCTATCTGACATTTCTCCATAATCAGATATGTATTGTAATGCATTCTTTCCTTGTACATGAATTTGTTCAAGTTCTCCTTTTATTTGGTATGAATGACGTATAAAATCTGCAAAAGTTTGTCCTTGTCCTAAGTCTTTATCCCTTGCTTCTATTACTTTAAAAGCCATTTGCGTTTTTTCAAAATATTTATCTGTTCTAATCTCTTGTTCTGGACAACCTAAACTTCTTGTTATTGCCACTGCAACTGCTTGTACAAAACCTTCTGTTACTTGATTATGTATTACTTCTTCTCCATTAGGTAATATTTCAGTTGTTGTTAAACCTGTTGAAATATTAAATTGACTTTCTGCTGGTAAATCTATAACTTCTGATATGATTCTTGCTCCGTTTACATATTCCACTTTTCTATATCTATCTACTTTATCATAATTACTGTATGTTCTTCCATCTATACTTGTATACATCTGTGGTTCAGCTTTTGGTACAAAATCTTTTTCCATATGATGAGTCACCTCATGAAAAAAAGTGTCTCTTAAATCTGTTAAATCATGAAATGTTGCTCCCTTTCGTAACTTTTTCCCTTCGCTATCTCTAACTTCTTTAAATATAGCTACTGTATCTGCTAGCTTACCATTTTTATCGAAATAGCAAAAATTCATTGCTCCCGTATGCTTTCTTACAGTATCATAGTATTCTTGTGAATTTGCCATCATCATGGTTTTATCTTGATAGTTCTTACCATATAATATGTCATCATTATTCTCATTAAATTCACCTAGAACTAAATTATCAATTTCCATTAACTTACTTAGTGCTTCATCAAAACTTACTATACCATTAGTAATATTTTCTATTCCTTTTGAATATTCATATGCTAATAGCAATGTTATATTAACTTCTTCCCCATTTTCATCTATAATACTTTTGTGCCAAGTATCCTTTTCACTTAACGCTTTGCTTGCCTTTGCTAAATTTTTAGAATCATTGTCTTCATATTTTTTTAATAATCCATCTACTTCAATTTTAATTGTCATATGTTTTCACCTTATTTATTTAAAATAATTGTATCCTGTTTTAAAGATTTCTTCTTTTCTTTCTGCATAGCTATTAATATTCTTGGTCTATTATACCTTTGCATAATAATAAATTGACTATCAAAAGCCATAGCACAAAGTGCAGTTATAAGAAATATCCAAAATTGTCCCCATATTGTAGAAAAGAAAATTGTTGAAACAGAAATAGCTTCATTCACCCAATGGTCCAATTCTGATTTTGCCATTGTATTTGCTATTTCCTCTAATGAATGCTCCTTTAGTGAAAATGTTGCTGGATTATATGTAAGTGCCTTTCCTTTCCACTTTTTCACTTTTAATTTTTGATACAGTTTCTTTTCAAATTTTCTCTCTTTAAACCACCATTGTTTATATGTTATATGTTTTTTAAATAGCTTAGTAACATTTCCCATAATAATTCTCATCCAAAAATGATACATTATAGTAAATGCTGTTATACCAGTCCATAAAACAACTTCGCTTTTATATATATTTCCATAGTATAACGTAAAACAAATAATACTTGCTAAACATGTAACAATTATTACACTATGCATAAAAATTGCTGGTTTACTCATTTTATTTTTTTCCATTTTATTACTCCATTTTACTATTTTCCCTTGTTAGTTTACCTTACTTCGTCCTCTTCATTGTCTCCTAATATATTACCCTGTCTTTGTTTTTCTTGGCTTATTCCTTCTTGAATCGCTGTTTTTATTAGGGCTGTTAGATGTTCTGGCTCTGGATAATCTTTTTTATCTAATGCTGCTAATACAAATTTATCCCTAATACTATACCTCCTAATTTTACCATTCTCATCTGTAACTCTAGAAAGTTGATCTAATAACATTGAAATATCCATCGGAAAGCCATGTTCTTTGGCATAAATATCAGCAAACGCTAAAGTTGTTCTTGTATTTCCGTCTCTAAAAGGATGTACTCGCCAAATCCTTGCTAGCCTCTGTGTAAATTCTGAGGCTATTTCCTCTATGTTTTTTCCTTGCCAACTAGTATTGTTTAAAACATCTAGCGCAGAATCTAAATCTTCTGGAATGTCTTCTGGTTCAGAATAATGTAAACTTAAACCTGGTATTACAACTTCTATTTTCTCGATTGGAACTGACCTAAATTCTCCAGCCCAATCAAAAATATCTCCAAAAATATGCTTATGTATTGTTTTGAAGAACTCTGCGTCATATCTCTTCTTAAAAGCTTTATTTACATCAATTAATTTTACAAACCCTATATCTTTTTCCGCTTTATTTAAATCATCATACTCTTCTATTCCTAATTTATTTTTTAGAGTTCCGTTTTCTTGTATATATGGATCTTTCATAACTATTCTCCTTATTTATCTTTATTATATTTATCTATAATTTTCTGTTGAAGTTCTTCTAATTCAATCTTTCCATCAACATAGTCTTTAGTTAAATTTAAAGTTTCATCTGTTGGTACATCTGCTCCTGATATAGAAATCGCCAATGCTTTTTTTACTAATTTTATTCGATCTTTTCTAGTTGTTTTATCTACTGAATATTCCATATGTTTCATCCCTTCTTACATTTATTCTTATAAATTACGTATATTATATCAGATTGCGTTAAATTTTTATATACAAACATTTAAATATTCTTGCATTTTATTATTCTTATTCGTATAATTTTCGTAAAATATGAAAAAGGAGTAAATTATGGAAGAAATTTTTGATGTTTTTAACGAAAAAGGAGAATATTTAAATAAAACTGCAAGTCGAGAAGTTTGCCACTCTAAAGGCCTTTGGCATAAGGCTGTAACTGCTTTTATTATTAATTCTAAAGGGCAAGTTCTACTGCAAAAGCGTAGTCCTAATAAAAAACTATGGCCTAATTGTTGGGATATAACTGCAGGTGGTCACGTATTAAGTGGTGAATTTGGCTTTCAATCAATTATTCGCGAAGTAAAAGAAGAGTTAGGAATTTCTCTAACTAAAAATGATATATTATTCATTGGTAGTTCGATTTCTGTTAATAAAAAAGAAAATATTATTAATAAACATTTTAATGAATATTACATAGTGAACAAAGATATAGCTATTTCTAATTTAAGTCTTCAAACCGAAGAAGTTTCAGAAGTTAAATGGGTAGATAAAGATGAAATTATTAAAAGAGTACAGAATCACTATGATGGTATAACAGATAAAGAAGGTTGTTGGGAATACCTTGTAAAATATTATGAATGGTTAGAAAACAATCGTTCTAATAGATTATAATTGTTTTAATTTACATAATTTATTTTTTATGTTATAATTTAATAGCATTTAGCAAATTTTAAGTAATGAGGGGGATTTTTTTAACTACATATTGTAGTAGAAAGGATTTTTATGACAAGAGAACTTTTAATGCATTGGTGGCACTATTATGGTAAAGCCATCTATACTTTTGAGGACTTAGAGAAATTTTCAGCATTAATCGATAAATATGGTGCAGAAAAAATTTCAGAACTTGTAGTGGCCTCATACATTTCTAATGATGGTTCACCAACCGTTTTACTTTTTGCCATTAGGCACAATCAAGCAGAAAATCTTCTGAATACATTACCTGATGTTTCAGCTTTTTCAAAAAAAGAAAAGGAGTTATATGATGTTTTAAAAAATTCTTTAGAAAAAGAGATTGAAACGTCGTATAATAACTTAGGCATAGCTGCAACAATCAATGAAAAAATCGGAGCAATAATTCGGTCAGCTATCATTTTCAACAAACGTCATAGAAGGCGTATCTCATTTGAAAATATAGTAAAGGTTCGCTTTAGAAGTTGTACATTTTACTTCGATGTTCGCGCTTTACAAAAGCACGAGCGGGATATTGTGTATATTTTTGACAACGTCAAAACAGGACAAGGTTCATTATTTAGATTGTTTAGGCTAAAAGATGATTTTATATGGACCGAGGACTTAGGTCTGATACATGATTTAATGTTAATTGGACTCGCTACCGGGCATATAAAATATGTCAAAAACCACTTCAAAAACGTGCGATATCCGTACATTATTTGTAACTGATAACCTATCCCCCTCATAAAATATTCGATATATGATGATTTTACACAATTATCTATATCGAATATTTTTTAGCTCTTTTCTTTTTAATAAATTTATGATATCTTGTTATAATAATTATATTAAGGAGTATTATGAAAGTAAGTAAAGATATTAAAGATTCAAAATTTAATATAAAAATACTAGGAATTTCTCTTCACGAGATCCTTTGGTACTTTATTTTATTTAGTATTGTTGGTCTTATACTCGAAACAGTATATTGTTATCAAACTACCGGCGTATTAGAAAGTAGAAAAGGTTTAATTTACGGACCGTTTTGTCCAATTTATGGTGTTGGAGCAGTTTGTTTAATAGTTTTATTAAACAAGTACAAAGACAATCCAATAAAATTATTTTTATATGGAATATTACTAGGCAGCATATTAGAATATTTTTTAAGTTTTGCTTTAGAAGCTATATATGGCACTAGATTTTGGGAATACTCTTATTTAAGATTTAATTTAAATGGTAGAATTTCTCTTATATATTCTTTATTCTGGGGAATTCTAGCTATTTTCTTAATAAGATGGCTTAAACCATTAGTAGATAAAATAATTGACAAATTAACAAATAAACTAACTTTAACTGTAGAAATTGTTGTTGTTACTTTTCTAGTATTTGATTTATTTGCAACAATATATTCAATTTCTATATATAAAACAAAAGCTATAAATAAATATTATAATTTACCACCTAAACCTTATGGTAAAATAGAAACATTCATAAAAAACAAAATATTTCCTGATAGCTATATGAAAAGGAGCTTTCCAAATCTTCGTTTTATAGATGTCAATGGGAATGAAGTTTATATAAAAGATATTTTATAACTTGAAAAAGTAGCCTTAACAGCTACTTTTTTTGTATATCTTTAATTTGTAAAACAAAAAAGGGATTTAAGGATCGTCCCCAAAATCCCTCCCAGAGGAACGTCCATAAATCCCTTTCTCTCTATAAATTACTTAGGTAAAATGATTTTTGTTTTTTCTTTATTTCTTTTATATAGTGTTATTTTATTTCCCATTATTTGCACAATTATAGAGTCTGTTTGTAACGAAATCTCTTCTGCGATGTCTTTTATTGGTGCTTCAACACTTTCTAATACTTTTATCTTTATTAGCTCCCTTGCTTTTAGAGCATCTTTTACTTGCTTTATTAAATTATCACTTATTCCCATCTTGCCTACTTGAAAGATTGGTTCTATATGATTTGATAGACTTCTTAAGTAAGCTCGTTGTTTACTTGTCATAGTATTACTCTCCTTTATAAATCTATGTATATATTTTAATATATTCTTACTTTTTTATCAATATTTTAATTTATTTTACACAAATTTTTTCTTTCATATTTTCAAACTTGCTGTCCCCTATTCCACTTACATTTTTTATATCCTCAATCGTCTTAAATTTACCATTAAGTTCTCTGTATTCTATTATCTTTTGTGCTGTAGCCTCACCTACACCGGGAATTTCTTCTAGTCTACTTTGGTCTGCAGTATTTATATTTATTTTTTCATTTTCCTTCCTTTTAATATTTGATGTTTCATCTTCTATTATTATGTCATCACCTGCTTCGTCTGTTACATATTCCTTTTGTAGTACTTTCTCTTCTCCGTTTATTTTTTCATCATTAATTCTTGGAATATAAATTTTTTGCCCATCTTCTAATTGATATGCTAAATTTATTTGAGAAATATCAGCATCTTCGGAAAATCCATTTGCCGCATCTACTGCATCGGCAATTCTACTACCTTCTTTTATTTCCACTACTCCTTCATTATTTACTGCTCCTGTAACATGTATGAATATTTTTGAAATATCTTCTTGTTCTTCCTCGATATTTGTTTCATTTTGTAACATATTATAATTATCTAGCTCTGTATATTCATTTTCTAGATTGCTACGCGTATAAAAAAAGACGCATAAAAAGATAATAATTATTATAGAAATAATTACAATTATTACTTTATTATCCTTTAAATTAAAGTCGTTCATTTAACCTCCTATTCTATTTTACTAATTCAATAAAAAAAAGATTGAAATTTGTCGAAATATAATATATTATATATATATTCTTATAAAGGAGTAAAAATATGAAATTCAAAAAATTTATTTTATGCTTAATGGCTTGTATTTTAGGTTTATCAATCTTACTACCCGTAAGAACTTTTGCAGATAACAATAACTTAAATATCAATGCAGAATCTGCAATCTTAATTGATAATGATACAGGAAAAGTTCTATATGAAAAATCAGCAAATGAAAAGCGTGAACCTGCAAGTACAACAAAAATCATGACAGCATTGCTAACATTGGAAAACTGTGATTTAAATGATATTGCAACTGTTACATCAGAGGCCATAACTTCTGTTCCATCAGGATATTCTACAGATTTATTAAAAATGGGAGAAGAATTAACTATAAAAGATTTACTATATGCCTTATTACTACCTTCTTCTAATGAAGCAGCTAATGTTTTGGCTATACATATAGCTGGAAGTATTGATAGCTTTGCATCTATGATGAACACACGAGCAATAGAATTAGGTTGCAAAAATACACACTTTGTAAATCCAAATGGAGTACATGATGATAACCACTATACAACAGCTTATGATTTATCAGTTATTGCAAGGGAAGCAATGAAGAACGATATATTTAGACAAATTGTATCTACCGCATCATATACTTTACCTAGTTCAAATAAATATTCTAGAATTGATAGAACTCTTATAACAACAAATGATTTGATAAAAAAACAAAGTGAAAATTATTATGAATATGCAGTAGGAATAAAAACAGGATTTACTACACCAGCAGGAAATTGCTTAGTATCTTCTGCAACAAAAGATGATAAAAACTTAATTGCTGTTGTACTAAAATCTCGTACAGATAATGATAGATATAACGATGCAAAAACTTTATTTAATTACGGATTTGATAACTTCTCTAAAAAAGATATTGTAAAAACAGGTGACATTGTAAAAACAATAGATATAAAAAATGCAACTTCAGCTACAAAGAACTTAAATTTAGTTGCTGAAATAGGTGTTAATACAATTGTTACTAATGATAAACTAAATGATACTATAGAGCCACAAATAACTTTAAATGAGCAATTACAAGCACCAATAAAAAAAGATACAATAGTTGGTACAGCAACATATACTATAGATAATATCCAATATACTATTAATTTAAAAGCTGGAAATGATGTAAAGAAATCTTATGTTTTATATATAGTAATTGCAATAGCAATTATTGCTTTAATACTTATATTATTTGAAAAACCAAATAAAAAGAAGAAACAAAAAGGTAGAAGAAAAAAACCAGCTGTTAGACCAACAGGATATTATAAAGCAAGGTAAGTAAATACCTTGCTTTTCTTTTGTATAAAATATCTAATTTAATTTTTCCCATAAATCTTCTAGTTTATAATGTTCTCTGTCTGTTTCTGTAAATATATTAACGATTACATCTAGATAATCCATTAATATCCAAGAATTTGAGTTATAACCTTCTATCTTATGTGGAAGAATATTTTCTTTTTTTAATTCTTCTTCTACATTGTCTGCTAATGCTTTTATATGTGTTATAGATGTTCCACTTGCTACAACCATGTAGTCTGCTAAAGAACTCTTTTCTTTTATATCTATAGTTTTTACGTCTATAGCTTTCTTTTCATCTAATATTTTTACTATTTTATTTAATAATTCGTTTTCCATATTTCCTCCTAATAATCTTGTCCAATTGTTATGGTAAAATCTACGTCTTCTGTGTCTTTACCAGTTTCTGTCTTGGCGGTTTCCTTTATTACATTCTTTACTTCTGTAACTTTTTCACTTGCTTGTTTTGTTCTATTTGTTATCTTTGTTTGTTTAACTTTAGATTCTGTATTTCCTACTTTTAAAATATTATAACCTTTTTCTTTATATTTATTTACAACTTCTTCTAAGTTAGTAAAATCGCTTGTTCCATTTAAAATTTGAAGTGTTGGCATCTCATTTGTTACTTCATCTTCTGTAGGACAATCAAAGAAATACTGTGCAACCATAGCTTGTGCCTCATCATCATCTGTTAAATATAACCATACTCCATTCATTTCTTTTGGCTCACCTGGTAAAGTTGCTGTTTTTAAATTATCTGTAGAAAACTCTACTGCATATGGAATATAATCTTTTATAGTATCTAATGGTATATTTGTTTCTATATTATTATTAGCTATATCTATTAATTCTCCAATTTTTGATATGTTGCTTAATTTTAAAGTTTGTTTTAATAATGCTGATATAAAATCTCGTTGAGTTCTCATTCTTCCTGTATCTTGAGTTCCATAAGATGAAGAATATGTAGTACCATCATTATTATGTCTAAATCTTAAAACTTGTTCTGCTTGATCACCATTTAACTTTTGCAATCCCTCTTTTAAATTGATGTGTAAATCTTGGCTAGTATCATCATATTTCATATCCATTGGTACATAGAATTCTACTCCCCCAATTGCATCAACTAGCTCTCTTAATCCTTTTGTATCTATTGCAACATAATATTTTAAATTTAATCCTGTTAATTCATTTACTTCTTTTAAAATCTTTTCTGAATTTTTACCTTGATATACAGAATTTATCTTATCATATGCTGTAGCACGTTTTGGATTATCACCTATAAAAGTATCCCTTTGAATAGATACTAAAGATGCTTTTTGTGAATTAGGATCATATTTTCCTATCATTATTGTATCTGTTAAATTTAAGCTTTCACCTAATATTAAGAATTCTATATCTGTCATATTTTTTCTTGTTTCTTCTGTTTGTCCAACTAATGTAGCAAGTAGTCCTTTAAGACCACCACCATTCATTACAACTTTACTTGTGAATACTCCTGCTAAAATAATTAATATTACTACTATAAATAGTATTACTCTTTTTGCAACTACATGTTTCTTTTTATTTTTTTGTTTGCTTGATATATTTGATTTTTTTACATTATTTATTCTATTATTTTTTACTGGTCTTTTTACATTATTTGCTTTTTTTCTATTTATATTTCCATTATTATTATTTTTCATATGTTTACTTGCCAACTTTTTCACTCCTATTATAAGATATAACACATAGTATAACAAAAAAATAATTAAACTTCAAGAATTTACTTGAAGTTTAATTATTTAGAAGAATAACATTAATAGTAAATTATTATTATATAGAATTGAAGCTATATATGATGTCTTAATTGCTAATTGCAATTCTTGTACATGTACAAAAGATAATATTGCAAGAACTATATAAATAATTAATAGTCCTTCTATAAGACCATAGATAAATCCTCCTAATTTATCTAGTTGTTTTATTATTGGTAATGATGCAATCGCTCCAAATATAAATTTTAAGAAAAACATTATAATGTTAATAATTATAAATAGTACTACTATAACTATTAAATTAATAATAACTTCTGCTATACTTTTAGCAATTACATTATTTGTATTTTCTTTAACAGTTTCTACTTGTTCATTTATAGAATCTAATATAATGCTTGGCTCTGTACTTGTTTCTTCTGCATTTTCATCTTTTGAATTTAAAGAATTCTCTATCGTACTTGTTAGGTTATTATATATATCTGTATGATTTATAATTATTGCTGATACAGGCTTAAATAATATTAATGAAAGCACTAATGATATCACTATAGAAAGTAATTTAACAATTACTCCAGTTAACCCTCTTTTTACACCAAAAAATATACAAATTGCTAATATTAAAATAACTATAATATCTGCTATAATATTCATTCTATCCTCCTATAAATTTACAATCTCGATTTTGTCTGTATAAACAATACCTGCTATGCCTTCACCTAAAATAATATCTTTTATTTCTGTAGATGAATTATATCTTTTTATTAGCCAGCCACTTGTATTTATAAAATCAACTTCTGTTCCTAAGTTTACCGCAATTACATCTCCTACAGCGTTTAGACTTGTTGCTACGCCATCTATATTATATATATTGTTTTTTCCGCTTGATATATTAGTTATCTCTACATCTATATTTGCAAATAACCCCGCTGATTTTTCGGTTATACATACAACACTATCTTTTAAGTTTATATCTGAAAATGTATTTTTTGTATCAGAAATATCTAACAGTTTTTTATCAGAATTATTTTCTATAATATGTACTGAATCATCATACATACAAATTAGTTTGTTATTATCTTGATATTTTAATTCTATTATTATTTCTTTTGATTCTGCTGGATAAATATATTCTACAGAGTTAGATGGGTCGCTTTGCGCTTTTTCTATTGATATTATTTTTACATTTGACTGTATAAAACTTCCTGATGTATCTACCTCTCCATAAGCTAAATATTTATTATCATTTGATATAGCTACATCTATCGCTGTCGTTTGTGATAAAAATGTTCTAAATAACTCTGTTCCTTCGGGATTATATGTTATTATAACATTATTATGGCTTGTCCCTGTAACTACTATAGAAACATAACCATTTTTATTTACAAATATATGCTCTATGTTTCCTTCTATATCTTTCTTCCAAAGTACATCTGTTCCAGATATAAGTTCTAGCTTTGACCCTTCATTTTCTGCCAGTGCCAAGAACCTATTTTCTGTATCATATATACAATTACTAATTTCAACTTCTAGTTCCTTTTCTTTTTTACCATTTGTAGAATAAACACTTAAAATACTTTTATTTAATATTCCTATATAATTGTTATAAACTAAAATATTATTACTTTCTATTTGCGATGGTAGCTCAATTACAGGTCCATTATTTTCTTCTATATTTTTTCTAAAAATATACCTGTCAACATTATCCCTAAAAGTCTTATTTAACATATATATACTTGTAAGTATTGCCAGTATAATTATTACAACAACAATCGTAATTATTATAGCAACTTTTTTCCTATTTAATTTTCCTTTTGGTTTAGTATTTTTATACTGATTAAAGCTAATTAATTTCATTATTTTCTCCTTTAATTTGTTCCCATTCTTTTTCTTTAAATCCCTTTAAAATTAAAGTATCTGATATAAATAATGGCCTTTTTATTAGCATTCCGTCTGACGCTAATAATTCATAAATTTCGTCTTCTGACATATCTTTTATCTTTTCTTTAATATTAAGTTCTCTATATTTCATTCCACTTGTATTAAAGAACTTTCTTACGTCTAATCCTGATTTAGTTATCCATTTTTTTAATTCATCTTTTGTTGGCGTTTCTGTTACTATATTTCTATCTACATACTCTATTTTGTTTTCATCTAGCCATTTCTTTGCCTTTTGGCATGTTGAACATTTTGGATATTCTATAAATAAATTTTTCATTTTTTCTCCACCTTTAATTTTGTATTTAAATCTTATCATAAAAGAATAAAAAAATCCATAGAATTACCTATGGATTTTCTTTTATCTTTTTCTTCTTCTAATTTGCCATATAACTATTCCTATAATAATTATCACTAATGGTAAAATGAATATTATACTTCTTATTATTAAATCTTCTTTTTGTGTTGCTGTATATGTTACATATTCAGTCTTCTTTCTAATTGTAACTGCTGGATCTCTATCTGCTAAATATGATACTGTATTTAATAATATATCTGAATTACTTCTAAAATTAATTGCATTTATTGATTGTGTTCCTGTAGAAGCTTTCATTGTAATTTGTGAATCAGAAACAAATAAATTATCTGCAAATATTATAAGTTTTGATTCTTTATCTTCTCCTAATGTTTTTGTTAATTCTTCGCCTATAGGAAATGTTCCTGTTTCTTCACCTTCTTGTGCAGAAGTATCTGTTATACTTTGATCTGTTCTATAGTATGATGCTTCTGATGATTGAATGATTGGCTCTGCTGTAACTCCTAAATTTTCTAGTTCATCATCACTCTTAAATTCTAATCTTGTTGCATTAAATAAAATTATATATCCATCTGATATGTCTTCTGTAACTTTATGTGTTGATAGGCTTGGCAATATAAAATTTTGTGTTCCTGGCAACATTCTATCTGAATCTGTTTCTCTTACAATTCCGTTTCCAACACTTACACCATACATATCTAAAACTCTCTGAACATTTGTAAGCTCTGTTGTTTTTGCATTACTTAACCATAAAATATTTCCACCATTATTTATATAGTTTATTATTTGTTCTGTTTCTAAATCCGTAAAATCTTCAGTTGGTGTTGCAATTACTAACACATCACAGTCTTCTGGAAATTCTGTGGTTAATAAATCTAAATCTGCCACATCAATAACATCATTTTGTAAGTATTGTTTTGCAAGGGACATACTATCTACCATTTCCCCATGACCTGTTAAGAAATATGCTTTAGGTTTATCTGCTGATGTTGTTTCTATTATTGCGTTTGTTACTTTTTCCTCTGTTAAATCAGTTGTTTCTCCTGTTGTATAATTATAACTACTTAAATCATAGGCTGATATCGTTTTTGATCTTTCTGGAGATTGAACTACAATTGCAGATTCGCTATCTGATATATCATATTTTTTTAATAAATCTGGTCTTTGTGTACTATCTACAACTTCTACTTTTATATTTGGATTTATTGCATTATATTGTTTAGCAAAATCAATGATTGTTGTATTTTCATCTGCTCCGAAGAAATAAAGTGTTACTTCTTGGTCTATATCTTTTACTTTTTCTTTACTCTCTTCTGAGACAGAATATAATTTTTCTTCTGTAAAATCTAGTGTTGGTAGATTTAATTTTTCTGCCAATATATTTATAGCTATATATACTACAACCAATAGAGCTACTAATAATACTACTCTGGTTGTATCTGCTATCCATTTTTTCTTTATTATTTCGAAAAACTTCTTCACTGTTATTCTCCTTCCTTTATTTAACACTTTTTCTTCTTTGTATAACTATAATTGTTAATAATATAAATAATACTGTATAAGAAAGAAATGCTACTACTTCCGTACAAGCTATTTGACCATTTCCAAATCTATTAAACATATTCATTAGACCTAATGGTTCTAAACTTTGGCTAAGATAAGGAGTTCCAATCCATGTTATTACGTAAAACGCTATTGAGATAATCGCTGCTATTACTTGATTTTCTGTAATACTTGAAGCAAACATACCAAATGATATTAGTGCTGCTCCTAATAATATAAATCCAAAAACTGTTACAAGTGATGTTTTAATATTTGGATTTCCTAAAAACATTAAAATTATATAATATGTAAATGTTAATAATACTGCTATTAAAAGAACTATTAATGCAGCAAAGAATTTTCCTAAAACAATACTTGTTACACTTCTTGGTGCTGTTAATAATAGCTGTTCTGTTCCATCTTTTCTTTCTTCTGAAAAAGTTCTCATTGTTAATAATGGCACTATCATTATTAATATTGTTGATAATGAATAAAATATATTACTAAACATCGTTGATCCTGTTACTAATACTTCTGAATAGAAAAATAAACTTGCCATTAATAAAAATAGTCCCACAAAAACATATCCTATCGGAGATAAGAAATATGTTCTAACTTCTTTTTTTATAATTGCCCACATTATTTTTTACCTCCTTTTTTATTCTTCTTATTTTCTTGTTTTTGCTCTTTCTTTTCTATTTTTTCTTGCTTTTTTTGTTCTTCTTTTTGCTTCTTTTCTTCTTCCATCTGTTTTACTTTTTCTTCTTTTTCTTTCTCGTTTTTCTTAATTAAGTCCATAAAAGCTTCTTCCAATGTTATCTCTGGCTTTTTAAGCTCGAATATTGTAATACTCTCTTTTGCCAAATCTGAGAATATTGTTTTTCTTATATCATAATCTTTTTCTGGTATTATTCTATATTCTTTTGTATTATCATCGTTTTTCTTTATTAACTCTATTTTCTTTGCACCATTAATTTTTAAGCTTTCTATTTTATTTTCTTTATCTTCTACTATTATATTTATTGCATTTTCTACATTTACTGTATCTTCTAAATGTTCTGGTGAATCTACTGCAACTATTTGTCCTTTATTTATTATTATTACCTTTTCACAAATTTGACTAATTTCAGATAGTATGTGTGAACTTATTATTAAAGTATGATTTTTCCCTAATTTCTTAATAAGGTTTCTTATTTCTATTATTTGTTTTGGGTCTAATCCTACTGTTGGTTCATCTAATATTATTATTTCTGGATTACCTACTAAAGCTCCTGCCATACTAACACGTTGCTTATATCCCTTTGATAAATTCTTTATAAGTACTTTTCTTACATTTTGAAGCCATGTATCTTGTATCGCTTGTTCAACACTTTCCTTAATTTTGTCTTTTTTTACTCCTTTAAGTTCTGCCATGTATGTAACAAATTCTTTTACTGTCATATCTTTGTACAAAGGAACTCCTTCTGGCATATATCCTATACATTTTTTAGCTTTTTTTGTTTTTTTAGAAATATTGTAACCATTAATTATAACTTCTCCTTCTGTTGGTTCGATAAATCCTGTTAAAATATTCATTGTTGTACTCTTTCCTGCACCATTAGGTCCTAAAAGGCCTACTATCTCTCCATCGTTAATTTCGAAGCTAATGTTATCTATGGCTTTGAACTTTCCATACCTTTTTGTAACATTTTTTACAGTTATCACCGATTCTTCCTCCTTTTACAAATATACGTAAATATTATCACTTAAGATTTTAAATTTCAATATAATTTATAATAATAGAAACTGTTTCACAAAAAATTTACATTTTGTAAACATTTTGAACTTTAGGGATGTGAACTTTAGGGACGGGCTTAAAGTTCATTTGTTTACAGAATGTCTAATTAGATTTCCAAACTCCTAAATGTACACGCTTTTCGTGGCATAATTATTGCAGCACATATAAAAGGGAATCTGTAGTATTTAGCTACGATTCCCTTTATTACTTTGATTACTTTTATTTCTTATTTACTTTTTTCTTTTGTCGCTTAGTTAATACTACTGCATATCTTAATGTTACTGTCTCTAATCCTACTAATGCTACTAGAGCTACTAGTAATCCTATTGGTAATTCTCCAGTTTCTACACTTATGATTACATTTGCATTTGATGTATTATCTTTATCATTGTTATCTACAAATCCTGGTACATTTCCTGTTTCTACTAATTTTATTTCATTAGCCTTTTCTCCCATATTCTCTCCAGTTTGTTCCCAGTTTAATAATACTGTATATTCTTTTGTTTCTCCTGCTCCTAACTCTGGTATTACCTTTATTAATTTTCCTTCTTGTTCTTCCCATGTTCCGTCATTATTTGCTAATCTCATTCCTTCTGGAATGTTCTCTTCTATTGTTGCGTTTCCGCTTACTTCTCCTGTGTTACTTACTTTTATCTTGTATTCTACTTGTACACTTGTTTCTTCTGTACTCTTTCTGTAGATTTCTACTTTCTCTAGTTTTCCATTTGTAGGCTCTCTTCTTTCACCATTTACAATTATTCCTGTTATTTCTTTTTCTACTCCTATGTTAAATGGTTTAGCTTCGTAATAATAATATAATTCTATCGTATTATTTACTACATCGTTTCCTTCTTCGTCTTTTGTTATTTCTACTTTCATTTTGCCTTGTTCTTCTTTTGGTTTCTCGATTAATGTATAATACTCGAATTCTTTTGCTGTTGTTTCGTATTCGTCTTGATTAAATCCTTCCATTACTATTTGGCTATTTTGTAGTTCTCCTGTTTCTGGATTTATTTCCTCTATTTCTTTTCCTGTTGCTTTTTCCACATAGTGTACTATTACTTTTGCTGGTTGATTATAGTAGTAGTTTACTACTATTTTCTCTTCTGTCATCGTTCCTGCTGCGTTTTCTGGTAATACATTGTTTCCATCTTTATCTGTTGTAGCTACTACATAACTTAAGAACTCTTTTGCTTTTATGTCATATTCATCTCCTACGTGTCCTTCGTGTAATGTTGGTTCTTCCAACTCTTCTCCTGTTCTTATGTCTATATGATGTTCTTCTACTCCAGCAGATTTTTTAGAATAATAATATGTTACGACTGTTCTATTGTTTGTTATGTTTCCTTCTTCGTCTGTTTCTACTACCATTGTTCCTGTGCTATTTTCAGGTACTTCTATTAAGTCATAATTTTCAAATGTTTTTTGCTCTGTTGTATATTCGTCACCTTCGTGTTTAGTTTCATCTACTATTTGTTCTGTTAATGGTTCTCCTGTTAATTTATCTATGTAGTTTACTTCTAATACTGCTTTTTTAATGTAATAGTAATTTACTGTTACAAGTTCTTCTCCCATTGTTCCTTTTGCGTTTTCTGGAAGTTTGCTTTCTACTAAGTCATATCCTTCAAATTCTTTGCTTGGTATGTCGTAGTCTTCTCCTACTTGTACGTCATGTGTTTCAGTATATAATACTTTACCTGTTTTATCATCTATGTGGTTTTCTATTAATCCTGTATATACTGGTTCATAATAGTAGATTAATGTTTGCTCTTCTTTTGTCATTTCTATTGTTGTCTTTTCTGGGCTTTCTACTAATTTGTATCCCACAAAGTCTTTTGAATTTGTTACAAATTCATCTCCAACTAGTCCTTCTTTTACTGTTGGCTCTTCTAAGTCTTTTACTATCTCGTGTGTCTCTGGGTTTCTTTCCACATATCTTACTGTTGCTTTTGTATTTTGTAGATAATAGTATGTTACTGTTATGTCTTGGACTGTCATATTTCCTGTTTTGTTTCCACTGTCACTAACTAGTGTATATGTTTTTCCGTCTTTCTCTATTGTTTCTTTTCTGTGGTCTGTATCTGTATTGTATACATCATCTACATGTCCATCTATCTTTTCTTGTGCTGTTAGTACTAAGTTGTTTGAATCATCTGTATCTTCATCTTTCTCTAAGTAATTTATTAATACTTTTGCTGGTTTTAATCTGTAATAATATATTACTTCTTGTGGTTTTTCCTCGTTGTATTTTTCTATTGTTCCTGTAGCATTTGCTGGTAATCTTTCTGCTACTAGTTCGTATTTTTCATTTATGTTATTTGCTTCTGCTGTTGTGTATGGGTCTCCTTCTTTTCCTTCTATTACTACATCTGGTATTTCGGTTCCATTTACGTCTGGTACTCTTGTTGTAGTTAGGCTTCCATCTGTATTCATTATATAGTGATGTACTGTTACTTTTCCATATTTATTTGTGTTTGTTACTGTCTTATCTGTAACTATGCTGTCATAGTATCTTAAATCTCCTTCTGTCTTTTCTTCTTCTGTTAATGTATATACTATTTCTTGTTTATTTTCGTCATATTTTGGTAAGTTCTCGAATATATCATTCCATTTATTTGGATTTGTGCTATCTTGTGTTGTTGTACTTCCTGCTGTTCCTGGTTTTGCTACTTCTTTTGTATATTCGCTTCCATCACTTCCATGTAGTTTGAATACTACTTTTGTTGGACGTTGACCAAGTTTGTTTGAGTCATCTTCCCATACTTTACTTACTGGTATGTTTACTATAAATCCTGTTGTTGTTGTCCAATTTGCTGTTACCTCATCACTTTCCATCTCTGGTGTTTCGTATTCTATATGTGCTGTAACAACATTCTTTATCGCTGTCGTTTCTTGGCTTATTCCTGTATATACTACTTTTACTGTTTTGTTTATTGTTACTTCTTTTTCTTCTGTTAGTTGTATTCCTTCTACCGCTTCTTCCCATGTTATCGTTTGAGCTTGTGCATCATATGTTCCACCTGCTAAATCTGATTTTGCTTCATCTATCGCATATGGTAATGTATCTACTAATTTTACTGTTGCTCTTCCTGCATAGTCTGTTATCCTTGCAGTGTAATTAATATTATATGTTATTTCACTATTTAGACTATCTATTGTCGCTGTTCCATTTTTACTTATATGTTGCTCCTCTTTTGGTTCTACATATGTATGCTCTGGCTCTTCTGGAACTTTCTTGTCTTCTCCATTTTGATTTATATATGCTGTATTCTTTATCTTTGTTCCATCTATTAATTTGTTTACTGTTACTTTAAACTCTACTACTTTTTCTGCTCCTACTCCAACTGTTATACTTATTCCATTTGCTAAGTCTGTTGCTGTCTTTGTGCTGTCTGCAACATTGTCTATCTTTACTGAACCTTCTACAAATGTTGTTCCTGTTGGAATTGTATCTTTTACAATTGCTGTTCCTTCTCTTGTTCCGTCATTTCTTACTCTTATTCTATATGTTATTTCATCTCCCAAGCGAACTTTATTTCCACTTGCTGGCTCAGCTTCTTTATGTGCTGTTATATTTGCCTTTGTTACATTTGTTGTTACTTCATTTGTTGGCTCATTATCTACTGTTGCTTGGTTTGTTAAGGTTTTACTATATTCGTTACTTGCTAACTTATCTACTTTTCCCGCAAATACTACATCTATACTTCCATTTGCTGGTACTTCTACTGGTATTCCATTCTTTAAGTTTTGTTCTGTATATACTGTTCCTGTTTCTCCTACCTGTATTAGTGTATCATTATCAAATGTTATTCCTGCTGGTAATGTATCTCTTACTGTTACTGTTTTTGCTAGGTTTCCTTCATTTGTTATTCTTATTGTATATGTTACTTTTTCTCCTTCTATTGCTTCTGTTTTGTCGACCAATTTTTCGCTACTTATTATCGCTTTATATATTGTACTCTCTTGACTTCCTGTAACTTCTTCACTTGTTTTCTCTGGTGTTAATAACTTAATATTTCCTTTTACATTATTAACAACTTTTTCTTGATTCATGTCTAAACCAACATATACCACTTTAAATGTCTTTGTAACATTTACTGTTCCATTACCATTGTAACTGTCTATATTTGATACATTCTCTTTCCATGTAATTGTCTTGCTAGCAGAGTCATATGTTCCACCTGCTAAGTCTGATTTTGCTTCATCTATCTCATATGGAAGCGTATCTACTATCGTTACTTCTGCATTTCCTATATAGTCTGTCACATTTGCTGTATATGTTACAGTATAGCTCATTTCTTGATTTGCTACTGTTATTCTGTCTGTTCCTGTTTTTGTTATATTATTTGTTACACTTGGTGTTTTTAATCTGTAGTAATAGATTACTACTATTTGGTCTTCTGCCATCGTTCCTGTTGCATTTGATGGAGTTGCTACTAACTCATAATTTTGTGGAATATCTGTTGCTACTTGAGTCGTATAACTTTCTCCTACTTTTCCATTTATTGTTACATCATTACTTAATTTTTCTGTTGTATTTTCTTTATAGTGGTGTACTAGTACTGATGTTGCTTTTAATTTGTAGTAGTAAATTACTTCTATTGTATCTTTTGTCATAGTTCCACTAGCATTTGTTGGTGTAGATATAAGCTCATACATACTGTTTACATTATCTGCTGGTTTAGTTGCATAAATATCTCCAACAACTCCTGTTTGTGTAACATCCTCTGCTGTTCCACCATCTTGTAATGGAACTTTATTAGTTGTTCCTTCTATGTAGTAGTGAACAATGACTTTGGCTGGTATCTTCTCAAATTCTACTACTACGTGTTTATCTTCTGTCATATCAGTAAATTTATTTAAAATTACCGTTCCATCTTCTTCTGTTGTAAATTCTATAGTTTCTCCATTTATTAATATTTGTTTTACTTGATAGTTTTCATCAGGTATTGCAACTATATCATTTTGTGAATCTTCTCCATATATAACTGTTTCATATGGATTTTGATTTTGTCCAGATATAGTTCCTCCTGCTACATCTACCTCTTCTCCCATTTCGTTTGTTTCTTTATGGGTTTGTACAGTAGTTGTTACTTCTACATTTTTAGCTTTATAGTAATATGTTACTACAACTCCATCTTTAGTATATATTCCATTTGCATTTTCAGGAGTTATAGAAAGTTCATATTTAGGATTTAATTCTTCTGGTGTTAATGCTACTGTTGTGTATTCTGTTCCTATTTCTCCTTTAGTTATTACATCTTGTGCAAGTTCGCCTGATGCTAGTGGTACTTGTTCGTTTGTACCTTCAATATAATGATGTACAGTTAATGGAACTTGTTTTTTAACATAATAATATGTAATAACTTGTTCTTCTTGTGTAAATGTTCCACTTGCATTATCAGGAATTACATATTCCCCATTTTCTTGTTTTAATTCATATTCTTCTAAATCCATATGTGGAGCTGTTGTATAGCTTTCACCAATTGTTCCTGCAATGTGTTCATCTTCTGCAACTTTTGTTTGTGTACCATCTATATAATGATGTACTAAAACACTTGAAGCAGTATTACTGAAAGTTACAACTATATGTTTATTTGTTTGCATATTTGTAAATTGTGGCATTGTGAATGAACCATCTTCAGCTGGTGTAAATTCATAATTTTCACCATTTACAGTTATCTTAACAATCTTGTAATTCTCATCTGGTACAATCTTAATTTCTTTTGTACTGTCTTTTCCATATTCAACTGTCTCGTATGGTGCTTCATCTTCACCTGTGATTGTTCCACCTTTTACTCCATCCACTTCTTCTATATCTGTAGTAATTTGGAATTTCTTTAAATTATTTTCTATTGTTATTTCTGATGATTCTGGTACTTCTGGAGCTGTAATAATTTCTCCATAGTTAAATACAAATCCATCAGAATATTTAGATAAGCTTGCTCCTTGTGAATCCGCTGTATCTCCTTTTACTGTAGTACTATTAAAATATCCAACTGCAACAAATTCATTTTCATCTCTTTCTGCAACACCTGTTACTTCGTCTAAATTATCCCCTGTTACTTGTTTATACCATGCTTGATTTCCTTCTGCATCATATTTTATTACAAATCCATCGGAGTTACCAGAAATACTAGGTATTTCCCATGTTGTTTCTTCTTGGTTAAAGTCAACTTGGCTACTATATGTATAACCACCTATCATATATCCACCATCTGTGGTTTTAGTTACACTTGTTAATACTTCATCCAATGTTCCTCTTATAAATTTGCTACTATTAATTGTACTAGAGTTTATATCATATTCTATAATTATTCCGTCATAATTACCCTTTGTTTTTACTGTTTGTGCTGTTCCTGTGTAATTACCTACAATTATAGCTTTTCCATTATCTAATCTTGCAACTGCATTTGCATTAAAGTCTAGTTCGCTTCCTGCAGTTACACTACCATTTGAGTATAAATCTATTCTACCTGTAGTTGTATCTGTTAATCCTTGGCTTACTATTATAACATCTTGGCTATTATATCCATCCATATCTGAAATTTGTACATTTGCACTTATCGTTGTTTCATAATTTATGTTTCCATCTGTGTTAGTATACTCTATAACTTTTGGATTTTCTCCAGTTGTAACACCAGCAACGATATTTCCTTCCAAGTTTTGTGTTAGTGCTGTTACATCATAATCTAATCCTTCTTGCGCAACTTCTTTAGCCCATTCATAACTTCCACTACTACTTAGCTTTATTACTATACCTTTTAAGTCGTTTGTAGTATTTGTTAAACCTGTACTTACTTCTCCTACTTGTAGATTTGTACCTGTAAAGCTTCCTCCTACTACATAACCACCATCATTTGTTTGAATCACTTTATGTAATATAACTTCTCCTGATTCTGTATATACAGAATTTGCAATTTCCATATTACCTTCTTTATTATATTTTGCAATAAAGCCAGAATAATATGAGTCGTTTCCTTTTACATCTGCTAATCCATCATTGTTTAAATCTGCCTCTTTTGTAAAATATCCACTTGTTACAAATCCGTTATCTGTAGTTGATTCTACAGCTTCTACTTTATTCCACAAATCTCCTGCAACACTTGCATTAAATGATGTTCCAAATTCTGTTTCTTGTGCTTTACTTGCACCAATACCAAAATAATATGTTCTATCTGCTTCATTTTCTGCAAGTTCGTAGCCTTCTGGTGCTTCTATCTCTGTTGCTTTATATAGCCCTGCTTTTAGCCCATAAGAAATTTCACCATTTTCGTCTGTTTTTACTACTGGAATTTGTGTATTCATTCCTTCTAGTTTTATATTTTTTACAAAACCAGAATCTAAACCTTCACTGTTAGAACCATCTGTTCTGTATGTAAATGCAATTTTATATGTTCCTGCTTCTAATTCTTCTGTTACAGTTTCGAAACTTAAGTCGTTATAATCTGTAATAGAAGAATTTCCACCAATTTTAGTTGATGTTCCTCCTATTGTAGAATTATCTTTTGTATTTGTAATTGTATAATATACATAATCATAACTTGCATTTTCTGAAGATACTGCCCATTCAAAGCTAATATTTCCATCTTTCTCTAGTGTAAATTCTTTTGATGTCATTGTACTTGTTTTGCTTGTTAGTCCAGAGATTCCACTTTGATATGTTCCATCTTCTAATTTAGACCATGGATATGTTTCCTCATCTAATGGGAATGTAATACTACCTGCTCCAACATTTTCTTCTAATGTACCTACAACATTTCCATTAATATCTTTTGCAAATCCTAAATCATTATAACTTTCGTCTATTTCTTTTATAACAAATTTAGCATTTTGAATTGGAAGTTTTGTTGCCCCATCTATTTTCGTTATTTTAAATAATGGCTCATCTTCGAATTCTAAGTTTATTGTATTATCTTGAACACTACTATTACGTAAGAAATTGTCTCCTAATACTTCTAATTCTAAAGCTCCTTCTGTATTTCTTTTTACCCTAAATTGTAGTTCTCTAGAATCTAGCGTGTATCCTTCTGGTGGAGTAATCTCTTGAAGTGTATATACTCCTGTAATGTTCTTTCCTTCTACATATTCATAAAGGTTTGGAATTGTAAGTATTCCTGTCTCATCTGTTGTATATGTTGCTCCTTTTTCGTCAATTCCCTCTCCTGTTATTTTATATTGTGCACCTTTTAATGTTGTATCTTCTTCTTTTGCAAATTTCTTTACAGAAACTTGGTATGTAGGTATCTTTTCGTTTGTAAGTTCTGCTGTTACAGTATCTTGTGCCTCTAACCCTGTTACTCCTGTTCCTGTCGTAACTTGTGAATTACTATTAAAGCTTCCACTTGTAACTACAAACTCTAATTTTCCAGAATTATTTACAACTTTAAATTTAACTGGTGTTTCGTTTACATAGTAATCTTTAGCCTCTGTTTCTGTTAATGTATATTCTACATCATGAGAAAGTCCTGTTAATGTTAAAGTTCCTTCTTTATTTGTTGCAACTGTAATACCATTTCCTAGCCCTTCTCCTTCTAGCTTATACTTTACACCTGCTAAAAGACTGCTATCTGCACCATCTTTTTTAGTTAAAATAACTTTATATTTTGGTGTATTTTCTACTTTAAAGTTTAGAATTCCTCTAGAGTCTGCTGTTGCTTGTGTAATACTATATTCTTTTAAAGAATCTTGACCTTCTAGAATTTGTAATACTAATGTATCATCTTGTACTGTCACTTTAAATTTAACTTGCATTTCGTTCTTTTCGTATGAACCTGGTGTACGAATTTCTTTTAATATGTATGTTTTATCAACAAATAAATTTTGGATAGTAAATGTTCCAGAATTATTTGTTGTTCCTAATTTTGTATCATCTTCGCCTTCTGGTGTTATACTAAATGTTGCTCCTCGTACAGGTAGTGTAGTATCTTCTTTTAATTTTTTCATTGCTAAATGATATTTTCTTTCTATTTTAAAGCCTAGCTTTGTTGTTTCTGTTTGTGTTCTAAATTTTCCTTCTGCTGTATCTAGGCAGAAATATACTGCATGTGCACTATATGAAACATCATTATAATTTACTGTAGTTGGTACTTTTATTTGATATGTAAATACTCTGTTTTCTTTTACCTTTAATACATAATCACCTAAATTTATTAGATATGTTTTTACTTTAGAAAAGTCTGGTGTAGTTGTCCAACCATTTTCGCTGTCATTTAAGTCTGTTGTTGGATTTTCTTTTTCTGAATAATATACTGTAACTTTATCTTGCATATCTGCTGGTACTGTTATTCCACCAGCTACCATTTGTGTAGTATAGTTAGAACCTAAATCTGTTCCGTTTATAGAGAATGTATTACCTTTAAATGGAATTTTTCCTAATATACTAACTTCACTTATTGTTCCAGAGTAATTATTTGTTACACTTACATTTACTGTTGCTGTATCTGCTTCTGTTTTATCTATAGTTGCAATTTGTGGTGCAACTGCTGTTTCGCCTGCTTCATTATAATTTGTAGCTTGTTGATTTGTTAAAAGTGAACTTGGTGCTACTATATTTAATGTATCTGTTGCATAGTTAACATTTTCTGTTACATCTTCGTCGCCATCTACATCATATATATCTGCTGTTGTATCTTTATAATTGTTACAGAATTCATTATATGCATATAGTTTTACACTCTTTGACTGTGTTACAGATCTTGGATCTGCTGTTAAATTTGTATTAATTGTAATTTTATAATTTGCTTCGTTTTCATTTTCTGTTTCTAATCTAATAAATTTCTTTCCATCTTTTTCTACTATCTCGTATGCTAGTAGTTTTACACTAGAGTTAGAAATATCTATACTAGTTATCTCTAATTCTAATATTTCTTCTGGTAATTCTACTAAGAATCTACCATTTGTCCAACCTTCCATATTATAATAATCATTACGTGTAGTTATAGTTAAAACTATATCTTTTTCCGTGTTTTGAGTTCCTATTGTATCTCTGTCTACTTCAATACTTGCTACTGCTATTGGCTCTTCGTAATGAGCATTTGCTATATCATCATTTACTTTTGTATATGATGTGCTTCCTTCTGTTTTTATATTTCCTGTTAAATATGTATATACATATTCTAATTTATCAAATTCTTCTTTTGTAAATGTTGTAGTTAAAACATTGTCGTCTATTTCTTTAATATTGTATACATAGAAACTAGCATTTTTATTTACATTGCTTGTTTCTATTCTTATATGTTTTACTGGCTCTGCATACATATATGGTGATGAGCTACTATAATTATTCCAGTCTTCTTTTGTAAATGTATGTATCTCTTCTCCTGTTTCGTCATTTATAACTTTTATATATCCATCTTCACCTAATGTATTTTCTTCATTTGAGAAATATATACCAACATTTTTGGTATAATCTGACATATTAAAATATGTACTTTCTGTATTTAAAAATCTATCTGTATATGGTGTGCTTGTTTCTTTCATTTGGATAGAATCTATATTTACCTGATTACCTGTGTAAGCATACCATCTTACTTCGTATAAATCTTCAGTTTCTTCTGCTGTTCCATTATATATTTTTAATGGTTCTTCTTTAGATATTACATACTTTCCATCATATCTTCTATATTCTCCAATAATTGTATCAAATCTTGCTGTATTTCCTTCTGGTTTTCTCCATAAAAATGTTATATTTCTTTCTGCTATGTTTGATTGTACTGGGTTTTGGAATTCCTCATTTGGATTATTAAATCCTTCATAATATGCTTTTACTGGAACTAGTAAGCTTAATGTATCTGCTGTTAAGCTTTCATATAGTTCATATGGATATGTTACTTTAAAATTAAATGTATTATAGTCTGATACTGTTTTTGTAACTATTCCTGCTTCGTTTATAGAGGCTTCTCTTGTAATTGTGAAGTTTCCTGTTTCTTCGTCATATTCAAAATTTACATCACTAGAAGTTAATTCTACACTTGTTGGTTTATATCCATTTACTGTTGGTATTGTTCCTTCTAAAACTGCTTTTTTTAGTATTAAATCATCTGTTGTTTCTCTTGTTGTTACACTAAAGTTTAATGTTATATTTTCTTTATTTTCGTCTGTTATTTCTTCTATATTTTGCGTACCTGTGTAGTTAGAGATACTTGCTGTAACACTTCCATACCAGTCCACATTAAAATCTACTGTTTTACTTATTTGTGTTTCGGTTCCGTCATCTGCTATATGTTTACCAGTAAGTACTACACTGTTTACTTGGCTATATTTATTTGTATCATTTCCAAAATTTGAGGCATTTACTGTACCATATATTAATTTTTGTGTTCCGTTATTTATATCTTTTAATGCGATTTCTGTTGTATTATTAGATATATAGTTTTGTTTTATAACATTATCTTCTACTATTGCTGTAGATAGGTTCATATTAGATGTTTTTATAGTTATTTTTCCATCTACTAATTTACCATTTGTTAGTACATTTAGGTTCATGTATAGTGTATCTGTTTTATTTATATCCCTACACATTCCACGTACTTGTTCTGCATACCCATCTCCGTCTAAGTCACGCAAAAAGAACGCATCAAATTGAACATAGTCTGTATTTGGTACCTTTTCGTCACCTTCTTGTACTTGTTCATATTCCATGCTTTTTTGTATTTCTGGGTCTGCTAATAATTTAGCTTTTTGGTTTTGTGTATTAACCAGCAGTGCAACTACTGTTATTATCGCTGTTACTACTGCTAATGCACTAATTGATAATGTTATCTTTTTCGTTCGTTTCCCTTTCATTTTTCTGCCTCCTAAAATTAAGGTTTTTGTGTGTTAGTTTTATGTTTCTGATTTTTTAAGCATTACTTAATATATAACATAGCATGGCATCCTGCTCCGCTTACGGTTGGACGATAATCTTCTTCACGATTACTTACTGAAAAAGCCCTTCCGTATACATAGCAATCTCCCCCTCTAATTGCTCTCATTTCAAGACCTCTTGTTTCCATTGTCCATTCTCTTGTGTTTCCTGCTAAATCATATATGTTGTTCGCTTTTGTGTATTCAGAATTTCCTGTTGGTATCTCTTTAGCATGATTTTTAGCTTTAGTTGTTTTGGTTCCATACTTATCTATATATTCAAATTCGGAATCATAATAATTCCCCCAACTTACTGAGTTGCTCATTTGAAGTTCTGTTTTATTTCCTGTTTCTATTAACCACATTAAGGTTCTATCCCATTGATTCCCCCATATTAAACCTGTTTCTATATTTGTATTATTACCTTTTAACGTTTTGCATTTGATGTAAACGTCATACCAATTTTGAACACCCGTCTCGGTATTTCCCTTTCTTACCACAGAAATTTCTTTTTTAAAATTTCCTGTTTCATATCTTCCTATATAGAATCCACCATATTTTTCTACACTTGCTATCATATTATTAAACTCTTGCTCTAATTGATTTAAAAACTCATGAGTTGTTGTAGCTCCCAAACCTAAATTCTTTAACTCTGAATCCATATCATATCCTGTACTATCTGAATCACTAGCAACAATATCTGGTTCTCTAAATGATGTACGTTTACTATTTATTGACATTATTCCATCAAATTCTTCCCAATTCAGTGGATTTTGAATACTATATAGTTTTCCCCATTTCTTTCCATTTGCATCTGTTCCATAAAATTTACTTATATCTGGTACTGGCACCCACACATATTGGTTTCTACTCTTTTGAGCATCTGCTACATTACTGTCTGTTACTGCTTCTTCCCCTTCGTATATTACATACCCTGTATCTATTTCATTTTCTCCTGATGCACTACTTCCTACATATCCGTTTGGTACTGGTACTTTATCTCCACTTGCGTCTTCTTCTACATGCATATGATCATTATTTTCCAAATTTACTGCATTTGCAGTTGATTTTGTAGCTTGTAACACTTCATTAGATTCTTTTTTAGAAAATGCAAAAATTAAACTTGTTAAAATTACTATAACTGCTAATATTCCGCAAATTATGCATACCATTTTTCTACTTATTTTCTTTCTTGTTTTCTCAGCCATTTTCATTTCTCCTTCAAGAATTTATATTATATATATTTATTTTATTTATATATATATAACCTGTAAATGGCTGTATTTTCTACATTACAACGACATTGTTAACCTTTATTACGGGTATACAAATTACGACTTATTTAATGTCTTTTTTACATTTTCTTATTTTTTATGTGTCAAACCATTTTATTAATCTAAAAATTTAAAATCATATATTTCTATAATTTCAACTTGCATATTTTCTCGTAGTTTTCCTCTTAAGAAAAATATTTCTAAATTTTTTTGATATATATAATCTGCTATGTTATCATACGCAAACACCTCTATTTCCGAATTGTTTAACAATTTTGCTTTAAATACTACTTTTGATTTTTCTTTGCAATTTATTACAAATTTAAAATTTATATCACTTATCCTTTTAATTAATAAAAAACATTCATTCATAATTATGCTGTTAAAATTCTTAGCATATTTATCAACCAATAAATAATTAAGACGTTTTCCTAATATCTTAGGAAAGGGCTTAAAATACATACTTTCGTCATACCTACCGGTATGTATTTTAATGATTCATATTTACCTAAAATAGGAAGGAATAAACCTCTTTAATATCTAATATTTCACTGGACTACTTCCTTAAAACTAGCCATCTGGATTGATATTAGAGTGCGGAACGACAACCATAATTGTTGTTACTATTAGTCGGATTGTTGTTGTTACGATTGTCTGCTGGATTGTTGTCGCCATTGTTGTTGTAATTGCCACCCCTATACACCCTGTTGTTGGTACTGTTGGCCTTTTGGTCTATCCCTAATTTATATAAAAAAGTTTTTCTTCCAAATTCCTTGTATTTGCATATTTCATATAACCTAAATGTCCACATATAAACCTACTTGCTTCTTTACTATTCATATTGCCCTTTTGTACTTCTTCTTTTAAATATCTAACTTTTTGTTTAATAGCTTTTTTACCTCTGTCGCGTAACTTTAAACGATATTCATTTATCTTGTATCCACAAAAATTTACTCCTTGATCACTTTTAAATATTTGGGTTTTGTCGTTTAATTCTAATTCCAATTTTATTTTTAAATAATTTTTAATTTTTTCTAAAAGTTCAATGGCTTCTTTCTTTGTTTTTACAAATAAAATCGAATCATCCATATATCTAAAATAGTATTTTACCTTAAGCTCGTGCTTTATATATTGGTCTATTTCATTTAAGTATATATTTGCAAATATTTGCGAGGTATAATTACCTATTGGAAGTCCTTTTTTACCTGAATTTGAATACACTATTTTTTCTAATAGTTTTACTAGTTTTTCTTCTTTTACTTTTCTTTTTAAAATATTCATTAAAATATCTTTATCTATATTCTGAAAATATTTTCGAATATCCATTTTTAAAATATAGTAATTTTGCCATATTCTTTTACAATGTTTCATTGTATTTTGTACGTCTATAGATGCTTTATGCATTCCTCTATTTTTTATACATGCATATGATGTATCTATAAATTGATTTACAAAGTATCTATTTAGAAAACTATCTACTATCCATCTATGTACAATTCTATCTATATATCGAGAAGCTTCTATCTTTCTTTTTTTAGGATACTGAATATAAAATATCCTATATCCACCATGTGTATAAGTTCCATTTTTTAGCTGTTCATATAACCATCTAATATATTCTTCTTGTTTTAGATTAAATAGAATTACTTCTTTTTTATAGTTTTTTCCTTTTCTAGAAAGTAAATGTGCTTTCATAAGATTGTCATAAGTTAAATATTTATCAAATTCATGTCTTATTGTTTTTGCCATAGTATTTTACTAAGCCTCCTATTATTTTTCCCATTTCATATATTAGGCTCATGGCATATTCGAATTTTTTCTTATCTATCCAGGCATTTTTATACATGATTCTTAACAAAATTCTTTGAACACTTAAGTCTGCATCAATTTTATTGATACTTTTAAATCTATCTTTTATTTCTATTTTGTTTAAGTACATTATGCCTTCTAGCATCTTATACATAGAACTTTTATATTCTGTTCCTATACTAAATTTTTCTGTTCTTGGAATTTTTAATATTACTTCTAACATATATTCAATATATCTTTCGGCTTTTGGAATTAATATTAATTCATTTTCTTTTTTATTTAGCTTTTCCAAGATTTCTCACTCTTTCTAATATATCTTCTTCCTGTTCTTTTCTGTTTGCACAACTTGTACATTCTAAACAGTTTTTGGTTTCCTCAGTATTTTTACCTTTGTATCTATATATTTCTTCTAATTCATCTTTTTCGTTTTTTATATATAAAATAAACGAATAGCCTAGTTTCTCTAACTTCTCTATATATTTCTCTACATTTTTTACTAAAAATCCTACTTTGCATAGTTCTTTTCGCATACAAGTTAGTTTTAAGCCTAATTCTTCATTTAAAATTATTGCATCTTTTCCTATTGCTACAAAAAATATTCCATTTTTTGCTATTATTATTGACCCTTCATTTTCTTTTTGTAATTTTTCTATTTCTTGGACGAATTTCATATTTTATTTTCCTCCACATAAACACAAATTATTAATTCTCTATTATTTAACGTTCTTTACTTGTTATAGTGCATCGCTACCAGGGTTCAGTATTACTTTATGTAAAGTGCGGAACGACAACCATAATTGTTGCTACTAACAGTCGGATAGTCGTCGTCACGAAAGTCTGCTGAATCGTTGCCGCCATAGCTGTTGTAATAGCCACCCCTATACACCCTGACGTAGGTACTGTTGGCCTCCATTGTCCAGTCATATACGTTTCCGGCTAAGTCATATATGTTATTTGCCTTTGTATATTCTGTATTTCCTGTTGGGATTTTTGTACCACTATTTTCGTTTTTCGTTACTGTGCTTCCACTACTATTTACATATTCAAATGTCGCATTGTTATAGTTTCCCCAACTTGTTGAGTCATCTGCTATTTGCTCTTTTGTTTTACTTCCTGTTTCTATTAACCACATCAACGTTCTATCCCATTGGTTTCCCCATATCATTCCTGTTTCTACATTTGTATTGTCTCCTTTAATATTTTTACATCTTTTATACATGTTGTACCATGTTTGACTACTTATATTTGTATTTCCTTTTTGTACTACTGGTGTTTCTTGGTTTATATTTCCTGTTTCATATCTTCCTATATAGAATCCTCCATACTTTTCTACACTTACTATCATATTATTAAATTCTTTTTCTAGCTGATTTAAAAATTCATGGGTTGTTTTGGCTCCTAGTCCTCTAGTTTTTAAAGTTGAATCATAATCATAGCTTTTTACTATATCCGGCTCTCTATAACTTGTTTTACTACTTATTGTCATTACTCCATCGCTTTCGCTCCAGTTATATGGTTTTGTTCCTGTTATCTCATCATAACTACTACTTGTACTTGATGAAAAACTATAGTTCTTTCCCCATTTCTTTCCATTGGCATCTGTTCCATAGAATTTACTTATATCTGGTACTGGCACCCATACATATTGGTTTCTATTCTTTTGTGCATCTGCTACATTGCTGTCTGTTACTTCTTCTTCCCCTTCATATATTACATATCCTGTATCTATTTCATTTTCTCCTGTTACACTACTTCCTACATATCCATTTGGTACTGGTACTTTATCTCCACTTGCGTCTTCTTCTACATGCATATGCTCATTATTTTCCAAATTTATGGCGTTTACAGTTGATTTTGTAGCTTGTAATACAGTACTATTCTCTTTTTTAGAAAATGCAAAAATTAAACTTGTTAAAACTACTATAACTGCTAATATTCCGCAAATTATGCATACCATTTTTCTATTTATTTGCTTTCTTGTTTTCTCAGCCATTTTCATTTCTCCTTCAAGATTTTATATTATATATATTTATTTTATTTATAAATAAATAACCTGTAAATGGCTGTATTTTCTATATTACAAAAACATTGTTAAACTTTATTACGGGTATACAAATTACGATCTTTTTATTTTCTTTATTACATTTTCTTGTTTTTTTTGTATCAAACCATTTTTTATTCTAAAAACTTAAAATTATATATTTCTATAATTTCAACTTTCATATTTTCTTGTAGCTTACCCCTTAAGAAAAACACTTCTAAATCTTTTTGATATATATAATCTGCTATGTTATCATATATAAACACCTCTATTTCCGAATCATTTAATAACTTTGTTTTAATAAAACTTTTGATTTTTCTTTGCAATTTATTACAAATTTAAAATTTATATTCCTTATCCTTATTTACTATGTTAATGTTATCGCTTTCTTATTCTCTGAATATTATTCTGCATTCTTTAAACCAGTATAGTATAATCATGCCTATTAATCTAAACTTCTTTCTCTCATATTATATTGATTTTGCATTATTAATAAACATAGGAATCTTCTATGTATTTCTTTTTTACTTTACATTTTGGATTTTTAAGAAATATATTTCTTTGAATTAAATTATTCTTGAACTATTGAATTAAATATTCATTGATAGCTTATTAAAGAATTTCTAATAGTATATACGATATTTAAACATAAAACTAAATATTTTTTAAACTATTTCACATGTCTTTTTTCAGCAAAATTACTTATTTGCTAATAATTCAAAACAAAAAACAGCGAAAAACTAATATATTTTTAATTAGTTTTCCACCGTTTATAAACTATTTATTTATTACTATCTTAGAATTTATAAATTGTCTTTATATTCTTCTAATCTCGCTTTAATTTCACTAGCAGATGACATCCTTAAAATCTCTTGAACTAATTTCTTACATTCTTTGTGATTTAAATTTCTAATCATCTTTCTAGAATTTAATATTTTGGTAGGATTCATAGAAAACTCATCTAATCCTAATCCAACTAAAAGAGGTATAAATCTTTCATCAGCAGCTGCTTCTCCGCACATTCCGCAGAATATCTTAGATTTATGAGCTCCATCAATTGCCATCTTTATTAAACGTATAACTGCTGGATGAAATTTAGTATATAAATTCGATATTTTTTCATTGCCTCTCTCAACTGCAACTGTATATTGAATTAAATCATTTGTACCTATACTAAAGAAATCACATTCTTTAGCTAATTCTTCTGCCATAATTGCAGCTGATGGAATTTCTATCATTATTCCAACTTTTACATTCTTATCAAATTTTATATTTTTTGATTTTAATTCTTCTTTAACTTCATTTATTATAGCTTTTGCACTTCTTAATTCATCTACAGAAGAAATCATAGGAAGCATAATTGCAAGTTTTCCATAAATGCTCGCTCTATATAAAGCTCTTAATTGAACTTTAAATATCTCTGGCTCTCGTAAACAAATTCTAATTGCTCTATATCCTAAAAATGGATTGTCTTCTTTTTCCAAATTTAAGTATTTTAAATCTTTATCTCCACCAATATCTAATGTACGAACAATAACTCTCTTGCCATCTGCTTTTTCTAGAACTTCTTTATATGCTTCAAATTGTTCTTCCTCTGTTGGCATACTTTCAGAATCCATATATATAAATTCGCTTCTAAATAGACCAACTCCTTCTGCACCATTTTCGATAACTGCATCCATATCTTTAGGAGTTCCTATGTTTGCTACTACTTCTGTTTTATATCCATCTTTAGTAATGCTCTTCTTATTCCTAAATTTCGCTAAACTTCCTTTTTCGTCCTTTAACTCATTTTGGATTTTTTCTAATTTAGCAATTTCTTCTTCTGTTGGCTCTAAAAATATTTCCCCTGTTGCTCCATTTATTGCAATATAAATATCATCATTTATACTATCTAAAGCTCCTTTAGCTCCAACTATTGCAGGAATCTCATGAGTTCTAGCCATAATAGAAACATGAGAATTTTCGCTACCATTTTCTATTATGATTCCTGCAACAGAATTTAACTTTAATTTAGCAGTATCTGATGTAGATAAGTCTTTTCCAACTAAAATTGTGTTTTCTGGTAAATTAGTTAAATCTAATTCAGCTTTATCAATAATTTTATTTACAACTTTATTTTTCATGTCTTCTATATCAGATGCTCTTGCAGACATATATTCATCGTCCATATTTTTAAAAACTTCTTCAACTGTTTCAAATCCTACTTTTGTAGCATATCCTGCATTATATCCATCTTCTTGTATTAGTCTTTCTGTTTCTTTAGTTAGTGTAGGGTCCTGTAATATCATTAAATAAGCATTCATAATATCTGCTTCTGTTCCAGAAAGTTTCTCTAAAACTTCCCTAGTATCTTCTATTACATTATTTAGACATTTTTTAAAATAATTTAATTCATTTTCTTTATCTTCAACTTTAAAGTCTGTAAGTTTTACTTCTTCGTGTTTTAATACTTTAGTATGTCCAATCCCAATACCCTTTGATACACCTTTACCTTTTAACATATTTATCTCCTCTTTTGTTTATTATTCTCCAAAATTATTTTTAAAAGCTTCCTCTATTTCTTTCATTGCTTCTTCTTCTTTTTCCCCATCACATTGTACTTCTACATCTGTCTTTTGTTTTATACCTGCAGACATAATCATTAATGGAGATTTTGCATTTACAGTTTTACCATTAGCTATTAATTTTATGTCACATGGATATTTCATAGCTATTTTGGCAAGTTCTGTAGCAGGTCTTGCATGTAAACCTGTTTCGCTTTCTAATGTAAAAGTTTTACTTAACATTTTTTACTTCATCTCCTTTACTCCAAACATTTTTCTTTAATGCTGCTAATATAAGCATTGCAACTACAGATCCTATAACTATTGATAATAAGTATAGTGCTGCATTTCCTACCACTGGTAAAACGAATATTCCACCATGTGGAGCCATCAATGTACAATTAAATAACATTGATAAAGATCCTGCAACTGCTGAACCAATTACGCAAGAAACAATTACACGTATTGGATCTGCTGAAGCAAATGGTATTGCACCTTCTGATATAAAAGAGAATCCCATAATGTAGTTTAATAAAGCAGATTGTCTATCTTTCTTTGGTAATTTTTTAGGGAAGAATGTTGCAAGTAATGCAATTGCAAGTGGTGCTACCATACCACCAGCCATAACTGCTGCCATTATATCATAATGTCCTTCTGCAAGCATTCCTGTTCCAAATGTATATGAAGCTTTATTAACAGGTCCTCCTAAGTCAACAGACATCATTCCTCCTAAAATAGCTCCTAATATTATTTTATTTGCTCCTTGCATTGATGATAAGAAATTATTTAATGCTGTATTAATTGCTCCAACTACAGGGTTAATAGCAAGCATTATTAGTCCTATTAAAAGAATACCACCAACAGGATAAATTAATATTGGTTTTACACTCTCTAAGCTCTTTGGTAAGAATGAAAATACTTTTCTTAATAAAAGAACTACATATCCACCAATAAAACCAGCAATTAATGCTCCTAAGAACCCTGAACTTACTAATGTAACATCAGGATTTGATAAAGACGCAAATGTTGTTCCTGCTTTTGCAACAGCTCCTCCTACGAAGCCTACTGCTAACCCCGGCCTATCTGCTATACTCATTGCTATATATCCAGACAAAATACATAACATGAAATCAAAAGCAATACCACCAATTGTTTTAAAGAAAGCAGCAATAGGCGTATTCATACCAAAGTTAGATGGATCAATAGAATAATCGTCTAATAAAAATGCTATTGCAATTAGTATACCTCCACCAACAACAAATGGTAACATATGTGTTACACCATTCATTAAATGTCTATATATTCTGCTTCCTACACCATCTGAGTTTTCATATTCTGAATCATCTTTTCCGTTTCCTTGATAAACTGGAATGTTTTTATCTGTCAAAGCTTTTTCTATTAACTCTTTTGGTTTATGAATTCCATCTGCAACTTTTGCTTTTAAAATCTTCTTACCTTTAAATCTTGATAAGTCAATATCTATATCTGCTGCAATTATTATTGCTTTTGCATTTTTTATTTCTTCTTTTGTTAGTTTATTTTTAACTCCAGATTGTCCTTGTGTTTCTATTTTTACAAGATGTCCTACTTCTTTACCTGCATTTTCTAAAGCTTCTGCAGCCATATAAGTATGTGCAATTCCTGTAGGGCAAGCTGTTATTCCTAATATTTCATAGCCTTGCTCTTGTTTTGTTTCTTCTTTAAATTTCTCATTTTCTGTTTCATTTATTATATTTAAAAATTCTTCTTTGCTTTTAGCTGAAATTAATTTATTTTTAAATTCTGTATCCATTAACATTGTAGATAATCTACTTAACACATCTAGATGTACATTATCACTAGTATTTGGAGCAGCTATCATAAATAGTAAATTAACTGGCTTTCCGTCTAGCGCATCATATTCGACTCCATTTGGTACTACCATTGCTACTAAACCAGGTTCAGTTACACAATCACCTTTACCATGTGGGATTGCAATTCCTTCTCCTACACCAGTACTTCCTTCTTCTTCTCTTTTTAGTACAAGTTCTTTATATGCATTTAAATCTGTAATTCTTCCTGTTTTTAACATTAATTTTGTCATCTTGTTAATTATGTCATTCTTATCTTTTGCATTTACATTAAGCTCGATTCCATCTTTGCTTAATAAATCTGTAATTCTCATTTTCTTCCTCCTTTGTTAAATATTATTAAATAAATTGTATACTTCTTCTTTAGTTGCTAAATATTTTGATAAAGCACTAGCAGAACCTGCAGATACACCCATTTTTAATGCATCTTCATAATTATTATATTTTAAAAATCCTGCTATAAATCCTGCTACCATCGAATCTCCCGAACCTACAGTATTTACTCTTTTTCCTTCTGGAGATTTCAAAAAATGTTCTTTACCAACTTCATCAATTAAAACCGCACCAATTTTTCCCATCGAAACTAGTACATTTTGCGCTCCCATTTCTTTTAATTTTTTACCATATACATAGGCATCTTCTTTAGTATGTATTTCTACACCAAAAATTTCTCCTAACTCTTCATTATTAGGCTTAATTAAAAATGGATTGTATTTTAAAGCTTGTACTAATAAGTTTTTGGTAGCGTCTACAACTATTCTTACATTTTGTTCTCTTACAATGCCACATATTTTTTCATATATGTCATCTTTAATAGAACTTGGTATACTACCAGATAAAACTAAAAAATCATTTTCTGTTAGATTTTTTAATTTTTCTAATAACTCTAAAATTTTGCTTTCGCTTATTTTAGGTCCATTAGTATTTATCGCTGTTTCTTCTTCTGCTGAAACTTTTACATTTATTCTCGAGTTTCCTTCTTCTAAATCTATAAAATCAGTTTTTACATTCATATTTCTTAATAGTCTTTCTATTTCTGCTCCTACAAAACCCGCTTTATACCCTAATGCGATATTATCAACCTCTAAGTTAGTTAATACTGTAGAAACATTTATCCCTTTTCCTCCCGGAAGTATTAATTCCGTTTTAGACTTTTGTATTTTTCCGATTTCTAATTTATCTAGTTCTAAAATGTAGTCTAATGCAGGGTTAAATGTAACTGTATAAATCATCTTCTCCCCTCCAATCTTTTGTTAAATTATCATGCTAATTCTATCATATATCGTTATTATTTACAATTATTATATTTTTATTATTGACAAGTCTAATATTTTTTATTATAATTTTTTTACTTAATTCAAGCTTTTTTAGGAGAATTCATGAAAAAATTTTTACTATTTTTTATTTTATTCGTAGTTTTAATATTTTACATTTATCATTTTACTTTATCCCAAAGTTCTATAAATATTAACTTAATTTCAACTGCTAATCCCAATAGTCTATATAATAATAAACTTATACCGCGGTTCATATGGTTTCTTTTCTTTAATAATTAATTCCACTAAAAATATTAATTTTAAAATTCTAAGTTCACATTCTAATATTCCAGAAAATTTGAATATTTATATTAATAATTCACTTGTGGATATTTCACAAAATAGCTCTTGTTTGTACACAGCTAATACAAATACTGTGGATATTATATCTTTTTTCTGGGAATGGCCAGTTAATAATACAGATACTTTTTATAATTCTACCCTATCTTTAAATCTTCAAATACTCTTCGAAAGGAATTAGTCTTGAAAAAAATTTTATTTGTTTTAGTTTTTTCTTTAATTTCAGTAATTATTCACAATAATTACTCTATGAATCAAAATATATATATTTATTCTAATATTGCAGAACCAATTTTTAATGTTACATTTAATGAAACAATGGTTTTAAACAATAATAGTACTGTTGCTCAATATTCTTTTAAGATATCTAATTTTAAAGATACTATTATTTCTGATATTCCTTTTTATTATTACTTTTATTTAGAAAATTTAACCTCTGATTTTTCTGTATCATGTTATATGGATAATACAGAAATTATCTTATCAAATTTTATGTCAGAAAAATATTTACTAACTAATTTAACTAAAGAAGAACATATTTTTACTATAATCATTAACTATACGGGTAATTTTACTACTTCAATATTAACTAACTTTAAATTAAAACTTATTTATGAACAGTGTAATCGTTAAGTATTAATAAAAGGAGTTTTTATGAAAAAAGTTATTTTTTTTATTTTATTTTTCATAGCATTTAATTCAATTAATTCTATTGCTAAATATTCTAATATTGTTGAATATAATTTTTTAACTGTAAATATTTTATTAGTAGAAAACATTTATCAAAATTCCAATTCATATAATAAAAATTCTTCTTCTAAATCACTTTCTAATAAGTATAATCTTCCCAATACTCATATCGTAAATACATATATTAATTCAGATATATTTATAGATACAAACACAAATATACAAATTCAAATCACAAAATAATTTTTGATTTTTTTATTGCTGTTTACCTCACTTAATGTCATAATATATATGAAAATAGGAGGTGATATTTTGTATATTTATATTATTATCGGAATTATAGTAATACTTTTAATATATATCTTAATAACTTATAATTCTTTTATTAATTCAAGAAATTTAGTTAAAGAAGCTTTTTCTACAATGGATATTTATCTAAAAAAGAGATGGGAGCTTATTCCTAATTTAATAGAAGTTGTAAAAGGTTATTCTCAATACGAAAATGAAACTCTAACTAAAATTACTTCTTTACGAAGCTCTAGTTATGATGAGTTAACTATGGATAATAAGATTAATACAAATGAAGAATTATCTAAATGTTTATCAAATATCTTTGCAGTTTCAGAAAACTATCCAGAATTAAAAGCTAATGAATTATATGCTAATTTAAGTAGTAATTTAATATGTATAGAAGATGAAATTGCAAATGGTAGAAAATATTATAATGGTACCGTGCGAAATTTCAATAATAAAATTCAAATTTTTCCAAATAATATAATGGCTAAGCTATTTAAATTCAAAGAATTTAAAATGTTCGAGGCAAATGCAGAAGAAAAAAATAATGTTGGGGTGAATTTAAATGAGTAAAAGACTTGTTGGAGTTATAATTTTTATTTTATCATTTATATTAATTTCTTTTTTACCTAATAATTCATATGCTGTTACAGATTATGTAATAGATTCCTATGATATTAACGTAAAAGTAAATGAAAATAATACATTTGATATAATAGAAACAATTACAGCTAATTTTCATGTAAGAAAACATGGCATAATTAGAACTATTCCTTTAAAAAATACTATTGAAAGATTAGATGGTTCTACATCTACTAATCGTGTCAAAATTACAAATTTACAAGTAAATAATGAATATTCAAAAAGTAATAGTAATGGTAATTTGGCTATAAAAATAGGAAATCAAGATACTTATGTAACTGGGCTACAAAAATATGTAATTAAATATACATATGATATAGGTGCAGACCCCGTAAAAGATGCTGATGAATTTTATTATAATTTAGTTGGAACAGAATGGGATACCAGTATTTCTAATATTAGCTTTTCTATAACAATGCCAAAAGAATTTGATGCTTCTGCATTAGGCTTTTCTTCTGGTGGATATGGATATACCAACAATGAAAGTATCTTTTACTCCGTAAATGATAATACAATCAGTGGTATTTATACAGATATATTACCTGCAGGGAATGGTCTTACTGTTAGGCTTACTTTACCTGACAACTACTTTGTTGGAGCTCGTGATAATAAAACCGATTATTATATCATTATAGGTATATGTTTATTTATTGTGTTTATTGCATTTATTCTATGGTTATTATTCGGCAGAGATAAGCCTGTTATAGAAACTGTAGAGTTCTATCCTCCAGAAGGTTACAATTCAGCTGAACTTGCTTTTTTATATAAAGGTGAAACAGATGATAAAGCTATAGTTTCACTACTAATTTATCTAGCAAGTAAGGGCTATTTATCAATAAAAGAAACCGAGAATAAGGCATTATTTGCAAGCACAAAAGATTTTACAATATATAAATTGAAAGAATACGATGGAACAAATGAAATAGAAAAACTTTTCTTTGATGGTCTATTTAGAACAAGATCTTCTGTTACATCTTCAGATTTAACTAATCGTTTTTATATAACAGTAAATCGTATAAAGAAACTTTTAAATAAGAAAGAAAATAAAACTAAAATTTTTGACAAAAAATCTTTACAATTAAGAGGTTTTATTATTCCTATGATGCTCATAATATTTATACTAATAACTGTAAAACCTTTTTATGATACTGGAATGCTAAGTGAACTTCCTGTTGCCCTAATATTCCCTGGAATTGGTTTTTCACTTATGATATCAATATTAACATCAAGTGGTCCTATATCAACAAAGATATTTATCGTTATTTGGGGATTATTATTTGGCGGAATACCTCTTTTTATGATACTTCCAATTATATTTTCAACTTCAATTTCCGCTATTACATATTTTATAGGAATTTTATGTATAATAGTTCTTTATGTATTTAGAAAAATTATATTAAAAAGAACTCCTTTTGGGTTAGAAATTTTAGGAAAAATCAAAGGATTCAAGCGTTTCTTAGAAACAGCAGAAAAAGACCAACTAGAAGCAATGGTTGAAAAAGAACCAGAATACTTTTATAATATCTTACCTTACACTTATGCTTTAGATGTATCAGATAAATGGGTAGAACAATTTGAAAATATTGCAGTTGAACCACCATCATGGTATTATTCTAGTACTGCATTTTCAGTTCACTCTTTTGGTACCTTTATGAATAGCACAATGACTAGGGTAAATACTTCTATGACATCTAGACCTTCTAGTTCTGGTTCTGGTGGCTCTTCTGGAGGAGGATTCTCTGGTGGAGGTTCCGGAGGCGGAGGCGGAAGCTCTTGGTAATATAATTCCATATAGGGATTTGGGGACGGTCCTAAAATCCCTATTTTATTTATATATTCCATGTAATATTTTACTAATTTTTGCATATAATATAAATAAATTAACTTATATATATTGACAACAGATACCCTTAGTTGTATAATAATTCTTGTAGCACATCGCGGGGTGGAGCAGTTGGCAGCTCGTTGGGCTCATAACCCAAAGGTCGGAGGTTCGAGTCCTCCCCCCGCAACCAACGAAATAATCGTTTTAAATAGCTTGTATCCTCGGATACAAGCTATTTTATTTGTCAAAATATTGAATAAAATTATTTACTATACATTTAAATTTATCAATAGGAAAACTAAAAATATTTTTTATTACTTCAAAAGTTTTTTCAATGTAATTTTTTAATTTATTATTTTCTTTTTTTAATTCTTCATTTTAATATTTCAAATATATATATAATGCTCAAGAGTGCATTGATGTTCATTTTGAAAGACCTACCAAAAATGAATTTGACTCTGTTCGAATAAAATTACCTACATATGAAGTAACAGTTTGGGAAGGTAATTATTCTGATGAAGAGATTGAATTTTTTTAAACAAGTAGTTAAAAATAGTAGCGACTTATTTTATAAATATGCTAAAGAAGGAGGTCTTAAATTTGCCTAGTATTTTTGAAAGTTTTGAAGCTTTTCTACAACTGAAAAACTTCAAACAATCTTAATGAAATTAGATTTCCGCCCTTTCTAATTTCATACAAAAGACTAATTTGAGAGATTCTATAAAAGCCATAGAATCTCCCAAATTAATTTACAAATTCAAGTATTTGCGAATGTCTAGTTTTTAATAGGAAGATAATTCAACCCTAGATTATTGTCGAATATTATTGGTAAAGGAAAAACAAATTAATTAGTTTAATTAATTTAGAAAAAATTATAATATGGCCACCAGTAATAAAATCATCTTTTTGATAAAAACATGTTGACGTTGTATCTCAAATTATTAATGCATTTCCTTTCTCAGTATCTTCAACCATATCTTTTTGAACATAACCATTACAACCATTATTACTATCGGTTCTTGTAATAAATGGTATACTACCCTCATAATAGTAATCTGAAACATCCATTTCTGCTCTTACATGTGCTTTGCCCTTGTATATATTATTATCTTCAAACAAATTTCAAAAGTTGACTAACACACTAGCCAACTTCGAGAAAGTTGTCGTGTACCAAGGGATAAAATCCCTTTTGAAACCCCTTAATAAAAATTGAATTTCAAACTATTTTTATTTTAGTTTGATAAAAAAAGATAAAAACAAGAGTTTTTGTTGATATTTCAATAAAAAACTCTTGTTAATTTTTTTCAAATTTTCTCGACTTTTCTCAGCATTTTTCATGCTTTTTGTCAGTATAGACGTCAGACTGATAGTTCAAAATATTGAAATATCAAGTCTCTTAGCTATTACCCGCAACCAGAAAAAAATAGAATCTTTTTTTCTGGTTGTTTTTATTCTTCTTCACTCTTGTCATATATATTATCTTTCTTTATCCAAACAGAAACACTTCCTCCATCACAGTAAAAAATTCCATTCCCATTTGCATCAACATATACTGTCTCATCTAAATTGCCTGTACAATCGTAAAATACTGTATTGGCCAATCTTTCTCCCATATTCATCTCAATACATCCACCAGCATTATCACTCATTACAACAGCTAATCCAGAGTCAGTGTGGTCACTATCTCCTTCTCTAACCCAACCGATTATATTTTCGTTTTTAAAGTAATCTCTTTGTTTTCCATATGAAAAATGTTTTCTTGCTTTTATCATATTCTCCAATAATTTTTTCTTTGGTGGAATATTATCGTGTTCTATTCCATAGTAATCTCCATAGAAAATACATGGAATTCCATCTTTTCTTAATAAAATTAATGCATATGCTAATGGTTTAAACCAATCTTGTATCCAAGAATTTAAAGATTGACCTAACTGTGTATCATGATTATCTACAAATGTTACTGCATACTCTGGATTTTCCTTTACAAGTGTATTATCTAAAATAGTTCTCATATCATAATTTCCGGAAGAATTTGATGCATTAAATAAATTATAATGTAATGGTACATCAAATAATTTCATAGAATAGTCAACTTCTTTTAAGTAATTATTTATAGCTAAAATATTAGTACTCCAGTATTCTCCTACTGTAAAGAAATCTTTTGCAAATTCTTCTTTTATATTCTCTAACCACTCTTTATAGAAGCCTGCTCTAATATGTTTTACTGCATCTAGTCTAAATCCATCAACATTAGTAGTATTTACATACCAATCTCCCCATTTATTTAATTCCTGAATAACATCTACATTATTGAAATCAACATCTGCACCCATTAAATAATCAAAATTCCCATTTTCTTTGTCAACATCTACATCCCAGTGTTTTCCATAGAATTTAAATATTCCTTTTCTTTTTTGTTTTTCATCCCAGTCGACTCCATGAAAATGTGTCCAATTCCATTTAAAATCTGAATATTTATTATTTCTTGCATCAAAATTATATTTTGTCCATGCTTCTATAAATATAGGTGCGTTTATTTCTACATTTCTGTTATTAGGCTCTTCCTCCATTGCCATAACTTCTTCTGTTCCATCTGCACCTAATCTATGATTTAAAACAATATCTGCATATACTTCTAAGTTATTTCCCTTCAATACCTTTATTGCATTTATATACTCATCTTTACTACCATACTTAGTATTTACAGAGCCTTTTTGATCAAACTCCCCTAAGTCGTATAAGTCATAAACACCATATCCAGTATCGTGATTTCCTCCCTCACCTTTATATGCTGGTGGTAGCCATACTCCTGTAATTCCAATACTATCTAAATAACTTGCTTCATTTGCAACTTTTTTCCATAAACCACAATCAGCTGGTAAATACCATTCAAAATATTGCATCATTGTTTGATTAATTTTTTTATTCATTATTTCATCTCCATTACTATTATTAAAAAAAGAGTCTAATAGATATTCTATTAGACTCTTTCGAAATATTTTTATGTTATTGTATATCTATTATTATTTATTCTTCATTAGTTTCTTCAGGTTCAACTAATTCAATGCTTACTACTTTTCCTCCGTCATTTGTTCTCATTAAAGTTACACCTTGTGTTGATCTACCTAATACGCTTACATCCTTAACACTTATTCTAATTATTGTACCTGTATCTGTAATCATCATTATATCATTTGAATCATCTGTAACTCTAATTCCAACTAATTTTCCTGTTTTTTGAGTAACTTTATATGTTATTACTCCTCTTCCACCTCTATTTTGTACTCTATATTCATCTAAATCTGTTCTTTTACCAAATCCGTGTTCTGTTATAGCCAATAATGTTGCATTAGCACCGTCTATAATAGATTCCATTCCAATAACTTTATCTCCATCTCCAAGTTTAATTCCTATTACGCCTTGTGCTGTTCTCCCCATTGGTCTTACATCTTGCTCACTAAAAGTAATACTCATTCCGTCTTCAGTTACTAAAACAACATTATCTTGTCCATCTGTTAACCTTACAGCTATTAATTCGTCTTCTTCTTTTAATGTAATTGCTTGAAGTCCCGTCTTTCTTGCTGAATTATATTCTGTAAGAGCTGTTTTCTTTATAAATCCTTTTTGAGTAGCCATTAGCAAGTATTTTCCTTCAGCGAAATTAGAAATTGGAATAACTGCTGTTATTTTTTCTCCAGGATCTAAACTTAATAAGTTAACAATCGCTGTTCCTTTTGCTGTTCTTCCTGCTTCTGGAATTTCATAGCCACGTAATCTATATAACTTACCTTTATTACTAAAGAATAAAATAGTATCATGTGTAGAAGCTGTAAATATTTCTGTAACAAAGTCATCAGCTCTTGTAGAAATGCCAGTAATACCTTTTCCACCTCTACGTTGGCTTTTATATGTATCTGCAGGCATTCTCTTGATATATCCAAAATGTGTTAAAGCTACTATCGTTTGTTCTTCTTTTATTAAGTCTTCTTCTTCTATATCTCCCTCTGCAGGTTTTATTTTAGTTAATCTTTCATCTCCAAATTTAGTTTTAACTTCTTCTAAATCTTCTTTAATAATGTCATATACAAGTTGTTCATTATTTAAGATTTCTCTTAGATGTGCGATTAATTCCATTAATTGTTTATATTCTTCTTCGATTTTTTCTCTTTGTAAACCAGATAATGTTTTTAATCTCATATCTAGTATTGCTTGAGCTTGTATATCTGTTAAGCCAAATCTTTCTATTAATCTTTCTTTAGCATCATCATAAGAACTTCTAATAATACTAATAACTTCGTCTATATTATCTATTGCGATTCTTAAACCTTCTAAGATATGTGCTCTTGCTAAAGCTTTATCTAGTTCGAATTTAGTTCTTCTTAAAATTACTGTTTTTCTATGGTCAATATAATAATCTAAACATTGTCTTAGGGTTAATATTTTTGGCTCTCCATCTACTAATGCTAATAATATCGCTCCAAATGTATCTTGCATTTGAGTATTTTTATATAATTGATTTAAAACCACTTGAGCCCTAGCATCTCTTTTTAATTCTATTACTATTCTAACTCTATCATTTCTATCTGATTCATCTCTTAATTCAGATATTCCTTCTATTCTTTTTTCTCTTACTAATTTAGATATATTTTCTATTAATCTAGCTTTATTAACTTGATATGGCAATGATGTTACAATTATTCTTTGTTTATTATTTGCCATTTCTTCGATTTCTGCTTCGGCTCTTACAACTATTTTTCCTTTTCCCGTTCTATATGCTTCTTTTATGCCATCTTTTCCTAAAATCATTCCTCCTGTTGGGAAATCCGGTCCTTTAATAATTGACATTAACTCTTCATCTGTGGTATTTGGATTTTCAATTATTCTAATAAGACCATCACAAACTTCTGTTAAGTTATGTGGAGGTATATTTGTTGCCATTCCAACTGCTATACCTGATGAACCATTAATTAATAATTGTGGTATTTTTGATGGTAACACTGTTGGCTCTTGTAATCTATCATCATAGTTTGGCATAAAGTCAACTGTATTTTTCTCTATGTCTGTAAGCATATATTCTGCTATTTTAGACATCCTAGCTTCCGTGTACCTCATTGCTGCGGCACCATCACCATCTATAGAACCAAAATTTCCATGTCCATCTATTAACATGTATCTTAATGAAAAGTCTTGTGCCATTCTTACCATTGCATCATAAACTGAAGAATCTCCATGTGGATGGTATCTTCCTAAAACAGATCCTACAGTATTTGCACATTTTCTGTATGGTTTATCTGACGTAATCCCATCTTCGTGCATTGCATATAAAATTCTTCTGTGAACTGGTTTTAAACCATCTCTTACATCTGGTAAAGCTCTTTGTACAATAACACTCATAGCATAACTAATGTATGCTGTCTTCATCTCGTTTTCGATATCTCTTTCAATTATTTTTCCATCATGGTTGTCCATTTCTTTACCTCTTTTCTTCTTTCTGCTACACAATGTATTATACTAAAACAGAAAAAAATATGCAAGGAAATTATTCGAAAATCTTACGGAATTAAAAGAAAAGTGGCTTTAACATGTATACCAAATTTTTTTAAATTAGTAATCCTACGAGCACTTAAACTTGTTAATTCTCTGAAATATTTGATTATTCTTCATTGTCTTATGCCAGTACATTTGCAGCTTCTAATTCTACTTCATTTATTTCGAAATTTTTATTATTGTTTTTAATCAAGTTATGTACATTTTCTACTAATCTAGCTTCTTTAATTATATTTTCTAATGGCATTATTTTCTCTAAATATTTATTTATATTTTTCATCTCTTTTTCCATTAAATCAAAGTCTTTATTTTCATAACCTTTTTTCCATTCATTAATTGAAGTTTCAAATTTACTTATCTCATTTCCTTGTTCAACAATCATTTCTTCTATGTTGCTACTAATATTATCCAGAATTAAATTCTTACCTTTTTTTATAACATTACTTATAGTATCATTTAACTTTCCTTTTTCATTTACTTTATTAATAGCTGTATCTAATCCTTTTGATATAGTATCTATTATTCCTCCAGTTTCTACAGCTTTTTGCATTTGCGAAATATCTTCAAATTTTCCAGTTACAATACCTATTGCGCTTTTACCCAAATCTACTGCCTCGTCTATTGCTGTATTTAATCCTTCTTTAAAGCCTTCATTAAGTATAGTATCTTTTATCTTTATTACCTCGTCTTCTACAAAGTCCGGTAATAAATATTTAATTCCAAGATTTAGCCCTGTATTTATGATTCCTCCTAAAGTAGTTTCTAAAAAACTTTTTTGTTCTTTCTCTACTTCTAAATTTTTATTATTTAATTCGTTTTGTATGTCTATCTCCATATACTTTATTCTCCTTTAATAAATTATCCCTTATTTTTAATAAATCTTTTCTTAGTGATTTTATATTTATTATTTTTTCCGTATTTAATATTGCATCTATTTTTTTACTATAATCTATTTTTCCTAGAATTTTTATAGATTTAAAAATATTATATAATATGTCTTTATCTAATGAATTTGAATTGTATTTATTAAAAATAATATTTATATTTTCTTTTCGTATATCTTTTGTAATAATCCCAATTAATTTACTTAATTTTTTTATTCCTAGTAAATTACACTCTGATAAAAATATATTTGTAGAATTATTTAGTAATTCTGTTTTTTTCAAAAAACTTATTTGTGGATTATCAAAAATGACTATATTATATTTATTACTATCAGTTTTATAAAATTTATTTAATAAATATATATTTTCGATTTTTATTGCATTTTTTTCTGGTTTTTTATTAAAGATAGTATAAATATTTTGTGTATAATCTATTATTAAAACCTTAAATTTATTTTCTGCCATTATATTAGCTAATAATAGTGTTATTATACTTTTTCCGACACCATTAGCTCCAAATATATTTATTATCTTTTTAATTATCTATCTCCCCTTTTTCTATAATATTTTTTTCGAAGTCTGATGAATCTATTTTTACTAGAATATGCTCGTTTCCAACAAACATTAAACATTCTCCTTTTGAAAATGATTTAATTTCTATCTTTTCTTTTTCTGACAACTTTGCATATTTTTCCAATATATTAATATTTTCTTCTTCCAAACAAAAGAATACTTTTATATTTGAATTATTTAAAATACTTTTTCCATATGTTCCATTATCTAAACTAAATAAATCTGATACATCTTGAGTTATAGCAACTCCACTTCCACCATATTTTCTAATAGTTTTAAATATTTTATATATAAACGAAGCAACTTCTTTATTCGATGTTATACCTATTAATCTCCAGATTTCGTCTAAGTAAATAACTTTTCTTTCTTTTCGATTTTTCTTAATTAAATCCCAAAATAAATCTACAAAAATATACATTCCATATTTTATATTTTCTTCACCTAATTCATAAATATCTGCAATAATTAAATTGTTTTTTATTTTTATATTTGTATATTTATTAAAATAATTTAAACTCCCTTTTACAAAAGGCAACAATTTTATATAAAATCTTTTTGTTCTTTCATCTTGACCTAGTAATTCATAAAAATCTTGTAATATTGGCATATCTGTACTTTCTTTAAAAACTACTTTTTTATTTTTTACTTTGTATAGACTCTTATCATTAAAATTTATATTCTTACTTTCGTATAGCTTAATTAATTTTTCTTCTATAATAGATTTTTCTTCCTCATTCATTTCTCCAAATATTAAATTGAAAAATCCCTTAAGTTTATCAATTTTAATAGCGAGATATCCCTTTTCATCTTTCTCTATACTTTCTTCTCTTATATCAAACACATTAATATATGTATTTGAAGTTGGTCCTATTTTTATTAATGTTCCATTTAATGCTTTACATACATTTCCATATTCTCTATCTGGATCTATAACGTACTGATTTATCTCTTGTATTCCATATCTTAATATTAATAATTTTATATAAAATGATTTTCCAGCTCCTGACATTCCAAATACACACATATTTGGATTTTTATATTTCTGAGTATTATATCTATCTATAAAAATCATTGAATTATTATGAATATTTCTGCCTATATATACTCCTTTTTCATCAAAAATTGATGAAGAAATAAACGGATATGTACTTACGAGTCCTTCTGTCAAAATATTTCTTCTAGTGGCTAGTTGTAAATCTTTATCATTATGCATTAATGGTAAACTCGACTTATATATTTGTTCTTGCCTAAAATTTGCTCTTCTAGTTTGCAAGCCAGAACCTTGCAATATACCTTCAACTTTACTTAGATTAAATTCTAATTCTTTTATCGTTTCTGCAAAAACATTAATATAAATGTATAAATAATATATATCTTGGTTGTTTATTTGCATTTCTTTTCTTATATATTTCGCATCATTGTATGTATATTGTGCTATGTCAACATCTTGCCTATTATTATTTATATCTTTTAAATCTGCAGACACATTACCAATATTATAAGTTAGTTCTTTTAAAATTTTATATTTATTTTGTTTTTCATAAAATATTGAAATATTCATGTTTATGTCTGTATCTATTATTCCTTTTAAAATTAAGTCTTCATTCTCTCTTAAATAATTTACAATCATTAAACCTGCATAATACATATTATCTATTTCTAAATATTTAGGATTTTCATTATTTATGTATGAAGGGCAAATATAATTTTCTTCTAGACATTGTTTTTCATTTGTATTTTTAATAAAAAACTTTTTTAAAATATTTCTTTCTATCACCTACCTATTCAAATTATAATTAGTATTTAAGAAAAAATGTAAAACCTTTATAATATCTTCTTTTTTACATTCTTTTACTTGATTTCCACATTTATTAAGACATTCTTTTATCTTAAAATATTTTTCATTTAACATATAATAAATATTTGCTAAATTTTCATTTTCTATTTCACTTTGTTCATCTATGATAATATAATAATTTTTTGTGGATGTTTGCTTTTCAGAATTAATTTTGTTTAAAAATTCAATATACTTTTTAGAAATAATTGAAATTGAATCATTATTTGACTTTTTAACATTACTTACGATTTTGGAAATATCTTCTTTATTTGTATGAATTAAAATTTGAAGATTAAAATTACATGTTTTTAAAAGAATCTTATATGAATTTAAAATAGCTTCTTTTTCTAAAGTTGTTTTTAAATTAAAATTTATTGGTTGAACTCTTATTAGTTTTATAAAAATATTTTTATTTTTTATTTTTATAATTCCATTTTTATCTATACTCTCTACAATTAACCAATTTTGTGTAGATTTATTATTTGTTTTTACATATATCACCTCTTATCTTTGTTCAATAATACTCTCATTTCCATTATTTGTCAACGAAATTCGTCATACAAAAATCGACATTTATAGCTATTTAAATATATGAAAAAAGAATCCCGCAGGATTCTTTTTTTTATACATCAAGATTCTTAACATATTTTGCATTCTCTTCAATGAATTTCCTTCTAGGTGCAACCTCATCTCCCATTAATACTGTAAATATTTGGTCTGCTTTTATTGCATCATCCATTGTAACTTTTATTAATATTCTAGTTTCTGGGTTCATTGTTGTATCCCATAATTGTTCTGGATTCATTTCTCCTAGACCTTTATATCTTTGAATAGATATAGAATCTCTTGAAATACCTTTTTCTTCTAACTCTTTATATTTTTCTTCTAGCTCTTCATCTGTATAACAATAAATATCTTTCATACCCTTTTTAGCAAGTTTAAATAATGGTGGTTGAGCTAAATATACATTTCCATTTTCTATTAAAGGCCTCATATATCTAAAGAAGAATGTTAATAATAATGTTCTAATATGCGCACCATCAACATCGGCATCAGCCATTATTATAACTTTTCCATATCTTATTTTTGTTATATCAAAATCTGCACCAATTCCAGCGCCAACAGCTAATATTACTGGTTGCAATTTATCATTATTATATATTTTATCTGCTCTTGACTTTTCAACATTAAGCATTTTTCCCCATAAAGGAAGTATTGCTTGGAATTTTCTGTCTCTTCCTTGTTTTGCACTACCACCAGCAGAATCTCCCTCAACAATATATACTTCGCATAAATCTGCATTTTTTTCACTACAATCTGCCAATTTACCTGGTAATGTAGATGTTTCTAAAGCACTCTTTCTTCTTACTAATTCTCTTGCTTTTCTTGCAGCTTCCCTAGCTCTAGATGCTCCAATACATTTTTCTAGTATTGCTTTTGCAACAGTAGGATTTTCTTCTAGGAAATCAGATAAAGCCTCGTTTACCATTGATTGAACGATACCTGTAACATTACTATTTCCTAATTTTGTTTTTGTTTGTCCTTCGAATTGAGGCTCTTTTACTTTTACAGAAATAACTGCTGTTATTCCTTCTCTTATATCTTCACCTTGTAAGTTTGAGTCTTTTTCTTTTAAAATGTTATGTTTTCTTGCATAATCATTAAATACTTTTGTTAATGCTCTTTTAAATCCTTCTAAATGGGTTCCACCTTCAACAGTATTTATATTATTAACAAAAGTATAAATGTTCTCTGAATATGCTGTAGTATATTGAATTGCTATTTCTACAGGAACTTCTCCTTCTGTTTTTTCTATATAAATTGGTTTTTTATGAAGTTTTTCTTTATTTTGATTTAAATATTCTACAAAAGAATTTAGACCACCTTCAAAACAAAAATCTGCTTTTTTTACTGGTTCCTCTCTTAAATCTTCTACTTTTATTCTTAAGCCTTTTGTTAAAAATGCAATCTCTCTAAATCTTTCTTCTAAAACAGAAAAATCATAGTTAGTTGTTTCAAAAATTGTACTATCTGCCAAGAATGTTACTGTTGTTCCAGTTTTGTCTGAATCTTCTATTTTCTTTAATGGTTCTACCGTTTTTCCCCTTGCGAATTTCATCCTATATTTTCCGCCATCGCGGCATATTTCAACTTCAGTCCATTCAGATAAAGCATTTACAACAGAAGCACCAACACCATGAAGACCTCCAGATACTTTATATCCACTATCTCCACCAAATTTTCCTCCTGCATGTAACATTGTATAAACAGTTTCTGCAGTAGATATTTTAGTCTTAGGATGTATTTCGACAGGAATACCTCTACCATCATCTTGAACAGTTACAATATTTCCTGGTTTTATTTGAACATGAATATTTTTACAATATCCAGCTAAAGCTTCATCAACACAGTTATCTACTATTTCATACACAAGATGATGTAATCCTCTTGCAGAAACACTTCCTATGTACATACCTGGTCTTTTTCTAACAGCTTCTAGCCCCTCTAATACTTGTATTTGTTCTGCTCCATATTCATGTTTATATTTTTCCATTATAAAAACCTCCTAATAATGTGCCTTTCCTATTTTTATTATCTTCTGCTCTTTTTGCTATAGACATAGTAGATACATTTGTTTCGTATCCTACTATTTTTCCATTTTCTTTTGTCATTATTAATGATCTTGCATCTCCATTTGCTTGTGAAACAAGATTATCTGTTCTTTTTAAACTTTCTATTAAATTTTTATATTCTTCTGAATCCTTCATTGATTCTATATTATATATTCCAATTATATCTTTTTCTTCTAAAATTATATTATTTCCTATGTGTACAAACATTTATAATCCCTCTTTTGTTAAAATTGTTCTTCTTTTTTTACTTGTCCATCTTTTACATTATATATATTATAATTAAAATTTTCAAGTAGCAATTTGTGAGTACCTGTTAATATTACTTGCGCATCCGTAATGTTTTCCACAAATTTTCTACGTCTCTTCTCATCTAATTCTGACATAAAATCATCTAATAACAAAATTGGATATTCCCCAATTTCATCATAAATAACATATAATTCAGCTAATTTTAATGATAGTATTGCTGTTCTAAATTGCCCTTGTGAGCCATATAGGTTAATGTTTTTTCCATTAAGATATACTTCAAAATCATCTCTATGAATTCCTGAGGAAGTATAACCTTTATATACATCATTTTCTACTTTTTCATTTAATCTTTTTATATATGATTCCCTATCTTTAAAATCACTTATATATTTTATATTTATTTCTTCTAAATTATCTGTTATATTTTTGTGGATATCTATTATTTTGTTCAATATTTTATCAACAAATTCTCTTCTATAATCATATATAATTTGTGCATGATTAGCTAATTTTTCATTCCATATTTCCAACATATTTTTTGACTTATTTTCAAGTTTTATTTGTCTTAAATAATTATTTCTTTGTTCTAATGTTTTATTATAAGCATTTAAATTAAACAAATATCTGGGTCTTAGCTGACTTATTAGCATATTTAAGAATTTTCTTCTTTTTTGTGGACCATCTTTAAGAATTTCCATATCGTCAGGTGAAAAAATAATAGAATTTATATTTCCTAACAATTCACTTAATTTTTTTATCTTTACCCCATTAATAGCTATGCTTTTCTTTTCAGAAATTATATATTCTATCTTTCCTTCCCTATCACTTTTTTCATATTCGATATTTAATTTAGCAAAATCTTTATTTATTTTTATAAGCTCTTTATCTTTACTTGTCCTAAATGATTTTCCCATTGAGCATAAAAAAATAGCCTCTAATATATTTGTTTTTCCTTGTGCATTATCGCCATAAATGACATTTATTCCTTTATTAAATTCTATTTCTTGGCTATCATAATTTCTAAAATTTTCTAATTTTAATTTTGTTATATTCATAAAGTTCTCCACTTAGTTATCCACATTTCCGTAAGATTCTGTGGATATTTTTCAAATATATATTGCATTATACACATAATTAAAAAATAAAGCAAGTTCTTTTTTAAACAAATTAAAAATAAGCTATTATAATATTAAATAATAGCTTATTTTCTATCTAATTATTTTTTAGTCTTTTAATCTTATTGGCAATATCATGTATACATAGTCACCTTCATCAACAGGTCTAATAATACATGGTGATATACTAGAACCAAAATGAACGTAAACTTCTTCATCATCGATAACTTTTAATGCATCTAAGAAATATTTTGGATTAAATCCTGCTTCTATATTCTTTCCTTCTGTTGATACATATATTTCTTCTTTTGCATCTCCTGTTTGGTTTGCACAAGAAATTGTTAATTTTCCAATATCAACAGTTACTTTTACAGGATATTTTTTCTCTTTTTCCACAGATGAAGAAGAAATTAAACTAATTCTTTCGAAACAACTTTGTAAAATATTTTTATTTACTCTTATTCTTGTATCCCATTCTTTTGGTATTACATTAGCATAATTTAAGAATTCCCCATCTAAAACTCTTGTAACTATTTTACAATTATCCATTTCAAATAATGCCTGATTTTTTGAAATCCCTATTTTTATAGGTTCAAAAGAATCTGAAATAATCTTATTTACTTCATTTAATGTTTTACCAGGAATTACAGCACTAAAATCATTTGCTTGTACATTTAAGAAACTACTTCTCCATGCTAATCTAAAACCATCTACTGCTACAACATTTAACTTATTGTTTACAACTTCAAATAAACAACCGGTAAAAATAGGTCTGTTTTCTTCATTGCTTACTGCAAATATAGTTCTTCTAATCATATTTTTTAATACATTTTGTTCTATTTGTATTGAGTTTTCAACATTTATTCTTGGTAATTCTGGAAATTCTGTTGGATCCATAGTTGCTAATTTATATAATGAACCTTCACATTCAATAACTAATAAATTGTTATCATCTAAATAAATTTTTATTTCTGTATCAGGTAATTTTCTGATAATTTCACTAAACATTATAGCATTTACTACTGTAGAACCTTGTTCTTCTACTTCACAATCCATTATGTATTCAATACCTATTTCTAAATCATATGTTGTTAATTTTATTTCATTATCATTTGTTTGAATAAGTATTCCTTCTAGTATAGGCATTGTAGTTTTTGATGCTACAGCTTTTACTACGGAATTAATAGCTTTAAGAATTTTGTCTTTATAACAAACTATCTTCATTTTTCTCTCTCCTTTATTAATAAATAATAATTATAGAAGTAATAGTATTAGGTGTTGTTAATTGTGGGGAAAAGTTCTGAAAGTCCCTATTTCCGTAAAAAAACTATGTTTATATTTTCGTGGAAAAGTTGTAATTTAATCCACATGGTTTTGAAAAAAATGTGGATTAATGAAATATTAACAGTTTATATACACATTATTAACATCTGCCTGTGTATATCTAATGTATTACTTCCGTAAGTAAAAAAGCAAAACTTTTTTCAAAAATTTGTTTTGGCGAACTAAAGTTTTAAAAAATTTTATTTTTGGTTGATATTTACTTTATTTTTTTTCTAAAATTATTTTTTTCACACTTTCCACAATTAATTTTGTATTTGTATTTTCTTTTATTTCTTTTTCTATTTTATTACATCCATGCATTACTGTTGTATGATCTCTCTTTCCAAATTCTTCACCAATTTTAGGAAATGAAAGACCAGCCACTTCCCTACACAAGTACATTGCTATTTGTCTAGGATAAGCAATATCATTTGATCTTTTTGAACTTTTTAAATCTTTCTTATTTATATTGAAATATTTTGCTACTACATCTTGTATATAATCTGCTGAGATTACTTTTTCTTTTTGTGCAGAAATATCATTTATTGCTTTTTCTGCCATTTCTATGGTTATTGGACCATTAGCTAATGTGGAAAAAGCAACTAATTTATTAAAAACTCCTTCTAATTCTCTTATATTAGAAGCAACTCTTGTAGCTATTGTTGATAAGATTACATCATCCACTATTATATTGTCTGTTTGCGCTTTTTTCCTTAATATAGCTAAACGTGTTTCATAATCTGGAATTGATATATCAGCAATTAATCCCCATTCGAATCTAGATTTTAATCTATCTTCTAATAAAGGAATATCTTTTGGTGGTCTATCACTAGAGATTACAATTTGTTTTCTATTATCATGTAGTGTATTAAATGTGTGGAAAAATTCTTCTTGAATTCTTTCTTTTCCAGCTATAAATTGAATATCATCTATTAATAGAACATCAATATTTCTATATTTATTTCTAAATTGTTCATTTTTATTATCTTTTATAGCATTAATTAATTGATTAGTAAATTTTTCTGAAGTTACATATAATACATTTGAATTTGGATTATTTTTTATTACTTGATGTCCAATTGCATGCATTAAGTGCGTTTTTCCTAATCCAACATCTCCATATAAAAATAATGGATTATATGAAGTTCCTGGTGCTTCTGCAACTGCTAAAGAAGCAGCGTGTGCAAATCTATTGTTATTTCCAACTACAAATGTATCAAATGTGTATTTGGGATTTAAAGAATTATTTGAAACACCAATTTCATTGTCATTAAAACTTTTTTCTTCTAACTTAACATCTTCTTCTTCTGAATCAGGATCCTTATATTCTACTATGATTTTACAATCTTTATTTGTAATAAATTTGAATGTATTTGTTACTAAATCATAATATCTTGTTTCCACAGCATCTTTTTGAAAAGGTGAAGAAGCGATTAATATTATTTTATCATCAGTAAAATCTCTTATTTCTAATGATTTTATCCATGTTTCATAAGAAATATTTGTCATTTCATCTTTTAAAAGATCTTTTGCTTTAGTTAAAAGTTCATTTAGTTCATTTGACATTTCTTTCAATCCTTCCTAAAAAGTATAAGGGAATAAAGAATAACGTAACTTTTTTTCGTTATCCACAACAGTATCCACAACTGTTGATAACTTTGAAAAATATGTAAAAATACTGTAATACAAGTGTCAATATTTACAAAAAAAAATAAAAAATATTACTATTCCCTATTGTTTTTACATTATATATAAATAAAGTAACTTAGTCAATAATAAAGGACAAAAAACTTAAATAAATCTGTGTATAATGTGGATAATTTTGTGGATAAGTGTATAAAAAATAATAAAATTACATTTTATTACAAAATATTACAAATTTTATAAATGCTAGAATACCGTAATATTACAATAGAGAACAGATTTTTTCTTTTTACGACAATAAATAACATTTCTAGGGTGTGAATAATTTTTTATCCACTATGTGTATAAGTTTGTTTTTTATAAGTTTTAGATTGTAAATAATATATAATAAAATGTTGACAAATACTTATTTCCTATAGTATAATTGATATGCTTTTTAATTTTAGAGATAAATATTTATATATTTTTACAACAATATAATAGGAGGTGCATAAAAATGAAAATGACTTATCAACCAAAAACAAGACAAAGAAGTAAAGAACATGGTTTCATGAAAAGAATGAAAACTAGAGCAGGAAGAAATGTTTTAAAAGCAAGAAGAAGTAAAGGAAGAAAAAAATTATCAGCTTAAGTATATGGCCACATTAAGTGGTCTTTTTGCAATCTATAAAAAATAAAGAGTGGTAAGAAATGTTAAATACAGATACATTAAAAAAGAATTACGAATTTAAAAATGTTTTAACAAAAGGAAAATACTATAATGGAAATTATATTGATATTTATATAAAAAAAAATAATAAGAATTTCAATTATATAGGTATTGCTGTAAGTGTAAAAGCAGGAAAAGCTGTAAAAAGAAATAAAATAAAAAGATTAATTAGAGAAAATTATAGATTACTAGAGGATAAGATTTCTGTTGGGTATGATATAATTTTTTTATGGAAAAAAAATAAAAATATTTCTGAAGCTAATTTTTTTAATATTAAATATGATATAATTAAAACATTAAATAAAAGTAATTTATTAAAAAAAGATGAGGGTTAATGAAAAAAATATTAATTTTTTTTATAAATATATATCAAAAACATATATCTTCTCTTATATCAAAAGAGGGAATACATTGTAAATTTTATCCTACATGTTCTGAATATACTAAACAAGCTATTATTAAATACGGTTCAGTAAAAGGAAGTTTCTTAGGGATAAAGAGAATTTTAAAATGTAATCCTTTTTCAAAGGGTGGATATGATCCATTAAAATAAAGGAGATAAAAATATGGCATTTTTAGCAAGTATATTTGGTACGATATTATATTTTATTTATAATATTGTAAATAATTATGGTTTTGCAATAATTTTATTTTCTGTATTATTGAAAATAGTGTTATTGCCATTATCTATAAAGCAACAGAGGACAATGCAAAAAACTTCAAAAATTCAAGAACAAATGAAATCATTACAGTTTAAATATAAAAACGATCCAGAAAAATTAAATCAAGAGACAATGAAACTATATAAATCTGAAAATATGAGTCCTTTTAGTGGATGCTTAAGTGCAATACTTCAATTAGTCATATTGCTAGCAGTATTTTATATGGTAAAAAGTCCATTAACGTTTGTAAAAAATGTTTCTGAAGAAGATATAAATAATTATAAGAATGAACTTCAATCTGCAAATATAGAAATAAATCAAGCATATCCTGAGATTTCGATAATTCAGCATAAAGGAAATGAAGATGAAAAAGTATATTTAAATATGGAATTTTTAGGTTTGGATTTAAATAAAGTTCCAATGCAAAATTTATCTGATCCTAAAGTTTATATTATTCCTATTTTATATATTTTATCTACATTTATTAGTACAAAAATATCAACAAATATGAATAAAAAGGATAAAGATAAGAAACTTCTAAATGATCATATAGAAGAATATGAAGGAGAAAGTAAAGAAGTTAAAAAAGAAGTTGAAGAAGTAGATATGGTAGAACAAACCAATAAAAGTATGTCTTTGTTAATGCCTATAATGTCAATATCAATTTCTTTAGTAGCACCATTAGGACTAGCTTTATATTGGTTAACTAGCAATGTACTAATGATATTAGAGAGATTTTTTATAAGTAAATATCTTAAATCTAAGGAGGAAAAATAAAATGCCAAATAGTATATTTGCAGAAGGAAGAACTACAAACGAAGCTATAGAAAATGGATTAAAACAACTTAATGCAAAAAGAGAAGATGTAATTATTAATGTAATAGGTAATGAAGAGAAAAGAAGTTTTTTTAGTATTTTAGAACCAACAAAAATAAAAGTAGAATTAACATTAAAAGAACCTGTAAAAATTAAAAAGGCTAATATTACAGACGAAGAATTAAATGAAGTATTAGAAACAATGAAAAAGTTTTCAAATGACTTTTTTAATCAATTAAAAATAAATAATTTAAGTATAAATGTTGAAGAAAAAGAAAAAAGAATATATATTTCTGTAACTGGAGACGATATTAATTATTTAATAGGATATAGGGGAGAAACACTTAATTATTTACAATTAATTTTTTCAAATGTTGCTAATAAGAGTCTTAAACATAAATGTAGTGTAATATTAGATATTGAAAATTATAGAGAAAAGAGAAAAGTTGTATTAGAAGAATTAGCAGAAAAAATATCAAAAACAGTAGTAAAAAATAGAAAGAAAATAGAGTTAGAACCAATGTCTGCTTATGAAAGAAAAATAATACACACAAAATTACAAAATAATTCAAAGGTAAAAACTTATAGTGTTGGGGAAGAGCCAAACAGAAGAATAATAGTAGATTTAAAATAATTTAATAAAGATAAAACAGAAGTCAAAGTTCTGGGTAATAAATAAGAAAAAATAATTGGAATTTTAATTCCAAAATCTTAAATATTTCCAAGCTTTGACTTTTAAATTTAAATAAATTAAATAAATAAATTAAATAAATAAATTAAATAATTAAAAAATTAATTAAATTAAATAATTAAACAAATAAATTAAATAAAATAAATTAAATAAAATAAATTAAATAAAATAAATTAAATAAAATAAATAAATAAATTAAATAAAATAAATAAATAATTAATTAAATAAATAATAAAATAAATAATTAAATTAAATAATTAAATAATTAAAATAAATAAATAATTAATTTAATAAATAAAAAGAAAAGAGGAATAAAAATGAGTACAATAGCTGCAATATCGACAGCCCCAGGGATTGGTGGAATTGGAATAATTAGATTAAGTGGGGAAGATACTTTTAAAATAATAGAAAAAATATTTATTCCAAAAAATAAAAATAAAGAAATAAAAGGATATACATTTAAATATGGACATATTATTAATCCAAAAACAAATGAGATATTAGACGAAGTATTAGTTTCTTATTTTATAAAACCAAATAGTTATACAACAGAAAATATGTGTGAAATTAATTCTCATGGTGGAAATATTGTTATGGAAAATATTTTAGAAGTATGTTTAGAAAATGGTGCAGAATTAGCAGAGCCAGGAGAATTCACAAAAAGAGCTTTTTTAAATGGTAGAATTGATTTATCTCAAGCTGAATCTATAATAGATATTATAAATAGTAAAACTCAAAAAGAATCAAAAGCTTCTTTAAAGCAATTAGAAGGCTTTTTATCTCAAAAAATAACTAATATACGTAAGAAAATAATGGATATAATGGTAGATGTTGAGGCAGATATAGATTATCCAGAATATAATATAGAAGAAGTTACAGAAAAGAAAGCAGAAGATATGCTAAAAGATGTAAAGAATGATTTGTTAGAACTAAAAAATACTTTTGATAATGGAAAGATTATAAAAGATGGTATAAAAATAGCTATAGTTGGAAAACCAAATGCAGGTAAATCATCACTATTAAATGCTTTATTAAGAGAAGATAGGGCTATTGTGAGCAAATATAAAGGTACAACAAGAGACAGTATAGAAGAATTGATGAATATAGATGGAATTCCAATAAAAATAATAGATACAGCAGGAATAAGAGAAGCTGATGATGAAGTAGAAAAAATTGGAATACAAAGGGCTAAGGAGATAGCTAACGACGCAGATTTGCTAATTGCTATTTTCGATATAAGTGATAAAATAGATAATGAAGATGCAGACATTATAGAACTTATAAAAGACAAAAAAGCTATAATTGTATTAAATAAGATTGACTTGGTACAAGATAACGTAAAGATAGATGAGAGAATTACTAGATTAGGTAAAGATATAATAAAGATTTCAGCTTTAAATAAAGAAGGAATTGATCAGATAAATGAAACTATTTCGAAAATCTTTAAAATAAACGAGATAAATATAGATAATGAAGTTATAGTAACTAATACGAGACACAAGAGCCTAATAAATAAGGCTATAAAATCAACTGAGAATGCTCAAATAAGCTTACAAAACAAGATGCCAATGGATATTGTTGCTATCGATATAAAAGACATTTTGGAGAGTTTAGGAGAGATAACTGGAGAGGACGTTTCAGAGAATATAATTAATGAAATTTTTTCCAAATTTTGCCTGGGAAAATAAAAAATGTAAACTAGCAAATTCGATGTAGGAACAAAAAACGAACATAAACCTATAAGTTAAGATGGCTGTAAGCAAACAGAGATTTTTTGAAATTGACTTAAAGTCAAGAAAATGACTTTGTGAAAATTATGTGAAAGCGAATTTTAACTTAAAAATTCAATAAAAAATTAAACAAAATACATATAAAAAAATAAAATAAAACAATTTTGATTGTTCCATAAAAAACGAAAAATTGGAGGTAAAAAATGAAATACGATGCAGGAAATTATGATGTTGCTGTAATTGGAGCTGGACATGCTGGGTGTGAAGCAGCGTTAGCAGCAGCAAGAATGGGAATGAAAACAGTAATATTTTCAATTAGCCTAGAGGCTGTTGCAAATATGCCTTGTAACCCTCATATAGGAGGAAGCTCTAAAGGACATTTGGTAAGAGAGATAGATGCTCTTGGTGGGGAGATGGCAAAAAATATAGACAAAACTTTAATTCAAATAAAAATGTTAAATACATCAAAGGGACCAGCAGTTCATTCATTAAGAGCACAAGCTGATAGGAAAAGATATCAAATGGAAATGAAACATACTATAGAGAAACAAGAAAATCTTAATATAAAACAAGCAGAAATAACAAAAATAAATATTAAAGATAATGCAGTAGAAAGCATTGAAACAAGTGTAGGTGCGGTATATAATGTAAAAACTGTAATTTTAGCTACAGGAACTTATCTTAAAGGAAAAATATTTATGGGTGAGTATTCACAAGAAAGTGGACCTGATGGTGTATTTGCAGCAAATGAATTATCAGATTGTTTAAAAGAGCTAGGAATTAAAATAGTAAGATTTAAAACAGGTACTCCAGCGAGAATAAATAAAAAGACAATAGATTTTTCAAAGATGGAAATACAAGAAGGAGATACAAATATAATTCCTTTTTCATTCATGGATAAAGCGCCAACAATAGAGCAAGTACCTTGTTATTTAACATATACTAATGCAAAGACACATGAAATAATAAGAAAGAACTTAAATAGATCTCCATTGTTCTCCGGAGAAATTTCAGGAACAGGGCCAAGATATTGCCCATCAATAGAAGATAAGGTAGTTAGATTTGCAGATAAAGAAAGACACCAAATCTTTGTTGAACCAGTAGGGTTAGATACTGATGAAATGTATATACAAGGAATGAGTTCATCTTTGCCAGAAGATGTACAAATCGCAATGTATAGAACTATTCCTGGATTGGAACATGCAGAATTTACAAGGTCAGCATATGCAATAGAATATGATTGCATAGATCCATTAGAATTACAATTAAGTTTGGAACATAAGAAATATAAAGGATTATTCTTTGCTGGCCAGATAAATGGAACTTCAGGATATGAAGAAGCTGCTTGCCAAGGTCTTATAGCAGGAATAAATGCTTCACGAGAAATACAAGAAAAAGAACCTGTTATTTTACATAGATATGATGGATATATCGGAGTATTGATTGATGATATAGTTACAAAAGGAACAAATGAACCATATAGAATGATGACTTCTAGAGCAGAATACAGATTATTACTAAGACAAGATAATGCAGATTTGAGATTAACTGATATTGGTTATGAAGAGGGTCTTATATCAGAAGAAAGATATAAGAAATTTAAAGAGAAAAAGGAAAATATAGAGAAAGAAAAAGAAAGAATATATAATAAAACCATAAAACCTACAGAAAAAGTAAATAAATTCCTTGAAGAACACAATTCTTCAAAAATTAGTAATGGTATAAAACTAGCTGAATTACTACGAAGAACAGAATTAACATATGAAGATTTAAAAGAAATTGATGAAGATAGACCAGGATTAAGTGAGCAAGTAAAAGAAGAAGTAGAAATACAAATAAAATATGAAGGATATATAAAATTACAAAATGCGCAGGTAGAAAAAGCAAAAAAATTGGAAAATAAATTATTACCAGATGATATAAACTATGAGGCTATAGGTGGAATTAGACTAGAAGCAAGACAGAAACTATCAAAATTAAGGCCAAGATCTGTAGGGCAAGCATCTAGAATATCAGGGGTTTCACCTGCTGATATATCAGTAATATTAATATACTTGGAACAATTAAAAAGAAATAATAAAGGAGAATAATATGCAATTAGATGAATTTTCATATGAAATGAAAGATAAAATGAAAAGAATAAATATAGATATAACTAATAAACAAGTGGAAAAATTCTTTTCATATATGAATTTATTAATAGAATGGAATAAAAAAATAAATTTAACAACAATTATCGAGCCTAAAGAGATAATAATAAAGCATTTTGTTGATTGCGGAACAATATTAAAATATTTAAAAGACGGTGAAAATGTTATAGACATAGGCACTGGAGCAGGTTTCCCAGGGATACCAGTCAAAATATTAAATGAAAATTTGAATGTAACTTTGGTAGATTCTTTAAATAAGAGAATTAATTTTTTAAATGAAGTATGTATAGCTTTAGATTTAAAAAATATTGAATTAATACATTCTAGAGCTGAAGATTTGGCAAAAAATAAGTCATATAGAGAAAATTTTGATAAATCTGTTTCAAGAGCAGTTGCTAATTTAACCACTTTAGCAGAATATGACTTGCCATTTATTAAAAAAGGTGGTCAAATGATTGCTATGAAAGGGTTTGAGATAGACGAAGAATTACAAAATGCCGAAAAAGCAATTAACATTTTGGGTGGTAAAATAAAAGAAGTAAATAAATTTACTTTAATAGATACAGATAATAAAAGAAGTATAGTACTCATAGATAAGGTAAAACCTACACCAAAGCAGTTTCCAAGAAAAGCGGGAAAACCATTAAAAGAACCAATAAAATAATGGAAAAAAATAAAAAAATATTGATAATTTTCATTGACATATTAACCATATTTTTATATGATTAATATGTTAATTTTTTTATTATATACATACAAATGCAAAGCTTAAGAAACAGCTCAAATGCTTGATATTTAGCTATTTATAACTAAATTTGTAATAAAAATTAATTTTTAATATTAAGCAAGGGGGAATAATTTTGGGAAAAATAATATCAGTAGCAAATCAAAAAGGTGGAGTTGGAAAAACAACTACGACAGTAAATTTAAGTGCAGGATTGGCTAATAGAGGTAAAAAAGTATTAATTATAGATGCTGATCCACAAGGAAATGCAACTAGTGCTGTAGGAGTAGACAAAGAATGTGAGTTATCAACATATGATGTATTAGTAAACGAAGTGGATATGAATGAAGTTATCCAATCTACAAGTACTAAAAAACTAAATATTTGCCCTTCAAATATTAATTTGGCAGGAGCTGAAGTCCAGCTTGTATCAATGGTTTCAAGGGAATTAAGATTAAAAGAGCAACTTGATAAAATAAAGGAAAACTATGATTATATTTTTATAGATTGTCCACCATCATTAGGATTAATTACTTTAAATGCTTTTACAGCGTCTGATAGTGTATTAATTCCTGTTCAATGTGAATATTTTGCATTAGAAGGATTAGGACAATTAATGAATACAATTAATATAGTAAAAAAACATTTAAATAAAGAGATTTACATAGAAGGAGCGGTTCTTACAATGTATGATTTAAGAACTAATTTGGCAAATCAAGTTGTAAAAGAAGTTAAGAGATATTTTGAAAATAAAGTGTATAAAACAGTTATACCAAGAAACGTTAAACTTAGTGAAGCTCCAAGCTATGGAATGCCAATTATAACATATGACCCTAAATCTAAAGGAGCAAAGGCTTACGATAAACTTGCAAAAGAGTTTATAAAAAGAGCATCTGAAGGAAAATAAATAAAATGATGAAAGGATGATGATATAAATGGCTAAGAAAACCGGATTAGGAAAGGGCTTAGATGCCTTATTTGCAAGCACTATAGAGGAAGAGAAGAAAGAGGAAGAAATTCAAGCAGGCGAAAAAATCCATAAGTTAAAACTTATCGAGATTGAGCCAAATAGAAACCAACCAAGAAAGAAATTTGATGAAGAAGCTCTAGAAGAGCTTGCTAATTCTATTAAAGAATATGGATTGTTACAACCAATAATTGTTACAAAGAAGGATGATTATTATGAAATCGTTGCTGGAGAAAGAAGATGGAGAGCTTGTAAAAAGGCTGGATTGACAGAGATACCAGCGATTATAAGAGATGACGATGAAAGAAGAAATAAAGAAATCGCTTTAATAGAAAATATACAAAGAGAAGACCTAAATCCTATTGAAAAAGCAATGGGAATAAAAAGTTTAATGGATGATTATGGTTTGACACAACAGAAAGTGGCTGATATTTTAGGAAAAGCAAGAAGTAGTATTGCTAATAGTGTTAGAATTTTAAATTTAGATGAAAGAGTTATTCAGTTAGCGCTAGAAGGAAAACTAACAGAAGGACATTGTAAATCAATATTAGCAGTTCCAGATAAGGATAAGCAATATGCAATGGCACTATATATTATAGAATCAGGTGATAGTGTTAGAGAAGCAGAAAAGAAGATGGCTAGAAATAAGACTAAGACTAATAAAGATAGAAAATATGAGCCAATTTATAGAGATATAGAGACATCATTTAGAGATTTTTTCGGAACCAAGGTTAAACTTGATGCTGGAAAAAGAAAAGGAAAGATTATAATAGAATACAGCAATAATGATGATTTAGAGAGAATTTTAGAATTAATTAAAAAATAAAGAGAGGAAATATATGGAAAATATTGTTAATACATTGAATAATAGTTATGTAATTTTAGGAACAGTTGTAGTAAACATAATATTGCTTATATTATATATATCTAGCAATGTAAAATTAAGAAGATTGAATAAAGAATATCGTAACTTCATGAAGAAAATAGGAAAGGGAGAAGATATTGACGAAAACCTAAAAGTATACATAAAGAAAGTTGAAAAGGTTGAAAAAGAAAACAAAGAAATAATACAATATTGTGAAGATTTAAATAAAGAATTAGCTAAAACTATTAGAAAAGTAGGAATTGTAAGATATAATGCTTTCAAGGATACTGGAAGTGATTTAAGTTTTGCTCTTGCATTGTTAAACGATAATAATGATGGAGTAGTTTTAAACGGTATATATTCAAGAGAAATGTCAAATATATATGCAAAGCCTATAAAAGCAGGTAAGTCAAAATATACAATATCTGAACAGGAACAAGAAGCAATAGATAAAGCAATAGAATCAAATGGATATAATGTAATTGAATAGAATAAAGTAAGAAAACAGTTGTTGAAGATGAATTTAATAACTGTTTTTTTATTGAATATACAAGCTTAAAATTAAATGATAGGAACATTTATAAATATAGTGTAAAATAAAGCATATTTTTAAATAAAAAGGATAAAATTATATTGACAATGAATTAAGATTATGCTAATATATATATTGTCGTGAGACACGGAGAGGTGGTCGAGTTGGTTTATGGCACCAGTCTTGAAAATTGGCGTAGGTTTGTAGCCTACCGTGGGTTCGAATCCCACCCTCTCCGCCATTTTTTTATATAAAATAAGATAAGGAGAATTACCCAAGTGGTTGAAGGGGACGGTTTGCTAAACCGTTAGGGTTTCGTAAGGGGCCGCGAGGGTTCAAATCCCTCATTCTCCGCCAAAAGGAATGCATAAAAGCATTTCTTTTTTTGTCTTATGAAATCCTAAAATCTAACATGTAAAATTTTTGAGTCTTTAAAAGTTATGTTAAGTAGTTAAAAAATTTGAAACAATAATATAAATGCATTGAAATTAACTTATGATAGAAAATGATAAATAGGACTTAAAAACAATAGCTGAGGATCAATTTTAAGAAAAAATAAATATAAAACAATATAATTTTATAGTGAGAAAGTAAAAAGGCCTTAAAATTAATTTTGAAGAGAAAAAAAGCAAAATAGTTTTTTTAATATCATTTTTTATGAGCAAATAATGTTTTTTGGAACTATTATATTAAAAATTAAATTAATTTAATGGTTAATTTTTAATAAATGAATTATTAAAAATAAAATTAATATTATTAAATATTAATTAATAATAAAATAATATTTAGTATTAATTAAATAGAAAATTTACGGATAAAATACAAAGAAAGTATATTTAATTAAATTAATTTATAATAAATAATATTAATTAAATAATTAAATATAAATAAATATAAAATAAATAATAACTATTAAAAAATATTTTTAAATAAATAATATTATATAAATAATAATAAATTAATAGAATTAAAAGAAATTCTAGTTATAACAAATAAATAAGAAGCATTTTATTATTAAATAATATTATAATTATTAATTAATTTAAATTATTCCAATAAAAAACTAATTAATTTATTTAGTATATAAATTAATTATAAAAAAGAAAATAATATTTTATTTCTAAATAATTCAAATAATTAATTATAAAATAAATAATAAAAAATATTTAAGTAATTAATATTAGAAATTAAATGGAAAAATAAAATTCCGATTATAATAAATAATTAATAAGTATTTTACTACTAAGAAGTATTATAAATATTAATTATTAAAATAAAAAAATATCAAAAATAATGAATAATAAAAAAGTAATTAATTTAAGTAAATAAAAATAACAAAATAATAAAAATTAATTATAAAAAAGAAAAGTATATATAAAGAATTAAAATATAAATTGAATAAATAACATAAAAATATGATAAGTAAATTAATATAAAAAATTAATAATAAATAGTTAATATAATTAAATTATATTTAATAAAAATAATTAATAAATAATTTAATTAATAAAATAATGAGATAATAAAAAGATAATTTAAAAACTAATAAAATTTAAAATTGCTTAAATCGTTAAATAATTAAAAAAATATATATTAAACCAATAAAATGTAAATTAGAAATAAAAAAGTTAAAATTCAAAAATTATTAATTAATAAAAGTATATTTAATTAATAAATATTCGGAAAAATAATTAGAATATTAAAATTAATTATTTAAATAAATAATGATTAATTTGTTTAAATAACTTTTTACATTAAATAAAAGAATTTTAAAAATTAATATTTAATATACAATAATAAATAAAAAAATTAACAAAATAATAAAATATAATAGAGATTAAATAAATTATTCAAAAGAAAGTTAGTTAATTTATTTAGCATATAAATTAATTATAAAAAGAAAAATAATATTTTATTTCTAAATAATTAATTAGAAAATAAATAATTAAAAATATTTAAGTAATTAATAAATGAATTATTTAATAATTAAAGAAAAAACAAATATCATGTATAATAAATAATTAATAAAAATAAATTAAATGAATAAAATTTTGATTATAATAAATAATAAAAAAGTAATTAATTTAATAAAATAGCAAAATAATAGATTGGTAAATAATAAAAATTAATTATAAAAAAACATATAAAAAATAATTAACATAATTAAATATAGATTTAATATTAAATAAAAAATATTAATTAATCAAAATATATAAATAAAAAAAGGAAAATATGAATAATATAATTAAATTATATTTAATAAAAATAATTAATAAGTAATAAATAATTTTAATTAAATAAAATAGTGAGATAATAAAAAAATAGTTAAATAATTAATAAATATATTAAATGAAGAAAATGTAAATTAGAAATAAAAGATTTAAAATCGAAAAATTATTTATTAATAAATGTTTTTAATTAAAAAATATTAAAAAATAATTTGAATATTAAAATTAATTGTTTAAATAAATAATAATTAATTTTTTTAAATAACTTTTAAAATTAAATAAAAGAATTTTAAAATAAATATTTAATATACAATAAAAATATATAAATTTACTATAAATAAAAAATGCATTAATATAATTAAATTAAAATAATATATTATATAAAATTTTATAAATAAAAAAATATAATAAAGATTAAATAAATTTTTAAAGTGAAAAAGCTAATTAATTAATTTATTTAGTATTTAAATTAATTATAAAAAATAATTATAAAATAAAATTAAAAATATTTAAGCAATCAATTTTAGAAATGAAAAAAATTATTAAAAGGTAATTTAATATTAAAAGTATTAAATAATAAAAGTTAACTATAAAAAATATGCAAATAAATTAAAAAATAATATATTTTAATTTAGATGATTAACCATAATTAAATAGAAAAAGAGATTCTAATTATAATAAATTGTTAAGAAACAATTAACTAGTAAAAAAATATTATAATTAATTATAAAAATAAAATAATATTTTACTTCTAAATAATTTTAATAATTAATTATAAAAAAATAATTAAAATTGTTTAATTAATATATTTTAGAAATTAATTAATAAAAGTTTATGATAAAAAATATATAAAGAATAAAAAAATTATTTTTTATAAATAATTAATTAAATAGAAAAAATAGAATTCTAATTACAATAAATAATTAAGAAGTATTTTACTATTATAAATAATAATTATTAAAATAAATAATATAAAAAATTTTTAAAAAATAATGAATAATAAAAAGTAAGTAATTAATTAAAATAGAAAGATAATAAAAGGGTAATTAATAAATAATTTAATTAAATAAATATTGAAAAAATAAAAAGATAAATTAATATTAAATTTAAATAATAAAAAAATACTTAAAAAAATAATTGGAATATTAAATTTGATTATTTAAATAGATTTAAAAAGTAAATAAAAGAATTTTAAAAATAAATATTAAATACACAATAATAAATTTAAGTGAAGCTAAATTAATATTTTTTTTAAGTTAAATAAAAATATATTAATTAAATATTAAAAAAATGAATAAAAAAAATAAAATTACATATAATGATAATATAAGGTTAACATTATTTAATCGAAGAGTGTAACGAGCTATTTTAAATATGGTTTTTTACATTCGAATGCTTGGCATATTGTAGCTAGTAAATGGTTATAATATACTGGTATTAAGAGTATAATATTTGTATGTAGGCTGAAAGGTTAAATTATATGTATTATATTCGAGATAAGAATATGTTGATATTTGAATGGTTATTTCTATTCCTTATGGGAAGAATATAGCTAGTAAGGGTGTTTTCATATTCGAGTGAATTATTAATATTAGTGGTATTAAGCTTAGTTAAATAGCAATATTTAATAGGTTGAAATATTATTTTTATTGGTATGATCAAGAGTAATATTAGCTTTATGGATAATTGATACTATTTTTGTTTAATAGTATCAATTATTTTTTTACATATATAACAAGGTTAAGTTTCCTTAGTCCGCGCGATTTCGAAGCAATCTGCACATGTGGCGAAGCCACTTTTCTTATGATAAATAAAAAGCTGGAATATTTTTTATTCCAACTTTTTATATTTTTATTTATTTGAGTAATTTACATTTGAAGTTTCTTTATTTTCTTTTTCTATTCCTTCTTTATGTAATTTTTCTCTTTTTAAATTATCTTTAGCTACAGTCATTAATAATTTAATTCTATTTGTTTGATTAGATTCACTTGCACCTGGATCGTAATCTACAGGAGAAATATTTGCATTAGGATATTTTTCTCTAATTGTTTTAATAACACCTTTACCAACAACATGGTTAGGCAAACAAGCAAAAGGTTGAACACAAATAATATTTGGAATTCCATGTTCAATATATTCAATCATCTCTGCGGTTAAGAACCAACCTTCACCAGTTTGATTACCAATAGATAAAATATCTTTTACAGTATTTTCTAAATGCCAAATATTACAAGGTGGTAAATAATCTTTTTTAGATTTTCCTAATGCTTCCTTTGAATCTTTTTCTAATATATCAATTAGACTAATTGCAGCTTTAGATATTTTTGCAACAATTGGATTTGTTCTTAGTAAACTATTAAATGTAACTTTATGTGTTGCCATAAATTTGATAAATCCCATAAAATCTGGAAGAACGACTTCTGCACCTTCCTTTTCTAGTAAGTCAGCAACGAAATTATTTCCAAAAGGATGGTATTTTATTAAAACTTCTCCAACTATTCCAACTTTAGGTTTTTCAATAGATGTGTCTAGCTCAATTTTTTCAAAGTCATTAACAATGTCGTAAATACTTTGTTTAAATTCTTTACTATTTCCATTTTTTAAGATTTCTTTACACTTTTCCATCCATTTATCGAATAAAGCTTGAGTTTCGCCTTTATTTTTCTCATATGCTCTATTTTTGGTTAGCATTTTTTGTAAAAGGTCACCATATAGTACTCCTCTTAGTAATTTTTCTAATAAAGGAATGGTTAATTTAAATCCTGGAACTTTTTCCATTCCGACTACATTAAATGAGATAACTGGAATATTTGGGTATCCAGCATCTTTTAGAGCTTTTCTTATAAAACCAATATAGTTTGTAGCTCTACATCCACCACCAGTTTGTGACATTATTAAAGCTGTTTTATTTGGATCATATTTACCAGACTCTAATGCTTCTATCATTTGTCCTGTAACTAGTATTGATGGATAACATGCATCATTATTAACATATTTTAACCCAGTCTCAACAGTTTTTTGAGTACATTCTCTTAATAATACTAGATTATATCCTGCAGTCCTCATTGCTGTTTCCAATAATTCAAAATGAATTGGAGCCATTTGTGGACAAAGAATAGTGTAGTCTTTTTTCATTTCTTTAGTAAATATTTTTTTGTTTATTCCATAGTTTCCATCATTTGATTCATCATTTTTTGCAGCTAATCTTTTATTCATACTTGCCAATAATGAACGAATACGAATTCTAACAGCACCCAAGTTATTTACTTCGTCTATTTTTATTAATGTATACATTTTTCCATAGCTAGATAATATTTCTTCAACTTGGTCAGTGGTTACCGCATCAACACCACAACCGAAAGAATTTAATTGAATTAATTCTAAGTTGTCATGGTGTCCAACGAATTCTGCAGCTGCATATAGTCTAGCATGGAATACCCATTGATCAACAACTCTTAAAGGACGTTTGGCTTCTACTTGATTTGCAACACTATCTTCTGTTAAAACGCATAAACCAAGGCTTGTAATTAATGTATCAATACCATGATTTATTTCGGGATCAGAATGATAAGGTCTACCTGCAAGAACAATACCTTTCAAATTATGTTTGTCAATGTACTCAACTGCTTCCTTACCTTTTTTACAAATATCATTTTTAAAATTTTGATATTCTTCTTCTGCTTTTTTAGCTGCTTCCATTAATTCTTTTTTATTAAAATTATATTCTTTAAATTCATCTAATTCTAAAATTCTTTTTGTTAAATTCTTAGCATCAAAAGGTAAGAATGGATTTAAGAATTTTATATCTGGATTTTTAAGTTCTTCTACATTATTTTTTAAAACTTCAGAATATGAAATAACGATTGGACAGTTATAATGATTATCTGCTTTTTCATATTCTTTTCTTGAATAAGGCATACAAGGGTAGAATATGGTTTTTATCCCACTTTGTATTAAACTTATTATATGACCATGAGAAAGTTTTGCTGGATAACAAACTGATTCAGATGGCATAGATTCCATTCCTTTTTCATAAGTTTTTCTATTACTTTTTTCAGAAATAATTACTCTAAATCCTAATGAAGTAAAGAATGTAAACCAGAATGGATAATCTTCATACATATTTAATACTCTAGGGATTCCTATTGTACCTCTTGGAGCATCTTTTTCATCTAAAGGTTTATAATTAAACAATCTTTCTTGTTTGTATTTTATTAAGTTAGGTAATTCACTATTACCAGTAACTATACCTGCACCTTTTTCACAACGATTTCCAGAGATATGTTTGTGTCCGTTATTGAATGTATTTATTGTCAATAAACAGTGATTTTCGCATCTGTTACAACGTGCATGTGAAACTTTTATTTCTAATTTATCTAAATCATCATTTTTAGTTATTGTAGAATAATATTCCATGTCTAAATTTGATTCATATTGTTGTCTTGCAAGTATAGCAACACCATATGCACCCATTAATCCTGAAATATCTGGTCTTACAACGTTTTTGCCTACTATTTTTTCAAAAGCTCTTAAAACAGCGTCGTTATAGAAAGTTCCACCTTGGACTACAATGTGCTCACCTAAAGTGCTTACATCCCTAACTTTCATAACTTTTTGAATAGCATTTTTTATAACTGAATAAGAAAGTCCAGCAGAGATATCTCCAACACTATAGCCTTCTTTTTGAGCTTGTTTAATCTTAGAATTCATAAATACAGTACATCTTGAACCTAGATCAACAGGTCTTTTAGAAACGATTGCTTCTTCTACGAATTTTTCTATAGACAAGTTAAGGCTTTTTGCAAATGTTTCGATAAAAGAACCACATCCTGAAGAACAAGCTTCATTAAGCATTATATTATCGATAGCTCCATTTTTAAGTCGTATGTATTTCATATCTTGACCACCAATGTCTACTATACTTGTAACATTTGGTTGAAATTTTTTGGCTGCTGTATAATGTGCTATTGTTTCAATTTCATTTAAATCAACGTTTAGAGCTGTTTGGATTAACTTTTCACCATATCCTGTAACACCACTAAATCTTATTTTTGCTTTTGGTGGTAATACAGAATAAAGTTCCTTTAACATTTTCATAACACTTTTTAAAGGATTTCCTTCATTATTTGCATATAGTGAATATAATAAATTATCTTCATTATCGGTTAATACTAATTTTGTAGTAGTAGAACCAGCGTCAATTCCTATAAAACAATCTCCTTCAAAGCTATTTAAATCTTTTCTTGAAACTTTGGATTTTTCGTGTCTATCTTTAAATTCTTTATATTCATCCATAGAATTAAAAAGAGGATCTATTGGATGAGTTGTATTGTCTTGGGAATTTCTTAAATTTTGTATTTTTTGTTTTAATTCATCTATTGATATTGGTGTATTACCAATTGCATCTAGACAGGCCCCCTTAGCTACTAAAAGATGAGCTTCTTCTGGTACAACGATTTCTTCAGGTTTTAAATGAAGAGTTTCTATAAATCTTTTTCTTAATTCAGGAAGATAATTTAAAGGACCTCCTAAAAATGCTACTGTACCTCTTATAGGTCTTCCGCAAGCAAGACCACTTATTGTTTGATTAACAACTGCTTGAAAGATTGAAGCAGCAATATCAGATTTTTCTGCACCTTCATTTATTAAAGGTTGTACGTCAGTTTTGGCAAAAACTCCACAACGTGAAGCTATAGGATAGATTGTTGTATAGTCTTTTGCAAGTTCATTAAGTCCTGCTGTGTCTGTATCTAGTAGAGAAGCCATTTGATCTAGGAATGCACCTGTACCACCAGCACAAGTTCCATTCATTCTTTGTTCTATTGATTGATCAAAATATATAATTTTTGCATCTTCTCCACCTAATTCTATAACTACATCTGTTTGTGGAATAAATTTTTCAACAGCTCTTTTACAAGCTACAACTTCTTGAATAAAAGGTAGCCCCAAAAAAGTAGCTGCAGACATTGCGCCAGATCCTGTAAGTGCGATTGTAAATTTACTGTTTGGAAACTTTTCTGGTAATGATTCCAAAACCTTGCAAACTGTGTTTTTAGTATCTGAAAAGTGTCTTGTGTAATCAGAATATATTTCTTTTTTATTAGAATCTATAACTACAATTTTTACTGTTGTTGACCCAACATCCAGACCAACATGAAGTATATTTTCCATATATTTCTCCTTTCATAACTTTTGTAAAAAAGCATAATTTTACAAGCTAATTGTATACGGAAAAAGCCATTTTGTCAAATTGTAAAAAAAGGAAAAACAGTTATATTTTATACTTGTCTTTCATAATAATTAATCAAGAAAAAGGAGGGATAAAATGAAAAAGAAAGAAGGGTTTTTAATAGTATTTTTTTTAGTATTATTAGTAGTAATTTTAGGTGTAGTAATATATTATTTTAATAAAAATAAATTGGAAGAGACAAATGAAATAGTACAAGAATATGTTCCAGCAGAAGAAGTTAGTGATGAGCAATTAAGAAGTACCATTATTTCATTATATTTTGTTAATAAAGATAGTGGAGAAATTAATCCTGAGGCTAGGACAATAAATATTAATCTATTATTAGAGAATCCATATAAATATTTATTAGAACAATTAATAGAAGGACCAAAAAATGAAAAATTACAGAAAGTAATACCAGATAATACTAAAATTAATAATGTAGAATTAAAAGGGGATATTCTATATATAGATTTTTCACACGAATTTATTGATAATGCATTAGAAGGAAAAGAGAACGAAAGTAAAATAATAGAAACAATAGTAAAAACAGTTACAGAATTAAATGAAGTTAATGCCATAAAAATATTAATTGATGGGGAAGGAAATAAATGTTTTAAAGATGAAGAAATTAATTTCGAAAAAGAATTTTTAAGAGAAGATTATTAATTTTGTTTTTTAATAAATTCAGCAAAATTTTTTGTTTTTAATAAAATTGTAAATTTATTTAAAAAATTTTCTACTTGATAAAGTGAACAAATAAAATTATTTTTTTTATTTATAATATTTTTTTTAGGAATATTCATAATGACCTCCAAATTTGAAAAAATTAAATATTTATTATATAATATGAAATGAGATTTATTATGTTGAGGAATAATTATGGATTTAAAAGAAAATGAAAGAATAGATGATTTAGAATATAAAGGATTAAAAATTATACAAAATGAAAACTATTTTTGTTTTGGTATGGATAGTATTTTATTAAGTGATTTTGCAAAAGATTTAAAAAAAGATAGTAATATATTAGATATAGGAACAGGCACAGGAATAATAAGTATATTACTATCAAAAAAGACCGAATGTAAAAAAATATTTGCTTTAGAAGTTCAAAAGGAAATTTCAGAAATGGCAGGTAGAAGTGTTAAATTAAATGACTTAGAAAATACAATAGAAATAATTAATGATAACATAAAAAATATAGAAAAATATTTAGATAAAAATTCTATTAATGCAATTGTTACAAATCCACCATATAAAAAAGAAAATTGTGGAGTGAAAAATGAAAATATAAATAAATTAATTTCTAGACATGAGATTACAGCTAATTTAGAGGATTTTATTTCCCATGGAAGTAATGTATTAAAAGATAAAGGCGCATTTTATATGGTAAATAGACCAGAAAGATTAGCTGAAATAATAAATTTATTTAAAAAATATATGATAGAACCTAAAAAACTAAGACTAGTTTATCCAAAAGTTAATAATAAACCTAATTTAATTTTGATAAAGGGAGTAAAAAATGCTAAATCATTTTTAGAAATAGAAAGACCATTAGTTATATACAACGAAGATAATACATATACAGATGAAATATTAAAAATATATAATAAAAAATAGGGGGGAAGAATGAAAGGTAAACTTTACATAGTAGCAACGCCTATAGGCAATTTAGATGATATTACATTAAGAGCTATTAACACATTAAAACAAGTTGATATAATAATAGCAGAAGATACAAGGCACTCATTAAAATTATTAAATCATTTAGAAATTACTAAGCCTTTAATAAGTTATCATAGACATAATGAAGAAGAAAAAACAGATATGATATTAAATAAAATAGAAGAAGGGAATAACATTGCTTTAATTTCAGATGCGGGAACACCAGTTATTTCTGACCCAGGAGAATTTATTGTAAAAGAAGCGCTAGAAAGAAATATAGACGTTGTTCCAATTCCAGGAGCTTGTGCAATAATAACAGCTTTAATGGCAGCAGGAGTAAATACAAGGAGCTTTACTTTTTATGGATTTTTATCTTTAAATAAAAAGATAAGAAATAAAGAATTAGAACAAATTAGAAGCAATAGAAATACTATAATTTTATATGAAGCTCCACACAAAATTATAAATACTTTAAAAGATTTAGAAAATTATGTAGGAGATAGAAAAATTGTACTAGCTAGGGAACTAACAAAAATACATGAAGAATTTATTAGAGGAACTATTGAAGAAGTACGAGAAAAAATAACAACACCTAAAGGCGAATATGTAATAATTATAGATGAGAATAGTGATATAGATACTAACGAAGAAAATGAATTAAATAAATTAACATTAGAAGAACATTTTGAATATTATAAAAAAATCGGATTAGACAAAAAAGATATAATAAAGAAAATTGCGAAAGATAGGAATGTTCCTAAAAATGAAATTTACCAACATTTTATAAATTAATTTAATACACACATAGAAAAAGATTGTAATGATAGTTACAATCTTTTTCCAATATATAATGTATTTTATTTATCTTCTGTTTTAGCTAAATTTTCTATACATTTTGGGCAAACTAATTTATCTTTATAAGTAATTAATTTTTTTGTGCTTCCGCAAAAGATACAATTAGGTTCATATTTTTTTAGAACTATGGAAGATCCATCAACATATATTTCTATTGGATCTTTTTCTTTTATGTCAAATTTATTTCTTAACTCTATAGGAATAACAACTCTTCCTAATTCATCCACTCTTCTTACAATTCCTGTTGATTTCATTTACAATCCTCCCTAATCAAATTAAACGACAAATTATACTACAATAATACCATATTTTATCTTTTTGGTCAATAATTTAAGAAGAATTATATTTTCCTATTTTTGGAAATAGTTTGTATAAATTTAAGAATTAATTAATAGAATAAAATATGGGGGAAATAAAATGTTAAATAAGTTATGGCCAGGTTTTATCATTATTTCATTTATTTATGCGGTATTTAAATTCAATATGAATGAATTAAATAATGCTATTTTTGAATCATGTAAACAAACAGTCGAAATGATTTTAAGTTTTATTGGCGTTATGTGTATGTGGAATGGGATAATGGAAATTATTAAAGAAACGACTTTAATTAACAAGATAACTAAATGTTTATCACCACTTATGAAATTTCTATTTCCAGATATAAAAAGGGAAAATAAAGCATATAAAGAAATATCTATGAATATTGTGGCAAATCTATTGGGACTAGGTAATGCTGCTACTCCATTAGGATTAAAAGCTATAAAAACATTACAAGAGGAAAACTCAAACAAAGAGGAGCTATCAGACTCAATGATAATGTTTATTGTTTTAAATACGATATCAATACAACTTATTCCAACTACTGTAATTGCAATAAGAAGCTCACTTCGGTTCGAGCAATCCTTCTAAAATCATATTGCCTGTTTGGATAGCTACGATTGTTGCAGCTATAGCAGGAATAGCATCTGTAAAAATATTATCTAAAAAAGGAGCTCGTAAATGAATTTTATAAATTATATTTCAATGATTATAATACCTTTTGTAATTGTATTTGCGATAGGATATGGAATTGCAGAGAAAAAGAATGTGTATGATATTTTTATTGTCGGGGCAAAGAAGGGAGTAAAAATAGTAATTGAATTATTTCCAACGTTATTAGCAATATTTCTAGCAATTAATTTATTAAAAAGTTCTGGAATAATTAATTTTGTGATAGAGTTAATTTCGCCATTGTTAAAATTATTAAATATTCCGGCAGAAATAATGCCTTTGGCTATTTTAAGACCAATTTCTGGAAGTGCATCAATGGGAATTGCGACAAATATTATGCAAGAAAATGGAGTTGATAGTAAGATTGGTCTAATTGCATCAACAATAATGGGAGCTACAGAAACTACTTTTTATACAATAGCTTTATATACGAGTTCTATTGGAGTAAAAAAAATAAGATTTACATTGGTTTCATCACTAATAGCAAATTTTGTGGGTGTAGCTACAGCTATTCTAATATTTAATTATTTGTAGAAAAATGTCGAAGAGTTTTTGTTGACAAGTAAATAAAAAGAGAGTAAGATATAAAAAATTAATTCAAAGAGGAAATATGTTTTTTAAAATCTTAATTTTTATTTCAATTTATTTTTTTATAAAAAAAACAATTCAACGAATTATTTCGAAAAAAATCCAAAACAAATTAAAAAATAGTTAATAATCTTACAGAAGGAGCAATTTTTGCATGTATATAATTATTACAGCTCCCCCAATAAATGAATAATTACATAAAAAAATAATACAATGTTCCTTCTGTAGCCCCCATATATTACCAATGATAAGTTTCGTTATTAGAAATTTTAAAAGCTCTAAATAATTGCTCTAACAAAAATACACGTATTAATTGGTGTGGAAATGTCATTTTAGAAAAACAAATTTTTTCATCTGCGCAGTTTAAAACTTCAGAAGATATTCCTAAAGTTCCACCAATAATAAATGTAATTGAGCTATTATAATTAAGAGATATTGAATCAATTTTAGCGGAAAACTCTTCAGATGAAAATTGTTTTCCATGTAAATCTAAACAAATTTTATAGGAATCTTTTTTTAAATGCGATAATATTTTTTTACCTTCAGTATTTTTTATATTTTCAATAATTTTATCATTTAGTTTTGAAGGTAATTTTTCATCAGAGAGTTCTATTATATTTAAATTACAATATTTAGAAAGCCTTTTAGAATATTCATTTATAGCATCTTTAAAAAAACTTTCTTTAATTTTTCCAATACATATTATATTAATTGATAACATGGTAAACTCCTTAATTTTTTTTAGAAAGGATGTAAAATGATTAATAGTAGTTAATATAAAAATAAACTGCTATATATTTTTACTACAGCAGTTTAAATAAAATTTTCTATACTAAGAAACTGTAACTATTTTACTTGGTTCATTTCTATTAGCAACAGATACTCTAATAGAATTTTCATCAAAATTACTGCTTATTAATTCTTCTATAACTGTTTGATAAGCTAACTCTGGAAAATTATTTTCTTTACTTAGATGGCCAAGCATTACTTCTTTTAAAGATCCTTTTAATAAATAAGCAATTGTTTTTCCAGCCATCTCATTTGGAAGATGACCATTTGGCCCTAAAATTCTTGTCTTTAAATAGTATGGATATTTTCCAGATTTTAATATTTCTGGATCATAGTTAGACTCTAGTAGAATAAAAGAGCTACCATCTAATTTATTTACAATTGACTTAGTCATATGTCCAATATCTGTTGCAATGCTAATTTTTTCATTATTATTTATAATGTTAAAACCGCAAGGATCTGCAGCATCATGTGGGATAGAAAAAGGATCAATTATTAAATCACCAATTTCAAATTTTTCATATGATTTAAAAAACTTTTGGTTTGTATCTGAAATTCTTTCTTTTTGCTTTGGCATCGCATCCCAAGTTTTTTCATTTGCATATACTGGTATGTTATACTTAGAAGAAACCATTCCTAAACTTTGAACATGGTCAGAATGTTCATGAGTAACAATAATGGCATTAATATCACTAAGAGATATATTACTATAAGATAAAGCAGACGTTAGCTTTTTCAAACTAACTCCGCTATCTACTAATATTTTTGTATTGTCACTTTCTATAAATAAGCTATTTCCAGTACTGCCACTATATAAACTTCTAAAATTTAACATATTAATTTCATCCTTTGCTTATTCAGAGACTCTTTCTATTTTAGCCCCCAAGTTTCTAAATTTATCTTCGATGTGTTCATAACCTCTATCAATATGCTCTAGATTATAAACTTCAGTTTTTCCTTTTGCAATAGTTCCTGCTATTATTAATGCAGCTCCTGCACGTAAATCTGTAGAATAAACAGGTGCGGCTAATAATTCATTAACCCCTTGGAAAACAGCAGATTTTCCGGAAGCAGTTATATTAGCTCCCATTTTATTTAGTTCAGCAGTATATTGAAAACGAGAATCCCAAATACTTTCATTAATTATACTAGTTCCATTTGCTATAGCCAATACAACACCCATTTGAGGTTGTAAATCTGTAGGAAAACCAGGATATGGTGCTGTTTTTATTGTTGCTTTATTTGGTCTCTTTGAAGCCCATACTCTTAAAGTATCACCATCAATATCCTCTACATGAGCGCCTATTTCTAATAATTTTGCTGTTACACACTCTAAGTGCTTAGTAATACAATTTTTTATCGTTATATCTCCTTTAGAGGCAACTGCTGCTAGCATAAAAGTACCAGCTTCTATTTGATCAGGAACAACTGAATATGTAGCATTACCATGTAAAGCTTTTACACCATTTATTTTAATAATATCTGTACCTGCACCACGAATGTCTGCTCCCATTGTATTTAAAAAGTTAGCAACATCAACAACATGAGGCTCTTTTGCAGCATTGTCAATTGTTGTTGTACCTTCTGCAAGAACAGCAGATAGCATAACATTTATTGTTGCTCCAACAGATACTACATCTAGGTATATAGAATTTCCAATTAATTTCTTAGCCTTAGCTTGAATTTTCCCTTGGGAAACATCAACTTTTGCACCTAAAGCTTCGAATCCTTTTATGTGTTGATCTATAGGTCTTGGTCCTAAATTGCAACCACCAGGCAATCCTACCTCTACATTTTTAAATCTACTAAGTAGAGAGCCTATTAAATAATATGATGCTCTAAATTTTCTAGTTAAATCTAATGGAGCATGTGTAGAAGTTATATTAGTTGTATCTATTGTTAATGTATTATCATTGATCCAATCAATTTTTGCACCCAATTCTTCTAGTATTTTACAAGAAATTTTAACATCACTAATATTTGGTACATTTTCTATTGTACAAGTACCATTAATTAAAAGTGTTGCTGGTAATATTGCAATTGCGGCATTTTTTGCTCCGCTAATTGTAACTTCACCTTTTAAAGGAGTGCCACCTGTTATTATCAATTTATCCAAATTAATTACCTCCAAAATAATTTTTTCAAATAGTAATTTATTACATGAAAAATAGAGTGATATACACTCTATACCTAATAAAATATAACATAAAACAATTATATTGACAACTATATTATAGATAAATATTTTTTTATTTTGTGAAATTATTAAAAAATTCAATTATTTTAAATTTAATTTTTATATCAGAAGTATTATCATTGCTGTTATTTCCTTCACTTATAATCTCATAACTTTCGGAATTAATATTTTCTTTTAATGTATTTTTGGAATCATCTGGAACAACACCTGTAGAGGAATTTACAAAACAAAGAGGAGGGAATAATACACACCACCAATTTTGTCCTATAGCATCACCAATTTCAATTTTTAAAGCATCATAATTGCCTGCTGGGAAAGAAATATCGCCATATGATTTAGTAGGAAAATGAAAATTTCCAATTTCGATATTAACATCATAATTATATCCATTTTCTTTTATTGTATTTAATGCGATTTCCTTAAATGAATCTAAGTGATTATTAACTATAGAAATAACATCTTTTTTATCTGAAGAGTTAGAAGTTAAAGTATTCATATATTCTATTATTTTGTCTCTAACTTTTAATTTTAACTCTTGGTCAGCAGAAGAATCGCTATTTGCAATGATGTGTAATCTAAATACACTATCTGATAAGTTAGAAGAAATTGCTTTACTATAATTAAATGAAAGCAGAGCAATATATATAAATACTAGTATAGTTAGGATAAAGATAAAATTTAATTTCTTTTTCATATGTAACCTCCTATATATGATATATGTCTAATAGGAATATGAACTGAAATTTTAAAAAATATACATAAGAATATAAAATATTTGTCGATGAAATTACCAAAAACAAAAATGGAAAATATTGACATTAAAAACAACGAATGGTAAAATTTGTAAGTAGCCAAAAATATTGGAGGGATACTATGTATTGTGAAGAGAATTTTAAAAGGATGTCTAGTTTCTATGTAAATGAAGTACATTTAATAACTATGTTACTTCCATATATGGAAAGAAAAATTCATGAAGACTGCGAAATTTACACAGTTTTACAAAACAGTTTAGATAAAATAATAAAACTATTATTGTCAAAACTAAATCTAAAAGAAGAATTAAAAGAGAAAATTAAATCAATAGACTGGAACGCTAAAACAATGAACGATTATAAAAATTTAGAAAAACAAATTAATAATTCTAGTAAGAAATACATTATTATAAATGGAAATGAAAAATATGTTAGGGAAATTAACAAAATGTTAAATAAGTATAAGAAAAACCATAAAGACGCTGATTTAGTATTAATTAATTGTTATGATATTATAGAATTTAATAAGAATATAGGAAGTATTTTAGAAAATACAGATAAGATTTTAAATACGTCTGGGGAACACGAAATAGAGGAGATTTTTCCTGAATATGTAAGAGAAGTAAAAAAGAAAGCTTAAATAATAAATCCGTAGATATTGACTAAAAAAATTTTATATTATAATATATTAATTGTCATTTATAATAATATAAAATTAAGAGAGGCAGATCGATGGAAAAATATGATGAAGTAAAAGAGATACTAAAGAAAAACAATCAAGAACAATTGTTAGTTTGCTATGATAAGTTGAATGCAGAAGGAAAAGAAAAACTATTAGATCAAATATTAAATGTAGATTTTGAGTTAATTAAAGATTTATATGAAAAAACAAAAAAAGGTGTAGAGATGGGTGACGATATAATTGAACCTATCGAATATGTAGATAAAAGTAAATTATCTAAAGAAGAATATGAAAATTATGAAAAATTAGGAGATAAAATAATAAAAGAAGGTAAACTAGCAGTATTAACAATGGCTGGAGGACAAGGAACAAGACTTGGATACAATGGACCAAAAGGAACTTTTGATATCGGATTAGATACGCATGAATCTTTATTCGAATTAATTTGTAAGCCAATTAAAGAAGCAAATGAAAAATATGGAATAACAATTCCTTGGTATATTATGACAAGTCATGAGAACAATGCTGAAACAGTTAATTTCTTTGAGAGCCATAATTATTTTGGATATCCAAAAGAAGATATAATGTTTTTCATTCAAGGTGAATTACCAATGATTGATAAAGAAGGAAAAATATTAGTAAACGAAGAAGGATTCCTAAAATTAGCAGCCGATGGACACGGTGGAGTTTTTGAATCAATGCTAAAAAGCGGAGCATTGGAAGATATGAACAAAAGGAATATTGAATGGGTATTTATAGGACCAGTAGATAATCCTTTAGTAAATATGGTAGATCCAATCTTTGTTGCTATTGCAGCAACTAAAAAATGTATGGCAGCAGGAAAATCAGTTGTTAAAGCAAGACCAGAAGAAAGAGTTGGAGTATTTTGTAAAAGAAATTCAAAACCAAGTGTAGTAGAGTATACAGAGATTTCAGAAGAAATGAGCAATAAAAGAGATGCTAATGGAGAACTAGTTTTTGGAGAATCTCATATCAATTGTAATTTATTTAATATTAAAAGAATAAATGAAATTGCAGCTAACAAATTACCATACCATGAAGCATTTAAAAAAGCGAACTATATAAATGCAAAAGGTGAATTAGTTGTAGCGAATAAACCAAATGCATATAAGTTTGAAACATTTATATTTGATGCATTCCAAAGTATGGAAAGTATGGCAGTAATGAGAGTAAAAAGAGAAGATGAATTTGCACCTGTAAAAAATGCAGAAGGTGTAGATAGCCCAGAAACAGCAAGAGAATTATATATAAATTTTCATAAGAAAAATTAAATATAAAACAAAATGAAAAATGGGCTTTATGGCCCGTTTTTGCATTTGAAGGAGGAAAAATGGAATATTTAAATGAATATAAAAAATGGTGTACAAGTGATGTTTTTGATGAGGAGACAAAAAAAGAATTAATAAATATCAAAAATGATAATAAAGAAATTGAAGATAGGTTTTATAAAGAGTTAGAATTTGGAACAGCCGGATTAAGAGGTATAATTGGAGCTGGTACTAATAGAATGAATATATATACTGTAGGAAAAGCAACACAAGGGTTAGCAAATTATATTAAAAAACAACATGGAGAAGATAGAGGAGTTGCAATTTCTTATGATTCTAGACATATGTCACCAGAATTTAGTAAAGAAGCAGCGTTAATATTAAATGCTAATGGTATAAAAACATATTTATTTGATTCGTTAAGACCTGTACCAGAATTATCTTTTGCAGTAAGAGAATTGAAATGTATTGCGGGAATAATGATAACAGCAAGCCATAATCCACCAAAATATAACGGATATAAAGTTTATTGGGAAGATGGTGCACAAATAGTTCCACCGGTTGATAAAGACATAATTACAGAAGTAAATAATATTACAGACTATGGAGAAATAAAAAAGATTTCACAAGAAGAAGCAGAAAATAAAAAACTATATAACTTAATCGGAAAAGAAATAGATGAGAAATATATGGATACATTACAAAAACTTGTTTTAAATCCTGATATTATTAAGAAACAAAAAGATTTAAAAATAGTATATACTCCATTACATGGAACCGGGAATATACCAGTTAGAACAATATTAAAGAGACTAGGTTTCGAAAATGTATATATAGTAAAAGAACAAGAACTTCCAGATGGGGATTTCCCTACAGTTGATTATCCAAACCCAGAAGATCCAAAAGCTTTTAATTTAGCTTTAGAATTAGCAAAAGAAAAAGATGCTGATATAGTACTTGCAACAGATCCAGATGCAGATAGATTAGGGGTATATGCTAAAGACTCAAAAACAGGTGAATATAAATCATTTACTGGAAATATGTCTGGCTTATTAATTGCAGAGTATGAATTATCACAAAAACAAGAGAGAAATTTAATACCTGCAAATGGTGTATTAATAAAGACGATTGTTTCTTCAAATTTAGCAGACAGTATTGCTAAAAATTATAATATAGAATTGAAAGAAGTTTTAACAGGATTTAAATATATAGGAGAGCAAATAAAAATATTTGAGCAGACAAATTCAAATACATATTTATTTGGGTTCGAAGAAAGTTATGGCTGTTTAATAGGAACACATGCAAGAGACAAAGATGGTATAGCAGCAGTTATGGCACTTTGCGAAGCTGCAGCATATTACAAAGAAAAGGGATTAACATTATGGGATCAAATGATTAATATCTATGAAAAATATGGATATTATAAAGAAGACTTGTTATCATTAACACTAGAAGGTGCTAGTGGAGCAAGAAAAATAAAAGAAATGATGGATAATCTAAGAAATAATGTTCCTTCAAAAATAGGAGAATATAAAGTAGAAAAGTTTAGAGATTATAAGACAGCGAAAATAATAGATATGGAAACTAAAGAAAAAGTAGAAACAGGATTACCAGTATCAAATGTACTTTATTTTGATTTAGAAAATGATTCTTGGGTATGTGTAAGACCTTCAGGAACAGAGCCAAAAATAAAATTTTATGTAGGCGTAAAAGGAAACAATATGTCAGATGCAGAAAATAAAGTAAAAAAATTAAAAGAAGATTTAAAAGAACTAATAAAAGAGTAATATATAAAAAAATAAAGTCAATATTAAATATTGGCTTTATTTTTTATACGTTTAATTAAACTTAAAATTAATTTTTGATCTGAAACATCCATATCTTTTAACTCGTCTGTTATAGTTGTAATAATAGCTGCTGAATTGTCATCAAAAAATTGGTTAAATAATTGTGTTGGATTAGTATCAATAGCTTTACAAAGTAATATAATATTATATATGCTAGCATTATATTTACCGTTTTCAAATTTTGATAAATATTCAGGTGTTAAATCACTTTTTTCAGCTACTTCTTCTTGTGTAAACTTTTTACTTTTTCTAATTTGTTTATACGTATTACCAATAATTTTATTTGCTTCTTTTAAATCCATGTGCTATCCTCCTAAAAAATTTATATTAAGTATAACAGCACTTTAAGAATAATTTAATGAACTAAATAATAAAAAATAACATTTAAATTAAACTATAATTAAATTAAATATTCCAACCTTTAATTTTACTTCGTTTTATGGCACCATACATATTAGCTCTTACATGAGGAATTTGTTTATTTAAGTCATATAACAATTTCTTTATATCTTCACGTTTAGATTTACCATCCATTGGACAAGCTTTTGGCATAATAGTAATATTGTTATTTTTTATAAAACTACGTGTTTGTTTTTCACTAATATATATTAGAGGTCTGATTAAAGTCATTTTGGACCTATCCATATACGAAACAGGTGCAAAGGTAGAAATGCTGCCAGTATACAAAATATTCATAAGAAATGTTTCTAAAACATCATCTTCATTATGACCCAAAGCGATTTTATTGCATCCATGTTCAATTGCTGTTGTGTTTAAAATTCCGCGTCGCAGATTAGCGCAAAGAGAACAAGGATTTTTTTCTTTTCTAATGTCAAAAACTATTTCCTTTATATAGCTATCTACAACATATAATTCAACATCAATTTTTTGACAAAGGTCATATAATATGTTAACGTCAAAAAATTCAAATCCTGGATTGATAGATATTGCTATTAAGTCAAATTTCTTGGGATAAAATCTTTGCAAGTTTTTTAGGGCCATTAACAAAGTTATAGAATCTTTGCCGCCAGACAAAGCTACAGCTATTTTATCACCCTCATCTATCATATGAAATTCTTCGATTGCTTTTCTCATTGAACCTAATATTTTTTGCATAATAAAATCCTTTCTTAACTCTTGATATTATACCGAAAAAATGGATAAAATTCAATAGTTTTCGATTTCATGATAAGTTAGCCTTGAAAAAAAGAAGTAAAATTGATATAATGCAAAAGTATTAAAAAAATGCACTTATAGCTCAGGTGGATAGAGCGCTCCCCTCCTAAGGGAGAGGCCGCTGGTTCGAATCCAGCTAAGTGCACCAAAATATAGGGAAAAAAGGACCGTCCCCAAATCCCGAGTAGGAGAAAAAATGAAAGAAAAAATTTTTTTTATGAAACAGGCATTAAAGGAAGCGGAAAAAGCATATCGTAAAGGAGAAGTTCCTATTGGTGCAGTAATTGTTAAAGATGGAAAAATAATTTCTAGGGGATATAATTTAAAAGAGACGAAAAAAAACACCCTGAAGCATGCAGAGATTATTGCTATCGAAAAGGCAAGTAAGAAGCTAGATGCTTGGAGATTAGAAGAGTGTGATATATATGTTACAATGGAACCATGTCCAATGTGTATGGGAGCAATAATTAATTCTAGAATACGAAAAATTTATTATGGTGTATCTGACTTAAAAGCTGGAGCATGTGGCTCTGTTATAGATTTAACGAAATATAAATTTAATCATATACCAGAATATGAAAAAAATATCTTAGAAGATGAAAGTAAAGAAATACTACAGAAGTTTTTTAAAGAATTAAGAGAAAAAAAGAAGAAAGATAGAGGTGTAACTAATGAAAATTAGTGAATTAAAAGGTAAAAAAATTGTTCACATATGTGTTATACTTGGAATTATAGTTTTAATTTTAATAATAGCAGGAATAATAATGTTAAGATATCAAGTTGAAGGGGAAACTAATTTACCATTCGAACTTTCAAAAATGATTGTGGTAAGTACTGCGGAAAGTAACGAAATAGAAGCAGTAGCAGATACAAAATGGAATTTTAGTGTTAATCAATATAACGATATATATTTAGAAATACAAAAAAATGATGAATATACAAAAAATATAAATATTAAAAATATAACATTTGAAAACTTTGTTATAGAAAAGAATAGCGGAGCAGAGAATATAAAGTTATACAGAGCTAATTCTGAAGGTAAAGTTGTAGAAGATGAAGCACATTTAGTAGGAAGCTCATTAACATATAAAGGCGAAAAAGAAACAAACTTAGATGAATTAAAAATTTCAAATCAAGGAAGCATAATTTTATTACGTTCAGTTAATCAAAATGTATGTGAAGTAAGAAGTAATGATGAAGAAATAATACATGATGGAACTTTACTTGCAAAAGGTAATGCTAATTCAGAAGATTTAAACTATAAATTAAGCTTTGATGTAGTGATAGAAACTAGTAGAGATATTAAGTATAAGGGAACTATATCAATAGAATTACCAACTGGAGATGTTCAAACACAAGGAAAAACGCAACTAGAGAAGACAGATTTTAGTGATGTAATTTTTAAAAGAATGTAAAATGTCTTGCTAAAATAACAGAAAGCATATATAATAACAACGGATATAAAATAAAGTTACAATGTTTAGCCTTTGTATGGAGGGCAATCCCAATAAAAAGCTATGAACCTTGTCAGGTCCGGAAGGAAGCAGCAATAAGTAGTGTATTTATGTGGGTAATTGCTTTCCATAGAGAGGCTAAACTTAAATTAAAGGGAAGTGGTAAAATGGCATATACAGCATTATACAGAAAATTTAGACCTTTAACTTTTGGCGAAATTGTGGGGCAAGAACATATTACTAAAACATTAAAAAATCAATTAATAGCTGGACGAGTTGGGCATGCGTATTTATTTAATGGATGTAGAGGAACAGGAAAAACTTCAGCTGCTAAAATATTAGCAAGAGCAGTAAATTGTTTAAATCCAAAAGATGGAGAACCATGTAATGAATGTGAAATATGTAAGGCTGCACTTTCAGGATCTTTAACAGATATTGTGGAAATGGATGCAGCATCAAATAATAGTGTAGAGGATATAAGACTTATAAGAGACGAGGTTAATTTCTTACCAACTCTTGCAAAATATAGAGTATATATAATAGACGAGGTTCACATGTTATCTACAGGTGCATTCAATGCTTTATTAAAAACATTAGAAGAACCACCAGCACATGTTAAATTTATATTGGCAACAACGGAACCTCAAAAACTACCAGCAACTATTTTATCAAGATGTCAAAGATTTGATTTTAAAAAAATCTCATTAGAAAACATTGTAAAAAGATTAAAAGTTGTATGTGAATCTAGCAAAATAGATGCAGATGAAAATGCATTAAAAATTGTAGCTTCTTTATCAGAAGGAGCAATGAGAGATGCATTAAGTATTTTGGAAAGATGTCTGCAAGATGGAGATAATGAGATAAGCGAAGATAAAGTAAAAGAACTAGTAGGAATACCTAAGTTAAGCTATATAGAAGAAATTGTAACAAGTGTTTTAGAAAAAAATATTGATGATTGCCTAAAAACATTGAAAACCGTAATTAATGAGGGAAAAGATCAAAATAACTTTTTATGGGAAGTAATAAAATATGTAAAAGATGTTTTATTATATAAAGTAACAGGTGAAACAGGTATATATAGTGAAGCAGAAAAACAAAAGTTAAAAGAACTTGCAGATAAATCTAACAAAGAAGAATTAGTTCATTTGATTTATCAATTATCGGATTTAGAAAATGATATGAAATGGTCTTCTCAGAAGACAATAATGTTAGAAGCAGGATTTATAAAACTATGTGATTCAAATAAAGGAAATGCAATGCAAATTCCTGTAGATATTTCAAATAGCCCAAATATAAACAATAATGATTTACAAGAATTGCAAAGAAGATTATTTAAAATAGAAAGTTTTTTAAGTCAAGCTGGAAAGAATAGAATTGTTAATGCAAGTAATGCAGAAGTAAGAAAAGAACCTACCGTAGTTAAAAAAGTAGAAAGAAAACCATTAACCCCAGAAGAATTAAAAAATAATGCATTTTGGAAAGACATTGTTGGAAAATTTAAAACCGAAGGAAAAATGGGATTATATACGAATTTATTAAATACAAATATTTCAGAGATAAATGATATGACAGTAGGAATTAATTTTAATAATGGACTAAAGCCATTGGCAAAAGGAATTTTAGAAAAGCCAGAAAATATGCAAGCAATAACTAAAGAAGTTTCAATAGCTTTTGGAAAAGAAATGAAAGTAAAATTAATAGATAATCATGTGGAGGCTAAGCCAACAAAATCAGAATTCGAAAGTTTGGTAGAAGGTTTAGATATTCCAATAGATATAATAGAATAAAATTAGGAGGTATAATTATGGCAAGACGTGGAGGATTTCCAGGAGGAATGGGTGGATTCGGAGGAATGAACCTAAACAATTTAATGAAAGAAGCAAAAAAAATGCAAGCAGATTTGGAGAAAACACAAACAGAAATAGCTGCTAAAGAATTTGAAAGTACAGCTGGTGGAGGAGCCATAACTGTAAAAGTAAGTGGAAAGAAAGTTATTAAAGAAATAAAATTAAATAAAGATATAGTAGATCCAGATGATGTAGAAATGTTACAAGATTTAATTATTACATGTGTAAATGATGCGTTAAGCAAAGTGGATAGTGCAACAGAACAACAAATGGGAAAATTTAATATACCCGGAATAATGTAAGGAGTAAAAATGTCTATATATTCACCATCAATAGAAAAATTAATAGAAAATTTTGAAAGATTACCTAGTATTGGAAATAAAACAGCGACGAGACTTGCTTTTTATATGCTAAATTGCAGTGATGAAGTCGCAGAGGAATTTGTAAAATCTATACAAGAAGCAAGAAAAAATTTAAAGTATTGCTCTGTATGTTTTAATATTTCTGATACTGACCCATGTTTTATTTGTGCAAATCCAAAAAGAGATAAATCAACTATTTGTGTTGTAGAAGATGTTAAAGACATTATTGCTATGGAAAAAACACATGAGTACAAAGGAGTTTACCATGTTTTACATGGTTCTATTTCACCAATGAATGGAATAGGACCTGATGATATAAAAATAAAAGAGCTTTTAACAAGATTACAAACTGGAGAAGTAAAAGAAGTAATTTTAGCAACAAACCCAAGAGTAGAAGGGGAAGCAACAGCTATGTATTTGTCTAAGTTAATAAAACCATTAGGAATTAAAGTTACAAGAATTGCAAGAGGAATTCCAATAGGTGGAGACCTAGAATATACAGATGAAATTACTTTGTTACAAGCTTTAGAAGGACGTATGGAAATATGAGAAATATCAAATTAACTATAGAATATGATGGGAAAGAATTTAACGGTTGGCAAAAACAGCCTAAAACTAATGGTTTGAACATATTTTGATTTCATTTCAAAGTAGTTCAAACCATTGTTATATTTATGTTTTAGATTTTCAATATATTTTCAAATAAATACAAAATATTTTAAAAATAATTCGTATGGCTGTACTTACGGCTGTACAAACGCATATTTAAAAGTCAAGTGTCAAGCCATTTTCCTTTAAATAGTTGTAAGATAAATCAAGATGTTCTTTTTTAAATTTATCAAAAACTTCACAATAGACATTTAAAGTAGTTGCAACATTTGCGTGTCCCATTATTTTTGCTAAAACGGATGCAGGCATTCCTGATTCAATACATCTAGTTGCAAATGTATGTCGAAGCATATGCTGATGAACATCATAACCTTTTCCAATGCTATAATTTTTGCAAAACTCTTTGAACATCACATTAACAGTATCTGTACTTATACATTCTTTATATGAATTGCAAAATAGAAGGTTATAATCATTTTCTGTATAATAATCTGATGATAAATATTCCTTAAGTATATTTTCAACATTAGAATCCATCATTATATCTCTAATTCCATTTACTGTTTTTGTATAAGAACCGATTGTTGCTCTATCATCAAATGTACGAGTAATAGTTCTTCTAATATGAATTATTTTATTTTTAAAATCAATATCATTTAGATCTAAAGCATTTATTTCACCCATTCTCATACCAGTAAATAAACTTAATAAAATTTGATATTTATATCTAAATTTTTTTGTGTTTTGTAACTCATTAATAAGCTGTTTTTGCTCATCAATAGTAAAAGCAGATACATTTTTGGATTTGTTTTTATACTTTTGAGATAAAGGTATTTCAAATTCTAGCTGATTGTCTAAAAAGTTATAACGCAAAATATTTCTCCTCACAGCTATTTTAAAAGTATTGTTGACTATTCCATATATTTTAGCAATAACAGAATCTGAATATTTTGTGATATATATTAAGAAATCTTTTAAATCTTTTTCTGTAATTTTTTGAAGTTCCATGTTAGCAATATAATGTGTAGAGATGTTCTTTAATGTAAGCAATTTACGAGAATAGGAACTTTCTTTTAATTTATTCATTTTATAGGCAGTATCAATAAATTCTTTTGCAAGATCATAAAAAGTAACCCTTGATTTATCTACATATGTATCTGTATTCAATTCTGTAATAACTTTTTCCAATTTCTTTTTTACTTCTTGTCTTGTCTTTCCATATATAGTTTTCCTTTTTCTTTTTCCAGTTTTTTCATCATACATAGCAATAGTGTATTCAGTAACCCACATGATTTTACCATTTCTTTTTCTTTTGAATATTGTACCTTCACCATTTCCACGAGTTTTAGTTGCACCCATAATAAAAACCTCCATATTCAATAATTTTTTGTTTCAAACTATTGAAAATGAAAGCATTATTTGATATTATAATAATGTAATCACTTTCAATAGTGGTTATGCTCTGGGTAATGTGTGGCTTCCGCAAAAAGATACACATTATCCTTTTTTTATAAGTCTATATCTGAATTTATCTTTTGATTATTTTGTTTAAATTCTTTTACAAATTTCATAGCCTTAAAATCATTAGTACAATTAAATGAAATATATTTAATTTCATCATGATCTAAATAAGTAAAAACTAAATACGAAGTTACTATATTTGATGTTTTCTCTTTAGATCTTCCACCAATCATTGAACCAAGTGGACCAAATAAAAAGGCACCACCAATAGCACCACCAATGCTTGAAACATTACTTTTTTGAATTTCAACATCATTGGTTATTGCAACATCAGTAACTTTTTCTTTAAGCAATTTAAAAGTCATATTGTTTGCACAAAATTCATATTCATTTGGTTTAGAAAATATTTTTGTATATATATTTTGAGCAACAGGAAGACCACTATAATGCAATAATGTTATAAATAAAGAAGCATTTTTATCTTGTTTAATTTTTTTTACTTTTTTGGCTTTTTTATTATAAGAACCTATTATGGCACAGATAGCAATAATAATTATTAAGCTAATAATTCCAATAAGTGATTCCATATGAATTTCTCCTTTTTAAAATATTTTATAAATTTTATTATTTAAAAGCACTTTTATTTTCAGCCTTTACTACTTTACCCAATATTTCTATTGTATCATAAAGGTTGTCAGCAGGAATTTCTATTGTTTTACAACAGGTATTCATTGCAATTAACTGATATATATTATTATTTTCATCTAATACTAATTTCCTTATCGTATTTTTTCCATTTAGTTTTAAAAGATATGTTCCTTTGTTTTTATTGTCAGTTTTGTCAATTATGTTTTGTTTGTATATTAGGGCAATATCTCCAACATCTAGCAAAGGAAACATAGAATCATCTTCGGATATGAATTCAAAATAGTTATTATTGTCACAACTTCCTTCTATTAAGTCAGAAACATTTATACTAAAATAATCTGCGAGTAATTGCACTTTGTTCATTCTTGGAAGTCTAGTGCCATTACACCAACTAGAAATAGCAGATTTATTTATATCTAAATCATTTATAATATCTGTTTGAGTTTTTCCTTTTACTGTCATATAATAATTTAAATTTTTGGAAAATATTTTTTTGTATTTGTTATCCTTGTCCATATAAAAACCTCGCTTTCTCAACATTTGACTATATTATAATACTAAAAGTAGAAAAAATCAATAAAAAAGTTTAAAAAATTCTACTTTTAGTATTGACATTCTACAAAAAGTAGAATATAATGTGAACAAATCAAGAAAGGAGCGAATAAAAATATGGAGAAAAAATTACAAATAACATTAACCGCAGCAAGAGTTAATGCAGGTTATTCATTAGATGAGGTAGCCAAGGAAATGAAGAAAACAAAAGGAACTATTATTAATTGGGAAAAGGGAAGAACATCAATTAAGATAGCAGAGTTTGAAGAACTTTGTAATTTATATAAAATTTCAAAGGATTATATTATTTTACCCACTACTCTACAAAAAGTAGATTGAAGGAGGAGAAATATGAAAAAAATAAAAAAATGCGGAAGCCACACATTAAAGGAGGAAAATTAAATGGAATTACAAGATAATGTTTTTTATACCCCAACACAATTTGCAGAATTGAGAAATTGCAGTGTACCGACAGCATTAAGCATCTATAATTCACAAGATTTTCCAAGTGAAAATTTTGGAAAAGAGAAGGTTGCATTAGGAAGTGCAATAAGAGAATGGTACAAAAAGAAAAGATTAAAGGGGGAAGAATAATGAAAATAACCAATAAGAAAAAATTTATAGTAAGAATATTAGAACTTATTACAATAATAGCAACAATTATTTTAACAATAGTATCAATAAAATATGCCAATAGAATAAGAGGTTATAAAGCATTTGGAGGAGAGTATTTAGTACCAGTCTTAGGATTAATTATAATATTAGTTTTAGAGTCAATCTTGGAAGAAAGTGAAGAAAAGAAAGGAAACAGGAAAAATGGAAAAAGAAAGATGTGATAATGAAAAAGAAGTATTTAATGCTAGAGTCAATGAAGATGAAATGATAATAACAATTGATGAATATACAACTTTGAGAGCAGCAGCAGAAAACTATGAAAAAGCAAGAAAAGAAATGAAAGCACATATTGCATATTTAGAAAAAAAATTAAATGAGGAAACAGAAGAAAAATCAAACATATTAACAGAATTAGAAACAGTGAACAAAGAAAATCGCAAATTAAAAAGAGGAATTATAAATTTTGTTAAAGGATTTGGAGGTTAGTATGGATAAGCTAGATAAATGCTATATTTGGCACATTATAACATTGGCCACAATGAAATATAAATTAAGAAATTTGAAAGGGGTGAGATAAGTATGATGGGAAAACACAGTCAAGAAGCATTAAAGATTAAACAATTAGAAGAAATTATTGAATTAAAGGAAAAAGAAATTAAAGACATTAAATTTAGTGTATCTGATGTTTTATTACAAATTAGAAATATCAATGAATCAAATAACTATTCAGATCCAAGTGTAAAAAAGAGAAAAATATCAGAACTATGTACAGACACAAGATATGAACTTCTTATTGATGAACTAGAAGTTTGTTACAAAAAGCAAAAGACAAAAATAATAGAACTACCAAATACCGACCAAAGTAATAAATAGTTCTATAAAACACTTATATAAATGCTCTATTTTTATTCTAACATATGAAAGTCTAAAAAACAAGAGCAGAAAGGAGAAAAAATATGCCTATATGTAGTATTTGTGGAAAAAATTACGAAGGATATGGCAATAACGCACAACCAGTAAATAATGGAAGATGCTGTGATGAATGTAATATAACAATAGTAGTTCCAAGAAGATTTCAAGATGCAAAAAATAGAAGGGAGAAAGATTAATAATGGAAATAAAAATACTTAATTTAAAACTAAGAAATTTTAAAGGAGTAAAAGAATTAGAAATTAATTTTGATTGCAAAAATACTAATATATATGGAGCAAATGCAACAGGAAAAACAACAGTATTCGATGCATTTAAATGGCTATTTTTTGATAAAGATAGCAATGATAGAAAAGACTTTAATATAAAAACATTAGATAGTAATAATAATTCAATACACTTTTTAGAACATGAAGTTGAAGCAACATTAATAATAGATGGTATTGATACAACATTTAAAAAAGTATTGCAAGAAAAATGGGTTAAAAAAAGAGGACAAACAGAGCAAGAATTTTCTGGACACGAGACTAATTATTGGATTGATGAAGTACCAGTAAAGAAGAAAGATTATGAAGAAAAGATAAATAGTTTAATACCAGAAAGCCTATTTAAATTGATTACGGACCCATCATATTTTAATAATCAATTAAAATGGACAGAAAGAAGAGAATTACTAATAAATATTTCTGGTGCAAATATTTCTGATGATGAAATATTAGATTCAAAAGAAGAATTTAAAATATTAAAAAATAATTTAGATGGTAGATCCATTGATGATTATAAAAAAGTAGTACAAGCAAAAATAAAAGACTTAAATAAACAAAAAGAAACAATTCCAGTAAGAATTGATGAGCTTACAAATACATTAATAACAGAACACGAAATTGATTATGAAAAAATAGAAAAAGAAAAAGCAGAATATAATCAACAATTACAGGCAATTGAATTAGAAATGACAGATGTGCAAGCTAAAGCAAAAGAAAATATGAGAATTGCTGACCAACTAGCTGCAGCAAAGAAAGAACTATCAGATTTTAAATTAAAAAAAGAAACAGAATATTCTCAAAAATACTCTTCAGACTTAATTAATTTACAAAATGAAAAAAGGGTAATTGAAAGCAAAATAAGATATAGACAAGATGAGTATAGTGATAGATTATTAAAAATACAGCAAGACCAAAAAAGAAAAGCAGAATTATATAAAAAGTGGGATGATGTTAGCAATATGAAATTAGAGTTTGATCCTAATTCATTTATATGTCCAACTTGTAAAAGAGAATATGAAACCGACAAAATTGAGGAAATGAAAAAGCAATTTGAAAATAACTTAAATGTACATAAGAAGAGTGAACAAGATGCAATAAATAAAGAAGGACAGGCGATTAATTTAAGGCTAGACGAAAATACAAAAGCAAGAGAACAAATACAACAAGAACTTCCAGAACTAAACAATAATTTAGATGAAATAACTAACAGAATAGCAGAATTAGAAAAGGCAAAGGAAAATGATACTTCATTTGATATAACTTCATTACCAGAATATAACAACAAAATAAGTGAGATTGAAAAATTAGAGGAAAAAGTAAAGAATTTAACAAATGGAGATATATCATATTTGCAAAATAGAAAATTAAAGATATCTGAAGAAATTAACAAACTAAATAAAATTTTAAATGAAAGAGAAATACAAGAAAAAACCAAAGAACGTATTAAAGAATTACAAAATGAAGAAGAAAATATCTCTAAAAAAATCCAGAAATTAGAGGGTGAGCAATATGCATTAGAAGAATTTACAAAAACAAAAGTAGAATTATTGGAAAATGCTATAAATAGTAAATTCGAAATAGTAAAATTTAGATTGTTTGATACACAAATTAATGGTGGACTTGTAGAATGCTGCGATACATTAGTGAATGGTGTACCATATGCTGATGTAAATAATGCACATAAGATACTTGCAGGGCTAGATATTATAAATACTTTGATAAAATTCTACAATACATCAGCACCAATATTTATAGATAATAGAGAATCAATAAATGAAATATATAAAATAGACACACAAATAATTAGCTTAATAGTAACCACTGATTCTAAATTAAGAATCGAGGTGAGCAAGTAAAATGGGACAAAGATTAAACATAGAAATAACGAAAAATGGAAATGTTTTAGCCAATAGTTACTATCATTGGTCTGCTTATTCAGATTGTGCACTTAATATTACTACTAAGATTATTATGGAATATGATTATATAAAAAGAAATCTAGAAACATCACATAATGAGGACTTACTATTTGCAATAAAGTTATTAGAAGAAACTGGTGCAGGGATGAATGAAGAAGAAATGGCTATTGCAAAAGAAAAAATTGGATATGATGAATTTATAAAATTTAAAGAATGTAAAAATAGAAACGAAGGAATTATTGCTATCACAGAAAAGGAAATTGAAGATACAAGATTTTGGGAAGAAGGAAGAGTAACAATAGATATTGAAACAAAGAAAATCAATTTTAATGTTTTTCATTCGTTTGATGAAGAAGAGGTTGAAGAGTATAAAGCAGAAGGAAATGAATTTAAGGAAATAAATATAAACTTTGAAGAGATAGAATTTGAAAATATTTTTGAAATTAAAGCATTTGTTGATAAGTCAAATTATAATGAACAATATTTTTTCAAAAATAATTTTAATAATAAATATATAGGAATTATAGAATAGGGAGGAATTTTAAATGGAAAATAAAATGATTTTAAAAATATCAAGTAAATCAAATCCAAATAGTGTTGCAGGAGCAATAGCAGGAGGATTACAAGAAAATAAAAGAGTAGAATTACAAGCAATAGGAGCAGGAGCTGTGAACCAATCAATGAAAGCCATTGCAATTGCTAGATCATTTGTAGCTGCAAGTGGAGTTGATTTATTATGCATACCTGCTTTTTGTACAGTAATAGTAGAAAATGAAGAAAAAACAGGAATGAAATTTATAATTAAGGAGGAAAAATAAATGTTAGAAAACTTAAATGAACTAGAAAAAATAGGATTAGCTTTTATAAGTGGATTAGTTGCAGGGCAATCATTGCAAGAAGCGGAGCAAGAAACAGAAATTGAAGAAAATGATAATAATGAAAAAGGAATGAAAGTTGCTGTGGGAAAAATTGAAGGAGAAAAAGCAGAAAAATTTATAAAAATGATGAAGGAATTGGGGGTTGAATAATATGAGTAGTGAATTAGTAAAAAAAGAACAAACAGAATTACAAAAGCAAGAATTGACAGCAAGCGAGAGATTTACAGGAATGGTAATGAAAGAATTTCAAGGGAATATTGGAACATTAAATTTAAATGAATATCAAAAACAACTTATAAGAGGATATTTTATAGGAATTGACAATGCTTTGAAAAAAGCTGAAGAAGCAAGATTAAATAAAAATAGTTGGAAATCAACCAAAGAAGAAGACAAAAACAATTTACCAATTACTTGGCAAAATGTTAATATGAACGATTTAGCAATAGCTGTTGTACATCATGCAAAATTGGGATTAGATATGCAAATACCTAACCATTTAAATGCAATACCATATAAAAATAATAAAACTCAAAAGTATGATATAGGATTTTTGAAAGGATATAAAGGTCTAGAATATATAGCAACACAACTATCATTATACCCAATTAGAAACATAATTGTTGAATTAATATATTCTAATGATGTATTTGAAATAGTAAATAAAGATAATATCACTAGATATAATTTTATAATTAAAAATCCATTTGATAGAGGTGAAATAATAGGAGGATTTGGATATATACAATATGTTGATGAATCAAGAAATAAAATAATAACACTATCTAAAAAAGATATTGATAAGAGAAAACCAGCCTATGCAGCAGCTGAATTTTGGGGTGGAGAAAAAGATAAATGGGAAAATGGCAAAAAAGTAGGAAAAGAAAAGATTGAAGGTTGGTATGAAGAAATGGCCAGAAAAACTATTGCGAGAGCAACATATAATGCTGTTGCAATAGATCCTAAAAAAGTAAATGAAAGCTATGCATATGTTATAGAAAATAATGATAATACTTATGAAAATGTCATAGAAGGACAAGTTGCTGAAGAAATAGAAGAAAAAGCAAACAAAGAATTAATTGATATTGAAACTGGAGAAATAAAAAATATTGAAGAAAATGCATCTGCAGATAACAATATTGAAATGACTCCAATCCAAAATGAAGGACCAGCATTTTAGTGAAATTAAAAGTATTAGGTAGCAGTTCGAGTGGTAACTGCTATCTAATAGAAGCAAATAACAATGAAAAATTAATATTGGATGCAGGTGTTAATTTTAAAATTGTGCAAAAAGAATTGAATTTTGATTTTAATGGTATTGAAGCAGTATTGATAACTCATGAACATATGGACCATTTAAAATATGCCTCGAATTTTGCTTTATATGGAATAAATGTATATGCATCTGCAGGAACATTAAAAAAACAAAATTTAGTTGGCCATAGATTTAAAATTATAAAAGCATTACAACAATTTGAAATAGGAAATTTTATAATACTTCCATTTGATACACAACACGATGCTGCAGAACCATTGGGATTTCTAATTCAATATAAACCGACTGGCGAAAAACTTATGTATGCTACAGATACATATTATATTAAATATAAATTCAATAAACTAAATTATTTACTATTAGAATGTAATTATAACAAAGAAATTGCAAAAGAAAATGCAAAGAATGGAGTAATAAATAAAACTAGATATACAAGATTATTAGAGAGCCATTTTAGTTTAGAAAATGTAATAAAATTCTTAAAATCTAATGACTTAAGTTATGCAAAAAATATTGTACTATGCCATTTATCAGATACAAATTCTAACCAAACTATAATGCAAGATAAGGTATATGAAGAAACAAAAATAAATACTACAATAGCAAAACCTGGATTAAATCTAGAATTAAAATTATATCCATTTTGATGGAGGTCTTATATGAATAGTATAAAAGCGATAACTCAATTAGAAGAATTAAAAAGGGACAGGCTTAGTTTTATACAAAATGATGAATCTGATGAAATTTATTTAAAGGATATAAAGGCCATTAGTTTAGCAATAAAAGCATTAAAAAAGTGTCCAGATATACAAGACAAATCATTTAATTGTAGAATGTGTGGAAAAGAATTGAAAACATGGAAGAGTATTCAAAAAGGTTTTGGCCCCATATGTGAAAAAAGATATTTAAATGATGTGTATAAAAACCAACAACTGACAGTAGATACGATATTAAAAGAAAGGAGAGGTAATGATGGCAAGTAAAGACGTTTATTATTTTAGCCATGATGCAAATGCATTATCAGATCCAAAAATATTGGGAATGAGATGCGATTATGGATTAGAACGGATATGGATTATATTGGGCCATATTAGAAATGTTAAGAAACGAATCTACATATAAATTACCTCTTAATAAAAATACATATAGGGCTATAAAAATGCAAACTGGAACAACTATTGATGTTGAAAAGTATTTGAATGATTGTATAAATGAATATAGAGATGATGAAAGTGGAAATGGATTATTTAATGCTGATAAAAAAACATTTTGGTCAGCAAGTTTATTAAGAAGAATGGAAAAATATGAAACATTAAAAGAAAAAAGAAGTCAAGCAGCAAATGCACGATGGAATAAAGAAAAGGATAAAAAACAAGAAGCAGACAAAAAACAAGAAAAAAATGCAAAAAAATGCAAAAGCATAAAAAACATATGCAAAAGTAATGCAAATGCATACAAAAAAAGATACAAATGCAAAGCAAATTTGAAAAAATCATATGCAAATTTATGCAAATTAAATCAAATAAAATCAAATCAAATTAAATTAAATAAAATTAAATTAAAAGAAATGAAATCAATCTATCCTTCTAATCATAAACCAGAAGAAAATAAAACCTTAGATGATATGATGGATAAGATGGAAAAAACAGAATTTGAAAGACTTATAAAAAATTGCGAAATGCATATTTTTTCTCCAGAACTTGCTATTGAAATGACTGAAATTCTAAAAGAAATGTATATGACTCCAAATATAAGAGAAAAAGTCCAGGAAATAAATTCTAAAAAACTATGTTATGCATTAAAGAATTTTGCTATTGCTAATACTAGATCACAAATAAAAATACCGAAATCATATTTTAAAAAATGCATATTATCAGCATTAGAGCAAACAGAATTAAGCACACAGTATGATTCAGATACAATAATGATGCAGATATCAGAAGCGGAGGAGTAAAAAATGGGATTTATTAGAGAAGATGAACTAATATCAAGAAAATTAAAAACATGTGAAAACTGCGAATGGTGTATTCCTATAATAGAAAAAAATAAAAAATTTGAAATAGAAGTACCACATTGCTTATTAAAAGCCAAGCAAACAGGATTATTTGAATATTGTGAGCTTTTCAAAAAGAGAACAGGAATGCACATAAGTATGTAGGAGGAGTTATGAAAAATATAGAAGAAATTAAAAAAACACCAGGCATAATAATAAAAAAACAAGGACAGGATGGCTTTGGAGGGACTATATTTCCAATAGAATATAAAAAAGGAAAAGTAAAAATAATGAATGACATTGATAAGGCACTACATTTTATATTCAGTTGGGGATGTGACTTTGAACATTTGAGCGTATCAACACCAGTCAAAACACCAACATGGGAGCAAATGTGTTTTATGAAGGACATATTTTGGAACGAAGATGAAGTTTGTATGCAAATACATCCTAAAAAAGAAAATTATGTAAATATTATGCCATATTGCTTACATATATGGAGACCGATTAATAAAGAGATACCAACTCCACCCAATATAATGGTTGGTTTTAGAAAAGGAAAAGAAAAAGAAGATATCCAAGAACTAATTGAATTTTATAAGGATATGCCCAAGTGGTAATTTTTAGAAACAAACACAACCTAGAAAAAATATACAAAGGAAGGACTGAAAATTATGGTAATTGAAGATATGCAGCAATCATTAGAATTGTTGGAAAATATAAAAAATTTTTTCTATAACATAGAGGAAATAGAGAAAAAATTAAATATGGATTTACGAAATAAGGAATACGAAAGAGATGACCTTTTACACGAAATAGAATTAAGTAAGTTAAATGCTATTGAAATAGTGGCAGTATATAAAAAACTGGAAAAGGTACTACAGGAAAGAAGAATAATAAAAGATAAAATAGATCTAGTAAGCACTATAAAACCATATGCAAATAAGTTTATAGCAAAAGGAATTTGTGCAGAAACAGATGCAGCTATAAAAAAATATAGAAACATTAAAAAGAAATCAAGAAAATAGACAATATACACCACGAGTATTAAAAGATTTGAAATGTGCAAAAAAGAAAAGGGAGGAATAAATAGTATGAATTATAGAGAACTACAAGAAATGCAAAAGTTAAATAGATTAAAGGAAGAAAATGATTGTTTAGTATGTGAAATTGTAATTCCAAGAAAATTTAAAGAAGGGCCAAAGTCTGTTATTTATGGAACTGGCGAAGAAATAGAGATGGCTATGTTAATAAAAATGTTACGAGAAGTTTCTGATAATATGGAATATAATTTTCCGGAAGTAAAAAAGATAATACCTTTATTGAAAAAAAAGGAATTAAGGGAGTCATACAAAAATATTGAATTTATGGAGGAGTAGTACATAAATGCAAGAACATTGGAGCATTGAACAATATAGAGAATACCAAAAAAAAGGTAATAGAAAAAGTAAATATGGGGCAGTAAAGACTTCCGTAGATGGACAAACATTTGACAGTAAAAAAGAAGCGGACTATTATTGCAATTTGAAGTTGAGGCTGCAAGCAGGAGAAATAAAAGGTTTTTGTTTGCAGCCTGTGTTTATACTAGCACCAGGATTAAAATATAAAGCGGATTTTATAGTATTTCATAATGATGGAACATCGGAGATTATTGATACTAAAGGATTTAAAACAAAAGAGTATATTGCTAAAAAGAAAGTATTTGAAGATAAGTATAACCTACAAATAAAGGAGGAGTAAAGAATGAGCAAAACACATAATAAATTATCAGATCTAAATAATCACTTATTTGAAGAACTTGAAAGACTGAATGATGAAAGTCTAACAGGAGATAAACTACAAGAGGAAAGAGAAAGAGCCAAGAGTATGGCCAATATTGCACAAACAATAATAAACAATGGCGAATTAGCACTTAAGGCAGTAAAACATTTTGATGAATATGGAAAAGAAAAAGTGCCGGATATATTGCAAATAGGAGATGGAGAATAATGCATAAGTTTAGTGAGGAGCAATTAACATTTATTAAAAAAATTGCACCAGGAAGATATGCGGCAGAAATAACAGAAATGGTTAATAAACAGTTTGATCTAGAACTAAAAGTAAGTCAGATAGAATCTTGTAAAAGAAATCATAATATAAAATCTGGCATCGATTCTAAATTTAAAAAAGGAAATATTCCAGCAAATAAAGGAAAGAAGGGCTCTATGAGCCCTGAACAATATAAAAAGTGCAAAGCAACAATGTTTAAAAAGGGAAGTATTCCAGCGAATGCAAGAGCCATTGGTAGTGAAAGAATAGATAAAAATGGATATGTTTTAATAAAAATACAAGATGGACATGGAAATAAGAATTGGATTAGGAAACATAGATATTTATATGAGCAGGCTTATGGAGAGATACCAAAGGGACATAAAGTAATATTTGCTGATGGGAATATCAGGAACTTTGAACTAAATAACCTAATACTGATATCAGATGCGGAAGAATTAATAATGAATAAAAGAAAATTATTTAGTGAAAGTCCTGAACATACAAAAACTGGTGTATTGATAGCAAAGGTTTTAAATAAAGCAAAAAAGAGGTAAAAATGAAAAGTGATATTGATTATGAACAATTATACTATGATACTTTATATGAAAATAGAAAGTTAAAAAATAAAATATCAGAATTAGAAATTGAACTACAAGATTTAAATATTTGCAGGACCAAAAGAAATATAGATTTGCAAAAATATATAATGCTGCAGATAGAAAGGAGAAAAGATGGGAAAACCAGTACAAAGAAAAAGGTATAAAATCAAGCAGAATGTTACTTGCGAACAATGTATAAATTGTATGTATATTGAACATGGAGATATGTACTGCGATGAAAAAGAAGATATGCCACTTGTATATGATGAATTTTGTCCAACTGAAAATTATATGTGGTGTAATGGAAGAAAATTTATTGAAAGGTAGGAACACTTATGAAAATTTATGATAAAGAAATATATATGAAAACTGAAAAAATAAAAGCAACTTTAATGGTTATTTTATGTTTTGTTTTTGGATTTGTTGTTGGGTGTATAGCAATAAACCATGATCTAAAAAATGAAAATACCAAGCTAAAAGATAAAATAGGTGAATTAGAAAGAACAATAGATAGGAGACAGGCAATAATAGATGAACAGTATGTCGAACTGGACTCATTAAGAGAAACAGTATATATGTATGAATTAAATGGAAGGTAGGTGTTACAAATGATAAAGTATTTAATAATAGGACTTTTAATAGGTTTTTTTATAGGAGATTTTATAGGTATGGCAATAATGTGTATATTGCAAGTAGCAAAGGATGGTGAGGAATAATGCCATCCTTAGAAATAAAAGGAAAGAAAACAGGAATTATATTCGGTTTTAGGGGTAAAAATCAACTTCCATTATTTATGATTATAAAAGAGTACTTCGATGAAAATGGAGAAGTCGATTTTGCAAAAGTATTATTTGAAATTGAAGGAAAGAAATGCAAAGAAGAATATAAGAAAATATTTGAAAAGGAGGAATAATATGCCAACAGATGAAGTAAAAAAGTTAATAGTAGATGGCGATATTTTTATGCAGGACAAAGATGGAGAAATTAGTAAAATAGCGGAAATACAAAATTTTGAAAGTGTGCAGGAAAATAATCAAGATGATGCTGCAGATGCAGTAAGGTACGCAATAGAAAAAGAAAAATCAAAAAGTGTATCAATTACGATTACAAGAGAATCATCAATACATTTGCAAAAAATGTTAGGTATTGAAAGAATTTCAAGAAAAAGATTTATTAAATTACTTATGGGATGTAGAATTCAAAGAAATGATGCTAACATATTTGCAGATATAGTTAGAAAAAATGAATATGGATATTGTCCGATTATGGTACAGGCAGTTATAGAGTGGGTTATAAAAGAAATACAAAAGGGGGAAGAATAATGAAATGTACAGATAAAGAATGGGATACTTGCCAAGTTGAAAAAATGGGATGCTATGGATGTTATTATGATGAACATAAAATTCAAGTTGGATATTTTGTAAGAACAAACCAAGGTATAATTGGAAAAATAAAAAGAATTGAATTAGATAAAATAGATAAAGCATTGAAATGGTATGTATTTGATAAGAAAAGATCCAATATGAATATTATTGATGAAATATATATAAACAAACCTTATATAACAAAATACAGTAAAAATATATTAGATTTAATAGAAGTTGGAGATATATTAAAACTAAAAGAAGATAACGATATTTGCTATATAGGTTTAGAAAAAGACACAACAACAATAAATTATACAGAATTAAAAGAAAGTATAAAAAATGGAGAATGCGAATTATTAGAAATATTAACAAAAGAGCAGTTTAATTCAAATTGTTTTAAGGTGGTGAAATAATGAAAAGATTAGGAACGCAAGAAAATCCATGTCGAAATAATTATGAAATAGACAAAATAATTAGAGGAATGTTTAATTGCAGAATATATACACTAAACACATTTGAAATATCTGACGAAAATTTACAACAAGCAAAGGCTAGAAATATTGTATTTGTAGGACTAGCTGGAGCATATTGGAAAACTCCAGCATTGCCAAAAGCACAAGCAGAAATTATAAATCCGACAAATATTGTAGAAATAAAAGTTGATAAAGATACAAAGATACCAATAGATTTAGATGAAATAAAAAAACAAATAGTAAAGCAATTTAATGTAGCAGCGGGTGTATTTGAATGTGAAATATCTGCAATAACAAGACAATTTGAAATGACACAAGAGCAATACAAGAATAAATACTTAGGAAGGTGGTAAGGATGAAAGAATTTTGCAAAAAATTATGTTATCTAATAATTGTGTTTTTTATAGGAAATATTTTAATAGACATATTTAATAATACTACTGCTACTAAAATGATTTATTATACAATAGGATATTGTGCTTGTATAATTTATAATTTTGAAATGATTTTTAAAGGAGAAAAATAATGGATTGTATTGAAAAATGTGATAATTGTAAAAGAGCTAGAACACTACAAAATGAAACTCTAGTATGTGATGTAGGAAACAAGAATAAAGTTTTATACGATGGACATCAATATACAAGTGAATATTACTGGTGTGATGGAAAATATCAGTAGCAAATAAGAAAAGAAGGACGACATTTACTAGATGCTCTAAAAAGTGGAAAAATATTTGAGAATAGTAAAGAATTTGAAAAATTTAAAAAAATTATGAAAAATTAGAGAAAAAGATAGGAAAGGGGGAATATTAAATTGCTAGAAAAATCTATAAAAAATCTTATGGAAATAGTTAGTTTATCTGAAGATGAAATAAAGAAAAATGATAGAAATGTAAGTGCAATATTAGATTTAGAGGATTTGAAATCATTAAAAGAATTATTAGATTATTTTAAAGAAAATAAATTAGATTTAACAACTGTTTATTTAAAAGGTGTATATGATGGAAAAGAACAGGCAACAGCTGATTTAACTATAACAAAAGAAAAACTTGCAGAAGATACATTTAAAGAAAACATTAAACTAAAAAAAGAATTAGAAAAATTGAAAAAAATGAAAGCACAAAAACTTAATTATATGCAAATAAAATTAAATGGAAAAATTGAAGATATAAGTGCGATGATAGTAGGTGCAGAAAGATATGCATTAGGTAGAAGAACATACATAGTTCAATGGACCTGTGAGTTTATAGGCAATAACTTGCATCTATTAACAGAAAAGGACAAGCAAGTAATGATAAGAGATATAGAAAACCCAATAAGTTATGGAGATGAATGCGACAAAGTGTGTTGGATGCAATTGTTAGAAAAATTAAGAAAGGAGAAAAACAAATGAAAAAACAGAATCAAGAAAAAGAAAATAAAGATGAAGCACAGCAGATGCTGAGTTGGTTTCAAATTCTAATGTTGATAGGTAGACCATTATGGGATAAGAAAAGAAAAAAATGGAGAGTCTTAAATGGCTACCAAGCAGTATTAGGAAACACCAATAATTTATTTTATGAAGTAACATTTACAGACACACCATACTGGGAAAATTATGCTGATGAGCAATTATATTTAAATGTCCCAGCAGAAAAGGAGAAACAAAAAGAAAGTGGAGATAAAGGAAGCAATAACAAAGACAAGTGAATTAAAAAGAAAAATAAAAGACAAACAATATATTCAAGTAAGGAAAGATGGTACTGATAGTTATGGATATATTGAAGCTCTAGATACATTAGTAAGAGCATTAAAAATGTATATAAAATAAATAGGAAACATTGTATTATAGAATAAAAAATAGAGAATTATAATTTACTAAAGCACAAAGCATACAGTTTACCTAGAAGGAGAGGTTTTGTATGGGAAAAATTAAAATATCTGAAAAAGAAAGCAAAATATTAGAATTTATAGAACAACTAATAAATTCTGCAGTAGAAAAGGGAATTGAAAAAGGAATTGAAAGGGCAAGAAATGAGGAAAGATTAAGAGAAAAAATAACATATGATACAAAATTAAAAAATACCAGGCTTCTAATAAAAAATTATAGAAGATTTTTAAATGCTTGTCAGCAGGCAACATGGACTGAATGTGAACTAGAAACAGCGACTGTTGATGAGGTATTAGATAAATTATATTGTACGACATCTGATGAAGTAACTGTAGTTCAATCTATATTAGCATCTAAAAAAAGAACAGAAATTATTATAGAACATATAAAAAGAATTATAAAATTTTATATATATGAAGCTGAAAGCAGTAATAATATAGAAAAAATAAGGAGAGCTCATATTATTGATGATCTATATATAAAAGGAGATAAGAAACCAAAAACAAAAAGTATGTCCGAAAAGTATCACATTAGTGAAAGACAAATTAGTAGGGATCAAAATACTGCAATCGAAGAAATAGCAATACTTATGTTTGGAATAGATGGTATAAGAAAAATGTTCTAATAATACAATGTAAGTTTGTCCATAATTTGTCCTTGACATGTCATAATCAAGGAACTATAATGATATTGTGAAAAAATATAAATTACAAAATATTCAATCCCCTAAAAGACCTATTATGGTCTTTTTTTATTTTGAGAAAGGAGTATTATTGAAACAATTTAAGAGCTTTTATAAGGAAGTAGGCGGAAATGAAGGCAGCAAGTGTAATTATCCTATAAGATTAGATACTTATCGGATGTCGGTTGCAGCCACGATTGTAAGTATTGCTATGCAAAATCCCTATTAAGCTTTAGAGGTTTGTGGAATCCTAAAAATCCAAGCGTTGCTAATGTTGAAAAGCTAAAAAGGAAAATTGATAAATTAAGAAAAGGAACAATAGTAAGACTTGGAGGAATGACAGACTGTTTCCAACCAATAGAGTTGGACAATAGGATAACCTATAAAATTATTAAATATCTAAACAAAAGAAGAATTGGATATTTAATAGTCACAAAATCAAGTATTGTTGCGAATGATGAATATTTGAAAATTTACGACAAGGATTTGGCCCATTTTCAAATTACCGTTACTACCACAGATGATAGTAAATCAGTAAAATATGAAAAAGCCACAGTCCCTAGTAAAAGAATAGAAGCTATTGAAAAATTATATAAAAATGGGTTTGATGTTCAAGTAAGATTAAGCCCTTTTATTTATGAGTATATAGATTTTGATATATTGAATAACATCAAATGTAATAAGATTTTAATAGAGTTTTTAAGAGTGAATCATTGGATAAAACAATGGTTTGATATAGATTATTCTAAATATACAGTAAAACATGCCGGATATGAACATTTGCCTTTAAGCATTAAAAAGCAATATCTACAGAAAATCACAGGCTTTGAACAAATAAGTGTATGTGAAGATGTAGATGAACATTTTGAATATTGGAAAAGCAACATAAATCACAATAAAAAAGACTGTTGCAATTTAGGAGGATGAGAATATGAAAATTGAAAAAGTAAGTATTGATAGTATTAAGGTATATCCTAATAATGCTAAAATTCACACAGCAGAACAAATTGAAGAAATAAAAAAATCAATTCAAGAATTTGGAAACAATGATCCAATTGCTATTGATGAAAAAGGTTTTATAATCGAAGGAGAAGGAAGATACCTGGCACAAAAAGATATGGGACTAAAAGAAATAGAGGTTATAAAACTTACACATTTATCTGAAGAACAAAAAGTAGCATATATGCTAGTCCATAATAAACTAACTATGAATACCGGATTTGATATTGATATCTTGGAAGAAGAACTTGCAAAAATATCTAATATTGATATGCAGGAATTTGAGTTTGATATAAAACAACTTGAAGAAGAACTGGAAAACGAAGTGAATACTTCAAGTGAAAGCAGTTTTAATTATAAGGAACAATATGGAGTAATTGTAATATGCAAAAATGAAGAAGACCAAGAAAAAGTATATAATAAATTACTTGACCAAGGTTATGAATGTAAGGTGGTGACAACATAATGGATAACAAAACAAAAATAGAAATTCATAATCGAGTTCAAGATTTCAATAGTTATAGAGCAGCAAGGGTTAAATCATTGTTTAATGCAGAAAATGGTTGTAATTTTGATTTGGAAGCAGAAATAGATTTATCTGGAGAATGGCAAATTGGAGTTGTAGTTGGCCCTTCTGGAAGCGGAAAGTCTAGTATAGGAAAAGTTATATTTGGTGAAAACTTAATATATGACTATACAAAAGGCTGGGCCACAGATAGACCAATAATTGATGAAATTGCTCCGAATGGTGATTTCAATGAGGTCACAGGAGCGTTAGCAAATGTTGGGTTAGGTGATGTACCTGCCTGGTTAAGACCATTTAGGGTATTATCAAATGGGGAACAATTTAGAGCAGGGTTAGCAAGACTAATTTGTGAAAAACCAGAAAAAGTGGTTATAGATGAGTTTACTTCTGTAATTGATAGACAAATAGCAAAAATAGGTTCACAAGCATTTCAAAAAGCTTGGAGAAGAACGAATCCAAATGGGAAGGTGGTGTTGTTAACCCCACACTATGATATTTTAGATTGGGTCAAACCGGACTGGGTATTTGATACAAAAACAAAAGTATTTGAGCGTGGGTTGGCCAGGCAAAGACCTAAAATTGACCTCCAAGTTTTCAAGGTCAACCAAAGTTACTGGAAATATTTTAAGCCACATTATTATTTAAATTTACCTATGCCGCCTTGTGCAGAGTATTTTATAGGGGTTGTAGATGGAGAACTAGCTTGTCATGTAGCAGTTGCTCCTTTTTTTACATCCAATGGATACAGAGCAACAAGATTAGTTACTATGCCAGAATGGCAAGGTGCAGGTGTTGGAATGAAGTTTTTAGAATGGATAGCACAATATCATTTAGAAGGTAACGGAAGATGCAATAAAAAATTTCCAACTTATTTTCATACATCGCATCCACAGTTATGTATGGCATTGAGAAAAAGTAAAAAATGGGTGCAAACAAGTGCGAATTTGTATGGTGGAAATAAAACACGAAGTTCAAAATCTATTATGAAATCAAGAAAAAGACATAATGGTGGAGAAGCAAATGCGTGTGCATCTGGATACGGTGGACATTTTAGAGCAGTACAGGGATTTAAATATATAGGGGGTTAGCAATTATGAATATATTTATATGTGGGCAAAAAAGTTTTGGAAAAGAAGTCCTAAAAGCATTATATGAAAAGGGACACAATATTGTTGGTGTAGCACCACCACCACAAGAAAAATACTATGATAAAATGCAAGGATATGCAATAAAACTAGGAATACCTGTGATAAGCGATTGTGATAGATTAGTTTCTAGGGATATACCTGAAGAAACAGACCTTGTAATTGCAGCACATTCACATTGGTATATATCAACTAAAATTATTGAAAAAGCAAAATATGGAGCTATTGGTTTTCATCCTTCATTGTTACCTAGACATCGTGGACAAGATGCTGTTAGGTGGACCACTGCTATGAATGACAGTATAACAGGAGCAACAGTATTTTGGCTTGATGATAGTGTAGATGGAGGAGATATATTCCTTCAAAAAACATTATTTGTTGATAGAAAATGGAACTATCACGATTTATGGAGAGAAATATTCCCAATAGGTGTAGAAATGATTTGTAAAGCAGTTGATCTAATAGAAGAAGGCAATATTATAAAAATTCCACAGGATGAAAAATATGCTACTTGGGAGCCATCTTTTACTAATACAAGGTTAAAAAGAAATGAATTATTACAAATAGGTAATGGAATAAATATTTGAAAAGGTAGGTGGGTGATATGATGTGATAGATGATAATAACAAAATTTCTAAAATAAAAAAAGACTATATGGCAGGAAAAACCTATAAACAAATAGCACAAAAACATGATGTCACTTATAACGAAGTTCTTTATTTAGTAAAAAAGAAAAATTGGAAAAGAAAAAGCAACTTAAGTAAGGTAAAGAAAGGAAATCAAAATGCAAAAGGAAATAAGGGTGGACCAGGAGCAGAAAAAGGAAACACTAGAGCATTAAAAACTGGAGAATATGAAACAATATATGATGACCTATTGACAGATGAAGAAAAGGCTATTATGAAACAAACAGAACTATACGATAAGAAATATCAAATAATGTCAGAAATAAAAATGCTATCTATACGAGAAAGAAGAATGATGCAGAGGATAAAAAATGTAAAAGAAGGCAAAGATTTAACAATTGTGAGAATGTCTAAAAGTACATCAAAAAATATTTCATACAAAAGCAATGGATCAACTACAACAACTGAAGCAGAAAGTACAACAAATATTATTCAAAGACTAGAAGAATCACTTACAAGAGTGCAAGAGGCCAAAAGGCGATATATTGATAGTTATCACAAAATAGAAACTGATGATAGAAAACTTGAATTAGATTTGATTAGATTAGAAATGGAAGCAGCAAAGGATGATAGCTCAAATAATGAAGATATGAAAGATGACAGTTTTATACAAGCGTTAAATGATTCGACAGAAGGTGCATGGAATGATTACACTGAAGAATAATAGTAAAAGTTTTGATGAAAGAATATCTAATCTAAGAAACAAAGTAATGCAAAATGCTATTACTTTAAGAAAAAAAATAAAGAATGGTACATTATTCAAGTTTAAGCCATTTAGTTTAAAACAAAAGAAGATTTTGACCTGGTGGACAGATAAAAGTCCAGTAAAAGATAAAAATGGAATTATTGCAGATGGAAGTATTAGAGCAGGTAAAACATTATGTATGTCATTATCATTTGTTTTATGGGCAATGACAAGATTTAATGGACAAAATTTTATATTGGCAGGAAAAACAGTAGGAGCATTTCGTAGGAATGTTCTTTTTTGGTTGAAGCTAATGTTAAGAGCACAGGGATATAAAATAAAAGATAGGCGTGCAGACAATATGTGTGAAATATCCAAAGGAGAAATAATAAATTATTTCTATATCTTTGGTGGTAAGGACGAAAGATCACAAGATTTAGTACAACGGAATTACTGCTGCAGGGGTATTTTTAGATGAAGTTGCATTGATGCCACAATCTTTCGTAAACCAAGCACTTGCTAGATGCTCTGTAAAAGGTTCAAAATACTGGTTTAACTGCAACCCAGAAGGACCAAATCATTGGTTTAAAGTTGAATGGATTGATAAAAAGAAAGAAAAAAATATATTACATTTACATTTTACAATGGATGATAATCCAAGTCTTGATGAGGAAACAAAAGAAAGATATCGTAAAATGTTTGTAGGAGTTTTCTTTCAAAGATTTATATTGGGGTTGTGGGTACTTGCTGAAGGTATTATATATCCTAATTTTGATAAGATTAAGCATTGCATAAAACCTGTAGATATTCCTAAAAAGTTTGATTTCTTTTATGTATCATCAGACTATGGAATTACAAATCCACAGGTATTCTTATTATGTGGAATAAAATATATTGATGGAAAGCCACAAGTATGGATATTAGATGAATATTACAATAAAGGAACTAAAAAGAACAAAAAAGGACAGGAAGAAAAAATAACAAAGACTGACACAATGTTTTTAAATGATTATAAAAAATTAATTGGAGATTTGGAAATTAGAAAGGTTATTATAGATCCAAGTGCTACATCTTTAATTAATTTATTTAAGCAAAATAAAATAGCCGTTAAGGAAGCAGACAATGCGGTTATAGATGGTATAAATTTAGTTTTGAATTGGTTAGATGAAGAAAGAATCCATATTGTTGAAGAAAAATGTCCTAATATAATAAGAGAATTTAATTCATACATTTGGGACGAAAAGGCACAGGAAAAAGGAGAGGATAAACCAGTCAAACAAAATGATCACGCATTAGATGCATTAAGATACTTATTACAAACATTATACCCTAATAAGAAAAGGGGAGCATATTTTGTGCAGTAAGGAGAGAAAAATAATGATAACAGAGATGGATAGAATAAAAATGATAATAGCAGAAGGAGCAAAAAAAGGTCTGGTATTGTCAAAATTTATAGATTTACAAATAGATGATTTTAAGCAATCAGATACATTTAAGGAAATGGTAGAAGGAAGTAAATACTACAAAAATCAAGGTGATATTGAAGATAAACAAAGAATTATTATTGCAGAAAATGGAGCAGAACAAGTAGCACCACACGCAAAAAACTATAAACTAAAACATCCGATTATATATAAAATGATAAATCAAAAAGCGGGATATCTTTTAAGAAAAAAGCCAACAATAAAACAGGTTCTAGCCAAAAATGAAAAAGAAGATGAAGAATACAAGGACTTATTGAAAGATTTATTTAACAATAAAATGCATAAAAGACTAAAATATACACTAATAGAAGCAGTAAAAAGAGGAATTGCTTGGTGGCAAATATATATCGATGAAAAGGGAGATTTAAAAGCAAGGTTAAGATATGCAACTAGAATTATACCATTATGGCAAGATGAAGAACACGAAATATTAGATGCAATTATAATGACATATGAAGTTGAAGTATATACAAGTGAAACAGAAAGAGAAAAGAAAACAAAAGTAGAATATTGGGATTTAGAGGGTGTAAGATATTATATTTATGATGGTTCTACATTACAAGAAGATGTGGAAGAAGTAGACAAGAGAAGTAAGTTAGTAATTGGACAAGATGGAGAAGGAACAAGTATTGTTGCACATTTTGAACTTGATGGAAAACCACAAAGATGGAAAAAGATACCTTTCATATATTTCAAGTATAATGGAGATGAAATGCCACTAATTCATTTATTGAAAAGCCTTATTGATTGTTACGATGAATTATGCTCTAGAACAGGAGATTCAATTTATGAAGCACCAGATGGAGTTAATGTTGTAAAAAATTATCAGTCGGAAGCAGGAACTTTTCAAAAAAATCTAGCAACATATAATACAGTATTTTTAGATACTGATGGAGAATACGATCGTAAAGATATAACTTTAAATATAGAAGCATTTAAAAGTTTTATCGAACAATTAAGAAAAGATATTTATGAGGGTGGCTCTTGCGTTGATACTCAAAGCGAAAAATTTGGAACACAGGAGTCTGGTGTAGCATTAAAACAATTATATGCTGACCTAGATTTAGACTGTAGTAACATAGAAACAGAATTTAAAAGCAGTTTGGAATATTTTATGTTTTTCTATAATAATTGGGTTGAAATGAGCACAGGCAAAGATTATTCTGATAAAGAAGTAGAATATGTATTTAATAAAACAATGACTGTAAATGAAAAAGAACTAATAGAAAATTGCCAAGCAAGTATAGAAATGTTAAGTCAAGATACAATATTATCAAGACATCCTTATGTTAATGATGTTGAAGATGAAAAAGAAAAGATAGATAAAGAAGAAAAAGCAGAAGCGGAAAAAAATGAAAGTGATTATAACAAAATAATAAAGGAATTAGGGAACAAAACAGAAGATGGAAGTTCAAAAGTTGGTGATAAATAATGGAAAATAATGCAGAATATTGGACTAAAAGATTTGAAGAACTTGAAAAAGCACAATTGCTGAATGAGGCTAAATATATTACAGAATTAAAAGAAACATACGATAAGGCATTAAGCACCGTAAAAAAAGAAATAAATAATTGGTTAGTAAGATTTGCAGTAAATAATCAAATTAGCTTAAAGGAAGCAAAAAAGTGGCTGAATAGTGATGAACTGAAAGAACTGAACTGGGATGTACAAGAATATATAAAATATGGAGAAGAAAATGGAATAGATCTAATTTGGAAAAAGCAATTGGAAAATGCAAGTTCAAAAATACATATTTCTAGATTAGAGGCATTAGAATTACAAATACAACAACAAGTTGAAAAGTTGTATTATGATGAAAGCAATAATACAAATGATTTTATACTAGAAACATACAGAGATAATTACTATAAAACAGCCTATGAGCTCCAAAAGGGTTCAAATGTAGCATTTAAATTTGCAACATTAAATTTAGACATAATACAAAGTATAATATCTAAACCCTGGACTACAGATGAACAAACATTTTCTGATAGAATTTGGAAAAATAAAAAAGCACTAATTAAAACATTACAAACAGATTTGACACAATCAATAATTTTGGGAAATCCACCAGATAAAGTAATAGATAAAATCTCAAAGGATTTTAATGTTAGTAAGAATAAGGCTGGAACACTGGTAATGACAGAATCTGCTTTTTTCTCAAGTGCATCAAGGCAAAAATGTTTTAATGAGTTAGGGGTCCAAAAGTATATAAACATAGCAACATTAGATTCAAGAACATCAGATATATGTAGAGAAATAGATGGCACAGTATATGAAATGAAAGATATGAAAATAGGAATTACGGCCCCACCGTTTCATGTAAGATGTAGAACAACAACGGCACCATACTTCGAAGATGAATTTGAATTTGGAGAAAGGGCAGCAAGAAATACTGATGGAAAAACCTATTATGTTCCAAGAAATATTACTTATAAGGAATGGCTAGAAAAATATGTTTATTCAGATCCGGATACAAAGAAAGCATTTGAAACAGATATAAAAATGAATAAAAATAAATCATCGGATTATGAGCAATATAATAGATACAAGGATATTTTAGGTGATGAAATGCCTAAAACATTTGATAAATTTCAAGAAATGAAGTATAATAATATTGATGAGTGGAAGAATTTAAAAGCACAATACTCTGATGCGTTGGGAATAACAACTGAAGAAAGAGCAAAAAAATATATTGATAATGTAAATAAGACCATAAATCAGGGAAAGCAAGATAAACATATAATTGGAAGTAATAATTATATAGACGGAAAAAGCTATTTAACTATTTCAAAAGAAAAAGCACAAGAGCTAATAAATCAATACGCGGGAAAGGGACAATTAGAATTTAGCGACAGTGGTAAGTGGAACAAAAAAGAAATAATAACAGTAAAAGAAACAATCGGAGTTGTAAAAAATAAAAATAATGAGATAAAGACAAATAGCTTCAAAATACATTATAGTAAAACTGGAACGCATATTGTTCCTTATAGGAAAGGTGGAAACTAAAATGAAAGGAAAAAATTTAGAGGAATTATTAAATAAAAAAGTTAATATAGAATCATTTAGTGGTAAAAAGTATGAAGGAATAATAGTTGGTTATGTACCAGCACAAGATAATGATCCAGAAATTGAAGAAATAAGTATAAAAAATGATGCAGACAATAAAGTCTATTCATTATTTGAAAACGAAGTGAAAATCATAAAAATACTTGAAAAATAGCCAAAAAACGACGCATGAAAATGGAATATAAGGCTATTTAAATTTAAAGGCATATAGTTTTATATGTCTTTTTTTGGTGTCTATAAATAGTGGTGGATTAAATGGATTCTTAAACAGCCAATAAGAAGTTATAAATGTAGGTATGTTATTTAACATACTTATTTTTATATATTACGATTTTGTAAGTTGTTCGAAAACAACACCAGGTCGGAGGCGTTGCTCCGTATAAAAACACGAAAGCCTGAACGAAAGGAGAACTCATGAAAAGAGAAGAACTAAAAGCAATGGGATTAACAGATGAACAAGTAGAATCTGTTATGGCCAAAAATGGTGCAGAGGTTGCTGCATTAAATACTCAGATTACAACCTTACAATCTGAAAAATCACAATTAGAAAATGACAAAAAAGTTATTACAAAAGAAAAAGAAGATAAGGAAAAAGCAATTGCTGATTTACAAAAAAATAGTATTTCAAAAGATGAATACGACAAAAAAATCAAAGAAATTGAAGAAAATGCTAAAAAAGAAAATGAAGATTATATCTATAATGATTTATTAAATAAAGGATTAGATGATGCAAAAGTGTTAAAAGATGATTTGACAAGGGAAGCATTTATTTCACTATTAAATAAAGATAAAGATAAAATTAAATTATCAGATGACAAAAAATCCCTAATCGGATTAAAAGAAATAACTGATAATTACAAAAAACAAGCACCACATTTCTTTGAAAAGAAAAAAGCCAATGGTTATGAACCAGTAAATCCAGAAGGAGGCAAAGGCGATGATGATGGTGAAATTAGTATGGCTGCTAATTTTGCTAAAGAGGCTAATAAAAGTGAAAGCCAAAATACAAAAAGCCAATTTTTTAATTAAATTTTTTAGGAGGTAAAAATTATGTATGTTAATAAAGAAAGTGTAAAAGAAAAAAATTTTTTAGCATCAGCAAAATACCAAAACTTTACTGAGCAAGTAGATGATACAGGTATAGAAGCGGATGAAAAAGGTAGAAAAATAGTTCAAGCAGGAACAGTGTATAAAAAAGGTGGAAAGGCAATAGGTTTAGTATTTGCCGATGTTGATGTAACATATGGACCACAACCTGCAGCAATAATGGTTGAGGGATATGTTTTAGAGGCAAGATTACCTGCAGTTGTATCTTCAGAAGATAAAGCAACAATGACAGGAATTAAATTTAGATAGAATATAATGAAAAAAATAATAAAAAAGGAGAGTGTGTTAATATGCCAAAAAGTGTATTAGAATTATTTAATCAAAAAGAAGTTTTAAATTATTTAAAAGAAAGAAAATTCCCAGCTTTAATGGGTGAGGAGTTATTTCCAGAAACAAAAAAACAAAGTCTTGAATTCGATGTTTTAACAAATGCAAGTAAAACACCAGTTATTGCAAGTGTTCACGGATTTGATACTGAATCAGAAATTGGACAAAGAGAAGCAGAGAAAAAAGCTGTTGAATTAGCTTTAATCAAAAGAAAAATGCAATTAAAAGAAAAAGAAATTATTGCATTAGAAAGTCCAAGAAATGATGCTGAAAGACAAGCTTTAATGAAAGATGTTTATAATGATTTTGATAATTTAGTGGAATCAGTAAGAGCAAGAGTAGAAAAAATGAGAATGGATGTTATTGCTAATGGTGTTATAACATTAGATGAGAACGAATTGAATGCTACTATTGATTATGGTGTACCAACTGAAAACAAAGTTGCAAATGTTGATTGGTCATTAGAATCATCAAACCCAGTAAATGATATAATTTCATGGGCAAATAAATTAGATCAAATGCCAGGAAGAATAATAACTTCAAATACTGTACTTGCAAAAATTTTATCAAATAAAAATGTTGTAAACGCACTATTTGGAAAAGATAGTACAAGAATTGCAAGTGTCGGGGAATTAAATACATATTTAAATTCTCTAGGACTACCAAGCATTTATACATATGACAGAAAATATAGAAAATTAGAAAAGAATGGTACATATACAAAACATAGATATTTCCCAGAAAATAAGTTTGTTATGATTCCTAATGAAACATTAGGAGAAACAGTTTATGGACCAACAGCAGAAGAAATAAGATTACAAAGAAATCCTGCTATTGATGTTAGAACTGTTGGAAAAATCTTTGCTTGTATGTATGAAGAAGGATTAGATCCTGTAAGCACTTGGGAAAAAGCAGTTGCTACAGCTTTACCAACATTAAGTTGTGCTGAAGATATCTTCCAAGCAGAAATAAAATTATCATAAGGTAAGGACATTAGTCTTTACCTTATTTTTGAAAGGAGAAAGGATTTATGAAAAGAAAAGTAAGAGTAACAGGTCCTGGAGTTAAATTAAATAATGTATGGTGCTATATCAATGAGGAAGCTGTAATTGATGAAAAACAATATAAAGAAAATGAAAAATATGTTGAAGTTATAGAAGAAATTGAAGAACCAAAAACAGAGCCAGAAAATCCAATAAATCCAGAAGGAGAGCAAAATGATGGTACCGACATAAATGACGGTACCAATGATGAAGGAGAAAATTCTGGAGAAAACAAAAATGAAACTAGCGAAGATGAAGAATTAGAAGCATTAAAAGAAAAAGCTAAAAAACTTGGAATAAAAAATGCTCATAATATGAAAAAAGAAACATTGATTGCTAAAATTGAAGAAGCAAAAGCAGGAGAAGGCCAAAATCCAGAAGGAGAGTAGGTGAAAATATGGTTGATAAAATAAAAAGTAAAACTAATATAGATGTAGATAAATTTATAGAAAGACTGAAAAAAGAATTATCTATAAATACTATTTCAAATGATGAAAAGAAAAAAGAAGCAAATGAACAATTAGTTTATTGTATATATGATGTTTTAGTTATTATATTAGATGTAACACACCAAAATATAATTTCAGAGGGATTATATACAACATGGCTAAATATGGTAAAAGATTATTGGTACTTAAATAAGTATGATGATCAATTTGTAAAAAGTATAGATGCTGAAGAAAATGAGGACAAAAATGTCAAAGTTAAAAGTATTCAAGTAGGAGATACAACAACTACATTTGCTGATACAACCTCACAAATTGAAATAAATGGGACAACATACAATACCGGAACAATAGATTTTGATAATGATATTCTAATAGAAAAGTATAAAAAGGCTTTATATAGGCATCGAAAGATGAGGTGGTAATATGAATCAATATACATTGATTGCAAGAAAAAATATTGAAAAACAATATGACTCGGAATGTACGATTTATGAATTAAAACCTAAAGTAATTAACAATATAACAAAAGATGTTGAAACAGAAGTCTTTAAAAATGAAAAATGTAGGATTTCATTCGAAGACATTTATGTGAATACACAAACAGATACGGAAGCAAAAAAAGTACAGAAAATAAAGTTATTTATTGCACCAGAACTAGAAATTAAACCAGGAAGTCTAATAATTGTAACAGGCAGAGGAAGAACCACAAAGTATAAAAATAGTGGTATGCCAGCAGTTTATGATACACATCAAGAAATAATTTTGGAATTATGGAAAGGATGGGCATAATGGCTAAATGGGGAATGTGTGATTTTAGTGAATTGGAAAAGTTAGAAAAAGAATTTGAAAAATTAGCAAAAACAGATGTAGAAAAATTTTGCAAAGATGTAGCCAAAGAACTTGCTGCTAGATTATTATCAAAAGTTATTCCTAGAACACCTGTTGGGGAGGGAACCTTTGAAGTAATAAATGAAAAAAAATATACAATAAAAAGTGGTGGAACTTTAAGAAGAGGATGGACAGCAAACACAGAAGCAGAAGCGGAAAGTGGAAGTGTACCGGATCCAACTACATATGCAGATTCTTTGAAAATTTTTAAGTTTGGTAACAACTATATTGTCATTGTTGAAAATCCAGTTAAATATGCATCCTATGTTGAATATGGACATAGACAAGAACCTGGCAGATATGTTCCTGCGTTGGGCAAACGACTAAAGCAAAGTTGGGTTGAAGGTAAATATATGTTGACTATATCTGAAAAGGAACTTGAATCACAGTTGCCAGCAATATTAGAACAAAAAATGAAAAAATATATAGAGGAGTGTTTAAATAATGGTTAAAAGTGTAGTAAATGAGATTATACAGGGAATAGCAAATAAAATCGTACTACTATATAAAGATAAAGGCCAATATCCAATATATACTGATAGAAAATTACAAAATCTTGAAAAACCTTGTTTTTTTATAAAAGTTCTTAATGGAGAAGAAAAAAAAGAAATAGGATTGAAAGATAGATTTTATAGAGATTTATTAAGTATAGTAATTATTGGGTATGCAATGGATGAAGATACTGAAGTATTAAATGATATGAGTGATACATTATATGAATTAGAATATATAGAATTATCAGATAAATCAAAAATAAGAGCAGATAAATTGAACCATAAAATAGAAGATGGAATTTTACATTTCTTTATAGATTATAAATTATTTATAAAGAAAGATATTAACGAAACAACTAAAATGAATGATTATAGTTTGAGTGGGGAGGTAAAAGAAGATGAAAAAAACTAAAAAGGAAACGATAAGTGAAGAAAAATATACAAAAAGTCAAATAGTTAATTCAAAAATCTATATTAGTAATAGAGATTTATTAAATGCAGTTTTAAGAGAAAATAAGAAATATACTAAAATAGAAATTGATGAAATAATAAAAAATTATATGAAAGGAAAGGTGAACTAGTTATGCTAGGAGGAGGAAATTTTATAAGTCAAAATAAAAAGTTACCAGGTACTTATATTAACTTTGCATCAGCACAAGCCACATCTTCTAAAATAGGAGAAAGAGGAATTGCTGCAATGGCAATAGAAATGGACTGGGGACAAGATGAAAGCATTATTGAAGTTACATCAGAGAACTTTACAAAAAATTCATTAAAAATATTTGGTTATGATTATTCAAATGAAAAATTAAAAGGAATAAGAGATTTATTTAAAAATATCAAAAAAGCATATTTTTATAGATTAAATTCTGGAAATAAGGCTACAAATGATCTTGCTACTGCAAAATGTAGTGGAATTAGAGGAAATGATATAAAAATAGTTATAGCAAAAAATATTGATGAAGATAATAAATATGATGTAAGTACATATTTAGGAACAAAAGAAGTCGATGTTCAAACAGTTAAATCAGTAAATGAACTAGTAGATAATGACTATGTTACATTTAAAATGCAAACTCTTGCTGTAACAGCAGGAAAAGCATTAGCTGGAGGAACAAATGGAGATGTAAGTGGAGAAGCACACCAAAAATTTTTAGATAAATTAGAATCATATGAAGTAAACGCTGTTGGCTGTACTGCTAAAGATGAATCAACTTCTAATTTATATGTTCAATATGCTAAAAGAATGAGAGATGAGCAAGGAATTAAATTCCAAGCGGTTGTATATAATAATGCAGCAAACTATGAAGGTGTTGTAAATGTTAAAAATACAACTGTGGAAGATGATTCAGCACTTGTTTATTGGGTAACAGGAGTAATTGCTGGTTGTGAAATCAATAAATCAAATACAAATAAAACATATGATGGAGAATATACAATAAATGTTGATTATACGCAAGCACAATTGGAATCTTCAATAGATAATGGAGAATTTATACTTCATAAAGTTGGAGATGAAGTTAGAGTGTTGGTAGATATAAATAGTTTAGTAGATATTACAAGTGAAAAAGGCGAAGAATTTAAATCTAATCAAACAATAAGAGTTCTAGATCAAATTGCTTCTGATGTAGCAAGTGTATTTAATTCTAAATATCTTGGAAAAATAGCAAACAATGAAGCCGGAAGAACATCACTTTGGGCTGATATAGTTGCTTTATTCAAAGATTATCAAACTTTACAAGCAATTGAAAATTTTGAAGATGAAGATATTAAAGTTGCAATTGGAAATGATAAAAAATCAGTAACAATTGAAACAAGTGTACAAGTAATAAATGCAATGGAAAAATTATATATGACCGTTGTTGTAGAATAAAAGAGAGCTTTTTAAGTTCTCTAATTTTTTTATAAGGAGGAATTTTAAATGGCAAATATTACAATGAATGCAAAAGATGCCGTTAGTGCAAAATTAGCAGAATGCTATGTTACTATTGAAGGCAGAAGATATTTACTAATGCAAGGTAAGGATTTTGAAGCAAAATTTGAAAAAACAAAGAAAGAAATAAATGTGTTAGGAAAGACTGGTTCTGGTAATAAATCAACAGGATGGAAAGGAACTGGAAAAATAACAATATATAAAAATACATCAATATTTGATGAACTAATGGAAAGATACAAAAATACAGGAGAAGATATATACTTTGATATACAAGTATCAAATAGTGATCCTACATCAGCAGCAGGAGTTTGCACAATGGTATTTTCAGGATGTAATGTAGATGGTGGAGTGTTAGCTTCATTTGATGTAGATGGTGATTTCCTAGAACAAGAAATTGACTTTACATTTGAAGATTTTTCAAATCCAACAAAATTTACACAATTAGCAGGTATGCAATAAAAATAAAATAAAAAAATAGTTAATGAAAGGAAAGATAAGATATGAGTTTAGAAAGTTTTATGTTGAAAGATGAAGTAAAAGAAGTTGAATATGTTGCTTCTAATAGATTTGTAGATAAAGAAGGAAAAGTAGAAAAATGGAAACTAAAAACCATTACTGCAGATGAAAACGATGCAATAAGAAAACAATGCTATAAACAAGTTCAAGTAGGAAAAAGAATGAAACAAGAATTTGATACTGTAAAATATTTAGAATTATTAGCTGATAAATGTGTTGTTTATCCGGATTTGCATAATGTTGAATTACAAGATTTCTATAATGAAATGGATTCAATAAAATTGTTGAAAAAACATTTATTAAACCCAGGAGAATATGATGATTTAATGCAAGAAATACAAGAAATAAATGGATATAGTTTAGATGATGCGGTTGAAGAAGCAAAAAACTAATTAAGGAAGGCGAGAGTGATGCTGTATATGCACATTTTTGCCTTCAAAAACTTCATAAATTTCCGCATGAATTTCTAAATCTTCCATTTAAAGAAAAGGCTTTTGTTATTGCATCTGTTCAAATAAGAGCAGAAAATGAAAAAGAAGAAGCCAATAAAATTAAAAAGAAATAATCTTATTTTTCTAAAAGGAGGAAAATATGGCTACTATAAAAAGTTCAATAGTGGTACAAGATATGGCTTCCTCTGTATTTGCAAAAATACATTCTAATGTAAGTAAAACAACAGCAGGATTTAAAAACTTGAATAGTGAAATGTCAAACGCTCCAACAAAAGCAATAAATAATGCTGAAAGGTTAAATGCATCGGCAGTAAAAACTGAATTAGCATATCAAGCAGAGTTACAGGTTCTGAGACAAGTTGAATCTGAAGCTAAAAAGATTATTGCAGCAGAAGGAACACAAAGTGCAAAAGCACAAGATTTAATTTCTAGTGTGGTTGAACAGAGAAGATTAGTAGAAGGTTTAAAGAAAGATTATGATAATGTTTCTAGTAGTATTAAAAATTCTCAAAATAGTCAAGAAAGCTTTAATAATAGTGTGAAAAGGACACAGGCAAACCAAGAGAGACTAAACAATAGTATAAAAAATTCACAAGAAAATCAAGATAAATTTAGTAATAGTATAAATACATCATATAGTAATGGAAATAAACTTCTTTCTACTATAAAAAAGGTTGCATTAGCAGTTGGTGGTATATCTGCAATAAAAGGATTGTTTAATTTGTCAGATGAAATGACAAATAATAAAGCAAGATTAAATTTGATTGTAGATGATGGTGGTAGTGTAGAAGCATTACAAAATAAAATTTTCGTATCTGCAATGAATGCTAGGGCTTCATATCAGACTACTACAGATATTATTACAAAACTAGGTTTACAGGCCAGCAAGGCATTTAAAGGAAATGATGAATTAATTGCGTTTGCGGAACAATTAAATAAAACATTTGCAATATCCGGAACTGAAGCAACAGGAATAGAATCTACAATGTATAACCTAACACAAGCATTATCAACAGGTGTACTTAGAGGGCAAGATTTAAATGCGGTATTTTCAAATGCTCCACAAATAGTTCAAAATATTGCAGATTATTTAAATGTTCCAATTGGTAAGATTCGTGATATGGCAGCGGATGGAAAGATTAGTGCACAAATTGTTAAAAACGCAATGCTAAAAGCGGCAGATGAAACAAATGCAAAATTTAATAAGATGCCAATGACTTGGAATCAAGTATTTACCAAAATGAAGAATATTGCAATAAAAGCACTAGATCCTGTTCTTAATAAAATAAATGCATTAGCAAATAATCAACAAGTGCAAGAAATGTTTAATATGTTTATAAATGGTGCCAGTTTAGCAGCACAGGCAATTTTAAGCTTAATAGAAGGTATATCATGGCTGTTAAGTGTATTAGAACCTGTAGCACCAGTTATACTTGGATTAGTAGGAGCCTATGTTGGATTTAATATAGTTTCAATGATTGCAAGTGGACTTTTAGGTATGTTGTCAATAGCACATGGAATTGCAGGAGCGGCAGAAATGTTACATTCTGGACAAACTATGGCAGCAACTGCAGCACAATGGGGATTAAATTCTGCATTGTTAGCGTGTCCTATTACTTGGATTGTGATTTTGATAATGGCCTTAATTGTTGCACTAACATATTTGTGGTTTACTAATGACAAGGTGGCTTATGGAATTCTTTATGTTTGGGATGCATTGAAATTAGGAATAATGGTTGCTGGACTTGGAATTCAAGGTGTATTTTATGCAATAGTTTTAGGTGCTATGGCATTATGGTTAGGAATTCAAACTTGTGTACTTGGAGCAATGGGTGCTTGGTATGCATTTCAAACAGGAGTCGAGGCTGTTTGTTTGGGAGTTTTAAGTATTTTCCAAGGCTTATATAATGGAGTTGTTTGGTTGGTAAACCGGAATAATTCAAGCGTTGAACAAAATACCAGGAGTGCAAATAGATACCGTTGAAGCAGCACACTTTGCTGATGACTTTGCAAGTAAAATGACAAATAATATCATAAATAGAAATGCAAAATTACAAGAAATGGCTAGTCAAATGGATGGAACTGTCGACAAGATAAACCAATTAAAAGGTGAATTTGGAACGAAACTTAATGCATCAGCAACCAATATACAAAATACGGCAATAGATATGAATAATACTCGACAAGACAGAGTAGATCATAGAAATGACTGGATAAATGGTGCTGGAAATGCTATAAAAAATGTGTTAAACGATAAGAGTTTCACAATAGATCCATCACAGTTTGGAAATACACTAGGAGATATTGCTGGAAATACAAAGGACACAGCCAATAACACTAAACAAATAACAGATGAAGATTTAAAATATTTAATAGATATAGCAGAAAGAGATACTATAAATAGATTTACAACCGTTCCATTAACTATAAATATGACTAACAATAATAATATTGATAGTGAAACAGACATTGATGGGATAGTTGATTCTTTAACAAAAAGGTTAGAGGAAGAATTAGAATATATTTCAGATGGAGTACATGAATAGGAGGGATTTTTATGGCATATTATTTTTATTTAGGCAATGTACTTCTTCCCATTCCTCCTAGCAAACTTGAACTAAAAATAAGTAATAATAATAAGACATATAATTTGATAAATTATTCACAAATAAATGTTTTGAAAAACCCAGGATTGTCAAGTTTGGAATTTGAAGTTATACTACCTAATACAAAATATCCTTTTGCAATGTATAAAAACAATTTTCAAAATGCCAAATATTATTTAGGTGTATTAGAGAATTTAAAAGTCAATAGATCTGCTTTTCAGTTTATAGTTGTTAGAAAATTTCCAAATGGTAAAGACATTTTTAATACTAATATTAAAGTGGCGTTGGAAGAATACACTATAACTGATACAACAGAAGAAGGTTTTGATACAAAAGTAAAAATAAAACTAAAACAATATAAAGAATATTCGACAAAAAAGGTACAAGTAACAATAAAACAATATAGACCACCAGCAGTTACAAGAACAGTTACAACTAATAATACTGCAGTAGCAAAACCAAGTGGACAAAATTATACAGTAAAAAGAGGAGATTGTTTATGGAATATAGCAAAGAGATTTTATGGAAATGGTGCTAAATATACAACTATTTATAATGCTAATAGAAGTAAAATAAGAAATCCAAATTTGATATATCCAGGTCAAGTTCTATGGATACCATCATAGGAGGGAAGAAAATGAGCCAACAATTATTAATTCAAAATGGAAATACTGTATATGAACCAGTAGTTCAAGATGAAATAACTTGGACTACTGAAAGAAAAGGTGCTGCTGGAAAATTAGAATTTAAAGTTGTTAAAGATGATATAATTAACTTTGAAGAAGGAAATCCAGTAGCATTTAAAGTTGATAATACAAATTTATTTTATGGTTTTGTGTTTAGAAAAAAACGTGATAAGGAACAAATAATAACAACAACAGCATACGATCAGCTTCGATATTTAAAAAATAAAGATACTAGAGTATATGTAAATAAAAGAGCAGATGAAGTGGTACGCTCTATTGCTAGTGATTTTCAATTAAATTGCCGGAATGCTTGAAAATACAGGATATGTGATAGCAAAAAAGACTGAAAGTAATCAGTCTTTATTTGATATTATATTAAATGCACTAGATGAAACAATAAGGAATAGAAAAGAAATGTATGTTCTGTATGATGATTTTGGAAAATTGTGTTTGAAAAACCTAGAAAGAATGAAAGTAGGATTAGTGATAGATGAAGAAACTGGAGAAAATTTTGATTATGAAAGTTCCATAGATTCAGATACATATAATCAAATAAAGCTTACATACGATAACTCTGACACAGGAAAAAGAGAAGTATATATGGCGAAAGATTCAAGTAACATTGAAAAGTGGGGAGTATTACAATATTTTGACACAATAGATGAAAAAACTAATGGAGCAGTTAAAGCAAGAGCACTACTAGATTTATATAATCAAAAAACACGAAGCCTAGAAATAAAAAACGCATTAGGAGATATTAGGGTTAGAGGTGGTTCACTTATAATAGTAAATCTAAATTTGGGTGATGTTAAGCTTCAAAACTTTATGTTAGTAGAAAAAGCAAAACATACTTTTAAAAATGGAGAACATTTTATGGATTTAACATTAAGGGGCCAAAACTTTATATCTCAATAGGGGGAAATATGAGTAGTTCATTGGGAGAAGTAATAAAAAAGATGGCAGTAGGAGCAAATGATGCAAATGCTCCTACTTCTGTTTTATTTGGAACTGTAACAAGTGTTGAACCACTTGAAATAACAGTTGAACAAAAATTAAAACTAACAGAAGAATTTTTAGTGCTGACTAAAAATGTTAAAGATTATACAGTAAATGTGACTATGGACTGGAATACAGAAACTACATCTTTAAATGCTAATCATAGCCATTCTACAGAGGTTAATTCAAATATAAGTGTTTCATCTGATATATCTCCAAATGATAATAATCAGAAAATAACTAATAATGTAACAGGAGAGGTAAGTGTATCAGTAGAACAAAAAAATATAAATTTAACACATAAGCATAGCATAAAAGGAACTAAAAGTATAATGGTACATAATGCATTAAAAATTAATGATAATGTTATTTTAATACAACAGCAAGGTGGAATTAACTTTGTTGTACTAGATAAATTTTAAAAGAAAGGTGGTAATAAGATGACACCTAATACAGATAATATCGTAATAAACAATGTGCAAGATACAATAGAACAAACAAGCAAGACATATTATTTGAATATAGAAAAAAATACTATTTCAAAATTTTGTGATGGTATTGATGCAATGAAACAGGCTGTATATTGTATATTAAATACAGAAAGATTTGAACATCTTATTTATAGTTGGAACTATGGAATCGAACTAAAACATTTAATCGGAGAAAATACAACTTTTGTAATTCCTGAATTAGAAAGAGTAATAACTGAAGCGTTATTACAAGACCTAAGGATAACAGAAGTAAAAGATTTTGATTTTGAAGTAAACAGAAATGAAATAAAGGTAAAATTCACAGTAGTTACAAATATAGGAGAATTTGAAGCGGAAAAGGTGGTGAGTGTTTAATGAGTGTAGTTGATATAGATAAAATTGAAAATTTGGACGAATATTTTGATTATGACACTATTTTGCAAAGAATGTTAGATACAGTACCTACTCAAATTGATAAAAGAGAAGGAAGCATCATATATGACGCTTTGGGACCTGCAGCAGCAGAACTAGCACAAATGTATATTTTGTTAAAAAATAATATAGATTTGGTTTTTGCAGATACTGCTGTAGAAGAATATTTAGATAGATTAGCAAACCAAGTTGGTCTTACAAGAAACGAAGCAACATATGCAATAAAAAAAGCAACATTTTACGATGAAAACGATAAGTTAATGGACATAGAGGTAGGAGAGCGATTTACAATAGAGGATATAGTATATAAAGCAACCGAAAGAATTGAAAAAGGAATCTATAAAATGGAATGTGAAACTGCTGGAGCAATAGGAAATAATTATGTTGGGAATTTAATACCAGTAAATTATATAGAAAATTTAGCAAAAGCAGAACTAACAGATATTTTAATTCCTGGAGAAGATGAAGAAAGCGACGATTCTTTGAGAAGTAGGTACTATGAGACCACAAGTGAGCAAGGGTTTGGTGGAAATATAATTGATTATCAAAATAAAACAAAAGAGATAGCCGGAGTTGGTGGTGTAAAGGTTACTCCAATATGGAATGGGCCAGGAACCGTTAAACTTACAATATTAGATAGTAATTTTGATAAGGCCTCACAAGTTTTAATTGATAAAGTTCAAAAAGAAATATGCCCTGATTTTACAGATGAAGGATTAGGAATTGCCCCAATTGGACATATTGTAACAGTTGATACAGTTAAGGAAATTGAAATTTCTATAATTTCTACTGTTACAATATCTGAAACTACAACTATTGAAAATGTAAGAAAACAAATAAAACAATTAATAAATGATTATTTTTTACAATTAAAGCAAAATTGGGAAAACACAGAAACCATTATTATAAGAAAATCTCAAATAGATACAATAATTCTAAATGCAGATGGAGTTATAGATGTAGCAAATACAGTTATAAATAATAAGGCTTCAAATATAGAATTACAAAAATTTGAAATTCCTACATTGAAAGAGGTGACATTAAAATGAAGTTAGTAGAATATATGCCACCATTTCTAAAAAATGTAGTTGAATTTAATAAGATTTTTGATGCAGAAGATGTAGAAATCGAAAGTATGAGGTATTTGATAGATAGTATATTAAGAGAAGTAATTGTAAAATCTGCTAGGACTTATGGATTAGATAGATATGAAAAAATATATGGAATTACAAACAAGGCAGAAACAATAGAAGCAAGAAGGATTAATATTCTTTTTAAAATGAATAATAAAGTGCCATATACATTAAAATGGTTGATAAATACTTTAAATGAAAGCATTGGAAAAGATAACTATAAATTAGAAGCCAAAGATTATGAATTACATATTACTATAAATTTGGTATATACCGAAGCAGCAGAAATGTTAAAAACTAACTTGGTAAAACAAATACCTGCAAATATTATGTTAGACTACAAGTTGGAAACAAAAGCAAATGAATTTATAGGTGCAGTAATATCAAGTCAAGATTATATAAATCTAAATGCAATAGCATTTGAACGAAAAGAGGATATAACAATTATACAAGAAAATAATATTGGACTAGTTGTTTCTAATATGGAATATATGAATGTTGATCCGAACACAGATATAATACTAGAAGATACTATATTAAATGCAGATGAAAGCATAGGTTCTAAAGTGTCTAGGCAAGATTACATTGACTTAAATATAACTACAGAAGAAAAAAAGGAAAATATAAGTATAAATCAAAATACTAATTTAGGTTTACAATTAGCAAGCCAAGATTATATTGAAATAGGAGGTAAAGATTAAAATGGGATTTGAAAAAGTCTATATAACAAAGCAAGGTGCCCTATTGGCAGCAAAAACATTGCAGGGAAAGAAAATACAATTTGACCATGCTGAAATAGGTAGCGGAAATTTGAGTGGTAATGCTGCAGATAAAACAGCGTTAACTACAAAAGTATTAGAATGTCCAATTGAAGAAACAAAAATAACAGGGGATACGCAAGCAAGTGTATCTTTTATTTTTAAAAATACTGATGCAAAAAGTGCATTTTATTTTAGAGAAATTGGATTATTTGCAATTGATCCGGATACAAAAGCAAAAGTATTATATGCTTATGCAAATGCAGGAAGTAATGCAGAATATATAAATAATTCTATTGCTGAAAAAATAGAAAAACATATTCAAATAAATGTTATTGTTGATAATGCTAGTAATGTTACAATTACATTAGATTCTACTCAAATATATGTAACTGAAAAAGAATTACAAGAAGCAATAACTGAAGCTAGAGAATTTGTTGGGAAAAATTATGGTATTAGAAGAAAAATTGTAGATAATGTTCTTTCAAAATGGGAGAGAATTTGTGATAATACAGGTTTGGTTGCAAATGCAACAAAAAATGGGGATGAAGTTCAAAATGATTTTGATAATTTATATCCATGGTCTGATATAATTACATATAATTATGATACGAAAAATAAAAAAATAACAGCATTTTATGGAGAACCAGGTTTTAAATTTGATGGATCAAATGGAGAAGTACTTACAAGGATTCCAGAATTTTGGTTCAAAAGAGAAGTTAAAGGTGATTATGAATATATTTATATATCTGATTATAATAGAGCAGGTTATAAACATAGTAAAGAATTTTCTGTTGGTAGATATGGAATTAGCATAGATGCCGAAGGAAATGCTCACAGCATTAGTGGAACAATTCCTGCATATAACAAAACAATAGCAGCATTTAGAACTTTAGCGACTGCAGTAGGCGAAGGATTTTGTCAAATGGATACTAGATACTTTATATTACAATTGTTGTATTTAGTTGAATATGCTGACTATAATTCTCAAAGTAAACTAGGTAGAGGAGTATCTGAATGGTTTAATCAAAAAGCCTTAATTGCTGAAAATAATGTTAACAGAATAATTGTAGCAAATTCAAGTAATATGTATGTTGGTAGAAATGTATCAATAGGAGCAACTGATGCTTGGAATAATTCTGTAGCATCAGAAAGAACAATAACCAAAATAGAAGAATTTTCTAATGGAAGTGTAACTGGTAAGGCAGTGTATTTTGATGGAGCTGCCGTTAATATAGCAGTAGGAAATACTTTGTGGGGAATAGGTCAAAAAGCAGGACAATGTGATGAATTAGGAATGAAATCAGGTTGTCTATCAAATGACGGATGTCATTCAGTTATATATAGAGGAATTGAGAATGTATTTAGTAATATGTGGACAGCAATAGATGGACTTAATATCAAAGATTATGTAGCATATGTTTGTGATGATCCTACTCAATATGCTTCTGATAAATTTGTTGCTCCTTATAAACAGGTTGGATATACAAATTTAAAACAAACAGATTGTTATCCAAGTAAATTGGGATATGATGAAAATTATCCGGAAATTGAAATACCGATAGAAGCTAATGGAAGTTCCGGAACTGGAATCTGTGATTATTACTGGTGTGGAGCAGGAAACAAAATAGCGTTTGCTGGGGGTGCTTTCGACTGTGGTGCTAGTGCTGGGTTCTTTTGCTTGTTTTTGGGCAATGGTTCCGGCTATTCGCACTGGACTTGCGGGGCTCGCCTTCTTAAATACCAGTAATAAGCAGGGGTATGGGGGCGGCCAGCCTCCATTATAAATACCTTAATTCAAGAGTAGTTAAAATCTTGAAAAAAAATATATATAATATCCTACAGGGGATTTGATGTGTGCGATCCTGTAATTGTCGTTTTGAATTTTAGCGTTTGCTGGGGGTAATTTCAACAATGGTGCTAATGATGGGTTCTTTTACTTGAATTTGAACAATGGTTCCGGCAATTCGAACTGGAATTACGGGGCTCGCCTACTTATTTTAAATTATTTTTACACATCATTTTCCATAGCACTTGCTAAAAATTGAGTCGAGACTGGACTGGTCTAGTAGCTCCTTTTGAGCGAAAAATCGGTAGACGAAATAAGAAAACCAGGAGGAAAAGTGAAAAGAGTAGGAAATATATATGAAAAAATAACCAAAAAGGAAAATATCAGAAAAGCTATTATAAATGCATCAAAAGGAAAAAAAGATAGAAATGGTGTAGTTAAAATATTAGACAATGTCAATTTTTATGTAGATGAAATATATAATATGCTTATCAATAAAACATATACACCAAGTCCGTATATAAAAATGCTAATTCACGATGGTGTAAGAAAAAAAGAAAGAATTATATATAAACCTAAATTTTATCCGGACCAGATTATTCATTGGGCATTGATGCAGCAAATACAACCAATAATTCAAAAGGGAATGTATGAATATTGTTGTGCTTCAGTTCCAAATCGAGGCATACATTATGGCGGAAAATATATAAAAAAAATATTAGTAAATGATAGAAAGAATACAAAATATGCTCTGAAACTTGATGTGAAAAAGTTTTATCCATCGATAAATAAAGAAATAATGAAAAGAAAGTTTATGAGAGTTATAAAAGACAGGGATACTTTAGATCTTATTGATAAAATAATTGATAGCTCTGAAAGTGGACTTCCAATCCGGAAATTATACTTCACAATGGTTTGCAAATTTTTATTTGCAAGATGTAGACCATTTTATAAAGGAAGAAATGAAGGTAAAATACTATTTAAGATATATGGATGATATGTTACTTTTTCACAGAAACAAGAAGGAATTGAAGAAAATAAAAAATGAAATAGAATTGAAGTTGAAAAAGGAAGGCCTAAATTTAAAAGAAAACTGGCAACTATTTAAAGTTGATAGTAGGCCAGTTGATTTTATTGGGTATAGATATTACAGAGGATATACAACTTTAAGGCGTGGAAATTTTTTAAGGATAAAAAGAAGGGCAAAAAGAATATATAAAAGAAATAAAGTAACCTTGACAGATGCTTCAGCAATGATAAGTTATTATGGTTGGCTTAAACATTGCAATAGTTACAATTTTAATCAAAAATATATAAGACCATATATAGATATAGATAAGTTTAAAGGAGTGGTGAGCTATGCAAACAGAAAATTCAATAAAACCAAATAAATTTGAAATAAGCAAACATCAGAACGGTAAATGTACCGTTCTTTTTTATGACAATATAATAGAGGACAAAGTTACAGATCCAGATGGAGTAGAAACAACAAGATATTTATACGATATGTATGAAGTAGAAGTAAATAGTAGAGATACACTTGCAGAAAGTATTGAAGCAAATTATGATGAATGGTTGAAATTTGCAAAAGAAGAAAATGCAAAGAGAGTTGTGGCAATTCCGGATGTTGAAAGAATTGCTATACTTGAGCAAGCTGTTAAAGACATAGGGGAGGTAATTGGAAATGATTAATTTTTATGTAATTCAAATTAGAGACTTAAAAACAATGACAATTGAAGATGTTCCAAAACTATGGAGAAAAAAAGTAAAAGAAAAATTGGAGGAGGAGTCTAGATAAGGCTCCTTCTTTATGCAAAAGAAAGTGAGGAAATCTAATGACAAGTATAATTGTTGCATTAATTACCGCAACTCCTGCAACAATAACAGCAATAATAGCTCTAATTACAAATAAGAAAAACAATAGATTGGAGGAGATTTCAAATAAAATTGACAATAATGAAAAGGATCATCTTCGTTTTGAAATCTTATCCTTTGCAGGAGATTTGCGAAATGGAGTGGTAAAAACAAGACAAGAATTTGAAACCATATTTGCTTTTTATGATAAATATGAAGAAATAATATCAGCATTAAAATTACATAATGGCTATGTGGATAGTGAATTTGATTTTATAAAAGAAAAATTTAAGGAATTAAATTAGGAGGTTTTACTATGAAAGATAAGATAGCAAAATTAATAAATGTAAAAAGTTTAGTAACATTGATTCTAACATTAGTAGTTGCATATAAGGCTATAATGGGACAAATGGATATAGAGCAAATATATTTAATGATTATAGCCTTTTATTTTGGAACTCAACTAAAAGAAAGTAAAACAGAATAATACCGTAAAGAAATTACGGTGTTTATAAAATACTGGAAGAAATCAAAAAAATCTTCCAGTATTTATTTTTTAAAGAAAGGTGGAATTTTCAATGGAAGAAAATGAAATTCTAGGAAATGGAGAAATCCAAAGAGATGAAAATGAATTTGGAGGTGGGGCTAATGAGTAAAGGAATAGATGTATCAGCACATCAAGGTAATATTAATTGGGATGCAGTAAAGGCATCAGGAATTGATTTTGCTATTATAAGAATTAGTTATGGGCAAAATTCAGTAGATAGTAAAGCCATCAGAAATATAGAAGAATGTATTAGAGTAGGAATGCCATTTGGTGTATATACATATTCTTATGCATTAAATATAAATAATGCTATAAATGAAGCAAACTTAGTAATAAAAACTTTAGCACCATATAAAGATAAAGTGAAATTTCCAGTTATTATTGATATGGAAGATGCAGATGGATATAAAAGAAAACATGGTATGCCATCAAATGATGTTCTTGTATCTATTTGTGAAAAAGAATGTTTAATGTTTGAGGAAGCAGGATATTATGCAGCAATTTATGCTTCAAAATCATGGTTTGATACAAAACTAAATTCTTCAAGACTAAACAGATTTGATAAATGGATTGCTTGGTGGAATAAGGGAGCATCATTTGATAAAAATATTTATGGATTATGGCAATACACATCTAGCGGTAGTGTAAATGGTATATCTGGTAATGTGGATATGAATGAAGCATATAAAGATTATCCATCAATAATAAATAACAATAGTAATTCATCTTCAAATACACCAGCTAAAAAGTCAATAGAACAATTAGCACAAGAAGTTCTTGCTGGCGATTGGGGAAATGGCGAAGATAGAAAAAATAGATTAGTTGCTGAAGGTTATAACTATGATGTAGTACAAGCTAGAGTTAATGAATTGTCTGGTATTTTTTCAAAAAAATCAAATGAGGAAATTGCAAATGAAGTATTAGCTGGTAAATGGGATAATGGATCTGAAAGAAAGAAAAAACTACAAGCAGCAGGGTATGATTATGATGCAATACAAACAATAGTAAATCAAAAATCTGGTGTTAATTCATCTAAAACATATATTGTAAAATCTGGAGATACTTTGTCTGGAATTGCAAGTAAATTTGGAACGACATACCAGGAAATCGCAAAGAAAAATGGTATTGCAAATCCTAATAAAATTTATCCAGGACAAGTATTAAAAATATAGATATTTACTAAAATAAGTAGAGGATGTATTCCTCTACTTAATATTTTTTAACTTATTTTGAATTTCTAATAAAATATTAAATGCTTGTTGAAATGTAGTATTATTCATATCTAGATTAGAAATTTTATTCAAAACTTTTTTTATCTCTACGTTTTTCATATAATCATTTAAATTTGTATTTGGCAAATTATCTACTACTTTATACTTTATTTTCATTTTATTTAGTAGTATGATATATTTATCTAACTGAGAAACGGGAAATCCGCACTTGAATATTGAAGGTCCCAAGTCGGTTATTTTAAGCCCTAATTTCTCGTTGATTAATTTTGCATCTTCATTTAAAATGTTATAGAAAATCCCAACTCTAAACAAGTAAACTGAAGATGCATCATTCTTTTTTAGTTCATTATATTGATTCAGTAATTTACTCATTTTTTTAATTTTTCCTTTCTTTTTTTCAAAACTAAGATATCTCCTGGTTCACATTCTAAAACATTACAAAGTTTTTCTAATGTATCAAAATGTATTCCAGTAGTTTCATTATCTATCAGATGTGATAATGCTTGATAACCTCCTTCCATTTTTTTTACGAACCAATACTTTGTTTTCTTTTTTTCTTTTAATATTTCTTTTACTCTTACATATACCAAGTTTCTCACCTTCCTTTCTGATATCTATTTTACAATGAACATATTTATATTTAAACTCTTTTTGCTTTAAGATACAGGCACTATAACTATTGCACGATTAAGGTATTTCTGTTATAATTTTTTTGGTGATAATATGGAAGAATTAAAAATATGTAAAGAAATTATAAATAAAGTAAAATGGTACACAGAAAGAAAAGATTATAATGGATTAAAATTATATATAGATGAAAAAGAAAAATTTATTGACAATTATATTATTAATTCAAATAATGCAGAAGAAGATTATATTGATAAATTAGTAAATGACTTGAAATGATAATGAGAATTTATAGGAAAAAATGGGAAAAAGTCGTTTTTTGTCGAATTTTGTAATCAAGTAGTATCAATGAAAAGCAAGGATAATACCTAACGGTTAGAATAGTTATTTTGTTTTACATAATATGGTAAAATATATAATAAGAGATATCTCTAAATATCATTCATAGGAGGGATATTTATGAGAAAATATAATAAAAAACAAATAATTTTTGATAAAATAGGGGAAAATCTTAATTTTTGTGATAAAATAATAATGAAGATATTAAAAAAATATACTATAAAGGTATATAGAATAGGGTTAAATGATGCTTTTAATTGGGAAAATCAAAAATATAAGAAAAATAATTTGCAAGGCTGTACTATGGCTGTACAGTTATTAAAATCACAAAAATGAATTTTAAAATAAAAATCTTAAAAGCGAACGGAGAGTAAGAATGAGAAATATAAAACTAACAATAGAATATGATGGAAAATGCTATAATGGATGGCAAAAACAACCAAATAAATTAAATATACAAGGTACTATAGAAAAGGTTATTTCCGATATAACAAAAGAAGAGATAGAACTTATAGGTTCTGGAAGAACAGATGCAGGAGTACATGCGCTAGGACAGGTTGCAAATTTTAAAACAAATTCTAATATTCCTATAGATAAATTTGCAATAGCTATAAATTCTAGATTAAAAAAATCTATTGTTATAAAAAAAGCAGAAGAAGTTCCGGATAGATTTCATAGTAGATACAACTGCAAACAAAAAACATATAGATATGTAATTAACAATTCTGAAACAGGCAGTGCAATTTATAGAAATCTAGAATATAATATAAAGATGCCATTAGATGTAAATAAGATGCAAGAAGCAGCAAATTACTTTGTTGGAGAGCATGATTTTGCAGGTTTTAAAGCAAGTGGAACAAGTAGTAAAAGTAGTGTACGCACAATATATTCAGCAAAAGTTATTAAGAATAATGAGAGAATTGCTATAGAACTAACTGGTAATGGATTTTTATACAACATGGTAAGAATTATAGCTGGAACCTTAGTAGAAGTTGGTTTGGGAAAAATAAAACCTGAAGAAATAACGGGAATAATTGAATCGAAAGATAGACAAAAAGCGGGTAAAACGTTACCACCTTATGGGTTATATTTAGTAGAAGTTAACTATAATTAGTAACAAAATGAATAAACATTCATAATATATATAAAGAAAAAGAGGAAAGAAAAATTCTCTATACATGGCTTCTAGAGGAAGTATGAAAGGATTGAAATATATTATGAATGTTTTATTAATATTTTTTGCAATACCACTTGCTGTAATAGTAATATCAATAGCATTGGAAAAACTTTTAAATTGCCCAATACTTGTTGCAGCAATAATATTTTCCATATTATTATTGATTGCAGTTATATTTTCTAGTACTATATTTTTTATTTTAACAGTAATATATACAATATTATCTTTCTTAGCTGCATGGATTAGTAAATATATTTGTAGGTTTATTTGCAATTTAAGAAATTGTAGTAATCTTTGTAATAATAGTTGTAATAATGGAAATGATAATGAAGATAATAATCAAGTATTAACAGTAAATGGAAGAGTAAGAGTACTAGATTCAAATAATAATAACAATAATAATCAAAATAATTCTGGAACATTCTGTGGATGTTACAGAAAGAGATAGATGAGGAGTTTTTTATGAGAATAGATAAATTTTTAAAAGTAGCAAGAGTTATAAAAAGAAGAACAATAGCAAATGAAATGGCTGACAAAGGAAGAATATTTGTAAATGAAAAACAAGTAAAACCAAGTTATGAAGTAAAAATAGGGGATATAGTCGAAATAAAATTTGGAGAGAAGATATCTAAATTTAAGATTATAGAAATTCCAAAAACGCAAGGAAAAAATATGCCGGAGATGATAGAATTATTATAGCTAATTCTCATCTTCGGCTATTGTTTTGGCAATATTATAAATAAGTCTTTGTTTTTCTGGAGAACATTTCGCTAAAAGTTTTTTGAAATCTTCTTCTAAATATGATTCTGAATTTTCTGAGCTTCCAGACAAAATATAACCTTCTGAAACGTCTAATAATTCACAAACTTGAGTTAGTCTATTTAGATTTAAGTGAGAATGACCACGTTCAACTCTACTTAAGAATGCAACAGAAACATCCAGTTGTTCTGCTAAATTTTCTTGAGTCATATTTTTGGCAAGTCTTGCTTTTTTTAATCTTTCTCCAATTATAGAATAATCTAAAGCCATAGTGCTCCTCCTAATTATTTTGTAAACTCAATATAGCATTTAAATAAATTCACTAGAAGAAACTACAAAGTAAATATTAACTAATAAATTGATACTATTTTTTACAAAATTAGCATAAATTATTCTGAAATTTTAATGAATTTTATTGATAACTATTATCACTTATGTTATGATGATATAGGAGCCTAAAAATAGGCAAAAATATATCAGGAGGTATGTTATGAAATTCAAACAATGGGAAGGTTTTAAAGAAGATGGAGAATGGACTAAAGAAATAGACGTAAGAGGCTTTATTCAAGCTAACTATACTCCATATGAAGGAGATGAAAACTTTTTAAAAGGAGTTTCAGACAAGTCAAAAAAATTATGGGACAAGGTATTAGATTTATATAAAGAAGAAAGAGAAAAGGGAGTTTTAGATGCAGATTGTAAAACACCTTCTAGAATAAATGCATATGCACCAGGTTATATAGATAAAGACTTAGAAGAAATCGTGGGACTTCAAACAGATGCACCACTAAAAAGGGCAATAATGCCAAATGGTGGTATTAGAATTGTAGAAAAATCAGCAGAAAGTTATGGATATAAAGTTGATGATGAGGTTGAATATATTTATCATAACTTAAGAAAAACACATAATGATGGTGTATTCCAAGTATATACAAAAGATATCAGAGCAGCAAGAAGCTCACATTTATTAACAGGACTTCCTGATGGTTACGGAAGAGGAAGAATTATAGGAGATTATAGAAGGGTCGCTTTATATGGTGTTGATGCATTAATAGCAGATAAGCAATTATTAATGGATACATCTTTAAATACAGATGAATTTACAGAAGAAATTATAAGACAAAGAGAAGAAGTTGCTGATCAAATCGTTGCATTAAAACAATTAAAAGAAATGGCAAGTTCTTATGGATTTGATATATCTGAACCAGCTTCTAATGCTAAAGAAGCAATACAATGGTTATATTTTGCATATTTAGCTGCAATTAAAGATCAAAACGGTGCAGCAATGAGCTTAGGAAGAACATCAACATTCTTAGATATATATATCCAAAGAGATTTAGATAAAGGAGTTATAACAGAAGAAGAAGCTCAATCTTTAATGGATCAATTTATAATAAAATTAAGATTAGTTAGATTCTTAAGAGCACCTGAATACAACGAATTATTCAGTGGAGACCCAGTTTGGGTAACAGAAAGTATCGGAGGAATGGGAATTGATGGTAGAACATTAGTTACAAAGAATTCTTATAGAGTATTACACACATTAGAAAACTTAGGAGCAGCACCAGAACCAAACTTAACAGTATTATGGTCAAAGAATTTACCTGAACCATTTAAAAGATATTGTGCTAAAATATCAATTGATACATCTTCTATTCAATATGAAAATGATGACTTAATGAGAATTACACTTGGAGATGATTATGGTATAGCTTGTTGTGTTTCTGCAATGAAGATAGGAAAACAAATGCAATTCTTCGGAGCAAGAGCAAACTTAGCAAAAACTTTATTATATGCAATTAATGGTGGTAGAGATGAAAAATCTGGAAAACAAATAACACCTAAATTTGCACCAATAACTTCAGAATATTTAGATTATGATGAAGTTATGGAAAAATTTGACCAAATGATGGATTATGTTGCAAAAATATATATTAAAGCATTAAATGCTATTCACTATATGCATGATAAATATTCTTATGAAGCATTAGAAATGGCATTACATGATAGAGAGGAAGATATCTTAAGAACAATGGCATGTGGAATCGCTGGATTATCAGTTGTTGCTGATTCTCTTTCTGCTATAAAATATGCTAAAGTAAAAGTAATAAGAGACGAAACAGGCTTAGCAGTAGATTATGAAGTTGAAGGAGATTTCCCAAAATACGGAAATGACGATGATAGAGTTGATGATATAGCTGTAGAATTAGTAAAAACATTTGAAAGAAAACTACAAAAGCATATAACATATAGACATTCTAAACATACATTATCTATATTAACAATCACATCAAATGTTGTTTATGGTAAAGCAACAGGAAATACACCTGATGGAAGAAGAGCTGGCGAGCCATTTGGACCAGGAGCAAACCCATTACATGGAAGAGATACAAATGGTGCATTAGCTTCTATGAACACAATCGCAAAATTACCATATGAATATTCAGAAGATGGAATCTCATATACATTCGCAATTACACCAGGAACATTAGGAAAAGACAGAGAAACACAAATTACAAATATGGTAAGTATGTTACAAGGATATTTTATAAAAACAGGACATCATATAAATGTAAATGTTTTTGATAGAGCATTATTAGAAGATGCAATGGAACATCCAGAAAAATACCCACAATTAACAGTTCGTGTTTCTGGATATGCAGTTAACTTTATAAAACTTACAAGAGAACAACAATTAGATGTTATAAACAGAACTATTCATGAAAGAATATAGTTAAAATAGGGATATAGGGATTTGGGGACGGTGCTAAAATCCCTATATTTATGCAAAAAATAATTTGGAGGATTATTATGGACGTAAAAAGTCAAATGAGAATACATTCTTTTGAGACATTAGGAGCAGTCGATGGACCAGGAATAAGATTTGTAATATTTACACAAGGATGCAATTTAAAATGCAAATATTGCCAAAATCGTGATACATGGGATGTGAATTCTGGTACCATATACGATATAGATGACGTGGTTAAAAAAATTGAAAGATATACAGCATATATGCAAGCAGATGGAGGAATAACAGTAAGTGGTGGAGAGCCACTTCTTCAGCCAGATGCATTAATTACATTATTTAAAGAAATGAAGAAGAGAAATATAAAAGTAGCAGTTGATACTTCTGGAAATTTGCCTATTACAGATAAAATTAAAGAAGTAATTGAGCTTACTGATTTATTCTTATTAGATATTAAATGTATAAATGATGATATCTGTAAAGATTTAGTGGGAGTTTCTAATAAATATGAATTAGAATTTGCTAAATACTTAAGTGAACATGGGAAAGAAATGTGGATAAGACAAGTTCTAATTCCAGGTTATACAGATAAAGAAGAAGATTTAATAAAATTAAAAGAATTTATAGAATCATTAAAAACTGTTACTAAGATAGAAATTTTACCATATCATGATTTGGGAAAATTTAAATGGGAAGAGTTAAATGTACCATATGAATTTGAAAATGTAAAAGTACCAACAAATGATGAGATAAAAAAAGCAAAAGAGATATTAGGAATATAGGGATATAGGGACGTTCCTAAAATCCCGACATCAAAACCCTCCAGATAGTCTGGAGGGTTTTGATGTAATTATATATTAAATCCAATTAAATCAAATATAATTCCGAAAATAACACCAATTGCGAATAACAATACTGTTATCTTAATATTTTCTTTTAAATCTTTATTAGTTCTAAATAAAATTAGTAATCCAACACCTGTATTAACAAGAAGTCCGGCAATCATTGTAGCAAAATTAAGTACCTTAGAAAGATATAGTTGTGTAATAATTACAGATGATGCACAATTAGGAATTAATCCAACTAATGATGCGATAATAGGTCCAATTATTGGTGTAGAATTTAAAATATGTGCTAAATTATCTTCTCCAATAAAATATATAATTATATTTAAAACTAAAGATATTATAAAAATGTATAAAGTAATATTTATAGTATGTTTTAAAGCAGACTTAAATATTCCATGTTCACAGTGGCAATGTTCATGCTCGCATAAATCTTTTATTTCTGGTTCATCTTCTGAAGTTTCAAATTTTTTTCTAAAAAATAGGTCAATTATAAAACCAACGATAACAGCTATAACAAGTTTAATTCCTAATATTGAAAGAATAATCCTTACATCTACTGCTTCAGAAATTAATATTGGTAACATCTCATCAGAAGTAGATAAAAATACAGCAATTAATGTACCTAAAGTAATAATTCTGGCTGAATATAGGCTAGAAGCTGCTGCGGAAAAGCCACATTGAGGTACAACACCTAGGATACCACCGATTAATGGACCAAAATGTCCGGATTTTTTAATAGCGTCTTTGGTTTTATGACTAGTTTTATGTTCTATAAATTCCATTATTATATACGTTATTAGCAAAAATGGAATTAGTTTTACGGTATCTATTAAACTATCTAAAATTGCATCCCACATAATAAATCTCCTATCTATAAAATAACTCAATAAAGTAAAATTCATAATTTATAAAATATAATTAAAATAGGGATTTAAGGAACGTCCCTAAAATCCCTCTAGGATTCTCTCCAAATCCCTATTCATTTTACTATAAAATGTAAATTTTTTCAAGTAATCAGTTGCAAAACAGGAAAAAATATGATAAAATACCTGTGCTGAAAAGAGAGATCTTTTCTCCTTACCCATTTAGTTGATGGGTTATTAAACCATGAGGAGGTGAATATAATGAATAAATACGAGAGTGTTATCATTATTAATCCATCTATTGAAGAACAAGCTATAAAAGATTTAGTAACAAAGTTCACAGATTTGATTAATAATAATGGTAAAGTAGAATCTGTTGATGAACGTGGTACACAAAAATTAGCTTATCCTATCAAAAAGAAAGAAGAAGGATATTACGTAGTAATTAACTTCGAAGCTAAACCAGATTCAATAGATGAATTAGAAAGAAATTACAGAATAGAAGACAACATCATGAAATTTATCGTAGTAAGAAAAGAAAAATAATAATACGGGGGCCTTTAAAAGAAAGGTAAGGGATAAAATATGAATAAAGTAGAATTATTAGGTAGATTAACAAGAGATCCAGAAGTAAGATATACACAAACAAATAATACACTAGTTGCTTCTTTCTCATTAGCTGTTAATAGAAGATTTGTACGTCAAGGAGAAGAAAGACAAGCAGATTTCATTAATATTGTAGCATGGAGCAAATTAGGAGAATTTTGTAGTAAATATTTTAAAAAAGGTCAACAAGTTGCTATCATAGGAAGAATTCAAACAAGAACTTGGGATGATGACCAAGGTCAAAAACATTATGTAACAGAAGTTGTTGCAGAAGAAGCTTATTTTGCAGAAGGAAGAAGAGATGCAGAAGCTTCAGGAAGTTTTGATAACGCATTTGGTGCTATGCCAACAGGTGGAGATTCAGACTTCGAAACTACTTCTAATGATGATTTACCATTTTAATCAGAAAGGGGGAGAAATAGATGGCAGACAAAAAACAAAATAGAAGAAACAATAGAAACGATGATGATTTCAATCCAAGATTTAGAAAAATGAGAAAAAAAGTATGTCCTTTATGTGCAGATAAAGATTTAGAATTAGATTATAAAAACGCAGAACAATTAAGAAAATTTATAAATGATAAAGGTAAAATATTACCAAGAAGAGCAACAGGAGCTTGTGCTAAACATCAAAGAGATATTACTTTAGCAGTAAAAAGAGCAAGACATATTGCTGTTTTACCATATACTCAAAACTAATTAAATTGGATAAAAAATACCGTAGCAAAAAGCTACGGTATTTTTGAGTTAGTATTGTAAAAACGAAAAAAATATTATAAAATAAAAGGTAACATAAAAATAGTAAAGGAGAAGCGAATATGAAAAAAGGTATACGCATTAGTAACGAGAGCAATCTTCGCTATAGGCGGGAGGAAATTTTCTATGCCTATTTTATTGAGGATATGAGCAAAGAGATGATTGCAGAAGAGTTGGGATGTAGCTTAGCTACAGTTGAAAGAGATATTCGATATATAAAGCAACATGTGGACGAGTTCATGTAGACCTTTAAAATTATTAAGCCACTTGAGTTCCCACGCTCGAGTGGCTTTCCTCATGATTTTATTAAATTATGAAACATAAAAATGAATCAAAGATTTTATATTATAATCAGAAACTGTCATAATAGTATTAAAATCGGGATTTAAGGAACGTCCCTAAATCCCGAGAAACAAAATATTATATATTTCTAATTTTAAACCTAATATCATCACCAAAAAACTTACAAATATTATAATAACCAACTATTCTTGAGACAATTCTTTCATCATATATAGAAAATAAATTTTGGATAGAAAGATTTGTTGAGATGATAGTTTTTTTATTACTTAAAATACGAGTATTAATAACATTAAATAATTCTGTGAATTTTATATTATTAATTGACTCTGTTCCTAAGTCATCTATAATTAAAAGATCAGAATTAAATATATTATCTAAGAAATCTTTAGAAATATTATTCTTTCCAAATTTGCAATCAATTATATTGTCAAGCATTATTGGTGCAGTTTGGTATAAAACGATTTTTCCGTTATCGATTAATTCTTTAGCTATGCAATTAGAGAGAAATGTTTTACCAAGTCCAGGACTACCTGTAAATAATAAATTTTTTCCCTTAGGATTATCAAAGTCTGCTAAGAAATTATCTACAATCTTTTTTATTATTAATATGTTTTGTCTAGGAGAAACAGAAGAATGATATTTTTCTTCATTTATTTCGTCAGAATACATATTAATATCAAAATTACTAAAGTTTTCGAAATCTAGTTTATTTATATTAGATTTATTATAAGAAATATTTATTAGTTTTTGTTTTAAACAAGAACACATAGTAAAACTATTATTTTCAGCTATATAACCAGTATCATTACAAATAGAACATTCATATTTTGGTAATAAATCATCTTCGCTCATCTTGATACTTTTTAAGAAATTATGTTTTTTTTCTTTTAATAATTCTAATTCCTGTTTTAATACATCAATTTTTTGATTATCATGTGCCTGCAATTTTTCTCTAGAAAGGTTAAGTCCACATTTAGCAATTTCAGAATTTATTTCTTCAAATTCTGGATATTTCTTAAATAGTTGGTCTCTTTTTTCATCAGCAAGTTGCTCAGCATGTAAGCGTTTAATTTCATATTCTTTTAATAAATCTTTTAATACACTATCAGACATAAACTAACTCCTTAATTATTTGCATATAATGAATCTAAATCATTATATGTTCTTTGCTCGAAACTTTTGTAATTTGTTTGTTTTTCCAAAGTCTTTTTGTTTTGATTTTGAATTTTCATTTGTGCAAGATAATTATTAACATCAGTTGTAGTAAGTAAATTATGCTCATGCCAATTAGAAATTAATTTATCTAAATAATCAAAATTAAAGTTGGATTTAGATGTAGTTTTCTTTAAAGCAATTTCAATTATATCCATAGTATATGAATAATCTACCACCCATTTTTCTATATAAGCACTTTCATATTGTGTTAATGGACGAGATAGACCAAGTTTTTTAGAAATTTGCTTCTTTATTAATGATAATTTTTCTTGTTTTGCGTAGTAATTTTCTAAATCTGTATATGTTTTAATATTGTTTTTATGCCAACCTTCTGCAACAGCTTGAATATAATTTCTATGTAGTGCAGAACGTTCCAAACAATATCTAAATAATGCAATCATAACTGGTTCATCAAAACCATATTTGTTAAACCATAAATCGATATCGTTATACCATGAAGGTGACATCATACCTTGGAAACAGGTATTATTAATATCTTCGATAGCTTTAGCTCGATATTGATTTTTGGCATTAGAAAGGGCATTTTCTGGAGTTGAAGTTAATCTAGGAGAATATAATTTATTCAATTCTTTTTCTTGTAAATCAACTACAATATATCCATTATTTTTCTTTATTAGAACTTCTTGCTCTTCCCAGTATGCTATGGCTTCTTGGATTGTTTTAAAAGGAATATTTAATGTTTTTGAAACATCGTTAATTTTAACTTCTTTGTTATATTTTGAAAGAAAAACGATGTATAAATATACTTTTATGTAATCACCATTTGCTTGGGACATGTATTCTGTAAAGAATACATCTGGTAATTTTGTTTCTGAAAATAAAAAGTTTTTGTCACTTTGTTCTAATTTCATGGTTCCCCTCCTACAATTACAACATTATAGCATTATAAATTTTTTTTTACAATAACAAGAATCGACAAAAAATTACAAATCTAAGAAAATATCTGTGGTTACATGTCAAAAAAATTTTTTTTATAGAAATATATATGTTTGTTCTTAAAAAATTTAATAATATAGTATAAAACATATACAATATTTTCATGATAAAAACCAATTATAGAAAGTAAAGTAAGAGGAACATTAAGTAATATGAATATTATAATTTTAGTATAAAGTTTAGCAAATATAAAGTTAATGATTAAATAAGATATTAGATAACATATGATAAGAAAAATTAAAGTAGAATAATCTATAAAACCTAGAAATTTGTTTTTAAAATTAAAGTTCTGAGGAATTATAAAGATAAATATCACCTCGCTCTAAGAAATGATTTTAAGGTAGATAGATTTGTATTAATTTCGGTAGAAATACCACCTATTAAATTACGAATATATGTATTTGATTTTGTGAGTGCATAAATTGAACCAACATATAAAAATTTCGAGATAAGATTAGATGAAAAGTCTAAAGATAATGTAACTATTAGTATAATAGTTATAAAAAACTGCATAAATAGAAGTGAAAAAAATGATCTAAACCAACTTCTAAAGAACCAGCTAAATGAATTGATAGAACAACTAAGAATTGCAAATGGGGCTAAGATAATAAATACTTTTACCATAATAAGTCGTATAGCATATGAAAACATTAAAGAGATAAGTCCGATACTACAAAAAGATTTTATTATACCAGTTAAAGAAAAGATATCTAAAGAAGTTCCAGATATAGAGATTACAGAATTTAACTCGGTTACTAATGTTTTAAATGAAATTGTTTTAGAAGTAAAATTACTACCAATTTCTTGCAATGCCTGTGTAATTAAATCTGTAATGTTAATTAGTTGTTCACAAATAAAATATGAGCTATTCATGATGATTGCACATAAGATTAATTTAAAAATAAACTGATAAGGTCTTTGTACTTGTGTACCAGAATAGTAAGATAAAAATAGCTTTACACAGTAATATAGCAGATAAGCTAAAATTAGAGCATTAGCGATAACTAATATACTATTAGAAGAAGTAGTAAATAAATCTTCAAAATTATTATTAGAGATACTAGATGGAGTTAAGAAAATAATTTCATCTATGTATGAATAGATATTATTATCTATAGAAGAAAATAAATTTTGTATAAGTTCATTTATGGTGTTGGCTATCGTTGTAGATAAATTAGTGGCTTCCATAGTATTAACCCATAAGTGACTTTATGGCAGCTAATATTAAATCTAGAGCTAATATAAAGCCATAAGAAAATAAAGAGTTTTTTATTAACTTTTTTCCAAGTCTCATTCTTTCGTCATCACCAAAACTAAATTTTTTCATAAAAACACCTGTACCAACAGCTACAGCAGCTGCAGGAGTTGCCAATTTTAATAGCCATTCTTCGATAGATTCGAAGGCTGAATTTAGCTTACTAACAATTTTAGGATCAGCAGCATAAGTTTTTGAAATGAAAAAAACATTAAAAGATAACAAGAATATAAATATAAATAATAATTTTTTGCCTTTAATAAAATCACTACCTTTCTTTAAAATAAGGATACATGTCTATTTTTTGTGGAGGGATTGTGGTGGTTCCATTAGAAAGAAATGCCAAACAAGAAAAAGTTTCTAATTCTTGGGTAAAAAAACGAGAATCATATATATAGTCATATTGATAATAAGTATTTATGCTTTCTGATAGATTGGAATTTCTAGATTTAAATTTTTGGATAAGATAGTTATAATTAGATTCTTGTGCATTTTCCGAAATAGTTTTAGAAATTTTCTTTTTGTCTTCTTTGCCAATTTGCTTTTGGGCATTTTCTATAGTGAATATATCATCAGTTCTAAACCAAAGTTTATTTACTAAATTTTGGAGTATTACCTTTAATGCAGACTCATCTTTTAAAGTATTTAGTAAAGAGGAATAACTTTGAGTAGAAAGAATGTTTATACATTTGGCTTCCCTACTTTCTGAGAAAAAATTAGCATCTGAAGCTGTAATGTACTCTTGATATTCATCACAAATAAAAGCAACAGTTCTAGAGTTTTTACGTTTTAATCCAGCCATAACTTCTGCTTGAAAATCTAATTTTAAATATGTTGCAATAATTTTGGAAAGGCTAGTAAATTCTGCAATATTCATAGAAAGAACTACAATTTTTCCGGATTTTATAAGCTCTCTAAAACCATTAAAAGTAATCTTCTTCTTAGAAGGAGAAAAAATCTTAGAAATTTTATAATCAGATATGAAAGGAAGAGTGATTCTAGAGATTTCCGATTTTAAAATAGAGATAGTCCTTTCATCTAATTTAAAAAATTCATTCTCGAAAAAGGTAATTGCAGAAGTTAAGTTATATAATTCATCAGTGGAAAATTTATTTGTTAAAAACGAATTTCTTAAGTAGCGTATCTTGTCAAAATAATATGTTTTATTATTAATTAATTTGTGTATTTCTATAAAATTTACATAGTTATTATTATAAAGACGACATAGTTTTATTGACTCTGCTAGTATTTGCTCTGCCTTATCTAACCAAAATGATTCACTATTGTTAGGAGAAAGCAAAGTTAGAATTGTTTTTAGCCTGTTTGCAAGTACGAGAGGATTTAGATTTGGTTTATCTAATGGATTATAAGTTTCGTTAGAATTTAGTCCAATAATAATCAAATCTTTTAGGCGATTATATTTTTTTGCGTAAAACTTAATTTGCTCATAAAAATTACCCTTTACATCTAAACATAAGATACCAAGTTTTTTAGAAGAATTATTATTTTGATATTTTATTAATTGTTCAGAAAATGGATATATTGCAGAACTAGTTTTGCCACTGCCAATAGTACCAGTAATTAGAATGTTCTGGTATAAAGATTTATCTGGAAGGATAATATCTTGATTTTGGTTTTGGCTATAACCGATAGTTAAACATAAATTAGAATTAAGCTGTGGATGCGTTTGTTCTAGGCTAGGAGTGGGAAGATGAATAAGGTTTTTAATAAGCATATAAGAAATAGAACAATTAGCGACTACTAGTGCAAGTATGTAAAATATTTTAAAAAAATGCCAAAATGCTGGATATTTATCGCAAATATTAAATGGATGAATAGCAAATGAGATAGTAATATTATTAGAAGTAAAAATAGGATAGAATATAACTAAATTAAAAATGGTAAAACAAAATGAACAAAGAAAAAATAGAATAATACTTTTTTTGGGCATAATACCTCCACTATTTAGAATTAATTTTTTTACTTAGTTTGACTCCTTGGATATCTTGAGAAGTAATAAAACTAATAATTGAATATATTGAATAAAATGAAATAAAAAAGTTAATAATAAATGAAATAAAAAATAGATTGATTAAAATTTTTATACAAATCACCTACCATAGTGGAATTTTACTATAATTTAGAATGAATGTCTATACTTTTATAAAAAAATGTGTTAAAATATTAGCATTAGAGTGAAAAGGAGGGTAAAAAATGCAAATCGAAAAAACAACAAAAATAGGAGAATTATTAGATACAAACCCTGAGAAGGCAGAATTACTATTAAGTGTAGGAATGCATTGTTTAGGTTGTCCAGCATCAAGAGAAGAGACATTAGAAGAAGCTTGTATGGTGCATGGAATAGACGTTGAAGAACTATTAAAAGAGCTTAATAAATAAAAAAGTGAAAAAAATTTGAAAAAAATATGAAAATCTGTTGACAAACGTAAAAAAAAATAGTAATATATAAGAGCACTGCGGATACAGTGCATATGGGCTATTAGCTCAGGTGGTAGAGCACTTGACTTTTAATCAAGTTGTCCCGCGTTCGAGTCGCGGATAGCTCACCAAATGAATACTAAACTAATCTTTAGTATTCATTTATATTTATGGCCCGTTGGTCAAGCGGTTAAGACATCGCCCTTTCACGGCGGAGACATGGGTTCGATTCCCGTACGGGTCACCATAAGACCATATGCCACTTTAGCTCAGTTGGTAGAGCAACTGACTTGTAATCAGTAGGTCGTCCGTTCAAGTCGGACAAGTGGCTCCATTACTTAAAGCTAGACTTTCTTTAAAGATTGCCTAGCTTTTTGTTTTGCCCAAAATATTTTGATTTTTTAGCACAAATGAGATATACTAAAATGCAATAATAGAATAAAGAAGGTGTTATAATGAAAAAAGTAATTTTAATAACTGGAGCTTCAAGAGGAATCGGAAATAATATAGCTAGAAGCCTAGCACATGAAAATATTGTAATTGCAAATTATAATAAATCTGAAGATGAAGCCAAAAAATTAAAAAGTGATTTGAAAGAAGAAGATATAGATATCGATATAATAAAAGCAGATGTTTCTAACAGAACAGAAGTTAAAGAAATGATAGAGGGTATAATAACTAAATATGGAAAAATAGATGTTTTAATTAATAATGCTGGGATTTCACAATATAAATTATTTACAGATATAACAGATGAAGACTGGGACAATATAATGAATATAAATTTAAAATCCAATTTTATTGTTACACAAGAAGTAGTGAGAAATATGATAGCAAATAAAAATGGATTAATAATAAATATTTCTTCAATATGGGGAGTAACAGGAGCTGCAATGGAAGTAGCTTATTCTACATCAAAAGCCGGAATAATAGGCTTAACTAAAAGCTTAGCTAAAGAATTAGGACCTTCAAATATAAGGGTAAATGCAATAGCTCCAGGAATTATAGATACTTCTATGAATAATAAATTTTCAGAAGAAGAAATAAACGATATAAAAGAAGAAATTCCGTTAGAAAGAGTTGGTAAACCTGAAGAAATTACCAAATGTATAGAATGGTTATTAGAAGATAATTATACGACAGGTCAAGTAATTTCTATAAATGGTGGATGGAATATATGATAAAAGGATGGTAAGCTAATTACCATCCTTTTTACACTAACAAAAAAGGGATTATAGGACCGTCCCCAAATCCCGATTAAATTTATCTTAAAGAATTTTCGTCTTCTACAGCTTCTGAACTTGTATTGAATGAAAATAATTTTGGTAAATATTTAATTGCAGCAACTACAGAATATTTTACTTTTTCCCATATTTGTTTAATTTTATGCTCTTTTTGTGGTTCAGCTAAACTTGATTCTTGAACTACAATTAGATCTTTTGGTAATGGTGCAATTTCAAAAACATAATTTTTACCTTCGTTATTATCCCATTCACCTTTTCCGTTTTTAAAACAGAAATTTAATGAATCTTGACCATTTAAATAAATTAAAGCTTGGTAGCCTAATTCAGTTTTTTCCATTTTAATTTCATTTACATTTTCCCATAATAGGCCAAATCCATAATGAATATATAGTTCTGTATTTGAATTATCTTGGAAAAACTTTCCTGTATACGAAATTTTAACAACAGAGTTTTCTATTAATTTATCTGTATTAAAAAAAATATTTTTTATTAATTCCATATTGCATTTCTCCTCATTTATCTTTTGATTAGTGTTATATCTTTTGCAGCATAAAATACAAAAGCTTAATTAAATTAGTATCATTATATATTTAACTTTAACAATATTCAATAGTTTTTTACAAAAAAACATAAAATTATTGCACAATTTTTCCAATTATGTAAAATGTGTCTTTTTCCTTAACTCGAATTTTAGGATATTTAGGATTATCTGGATATAACGAGATGTGATTTTTTCCATAAATAAATAATCGTCTTACCAAAATTTGCCCATTGTAGTAAAAAAGACCAATATCCTGGGGTTTTATTGGAGCCCCGAAATCTACAAATACATATGAATATTTGTCATAGATTTTATCCATAGAGTCATCATTAAGTCGAATACCAAAGGAAACAGAATTAAGACCTGGTGGGCATTTCATAAAATGTAAATCATTTATATCATCTACTAAAAGAATCCTGTCTTCGGCAGTGTGTTTAAAAATTTCGTAATCTATTGCTTCTTGTGGTATTTTATGATTATATGCAGCGAAAAACTTTTGGTAAGGAACATCTATTGCATTGCATATTTCTTGTAAAACTTTAACTGTAGGTTTCCTATCACCATTTTCTATATGTGTTAAATAGCCAGTATCTACCCCAATTTGTTTAGCAATACTCGTTTTTGTCATATGCTTTTTTGTTCTAATACTTTTTATTAAATTACCTAACATATCTAACATTTTTTCTACCTCGTTAGCATTATATAAAAGCATTCGAAAAAAGTCTACTACTGTCGAAAAAAATATTGAAAATAAAGTAATATTGTGATATACCTTTTAATATATTATAAGAGATTTAAGGGGAGTATATTTATGATCGAAGAAAAGGAGAAAATAGTAAAAAAAGAGCCAACAACCGCTAAAAAGCCCACGAAACATTCAAGGGAAAAAGGCAGTAAGAAAAAGCTTATTATAGTTAGCGTAATTATTACTATTTTATTAGTAGTAGCTGTACTTAGCACAATTTTTGCATTACTTAACAATAATAATGATAAAATATTAAATGGTGTTACTATAAACGGAGTTGAGATAGCAGGAAAAACAAAAGATGAAGTAAAAACCATGTTAGAAGAAAAAATTATTGCTAAACAAACAGAAGATTTAATTGTAAAACTAGATGCGCAAGCAGAAGATGGCACAGAATATAAAGGGGTTATTAGTTTTGAACAATTACAATTAAATTATAAATTAGATGAGGCAATAGAGAAGGCATATAATATCGGAAGAGATAGCAATATATTTGTAAATAATTTTAATATTATAAAAACATATTTTTCTAAAAATAATGTAGAAATTCCATACGAATATAATAACGAGGAATTAGAAAAACAAATAGATACGCTTAATGGGCAAATACCTGGTGGAGTTGTAGAAAGCAGTTATGATATAGATGAAGAAAATGCAGAGTTAGTTATTAGTAAGGGTAAAGCCGGTTTGGAAGTTGATCCAGAAATATTAAAACAAGAAGTGGAAAACGAGATAAAAAATGTGGAAAACACAGAAAAAGAAATAAAGTTATCAACAAAAAATAAAGAACCAGACCCAATCGATTTAGATAAAATTTATTCAGAGATACATACAGAACCTAAAGATGCATATTATACTCAAAATCCGTTTACATTATATCCACATGTAGATGGAGTGGATTTTGCGATATCTATGGAAGAAGCAAAAAAATTATTAGAAGAAGATAAAGAGGAATATGTAATTCCACTAAAAATTACACATCCTGCAGTAACAACAGATAAAATCGGGTCAGAAGGTTTTCCAGATTTACTAGGAGAATTTTCTACAACATATAATGCGGGGGCTACAGCAAGAACTACTAATTTAAAATTAGCATCTAATAAGATTAATAATACTGTTGTTATGCCAGGAGAAACTTTCTCATATAATAAAGTTGTAGGAAAGCGAACAGTTGCAGCAGGATATAAAGAAGCACCAGCATATGCAGGGGGAAAAGTTGTTAATGATATTGGTGGGGGAATATGCCAAATAACTTCTACATTATATAATGCAGTTATTTTTGCAAATTTAGATATAGTAAGTAGAAGTAATCATCAATTTGTTCCTTCTTATGTAAAAGCTGGTAGAGATGCAACAGTTGTTTATGGTGCAATAGACTTTAAGTTTAAGAATACAAGAAAATATCCTATAAAAATTAAAAGTTCTGTAAGTGGTGGCATTGCTAAGATACAAATATTTGGAATGAAAGAAGAAACAGAATACGATGTAAAAATAGAAACGAAAATTACAGGAAGTATTCCAATGCAAACAACATATGAAGATGACCCAACATTAGAACAAGGCAAAGAAAAGGTTGTACAAAAAGGACATAATGGTACATATAGTGAAGCATATAAAGTAGTATATCTAAATGGAAAAGTAGTATCTAGAACACTACTTTCAAAAGATAAATATAACCAAATGTCAACAATAATAAAAAGAGGAACAAAAGGAACCACTATACAAACACCACCTGCAACAACGCCGGAACAACCAACACAGCCAACGCCACCTGTTGAACCAACTGTTCCTAGTGAACCAGAGACGCCAACAGCACCGGAAACACCTACAGAACCTACAACACCAGAAGAGCAAGAAAGCGCACCAGCAGCTTAGATTTAAATAAGAAAAAGATATGAAATGAAAAAATCGATTGCATTTCATATCTTTTTTAGTTTTGGACTTGACAAAAAGTAAAATTCGGTATTATACTATTTAAGTACTTAAATTAAATATTTGCACCACTAGCTCAGTTGGTAGAGCAGCTGACTCTTAATCAGAAGGTCCGGGGTTCGACCCCCCGGTGGTGCACCAAACAACACTTATTATATCGAAGTGTTGTTTTTTTATTTAAAATATGATATTATACCAAAAAAGATAAGGAGAATTAGAATGACGTTAGAATTTGTAGATAATTATTTAAATGCAAAACTAGCACAGAATAGAGAAATAATAAAATTTTCATTCTATGAGGTTAGAATGAAATTAAATTTGTCAGAAGAAGATTCTATAACATTTTTAAGTCTAATATCTCAGAAATTAATGAATACAGGATATTTAGTATATAAGACAGGGGAAGAATATACATACAAAGGTAAAACATTTAAAATACAAGAAAATGAGTTATTAGTTGCAATATTAAAAGAAAGCGCAAAATAAAGCAATATAATACTTATAAAGGAGAAATTTATATGAAACAAATGCTAAAAAAGATATTGGCTATTTTAATAGTAGCGATAACGATTATGACCAATATATCTTTAGGAGTTTCATCACAAGATTCAAAAGATTTACAAGATAAAATAGATAAAACAAAAGAACAATTAAATGATGTAAATACAACCAAAACAGATACAGAAAAACAAGTTGATGATATTCAAACAAAGATAGATGAATATCAAGGTTCTATAGATTCATTAAATGATAAGTTAGATACATTAAACACTAACATAAGTGAAAACGAAAAGAAATTAGAAGAACAACAAAAAGCATATGATGAGAATTCTAAATTATTAGATGAAAGATTAGTAACAATTTACGAGAATGGAAGTGTATCTTACATAGATTTATTGTTATCTTCTACTAGTTTAACTGAGTTTATATCTAATTATTATTTAATATCAGAATTAGCTTCATATGATTTAGATTTATTAGAGCAAATACAAAATGAACAAAAGCAAATAGAAGAGACAAAGAAATCGCTAGAAAATGATAAAGCCGAAGTAGAAACATTAAAAAGTGAAAAAGAAGTAAAAACTCAAGAGCTAAATGCTACTAAACAAGAAAAAGAAAAATACATAGATGATTTAGAAGGGGAAGCAAAGGATCTACAAGCAGACTTAGCGCAATTCGAAAAAGATAAAGCAGCTATAGATAAAAGACTTGAAGAAATAGCAAATGCAAATAAAAACAACAATAATAACAATTCAAGCAACAATGGAAATAGTTCGTCTGGCGGAAGTAATAGCAGCGGTTCAGGTGGGACTAGTTCAAAAGGATATATATGTCCAATTCCAGGGTTAAGCAAGGCTAATATAACATGTGGTTTTTATGGATATTCTGGTCATGGCGGAGCAGATTTTGGAGGTAACTATGGAAAACCAGTAGTAGCAGCAAAAAGTGGAACAGTAGTTATTTCAGAAACATTAACAGGAACAATTCCAAATTACGATTTAAATGGAAATTTAATAGGGAAATACAGAAGTTACGGAGAATATATAGCAATACTACATGATGATGGTAATATAACATTATATGCCCATGGTAAGCCGGGAAGTAGATTAGTAAAAGAAGGACAAAGAGTATCACAAGGGCAACAAATAATGACAGTAGGTAATACTGGAAACGTAAGTCCAAGACCAACACCAAGTAACCCTAAGGGTGGAGCACATTTACACTTCGAAGTAAGGGTAAATGGTTCACAAAGAGTTGACCCAGCAAAATACTTACCATAGTAAAAGTCAGTTTAATATAGTGAAGTTAGTATAAAAACAAAAAAAGAGCAAATTTTTGCTCTTTTTTTATGTGTCTATAAAATTTCATAAGACAAAAATACTAAAGAAATAAATGTAAAGAAAAAATAATATTAAAATGTAAAATGAAGAGCCGTAGAGAGATAGTGGTTATATGAAAAAAATGAGAAGGAGGGCATATTTACTTATAAAAAAGGGGTGGATATAATTATATAATAATATAGTATGTATTTTATAAAAGAAAAATGGTATATACAAAATATATACAAAAATAGGAGGTAAAACATGAAAACCAAAAATAACAGTTGTAACAAATTAATAGCAGTTCTAATAGTTTTTGTTATTATGATAAGTGAAATCATTTTAATACCAACTAATGCTTATGCTGCTATAGATGACTTAGAAAAACAAGGAAACAATACCAATAACAGAAATGTTAACTTTGATGTCTATTTTGGGGAGAATCAAGAGAGAAAACATAGTGTAGAAATTGTAGATGAGAGTGTCGCAAAACTAAAAATTGAGATAAATGTGGGTGCAGGATATTTGACGAATATGCAGATATCTATTAATGAGCCTAACTTTGGTATGCAAACAATACAAAATGAAATGATTAAAAGTATAGAAAATAACACTATAAATTTAAGCGACATAAATGATGCAACTACATTAGAGATACCATTAACTATGCAAAAAAATGATAATTTAAGATTAGATTATTTGGATAAAGAAACAACTGTTAATATGAAAGCTATATATATAAATGATAGCGGTAAAAATATAGAGGTTAAAAAAGAATTAAAAATTAGACTTAAATGGAATTTAAATACCGATTTTGAGTTAACATCAAATATTACAAATGTTTTACCCTTTGGAGAAAGGACATTAATACAACAAAAGATAAATATAAAAGAGATAGAAAGAAAAAGCCCTATAGAGCAAACTAAATTAAGCATTACAGCACCTAAAGTTAACAATGTATTACCTTCAGAAGTAAGAGTATTTGCTAACAGTACAAAAGGTACAAATGGAGATGAGTTTGGTAAAAATTTTGGTACAAATAATTATAAATATGATCAAAATACAGGGAACATAGAGATTGCTGTAAATAATAATGTAAATGAAAATCAAGAGATTGCCTTCTATGACGCATTAGATGAATATATACTTACATACATTTATAATCAGAATACTAATGAATTACTAAAAAACAAACTACAAGTAACAACTTATGTTAAAGCTGATATGAAATTATATTCAAAAGTAGATGTGATTTCTAAAGAAAATAAAAACAATTATGAATTCACAGAACAAGTAGGAGATAATATTACTGCAGATATATTTACAACAGATACTATAAATAAAGGCTTTCTTTATGATAATTATAATGAAACAGGCTATAATTTAAACTATAGGCTAAACATAAACAACAAAGATACAAATAATAGCATTAATATAATGACTATGGAACCTTCTTTTGTAACAGATAGGTACGAAATTTTAACAAACAAAATATATTATAAATCATTAGCTGTAAAAGAAGAATTATTTAAAAAAGTTCTTGGCACAGAAGGTTATATAAATGTGTACGATAGTAAGAGTAATCTGATTGCTACTATAAATAAAAACACAGCTAAAAATAGTAATGGAGAATTAGAAGTAATATATCAAAATGCCCAAACTAATATAAGAATAGAAATTAGCAAACCTCAAGTTGAAGGCGTTTTAGAACTAAGAAATTATAAAGTAATAGATGCAAAGTTAAATTATAATATTAATCAAACAAAAGAGTTTTATGCAATAAAAGAAAAAATTAATTTAACAAAACAATATGAAAGCTTATTAAATTTAAATGAAACATATACAAAAATAGACTTACAAATGGATAATACAGAACTAATGCCTTTTGTAGATAATAATGTTAATTTAACTTTAAATTTAGTTACAAACAGTAATCAATATGATTTATTTAAAAACCCAGAAATAAGAATTGCAATTCCAGAAGAAATAGAAAGTATAAATGCTGGAGAAATTTCTTTAGTATATAATACAGAATTAAAATTTGAATATGCTCGTTTAGAGGAAAATGGAAGAGTATTAGTATTAAAACTAACAGGAGAAGAAACAAATTATAAACTAGGTATACAAGAAGGAACAAAAATAATAATTCCTGCAGTAATAAGATTAAAGGACACAGTTCCAAGTAAAACTAGTAGTATAAAATTAAATTATTCTAATGACTTAGCTAAAGCTACAGAATATAGCCTACAAGGTAAAGATAGTATGGAAGTACCATTCAATATAGTTGCTAAATCAGGATTGATTACAATAAGTGAATTAAGTGGCTATGCAGAAAATGAAACAAAACGAACAATGGATGAAAATGTAGTTATGGGGCAACTACCAATTGAGTCAAATGAAAAGAATGCTCAAATAAATACTATATTAGTTAATAATTATCAGTCTGATATGAGCAATGTAAGAATTTTAGGAAGAATACCTTTTGAAAATAATAAAAAAATAAATGGAGAAGATTTAGGAAGCTCATTTAATACAACATTAACTGAGGCTTTAAAAACAAACGGAGTAAATGGAAAAATTTATTATTCAGAAGAAAGCGAACCTACAGAAGATAGTTCTTCTTGGCAAGAAAATATAAGCAATTTTGAAAATATAAAATCATATAAAATTGTTTTAGACAGTAATATTGGCGTAGGAACTAAATTGGATTTTATGTATAACATAAAAATTCCAAGTAATTTACAACCAAATTTAAAGACTTATGCTACATATACTGTTAAATATAATATAAATAATCAAGAACTAGAAAGTACACAAACTTTAGGATTAGAAACACCTAATATTTCAAATAATATTATTACTGATAACAACAATGTTAAAGCTGAAAATTCTATAAATATGCAAATTACACCAAAATTAGGGGATACTATTTTAAAAGATAATATGGAAATACACGAACAAGAAGTTATTAACTTTAAGGTTGATGTTACGAATAACAGTTCTAGTGCTATAGAAAACATTTCAATAGAAATGCCTATACCTGAAAACTTAGTTTATCTTGAAAAAAATGAAACTCCATATTCAGATCCTGATGGAGATAGTACAGCTGGAAATTATATTGGAGTATATACAGAAAAGCCAGAAAAAAAGACAGTACAACTTGTTATAGATAAATTAGAAGTTAATGAAACACAAACAATAGAATATGAATTAAGAGTAAAGAATTTAGCTGATAATGAAGAAACTAAAACTGTAGAAACAAACTTTATATTAAAAATAAATGGAATAGAACAAAGTACACAAAAATTAACTAATATTATTAAAAAAGCTAAAATAAAAACAGAATTATCTTTTATGAAGAGAACATATATGGTTGATCGTAATGAATATACATATAGTTTTATTATAAATAACATAACAGATGAAGATATCAATGATTTAACAACAACTATACAAATACCTAAAGAAATATTAGTAACAGAACCAAAAGTAATTTCTAACGGACTTGGTACAGATGACGAAAACAATACAACAATCGAAGTTAATGATAATAATTTATTAACATTTAATATGAAAACTTTAAAAAGTGGTCAACAAGCCGAGTTTGAATTTTTAGCAAAAGTAACAACATTAGATATTATAGACAGTTCTATTGATATCTTTGCAAATACTTTTGTAGATAATGAAACATATAAATCAAATATTGCAAAAAATAAAATAGAAGCTGCAGAGGTAACAATAGAAAAAAGTTCGCCTACAGAAAATCAAGAAGTAAAAGCAGGAGACCAAATTACATATAATATAAAGGTAACTAACAAAAGCGATAAAATTTATTCACAAATTTATATAGTAGATACATTGCCTAAAGAAATAATTGCAGATACATTAGAATATAACAGATATATAAATGGAACAGGAAGTAATACTGACTTTATTGAGATTAATGAAAATTATGATTTATCAAAAACATTAGATCAAGAAGGAGATTCATCTACCACAAATACTTCAGAGGGACGTCCAAATTATGATGAGGAAAAGAATGAATTAACAATACCTACAATGCTACCACCAAGTGGAGTAATAAATATTAAAATTACAGCAACAGTTCAAGATATAGAACAAGATACAACATTAACAAATGTTTCAAGGGTATATGGAGAATATGTAAAATCAACAACATCAAATGAAGTAAAACATTATGCTAAAGGAGATGGAAGTGGAACAACTGATCCAGATGACCCAAACAATCCAGAAGACCCATCAAATACATATAGTATTAGTGGATCAATATGGCTAGATAGTAATGAGAATGGTGCGTTGGATTCAGCAGAACAATTATTAGATGGAAATGAAATAATGATTGTAAATGCTGATACATCAGAGATTGTAAAAGATTCTACAGGAGCAGATATAAAAGCAACTTCAACTTCTACAGGTTATACATTAAGTGGATTACCAGCAGGTAGATATATTGTTATATTTAAATATGATAGAAATATATATAAAATAACAAACTATAGACAAGAAGGAGTAAACGATACATTAAGTTCTAAAGCAATTGCTGGAACAGCTACTATAGGAGGAAATTTAGAATATGTTGGAATGACAGATGTAATAGAAATAACAAATAGTAATATTAATTCTATAAATATGGGATTAATAAAATTAGGAAATTTTGATGTTTCTATAGAGAAATCGCTTAGCAGAATTAGAACAGTAAATCCAAAAGGTAAAGAACAAAATTATAGTTATGACAAAGGAACAAGAATAGGAAAATTAGAAGTTGCAGCTAGAAATTTAGTTGGAACAGAAGTAATGGTAGAATACACTATCAAAATATCAAACTTAGGTGAATCTAAGGCATATATATCAGAAATTATAGATGAATTACCAGAAGATTTAGAATTTGATGCATCATCAAATAGCGGTTGGTATGAAGAAGGCGGAAAACTTCGTTATACAAATTTAAGTGAAATAGAAGTAGGACAAACAAGAGAAATTAAACTAATTGCAACAATAAAACTAACAAATGATAATTTAGGAATAATTAATAATGTTGCAACAATTAATGCAACAGATGGTAATAATATACAAGAAAGCAATACGCAGAATAATACATCAAATGCACAATTAATTATAGGAACAAGTACAGGTAGAATAGTATTAAATATCTTAGGAATGGTTGCTTTATTAGCAATAATTGGAGTAGGACTATTTATAATTAAGAAATATAGATAATAGAGGGGAGGGAGAAAATGAAAGTAATAAAGAGAATACTAATATGTTTGCTCATATTATTAGCTTATTATTTATTCTTTGGTTCGGGAAAAACATATGCCTATTATGTTGGACAAACAGGACTTAATATAATATTTGATAATCTAATAGAGTATGATCCATCACAACCATATAACTGTACACAACAAGGAGAAAAGCCACTATGTGGTTCTGCTTCTGGTGGTTCACATTACTATCAAGTTATTTCTAGAACATGGTTATATGAAATAAGTAGAACAGGTTCTGGAGCGAGTATTTCTTCTAATACTGGAAAAGTTAGCTGGAAGAAATATAATGATAGTACATACCAAATAGGTGCGTACAAAGTAAATTACACAGGAAGTGTAACAAAAGTTGTTATAAGTACAGACAAAGGAACAGTAACATTAAAAAATAATTCGACATCTAGTAATGGAAATTATAGTGTAAGCAATATAGTTAGTGGTCAAAATTTTTACATATATGTAAAAAAATCAACAGGGGTAAAAGAGATTAAAAGTGTAACAGTATATGTTAGTGGAACATTATACGTAGAATCACAATATAGATATGAATTACATTGTTATGCAACTGGAGGTTCTCATGGTGGATATGGATGTTGGGATCCAAGCCAATGCCAGATATTAGAGTGTTGGGGAAGTGAAACAGATTCAGACACTGAAGAAGATCATGTTAAGCTTCCAGGAGCATTAGGAATAATAGAATTAAACATATATAAAAGAGATAAATATTTACCTGATGTAGGTGTACCTGGTGCTAAGTATGAATTGTGGAGTGATGGTAAAAAACAATATTCTGGAACAACAGATAGTAGTGGTCACTTACTATTAGACGAAGTATTAATAGGTGATTACATAATAAAAGAAGTATATGTGCCATATGGATTTGAAATTGAAGGATATGCAACTATGAATGGCAAAAAATTTACAGACCTTACAAATATGAAGGTAAATTTAGATGATGATTCTACTATGTATGTATATAATGAAAGTTATATAGATATAGGTGGTATAGTATTCTTAGATGCTAAAACAGGAAAAGCAAATGGACCACCTAATGGATATTATGATAGCGGAGATAAAGTTGTAGAAGGAATAGAAGTAAAACTGTACCGAGCAGACAACAACCAAGAATTAGAAACTAAATATACAGATTCTAATGGAAAATACGAGTTTAAACATCGTACAAAGGCATATAATTATTATATAAGATTTAAATATAATGGACAGATTTATGAGGCAACAACGTATAATGAAACATCAGCAGCAGCAAAATTTAGATCATATGCAACAGAAGGATTAAATGAAAGACGTACATTTAATAATAAATTTACTCCAGTAAACGCAAATCATACTGTTCCAAAATGGACAGATACATCAAATAGTGCATTTAACATTTATGCATATACTGGCCCTGATGGACCAAACAATAAAAAGACATATGGAAAAAATAATACAACAGATGAATTAAAAAATATCAATTTAGGTATTAAAGAAAGAGATATATTTGACTTAAACTTAAGAAAAGACTTAGTAAAAGTTGATGTATCAATAAATGGAAAAAGCCATACATATGAATATAATGGCGCAGGAGAAGATCTTGAAGTAACGATAAGAGGTACAGATATACCAGATTATGAAAGAGAACTAAGAAAAACAGACTTACAATATAAATCAGCTGCACAATATGATTCTGATCCAGATAAATTACAAGTATATGTAACATATAAAATACAGATAAAGAACCAATCAGTTGGTAAAATTACGGGATATGTACTAGACTTAAATGACTATGCAGATACATCATATCAATTAGTAAATTCTTATGATGAAAATGGAAAAGCCATAAATTGGAGTTCTTCTGGTAGTGTATCTGGAAATGGTAAGACATATAATAAAATACATACAACAAGTTTATCAAATGTAGGAATAACAGATAAAAAATGGATTTTTATGCAATATAAAGTTTCATATGACACCTTAAGAGAACTATTATCGAAAGGTGAAACAACCGAAGAAAATTATGCAGAAATTGCAGGATATAAGAACACATACACAGATACAAGAAAAGATACAGAGGGAAGGGTAATGGCAAATGCAGGAGAAAATGCAGGATTAATAGACTGCGACTCAACACCAGACAACATGAACCCAACATCTTCTAATGTTCAAAACTTTGTAAAACAATCTAAGACAGATGCTTACCAAAGCCTAAAAGGAGACGAAAAATCAAAACGTAGTATGGCAGTATTTGAGGATGATGCAGATGTTGCACCTGGCTTAAAACTTATAAGAGATGATACACCAAGAACAATATCAGGTACTGTATTCGAGGATTCACCACTTGAAGATAAATTAAATAATAATGAAAGAATTGGTGATGGACAATATACAAGTGGAGAAAATATTGTAAATAAAGTAAAAGTAGAATTACTTTGCCAAAACAATGAAGATGTTGATACTTTAAATAAAGTAGAGACAAGAAGTAATCAAGATGGAAGTTACACGTTATCAGGATATATTCCAGGAGATTATCTAATTAAATTTACTTATGGTGATAAGGAGTGCTTAATAAATCCTCAAAAGAATAATCAAATGTATACAGGTCAAGACTATAAATCTACAATTTATACAGAAGGAGATTACAAAGATTTATACTGGTATAATAATACCTCACCACGTAAGAATGATGCGGTTGATGATTATGAAGGTAGAAGACAAGTAGTAAATTCTTATAGTAAAGATTACAAATATGATATTGCAAAAGTGCTAAATGCAACAAGAACAAATAATTCTGATTTATTGGAAACGTTAGCAGAGAAAACGTATATGACTGCAAATACAGCTAAAATGGCGATGGAAATAGAGTACTTAAAGGATGAAAAAACATCATATAAAGTACAAAATGTGGATTTTGGTATTATAGAAAGACCAAGAACAAAGATTGTACTAGAAAAAAATGTATCACATATTAAATTGACATCAACAGATGGTACAACGATATTTGATACAAACCAATCAACCTCAAACTTAACATGGAAAGAAAACAAATATAATGATAGAGGAAATATGGTATCTACTGGATTAGTACAAGGTACTGTAGATGAAAACTTACTATATGGTTCAACTTTAAATGTACGATATACTTTAGAGATAAAAAACCATAGTGAAGTAGACTATAACGAAAAATCATATTATTTTACAGGTGTAGTTAAAGATAGAAGTACAATGAATAGAATTGAGCCTACTAGCGTAATTGAATATGTGCCAAATGTATTACAATATGATGTAGAACTTACCAAAGCAAATGGAAAGGTAACGATAAATAATACAATTGCAACAGGAAACAATTCTGTATCAGAATGGGGAATAGAAGGCAATAATGACTTGTGGCAAATTCTTGCAAGCAAGAGAGAAAATAAGAACCTTCCAGATTCTTATAGAGATACTTTATTAGAGGCAGGAGCATTTGACGAAGCTAATAAAACTATAGACGAAATTTTGGTTACAGATTTAAATGGTGTAAAAGCAAAATTAGCAAGAAATGATAAAATAAACTTAACTGATGTCTTAACTCTTACAAGAGTTATTGCAAGAACAGAAGATACATCAAATGCTGATGAAATACAGAATATAGCAGAAGTTATAAGATTAACTATAGATAATGGTAGAAGACCATATTATGAAGATACTTCTAATAAGGAAGTAGTAGAAATTCCAGGTAATACATATCCATCAACACTTAAAAATATAGAAGAGGTGGATACTGGACGAGCAGAAGTATTAACATTTGTTGTACCATTTGGTGCAAACAGACAGTTAACATTAATAGTTATTGCTATAGTAAGCTTAGGAATATTGGTAGCAGGAATTGTAGTAATAAAGAAGAAAGTTTTATAGTAAGAACTTGACAAAGAAATAAAAAATATGTAAACTTAATAATAGGAGTTTAATAGGAGCTTTAGTATTAAAGCTCCTATATTTAACAATGAGGGATTTGGGGGACGATCCTAAAATCCCTTTTTGAATTCACAAGGCAAACAAAAAGAGTAGGAGGGGTTTATAATATGATAAAACTATATAATACAAACTTGGAAACAAATAAACTAGAAAGTGTAGATACATATACAAGAGGAACATGGATACATATGGTAGATCCTTCGGAAGAAGAAATAAAAGAAGTTTGCCAAAATGTTAATATAAAAGAAGATTTTATAAGATATGCACTAGATAATGAAGAAAAAGCCAGAATTGACGTAGAAGACGAAGATGACACAATATTATTCATTATAGACATACCAGTTACTGAGAAATCACAAAGTGGTGGATATATGTATGCAACAATGCCTATAGGTATGATTGTAGTAAGAGATGATTTTTTCATAACAGTAACTTTAAGAGAATGTAGTTTAATAAAAAAATTTGAAACTGGAAAAGTAAAAAGTTTTTGTACATATAAAAAGAGTAGATTTATTTTACAAATGATGTATAACAATTCTTCAGATTATCTAGAATACCTAAAAAAGATTAATAAAGAAACAGAAATTGCAGAAAATGTATTAAAAAATTCCATGAAAAATAGAGAATTATTAAAATTACTAAGTTTAGAGAAATCTTTAGTATATATAACAACATCATTAAGATCAAATGAAGCGGTTATGGAAAGAACTTTAAAAATAAAGAATATAAAATTATATGATGAAGATGAAGACATTTTAGAAGATGCAATAATAGAAAATAAACAAGCTATAGAAATGAGTAAAGTGTATAGCGATATCTTAAATGGTACAATGGATGCATATGCTTCTATAATATCAAACAACTTAAATGGGGTTATGAAATCATTAACTTCAATTACTATAATAATTGCAGTACCAACAATGATTGCAAGCTTTTGGGGGATGAATGTAAAATTACCGTTTGAGGGAAATATATTGGGATTCTGGATAATGATTTTTATAGCAACATTGCTTACTATTATTTCTGTAGTATGGTTAAAAAAGAAGGATATGCTAAATTAATTTAAATAGCGGACACAAAATTTATAGTATAGGGGTAAATTTTGTATCTGCTTTTATTGATTTAATAATAAAATAAGAAGGAGAAAACAAATGAAAAGTAATAAGTTAGATAAAGTATATTTAGTAGTGTTTTTAATATTAGAATTTATAATATTTTTTGTGTTTAAATACTTTGATATTTCAGATATTAAAATATTTATAATTACACAACTAGTTTTTGTAATATTGTTTAGCATATTGTATTTCGTGATAACTTTATTTATAGAAAAACTAGCATCACGTAAGTTTTGCATAAAATATAATAAAATAATGAGAGAATATCAAAAAAGTGATAATGCTAAAATATTTTATGATAAGCTAAAAAATATGAAGGAAAAGCCTATAGGTGATGATATACAAAACACATACTTTTTAAGTTTAGCAACAGCAGCATATAAAAATGGAGAAAATGAAGAAGCACTAAAATATTTAGATATGATAAAAACAGATGATGAGCATATTTTAAAAGTAATAGAAGACGAAAGACAAACAATATTGGGAAAAGGTAAAAATAGAGCCTAAAGTTGTAAAATTATAATAAATGGTATATAATAATGCAAGCTAAAAAAGGAGGAGAAAATATGTTATCTGTAAATGGTGTAACAGTGCGCTTTGGCAAAAGAATATTATTTGAAGATGTAAACATTAAATTTGGAAAAGGAAATTGCTATGGAATAATTGGAGCAAATGGTGCAGGGAAATCTACATTTTTAAAAGTACTTTCTGGTGAACTAGAACCAAGCAAAGGAGATGTAACAGTAGATAAAGGAGAGAGAATATCTATTTTAAAACAAGATCACTTTGCATATGACGAATATAATGTATTAGATGCTGTTATAATGGGGAACCAAGAATTATACAGTATTATGAAAGAAAAAGAAGAAATCTATGCTAAAGAAGATTTTTCAGAAGAAGATGGAATGAAAGCTGCGAAATTAGAAGAACGATTTGCAGAACTAGATGGCTGGAATGCGGAAACAAATGCAGCAACTTTATTAAATGATTTAGGAATATCTCCAGAAAATCATTATAAACAAATGAAAGAAATTGAAGATAGGGAAAAGGTAAAGATATTACTTGCACAAAGTTTATTTGGAAATCCAGATATATTATTATTAGACGAGCCTACAAACGATTTGGATTTAAAGACTATTCAATGGTTAGAAGAATTCTTAATAAATTTTGAAAATACAGTAATTGTAGTATCACACGACAGATATTTCTTAAATAAAGTATGTACACATATCGCAGATGTGGATTTTGGGAAGATTAAAGTATACCCAGGAAACTACGATTTCTGGTACGAATCTAGCCAGTTAGCATTAAAACAAATGAAAGATGCAAATAAGAAGAAAGAAGAAAAGATAAAAGAATTACAAGAATTTATTGCACGTTTTAGTGCTAATGCATCTAAATCAAAACAAGCTACATCAAGAAAGAAATCGTTAGAAAAGATTCAATTAGACGAAATAAAGCCATCAAATAGAAGATATCCATATATAGATTTTAAACCAGACAGGGAACCAGGAAAAGATATTTTAACAGTTAAGAATTTAAGTAAAACTGTAGATGGCGAGAAAGTATTAGATAATGTATCTTTTACAGTAAAAACAGATAATAAGATTGCTATAATTGCAGATAACGAAAATGCAAGAACAACATTGTTCCAAATACTTGCAGGAGAATTAGAGCCAGATGAAGGAGAAGTATCATTCGGGACAACTATAACTAAAGCATATTTCCCAAAAGATAATAGCTACTTGTTTACTCAAGATTTAAGTATAACAGACTGGCTAAGGCAATACTCTAAAGACCCAGACGAAACATATGTAAGAAGCTTTTTAGGTAGAATGTTATTCTCTGGTGATGAAGCATTAAAAAATGTAAAGGTTTTATCTGGAGGGGAAAAGGTAAGATGTGTATTATCTAAATTAATGTTATCAGGTGCAAACTTCTTAATTTTTGATGAACCAACAAACCATTTAGATATGGAGAGTATTACTGCATTAAATGAAGGAATGGAAAGGTTTAAAGGAAATATGATATTTGCATCACATGACCATCAATTAATGCAAACTGTAGCAAATAGAATAATAGATATTAAAAAAGATGGTAGTGTAGTAGATAAAGAATGTACTTATAACGAATACTTAGGCTTAGAATAGAAAATAGGGATTTGGGGACGGTGCTAGAATCCCAGTAAAATGGAAAAGAGGGAGTTCTCTAAATCTCGGGGGAGATAAATTACTATGAAAATACATCCTAAAACAAATGAATTTTTAGAAGGAATAGAGGCTATGAGCCAATATATAGAAGAAGAAAAAGGAGTTGAGATACAGTATTTTGCTAAAGATGAAGAAAAATTAGTCGATTTCGAAGCAGAAAAGCCAATAAGAAGACTTATGCAAAAATTTCCAGCTTTAGAAGAAATAACTGTGCATCCTCCTCTTTCTGGGTATGATATAGAGTTACTATTATATAAAAATAAAGATTTAATATATAGCGAGCTTAAGCAGTTAATAGACTTAGCTAATGAATATGGGATAAAAATAAATGTTATATATCATACAGAATTTATAATGAAAAAACATAAATTAACAACATTAGAAGATATTAAAGAAATTGCAGAATTTTTAAAAGGAACAAAAGTGACAATTTTTTTAGAAAACCTATTTATGATGAAAGAAAGGTATTCATGTACAGTACTAGATTTATGTGAGCAAATAGATAGCCAAAATGTTAGAGCATGTATAGATATATGCCACATATATTGTCAAGCAAAGATTTGGCATGAGCCAATGAAAGAATTTATAAAGAAATATTTAGATAAAGAAAAATGCAAAAAATATGTAGCACATATACATTTTTCATCAACTATAAATGATGATGGTTATATAGAGAGAAAGACACATGGAAGAAAACATGAAACGGGTGAAAAATTATTCGAAGACGCAAATATACTTTGTGAGTATGGTATGACTGCGAAAGATATTAATTGGGTAACAGAAGTATCAGAAGAAGATTATGTCTTAAGACTGGATCAAATAAGTGAGATAGCGGGACTAAAAAAGTATAGAGAAAGCTTAGCATAAAATATCAGAAGATAAGAGGTATATTTATTTTTAGGAAGGAACATGGTAGTAGAATGAAAAAAATAGAGCAAATTATAGCAGAAGAATTAAATATTAAGGTACAACAAGTAGAAAACACGATAAAACTAATAGATGAAGGAAATACAATTCCTTTTATAGCAAGATATAGAAAAGAAGTAACGGGCGGGCTTTCTGATGAAGTTTTAAGAACTTTTGGAGAAAGACTAAACTATTTAAGAAATTTAGAGAAGAGAAAAGAAGAAGTTACAAATTCTATCGAAGAGCAAGGAAAGTTAACAGAAGAGATAGTGAAAGATTTAGAGAATGCTATTACTCTTGCAGAAGTAGAAGATATCTATAGACCATATAAACAAAAGAAGAAGACAAGAGCAACTGTAGCAAAAGCAAAAGGGTTAGAACCACTTGCAGAAATTATTTTGGCTCAAGAAGAGACAAAAAATATACAAGAAATAGCAGCTGAATATATAAGCGAAGAAAAAGAAGTAAAAACTGTAGAAGAAGCAATACAAGGAGCATTAGATATTATTGCAGAAATGATATCTGATAACCCAGAATATAGAAAATTAATTAAGCAAATAGTATATTCAAAAGGAATTATAAAGACTACTGCTACAAAACCAGAAGAAAAATCTGCTTACGAAATGTATTATGATTATAGTGAAAATGTAAATAAAATACCAAGTCATAGGATTCTTGCAATAAATAGAGGAGAAAAAGAAGAATTTTTAAAAGTTAAAATAGAAAAAGAAGAAGATAAAATTTTAGAAAAAATAGAGAAAGGTATAATAAAAGGTGAAAACCAGTTTACACAGTACTTAAAAGATACTATTCAAGATAGTTTTAAAAGATTAATAGAACCATCTATCGATAGAGAGATAAGATCAGATTTAACGGAAAAAGCAGAAGAGCAAGCAATAAAAGTATTTGGTAAAAATGCAAAACAATTATTATTAGGTGCTCCAATAAAAGGTATAACAGTTATGGGATTTGACCCAGCATATAGAACAGGTTGTAAAATCGCAATAATTGATGAAACAGGCAAGGTTTTAGATATTGCAACAGTATACCCAACAGAGCCACAAAATGACGTAGAGGGAGCGGAAAAAGAATTAGTAAGATTAATTAATAAAGATCATGTAGATATGATTGCAATAGGAAATGGGACAGCTTCAAGGGAATCTGAAATGTTTGTATCAGAGATGATAAAAAAATGTGACCATGAAGTTTTATATACCATAGTAAGTGAAGCAGGAGCTTCTGTATATTCTGCATCAAAACTTGCAACAGAAGAATATCCAGACATAAATGTTTCTATAAGGGGTGCAATATCTATAGCTAGAAGACTTCAAGATCCTCTTGCAGAATTCGTTAAAATTGATCCAAAATCTATAGGTGTAGGACAATATCAACATGATGTAAATCAAAAGAAATTGGAAGAAAGCCTAGCAGGAGTTGTAGAAGACAGTGTTAATAAGGTAGGAGTAGATGTAAATACTGCAACACCATCACTGCTTTCATATGTTTCTGGAATAAATAAAACTATAGCTAAAAATATAGTAAAATATAGGGACGAAAATGGAAAGTTAAAAACTAGAAAAGAATTACTTAAAGTTCCTAAATTAGGTAAAGTTGCATTTGAACAATGTGCAGGATTTATTAGAATTCCAGATGGAACTAATCCATTAGAAAATACAGCAGTACACCCTGAAAGCTACGACATAGCAGAAGAATTATTAAAGACTTTAGGTTATGGAACAGAAGATTTAAAGGATAAAGATAAATTAGTAGAGCTTAGAAAAAAATTAGGAAGTATAAATTTAACCGAAACAGCGAAAGCTTTAAATGTAGGAGAAATGACTTTAAAAGATATTATAGATGAATTATCAAAACCGGGAAGAGACCCAAGAGAAGATATGCCAAAGCCAATACTAAGGCAAGATGTTTTAAAATTCGAAGATCTAAAAGAAGGTATGATATTAACAGGTACTGTTAGAAATGTAATTGACTTTGGAGCATTTGTGGATATTGGTGTAAAACATGATGGACTTGTCCACATATCAGAGATGAGTGAAAAATTTGTTAAAAATCCATCAGATATCGTGTCTGTTGGAGATATTGTAAAAGTAAAAGTTATCGGAATAGATAATGAAAGACAAAAAGTAAAACTTTCTATGAAAATTGGATAATTTAAATAAATAAAAAACTTCTTATACATATTGTGTAAGAAGTTTTTGGCTTTTTTAACTATTTGATAAATTAAAAACAAAATCGGGATTTAAGGACCGTCCCCAAATCCCGAGAGACCAAAATTCCGAAGAAGAATCTAATCTTTATTTTGGTCTAAATTTGGTATGTCTACTATTTCTGCTTTTACATCTTGAGAACCAGATTGTTCTTTTATTTCATTTGTTGTTGTATTTTCATCTGAGTTTTCTGTTGAATCTACAGTACCTTCGGCAACTGTAGCAGAACTATCTATACCAGCTCTATTTTCATAGAATACTATTGATGCAAACCCAATATATGGTGTTAATACAATAGTACCAGCGATTGCTGCTATCCAGCCAATAAAAGGTATTAAAGATACTACAACAGCTAGAGCAATCCATCCAATGAATGAAAGATATAGGCAGAATAAACGACCTTTATTTCCATCCATAAGTTCTTTACTTTTGTTAACACAATCAAGTGGTTTCATAGTTGGATTATCAATTGCAAGGTATATACCTAAACCATATGATAATGACTTCACGAAAAGCCATATGTATGCAGCAAGTACAACGATATATGCTATTATTGTTAAAGCACTAACACCAACTATAGCACCACCTAAAGTAGAAGTAGAAGTACTTATTCCTACTGCAAATGCAGTTGCAAAAGATGCGATAATAGAAACTACCATTATAATGATTGCAACTATTATTAATATTAGCGGAGCAATCATTTTTAAAAGTAATCTTCCTGTAAGGCACCAAGCTCTTTTAAAATTAGTAAAACCATCTTTAAAAAAATCAAAGTATCCTACACTTTCTCCTCTTTTTAGCTTCATCATAGTCATCATAAAACCATATATTATTGGAATATCAATGACAATAGCAGCTATAGAAACTAAGAATCCTAAAAAAGGAATAGCAGAAAGTAATCCTACTAAAAATGAGTATCCTAAAAATATTAAGGTAATTAAAACCACAACTCCCCATTTACCTTTTAAAGATTCTCTGGCTTGCTTTCTTGTTTCTGAAGCAGTTAAAACCATTTTTAAATCCCCTCCTTAATTAATTATATTAAATACAAATAAAGTTAGTACTTTTCTTGTATTTGTTTAATAGAATTAAAATCATTATCTAAAATATCTAGGAAAGCTATACCTATTTCTGGGTCAAACTGAGAACCCAAATTTTCTAATATTTCAGATTTTACAACGTCCATTGGTAAAGAATCTCTGTAACTTCTTTTTGAAGTCATAGCATCAAAACTATCAACTATAGAAGTGATTCTAGCAAGATAAGGGATATTTGTTCCTGCTAATCTTTCTGGATATCCATTTCCATCAAATCTTTCGTGATGATATTTTATGACGTCTAAAATATTTTTAAACATGTCAGCATTTTCTAAAATGTTATATCCAATTACGGGATGTTCTTTAATTTTTGTATATTCCTCATCTGTTAATTTAGATTCTTTTAGAAGGATGCTGTCTGGAATACCAATTTTTCCTATATCATGAAAAAGACCACCAATTTTTAGCTTTTCAATATCATCGTCAGGCAAGTTAAGTTTTTTTCCTAATAGAACTGCGTATTCAGAAACTCTGTCAGAATGACCTTTAGTGTAAGGATCTTTTGCTTCAACAGTATGTCTTAAGATTTCTATACTGTCTATGTAAGCTTTTTCTAAATTGCCATTCATTCTAGTTATTGTTCGCATTTGATTTACAGATTTTAATCCGGATTCTATTAATAGTAATAATTGGTCAAATTTATCACTTTTTTCGCAATATCCTTGGATATCAAGCTCGTGAATAGTTTCTAATGGTGGAGCCAAATCTTTATGACCAGTTAAAAGAAGAATATATAAATCTTTATTAAATTTTCTAATTTCTTCTACGACTTTGTCACCATGAATTGGATCCATAATAAAATCCAGTACCATTAAATCAAAATGTTCTGTTTTTACGCGATTTATAGCTTCTATAGGATCTGTTATGCCAACAAAATCATAGCCAGATCTTTTCATAAATATAGATAATGAATCTAAAATTCCTTGTTCATCATCTACAGCGATTATTTTAAAATCAGCACTTTTGGATGTAACTTGATTCTTTCTCATAATAACAGACCTCCTAATATAGAAATTATATAAATAAAAATATATAAAAGCAAGAAAAAAGTCAAAAAAAGTACAAAAAAAGAAACTATAGCTATTTATAGTTCCTTTTTCCTATGAAACAAGGTAAAATTACCTAGTAATTAGTTTAATAGTAAAAGTTAAAGCAAAAATTTTTTATGATAAAGGTAATATAATAGTAAATGTAGTTCCTTTATTATGTTCAGATTCAAATTTTATATCACCATTAAAATGTGCTTTGATAGTTGAATAAGACATAAATAAACCTAAGCCAGTACCTTTTTTTCCTTTTGTTGTAATCATTTGTTTAAATAATTTATCTTTAACTTCATTAGTCATACCACAACCATAATCTTGAATTTCTATTAACAAATTAGAATCATTTGTTCTTAATGTTAAATCTATAACTTGATTTGTTTTTCCGTTATAAGATTGAATTGAATTAGATATCATATTATCTATTACTTGTACTAATGCATTAATATCTCCATTAATTTGAATTTTAGAACTTACATAATTATGTATATTTAAAGAAACCAAAGCATTTTTTAATTCGTGCTTCATTAAGATATTAATATATTTTAAAAGTTCATCAACTTTAAAATATGCAGTATTATCAGATGCTAGATTTACAGCTTGTCCCTTAACAGCAGTTATTACATCAGACATATATGAAGTATATGTTTTAATTTTATCAATCCATTCGGTCATGTCATTTGCAATATCATGATGATCTTTAGAAGTTACTTCTGGATCATCAATAGAGGAATCGTATTCTTTTACTAAATCAGATAAGCCTTCAGAAGCACCAGATATTGACATTATAGGAGTTTTTAAGTTATGTGCTATACCACCAATTAATTGACCTAAAGAGGCAAGACGTTCGCTTTCCATAAGAGTTTCTTGGTTAGTCTTAATTGTAGTATTATATTCCTTTGTTTTATCTTGAACTTTATTAAATGCTGTAGTTAAATCACCAAGTTCGTCATTAGAAGTAACTGGCAAATTATGCTCATTAGAAATATTATCTGATGCAGCGATTACATATAATTGTCTACTTATGGTTTTTATATCATTACTTAAATCTTTACTTATATATAAAACAAATAAGATATTAAAGAAAAGTAATATGATGGCTGCAATAATAAATGGTGTTATAAATGATGAAGAAAATACGTAAAATCTTACGCCAATGAAATAATCACCATTTGTAGTATGTACTTTTATCGCAGAAGCTTCTATATTCTGACCATAGTTATCATATACATGACCATTTGTTTTTTCATAAAATTCATTCAAATATTTTTTAAAGAAAGTATTTAGTTCTTCTTCGGAATAATATACATCATCAGTATCACAAGAAATGATAAAGAAATTATCTTGTTCGTTTTGCAGTGTTATATTATTTTTAAGAATATTTGGCAAATCAGCTAAATCATAAACTTCTTCTTTAGAAAAGTAATTTGAAAGCTGTTGGCGATACAAATTGTATAATAAGTTTCCCTTTTCTGTAGTTAACAGAGAAAGAGATAATAGCAATATAATTATAAAAGAGTATAAAAATATTGGTAACATTTGTAATAGTATTTTTGTATATAGATTAAGCCTTAGTCCAGTAGCTTTGTTGTTAGATATTTTTGCAGTTTTTACTAGTGTATTAACAAAAAAGTTTTTATTTACAATATACGAAAAAATCGCAAATATTGCTGACATACAAAAAATGATAATTGTAATTCTTAGATTTAGTTCTGGAGTAGTATTAAATAATACAAGGCAAAAACAAACTATAGCAGGTGGTACAAGTAGAGTAAGTAATAATGTTATGTAAGGAAAACTAAAACTTCTTTTCCTTATTTTTTCTACTTGTTTTTTATCAATTTTATTCGTATGTTTATTTTTTATTTTTTTAATAGAAAGCATATTATATAAAAAAGTTAATGCACCTAATATAAATATGGAAAGTATTGTAGCTAATACAATAAACTGAGAGGTATATTTAATTCCTACTACTTCAACCTGAAAATCGTTATCTATAGAATTAGGCGGATAATTTAATACATATGGTATAATTAAATACAATATAATACAAATTAATAAAAAAATTATCATATTTATTGTTACTAATTTGGGTATAGAATTTATTGTAAAAATTTTATTCTTTTCTAGTTTCATTTGTTTTTTCTCCTATAAATTTATTTTTTATTAAATAATCAATAATCTTTTGTATATATAAATCATCAATTATTGGCCAATTTAGGTTAAGCTTTTTTAAAATAGAATCAGTATATTCATTTGAAATATTTAAATTACTAGTAACTTTGTTATTTATGATATTTGCAAAACCAAAATAATTATTGGATTGTTCTATTAAAAGTTTTTTAAAATCTTCTGAAGAAATAGCTTTTAAGTAAATATTATTTTTCTCCAATAAATGTTGAATATTTAAAAAGTTAGTAACATTATTATTATATAGATGATATATATTTAAATTTTTATTTTGGTCAGGCAATAATTTTACTATATTATGTGCACAGATATCTACAGGCGAAAATTCTAAAGGAAAAGTTTGAAATTCTTTAGGATAACAGTTTAAGTTTATACAAGCAATAATTCTATTTAATGAAGAATTTTCATAAGCGTTTTCTTGGAATACGCCATCAGTATATCTATTAGATAAATTACCAACTCTATAAATGCTAGCTATTAAATTAGTATTTTTGCATGCTTCTATAATTAGGTATTCTGCTTCAAACTTACTATGTACATATACATTTTCTTTATAATTTTGACCTATATATAAATTATTTTCTGTAAAAGTAGTATCAGGAGTATTAACTAAGCCATATCCAGATACTGAGATTGTAGATATATATTCCAATACACTATGCCCTTCATTGCAGAAATCAATAATTTTTTCTGTAGAGACTACATTTGTTTGATGAAATAAATTATAGTCCCCATAATGTTTCACTAGAGCTGCAGAATGTATACAGATATCAATATCTCGAATAAGTTTGTTATAAACAACCTTATCTAATCCAAAATGTTCATCTAGTAAATTACCTTCTAATATTATAATTCTGTCTTTATATTTTTCCAAATTTTCATTTGGAAAATAAAATTTTAATTTTTCTTCTAGCCTTTGTCTAGGAATAGAACCATTTTTCCTTCGTATTAAACAATAAATATTAGAATTAGTATTAAGTAATAATTCATGTAATATATGTATTCCTAAAAATCCGGTTGCTCCAAAAAGAAAGATATTTTTGAAATTTATATTTGTAGTAATATCTTTTTGGAGGTCAGATATAGAAAAGTTTACATCCTTAAAATTCTCTGCATAATCTTCTTCTGATGCAGAACCGTTTATAATCTTATCTGCTAAACTTTTTATAGTTTTATTATTATAAAAGTCCTGTGTATCCAAATTATATCCTTCTGAATATAAGATAGTTTGAATTTTTATTAAACTAAGAGAATCTACATAGTAGTTAAAAATATTTTCTACTGTACTAATTTCTTCTATTTCCAGAACTTTGCAAAAAATATTGCAAAGTAATTCTTCAATTGTATTAGCAGGTTTAACAATAGCAGCCTTTCTTTTTATTGTTGGTAAAGGAAGTTCTTTTCTATTTATTTTGCCATTAACAGTCATTGGAAGACTGCCCATTTTAATAAAATGTTTAGGTATCATGTAATTAGGTAATTTTTTATCTAAAGTAGAAATTAAATCATCTATATCCACATGTTTTTTTTCTACATAGTATGCACAAAGTTCTTTATTATTTTTAATTTGCATATCTATGACATAACAATCTTTTATATTAGGATACTTTAAAATTTGAGACTGTACTTCTCCAGTTTCTATTCTATATCCATTTATTTTTATTTGAAAATCACATCTACCAATATATTCCATAGATCCATTTGGATGTAATTTAGCTAAATCTCCAGTTTTATATAAAATTTCATTTTCGTTAAATGGATTTTTTATAAAACTATTTTCAGTTACTGTAGGTAGATTTAAATATCCCTTAGACAAACAATCTCCACCTATATACATTTCTCCAATAGTATTAAAAGGCATTAAATTCATACATGAGTTAAACAAATATATTTGTACATTATTAATAGGTTTTCCAATAGGAACAGAAACATAATCATCCAAAAGGCTATATTCATATATCATACAACCAACTGTGGCTTCTGTTGGACCATATTCATTGTATATTTTAATTCCATTATGAAATTTATTAATGATAGCTTTACATGTTTCGGTAGTTAAAATATCACCACCAACGATTAATTCTTTAATACAAGAATCTGGAGTAGCAACATCTAATAATAAAGAAAGATGTGCTGGAGTTAATTTTAGAACTTGTATTTTTTTATCAGCAACAATTTCCTTAATTAATAACTCTGGGTTTGAATTGTTATAAATATAAATAGAATTACCAGAGATTAAAGGTGTATATATTGATGTAACTGTTAAATCAAAAGCAATAGAAGAATATAATGGAAAATTACATGGGGTAGTTGTTACATACTGTTTTGTACACCAATAGATGTAGTTTACTAAGCTTTTATTTGCAATTTGTACACCTTTAGGATTTCCAGTAGAACCGGAGGTGTAAATTATATATACTAAATCATTTGAATTTAGCAATTTTTCATTATATGAGTGTTTTGCTTCAAAATTTAGATTTTCATAATCTATAACTATAGAATTGTTAAATTCAGCTAATTTAGAAATGTTTTTAGAATTGGTTAAAATTTTGGCAGAGTTACTATCATTCATGATATATTTAACTCTTTCAAAAGGAAAAGAAGTGTTTAAAGGAATATAGCAAACGCCTAGCTTTAAACATGCAAGTATGGAAACAACCAATTCTATAGAGTTGTCAAAAAACAAGCATACCTTATCTTGATATTTAAGACCATTTTTCGAAAGATTATAAGCTAAATTATTAACACTATTAAGAAGTTCAGCATAGGTCAGTTCTTTTTCGCCTTCTATAAGGGCGAGTTTGGTATAAGATAATTTTGCCTGTTCTTCGAATAATTTTATAATAGGTGTATTCCCTGGAAATTCGGCTTTTGTGTTGTTATAGTTATTCGTAATAAAATTTTCTACATTTTTATCAATCGAAGAGATATCATTTAATAAAATATTAGGATTAGATATAATCTGATTTAAAATATTTATCAAATTATTATATATTTCTTCAACGTCAGAAGCTTTGAATAAATCTTTTCTATAATCAAATAATATTGATAAATCACCTGTGTTGTCCATGTCATATATATGAATATCCATATTATTAGAAACGCAACCATTAAATACCCAACCAGTAGTATAATTAATAGAAGATAATTTATTATTATCTCTGGCATTTTGATAAGAAAATGAAATGTCATAAAGACTTTTCGATATATTTGTTGTTTTCCTTAAATCTTCTAGTATAGCTGTATATGGATATTTTTGATTTCTAAGGATATTAAAATAATCCTTTTTTAAATCTAAAATAAAATTTAAATATGTTTTATTATAATCAATATCCATTTTAAAAGGAATAGTACTTATAAATGCACCGATTGAGTTTTTTTCTTTAAAATTAGTTCTATTTAAAATAGGAAGGCCAATTGTAGCGCAAGAATTATTATTAATTTTTGCCAAATAAATTCCAATTACAGAAATTAATAATAAAGGTAAAGAAATAGAATTTACCTCGCAAAAATCATTTAATTTTTGGGCTAGATTTTTTTCGATCGAATATGTTGCTCTGTCTGCAGTGCAAGAGTTAGAAACATTCGAAGACAAATAGCTGTAGGAAAAATTAGAGTTAAAAGTATTAAGCCAAAATTCCTTTGACTTTTTAAATTTCGGACTATTTACATATAATTCTTCAGAAACAATATAGTTAACATAGGATTCAAAATTAATCCCTTCAGTAGGTGATAGATTATTCAATAAATTTTGATAAATTGTCATTATTCTAGTAATTATTAAGCTAGTAGCCCATGCATCACAAATAATATGATGAAAGCGCCCAATAACACCCCCAGTGTTATCTGGAAGTTTAAATATAGTAAAATCGAATAAGTCGTCTTCAAAGATATTAAAAGGGGTTTTGGCAATAGTATTTTGTAAATTTTCTAATTCTTCTTTGCAAGATACATTTATTAAGCGAATTCCCTTATTTTTAGGTGTTGTCAAAACTTGTGTTAATTCGCCATTTTCGTATGATAGATGCATTCCAAAGATATCAGTATTTTTAATTAATATTTCTATAGCGTCGTTAAATAAATGAAAGTTTACAGTTTCATTTATTTTTATAAATCCAGTTATGACATTTATACTTGTGCCTTTATAAAATTGTTCTACACTCCAAAGTGATAATTGTGGAAAAGTTAATTGATATTTTTCCATAAAGTAATCCCCCCATAATAAGTAAATCAATATAAGGCTATTATATATATATATTGCTAGAAATTTCAATAGAAATTTAAAAATACATGATTAAAAAAATTTTCTTTTGGAAAACATAAAGGTATAAGAAAAGTTTTCCAAAGGAGGTTTTTTTATGCAAAAATATAGAAGAGTAAAAAGAAATAAAAAAAATGCGGGAAAAAATGTTTTTATAGTATTCATAATAATATTAACTGTAGTTTTAATCGCATCACTTATACGACTATATATTAGAACAGATGTGGAAAAAATAAATGAGGACTTAAAAGTGGAAAGAACAACTCAAACTGTACAAAATGTTACAAGTCAAGATACAACGATAGAAGATATAATAGAAGAGGTTAACCATAGTGTTGTTGGCATTTCGAAAATTAAAGAAATAGGAAGTTCTATATTTACACAAGATGGAATAGAAAAACTAGGGCTTGGAACAGGAGTTATTGTATCATCAAATGGCTATATTATAACAAATAAACATGTTTCTGGAGATAGATATAGTAGTTGCTATGTTACATTAGAGAATGGAAACACATATGATGCTAACGTTGTTTGGGCAGATGCAACTTTAGATTTAAGTATAGTAAAAATAAAATTAGAAGGGTTACAAGCAGTAAAACTGGGAGACTCAACTAGTGTAAAAGCAGGGCAAACAGTATATGCAATAGGAAATCCAATAGGTTATGAATTTGAGAGGACTGTAACATCAGGTATAATAAGTGCAAAAGCAAGAACACTAAAATTTACAGAAAATAATGAAGAAGTCTTAATGACAGATTTAATCCAAACAGATGCTACAATAAACCCAGGAAATAGTGGTGGACCATTAATAAATACAGCTGGTGAAGTTATAGGAATAAATTCGCTAAAAATTGATACTGCAGAAGGAATTGGATTTGCAGTACCAATAAACGTAGCTAAACCAATAATAGAAAAATATAGTACTACAGGTAATTTTGAAGAACCTTCCATTGGAATCTCTGGATATGACAAAAACATTATTCCATATATAGATAAAACTTTTAAATTAGATAGTGGTGTTTATATAGAAGCAGTAACTACCAATAGTCCAGCAGCAAGTTGTGGTTTAGTAAAAGGTGATATAATATTAAAAATAGATGATAGATTAATATATACTATGAATGATATAAAAGAATATATTTATACTAAAAATCCAGGAGAAAGTATAAAAATAGAGTATAGAAGAGGGAATAATACTAATACGGTAAATTTAACCTTAGGTAAAAGATAATAAGACATATTGTCGAAAGATGACGAATAATATCGATAATTTATTCTTGTAAAAATTTAATAAATATGTTTTAATATTAACGTAAAAACTCTGGAAAGGAGACTAATTAATTGTGAATAAAAAATTACAAGCTTTAAAAAATTATATCGAAAACAATACAAAAGAAACAATTAATTTAATAAACCAAAAATTAAGAGAAGATATAAAATCTTTAACAAATATTGAATTAATAGAAGATAACAAAGTTTTTAAAGGAATAAAACTTGTGACCGATAAAGATACAATATTTATTACGATTTGTAACAAAAAGGATGCTAACAATTTGGCATACAAATATTGGGCATATTTTTGCATATTAAATAGAGAAGAAAAAAATATTAGCCTATTAGATGAGATAGATATGAACTCATATAATATGGCAGAACATCACGATATAATGGAAATATCTAACGAGGATAAAAAAATAAATATAAAACTTCATTATATAGTTACAGAAGATTTGTTAAAAAAAGAACTAATAACTCAAGATGAATTATTAGTCCTTATAGTGTAATAAAATTTCTAATTTCAGCTTTAGATATAAGTTTAAAAATAAAGCTGAATAAAATATATGCACTGCTGTAGATTAATATGTTAATTAGTAAAGGAATAATAGCAATCGCATTTATTTTTAAAAGATTAGTTATAACGATACTTATAAGCAAAATCATAGTGGGTTTTAATATCCATAATTTAAATTTAAATTTTATTTTAGTTGTGTTAATTAAAACCCATATGCTTAAAATACAATTTAAAATTTCACTTATAAAAATAACAATTAAATAACCAAAGGTTCCATATACCGGTAGTAAAAAAGAGATAAGTAAAATACTACTTATTAAATCTATAATATTTATAATCATAACACTAACTTGTTTATCAAGCCCTTTTAATATTCCATCAACAATACTATCTAAATACATAAAAATGATTACAGGAGCTAATATTTTTATATATTTAGAAATTTCAGTATTACTATAAATTAATAAACTTAATTCCTTAGAAAAACATAAAAATATTCCAATAATAAAAAAAGAAAATATCAGTGTATATTTTAATATTTTATATATAGAATCTTGTATAGCATTATTTTCACCTCTTACATTAAAAGAAGAAAATTCGGGAATAAGCAGTCCACTAAAGGAACTTAAAAAAGTACTAGGAAATAGTATTATAGGAAAGACCATTCCATTAATCATACCATATTTAGAAAGAGCTTCACTACAGCTTAAACCAGACGCTTCTAGCTTTAATGGTATAACAACTTGTTTTAGCGTTGCAAGCCCAGATTTTATATAAGTTGCAGAGGAAATCGGAAGTGAAATCTTAAATATTCGCTTAGTTATGCCTGTGCTAGGTTGTGGTATATATATATCGTTTTTGCTACATAATTTTTTCCTATCTTTTATATATGTAATAAACATTAATATGCAGGTAATGCCTTCTGCTATAGAACTACCAAGAACAATTAAACTACATGCAGAATTAATAGATGTGTCAAATATAGTATTTAGCATGTAACTTACTAATAAAATTTTGAAAAATTGTTCTAGTATTTGTATAAAAGCGCTTTTTACTACATGGCGAACGGCAGAAAAATAACCATTTAAGCATGAACAAATAGAAGCAAAAGGGAAAGAGATAGCCATTATACATATAGTTAAAGGAGAGATTTTCTCGTGTAATATGTATGTAGATATCATATTTGCAAATATACAAAATAGTAAAAAGGTTAGACTGCCAAAAAACAGACTATAAATAAGACATTTCGTTATTACTTTTTTTATACTTCCAAAAGAATTTTTTGCGAGTTCTTCAGATACAATTCTAACACAAGCAAGGTTAATTCCCGAAAGAGCAAGTGTGATTCCAAAGGAATATGTAGACATTAATAGTTGGTATAAACCAACTGCTTCATCACCAATTTTATTAGAAATATATACGCCAAAAGAAACACCTATTAACTGCAAAAAAATAGATATAACAGTTAAAACTAGCCCATTTAAAATAAATAATTTTAATTTTCTCAAAAAAATCACCTATTCATGTATATTCATGAATAGGTGAAAATTATACATTATTATCGGCTATAAATTACTAATCTGAGATTTTTATAAATTGTGCTGTTCCCTTATCTGGAGAATATTGAGTTGCAATATACCCATTAAGAAGTTGTGAGCTAGTTTCATCACTTAAAACAGGTCTGTCTACATTGCAAATAAATTCTTCACCTTTATTATTTTTTATATGTATTGTAAAGCTCATATTAAAAGTTAGCTCATCTAAAGTAATATTAGCCTTTTGTAAGATAGTTCCATTTAAAGAAAGGGTATCTGTATTTGCTATTTCAAAGTTTGTTACAATATCTTTGTTTATATATCCTAAAGATATTGGATTAGAACAATCTTGGTAAAAAGAAGGATTGTTATATGCACTTTCTTTATTATCTTTGTTATTAGTTATAATATTAAAATTTATTCTTCCATTTTCAGGTTCTTGTAAACCTTTATAGGTTGCAAAATAATATGGATTTTTATAACATAGTGTTTTTGTACCTTTATTAGAATTACTTGTAACTTTAATATTATCTATATATAGCTCGGCAATTGTATTTTTATCAGTTAGTTCATCAGAAGCATTTGTATTATTAATGTATATAGCTATATCTGTATATTGTCCAATATTTATATTTTGAAAATTACCATCTGAACTATTATCTGTTACAAATGCATTACTATAATATACAATTTTTTCTATAGAAAAAATTGGGTTAGTATAATTTGTATAAGTTTCATAAGAATAAGTTGCAAATTTATTGCTATAAATAATATCTCTAATCTTTAAAATATAGAAAGGAATTAAACTTATTAGTATAACTATTAATACTAATAAAATAATTAAATCTTTCTTTTTTAACAATTTCTTCATTTGAATCTCCTTTTAGAAATTTTTGAATAGTCAATCAGGAATTGGGGACGGTCCCAAAAGGGGATTGGGGGACGGTCCTAAAATCCCTATCGAAAATATTATAAAAGGGAAAGGAACACCGTCCCTAAATCCCTATAGTTTATCATAAAAATATGTCATATATGAAAAGACTTTTGTACACCAGTTAGGGTCTGTAGAATATCTTGTATTAATTCCAGTAAGTGTTGGGCTAGAATAATATCTTCCTGTTGTAGTATCACCATCTGACAATGTCATTCCTGCAGGATTTAAATAAGCTTTAGCAAGTATTTTTGCTACAAACTCTATTCCCTCTGCATATGTATCAAATGTGTAAGCTGAATTATATGCATCATTATCATATGCACCATAACCAAATAAGTTTCTCTTGTCTAACGATATTGCAGATGTTCCCCATCCACTTTCGTGAATTGCCATGGCTACTAATAAAAGCCCATTAACATTATATTTTTGTTCTGCATTATAAAATGCTTCAGCATTACTATATATTACTTTATTCACATCTCTTGGTTCATCAGCTAATATACGTTTGTAATCATCTAGAGATAAACCACTCTTAACATTTAATGCCATATTAAAGTTTAATTTAGATACGATTCTTTGTACTTTGTTTTGTGAAACGATACCAGGAGTTGTAGATTGTGATGTTAATGAAGATGCTGGAACATATCCTTCTTGTCCATCAAAAGAAATTCTACACCAATCACCAACAACTTCTAATAAAACAACATCCATATATCTTGTGATTTTACAAATCTCAGAACCATTGTTAATTGCGTCCATTAAAGAAACTGTAGAAATAACATACATTGTATCTCCTAAATGCACATTATAATTTACCAAGAAATCAGAAGTACCAACCTCAACGATTTCTTCTACAGGAGCTTGTAAGATATCTATACTAGAAGTAGATTCATCAATTAAATCTGAACCTTCATATGTTCTGATAATATTAACACGTTCTAAACCAGGAACCCCAGCTTGTTTAACTATTTTTTCATCTTTTGGTAAAGAATCATTTTTTATATATTTAGTAGAATAAGGAATTTCTTTGTCCCTATAAGTTTTTTCTTTTGTCTTAGTAGAATTTGTGTTATCTATAAGTATTTGACTAATATTAAATGGATTTGTGTTTTTTTCGTAAGTGCTAAAATCACCATAAGGATTCTCTGTTTTATTTTTATTAGAAATATATGTAACAATAAAAATAATTAAAGCAATTATAATTAACAAATAAACCGAAGATAAGATAATAAATTGCCTAAATTTCTTTTTATTGCTTTTCAAAGTATCGAATTTATATCTAAAAGAGCCATTAAAGTTAGACTTTTTTGGCTTTGGTTCGTGTTTGGTTTTTACTGCTTTTACTCTTTTCTCTTTCTTGCTTTTTGGAGGTTTAGCAGGTTTTCCTTTTTTAGGTTTTGAAGTCGAATTATTTGTATTTTTACTTACTTGCTTAGTCTCATTTACTTCTTTAGGTGTTTCTTTTTTTGCTTGTATACTATTGTTCCTAGCTTTTTTTAATTCCTCAAAAGCATCAGATAAATTTCTTTGATTGTTATTATCTTTTGTATTATTATCTTGCATTTTTTACCACCTTAAATTATTATAATATTTTTTTTGTAGTATATCATATGAAATATAAAATTACAAATTAAATTATGACAGAAATGTAAGATTCTGTATATACAGTTTTTACTAAATAAAAATATGTAAAAATTTACTATATTTCGTTGACAAAACATGGTAAATTATGCTATGATACAAAAGGTATTTTAAACGCTAAAAGGTGGTAAAAATAATTAAAATATTTAGAAAAAAGTAATTTTAAAGAACAAGGTAGGTTGGCAAAAGATAAAAACAGGTAATTGCCAGCATGCCTTTTTGTTGCCTAAAAACGGTTATATTAATTGGAAAGAGGAATTGATTTAAAAGGATATATTAATGGAAAAATTTATAAAGCAGGAATTTGGAAATTAATATAAAATTTTAGATGCAAGAGGGACTTTTCAATGTTCATATACAATTTTTTTCAAACTGCTTATATTTTGTTTTAGAGGTGATTTAGTTGTTAAAAGAAATTAAGCATGAAAAAAGCTCAAGAAAAGACTTTGCAAAAGTTGGAGACTTTATAGAAATGCCTAACTTAATTAAGGTGCAAAGAGATTCTTACGAGTGGTTTGTCGAGGAAGGTTTAGGAGAAGTCTTAAAAGATATTTCACCAATCATCGACTATTCAGGAAATTTAGTTCTAGAGTTTTTTGATTACTACATGGAAGAGAAAACAAAATATTCTTTAGAAGAAGCTAAAGAAAGAGATGCTACATATTCTACACGTTTACATGTAAAAGTAAGATTAATAAATCGTGAAACAGGAGAAATTAAAGAGCAAGAAATCTATTTAGGAGATTTCCCTTTAATGACAGATAGCGGAACATTTATCATAAACGGTGCAGAAAGAGTTGTAGTAAGCCAATTAGTTCGTTCACCAGGATGTTATTATGACTTTACCTATGACAAAACAGGTAAAAAGTTATTTACATCAACAGTAATGCCAATAAGAGGGGCATGGATAGAATACGAAACAGACAGTAATGATGTTTTTTATGCTCGTGTAGACAGAACTAGAAAAATTCCAGTAACAACATTATTAAGAGCTTTAGGCTTAGCAACAGATGAACAAATACTTGATTTCTTTGGAAATGAAGAAAAATTAAGAGTAACATTAGAAAAAGACCCAATAAAAACTCAAGATGAAGCATTAATCGAAATCTACAAAAAATTAAGACCAGGCGAACTTCCAACAGTTGATGCTGCCAGAAACTTATTTAATGGATTATTCTTTGATGCAAGAAGATATGATTTAGCAAAAGTAGGAAGATATAAATACAATAAAAAATTAAGTTTAGCAACAAGAATTGAAGGAAAAATTGCACATACAGATATAGTAAACCCAGAAACAGGAGAAGTATTTGTAGAGGCAGGAGAAGTTATATCAAAAGATATGGCAGACGAAATCCAAAATTCTGGTATAAATGTTGTAGAAGTAAGAGTAGAAGATAAGCCAGTAAAAATAATAGGAAATGGAACAGTAAATATTCATAAGTTTGTAACAAATGTAGATATTTCAGACTTACATTTTAAAGAAATGGTAAATTATGAAGTATTAAAAAGTATCTTAGATAACACAGAGGAAAAAGATTTACATCATGCAATAGAACAAAGATATGAAGAACTAGTTCCAAAACATGTTACAACAGAAGATATCTTAGCATCTGTTAACTATCTATTAAACTTAGATCATAAATTAGGCGAAATAGATGATATAGACCATTTAGGAAATAGACGTATACGTTGTGTTGGTGAGTTATTACAAAATCAATTTAGAATTGGTCTAACAAGATTAGAAAGAGTTGTTCGTGAAAGAATGACAATTCAAGACTTAGATGTAGTAACACCACAAACATTAATAAATACAAAACCAATAACATCAGCGATAAGAGAGTTCTTTGGTAGCTCACAATTATCACAATTTATGGATCAAACCAACCCATTATCAGAACTAACTCATAAAAGAAGAATTTCTGCATTAGGACCAGGAGGTCTTTCTAGAGAAAGAGCAGGTTTCGAAGTTCGTGATATTCACTATACACACTATGGTAGACTATGTCCAATAGAATCACCAGAAGGACCAAACATAGGTCTTATATCTGCACTTTCATCATTTGCACAAATAAATGAATATGGATTTATAGAAACACCATACAGAATAGTAGATCCTGAAACACATGCAGTTACAGATAAAGTTGAATACATGAGTGCAGATATAGAAGATGGTAACTATATTGCAGAGGCTGAAGAACCATTAAATGAAGATGGAACATTTGTAAATAAGAGAGTTAAAGTTAGATATAGAAATGATATTATAGAAGTAGACAGAGAAATGGTAACAGGAATGGATGTTTCACCAAAACAATTAGTTTCTATTGGTGCAGCCATGATACCATTCTTAGAGCATGATGATGCAAAACGTGCGCTTATGGGTGCGAACATGCAACGTCAAGCAGTTCCATTAATTATGCCAGAAGCTCCAATAGTTGGTACAGGTATGGAATACAGAGCAGCAAAAGATTCTGGAATATTAATTTTAGCAGAAGATGATGGTGTAATTCAAAAAGTTACAGGTGAAGCAATTACTGTTAAATATAATAATGGAACAACGAAAACACATAGATTAAATAAATTTAAAAGAACAAATGGTGGTACATGTATTAATCAAAGACCAATTGTTGTGGCTGGAGAAAAAGTTAAAAAAGGAGATACCATAGCAGACGGACCAGCTACTAAAAATGGTGAGATGGCATTAGGAAGAAACGTACTAGTAGCATTCTCTACATGGGAAGGTTATAACTACGAAGATGCTATACTTTTAAATGAAAGATTAGTAAAAGAAGACGTATTTACATCAATTCATATAGAAGAATATGATTGCGAATGTCGTGATACAAAATTAGGACCAGAAGAAATAACAAGAGATATACCAAATGTTGGTGAAGACAGCTTAAAAGACCTAGACGAAAATGGTATTATCAGAATTGGTGCAGAAGTAAGACCAGGAGATATCTTAGTTGGTAAAGTTACACCAAAAGGTGAAACAGAACTAACCGCAGAAGAAAGATTACTTCGTGCAATCTTTGGTGAAAAAGCTCGTGAAGTTAGAGATACATCACTTAAAGTACCACATGGTGAAGCTGGAACAATCGTAGATGTAAAAATATTTACAAGAGATAATTCAGATGAATTAGGACCAGGTGTAAATCAAATAATAAGATGTTATATAGCAACAAAAAGGAAAATATCAGTTGGTGATAAAATGGCTGGACGTCATGGTAACAAAGGTACAATCTCTAGAATATTACCAGAAGAAGATATGCCATTTATGCCAGATGGTACACCAGTAGATATCCTATTAAACCCATTAGGTGTTCCTTCTCGTATGAACTTAGGTCAAGTTTTAGAGGTACACTTAGGATTAGCGGCAAAAGAATTAGGATGGAATGTTGCAACACCAGTTTTTGATGGTGCAACATCAGAAGAAATAGAAGAATTATTAGTTAAATCTGGAAATACACCAGATGGAAAAACAATTCTTTATGATGGTAGAACAGGTGATCCATTTGCTGAACCAATCACAGTAGGAGTTATGTACATGCTTAAGTTACATCACTTAGTAGATGACAAAATACATGCTCGTTCAACAGGACCATATTCTTTAGTTACACAACAACCATTAGGAGGTAAAGCTCAATTCGGTGGACAACGTTTCGGAGAAATGGAAGTTTGGGCACTAGAAGCATATGGTGCAGCTCATACATTACAAGAAATGTTAACAGTTAAATCTGATGATGTAGTAGGAAGAGTTAAAACTTATGAAGCAATTGTTAAAGGAGAAAATGTTCCAGAACCTGGAATTCCAGAAACATTCAAAGTATTAATAAAAGAACTACAATCATTAGGATTAGATATGAGATTATATACAAAAGATAATAAAGAAATTGAACTAAAAGAAGATATCGACGAAGGTATAGACTATAACGAAGCAAAGAAGAAAGAAGATTTAGTTCTAAATGAAAGCGAAATTGAAAGTTCATATATAGAAGCTGACGATGAGGAAATCGATTTAGACAAAGAAGAAGATAATGATGAATTATTCGAAAATGATGAACTTTTAGATGATGAAGGCCTATATGGTAATGACTTAGCAAAAGATAATCTTGATGATGATGAAGATTTAGATTAAAAAAGATTGCTGCCTAAATTTTATATTTAGGCAGGGCAATTAAATAAGTAGTTTTGCGAAACTAAAAAATAAAGTCAAGGGGGCAAGAAATGGACGAGTTAGAAGTCTTTGATAAAATAAAAATTGGTTTAGCTTCTGATGAAAAAATAAGAGAATGGTCAAAAGGTGAAGTTAAAAAACCAGAAACTATAAACTACAGAACATTAAAACCAGAAAAAGATGGTCTATTCTGCGAAAGAATATTTGGACCTACAAAAGACTGGGAATGTCACTGTGGAAAATATAAAAGAGTTAGATATAAAGGAATCGTTTGTGATAGATGTGGTGTAGAAGTTACAAAATCAAAAGTAAGACGTGAAAGAATGGGACACATCGAACTTGCAGCACCAATTGCACACATTTGGTTCTTTAAAGGAATACCTAGCAGAATAGCATTAATGCTAGATATTTCTCCAAGAAATCTAGAAAGAGTTATATATTTTGCATCATATGTAGTAACAGATAAAGGAACATCAGGCTTAATGGAAGCACAAGTTTTAAATGAAAGAGAATATCATGAAGCTGTAGAAAAATACGGTAAAGATTCATTTAAAGCAGAAATGGGTGCCGGAGCATTAAGAAAATTACTAGAAAAAATAGATCTAGAAAAATTATCTGCAAGCTTAAAGAAAGAAATTTCTAAAGCAAGTGAGCAAAAGAAAGTAAAATTAGTTAAGAGATTAGATACAGTAGAAGCATTCAGACTATCTGGAAACAGACCAGAATGGATGATTATGAATGTTGTACCTGTAATTCCACCAGATTTAAGACCAATGGTTCAATTAGATGGTGGTAGATTTGCAACATCTGATTTAAATGACTTATATAGAAGAGTTATAAACAGAAACAACAGATTAAAAAGATTATTAGAATTAGGTGCACCAGAGATAATTGTAAGAAACGAAAAAAGAATGTTACAAGAATCTGTAGATGCATTAATAGATAATGGAAGACGTGGTAGACCAGTAACAGGTGCTGGTAATAGACCATTAAAATCATTATCAGACTTATTAAAAGGAAAACAAGGTAGATTCCGTCAAAACTTACTAGGAAAAAGAGTTGACTATTCTGGACGTTCAGTTATCGTTGTAGGTCCAGAACTTAAGATATACCAATGTGGTCTTCCAAAAGAAATGGCTGTAGAATTATTCAAACCATTTGTTATGAAAGAATTAGTAGGAAGAGGAATTGCACATAATATTAAAAATGCAAAAAGAATGGTAGAAAAATTAAGTCCAGAAGTATGGGAAATATTAGAGGATGTTATAAAAGATCATCCAGTAATGTTAAACCGTGCTCCTACATTACACAGACTTGGTATTCAAGCATTCGAGCCAGTTTTAGTAGAAGGTAGAGCAATAAAATTACACCCATTAGTTTGTACACCATTTAATGCTGACTTCGACGGTGACCAAATGGCTATTCACTTACCATTATCACCAGAAGCACAAGCAGAAGCTAGATTTTTAATGTTATCTGTAAACAACTTATTAAAACCACAAGATGGTAAACCAGTTACAGTACCAACACTAGATATGGTTCTTGGAAGTTACTACCTAACAATGGCTTTAGATGGCGAAAAAGGTGAAGGTATGTACTTTAAAGATAAAGATGAAGCTATAATGGCTTATGAAAATCATGATGTTGGAATCCATGCAAAAGTATATGTAAGATTTAGCAAAGAAGTAGATGGAGTAGTTAAAACAAAGAAAGTACAAACAACAGTAGGAAGAATTATCTACAATGAAGGAATTCCACAAGACTTAGGATATGTAGATAGAACAGATCCAGAACACGAATTTGATTTAGAGATAAACTTCCCAGTTATAAAGAAAAATCTAGGGGATATAGTAAACAGATGTATTAATGTACATGGTTTATCTAAATCTGCAGAAGTTTTAGATTATATTAAAGCAACAGGATTTAAATATTCTACACTTGCAGGTGTTACATTCTCTGCAGCAGATGTTAAAGTACCAGCAGCAAAAGCTGATATATTAGCAAAAGCCGAAGAGCAAGTAGAACAAATAAGAAAACAATTTAAACGTGGTTTAATAACAGACGAAGAAAGATATAATGCTGTTATCAATGTATGGGATAAAGCAACAAATGATGTTACAGAAGCAATGAAAGAAAACTTTGATGACTTAAACCCAATATTCATGATGGTTCAATCTGGAGCCCGTGGTAATATGAACCAATTAAGACAAATTGCAGGTATGAGAGGTCTTATGGCAAGTACTACAGGTAGAGCAGTAGAAATTCCTATTAAATCATCATTTGCAGAAGGACTAGATGCCTTAGAGTACTTCATTTCTGCACATGGTGCTAGAAAAGGACTTTCTGATACAGCATTAAGAACAGCAGACTCTGGATATTTAACAAGAAGATTAGTTGATGTATCTCAAGACATTATCGTAAGAGAAGAAGACTGTGGAAGCCATGACGGAATTGTTTTATGTGACATAAAAGAAGGAAATCAAATAATCGAAACTTTAAGAGAAAGATTACTTGGAAGATTTGTTATAGAAGATTTAAAAGATCCTAACACAGGAGAAATTTTAGTAGATACAAATACAATGATAACAGAAGCAATAGCAGACAAAATAGTAGCTGCTGGAATAGAAAAAGTAAAAGTACGTTCTGTTTTAGGTTGTAGATCTAAACAAGGTGTATGTCGTAAATGCTATGGTATGGGATTAGCAAGAAAAGACTTAGTAAATATAGGAGAAGCAGTAGGTGTTATTGCAGCACAATCAATTGGTGAGCCTGGTACACAGCTTACTATGAGAACTATCCACTCTGGTGGTGTTGCAGGTGTTGCAGATATCACACAAGGTCTTCCTAGAGTTGAAGAGTTATTCGAAGCTAGAAAACCAAAGGGACTTGCAATTATGGCAGAAATCTCTGGTAAAGTTAAAGTAGTAGAAGACAAGAAAAAGAAAGAAGTTGTTATTACTTCTAAAGATGATTCAAAAACATACACAATACCATTTGGTGCTAAACTAAAAGTTATGGATGGTGACGAAATAGAAGCAGGTGACCCAATAACTACAGGTTCATTAAATCCAAATGATATACTAAAAGTAAAAGGAGCAGAGGGAGTATATACTTACCTTGTGCAAGAGGTACAAAAAGTTTATAGAAACCAAGGTGTTGATATAAACGACAAACATATCGAAGTTATCGGAAGACAAATGATTAAGAAAGTTAGAATAGAAGATAATGGAGATACAGACTTATTCCCAGGTTCTTTAGTAAATGTATATGACCTAGAAGAAGTAAACGAAAAAGCTATAGCAGAAGGAAAGAGACCTGCAACAGCAAAACGTGTATTATTAGGAATAACAAAAGCATCATTAGCTACAGAAAGTTTCTTATCTGCAGCATCATTCCAAGAAACAACAAGAGTATTAACAGAAGCTGCAATAAAAGGTAAGACAGATGAGCTTATGGGGTTAAAAGAAAATGTTATGATAGGTAAATTAATACCAGCCGGTACAGGAATGGATAGATATAAAAATCTAAAAATTCATGTAGAAGGTCAAGATGAGGAAGAACAAAAAGAAGAGCAAAAAGCTTAATAAGAATATAATAAGATAGAGAGAACTATATAGGTTCTCTCTATTTTGTTATATAAATGTAAATTAGATCAAAAATATTGATCCGTAAGTAGTTCGAAAATGGGAAAATATAAGCCAAAAATGTAATTGACTTTATACTATAAAACGAGGTATAATATATGCTAGAAAAAATAGAAGGAATTGATGTTGTATGAAGTTATTAAACAAAAAATTAATGTTACTAATGATGGGGATAATAGTAATGCTACTTGCATTGTTAACAGGAAAAGTGCAAGCTGCATCACAAGAGTTTGGATTACAAGAATATAGAAAACCAGTAGGAAGTACACAATATGGTTATAAAGTAAGTGATAAATATGTATGGAAAATAGTAACATATTCTGGTAGTGCAATAAATTATGATAGAACACTTTATTGTTTAAAAGCAGAACAAGGTTTCTATACTTCAGAACCAGGAGTTTTTAAAGAAACATATAATTTATCATATGATTTTATGAATAAAAACAGTATGAGTCCATTACCAGTACCATCACAGTATTATAATCAAATAGTGTGGATTTTAAATCATTCATATATACCAAGTGCATCTACTGCAAGTACAGATAAAACAACATTACTACAAAATGCAGGAATAACAGGAACTAGCGAACTTACAGATGATGATATAGATGTAGTACAACAATTAGCGATATGGTATTTTACAAATTATGATGATTCAACATACCATAAAGATATGGTAGGAGAAGCATCTTTCCAAACAGTGTTACAATCAACTAAAACTAGTGGTGGAACAAGTGCATACCAAGCAATCGAAGATATTAATCAAACTAGATATGACCAAATGGATAAATTGTTTGTATATCTTGTAGAAAATGCAAAAAAAGCAACAGCAAGTTCTAACAGTACTTCATCACCAATAGCTATGGGAAATACTACCCCAACAGTAGAAGTAAGTGGAAGCAATTATATAGTAGGACCATTTAAAATAGATAAAAACAATGACACTCCATATACTATAAACTTTAGTATAACAGACCAAAGTGGTAAAAGTTTAGCCGGAAAATATACTTTATTAGACTCAAATAAGAGTCAAACAAGCCAAACTTTAGCACAATTAGTTGGAAGTAATTTTTATTTAAGAATACCAATTAGTACAGTAAATTCAGAAAATATTACAAGTCTAAGATTTTCTATGAATGGAAATTATACTATAACAACAGCTACATATTGGACTAAATCTGGAGATAGTACAGTACAACCAATAGTAGAATTGGGTAGAACACCAAAAGCTTTTAGTGGTAACAAAGAAGTAACATTTCCAAAAGAAGGTTCATATAATTTAAAACTTATAAAAGTAGAACAAGGTAATACAACAAACAAATTACAAGGTGCAACATTTAGAATTACAAGTCCAAATGGAACGGTAACAGAAACAACAAGCTCAAATGGTGAGATTAATGTAGGACCAATTACTATAAATACACCTGGAACAGATACAATAACAATAGAAGAAACACAAGCTCCAGATGGATATGAAAAAGTAATAACAGCACCTATAAATGTACAAGTAACAAAAACACTATCAAGTAATACATATACTATGTCAAATGCTGTAATAACTAATACCCAGACGGGATCTAGTATAAGTGTAAGTGGAAGTACGATAACAGTAACGGTAGAAAATAAATTAATACCAAAAGACAGCGAATATAATTTAAAACTTGTAAAGGTGGAACAAGGAAATACAAGTAAAAAGTTACAAGGGGCAGAATTTAGAATCAATTCACCAACTGGTGAAGTAACACAAACAACAAATGCAAGTGGAGAAATAAACATAGGTCAAATTGCAGTAACAGCTACAGGAACAGACACAATAACAATAGAAGAAACAAAAGCACCAGATGGCTACGAAAAAATAATAACAGCACCAATAACAGTACAAGTAACAAAAGTATTCGAGAATAATACATATAAAATGTCAACTGCACAAATAACAAATGCACAAACAGGAGCAAGTTTAACATTATCAGGAAATACAATAACAGTAACAGTAGAAAATAAATTAATTCCTAAAACAAGTGAATATAACCTAAAACTTATAAAGGTAGAAGAAGGAACAAGTAATAAACTTGAAGGTGCAGAATTTAAAATAAATTCACCAAATGGTGAAGTAACACAAACAACAAATGCAAGTGGAGAAATAAATATAGGACCAATTGCAGTAACAGCTACAGGAACAGATACAATAACAATAGAAGAAACCAAAGCTCCAGCAGGATATGAAAAAATAATAACAGCACCAATAACAGTGCAAGTAACAAAAGTATTTGAAGATAATACATATAAAATGTCAGATGCAAAAATAACAAATTCGCAAACAGGAGCAAGCATAAACTTAAGTGGAAATACAATAACAGTAACAGTAGAAAACAGAGCAAAATACTTTGATTTAGCATTAAGAAAATATATAACACAAGTAAATGGCGAAAATGTTAAAAACACTAGAGTCCCAGTTATAAATACAAGTTCGCTTAAAACTGGAACAACAGCAAGTTATAACCACAGAAAAGATCCAGTAGCAGTAACAACAGGTGACAAAGTAATATACAATCTTACAATATATAATGAAGGACAAAAGCCAGGTAGAGCAACAAAAATACAAGACCAATTACCAACAGGACTAGTATTTAATAGAGTAGTATCTGGAAACTTTGAATTAGATTCTTATAGTGAAACAGATAATTTATTAAAATTAAAGAGAACATCAAATACAGACAATCTTGACGCATATAATGGAACTACATTAGATTCAGAAACAATACAAATAGAATGTACAGTAACAGCAGTTCCAACATATAAAGAGCAAATCTTAACAAATGTTGCATGGATTTCTGAAGAATATGATGCAGAATCAAATGTAACAATAACAAATGAGGAAAATGCAGATAGGGATTCTGTTCCAGGAACACATCCAGATGTAAATAAAGATAATATGGAAGACTATACTGGAAATAATAATCAAGAAGATTTAGCAGATGAAGATTATTACTTCAAAGGTCAAGAAGATGATGATGATTTCGAAAAATTAAAAGTAGTATATTTCGACTTAGCATTAAGAAAATTTATAACAGGTAAAAATGATACAACATTAACAGGTAGAGAACCACAAGTAGATGTAACAAACTTAGCAGATGGAACATCTACAACAGCTACATATAATCATCCAAAAAATCCTATAGATATGCAAAGAGGAGATATCGTAATATATACAATAAGAGTATATAACGAAGGTTCAATGGATGGATATGCAAATGAAATAACAGATTATTTACCAGAAGAACTAGAATTCTTACCAGATCATGAAATAAACCAAGAATATGAATGGCAAGTAGCTAGTGATGGAAGACATGTTACAACAGATTACCTATCAAAAACTAAAGAAACATCTTCAAGACAAAACTTATTAAAAGCTTTTGATGGAACAACATTAGATTATAAAGATGTAAAAATAGCATGTAAAATAAAAGATAATGCAGAAGTTGGTAAGAAGCTAACAAACTTAGCAGAAATAACAGAGTCAAAAGATTCAGATGGAAATGATGTAGTAGACAGAGATTCTGAAACAGATAATGTAGAAATACCAACAGACGAAGATTTACCAAATTATAAAGATGACGAAATAGACAAAGACTATGTACCTGGTCAAGAAGATGACGATGACTTCGAAAAGGTAAAAGTAGTATATTTTGATCTAGCATTAAGAAAATTTATTACAGCAGTAGATGATACAGAGATAACAAACAGAATACCACAATTAAGTATCGGAGAAGATGGAAATATTCATTATGATCATACTAAAGATCCAGTAGAAGTAGAAAATGGAAATATAGTAACATATACATTAAGAATATTTAATGAAGGTATGATGGCTGGTTACGCAAGTAAAGTAAAAGATGATGTACCAGATGGATTAGAATTCTTACCAGACAATGAGATAAATAAGGAATATAGATGGGTGTTATCAGAAGATGGAACAACAATCGAAACAGATTATCTATCTAAAGAACAAGAACAAACAGAAGGTGCAAACTTAATAAAAGCATTTAATCCAGAATTAGGAATAACAGATACAAACCCAGACTATAGAGATTTAAAAATAGCATTTAAGGTAACAGAACCAAATACATCAGATAGAATATTAGTAAATACAGCAGAAATAGCAGACGACAGAGATGAAAATAATGATCCAGTAGATGATATAGACTCTACTCCAGATAACAACAATGAGTGGAATGAAGAAGATGACTTGGATAAAGAATTTATAAAAGTTAAATACTTTGATTTAGCTTTAAAGAAATGGGTAAGTAGAGCAATTGTTACAAATCAAGATGGTTCACAAAACATAATAGAAACAGGACATACAGGAGATGAAGATCCAGAACCACCAGCAAAAGTAGATTTAGGAAGACAAGATATTAATAAAGTAACAGTAAAATTCGAATTCCAAATTAAAATAACAAACGAAGGTGAAATTGCTGGATACGCAACAGAAGTAACAGACTATATCCCAGAAGGATTAAGATTTATTCAAGAAGATAATCCATTATGGTACCCAAGAGAACCATTAAATGGTAGAGAAAGAGTTGGAACACAACAATTAGCAGATACATTATTACAACCAGGAGAAAGTGCAACAATATCAATTCTATTAACATGGATAAATGATCCAAATAACATGGGATTAAAAACAAACATAGCAGAAATAAGCCAAGACTATAATGATAGTCATACACCAGATATAGACTCAACACCAGATAACTTTACAGATGGTGAAGATGATATAGATGATGCACCAGTAATGTTAACAGTAGCACTAGGTGATACACAAATATATATAGGTTTAGGATTTGTAGTAGTAGCAATGTTAACAGGTGGAATTTGGGCAATAAAAAGATATGTTTTATAATCAATAGGGATTAAGGGACGTTCCTAAAATCCCGGGTAAACCGGGATTTTAGGAGTCCTTTTTTTGTTGGGAACAAAGGGAAAAAAAGAACGTCCCCAAATCCCGAAAGGGTTCCCAATTTCCTTTTTAGCAAATTATTCCAAAATTATTGTAAACTTAACAAAAATGTAATATAATTGTAATGTGGACTTAAAAAAATGACGGAATATAGCAAAAACTGTATCCGTAAGCAGGGTAAAGCCACAAAAAATTAACCATAAAAAACTGCTATTTTTTGCTATTGACTATTATCTAGAATATAGTAAAATACAGGTAAGTATTTATGAGAAAAAGGATGGTAACGAAACTATGAAACTTATTAAGAAAATAGCTGTAAGCATCATAGTAATGCTTTTAGCATTAGCTATGGGAACATCAGTATTTGCAGCTACAAATCCAGTTACATTTGGACTAAGTGAATATAGAAGAGAAACAAACGGAAAACAATATGGATATAGAATAAACAACGGAAATAAAAGAGTTTGGAAAGTAATTGTATACGAAAATGACGGAACTACAATGAATTTCGATAATACAATATACTGTTTAAAAGCTGAAAAAGGTTTCTATACAGCAACACCAAATTCATTTAAACAAACATATGATAAGATGGTAGACTTTGCAGATAAATCAAATTTAGTACCTACAATCTTCGAAAACGATGATTACTATTATGCTGCTACATGGATCCTAGACCATGCATATATACCATATTATGCAAAATCAGGAGATTCAGTAGAGGTTCAAAACCAAAAAACACAGCAAGCTGCACAAGATAGAGAAGATTTACTAAATGCATCTGGAATGAGTGAGTCATTAAAGAAAGAATTAACAGATGATGATATAGATGTAGTACAACAAATGGCATTATGGTATTTTACAAATACTAAATCAGATGAAAATGCTGATATTTACCATGTAGATTTTGCAGGAGAACCATCATTCCAAGAAATAGCTATAGCAGAAAAAGGTGTAGGTTCATATACAACAATGGCAGATGTTAACCAAACAAGAGCTGATGCCATGGAAAAACTATATCAATATATGGTAAAAACAGCTAAGAGTACAGAAAATATTGAATATTACAAAACACATAACGGAAAAGTAGAAGAACCAATAACATTAGATTCAACACTTAATCCAACAGTAGAATTAGATGGAAGCAATTATATTGTAGGACCATATAAAATAAATAAAAATAATGATTTACCATTCGAATTAAATGCTAAATTCACAGACCAAGATGGAACAGACTTAAATGGTAAATACACATTATTAAATTCAAGTAAACAAGCAGTATCAAATGGAACAACAATAAAAGACTTAGTAGGACAAAGTTTTTATATTTCAATTCCATCATCAAATATAGATGATATAACAAAAATTAAATTTAGTTATACAGGTTCATATAGAACTTCATCAAAAGGATTTTGGACAACAACACAAAATCCAGATACTGTACAACCATTAGTTGCAGTAGAAAAGAAAGAAACACCATTAAGTGGAGAAAAAGAAGTTGGAGTCGCAAAAAGAGAATTTGATTTAGCATTAAGAAAATTTATTTCTGAGGTTAATGGTAAGGAAATAAACAGAGAGCCAACAGTAGATGTATCTAATTTAAATAAAACAGTTGATGGAGTTAAAGTTACAACAGCTACATATAACCACAACAAAAAACCAGTAGCAGTAAAACCAGGAGATATAGTAACATATACAATAAGAGTATATAACGAAGGTGAATTAGATGGTTATGTGGGTGAAATTACGGATTATCTACCAGCAGAACTAGAATTTATAAATGATGTAGAGAACTATCCAGAAGAAACAGACTTTAATGCTGGTTATGGTTGGAGAATAGATCCAAGCAATAATAGAGTAATAAAAACTAACAAGCTTGCTTATTCATCAGAAGCAGCAGATAGAGATCAAAATGCAAATAATTTAATAAGTGCATATAATGGAACTACATTAGATTATAAAGATGTTAAAGTAAAATGTAGAGTAAAGAATTCTACAGAAGCATTAAAGAAAATTACGAACTTAGCTCAAATTACACAAGAAACAGACAGTAAAGGTGGAGCAGTAACAGATAGGGATTCTGTACCAAATGGAAACTTTACATTACCAGCAGATACAGATTTACCAACATATAAAGATGACGAAATAAATTCTGGAAAAGAATATATTCCAGGACAAGAAGACGATGATGATTTTGAGAAAGTTATTATCCAAGAATTTGATTTAGCATTAAGAAAATTTATATCAGGAAAAAATGGAACAACATTAATAGGTAGAGAACCATCTGTAGATGTAACAAACTTAGCAAATGGAACATCTACAACAGCAACATATAATCATCCAAAGAAAGCTGTAGATATGGCAAGAGGAGATATTGTAGAATATACAATAAGAGTATATAATGAAGGTTCAATAGATGGATATGCAAATCAAATAGTAGATAAATTACCAGAAGAATTAGAGTTCTTACCAGAAAACGAAACAAATATACAATATGGATGGCAAGTTTCAGAAGATGGAAAAACAGTAACAACAGATTATTTATCAGAAGAAAGAGGAGGCATCCCAGTTTCTACAGCAACAACTTCAAATCAAAATCTAATAAAAGCTTTTGATGGAACAACCTTATCATATAAAGATGTAAAAATAGCATGTAGAGTAAAAGATACTGCAGAATTTGGTAAGAAATTAACAAACTTAGCAGAAATAACAGAAGCTAAAGATTCTGAAGGAAATGATGTAATAGACAGAGATTCAGAAACAAACAATATGCAAGTTCCAAGTGATGAAGAATTACCAAATTATAAAGATGACGAAATAAACAACGAATATGTACCAGGACAAGAAGACGATGATGACTTCGAGAAAGTTAGAGTAGTATATTTTGACTTAGCATTAAGAAAATTTATTACTGCAGTAGATGACCAAGAAGTAACTACAAGAATACCAAGCTTAAGTATTGGTGAAGATGGAAATATTAAGTATGACCATACAAAAGATCCTGTAGAAGTAGAAAACGGAGATGTAGTTACATATACAATAAGAATATATAATGAAGGATTAATAGATGGATATGCAACTGAAGTAAAAGATGATATCCCAGATGGCCTAAAATTCTTACCAGATAACCCTATAAATAGGGAATATAGATGGCAAGAATCAGAAGATGGACAAAGTGTAACAACAGATTATTTATCTAAAGCACAAGAAGAAAATGATGATGATAATCTAATAAAAGCATATGATCCAGAAAAAGGCCTAACAGAAAACAATCCCGATTACAGAGATGTAAAAATTGCATTCCAAGTAACAGAACCAAATACATCAGATAGAATACTAGTAAATACAGCAGAAATTGCTGACGATAGTGATAGTTCTGGAGATCCAATTGATGATATAGATTCTACTCCAGATAACAATAACGAGTGGAACGAAGAAGATGACTTAGATAAAGAATTTGTAAAAGTTAAATACTTCGATTTAGCTCTAAAAAAATGGGTAAGTAAAGCAATAATAATAGACGAAGATGGAACACAAACTGTACAAGAGACGGGACATACAGGTGATGAAAATCCAGAACCACCAGCCAAAGTAGATTTAGGAAGAAGAGATATAAACAAAGTAACAGTAAAATTCGAATTCCAAATTAAAATAACAAATGAAGGCGAAATTGCTGGATATGCAAAAGAAATTACAGATTATATCCCAGAAGGATTAAGATTCGTACAAGAAGATAATCCAGATTGGTACACAAGAGAGCCTTTAAATGGTAAAGAAAGAGTTGCAACAAAATTATTAGAAAATACATTATTACAACCAGGAGAAAGTGCAACAGTATCAATATTATTAACTTGGATAAATGGACAAGATAATATGGGATTAAAAACAAATATAGCAGAAATAAGCCAAGATTATAATGACAGTAATACACCAGACATAGACTCTGTGCCAGACAATTTTAAAGAAGACGAAGACGATATAGATGATGCACCAGTAATGCTTACAGTAGCACTAGGTGATGCAAAATTATATATCGGAATAGCAGCACTAGTAGTTATAGCACTAGGTGGAGGAGTCTTTATAATTAAGAAATATGTAATTTAGTGGGATTAGGGGACGCTCGTTAAATCCCTATAGTATAAAAAGCTGATGTCTATAATGACATTAGCTTTTTATATTACAGTAAATAAAGGAGGTATATATGACAAAACGAATTGATTTACATATACATACTAGTATATCAGATGGAGTATTAACACCAAAGGAAGTAATAGATGAAGCTGTAAAAAATAGTGTATCTGTTATCTCGATTGCAGATCATGATATTATAGATGCATATAATGACGAATTATTTGAATATGCGAAAAGCAAAAATATAAAGCTAATACCAGCAGTAGAAATATCAACTAAAACTAAGAAAAGTGGAATTCATGTATTAGGATATAATTTTGATTTAGAAGATATACAGTTTAAAGAAAAGCTTGAACAAATAAGAAATGCCAGACATGACTATTTGCATAAGGTAGCAAATAAACTTGTAGAGTTAGGATACTATATAAATCTTACGGAACTAGACAAAATTGATGCTGTTACAAAGGCACATATAGCTATAGATGTAACAACTAATTTAGCCAATAAGGATAAATTATTAAAAGAATTTGGACATATTCCAGCTAAAGGTGAGTTTATAGAAAGTATAATGAATGAAAACTGTCCTGCATATGTGGAAAAGGTTACAGTAACTCCAAGAGAGGCTGGAAAAATGATAAGAACAGCAAAAGGAAAGGTAGTTCTAGCGCATCCTGTTGCATATGTACATGAAGATAACTTAACAGGAGAGGAGATATTAGAAATAATTAAAGAATTACAACCAGATGGATTAGAAGCATATTATTTATATGTAGATAAGAACAACCAAAAATTTGATGAAAGCAAAAAGTGGTGTAAATTTGCAAAAGATAATAATTTATTTGTAACAGTAGGTTCAGATTTTCATAATGCAAAAAAGAAATTAAAACCACAAATAGGTTTCGTAAATACGGATTTTACTTTGCCAGAAGAAATTATAGAAGAAATTCTTAGTAATTTAGAAAATTAAAAGTAAAATGTATATTGTAATCAAAAAATAATATAAAATGGCCCCAAATAGTATCCGTAAACTGATAGAGCATTGCTTCAAATATTGGAAGCAATGCTCTATTTACTTATATTTTTATAATAAGTAAAATTAATATAATAAGGTATTATAGGAGAAGTAGGTGTATACGGATGAGAAAACAGAATAAGAACACTAAATATAAAGAACCGGAAAACGTTGGCGCTGTACACACACACACACACACACCGGTAATTTAAACAAAAAAATATTAATAAGCGTAGGAATACTAGTAGCAATAATGATTCTACTAGGAGTTTTTGCGCTTATTTTTAGTATAAATAACAAGGAAAATGAAAGTCTAGGAAGTGGTAACGAAGAATATAATGCAGGAGGGACTATAAACGGAGATAAAGGATATATTTCATCTGCACAAATAATTCAGACTAAAACAGGAACAGGACCTTGGGATGCAAATGATGAGCCAGGGAATGATAGCTCAGAGGATAATAATATTGTACGTTCGTTTGATCAAGTAACATGGACTATCGATTTAACAATGACTTTAAAAAGCGGAATTGCAGAATCAAATTTAACAGGAGGGATTATAAAGGTAGAAGCAACTATCCCACAAAATTGTGCAAATGTTGTAAGTTGGGATTTAGATTCAATGGGATGGCTTGAAGGTTCAGGTAAAGTAAGTAGTGACGGACTAGTATTAACAGGACAATATGTGATGTCTACTACAGACAATACTATACCAGGAAAACAAACATTGGTCTTAGTATTAAAAGTAGAAGGAGCACAAAATCAAACAAAAATAAAACCAGAATTTAAATTTTGGTTAGAAGGAAACGAAGACGAAGAGAAATATAAGATAAATGATGTTCAAGATGTTACAGTAAGTGCGGCACCTAAATATAATGTAGAATTAAAAAGAAATGATAGTCTTGCAAAAGAAATAACTTTGAATGAAAACGGAGAAAGCCAAAATGGAAGACTATATGGATATTCTTTAACATATCAATTATATAATGAAGGAGGAGTAGCAAAGGGATTAAAGGGAATAGAATATCCAGAAGGGGAAATTAATTTAGATTTAAATTTAAAATTGGAAAAAGTAAGCACAAGCAATACAAACAATATACAGGATATTACAGAGACATCTACACCAATATTATATAATTACAAAATGAACAAATATGATAATTCTTCGGGCTTTATTCCAAATAGAAATATGGCGGTAACATATCATGCAGCACACGAATGGAGAGCTCCTGCAGCATTTGGAGGAGGAGATAGGCAGTGTTATGATTCAGGAACTATTAGTATGAATCAAAATAAAAATACAATAAATACATCTTTAACAGATTATAAGTTTAATGGAGAATTTCCAGTACGATTTGTTGGAGCAGATCCTGGTAGTACAGCAATAAATTATGCAGATAATATTGGCTGCTTTTCTGTTGTATATTTCCAAGTTTTTGTACCATTTACAGAAGAAACTAGTGAAGGAGGATATAATTATTATTTAACAGTAACAGATACAAATATGAAGGCATATAGTAGTAGTGGAACTAAATTATCTAAGCAAACTATAGCAACAGATGATTCTAATAGACTTCAGCACGTAATATTGAATTCTGGTGGATATTCAACATATCACTGGTTATCAAGCAACTTTGGTAATTATAGTGGATCAAGTGGATTATATAGTCACTATAGTCAAGGTGATGCTAAAGCAGAAATTGGACAAAAATTTATATATAGATTTGATATTACTTGTGGTGCTAATAATGATTCAAAAGATGATATATATGATGTGAATGCTTTGATGAAGTTTGATGGACAAGTTCTTAAACCTACTCAAATAGATGGAATGACCAATAGAACTACAGGAAAATCAACAAATAGTTTTTTTACAAGTAATATGAAATTTAAAATGCTTTATGCAGCCAAAAAGGATGGAAGCAATTGGGAATCCGATTCAGAAATGAAGAGCACAATTGAAGACGATTTATTGTTTTTTAAATCAGAAGAAGATTTAAAAAAACAGTTGGGAGAGAATGCAAAATGTATAGGAGTGTTGTTTGAGTCAATAAGCGGAACGGCAACAGCTTCTTCCGGCTTTACACTAGAAGTCGCTTTAGAAGTTACACAACAAGCACAAATTGGAAATGTATATCAGTTTGTAACTAGTTCTAAGTTATATAAAAAAGATAAAAAACTGGATAGAACAACACAAACAAAAGAAAATCCAACAGCACAATTTCCATCGCCAGATGTATCAATTAATTACAATTATATAAAAACAGCATATGACAAAAATGGAAATATTATGAGTGGAACCCATAATGGTGGATATACATATGGACAATCTTTATTAATAGTAGGTGGAAAATTATCGGTAATACATAGTGTGGAAGATAAAACAACAGCTGGAAGCGATAAAGTAAATTACGATATAGGAAGAAATGAAAATACAGTAACATTTGGGCTAAAACCACAATTACAAACTTCAGTTACAACAGGAACTCCAATGAGCAATATTACAGTTACATTAGAAGAAACACTTCCAGTGGGATTAGAATATATTCCGGGAAGTAGTAGTTATAATGAGCCAACTATAGAAAATTTATCAAACGGTGGACAGAAACTAACATGGATTATTTATGGATGTACTGTTGGACAGGATATAGAAAAAATTACATATCAAGCTAAAATAGATGAAGAAAGTGCAAATGGTACACAGTATACAGCTTCGGTATTGGCAACTGCAGATAAAATAGGAACATCGTTACCTAGTACAAGAACAGATTCAAATACAATTCAAATAACTAATCTGGCAAGTCATAGATTATATAAAGAAGTAGAGAATACAATTATAGAAAAAAACGGAAAGATAAAATATACAGTAGTGTATGAAAATAAAACAGAAGATCCAGTTCCAGAGTTTCAGTTATTAGATGTACTTCCATATAACGGAGATAATAGGGAGACAGATTTTAATGGAACATATACATTAGAAAATATAAATATACAACAAAAAGTAAATGGTGCAGTACAATCAACAAATAATTTAAAATTATATACTACGAATTCAACGACTGTAAGAAATATGACAGCAAAAGATGACGGAATAGGAACAGATAATATCTGGGCAGAAAAAACAATAGGAAGTTCGTTAAACGAAAGTGTAACAGGAATAGCAGTAAAAGGACAAATTGCTGGAAAAACAAGATTAGAGATAGAGATAACATTACAAACACAGAATAATGAAGCAAAAGATATTTATGCAAATACAGCAATGGCACAAGTATATGCAGATTCAGAACAAATGCAAACAGGAAAAGTAGAAACAAGAGTAGTTTATAGAGAAATAACAGGAAAAGTATGGGACGATAGTAATAGAAATGGTGTAATTGATTCTAGCGAAAAGTACTTAGAAGGAAGAGTTGTTAAATTATTAAACAGCACTAATAGCACAGAAGTAACAAGAACAACGACAAATGCACAAGGAGAATATGAATTTACAGACCTAGCAAAAGGAACATATAAAGTAGAAGTAGAGGTAGACGATTTACACGAATTAACAGATAAGGAAGTAGGAAGCAATAGAGAGATAAATAGTAAATTTAACCAAGCAAGTAAACAAACAGATGAGATAACAAAATTAAACACAATAAGTTCACCAGAAATAATAGAAGACAATGTAAATGCAGGAATAAGAACAATCCAATTTAATATAAATACAAAAGTAGAAGGTGTTGGAGGAAACATAAGTGGAGAAGGACAAGATTTTTACGAGAGTGTAGATAAAGGCCAAGACAGTAAAAAAGATATAATAATAACTCCAAATGCAGGATACAGAGTAGCTACAATAACAGTAAATGGAGAGAAAATAACATTTACAGAAGAGGCAAACCATACAGTAATATTAAATAAATTCATAAATATGCAAGAAGATAAAGAAGTAATAGTAACATTTAAAGATGTAAGAACAAGCGTATTAGTACACCATTACAAGGAAAATACAACAGAAAAATTAAGTGAAGACGTATTAATAAATGGAGAAATAGGAGATAGTTATACAACACAAGTTGCAAGTGACATACCACAAAATTATGAAGTCGTAAGTGCACCAAGTAATGCAAGTGGAAATATGGTTGCAAGCCAAACAGTAGTAACATATTACTATAGATTAAAAACTCCAACAGTAAATGAACAAAGTATAAATAAAAACGGAACAGAAAAGATAGAAAATTTAACAGATGAAATAACATACGATATTGTATACAAAGCAACACTAGAAGACTACATAGGGGAAGCAGAAATAACAATAGTAGATAAGTTACCGTATCAAATAGTTGTAGATAGTTCAGACTTAGCAGGTGGAACATATGATGCAACAGGTAAAATAATAACATGGACAGAAACAATAAAAGATATAAATAGTTATGAAAGTAAGAATAACGAAATAACGATAAATAAAACAATAAAAGTAGTATATACAGGAATAAACCAAGGAACAACAAATATAAAGAATGTTGTAACAGGAAAAATTAAAACAAAAACACCAGAGAAAGAATTTGATGAAGTAACAGCAAATGAAACAACTACAACTGAATTTACAGTAAATATACCTGTAAGTAAAATATGGGAAGACGATAGTAATAAATTGGGACAACGTCCAACAAGAGTAACATTTAAATTAGTTGGAAGTGATGGAAGTGAATATACAAAAGAATTAGCAAAACCAGGAACATCAGGAACAACTACGACACAAGACCAATCAAATCCAAATAAATGGAATGATATATTTACGAACTTACCAAAATATGATAGCAATAACCAAGAAATAAAATATACATTAACAGAAATAAATGGAAACTTAAAATATTATGATGTAACTGTAGACAATACAGGAAAAATAGTAACAAATACAAATAAATATGGAAAGGTAACAGTACATTACTACATAATGAATACAGACGGAACGACTACAACCACAAGAGTACCAGATGCAAATGGAAAAGAAATACCAGATGTAGTAATAGAAGGGAAAGAAGGAGAAGAGTATCATACAACATGGGCAAATAACGTAAATGAAAAATATGAATTAGTAGCAGAAAAACTACCAGCAAATGCTACAGGAAAAATAGAAAAATATAACGAAGAAAAACCACAAGAAGTAATCTATTATTACAGATTAAAACCAGCGAAAGTATTAATAAATTACTTAGAGAAAGATTCAAATCAAGTGTTAACAGCTCAAGAAAAAATAGATGGACATGTAGATGACAAATACAACACAAATACAGAGCATAGAAAAGAAACTCTTTCATATAACGGAAAAATGTATACTTTAGTAGAAGACAGTGGAAATACAGAAGGAACAATGACAGTAACAGACACAAAAGTAACATACTATTATCTACAAAACACAAAAGCAACAGTAAGATATGTTGCAAGAGACCCAGAAACACATGAAATAGTAAAAGAGTTAGAAGAACCATATACACAAGAAGGC